>ENA-OOZN01000014-OOZN01000014.1-human-gut-metagenome-genome-assembly--contig:-NODE-14-length-222664-cov-8.032986_pt1 | contig 222664 bp, 179 predicted proteins | sample MGYA00241187_ERZ501397 | MGnify/ENA primary metagenome ERZ501397 (study PRJEB25962, sample SAMEA2042921) | human gut metagenome | biome: human gut; feature: human-associated habitat; material: faeces... | reverse complement strand
TAAATAGAATGAAAACAGGAGTAGGATAGTAAAAAATATAATGCGTCTGCCCTGTGCACTCCAGTGAACAGGTCTGTGCACTAAAGTGGAAAGAACCGTTCACTAGAGTGGAATGATTTGTTCACTGGAGTGCAACGATACAGATAGTAGCAGGAAAAAACGGCTATGATTAAGGAAAAACATGAAGATACAAGGTGAATGATACACAGAAAAGCAGTAAACAATAGGAAGTTGATTAATAAACGGCATAAGGAAAGGAATAATCATAAATCCGGAGAGAGTCCGGAAAAAGCCACAGCCATCATGCATGAGAAATGAGCTAAACAGATAAAAGCAGTATGAGAATAAGAGGAGAAATGATTGGAAACCTATGAGAAATGCATCATTTTTAAGGAGAAATGAGGGAAATACTATGAGAAATACCACTTTATCTTTTATTTCTCATAGTATTATATTATTGATTTACAAGCCGTTATCATATCACCTATGAGAACATGAGAAATGAATATGAAAAATCATTTGCAGAAGGCTGGATTTTTCTTTGATATAAATACAGGAAACTATCCACACCTATGTTTTTCGAGAAAATGATAAATCGGATCAGTTCATATCATGGATTTATTTCGTACCTTTGCCACTCGATTTATATAAAAAGAAAAAATGAGTAAAGAATACACACTCGCAGATTTCACAGATATTTTTGATTACTCCACAGGATGGTTCAGCGACAGTAGCATTTGTAGTCTATTCTATCAGATATTCAAACGATTCCCTTCCATGAAAATGGTGAAATATAAAGTAAACCAGGATTTTCTGAAAGAAATCAAGGAACTTTATCAGCAAGATGACGCGTTCGATATATTCGAGCATGTGTACTGCAATCATTTTGAAAATGAAAAAGAAGAAGAGGAGGAAGAAGAAGACAATACAGGTACAAAAGAGTTATACGACTGTATCGTTATCTGCAAAAAGAATTTAATGATCGGCTATTTTGATAATTGCGTAAAGATTGTCTATTCCAATATCGACGAAGAGGAAATCAATCATCTCAATCAGATTTGCGAAAATCACAAGAAGGAAAATGAGAAACTTAACAATCTATTTATAGTAACATACTCTCATAACTACTTCAGCCTGAAACAATCGCAAGTCAATGAACCTGCTATTCAGATTGATCGTCACTATAACGATGATTTTGTTCCCGTAGCTGCCGAAATCGAACACTTCCTGCTAGAGGACAACAAAAGCGGATTAATCATTTTGCATGGGAAACAAGGTACTGGAAAAACTACTTATATCCGCCATCTCATTAATCTTGGTAAAAAAAGAATGATTTATATGAGTGGGGATCTGGTAGATAAACTTTCGGATCCGAGCTTTATCACTTTTATCCGCCAACAAAAGAACTCTATCTTCATCGTAGAAGATTGCGAAGAACTATTATCAAGCCGCAACGGAGGCAACCGTATGAATGCCGGATTAGTCAACATACTGAATATCAGCGACGGACTGTTGAGCGATGAATTGTGTATCAAATTTATCTGCACCTTTAATGCTCCACTAAAAGATATCGACGAAGCATTGCTTAGAAAGGGACGCTTGGCTGCCCGATATGAATTTAAAGACCTGACCACTGATAAGGTTAACCAACTGATTAAGGAAGAAAGTCTGGATATTCCCGAACAAACACATCCCATGACACTGGCTGAAATCTATAATTACGAAGGAATGGATTTCTCCTTGGGAAGAAAACGGGTAGGATTCTAAAATATTCTCCGGAATAGAATTGCCAGAGAAAAAACAGGCAATTATTATTATGAAATATAAGTATATAAATTTTATCTGCAGCCGGACACGATTCGACATTTTTATACGTTTATTATACGTTAAAAGAGTTGCCCAATAATAGGGCAACTCTTTTAAATATAAAACTTCTTAAGTTCAAACTAAACTTGTGATACCTTATACGGACATATTCTTACTTATAAGTTAACGGAACTTCTAAGATATTCACTCACAAAACCTGCTATTATCCAAAGCTGAAGGGAAAAGCGCTTTCATCAGATAAAGCAATTAATCCATTTTTCCGTTGGATACAAATTTTGTTCTCCCGTGCCAACCAACCGGCGGCCAATGCTGTACTTTCTACGCTTAGGTTTAATCTTCTCGCCAATTCAGGTATTGAAATTTCACCAATTTCTTTCAGGGCATACCAGACCTTTCCGGCATTGTTCCCTACAATCGTTTTATCCATGGCTATTTTTATTAATAATTCGGTTACAATATAGTCATTTCAACAATAGTTTACAACAAAACCAGATTTTTTATTTTAGTTTTTGACATTATTTAAAACAAGAAAATCAATTTCGCAATTAACGGTTAAAAACTCGGTCATAGTTCATACCATAACACTACTGGAAGGCACATTATATATCAAAATAAATTCTCAAAACAGGTATAGGGAAACCATAGAAAGAAAATAGAAAGTTGACATTTCCGCAATATCGGACAAGTCATTTCGCTTTTTTACCAATACCTTTGCGAAGTGAAATACCAAAATTAGTTATGCAACAGAAAAAAACAACGAAAGAAGAATATCAAAAGTGCGTAAATGTGGTAGTGGAATACATCATCCAACATTTAGGAGAAGATATTGATTTAAAATCTCTGGCCAGAATTTCAAACTTTTCTCCTTTTTACTTTCACCGGATCATGAAAGCTTTTCTCGGTGAACCGATTGGTACGTTTATTGTCCGGACGCGGACAGAAGCTGCCGCACGCCTACTCCGCTACTCGGATATTCCGATTGCCGACATCGCCTACCGGATTGGCTACTCATCTCCTTCTTCGTTGTCGAAAGTGTTCAAGCAATTTTATGGCATTTCACCTTTAGAATATAGAAACAATAAAAACTTTGTAATTATGAAACCAGCGATTATCAGGCCAGACCTGGAACTAAAAAAAGAGATCAGAAATGTCTCCGAACGGAATGTGATTTATATCCGCCTTACAGGGGACTACAAACTAAATGATTACGGCGGCACTTGGGGACGTTTATTCCAATTCATCAAAGAACAAAAACTGCCGATGGGAGATTTCAGTCCGCTTTGCATTTACCACGATGATCCGAAAGTGACGCCAGCCGAGAAACTGCGTACAGACGTATGCATGGTGATGCCTGTAAAAGTTGCTCCCAAAAGTGATGTGGGATTCAAGGTTATCCCAGCCGGACGTTATGCCATCTTCCTTTACAAAGGACCGTATGACAATCTGCAAGCTGTGTACGATACGATTTACGGAAAGTATCTGCCCGAAATGGAATGTACACTGCGTGATGAAGCTAGTGCCGAACGCTATCTGAACAATCCATGTGACACTCCTCCCGAAGAGTTGTTGACGGAGATCTATATTCCGGTAGAATAATCCGGATAAGAGGACGAAGGAACAGCAGTCACTTCCAGACAGGCTGTTCCCTCTTCCCTACCTGCTATTTTTCAGCATAGACGCCAATCCTGTTTCCTTCACTATCCGTGAATACGGCAAACCATCCTTTATCGTCTGCCTCAATCTTTGTTTTGGGACTGACCACTTCCCCTCCTTTCAGAAGCACTTTTTCCAACGTTTGTTCAATATCCTCACAGTTGAAATGGATAAGTACGCCATGCGTTGAAGGAAGAAAGTCGAAGTTTGAAGCATAAGATATTGCACCGACGGTTTCACCTTCTTCCGTGAAACAAGCCATTTTCTCTGTTTCACATTCAAAAGTCGGAAGTTGCACACCCAACACTGTTTCGTAAAAATCGACAGCCCGACGGAAATCGGTAGCAGGAATCTCAAAAAATGCAATTAATTTTTTCATTTCGTTTCTTTTTTATGGTTACTACTAAGCCTTTGCAAAGACATTGCAAAAGTAGGGTAACACGAGGAAGCCCGATAGGAAAAAAGAGACATCTTCAGAGTTTAGAGAAATAATCGGAATAAGGGGCACATACAGAAAGATACTCCGCAGGGGTATAACCGGAAAAGAGTTTGAATTCCTTTATCATGTGAGACTGATCGGAAAAGCCACATTCATAAGCCACTTGTACGAAAGGAACAGTAGCATCCTGTTGCAGCATGAATAACGCCCGTTGCATACGGATAATACGAATAAATTCTTTGGGAGTAGTACCGACATAATCGGTGAAGATACGCCCGAATTGCTTGCTGCTCAAACAGGCTGTCTCCGACAAATGAGAAATGTTGATTTGCGGCCGGAGATTTATTTCATGGAAAACAGCAGACATGCGCTTGAGATTATACTCGGGAAGAGTGCATAAACGACGAAGAAAAAACTGCTCTATCAACCGAATACAAACTGCATTATCAGAAGTATCCGTGACCTGTTTTACTAAGTCCGACAGTTCCGCATCTTCCATCGCACCGGTGTCTATATTCTGTCCGCGGAACAGATGACTGGGTATGTGAAACAATGCTTTTACCGCATAAGGTTGGAAAACAACAGTAATCATCTCTATCCTGCCTGTAGACATCACATCCGAGAAACCGACCGATTGTCCGGAAATAAAGGATTGGGGTTGCAGCTCCGACTCGCCCGACAAAAGAAGTTGTTTCCCTTTATGGAATACCAGTTGCATGCAGCCAATAGGCAGAGTCCGTTCGGAAACAGGGGCTATTGAGTCGTCTTGCAATATCCAGTAATGCCGTATATAGGGAGCCAGTGCAAAACAGGGTTTTATCAATTGAAATGATTGCATATAACAAAGATATTATTTCTTAATCCAAATGCAAAAGTAAAACTCCTGTTTAAAAGGGGATAGTAAAAAAAGGACTTCTTTACTTAATTAAAAAAAGCATCCTCTGCTTGAAGAAGCATGATTACAGCTCACATCCAAACAGAGGAAGAATTCTTTAGATAACGGAAAGTCCATATTCGTAGGCTTCCGACATCGCATTGTAATCTGCGTCGGAATATGCGCCTTTATCCCTTGCTTTCTGCATATCTTTCATAAACGATTCTACAGAAGACAGGAAACTAGAATAGTTTTTCTGTTCTTCATCATAGCCTGTCACAGCAGGAAGCTTCTTTGCAGCTTCGAGTTCCTTCTTCAGTTCCGCCATCTTCATGTCAATACGCATACCGTCCAGCGCATGTTTGCGGGAATAAAGATTCATGATGCTTTGCACAGTGCCGGACATCTTACGCATAGCCATGATCTGATCTTTCAACGGTTCGTCGGCAAGAAGTTCTTTTTCAGCCTGTTCCGTGAGCGGGCTTAGAATATCAAAAATCACTTGTTTATATTCGGACATTTCTACACTTAGCCGGTAGTTTTCATCCAAGAGCTTGCCAGCCTTGGCTGTCTCTTTGGCCTGCTTGTAAGAGAGAAACTTATTAAAATTATCATAGAATTGCGTCCGTGCACTAAAAAGTCCTCTATAACTCTGCTTCAGATTCTGACGGACTTCTATATTAAAGTAATCTCCCGGATCCATCAATTCCGCAGTGTCTCTGGCAGATACTTCAGGCGGTGCTATCGGAGATACTTCAGGAACTTTTCCTGTCTGTTCCATATATCCCAAGACCGCATTTACGTCTTTTGCATTAGCTACATGCCTCAACACGATGAGCGATGTATGATAATAGTTTATCACTTTACTGGCATTATCCAATTCCTCCGGAGTGACGGAGGACGCAGCCTGTTTCTTGTTTCCTCCCGAACAGGAAACCAATAAGAAAGCACCTATCAGTGCTCCAAACAATAAGATATTCTTCTTCATAATAATGGTTAGTTTATTGAGACTTTCGTACTATAACAATAAAAATCGTTTTTTGTTATAGACAAACAATGCATATTTGATAAGTGTTCTATACATGATATTAACTTAAAAATAAAACAAATATGGAACAATCATTTCAAAAAGGAGTTGTGCTCCATTTGGCTTCCCTCATTGAATATACTGAAGGAGGCGTCATCAGCAAACAGTTAATCAAAAGTCCGGCAGGAAATATCACTTTATTTTCTTTCGACAAAGGAGAAGGGTTAAGCGAACATCGTGCTCCGTTTGATGCGCTCGTGCAGGTATTGGAAGGGGTAGCGAATATTACTGTAAACGGAAATCTGTTCACCGTAAAAGCAGGAGAAAGTATCGTATTTCCGGCGAATGCGCCGCATGCCCTTACAGCAGTGGAGAGATTTAAGATGCTGTTGACTATGATTAAGGAATAAACAACCATAGTGTATAAAAACAAAAAATGGCTACTCATCACGAGCAACCAATCTTTTGTTAACCTTAAATCTAATACTTATGAAAAAAACACTGTACAAAGGTACCATATTTCAGGTAAATAGCAAATTTCAGAGCCTAAACAGCCCATATTATAACAGGGTTTAATACTCTGGGAAGCGTATTAACATTTCAGACTTTACACGTTAACATTTAACATATTCATTCACACAAGTTACTTCTTGGGTAAGTAAGAATACAAAAAAGGGACATCATTGAAACAACATCGGCTTTTTTTTGTAACTTTGAACTATGATAATCAGTGCCAGCCGCCGGACAGATATTCCGGCATTCTATTCCCAGTGTTTTTTTAACCGGATTAAAGAAAGATATGTATTAGTGCCCAATCCATATCATCCGAAAATGATTAGCAAGATCTCTTTATCTCCTGCTGTAGTAGATTGTTTTGTTTTCTGGACCAAGAACCCGGCACCTATGCTCAACCAACTGGAGAAATTGCAGGATTACAACTATTACTTCCAATTTACACTTAACCCTTACGGAGAAAAGCTGGAAAATCATTTGCCCTCCATCGATAAACGAATGGATACCTTTAAAAAGCTGGCTGATAAAATCGGCAGGGAAAGGGTGATCTGGAGATACGATCCGATACTGACGAACGAGGAATACAATGTTTCTTTCCATCAGGAAGCATTTGCCCGGATTGCCGACGGACTCAAAGACCACACTGCCAAATGTATGCTAGGATTCATAGATCATTACCAGCATATCCGGAACTCTGTACGGTCATTCAACATCTATCCGCTGACTCAAGAGGAAATAGAAGAAATGGCTGTCTCTTTTAAAAAAACAATAGACGCTTATCCCGACATACAGTTGGATACTTGTACTGTGAAGGTGGATTTAAGACATTTGGGTATTCCGAGCGGCCTGTGTATCGATAAGAATCTGATAGAAAAGATCATCGGTTATTCCATCCTCGCCCAAAAGGATAAAAACCAGCGTAACATCTGCAACTGCATTGAAAGCATTGATATCGGAACTTATGAAAGTTGTCTGAACGGATGTATTTATTGTTATGCCATCAAAGGCAATTATAACACGGCAGTATATAATAGGAGGAAACATGATAAAAACTCACCGCTACTTATCGGTCATTTATCCGAAGAGGATATCGTAAAGGAACGGGAGATGAAAAGCCTGCGGGATAACCAATATTCGTTGTTTTAATCTCTTCGGTCTACAGTTGGCTTACAGGCATAAAAAAAGGCTATCTATCCCAGACAGCCAATCTTTTGTTAACCTTAAATCTAATACTATGAAAAACACAGTACAAAGATACGGACTTTTCGGTTATCTCCAAATTTTGAGGTCAAAGCAACGTATCTTATAACATGGTTTAATAGAATCAGAACCGCATTAACAAATGAGTGGCCGGCCATTAACATTTAACAGTTTTCTTAAAGAATCAAGGCGTAAAACTGGAAGAGATGCAAAAGTTTTCGAATCGAATACCTTATCTTATTAAAGAGAGTTTATGCGGGCTAACAAATTCCTCTGCCAGCTGTTTCTAAAGGTAACCATCAAATTCCCATTATATGAACAGATTCGAAAATAAAGTAGTTGTCATCACCGGTGCTGCCAGTGGCATAGGCGAAGCAACCACACGCCGCATTGTCTCCGAAGGAGGCAAAGTAGTCATCGCTGACCATTCCGAGAAAAGAGCGGAACAGCTTGCCAACGAACTCATGCACGCAGGGGCTGACGTGCGCCATGTCTATTTCTCCGCCACCGAACTCCAGAGTTGCAAAGAGTTGATTGATTTTTCCATGAATGAATATCAAAGAATAGATGTACTGATTAATAATGTAGGAGGAACTGATCCCAAACGTGACCTTAGCATCGAAAAGCTGGACATCAACTACTTTGATGAAGCATTCCATCTGAATCTCTGCTGCACGATGTACCTTTCCCAACAGGTCATTCCTATCATGACTGCCAATGGCGGCGGAAACATTGTCAACGTAGCTTCCATAAGCGGACTTACGGCTGATGCCAACGGCACTTTATACGGCGCCAGCAAAGCGGGTGTCATCAACCTGACGAAATATATCGCTACTCAAATGGGAAAGAAAAACATCCGTTGCAACGCCGTAGCTCCGGGACTGGTACTTACTCCCGCTGCATTGGACAACCTGAATGAGGATGTACGTAATATCTTCCTCGGTCAATGTGCCACTCCTTATCTGGGAGAACCGGAGGATGTTGCAGCTACCATCGCTTTTCTGGCTTCGAACGATGCCAGATACATCACCGGACAAACAATTGTGGTGGATGGCGGACTGACCGTTCATAATCCGACAGTAGCGTTATCATAAAACGACCGGATAACGTATTATCGGTAAAGATGATAGGTTATTAACCGGCAACCATTACAAAAATAATCTCTTTTTCCTTGATGTTACCGATAGGAAACATATCTTTGTGACCAGTCAGTAACAAAAGTATCAAAGTATGGAAAAAGAGATTACTAAAAACAGACAGGCTACGGAAATGACCCTGATTAAAGCCGTCAACGACATCATTGAAGAAAGCGGCTTCGAGGGGTTGGGGATCAATGCGGTAGCAGCCAAGGCCAAAGTTTCAAAAATGCTTATCTACCGTTATTTCAATTCGCTGGATGGACTGATAGCAGCCTACATTCAGCAGAACGACTATTGGATTAATTTCGATGAAGAGTTACCGGATCAGGCTCATTTAGCCACATTTATCAAGCAGATATTCAAAAGACAAATCATGCGGTTACGGGAGAATTATACATTGAAACGCCTGTATCGCTGGGAACTGACAACGGACAATAAGTTTGTGAAAGAGTTGCGCAACAAACGGGAAGAGAAAGGAATCTGGCTGGTAGAGGCAGTCAGCAAACTTTCAAAACATCCGAAAAAAGAGATTGCCGCTATGGCTTCCATCATCACCGCAGCCATCAGTTATCTGGCATTGCTCGAAGAAAACTGCCCGGTCTACAACGGCCTCAAGATTCAGCAGGAAAGCGGCTGGGAGGAATTGGAAGAAGGCATCAATCTATTAGTAGACCTCTGGTTACAAAAACAACTCTAATCAAATGAATAAAATGACAATAATGGGAATATGGTTTCTTTCTCTATTGATAAATAGTGGATGCAACCGGGGTTTAGTAGAATACGACAGTAACGATCTTAAAATATCTATTGAAAAAGGGGAAGAGTGGTTGCATAATTTTCCTTTATTTCTAGGCATCAACATCAAAAATCCGCCCCAGATTGCGATCTGGACTGAAGACATGGAAGGAAATTATCTGTCCACCGTGTATGTGACCCACAAAATAGCCACTCAATCCTGGCAAGCCTCCCGTGGTAACCGCCGAAAGGAAGCGCTGCCGCATTGGTGTTATCAGCGGGGAATCCAATATGAAGACGGGTTATATCTCCCGACTAAAAAAGAACCGTTGACGGACGGTATCAGCGGAGCTACTCCGAAAGGTAGTTTTAATGTAAAGATGTCGCCAACCGGAAAAGAGAAGAAGTTTATAGTCAAAATTGAGATCAATCATTCTACAGATTTCAATGATGCATATCCGAAATCGGCCAAAGAAGGAGACGCCAATTACTCCGGTGGAAAAGAAGGAAGCGGACAGCCTGCCCTTGTCTACACAACAGAAGTAGATTTGACTTCCGGCAAGAAAGAATTTACAGCCAAACTGATCGGACACAGCAGCCCGGATGGAAGTAATGGAGATCTTACCAGAGATACTTCTTCACTCACAACTGCATTGCATATCGTTAAGAGCATAACCGTGTATGTGCAATAGCAGCAGCTAACCATCGTATTATCAGACTCTATCCTTGCATCATTATGAAGAAATTTATATTCATCTTTGCGCTGCTATCTTTCATCACTATATGTGCCGACGGACAAACAGACAGCAGACGTCTCTCTTACACTACATATATCGGGACAGGTTTTTCTATGAATCAGCCTTCTTACACGCCTTTCAACTGGCAAATCGTCAGTCATTACCACATCAGTCAACGGTTTGCCATCGGTGCGGGCAGCGGACTTTCTGTTTACGAGAAGTTGCTTATTCCGCTTTATGCCAGTGCGCAATTTTATATAACGAAGCCCAGGAGACTGACTCCTTATCTGGAATGTCATATCGGTGGGTCTTTTGCCACAGACAGAGAAGCAAACGGAGGTTTTTACCTCTCTCCTTCCATCGGTGCACAATTTAAGGTCAACCGGAAATTTAAACTGAATTTGATGGCAGGTTATGAACTCCAGAAACTGGAACGGACAAAGAAACAGGAAGATCCGTATTTCCATACAACGTTTAAGGAAGAATTGTCGCACCATTCCATTACGCTGAAAATCGGCTTGACTTATTGAGGTAACTATAATAAGAGATAAGGAATTTGCCATTGCGAACAGAATATATATTCAGATCCTGGCTTTATTCCCCTCGAATAAAAAAAGGTATAATTATTAATGATTAAGTCGTTATATCATTCAACAAATACTAACTTTACAACGTTATAAAATATAAAGAGCGAACGAAATGATTGTTAAGACATTACTAGATACCGATCTTTATAAGTTTACCACATCGTATGCTTATATCAAACTGTTTCCCTATGCAATGGGCACGTTTAGTTTCAACGACCGGAATGAAACCCAATATACCGAAGATTTCCTGAAAGCACTCAAGACAGAGATTAAGAATCTTAGTCAGTTGAGGTTTACGGAAAAGGAACTGGAATATATGACGAAAAACTGCAGATTCCTTCCGAGGGTCTACTGGGAGTGGTTATCTTCTTTTCGTTTCGACCCGAATAAGATTGATATTCATCTGGATGAAGCCTGTCATCTTCACATGGAGGTGACTGACTTGCTCTATAAAGTGACGTTATATGAAGTGCCTTTGCTCGCGATTGTCTCCGAAATCAAAAACCGTTTCTTTGGCAATGTAGCAGACATGAACGAGATTCTTTGCAAGCTGTCGGAGAAAATAGAATTGTCGAATCAACATCAGCTCCGCTTTTCCGAATTCGGCACACGGAGAAGATTCTCCATTGATGTGCAGGAAACGGTTATCAAGAAGCTGAACGAGACGGCACATTATTGCACCGGAACTTCCAACTGTAACTTTGCAATGAAATATGGAATGAAAATGATGGGGACTCATCCACATGAATGGTTTATGTTTCATGGAGCGCAGTTCGGATATAAACATGCCAACTATATGGCACTCGAAAACTGGGTGAATGTTTATGACGGGGATTTGGGTATCGCACTTTCCGATACATATACTTCCGGTATCTTCCTTAGTAACCTTAGCCGCAAACAGGCCAAACTTTTTGACGGAGTGCGTTGCGATTCCGGTAATGAGTTTGAGTTTATCGACAAACTGGTTGCCCGTTACAAAGAGTTGGGAATTGATGCGACAACCAAAACCATTGTTTTCAGCAATGCCCTCGACTTTACCAAGGCATTGGATATTCAGGAATACTGCCAGAACAAAATACGCTGCTCTTTCGGAATCGGTACCAACCTTACCAATGATACCGGATTCGAGCCTTCGAACATCGTGATGAAACTGACACAATGTAAGATGAATGTCAATCAGGAATGGAGAGAATGTATCAAACTATCTGATGATGAAGGAAAACATACCGGCAGCCTTGAAGAGGTACAGGCTTGCCTGTATGAGTTACGACTCAACTAAATTATAACAATGTTGCACATATTTTCCGTAAGTTCTCCAAATGCGCCATAACATTCTTATCCTTTCGGGCAATTTGCATATTATATCTTGTCTGCATATTCACCAATAACTCCGCATTTATATTGGTAGCAGCTTCAATCAACAAAGCAAAATCAGTAGATACAGGACGACGCCCATTCAATATATCATTCAGCATCGTATACGACACTCCTACCACCTCTGCAAATCGTTTCTGCGATATTCCACGAGATTGTAATTCTTCTTTTATAATCTCTCCCGGATGTACTGAAACAAAAGAATACCCTAAATTAGACATACTATTCTTATTTATAATGATTCGTTATGTCGATTATAGAACAAATAGTTATGATGGGTTCGGAATCCGTAGTCGATATTTTAAATTCCAGTCGATATTGTTTATCGATCCGAATAGATGAAATACCTTTTTTAACTCCCGTCAAGACTTCATAATTCAACGAATTCAAAGGATAAAGTGCTTCTACATTCAACGCTTCAGCCAAAATGACAATTCGCTTCACATAATTCCTTATTACTTGAGGTTGAAAACGATGCTTCTTATCGCTACATTTACCTTCATAATAAAGTTCTGAAAGATATTCCTTTTCAAACTCAATAACCATTTCTCTACTTATTACGACAGTACAAAGATAGCAGTTTTTTTTCAGAATACACTAAAAAAGTGGATATAATGATAGCAATTCTATCAAACTTGGCCAAAGTCCGAAAGCTAGTAGATAAAACTTGCTATCACCTTAATCAACACAACTCTATTCATAGCAGTATTAATAAAAAAACGCTGCAGGTATGTTCTTATTCTATACTATCTGTGACTATAGTAATAAAAGCTATAGCAATCAGCCCAAAACCTTTTAGGATTTGAATCCTTTCACTGCTCTTTCCAGTCTTTCCAGAGGTAATTCACCGGATTGTCTCCAGAGCTGTTCTCCTTTTCTAAAAAGAATAAAGGTAGGAGTCGACTCAACTGTATAGAAATCTGTAAGAGCAGGTTCCTGATCGATGTCTACTAATACCACTTCCAATGTTCCTTCCATCAGTTTCTTAAATTCGTCAACAACCGGTTTCATACGTTGGCAATGAGGACACCACGTTGCATAAAACTCTGCCATTACCCAATCACCGTTAGCCAGTTTCTCCTGATTTCTTTCTTCACGAACTATTTTCTTTTCTTTCATATGAATATCTCCTTTTAATTAATTACTATCACCCTAACAATATCAGGAGAAATATAGTTTAGAAAAATAACAAGGTTACACACTAATTAAAGAATCCGTTTTAAAGATAAGCATTGCACAAAATTGCAACTTTCGTGCAAAAAAGAAACATCCTATTCAATATTTATTTATCTTTGCCCCCCGAAATGGTTCAGAATCCGTATCCAACGGACGACGATTAATAGGGAATCGGGTGCAAATCCCGGACAGTCCCGCTGCTGTGAAGCTCTGTTCAATGTCTTATAATTGAACTAATTTAACGCCACTGATGTTAATCGGGAAGGCAAATAAGACAAGAGTCAGTCAGAAGACCTGCCATTTTGTGTAAGACGCTCCCCTCCTCGTGGGTTAGGAGAAAGAGTATCACTTGTTAAGCCCCAAATCAAAAAAATACTGTTTTTCGTCGGGTGGAGTATGTCCATTAGACGGGAAGACATTAATAAGTATGTACTTAATTGAGAAAAGTATGATAAAAAAAATCTTAGTAGCCAATCGCGGTGAAATTGCCGTAAGGGTGATGCGCTCCTGCCGGGAGATGGAGATAACGAGTATCGCTATCTTTTCCGAAGCAGACCGGACCGCGAAGCACGTGCTTTACGCAGACGAAGCTTATTGCGTAGGGCCGGCAGCATCCAAAGAGAGTTATCTGAATATAGAAAAAATCATCGAAGTGGCGAAAGCAGCTCATGCGGACGCCATCCATCCGGGTTACGGCTTCTTGTCCGAGAATGCTACCTTCGCCCGTCGATGTCAGGAAGAAGGAATCATCTTTATCGGACCTAATCCGGAAACAATGGAAGCCATGGGGGATAAAATTGCTGCCCGTATCAAAATGATCGAGGCGGGAGTACCCGTTGTTCCCGGCACACAAGACAATTTGAAAAGTGTGGAAGAAGCCATAGAGCTTTGCAATAAGATCGGATATCCGGTGATGCTGAAAGCTTCTATGGGCGGCGGTGGAAAGGGTATGCGCCTCATCCACAGTGCCGAAGAAGTGGAAGAAGCTTATACCACTGCCAAGAGCGAATCGTTGTCTTCCTTTGGCGACGACACGGTTTATCTGGAGAAGTTCGTTGAAGAGCCTCATCACATCGAGTTCCAGATTCTTGGTGACAAGCATGGAAACGTCATTCACCTGTGCGAACGCGAATGTTCCGTGCAACGCCGTAACCAGAAAATCGTAGAGGAGACTCCTTCGGTTTTCGTCACTCCCGAACTGCGGAAAGATATGGGTGAAAAGGCGGTAGCTGCGGCTAAAGCGGTGAACTACATCGGTGCGGGTACTATCGAATTTCTTGTTGACAAACACCGCAACTATTATTTCCTTGAGATGAACACCCGTTTACAGGTGGAGCATCCGATTACGGAAGAAGTGATTGGGGTAGATTTGGTGAAAGAGCAGATTAAAGTTGCCGACGGACAAGTGCTTCAACTCAAGCAGGAAAATATCCAGCAACGCGGACATGCCATTGAATGCCGTATTTGTGCCGAAGATACAGAAATGAATTTTATGCCGAGCCCCGGTATTATCAAACAGATTACAGAGCCGAACAGTATCGGGGTACGTATCGACAGTTATGTGTACGAGGGATATGAAATTCCGATCTACTACGACCCGATGATCGGTAAACTGATTGTGTGGGCTACCAACCGCGAATACGCTATCGAGCGGATGCGCCGTGTGCTCCACGAATATAAGTTGACCGGTGTGAAAAACAACATCAGCTATCTGCGTGCCATCATGGACACTCCCGATTTCGTGGAAGGTCACTATGACACAGGATTCATCGCCAAGAACGGTGAATATCTGCAACAACGCATCACGCACACCAGCGAACATTCCGAAAATATTGCCCTGATTGCCGCTTATATGGACTACCTGATGAACCTCGAAGAGAACAACAGCGGCATGGCTACCGACAATCGTCCTATCAGCAAATGGAAAGAGTTCGGACTGCACAAAGGAGTGTTGAGAATCTAATTTTAACAAAGAGAATTCAATTATGGAAATTCATATAGGAAACCGTGTGGCCGAAGTAGAGTTGGTCAGCAAGGAAGACAACAAGGTAGTACTCACCATTGACGGAAAACCGTTTGAAGCAGATGTAGTGATGGCGGAAAACGGCACTTGCAACATCTTGATGGACGGACGCAGTTCGAACGCACAACTGATTCGCCGTGATAACGGGAAAAGCTATAAAGTGAATACGCATTATAGCAGTTTCAATGTAGAAATTGTGGACAGCCAGGCGAAATATCTGCGGATGCGCAAGAAAGGGGAAGAGGAACAGAACGACTGCATCATTTCTCCGATGCCGGGCAAGGTAGTGAAAATACCTGTTGTAGCCGGTCAGGAAATGAAAGCGGGAGATACTGCCATCGTTATCGAAGCAATGAAGATGCAGAGCAACTACAAAGTGACTTCGGATTGCCGCATTAAAGAAATTCTGGTTCAAGAAGGTGATAGCATAACCGGCGAACAGACATTAATAACATTAGAACCGATTGCATAATATAAGAACGGATTGCATTATGGAAGAAATAAATAAAGCATACGCCACGTTCGAGGAACGTGACCGCATCGCTTCTCTTGGCGGAGGCGTTGATAAAATAGAGAAGCAACACGAAAGCGGTAAAATGACTGCCCGCGAACGTATCGAGATGTTGCTCGACAAGGGTACTTTCGTTGAACTGGATAAGTTGATGGTTCACCGCTGTACGAACTACGGTATGGATAAGAACAAAATTCCGGGAGATGGTATCGTGTCCGGTTACGGAAAGGTAGACGGTCGCCAGGTGTTTGTTTACGCTTATGACTTTACGGTATATGGCGGCTCACTGTCAGCTTCCAATGCTAAAAAGATTGTGAAAGTACAACAACTTGCATTGAAGAACGGTGCCCCGATTATCGCTTTGAATGATTCGGGCGGTGCACGTATTCAGGAGGGAATCGAGAGCCTTTCCGGTTATGCTGATATTTTTTATCAGAATACAATGGCCAGCGGTGTGATTCCACAGATTTCAGCCATCCTCGGTCCTTGCGCCGGAGGTGCCTGCTACTCTCCTGCCCTGACCGATTTCATCTTCATGGTGAAAGATAAGAGTCATATGTTTGTGACTGGTCCGGATGTAGTAAAAGCAGTGATTCATGAGGAAGTAAGTAAAGAAGAGCTGGGTGGCGCAATGACACATAGCAGCAAGAGTGGTGTGACTCATTTTATGTGCAATTCCGAAGAAGAATTGCTGATGAGCATCCGTGAACTGCTTTCTTTCTTACCGCAGAATAATATGGATGAAGCCAAGAAACAGCCTTGCACCGACGAAACAAACCGCGAAGATGCTTCTCTGGATACGATCGTTCCGGTAGATCCGAACGTACCGTATGACATGAAAGACATTATCGAACGCGTTATAGACAATGGTTATTTCTTCGAAGTGATGCCGAACTTTGCAAAGAATATCATTATCGGCTTTGCCCGTATGGCAGGTCGTTCGGTAGGTATCGTAGCGAACCAGCCGGCTTATCTTGCCGGTGTTCTCGATATTGATGCCAGTGACAAAGCAAGCCGTTTTATCCGTTTCTGCGATTGTTTCAATATCCCATTGATTACCTTTGAAGATGTTCCGGGATTCCTTCCGGGATATACACAGGAAAACAATGGTATCATCCGTCACGGTGCAAAAATAGTTTATGCGTTTGCAGAAGCTACTGTTCCCAAACTGACAGTGATTACCCGCAAAGCTTACGGTGGTGCTTATATCGTAATGAACTCCAAGCAGACCGGAGCTGACGTGAACTTCGCTTACCCAAGTGCAGAAATTGCAGTAATGGGTGCGGACGGCGCCATCAATATCCTGTTCCGCAAAGCTGACGAAGCAACAAAGACCAAGGAACTGGAAGCTTACAAAGAAAAGTTTGCTACTCCGTATCAGGCTGCCGAACTGGGATATATTGACGAAATCATTTATCCGAGACAGACTCGCAAACGTCTGATTCAGGCACTGGAAATGACGGAAAACAAGATGCAGACAAACCCGCCCAAGAAGCATGGTAATATGCCTTTATAACAACTAGATAAGGTGCGCAAAAGCACCACTCATAAAACGAGCTTGCAGAGATTCTATGATATGCTTTAGAAGATTTGTAAGCTCGTTTCTTATTTGTAAGCCTGCCGTTTCTTTTTATGTAACAAAAAAACGGCACCTCGATTCACATCGCAGCACCGTCACAACACAAACACAAAATAAAACACGACAAAACTACTATGCAATCTTCCTGTCATGCCGGGGAGGCATATCTTGCTTGACTTATCTATATTCGCATACGCATAAGAAGCTTTATCAGGCGATTTGCACAATAAATAACATACATTTCCGGATTTTGTTCACAGGATTGATAAGATTTTATTCAATAATATGATAAGAAAATGAAATAACGCGCTCTTTAACGAATTCAAGAGAAACGAAAAAAACGGCACCCCGATTCACATCGCAGCACCGTCACAACACAAACACAAAATAAAACACGACAAAACTACTATGCAATCTTCCTGTTATGCCGGGGAGGCATATTCACTAGCCTATATATATTCGCATACCTACAAGTAGCCATCAGGCGATTTGCATATATAAAACATTCTGATTTTTATTTTGTTCACGAAAGGAGAAGTAAAAATATTATTTTTTCTCCTTGTAGTCTTTCAGGAAGCCTTCCATCAGCCATTTGGCGAGTGCCTGACGATTGGAATTCATCACCAGCCGACGCTGATCGAACGTATTCTGGATATTACCCAACTCTACAAAGACGGAAGCGGGAGTGGTATGGGAAAGCACGTATAAGTTACGCCCGCTCACTGTGCCGGAAAAGCCCCGGTTGGGTTGATGCTTATCATATTTTGACTCAAACGTATCTTTCATATTATTCGCCAATCGTTTGCTTTCTCCCTTTTTATTCGAATAATAGAAAAAGACATCCGTTTGTTTTCCCTTACTACGGCTATCGATATGAATAAAAATTGCCCTGCAATAAGAATAGTTCTTACGGTCTTTCCGGTAAAGGACGTTTATTTTATCGCAGCGTTGCTGTAAGCGTTGCACCTGATTCAAAGGAATTGGATCGCCCATACAAGTCTCCCGTTTACTGTTTGACAGGTACGAATCATCACGGATACCATCTTTAGCATCTTGAATGATGATACGGACTTCGGCTCCTTCCTGCATCAGGTTACGTGCCAGACGGAGGGCAATATCATAAGCGTATTCATCTTCGTGCAATTCGTATTTACCAACTTTTCCGATAGCACCCGGATCAGGACCTCCATGTCCGCTGACCACATAGAAGCAAGCACCGGCAAGACGGTTGGAAGTGACTTTCACATCAGCCAGTTGCTTTCCAAACAGAGGCTCATTGAGGGTGGTTCCTATTTTTGTTGATTTAGCTTTCGGAGATTGTTGCTTTGTTCCGGAACTTTCGGAAGCTGATTTCTTGATGGGAGGAATAACATATGTTACGCCCACTTTAAGCACATTGTTCTTTCCCAGTTTCTGTTTATTGAGCTCAATAAAGTCGTCGTAATACTTCTTCGGAGAGCGGTTGTGCCTCAACAGAAAAGAAGAGATGCCTTCACCTGCCTTCGGAGTTGCCTTCTGCTGTGCCCAAAGAGTTGTGCCCGAAAAAAGAAAAGCTAAGAATAAAAGAATATAGAGTTTATTTTTCATAACTACATTAACTATCTCCTTCGCAAGAGTATCATTTCACTCATAAACAGGGCAAAAATACAATTATTTTCCCTACTTTTGCAGCATTAAAACATTTTTTGAAATAAAACATTAAAACCCAATAACATTATGGCAAAACAATTCAAACCGGAAACCCTGTGTGTACAGGCAGGATGGACGCCTAAAAAAGGCGAACCACGCGTATTGCCCATCTATCAAAGTACAACTTTCAAATACGATACCAGCGAGCAGATGGCCCGCCTGTTCGACCTGGAAGACAGTGGCTACTTTTATACCCGTCTGCAAAATCCAACGAATGATGCTGTTGCCGCCAAAATAGCCGCTCTTGAAGGTGGTGTAGCCGCTATGCTGACTTCCAGCGGTCAGGCCGCCAACTTCTATGCCATTTTTAATATCTGTCAGGCAGGAGATCACTTTGTTTGCTCCTCCGCTATTTACGGAGGTACGTTCAACCTGTTTGGCGTGACCATGAAGAAGCTAGGCATCGATGTGACTTTCGTTAATCCGGATGCCAGCGAAGAAGAAATTTCTGCAGCTTTCAAACCGAATACAAAAGCTTTATTCGGTGAAACGATTTCTAACCCTTCTCTTGAAGTACTGGATATTGAAAAGTTCGCACGTATCGCACACAGTCACGGGGTTCCATTGATTGTTGACAATACTTTCCCGACTCCGATCAACTGCCGCCCATTTGAATGGGGAGCTGACATCGTGGTTCATTCTACTACCAAATACATGGACGGACACGCTACAAGCGTAGGTGGCTGTATCGTAGACAGCGGTAATTTTGACTGGGATGCTCATGCTGAAAAATTCCCGGGACTTTGTACTCCGGACGAGTCATACCACGGACTGACTTATACTAAAGCATTCGGCAAAGGTGCTTATATCACCAAAGCAACTGCCCAACTGATGCGTGACCTCGGCAGCATCCAAAGCCCGCAAAATTCTTTCTTATTGAATCTGGGACTTGAAACGTTGCACCTGCGTATGCCTCAACACTGCCGTAATGCGCAGAAAGTAGCCGAATATCTTTCTAAAAACGAGAAAGTTGCCTGGGTAAACTATTGCGGACTGCCGGACAATAAATATTACAGCCTTGCACAGAAATATATGCCGAACGGTTCCTGCGGAGTCATCTCCTTCGGACTGAAAGGCGGACGTGACGTATCTATCAAGTTTATGGATTCACTGGAATTCATTGCGATCGTTACTCATGTGGCGGATGCACGTAGTTGCGTGCTCCATCCGGCAAGCCATACTCACCGTCAGTTGACGGATGAACAACTGATGGAAGCAGGTGTACGCCCGGACCTGATCCGTCTATCGGTAGGTATCGAAAATGCAGATGATATTATTGCTGATATCGAACAAGCATTGAACGCATAAGGATGCTGTAAAGGTATAGCCCATAAAAGAAGGCACGGGAATGAAAAGTTCCTGTGCCTTTTTATTTTACACAAAGAAAATCTTGTACCCTCATCATTAGGAGATACGGATTACACTTCCTCCGCAGATAAACTGGAGATCATTGTATCCACCCAGTATACAACTGTTCTATCCGCAGGTAAAATACCTTCGAGATAAGGCGAATCAGATACATCTTCCAACCATGCCGTAGTAATCGGACCTCTTTCTCTTGTAAGACTTTGAGTTCCTAAATACGGACTAAAATTAAAGAAGGTGTGTTGTTTCTCTACATCATTTTCACCTGTATATGTAAAGACAAAAGCTTTTTTCTTTTTTCCGGCCAGCGAAGCCCATTCTATCCGATATGTCCCTTCAACAAGCACCTGTTCATCCTTTGTTTTATAGGTGAATTTCCCTCCTTCTCCTTCTTCAGACAAACGATACACATCATCCGGTCGTAACACACAGATATCTCCTTTATTAATAAAAGAATAAAAGACCATTGCCGCATTCACCTTCTCCTGCAAATCGTCTTCTGCGTCAAATAACAACATACCTTCATTGGGTCTGGAGACTTGGAATTCAGGTTGGTCGAGACATGTAAAAGTCAGTACACCATAAGAAACAGTAACAGGCAGCGTGACATAATTGCCGTCTTTATCACTAACGGTAACCGTCACTTTCCCCTTTTTGCCGTGTGAGCTAAGCCATAACCTGTTATCGTTGACCGTTGCCGTCACAATTGTCTCATCGGAGCTTTGTGCCGAGTAACCACCTTTTCCATTAGCTATCCCGATATTCTCCGCTTCCCATCCATTAAGATACAGGACTGTAGAAGAAATCGTGTTCGTACAGGTTCCCGTTTCGTCGATTAATTCGGAACCGCTAAATAAAATAATCTCTGCATCATCTTGACAGGCTGATATACAAAAAGCCATGAGAGAAAGAAGAAAGAAGCCTAATAAAGTTTTTGTTTTCATATTTTCAGTGGTATGGTTAAATCGCGGCATATGCCATTGTTTTGCAAAGATATAAAGTATTTGTAAAAAAAAGACTATCTTTGTATGGAAAAAACACAGCTATCTGTATTCAAATAAAAAGCATGACTTTAAAACACTATTATAGTCTCATTCTCAGTCTAATGACTACTCTTTCCATTTCGTCTCAACAAGTCGTTGTCACGGAGCTTCCTACTCAAAGATTGTTACCGGTAGCACATATCCACCGGATTCTTCAGGATAGCGAAGGTTATATGTGGTATGCAACAGAAGGCGGAGGCCTGTGCCGTGACAACGGTTATCAGATTAATGTCTTTCGTTCGGACTTAAATACGCCTCACCTGCTATCCAGCAACGACATTACCTGTATAACAGAAGACAACGGACATCATATCTGGTTCGGCACCAAACGTGGTTTATACAGATTGGATAAAGCTAATTATCAAATCAACGAAATAACAGACGGGGAACTCAAGAAGCAAAGAGTCGATGCTGTCCGGGCTATTCATGACGGCACTATCTGGACTTCGGCCGAAGGTATGATTTACCACTTTTCCAGTGAAGGCAAATGTCTTGGAAGTTATCCTTCAGAATGGAAGGGTACAAGACGAAACGTTACTGACTTTTACGAAGATGGAAAACATCAACTTTGGGTACTGCAAGGATCGGGAGGTCTTTTACAATATCATCCGTCAACAGACAGCTTCTCGCCTTATCAATGGACATGTGATGCATCGCCCATACAAATGATTGAAGATGTACAAAATGATTGCTATTGGGTGGCTACTTGGGGAAAAGGAGTTGTACAATTAATCCCTTCTTCCAATCCACAATCGGAGGAAGTAATCTGTAAGTTACAACCCGTCACCTTAGAAGGGTACGAACAGACACCGCATAAAACTCAAATACTGGGATTACTTAAAGACAGCCGGCAGGAAGTGTTGTGGGTTTCAGCGATGGACGATTTATATGCTTACCGAATTGTAGATAATGCACTTCACCCCGTCGATACGGAAAGTTTTCTTCCTAAAGGCAAAAAGATATTGGATAGAATCATTGAAGACCGTGCCGGCAATATATGGGTTCCAGGATATTCTCCCCATACGTTTATCCTCTCGTTCGACGCCAACAAAATCAAACGTTACCCTACTTCTGCCATGTCCGCTATTACCGGTTATCCGGTGATGGCAGACAGAACGATTCAAGAAGGGGACTATTATTGGATATGGCAGGGAAGAACCGGATTATCCATCTACCATCCTGCTTCCGAACAGATTTCTTTTGCATCGGATTTTTCCGAAGAAACAGGAAAGTATAATATCATAAAATGTATCGAGAAATGTCATACTCAACCCGGAATCTGGGCTGCATCCGATAATGCGTGTCTATTGTATCTGCAACATGAAGGCATGAAGATGAAACTGACAAAAGAGATCCAACTGCCGGATGCCCGACAGATTCGTGTATTAAGCGAGGACAATCAGGGAAACTTATGGATAGGCACAGAAAATGCCATCTATCAATATTCTCTTTCCAAAGGGGAACTCAAAAAGTTTCAGGGGAGTGCGAATATGATAAACGACCTGGCAGTTGCCCCGGACGGAACGATATTCTGCATTACAGAAGCATTGGAGTTCCAATATTTTTCCCCGGAAGGAGAAGGACATACGATTCGGAAAGGAGAAAACTATTCATCTGTCCTCATCGCTCCTGATGGTAAAGTGTGGGTAGCTACTTTGGAAGGAAATGTGTACAGCTATCATCCGCAAACTAAAGTTATCTCCCGGGAAGAGAATGCCTGCAACACAAACGGAGATGCTATCAAAGGAATGGAGATAGACAACTTGGGACATTTGTGGATATTGGCAGACCCATACGTAAAAGAGTACAACCCTACGAATCATTCATTTAGAATACTGTATAATTCCGACCGCTTCATTCAAGTGGATTATTTCCTTTCCATCCGCAAAATGAAAGACGGAACGATTTGCCTCGGAGGGATCGGTGCTTTTTGTCTGATTACCCCATCTGCAGAGCTGGATCAATCTCCCAACGATATAAAGCCCGTTATATCCTCCATCAAAATAGACGGAAAAACACAAATAACAGGTATAAATACCCGGCAAATAGAATTGAATCCTGATAATATCAATGTAGAAATATCCTTTTCTACGCTAGAACACTTACACGCCGGACAAATCAGTTATGCCTACCGTCTGAAAGGATGGGATGCAAGCTGGAAGTCACTTCCTCCGGGAGTAAACACTGCGTATTTCACCAAACTTCCCAAAGGCAACTACACACTGGAAATTAAAGCGACGGACATTCACGGTTGTTGGGCACAGCCCATATCCTGCCTGCAAATCAATCGTCTACCGGCATGGTACGAGACATGGTGGGCATACGCCCTTTATATGCTTTCTTTTATTCTGATAGCGGCAGGAGTCATAAAGTTCTACTTCAACCGTCTGCACCGGAAGCAACAGGAACAGTTGAAAGAACAACTGACACAGATGAAATTCCGTTTCTTTACGAATGTCAGCCACGACTTACGCACTCCACTGACGCTGATTATCACTCCTCTGAGCAGTCTGCTTTCGGAGATGCAGGACGGCAAGTTAAAGCAACAGTTATCTTCCATCTATCGCAATGCTGAAGAGTTGCTGCAATTAGTCAATCAATTACTGGATTTCCGCAAACTGGAAGTGAGCGAAGAAAAACTTAATCTGACGAATGCAGATATCAGTGAATTTGTCACAACTACTTGCGAAGCATTCAAGTCGTATGCGAACAACAAGCAGATTCGCTTTTCAGTCATACCACTGAAACAAACGCTTTATATGTATCTTGACCGGGATAAAGTACACAGGATTCTCTACAACTTACTCAATAATGCTTTCAAATTTACACCTCCGGAAGGAAGAATCGATGTGTTTTTCAAAATGGAGAACAGAGGAGGGATACAATACGTCTGCATCATCGTGCAGAACACCGGACAGGAAATAGCAGCAGATGAACTTCCCCATATATTCGACCGCTATTATCAGATCGGGGCAAACACCCACAGACAGGCAACAGCAGGAAGCGGCATCGGACTGCATATTGTGAAAGAATATGTCGCCATGCATCAAGGTTTTATAGAAGTGGAAAGCAATAAAGAAGAAGGAACTGAATTTTGTGTCTATCTTCCGACCAATCTGGTTGATAAACGTTTGCTACCGAGAGAGGAGAATATACCGGATGAATCCGGAGCAACTGAAACGAACTCATCAGATGCCCGGAAGACCATTTTGATTGTAGAAGACAATGAAGAATTCCGCCAATTCATGTATCAGCAGTTATCACAAGAATATCAGGTATGGGAAGCCTCCAACGGAGAAGAAGCGGAAGCCATCGCCAATGAGAAAGAAGTGGATATCATTGTGAGTGATGTCATGATGCCGGGAATGGACGGGTTTGAATTATGTCTCCGGCTGAAAGAGAATATGAAGACTTCACACATCTTCATTATCCTGCTTACTGCCCGCACAGGTGACGAAAACGAACTGGCAGGATATCAGTCGGGAGCAGACTGCTACCTGACAAAACCCTTCAACATGGATATTTTAAAGAACCGGATCCAGCATCTGCTGGCATTGCAGCAAAAACGGAAACAGATATTCTTGTCAGGCATTGAGGTTAATGCGGAAGATCTCACTTCCTCCAAAGTAGACGAACGATTTCTGGAAAAAGCAATCGAACTGGTCGAAAAGAATCTGGATAACAGTGATTATAGCGTGGAAGCTTTCAGTGACGACATGTGTATGAGCCGAATGAATCTTTACCGTAAACTGCAAATTATCACCGGACAGAAACCCACAGAATTTATCCGAAGCATCCGTTTGAAGAAAGCTGCCGGATTACTGACTCATACGGAACTGACCGTTATTGAAATATCGGAAAAAGTGGGATTCGCTACACCGAGTTATTTCAGTAAATGTTTTAAAGAGATGTTCGGAGTATTGCCTATCCAATATCACTCGTAGGATTAAAGGAAAAAAGGACGTCCCCGGGGGAAAAAGGGAATGGGAAATACGGGAACGTCCTCAAAACATAACAATACAGAAATACGGACTTTCACAAGGGCACATTTCTGTCTCTCTTATGCAACACTCCCTTCTATAAAAATATGGAGGAAATATCTGGAGAGGATATTATTATGTGGGAAATTTAGTTTATAGTCTTAAAAGCAATCTGATTGCATCAAAGTGATGAACGATAGGCAGTCCGGATATATTCTCCTACCGCATTGTCATCATTGATTTCTATGTATTTTTTCAATAAATCCGCAAAACCGGATTTTATCTGTTCCGTTTGTTTGTTCTCGCAGGCTGTGGAATATTCATCAACAGCCATGAGAAAATCCTGCATCCGTTCATTCAGCATTGTTCCTCCCGTACAAACCACATCGGAAATATCGGCTTGGATACTGCCATTTTCTATGACGACAGGGAGGCGGTATTCCAGTCCCGATTTGCTGGCACGAATAGAAAGCACTTTTACTACGGGCGACACAATAGTCACCGTATCGGCAAAAGCAAACTTTCCGTGGATTATTTCTGCACTATCTACCGGCTGCCCGCTCGAAGCATCTTTCATATAAACCATTTTTCCTTCGAATTCGGGCAAAGGTGCACTGCCGTTAATCTCGTAACCTTTTATCTGATGCCCGGTGCAAGCCGCTATCAAGCATACTCCCGAAAGAAAAGATAAAAGTTTCACATATCTGTTCATTAAGCTCTTCATTCTTCTTTAAAAAAGAAAAGCCGCCCGCACTATCAGCTGAACGGCTTTCTCTTTTCATTCATACATTTGTATAATCATTCATCCTTAGAATCTGAATCCCAGTTTCACCATAGGCATTTCAAATATCTTGATGTTGTGGTGACTGACATTATATTTATCAAATCCTTTCGGACAAATCTGTATCAGGTCATAGCGGTAAGCCAGAGGGTGCATTTCGAAACCGAAAACGAAACCTTTAGCAATGCTATACTCGATACCTGCTACGGCAGCTACTTTGAAACCGTACATCTGACCGGCTTTACTTCCGGAAACATAGACCTGTGACGGAAGTTCTTCCGAGTCGTCACTATCCTTATAGGTGTCTCCAGTGTATGGTTCGGTCGTTTCAATGCGTGCCATCTGGAAGCCGAGTGCGCCTCCGAGATACGGATGAATACGTTCGTTGCGAGTCTTGAAATAGTAGTTGGAACCGACAGATACATACCAGTTGTTGGTCATCTGCGCATTAATATAACTTTGCGCAGGGATAATCATGTCGGGTACACTGTTGTCTCCTTCTACATAGTCTTTCTTTGGAGTGAGGCTGACGTTCATGCTGAACTGGAAATTTACATCCCAATTGTCAGACACGAAATACTTACCTTCAATTCCAGCTATATTGACCAGACTATTATTATTCAGACTCCCGATGTTCAGATAGCGGTTCAGATCGCCGGAGTTATCCGTTCCTCCATTGGGAAGTCCGACTACTCCTCCGTCATTGGAGAACTTGGGAAGCAGATAAGAAGTGTTCTCGTTAAAGAACTTTCCGCTACCAAGCAGGACTGAAACCTGCCACTGTCCTTTCTTCGGGGCAAACGACGCATCATCACTGCTGCTGTAACGCTGCGCCATTGAAGGCGCAGCTGTCATACAGGTCAGCAAAAGTAATGTGCATAGTTTTTTTATCATCTTGTTACTTTTACGTAGTTAGGAAATTATTTCAAGAAGATAGCAAGAAGTGCTTTCAACTGAGCGCTTGCAGTATCATAATCTGCCTTGGCAGCATCATATTCAGCCTGTTTTACTTTGATATTTTCCTGAATATTTGCAAATGATTCAGTAATATAATCTGTATCAGTATAAGTACCTGCTGCTAATTTCTCTATATTTCTCTTAGCTTTAGCAACATCGGCCTTAGCGGCAGTAACATCTGCCAGAGCAATCATATGTTCTTCCTTAACCAAGTTTTTGATAGCTTCCAAAGAACCTAAATCACCATTAGTAAAGTTATTATTCAAATAAACAGTGATTTCCGTTTCAATCTTACCTTTGATAATTTCATTATTGCCGTATTCTTTTTGTACTGTTACAATATTATCATTTACTTCTTTAAAGACTTTATCATAAGCAGCCTGGGCTTCGTCGTTAGCTTTCTTAGCTTTATCTACAGCATCCGCCAAAGCAGCATTTGCTTTATCTTGAACAGTCTGTTCTACAGCTTTTTGAGCAGTAAATGCTTCTTTCAAAGCTTTATAAGTTTCTACCTGATCAATTATAGCTTGTAGACTAGCCGTTTCTGCTGTTGCCCAAATCATCTTACCAAGAGAACCATAATTACCATTCTCCAAGGCATCTACATGATTACCACCAGCGGCAGCTATTACTTCGTCCTTAGATACAGGCAATCTTCTTGGATTATTACCTGAATTGAAATTATCGCTAAATACAGCAGAAGAAGCAGATTTCCACTTTTCCAATGGAGTCTTTACACTGGAATCTTGCTCTACATCTATTAATTTTCCAATATTTTCTTTACTAATTTCATTTGCAGTAGTAATGTCACCAGCATCCCAAGTGATAAAGCCTAAATCTACTCCAACAACTTTCTTAAAGTTATCAGCGTCTGCTATCAGCCAATCAGAGATTTTTTTCGTGTCATTTCCTTTTGTTACACTTACCTTAGTTACTTGTGCTTCTTTAGCCAATGCATCCTTATAATATGCAACTAAAGCCGTAGCTACAGCATCAATATTAGCTTCTTTTTTTCTATCTTCTGGTTTAAGTCCATTATATTTCTTTATTGCAGCATTAGCGGCTGCCTCTGATTTCTCCAAATCTATTTTCAGACTTTCATCATAAGCTGCCATTGCATCTTCCCATGCTTTATAATCTGTAGCATAGTTCTCTTCTGCCTCTTTTTGTGCTGCAAGAGCTGTAGCCAATTGTGGTTTGGCCCATTCTATATTTTCCAAATCAACACCTTTAGTAGCCTTATCAATCAGCTTAATCCAACCATCAATCTGACTTTGTGCTTCAGTAATTTGTATACCTTTATTATAGGCAAAAGTACCAGTACTAGAATTATAACCAGCAACAGTTGTTCCACTAGGTATTACATCATTCAATCCCTTCTTTACTTCAGCCTCTACTTTCTTAGAATAAGCTGCAGCTGTTTTAGCTTTGTTCTTGTCAGAGTTCTGTTTATTTTTAGCAGTTTCCAACTTATCGCTAGTAGCTTCCAAGTCAGATATCAGTTTAGGATTAGCAACTTCTAGCTTGCCTTTTTCAATATTATACTGTTGTTCCTTAACTTTTGCAGCAGCAATTTCTTCTTCCAGCTTCTTGACTTCAGCTTCCCAATCTGCAACAGTAGTATACTCATTATCCAAGATAGCTTTCAAGTTATCAGCATACTCCTGCGTCATCTCTAAAGCAAATTCTGCATTTTTCAGTGCATTATCCAAGACCGCTTCTAAATTATTATCAGCTACTATATCAGAATAGTTAGCTAATTGTTCCTGAAGTTTTTTCAAGCTACCGGCTTTATAGCCACCCACAGACTGGGTAGGATCTTCAGTAATAAGATAAACATAATACTTAGTCTTAGAAGAATTAGTCTCCGTGCTTTCATCCGGATTTGTAGTAGTAGTGGAATTCGCAACTACCGATGATAGAATTCTAGTGATAACAGTTGTTGAATATCCATACATTGCCTTGTCCATTGCCTGTTTTGCATAGGCAACTTGCGCTTGTACACCATTCAAACGAGCTTGTTCTTCATCTGTCAGCAATAACTTGGAAGCTTCAATCTGTTCCATAGCTTGTTTGTAAGCTTCCTGTGCTTTAGCAGTGGCTGTTTCGGCAAGAAGCATTTTTTCCTTATACTGCTCAACAATCAATGCCTTTTCATTTTCCCACTTAGTTTTGTCAGCTTCAGCTTTTGCAATGGCAGCTTCCGCTTCAGCTTTTGCTTGTGCAGTAGCAGCTTCTTCCTTTTCAATCAAAAGTTTCTTTACTTGAATGTCCAGTTCATGCAACTGCAAATCAATTTCTGCAGACTTATTCTGAAGTGCCAAACCTGCATTAACTAATTCTTGCTCTGCAACCTGTGCTTTTCTCAATTCAGCCTCTACAAGCTCAACTGCAGCTTGAGCTTTGATAAATTCAGACTTTGCTCCCCTAAGTTCTGCAATGCCTTCCGGTTCATCGGTATCAATACATCCCGTGAATGTCGCCGTCGTACCTGCCATGAGCAAGGTTGCGACTAAATACGTCCATTTTCTCATAAAAGTAAATTAAATGTTATACAATTAATAAATAAAAAATTTGTTTGTACTAATTCATGATTTATTTCGCTTCACTCCCCCTCTTCCCGTTACTTTGTAGGTAACGGGAAAACCCTTGTGCCTGCTCTTTTGGAGTAGTCTATACTAGAAAATAATACGATATATGACGAATCTTCTTACCCCTGCTTATGAGAAAAAGTAGAGGGGCGGGAAATCTATTGCAAAATTTAGACGTTAACAAAGTTCTAAGACAAAGAATCCACGTGTTCTTCTGTGTTTATTCCTATTTTGAGTAGTTTATTAGAAAAAATGTACGATTTTGTTTGGATGTTTTAAGAAATATGCTCATATTTGCAGCGTCTTTTCTTCCCGTTACCTACAAAGTAACAGCACTAAAAATCAGCTACTTGCCACAAGCATAGATCCTTTTCAGCGAAGACAGAATCGTCACATTCGCTTCATCTATTTTCTTATTCTTAAAAGGTTTTAGATAAGTCTCTGTGACAATAATGGATGAATGCCCCATCGCCTCTGAAATAATGCCTGGATGTATCTCGCAATAATATGCCATTGTAGCCCAGGTATGCCGAGCCGTATACGAGCTTAAATCAGAAGTCAATGCAAGTACTTGTTTCAGCAACAGAAGTTGATAGTTAAAATTACGCAAAGCTATCTGATATTCCCTGTAGGTAGCTTCCGTACTCTCTCTGCCAGTCAGTATGGGAAAAAGATAAGGAGAAGCAGAATCGGTGTTCATATACTTTTTCATCAGTTTCATAGTTTCCGGCAGAAGCGTCACGGTCAGAAGCCTTCCGGTTTTTCTACGACGATAAGTGAGTACATTCCCCACTATATCCTGCTTTTTAAGATACGCAAGATCTACGAACGGCATACCACGAAGCATGAACATTAAGAAAAAGTACGCGCGCGTACGTTGCAATTCTCCTCTTCCCTGATGAATTTGTTTGGGAAGCTCTTTCATCAGCCGTTCCATATCCTCCTTTTCCAGTGCACGCTTCCTATCGGCACGCGTCCCTGTATAGACATACCGGAAATGATGCGGTATATAAGACGCCATCCGACGGTCGACCGCACGGTTGTATACCGCTCTCAACGTACGCATATAGGTTGAAACCGTGTTCCAGCTACACTCCTTTTCCCGCAAATACGTTTCAAAACTTTTAAGAAACTCCTGATTCACTTTCTTGAATGGCAGATTCCTGCTCCCGTTAAATGCAATGATAGCATTCATGCTACTCCTGTAAACATGAGCAGTTCCATAGTTCCCACTTTTTCGAAGCCCTTCAGCTACTTCCTTCATAAATGAAATCAAATTCCCCATTTTTATTAATTTTAGTTATCACTCAAGCATGTCCCTGAAGAAAAGCGCCCTCACCGCAATTCCCCCCAATGCTCTTTATACCAAATCTCAACATATCATCATACAAATATAATGAATTATGTTTTCTTTATATACACCCGATGTGTTCCTCTGCCATCAATCCCGATGCCGGAACCGGGTGTATACGCCCACTGGCGTAATTCATTGGTAGCCGCTGTACGCAGCAAACCTGTCAGTTTCCGGTATTCGTAGACCGTCAGAAAAGGATGTTCCTCCAGATATCTAACAGCCAATGCAAGTCGTTGCTCCGGTGTATACTTCTGTGAAGAACGTTGCGACTTCCACGGAGCCCTTTCCAGCAGACATCTTCCATTGATACGCCTCATCATCTTCCTGTCTACACGAAAGTTCACGTTTCCCACCACAATGCTTCGTGCGTTACGATGGGTTTCACCCTCTCCGGCCTTTTCGCGTTCTTTATCTTTGCATAACGCCAACGAAGGAGAGAATGTTCCGATGCCATCCAGCTTCACAGACTTGCCTTCTGCCATCTGATGTGCCATCTCAATACCTATCTGTGTAATTACGCCTTCCACATCTCCGACGTTAAAACCACTGCTGGATGCTATCTGACGTATCAAATCCTCGGTAGATACCTGTTCCATCATTGCAAACCGCGGATAAAGTACCTGTTCGCCCGTTCCATGAATATCGGGCATTTCTTCCATTATATACATTGCCATAATACTAAAGTTTATTTGAAATATTGATTACTAATAGAAAACTTACTCGCTATAGGTAGAAAACTTGTTCTCCCCTAAAGGAAAAGTTATTTTTCCCTTAGGGCAAACTAAAACCGCAAGTTCCGGTTTTATAACTGAAACTTCTGATTACATAATCAAAAGTTCCGGTTTTATAATCAGAACTTGCGGTTATAGTTTTCTTACTAACAAAGATACGTTTTCCTGCCGGAACAAGCAAGTTTAATCCCTATGAAAAGGAAGTTTGATACATTTGTTGCAGCATCTTGTTACATTTCTATTCCTCACATCACCTGTCACGCTCCTATCTTTGCCCATTATTAAACAAAGAATAGGAAATGATGAATAACTACTTCGAATCTTCTGTAAGGCTACTCGCTCTTTTAGTGTTAATACCCTGCTTTATTGCTGAAAGTTCTGCATCGGAACGTAAAGTCAGCATAAATGAGAACTGGAAGTTTTACCGGGGTTGCATTGCCAATGCCGAACAGACATCTTTCAAGGACACTCAATGGAGGATACTCGATTTACCTCATGACTGGAGCATGGATCCTGTGCCCGTACAAAGAGAAGGTATAACAATCGGTCCTTTTTCACGCATGAGCGTAGGCGGGGCAGATACCGGACAAACCGTAGGAGGTGAAGGATGGTATAGAAAAGAATTCACCATACAGCCGGAAGATGCCAATAAGATTATTTCCCTTTATTTTGAAGGAGCTTATAACCAAACAGAAGTCTGGATAAACGGGCAGAAAGCCTGTTTTAATCCTTATGGATATATCCCTTTCAAAATCGACATCCATCCATACTGCAACGCTCCCGGCATTCGGAATATAATAGCCGTCAAAGTGGTGAATGAAGGTCTGAACAGTCGGTGGTATGCCGGTTCCGGCATTTACCGGCACGTATGGCTAATGAAAACGGACAAAGTACATTTGGACGAATGGGACACTTTTATAGATGCTTCCAAAGTAGAAAGTAAAAAAGCGACGGTTGATCTTCACTCCATTCTACATAACTCCGGCAAAGAAAAAGTGACCGCCCATCTGAAGATTCAGATATTTTCTCCACAAGGGGAAGAGGTTTATTCCACTACTCAACCAGTCAATATATCCGGTGAAACCAATATCCCCATTTCCCTCACTTTTGATATAAAAAAGCCGGAATTATGGTCGGTAGATACTCCTAGTTTATATACCGCACATCTATCCTTGAAATCTAAGAAGCTATCTGATGAAATAACCGTTCCTTTCGGAATACGAACCGTCGAATTCTCCGCAGAAAAAGGATTTCTATTAAATGGGAAACCGCTGAAATTAAAAGGTGGTTGTTTGCATCATGACAATGGTTTATTAGGTGCCGTAGCTATCAACAGGGCAGAAGAACGCAAAGTAGAGCTAATGAAAGCAAATGGTTTCAATGCAGTCAGATGCTCGCACAACTTACCGTCGGAATATTTTCTACAGGCATGTGACCGACTGGGATTGCTAGTGATTGATGAAGTATTCGATCAATGGCAACAAGCAAAACGCCCGCAAGATTATCACCAATTCTTCGATGAATGGAGTGAACACGATATAGCTACCATGGTGCGCAGAGACAGAAACCATCCTTCTATTATCATGTGGAGTATTGGCAATGAAATAGCTGAACGCGCCGACGAACCCACTGGAGAGATCATAGCCCGGAAACTAATTGCAACCATTCACCGATATGATACAAGCCGCGCCACTACCGCCGCTGTTAACTCGTTTTGGGACAGAAGAGATTTCAGTTGGGAGAAGGATTCGGAAAGGGCTTTCCGGAACCTGGATATCTCCGGTTACAATTATCAATGGAAGGAATATGAAAAAGATCACGCACGATTCCCGCAACGGATTATGTACGGCAGTGAATCGGTGCCCAAAGAAGCAGCACAGAACTGGAACCTGATCGACAAGAATTCCTATCTGATTGGAGATTTTGTCTGGACTGCCCTCGACTATCTGGGTGAAGCCGGTCTGGCACATACTCTCGAACTTGCTCCGGGAGAACACAGTCCGCAGTTTATGGGATGGCCGTGGTATAATGCATGGTGTGGTGACATTGACTTCTGCGGAGACAAGAAACCGCAATCTTATTATCGCGACATTCTTTGGAAAAGACGTGATATTTCATTAGCAGTACAACCTCCCGTAGCCAAAGGGAAAAGAGAAGATATCAACTACTGGGGATGGAAAAACGAATTCCTTAGTTGGAACTGGAAAGGATACGAAGGCAAAACGATGGCAGTACATGTGTATAGTCGTTCCCCTAAAGTAAGACTTTATTTGAATGACAGGTTATTGGGAGAAAAAGAAGTCAATCCCGATACCTATACGGCTTCTTTCGAGGTTCCCTATGAACCGGGACAACTGAAGGCTGTCAACTTGAAGGGAAAGAAAGAAACGACATCGACTGAACTTTACACAACCGGAATTCCGGCAATGATACATTTGACAGCCGATCGTATGAAAATAAAGGCAGATAAAAATGACCTTTCATATATAAAGGTTGAAATATTGGATAAAGATGGAAAGTTAATACCTGACTGTTCCATTCCTTTGGAAATTAAATCTACCGGAAAAGGGTCCGTCATTGCCGCAGGTAATGGAAGTGCGGATGATATGAAAAGCTTTCGTTCCTTAAAGCCGAAAACGTTTCGGGGAAAAGCAATTGCTATCGTTCAGCCAAATGCAGAAAAAGGGACGATCACTCTTACTGTTTCAGCAGAAGGATTACCGGAAGCGGCTATTGTCTTAGAGACTTATTAATAAATCAATCTTGATTAAGTATACACAGTTGAATGTACTGCATGAGATTGTTTAAACAGTAATATAAAAATATAAGAACAGGAGAAACATGATTAAGAAAACCACCTTATTAAGTAGTTTATCCATTGTGCTGTCAATGGGGACTATGAGTGCGCAATCCTATGAATGGATTAGCAGTACGGAAAATAACACATGGCAACAGTCTAAAATCAAGTTGCAGACAAATACCGGGCGCACTCCCCTACTCGAGGTCAACGGTTCGGAGAATGGAACTGTCTTCAAAGCTTGGGGAACATGCTTTAATGAACTCGGATGGGATGCACTCAACATGCTTCCACGGAAGCAACAGGAGATTGTTCTTCAACAGTTGTTTGCTCCCGGAGGAGATCTGAAGTTTACCATGGGACGCTTCTCCATGAATGCCAACGACTACGCCCGCGACTGGTACAGTTGCGATGAAGTATCCGGTGACTTCCAATTGAAGCATTTCAATATCAATCGGGATAAAACAACGTTGATACCTTTTATCAAAGCTGCACAACAGTATAATCCGGATATGACTTTCTGGATGTCGCCATGGTCGCCTCCTTCCTGGATGAAAATCAATCACTACTATTCAGTTCGCAGTGACCGTAATCAAAATCAGATGTCGCCTCTGTCTGATGTAGCACTTTATGAGGATAGTAAAGAAAAGAACACACAGGTATTTCCACAGCAGTTGGCTGTAAATGATTACTTTATTCAGGATCCACGTTATCTGCAAACCTATGCAAACTATTTCTGTAAATTCATCGATGCTTACAAAGAACAAGGCATCCCCATCTCCATGATTATGTTCCAAAATGAGTCATGGAGCTACACCAACTATCCGGGTTGTGCCTGGACGGCAGAAGGTATTATCCGCTTCAATACAGAGTACCTCGCTCCTACTCTGAAAAAGCAGCATCCGGAAGTAAAGTTATATTTAGGAACAATCAACACCAACCGTTATGAGGTGATTGATCAGGTGCTTTCCGACCCACGAATGCCGGAAACAATAGAAGGAGTCGGCTTCCAATGGGAAGGCGGACAGATTTTACCCAAACTCCGCGCCAAATATCCGCAATACAAGTACGTGCAAACGGAAAGCGAATGTGGATGGGGCTCTTTCGACTGGAAAGCAGCCGAACACACTTTCGGACTAGTGAATCATTATCTGGGTAATGGTTGTGAAGAATATACTTTCTGGAATGCTATTTTGTACGACGGAGGTTTCAGCGGATGGGGATGGAAACAGAATGCTTTGATTCATGTGGATTCAAAGACAGGGACTGCGACCTACACTCCCGAATATTATGCGGTAAAACATTACAGCCATTATGTAACACCCGGCTCGAAAGTGCTGGCATATAAAGATAGAGGAGATAAGATGCCGGTAATGATCGTCATGACTCCACAAAAGAAACAGGTGGTGATAGCCGGTAATTTCAACGAAGAAGCCAAAGAGCTTACTGTGAAATTAGGTACTCGCTATTTGAATGTAACCTTGCAACCTCATTCTTTGAACACTTTCATAGAAAAGTAGAAAAACAGAGCTGCCGCAAAGAGTCTAAATTCAATAATCGACGACTCTTTACGGTAGCACATAGCTATGTTAGTCCCTTGTCTATGCCACTAAAATTGATTCTATTTTACGATTTGGCTACTATTACCGCTTCTTTACTTTATATCCTTTCAGGGTAAAACCGACTTCAAACAGGTTCAAAAGGGCTATCCGAATATTATCTTCTATATAGGTTTCCATATTATCATATTTTGCAAAGTAGACGGGAAGCAGCCTGTTATTCCTCCTATAACTTTCATCCGGTGTTTTACCGGTAAAACGTTCTTTCTTCTTCACCCCCCAACGGACGGTTTTACTACAAGGAAGAGGTATACCTATCGTTAACACTTTTTCTTTAGTTGCCGTATCGGTGATTCCATGTTTCCAGATACTGATATGGCTGGCTCCCAAATAAGTGCCGATATAAAGGACAACGGTCAGCGTCCAATCGTCCAAAGCCTCATCGGTTTGAATGCCATTCACCAAATCAGAGAAATAGCCTTCAACCATTTCTCTGTCAAAACAGTTTAGTTCAGGCCATTCACATTTCTCAAACAGTTGATGCACATTGACAGGAACCAGTAAAGTGGTTATTTCTAACTGATATTTCATTCATTTCGTTTTTATATCATTGCATCTAAAATCGTCTCAATTATCTTATCGACTATAAATATACAATTTTACCAGATCAAATACTAAAGAGTAGAGCTTTTTTTAAACCTATTTCTGAAAAAGAAAGGACTGTTTGACACCCTTTACTTATGTAAACAGGGTTTATCAAACAGTCCTTTCCTTGCAGATTATGATTCGTCCATTTTTCAGTGGACAATCCTTGTTTTTTTGTCCTTACGGCATTTCTGTTTCCATCTGGAATTTACGGCTTACTTTCATCAAATTGATGGTGTAAGTGACTACGTTCTGTGCTTCCTGAACCATCGTGAGATACACCATGCTCACCCGGATGCTTCCTGATTGGCTTTGAATACGTTGCAGTTCCTTACGTTTCAATACTGAAAGTTGTCCGTTGAGGTCGTTGGCACGACGGATTTCTTCTTCGAGGTCATTGTACTCGTTGTTTTCCATTTTCTTACGACACTGCTGAATCAGATAGGTGATATCTTCGGTCACATCGCTGAATTCGCCTTTCTGAATGGCATCCAATGGGTTGAAATTGTTGTCGGTATGTTCGAGGCAAGGTTCACAGAGGCGGGAAATACTGTAGACCAATTCGCTGGCGAAGTCGTTGCCTTGATAGTAATAAAGTCCTTTTTCGAGTACGGTGTTATTATCGAGACGGCACATAGCGACGGTGCCCGAACGTTTCATCTGTTTGATGAGCTGTTTCTCAAATTTAGTGGACCCCATGGCGCGACGTAATCCTCGCAAATTTTCATGAAGGAATGAAGTGACAGTCAGTTCGAAATTTGTTTCTGCGTATTCCAATACTTTGGAAAGTTCTTCGCGGGTGTGCTTACGCATCAGTTGCAGGGCTTCTGTACTGTCTGTGGCTTGCATCAGTTGTTTCAGCGTTTCGTTACCTTGTTCTTTCGCTTTGCGTTTCTTGTACATCACCTGACTACGGATCAAGATGAATACAGCTATACCGATGAGGGCGATGATTGAGATGTTGCCTCCATAATGGAGTACGAGAGCTACGAAGAAACAGATGGTGAAGGCGGCTCCGGCAGTGATGAACCAGCCTCCGATGACGCTTAATACGCCGGTGATACGGTAAACGGCTGAATCACGCCCCCAGGCGCGGTCGGCCAGGGAAGTACCCATAGCTACCATAAAGGTTACGTAAGTGGTGGAAAGGGGAAGTTTCAGGGAGGTTCCCAAGGCGATGAGCAGGCCGGCCAATACCAGGTTGACAGAAGCGCGGACAAGGTCGAAAGCGGCTCCGTCGGCTATGATTGCTTCGTCTTTGCGGAAGCGGGAGTCAAACCATTTTTTGCTGCCGTCCGGCATTATTCGGGAGATTCCGTTGGCAAGTGTCATACTGATGCGGACTACTGTGCGGGCGATCGGGGTGCTTCCGAATGCTTCTTCTCCTTCATCTTGACGGGAAAGGTCGACAGATGTTTTTATTACGGCGTGTGCTTTTTTAGAGGTGCAAAGGGCGTAGACCATGACGGCTCCGGCTCCGATAAGAAAATACCACGGGGTTTTAGCGGGGCCCAGCAAAGAGGTCATCAGGAAGCCGTTCGGATTTCCTGCTCCATTGGCGGTATAGTCCATAAAAGAGGAGAAACCTGCGAGGGGAACACCGATAAAGTTGACAAGGTCGTTACCGGCAAAAGCAAGGGCAAGGGCGAAGGTTCCCATCAGTACGACGACTTTGAAAACATTGATTTTCATCCAGTGAAGGATTTGCATCAGTACGGTGGAGAATACAAAGAAAACGGTGATTAGCATCAGGGTGTTGTCTTGTATCCAGTGTTTGTTTTCGGGAGTCATGAAGGAGCTGTCTTTCAGTCCTTTGATGAGCATGAAGTAGATGATGGCAGTAGTGGCTACTCCTCCAAAGAGGGCGATGCTGTATTTCATCTTTTTCGTATAGTTGAAGGTGAAGATCACACGGGCAAACCACTGTACAAGCATTCCGAAGAAGAAGGCGATAGCGACGGAGACGAAGATCGCCATAATGACGGAGAGGGCTTTGTCGGTGTTGATAAGGTCTCCCAAAGCAAGGGTGTCGCTATTGTGTACTTTGATGAGGGAAAGGGCGAACGTTCCTCCGAGTAGCTCAAAGACTAATGATACGGTGGTGGAGGTGGGCATCCCCATAGAGTTAAAGACGTCCAACAGTACTACGTCGGTCAGCATGACGGCTAGCAGAATGCACATGATTTCGGCAAAGTAGAAGTGCTCTGGTTGGTAGATGCCGTGACGAGCGATGTCCATCATTCCGTTGGACAGGGAGGCGCCGATGAAAATGCCGATGCCGGCTATGAACAGGATGGTTTTGAACGAAGCGGCCTTGGCGCCTACCGCCGAGTTCAAAAAGTTGACTGCATCGTTACTGACTCCGACTATCAGATCGAAAACAGCTAGTACAAAGAGGAAGATGATAATGCATAAATAAATAGTCTCCATAATAAATATATGTGTATGTTGTTTCCGGCTGCAAAGGACGGGATTTGACGTTGCAGGGAGGTGTCATATATGTTACATTTATATTACAATCGTCTTTCTTTTGTCTTGAAACAAAAGAAAGAAGCAAAGAAAAATTCAAGGCTGACTTTTTTCTCCTACTCGCTCCCTGCACTGCGCTAAAGGGCAGAAACTCGCTACGCTCAAACAGTCTGCCCTTTTTGACGCTCCGTTACGGGGGCTCGCTTGACGGAGAAAAAAGTAGGCCGGAGGGGCGTGCGGGGGGCTGCAGGTTGCCGGGCTTGGGGCACGGGTATGGGATTCTTATGTTAGTTAGTTAGTCAGTTAGTTGGTTGGGGGGTTAGTTATTTGTTTTGTTTAGCCAGTCATAGAAGGTGTATTGGGCTCGTACAGCGGGAGTGCCGGGCGTTCTTTTTTTGAAGATGTTTCGCAGGTTGTTGTCTACCCAGCAGGCTTTTTGGTTGTCGGAGAGCTGGATGTTGAGCATTTCGATGAGGCCGTCACGCAGGTCGGGGGAAAGAATGGGGGTGACGGCTTCGATGCGACGGTAGAGGTTACGACGCATCCAGTCGGGGGAGCCCATGAATACTTTGGGTTTGCCGTCGTTACCGAAGTACCAGATACGGGCGTGTTCGAGGAAACTGTCTACAATACGGGTGACACGAATGTTACGACTGTATGACTGTCCGGGGATGAGGCAACAGATTCCACGAACGATGAGGTCGATTTGCACGCCGTGTTCGGATGCTTCGTAGAGGCGGTCGATCATGGTGGGGTCTTGAAGGGCGTTCATTTTGAGGATGATGCGTCCTTGCTTGCCTTGATCGGCGAGGGCTATTTCACGGTCGATGAGGCGGTTCAGCTCCGGGATGAGGTTGAAGCGGGCGACGAGAAGGGTGGTGAACTTCGGGTCTTCTTTGCCTTGCAGGGTGCGGAAGAGGTTATAGAGGTCGGCCACTATCTTCGGACGGCAGGTGAAAAGGCCACAGTCGGCGTAGAGGGTGGCGGTCTTTTCATTAAAGTTACCGGTGCTGATATAGGCGTAGCTGGGTATTTTTTCACCGTTCAGTCCGCGGCGGCGGATAAGGGCTACTTTGGCATGTACTTTCAGACCGGGTATGCTGTATATTATTTTAATGCCGGCGGCTTGCATCATTTCGGCCGTGGCAAGGTTGTTTTCTTCGTCGAAACGGGCTTTCAGTTCCACGAATACGGTGACTTTCTTGCCGTTTTGGGCGGCGGCTATCAGGGTGTTGATGACGGCGGAGTTTTCAGCTACGCGGTATTGGGTTACCATGATTTCACGGGTTTCCGGGTTGTGCACGGCTTCATACAGGAAGTGAATGAAGTGCTCGAAAGAGTGATAAGGGTAATATAATAATAGGTCCTTCTTAGCGACGTAGTTGAAGATAGATTCTTTTTCGTCAAGAATGGTCAGCTTCATTGGCTTCGGCTTTTCGAGGCTGTGAAGAGATTTGTTCGGGTTGGGAAGATGACGAAGGTCTTCAAGATTCAGGTGCTTGTCGCCGGGGACAAGTTCATCGCGCTGAATATGGAAGGCGTCTACCAGAAAGTCCAGAAAGTCATGAGGCATACCACGGTCGTAGACGAAACGGCAGACGTCACCGATCTTGCGTTTCTTCACTTTCTTCTTGAGTTGGGCAACGAGGTCGGCACTGCTGGCGGTGTCGTCAATCAATATGTCAGCGTCACGGGAGATTTTGATGCAGTAGCTGGAATCAACGTCGTAACCGGGGAAAATCAGGTTGAGGTTTGCCTTGATTATATCTTCGGTAAACATCAGGTAATGATTTTTCTCGCGGGATGGAAGTTCGATGAAGCGGGGTACTTTGGCGTAGGGCTGCTTCATTACGAAGTAAAGGGGCTGCCGATATTCTGTTACATTTGTATCTGCTCCATCACTTTTTCTTCGAGTTATGCGTTCTTCTGTATATTTTTCTTTGTTAATAGATTCTTCTGTTTTTTCTTTATCTTCTTTCCTTTCGTCTTTTGCTTCTTTCTTCGGATAGACTCGTATCGCCAGATAAAGGCGGTTATCTCGTAGGAAGGAGACTATTTTATCTTTGGATACAGGCACAGGTTGCAGGTTGGGAAAGATTTCTTCCCGGAAAAAGTCTTTAATAAACTGCTGGTGGAACGGTTCGACATGGCTGTCCTGATAAAAAATAATGTGGTTTTTGCGCAGGGCAGGTAATAGTTTCTCTTCATAAATGCGTACACGGTCATCCAACTGGCGAGTGACTTCTTTATTGATTTCTTCTACCAGTTCACGGGCGGATTGTACGGTTTCTTCATCGCTTTCCGTAGCACCGGAGGCAACTGCTTTATGATCGGCTACCCGGATTTTGTAGAATTCTTCGAGGTTGGAAGAGTAGATAGAGATGAAGTTGATACGTTCGTAGAGCGGCAAACGCTCGTCCAGAGCCTCCAACAATACGCGATAATTGAATGAGAGCCAACTGATATCTCGCTTGAAATAATTATATTTGCTTTCCATGTGCTTTAAGATTTTTCCAAATATAGTATCTTTGTGGGATTAAACAAAGAAATTTATGACAAGAATTGGATTATTATCTGATACTCACGCTTACTGGGACGAGAAATATCTGGAATATTTTGAACCATGTGACGAAATTTGGCATGCCGGAGACATCGGTTCGCCGGAGGTAGCGGAAAGGCTAGCCGCCTTCCGTCCATTCCGGGCGGTATATGGAAACATTGACGGGCAGGAAATCAGAAAGCTGTATCCGCAAATAAACCGTTTCACGGTGGATGGTGCAGAAGTACTGATTAAACATATCGGCGGTTATCCGGGGAAATACGACCCTTCCATCATCGGCAGCCTGATGACACGTCCGCCCAAACTTTTTATCAGCGGACATTCTCATATATTAAAGGTGAAATATGATAAAACGCTGGATATGCTACATATTAATCCCGGAGCTGCCGGCATGTCCGGTTTCCACAAGGTGCGAACTTTGGTACGTTTTGTTATCAATCAGGGGGCCTTTCAGGACTTGGAAGTCATCGAGTTGGCGGACAAGTTGTAATACTGTGCCAATATGATAATGTGATAATGTGCCAATTGGCTGAGTTATCACTTAATTGACACATTACCATATTGAAATATTAGCAAATTATTTTTGTCCTTTCAGATTTCTTTCCGACCTTTGCACACTGTTAATGAATAACTCAGACGAACATGAAAGGAATTATTCTAGCCGGTGGTAGTGCCACCCGACTTTATCCGCTCTCCAAAGCGATTTCCAAACAAATCATGCCTGTGTATGACAAGCCGATGATTTATTATCCGTTGTCAACACTTATGTTGGCAGGAATACGCGAAGTGTTGATTATTTCGACTCCACGCGATTTGCCGATGTTCCGCGACTTGTTGGGAACGGGTGAGGAACTGGGTATGTCTTTCTCCTATAAAATTCAGGAACAACCTAACGGACTGGCACAGGCTTTCGTATTGGGAGCCGATTTCCTGAACGGCGAACCGGGCTGTCTGATTCTTGGGGATAATATGTTTTACGGACAGGGCTTCTCCGCCATGCTCCGCCGGGCTGCCAATATAGAAAAGGGCGCCTGTATCTTCGGTTACTACGTGAAAGACCCACGCGCTTATGGTGTAGTGGAATTTGACGAACAGGGAAAAGTGATTTCACTGGAAGAAAAGCCGGAAGTGCCGAAAAGCAATTATGCCGTTCCGGGACTTTATTTCTACGATGCCAGTGTGACAGAAAAAGCAGCGGCTCTTCGTCCTTCAGCACGTGGAGAATATGAGATAACAGACCTGAACCGTCTGTATCTGGAAGAAGGTACATTGAAAGTGGAACTTTTCGGACGCGGATTTGCATGGCTCGACACGGGTAACTGTGACAGTCTGCTGGAAGCTTCCAACTTCGTGGCCACTATTCAGAACCGGCAAGGTTTCTACGTCAGCTGCATTGAAGAAATTGCCTGGCGTCAGGGATGGATTCCGACGGAACAGTTGCTTCTACTGGGTCAAAAACTCGAAAAAACCGAGTATGGGAAGTACCTTATCGAATTGGCTAAACAATCCTAAAATCAACATAAAGAATAAAATATGAAAACTTATCTAGTGACCGGTGCCGCAGGATTTATCGGGGCAAATTACATCAAGTACATCTTAGCCAAACATAACGACATCAAAGTCGTGATATTGGACGCTTTGACGTATGCAGGTAACTTAGGAACGATTGCCAAAGACATCGACAACGAACGCTGTGTCTTTATCAAAGGAGACATTTGCAACCGCGATGTGGTAGACGGTCTTTTTGCTGAGTATCGTTTTGATTATGTAGTGAATTTCGCTGCCGAGAGCCACGTGGACCGCAGCATTGAAAATCCGCAGCTGTTTCTGATTACCAACATTCTCGGAACACAGAACTTACTGGATTGTGCACGCCGTGCATGGGTAATGGGGAAAGACGAACAAGGATATCCGACTTGGAGAAAAGGTGTACGCTATCATCAAGTATCTACCGATGAGGTGTATGGTTCATTGGGAGCCGAAGGATATTTCACAGAAACAACTCCGCTTTGCCCTCACAGCCCGTACAGTGCTTCTAAGACAAGTGCAGACATGGTGGTAATGGCTTACCACGACACTTATAAAATGCCGGTGACGATTACCCGTTGCTCCAACAACTATGGTCCGTACCACTTCCCGGAAAAATTGATTCCGTTGATTATCAAGAATATCCTCGAAGGAAAGCATCTTCCCGTTTACGGTGACGGTAGCAATGTGCGCGACTGGCTTTATGTGGAAGACCACTGCAAAGCAATCGACCTCGTTGTGCGTGAAGGTCAAGACGGAGAAGTGTACAACGTTGGTGGACACAACGAGAAGACAAACCTCGAAATCGTGAAACTGACAATTTCGACTATCCACCGTCTGATGGCAGAAAATCCCGAATATCGTCAGGTTCTCAAAAAGAAAGTGAAAGACGAAAACGGCGATATTTCAATCGACTGGATCAACGAAGATCTGATTACTTTCGTCAAAGATCGTCTGGGACACGACCAACGTTATGCTATCGACCCTACCAAGATAACAAATGCCTTAGGATGGTATCCCGAAACTAAATTCGAAGTCGGCATCATAAAGACAATCGAATGGTATTTAGCCAACCAAGCTTGGGTGGAAGAAGTTACCAGTGGAGATTATCAAGGTTACTACGAAAAGATGTACGGGAAAAATTAAGAATTAAAAATTGAGAATTGAAAAATAATACTATTGCACAGCATTATAAGCGCAGCCATTTCTCAATTTTTAATTCTCAATTCTCAATTTATCAACATTCCTATTGCAATAAGAACACCCATAAGCAGCATATTACGCGAAGTCTCGCCTAATATGCTGTTTAATTTTTTACCGCTGTATATTTTCACCATCCGTTTCCAGGTAAGGAAATGAGGGATCAGATAAAGTTGTGGAAGAAAAGCAGCGTAGAAATGACCTTCACGGAGGAAACACAGGCAGAGAAGAGAAGCAGTAATCCCCAACATCAAATAAAAATAGCGACCGAATTTCTCGCCGAAACGAACGATCACTGTCCTTTTTCCACTGCGTGCATCCGCTTCGCGGTCACGATAATTATTGACTACCAACAAGGTATCGATAAGCAGTCCGCAGATTAAAGAGGCAATAGTGACATCCGGTGTCCAAGTTAGCGCCTGTACGTAATATGTTCCGCCTACGGGTACAAAGCCGAAGAAGACAATCACCAATACATCGCCCCAACCGTTGTAAGAAAGAGGATAAGGACCGGTGGTATAAAGAAAGGCAAATAACACACAAAGCACTCCTACGATCATCAATTCCCACCCGGCAAAAAAGAGTAACGTACAGCCGATAAGGCAGGCAAGAGCAACCGTAATAATAATCCCGGTTTTCATCGCTTGCGGAGAAATCCATCCTTGCGCACAAGCACGTTCGGGACCTAACCGGTCTTCCCGGTCTGTTCCTTTGAGGAAGTCGAAAAGGTCATTGATGAAATTAGCGGCAATCTGCATCAGACTTGCAAACAGACAGCAGATCAGTGCAGGCAACCAGTGAAAACGTCCGTCCATTGCAGCAAGAGCAGTACCGATCATAACCGGGGTTATGGCCCCTGTCAGCGTTTTGGGACGTGCAGCTAATATCCATGCTTGTAGCGAGTTACGCTTTACTTCTTCCATACTTTAATATATTATAAATAGTTTTGACGGACAAAGATACATGATTTTTCGTATCTTTGCACCCCGAAAAACTTCAAACTAAGAGAAGATGAAGAAAATAAAAATAATCTACCCTGTTATCCTGTTGACATTACTTTTGTTGGTTTCCTGTAAGTCGAAAAAGAATATGGTGGCTACCTTGCCACGCCCTGTTTTAAATTCAGATTCTATTTATCTGGATACGGCTAATGCCATAGCCGGGGTATTCTCCCCCGACCACTCACAACTCAAAGAACTGAATATTTCTAAAAACAAAAAGCAGAATACAAAGAAAAAGACTTCTACCGATACACACGAATCGTCAGACCTGGTACTGCGGGGAACAAAAATTACTTCTTCCAACGTAAATGTATCTTCTGTCTATACAGGAGTGGATCGTGTAGTAAAATATGACTTTACCCACCGCGATGTTCCCGAAGCCTTTGAAGGTTTCCGTATCGCTTTCATTTCCGACTTACACTACAAAAGTCTGCTGAAAGAGAAAGGGCTGAACGACCTTGTCCACCTGTTGATTGCTCAAAAGGCTGATGTGCTTCTGATGGGTGGTGACTATCAGGAAGGTTGTGAATATGTGGAACCTTTGTTTTCTGCGCTGGCACGCGTAAAAACACCGATGGGAACTTATGGAGTAATGGGCAATAACGACTACGAACGTTGCCACGATGATATTGTGAATACAATGAAACACTACGGAATGCGTCCGTTAGAACATGAAGTAGATACGCTTCGTAAAGACGGGCAGCAAATCATTATCGCCGGAGTGCGCAATCCTTTTGATCTGGGGCGCAACGGAGTATCGCCTACTCTGGCACTCTCTCCCAAAGATTTTGTCATCTTACTGGTTCACACCCCGGATTATATCGAAGACGTTTCAGTAGCTAACACCGACCTTGCCCTGGCAGGACACACCCACGGCGGACAAGTCCGTGTATTCGGAGTTGCCCCGGCACTTAACTCACACTATGGCAATCGTTTCATCACGGGACTGGCATATAATTCTGCAAAAATACCTTTGATTATAACAAACGGAATAGGAACCTCCAAATTACCGATTCGCGTCGGCGCTCCGGCAGAAATCATCGTTATTACTCTTCATCGATTGACAGAGTAAACTGATAGTCTCCCAGACCTTTGGATGCACAAAGTATCGAACATCTTTCCCTGCATCCAGTGCTTCTCGAATAAAAGTAGAACTGATTTCAAATACAGGGGAATGAACGAGACGCACCGTTTCCGGCAATTCCTCCTCTTTGACGGGAAAACCGGGACGGGGGTAAATAAGAATCTGATTCTCTTTTATGATACGTTCGGATTGATACCAATATCCAAAACGTTCCCAATTATCGGAACCGATAATGAAATAAAACTCGCGGTCGGGAAATGCCTCGCGCAGTTTCTCCAACGTATATACGCTATATGAGGGACGAGGCAAATGAAACTCAAAATCTGAAGCCTGAAAACGAGGATAGCCACTGATACTCAACTTTACCAGTTCGAGACGTAATTCATCATTCCATAACTTCTCCTGTGCTTTCAAAGGGTTCTGCGGACTCACCATAAACCAGATCTCATCCAACCCTTCACACTCGCAAAGATAATTGGCTAAAGCAAGATGCCCGATGTGAATCGGATTGAATGATCCGCTGAAGATTCCGGTTTTCTGTTTTTTCATTTGTATCATCCCGCCCTAGTAGTTCTCCTACAAATTCAGAAACTCTTTGATTACTTTCAAAGCTTCCGCTTTAGCAGCCTCCAAATCGTCATTGACAATCACACAATCGAATTGCGGAGCAAAACCCAATTCATATTCCGCTTTAGCGATGCGACTTTCAATCACTTCCGGCGCATCCGTTCCGCGTCCTTCCAACCGACAGCGTAATTCTTCCACCGAAGGCGGCTGGATAAACACCGACAACGCACGATCACCATAAAACTTCTTGATATTGCATCCGCCAACCACATCTACGTCAAACACCACATTCTGACCCGCTTCCAATTGCCTTTCTACCTGCGCTTTCAGCGTTCCGTAATAACGGTCCTTATACACCTCCTCATACTCCAGAAATTCGTTGTTCTCAATGCGTTGGCGAAATTCTTCCGGTGTAAGGAAGAAATATTCAACCCCATGCTGCTCCGTTCCACGCGGAGGACGGCTGGTAGCAGAAATTGAAAACGCTAAATTCAAGTTCTGCGTCAGCAGATAATTGATAATAGTAGATTTGCCCGAACCCGACGGAGCAGAGAAAATAATTAGCTTACCGGTCATAAGTTTAATGAAGAATTAAGAATTAAAAATGATAGATACTGTTTTACATCACGTTCAGCACCTGTTCCTTAATCTGTTCCAGTTCATCCTTCATCTGAACTACGATCTTCTGCATTTCAGCATGATTGGACTTGCTGCCTAACGTATTGATCTCCCGACCCATTTCCTGGGCGATAAAACCAAGCTTTTTACCTTGTCCGCTACCCCCTTCCATCGTACTGATGAAATATTTCAGATGGTTGCTAAGGCGTTGTTTTTCTTCGTTGACATCCAGCTTTTCGATGTAGTAAATCAACTCCTGTTCCAGACGATTCTTGTCATAGTCTACGCTTAACGTCTTTTCGAGAGCATCAGTGATGCGTTCCTTCACTTTCTCTACACGTTCTTTCTCGTAAGGAGCAATCTGTTCGAGCAAGCTGTTGATGTTGGCAATCTTCTCACGGAACTTCTTCTCCAATGCAGCCCCCTCCTGTTTGCGGAAATCTACCAAATGACTGATGGCTTCAAGTATGGTAGCGTGCACCACGCTCCATTCCTCTTCCGTCAGTTCCTGAATTTCCGTTTTCGTCATCACGTCCGGCATGCGGAGTAATAGTTGGAGCCAGTCTTCCGGTGCGGGACAAGGAATCCCCAGTTCGCGGCTTATCGAATCCAACTGGCTATAATAACTTTTCAGCAGCTCCTTATTGATGGGAGCAGCATCCGCACCCTCCTTCTTCTCTATCCACAGGCTGAAGTCAGCTTTTCCACGTTCCAGAACTTTAGAAATCTCATTACGGATTTCAATCTCTTTTTCACGATACGCCGGAGCGATGCGAGTGGACAAATCCATTGCCTTGCTGTTGAGCGACTTGATTTCTACATTTATTTTTTTATCAGGAAGTTCGGCCGTAGCTTTACCGTATCCTGTCATAGACTGTATCATAACCTTAAAGTTTTGTGCAAAAGTACACGAATATTTTAAGAATTGGAAATAATCATGTAAATTTGCGACAATTTAATAAGCTGATTTTTATGTCGTGTATACTGAATATTGAAACCTCTACCTCTGTTTGCTCGGTAGCGGCCAGTCAAGACGGACAGACGATTTTTGTGAAAGAAGACTTGAAAGGCCCTTCACACGCCGTGTCTTTAGGAGTTTTTGTAGATGAAGCATTGTCGTTCATAGACAGTCATGCCATCCCTTTGGATGCCGTTGCAGTGAGCTGCGGACCGGGTTCGTACACCGGGCTCCGAATCGGGGTTTCTATGGCGAAAGGAGTTTGTTACGGGCGCAATATCCCCTTAATCGGTATCCCGACGCTGGAAGTATTGAGTGTTCCGGTGCTGTTGTATCACGACTTGCCCGAAAATGCTTTGCTTTGTCCGATGATCGACGCCCGCCGCATGGAAGTATATGCAGCCGTTTATGACCGTCGTCTACAAGTGAAACGTGCAGTTGCCGCCGACATCGTAGATGAGAACTCTTATCTGGAGTACTTGAACGAACAACCGGTTTATTTTTTTGGAAACGGAGCCGACAAATGCCGCGGACAGATTACGCATCCGAACGCACATTTTATCGACAATATCCATCCGTTGGCTAAAATGATGTTCCCACTGGCAGAAAAAGCAGTGGCCGATGAAGACTATAAAGACGTGGCTTACTTCGAACCTTTCTACCTGAAAGAATTCATTGCCTCCATGCCGAAAAAGCTTCTTTAATTTTTTAATTTTTAATTCTCAATTTTTATTTAATAAATGCAATACAATACTCAACAGAAAAGAATGCCGCTTCCCGAATACGGACGTAGCATCCAGAACATGGTAGATTATGCGTTGACCATTCAGGATCGTGCAGAACGTCAGCGTTGTGCCAACACCATCATCAACATTATGGGAAATATGTTCCCCCATTTGCGTGATGTACCCGATTTCAAGCACAAGCTTTGGGACCACTTGGCTATCATGTCCGGTTTTGAGCTGGATATTGACTACCCGTATGAAATCATCCGCAAGGACAATCTGGTGACCCGCCCGGACCATATCCCCTACTCCACTGCCCGTATGCGTTACCGTCACTACGGACATACGCTGGAAATACTGATAAAGAAAGCGATCGAATTCCCCGAAGGAAACGAAAAGAGAAACCTGATCGCCCTTATCTGCAACCACATGAAGAAGGATTACCTGGCATGGAACAAAGATACAGTGGACGACAAAAAAATTGCCGAAGACCTGTACGAACTGTCCAACGGGGAACTCCAAATGACCGACGATATCGTCCGGCTGATGGCAGAACGCCTGAACCAGAACTACCGTCCGAAGACGAACTATACCAACAATCGTCAGAACAATAAGAGAAGATATTAAAATAAGTATTAGGTATTAAGTATTAATCGAGGTTGCTTATTGGCGTTTGAGACTTGATACTTAATACTTGATACTTAAAATTGATAATTGGTGTTTAATACTTGATACTTAATACTTAAAATTAATGGCTTCATTTGTGATTGAGGGAGGACATCGGCTTTGCGGAGAAATTCATCCGCAAGGAGCTAAAAACGAAGTTTTGCAGATAATCTGTGCCACGTTGCTGACTGCAGAGGAAGTAACGGTGAACAATATACCTGACATTCTTGATGTCAACAACCTGATTCAGCTCTTGCGGGAGATGGGAGTAACGGTTGCAAAGAAAGGCATTGATTCTTATAGTTTTAAAGCAGAAAATGTAGACCTGGCTTATCTGGAAAGCGATGAATTCCTGAAGAAATGTTCCAGTCTGCGAGGCTCTGTGATGCTTATAGGTCCCATGGTGGCACGTTTCGGCAAGGCATTGATTTCCAAGCCGGGAGGAGATAAAATCGGTCGCCGCCGTTTGGACACTCACTTTGTAGGTATTCAGAATTTAGGGGCGGACTTCCGCTACGATGAAGGGCGGGGTATCTACGAAATAACGGCCGACAGACTTCAGGGAAGCTATATGTTACTGGACGAAGCATCTGTCACCGGAACAGCCAACATCGTCATGGCTGCCGTGCTTGCTAAAGGTACTACCACTATTTATAATGCCGCTTGCGAACCTTACGTGCAACAACTCTGCCGGTTACTCAACCGGATGGGAGCCAAAATCAGCGGTATCGCATCCAACCTGCTCACCATCGAAGGTGTGGAAGAGCTGCACGGCACGCAACACACCGTACTGCCTGACATGATTGAAGTGGGCAGCTTCATCGGCATGGCGGCAATGACGAAAAGCGAAATTACCATCAAGAATGTTTCTTACGAGAATCTTGGAATCATCCCCGAGAGCTTCCGCCGCCTGGGCATCAAGCTCGAACAGAGAGGAGACGATATTTACGTTCCCGCACAGGAAACATACCAGATAGAATCATTCATCGACGGCTCCATCATGACGATAGCCGACGCCACCTGGCCGGGACTGACTCCCGACTTGCTAAGTGTGATGCTCGTTGTAGCCACACAAGCCAAAGGCAGCGTACTGATCCATCAGAAAATGTTCGAAAGCCGCCTGTTCTTTGTAGACAAGCTGATCGACATGGGTGCACAGATCATTCTCTGCGACCCTCACCGCGCCGTAGTCATCGGACACAACCACGGCTTCAAGCTGCGCGGTACCCGCCTGACCTCACCGGATATACGTGCCGGTATCGCCCTTCTGATTGCTGCCATGAGCGCCGAAGGAACCAGTACCATTAGTAACATCGAACAGATAGACCGTGGTTATCAGAACATCGAAGGACGTCTGAACGCTATCGGAGCCAGAATCACCCGGATATGATAAAGAAAGAAGAAGTATACAAGATAGGATTGTTCAATAAACCGCACGGCATTCACGGCGAATTGCAGTTTACCTTCACGGACGACATTTTCGACCGTGTCGACTGTGATTACCTGATATGCCTGCTCGATGGCATCTTCGTGCCTTTCTTCATCGAAGAATACCGCTTCCGTTCAGACTCCACCGCCTTGGTAAAACTGGAAGGAGTCGACAGTGCCGAACGTGCCCGAATGTTCACCAACATTGAAGTCTACTTCCCTGTGAAACACGCAGAAGAAGCGGAAGACGGCGAACTGTCCTGGAACTTCTTCATCGGTTTCCGGATGGAAGACATCCATCACGGACTTCTGGGAGAAGTAATAGACGTAGATACCACTACGGTAAACACCCTTTTCGTGGTTGAAGGAGCGGAAGAAGAGGAACTGCTCGTTCCCGCCCAAGAGGAATTTATCGTAGGAATAGACCAGAAACAGAAACTCATCACGGTGGAACTTCCCGAAGGGTTGCTCAATCTGGAGGAATTGGAAGATGACCGGTGAGAACGAATCAAACGACGAGCCGCTCATCCACTGAAAATAGTAAATAGTAAATCGTAAAAACAGTAAATACCCGAGATGCCAAAGAGAAGACGAAGTAAAGCTTTCTGGAAAAATTTCAAGTTCAAGTATAAACTAACGATCGTTAATGAAAATACACTTGAAGAAATTGTCGGACTTCGTGTATCCAAGCTCAATGGACTTTCCGTATTACTTTGCGTACTGGCAGTGCTTTTCCTGATTGCTTCCTGCATCATCACCTTCACCCCGCTGCGCAACTACCTCCCCGGATACATGAACAGTGAAGTCCGTACACAAATCGTGGACAATGCCCTGCGTGTAGACTCTTTGCAACAAGTGCTCAACAAGCAGAATCTTTACATCATGAACATTCAGGATATCTTCAGTGGAAAAGTACCCATCGACAGCGTGCAGACTCTCGATTCGCTGACCGCTGCCCGCGAAGACACACTGATGGAACGTACCAAACGTGAAGAAGAATTCCGCCGTCAGTATGAAGAGAATGAAAAATATAACCTGACCTCCATCACTTCCCAACCGGACGTGACCGGACTTATTTTATACCGTCCGACACGAGGCATGGTGTCCGACCACTTCAATGCCGAAAAGAAACATTACGGCACCGACATCGCCGCCAATCCCAACGAAAGCGTACTGGCAACCATGGACGGAACCGTCATCCTAAGCACATACACCGCCGAAACGGGTTACCTGATTGGCGTACAACATAACCAGGATTTAATTTCAATCTATAAACACTGCGGCTCCCTCCTGAAAAAGGAAGGTGAACGCGTAAAAGGAGGCGAAGCCATCGCTCTGGTAGGAAACAGCGGCACACTTAGTACAGGGCCGCACCTCCATTTCGAACTTTGGTATAAAGGTCATCCGGTAAATCCCGAAAAATACATCGTATTTTAAGTGATAATAGAAAAATGAATATAGAGACTAACAAAAAGAAAAAACAAATAGCTATCCTAGGTTCAACAGGCTCCATCGGGACACAGGCTCTGCAAGTCATCGAGGAACATCCCGACCTGTACGAAGCCTATGCGCTGACAGCCAACAACCGCGTGGAACTACTGATTGCCCAGGCACGGAAGTTCCAGCCGGAAGTGGTAGTGATAGCCAACGAAGAAAAGTATTCCGAACTGAAAGAAGCATTGAGCGACCTGCCCATCAAAGTGTACGCAGGCACAGACGCTATCTGTCAGATTGTAGAAGCAGGCCCCATCGACATGGTGCTGACAGCCATGGTCGGTTATGCCGGACTAAAACCAACCATCAACGCCATCCGCGCCAAGAAAGCGATTGCGTTGGCCAATAAAGAAACATTGGTAGTAGCGGGTGAACTGATTAATCAGTTGGCACAACAATATCGCACTCCGATTCTGCCGGTAGACTCTGAACACTCTGCTGTTTTTCAGTGTTTAGCAGGAGAAGTGGGCAACCCGATTGAGAAAGTGATATTGACAGCCTCCGGAGGTCCGTTCCGCACTTGCACCTTGGAACAGCTGAAATCTGTCACAAAGACGCAAGCCTTGAAACACCCCAACTGGGAAATGGGAGCAAAAATAACAATCGACTCCGCTTCCATGATGAATAAAGGTTTTGAAGTGATCGAAGCTAAATGGTTGTTCGGTGTGCAGCCCAGCCAGATCGAAGTGGTGGTACATCCGCAATCAGTCATCCACTCGATGGTGCAGTTTGAAGACGGAGCTGTCAAGGCACAACTTGGGATGCCAGATATGCGCCTGCCCATCCAGTACGCATTCTCTTATCCCGACCGTATCAGTTCTTCTTTCGACAGGCTCGATTTCTCCCAATGCACGAACCTGACGTTTGAGCAACCCGATACGAAACGGTTCCGCAACCTGGCACTCGCCTACGAAGCGATGTATCGCGGAGGGAATATGCCCTGTATCGTCAATGCTGCCAATGAAGTAGTGGTAGCCTCTTTCCTGAAAGACGGCATCAGCTTCCTCGGCATGAGCGACGTGATAGAGAAAACAATGGAACGGGCTACCTTCATCGCCAATCCGACATACGATGATTATGTAGCTACGGATGCGGAAGCAAGGAAAATAGCAGCCAGTCTGATATAATCCGCTTCATCCCATTGATGAACAAAGAAAATAAAGAAATTGATTAGTATTAATATAAATTGAAAATAGCCTTTATATCCTCTCTTCGGTAGAGAATTCGTTGAAGGCTTTAAACTGTAAATAGACTATATGGAAACATTTTTGATTCGTGCCCTGCAATTGATTATGAGCTTATCCTTGCTCGTTATCATTCATGAAGGCGGGCATTTTCTTTTTGCCCGTTTGTTTAAGGTGCGTGTAGAAAAATTCTGCCTATTTTTTGACCCTTGGTTCACCCTTTTTAAGTTCAAACCCAAGAAAAGTGACACAGAGTATGCAGTAGGTTGGTTGCCATTGGGCGGTTACGTCAAGATAGCCGGTATGATTGATGAGTCAATGGATACCGAGCAGATGAAACAACCCGAACAACCGTGGGAGTTCCGCTCCAAGCCGGCGTGGCAACGTCTGCTAATCATGGTGGGTGGCGTACTGTTCAACTTCCTGTTGGCACTGTTCATCTACTCCATGATTCTTTTTGCATGGGGCGACCAGTATATAAAGGTACAGGAAGCTCCTCTGGGTATGGAATTCAACGAGACCGCCAAAGCGGTAGGTTTCCAGGACGGTGATATCCTCCTTTCTGCCGACGGTGTTCCTTTCGAACGTTATGACGGCGACATGTTGAGCCAGATTGCCGATGCACGCGAAGTAAGCGTCATCCGTAACGGAGCAAAAGCCTCCGTCTATATCCCGGAAGACCTGATGCAACGCCTTCTGGCAGACAGCGTCCGTTTCGCCTCTTACCGTTTCCCGTACGTTATAGACAGCGTAATGGTGAACTCTCCTGCCGCACAAGCAGGAATCCAGGCAGGTGACAGCATCATCGCCCTGAACGGAACCCCCATCTCTTTCTCCGACTTTAAAGAAGCGATGGCAGAACGTAAGAAAAACGAAGCAACCCTGCTCAAAGACAGCATAGATCCGCGCCTAATCACGCTGACTTATGTGCGTAACGGTGCAACAGACACACTAAGTATGCGTGTAGACTCCGCCTACCTGATGGGTGTAACCGCCTGTCTCGTCACAGACCGTCTGCTCCCTATGGTAAAAAAAGAATATGCCTTTTTTGAATCCTTCCCCGCAGGTGTCTCCCTCGGTGTGAAAACCCTGAAAGGCTATGTAGGAAACATGAAATACCTCTTCTCAAAAGAAGGAGCCAAACAGCTGGGCGGCTTCGGAACGATCGGCAGCATCTTCCCCGCTACCTGGGACTGGCATCAGTTCTGGTATATGACAGCCTTCCTTTCCATCATCCTGGCTTTCATGAACATCCTCCCTATCCCCGCATTAGACGGTGGACACGTGCTCTTCCTCTTCTACGAGATGATAGCCCGCCGCAAACCAAGCGACAAGTTTATGGAATACGCCCAGATGACCGGTATGATTCTACTCTTCGGTCTGTTGATATGGGCTAACTTCAATGATATTTTGCGATTCTTCTTCTAGTGAGCGCAACAATAGAAAGTATACACAAAGAATAAGAGGAATATAATTTAGGCACGGATTACACAGATTTCGCGGTCTTTTTTAAATTAAAACCGTGTAATCTGTGTAATCCGTGCCTAAATTATATCAATGCAGATGTTTTGACAGCTCTTTTTTTTATTGTTGTTTGTCTTTAAATCTTCAACATCTTCTTCTCTCTCTCCAAATCCGTCTCATCCAACTTAGGTGAAGGTACCGTGCACGTTTTGATATAATCCCCCTCCTGACACGTATAATTATAGTACACCTCCAATTCCGGAGTCAATTCCGCCCGCGGAACCAGACACCCTTCCATCTCCAGAAACTGATTAACATCCGTACTATCCGACTGTTTCACCAACACAATACGACGCGCAATCGGATTATGATTGTAGTCCAGACAGAGATAAAGCCCTTTCAGCATATTCGGAAACTCATAATGCGGAAGTTGCAGGTAAATAGTCACCAGCGCAAACTGTGGCAAATCCCTTTCGTTGAACATCAGGTAAGAGTTCTGATGATTACTGATAATCCCGCTCCCCCAATGCACCGACTTATACGCATTAATCATCCCCACTTTCACATACTCATTATTCTCGGAAGCACCAATCATGTACGGCTCGATCTTCAGGCTATCCGTAGAAGACGACAAACTGTAACTAAGATACATACCGCTATAATTATACACCTCCTGCACAGACTCCTTCGCCTCCTTCCCCAGCAACTTGATAAAAGAGTTGCCACTCTCCGCCTCGCTCTGCACGTCCGGTTCCATCTCCTGAAGCAACAGCCTCACCGATCCCACATTATTTAATAAGCGTTTCTTGGAAACATTATTCACCAGCGCCAAAGCCTCATCCAGCGCCTCGTCCGGTGTGCGTGTTTTCAATAAGTCGATATAAGCGGGAAGCACACTCGAATACAAAGCAGACAACACACTCGGAGCCATATCCACCCGGTCGGCAATTTCTTTCATCTTCACCCCGTTGTTGCGCAGGTACTCTATTCTTTTATAAATATCCGTAAGTTCGTCCATGATTTTTCGGTCTATTAATTGATTCCGTTGCAAAGGAATGACTAAAGTATTATGTTTGTATTGCATGAATATTACATTAATATTTCAGTACACAGAAAGGCACATATATACAATATGATTCATTGAAATTCATTTTTTCACTCGTTCCGGCACCCTACTTTTGCACCGGAAACAAAAAAAATAGCATTATGAATTTCAAAGAAAAACTGTCGCCTTCGGCCCAAAAGAAACTTTCCGATTTACTCTTTATCCTTTATGCGGGAGGAGCGGCACTGCTGTCCTATTCATTAGTCTACGCACTACGCAAACCGTTCACCGCCGCCACATTCGACGGCATGGAACTATTTGGTATGGACTATAAGATAGCCACCAGCATCATCCAGATATTCGGATATATGGTATCCAAGTTTATCGGGATCAAACTTATTTCCGAACTGAAGAGAGAAGGCCGCCTGAAATTCATTCTTGTTTCTATTTTAGTGGCCGAACTCTCTTTGGTTCTTTTCGGATGCCTGCCCCGCCCGTTCAATGTGTTGGCGTTGTTCTTCAACGGACTGTCACTTGGCTGTATGTGGGGAGTCATCTTCAGTTTCCTCGAAGGACGCCGGGTGACGGATCTGCTCGCTTCCCTCTTCGGACTCAGTATCGCAGTCAGTAGCGGCACAGCCAAATCCATCGGACTTTTCGTTGTCGACACCCTGCACGTCAGTGAGTTCTGGATGCCTGCACTGATCGGTGCGGTAGCATTGCCCCTGCTGGCAGGACTGGGCTATATCCTCGATCACCTGCCCAAACCGACTGCCGAAGACAAGGCGCTGCGTGTGGAACGTGTCACCCTCGACAAGCAACAACGTTGGAACCTGTTCCGCAGCTTTGCTCCCGTATTGACACTGCTTTTCTTCGCCAACCTCTTTCTCACCGTTTTACAAGATGTCAAGGAAGACTTTCTGGTGAAAATCATAGACGTCAATGCCGCCGGACTTTCCCCGTGGGTATTCGCCAAAGTGGACGGCGTGGTCACACTGATTATCCTGGCCATTTTCGCCACTCTGGCAGTAATAAAAAGCCATATCAAAGTACTTTCCGTCCTATTAACCCTTGTCATTGCCGGAGCAATCACACTTAGTACTGTAGCATTCAACTATCATACCCTGCAACTTTCTCCGCTCGTTTGGTTATTTATCCAGAGCCTCTGCCTCTATTTTTCCTACTTGAGCTTTCAAACCATTTTCTTCGACCGCTTCATCGCCTGTTTCCGCATCAAGGGAAATGTAGGTTTCTTCATAGCGATGGTTGATTCCATCGGCTACACAGGCACAGTGGTGGTATTGGTAGTGAAAGAATGTTTCAACCCGGATTTGAACTGGCTGGAGTTCTACAATACAATGGCAGGGACAGTAGGAATCGTCTGCACCTTCGCATTTACCTTAGCAATGATTTATCTGACACAAAAATACAGAAAAGGGAAACAGGGTGAAATACGCGGGAACGAATCCTGCCCCGTCCCCTCCCTCGCTTCTTATTAATTTCCGACGAATAAACCAATATTATATAGAAACAAGAATGAAAAAGATTGAATGTATTATTATGGACTGGGCTGGTACAGCCGTTGACTATGGATGTTTTGCCCCCGTAGCTGCTTTTATCGAAGCATTCGCCGAAAAAGGACTGGTGATCGATGTTGTACAGACCCGCAAACCAATGGGACTACCCAAGATTCAACACATCCGCGAACTACTTTCCATGTCTGACGTGAACGAACAGTTTACCGCCCGTTACCAACGCGCCTGGACGGAAGAAGACGTGGTAGAACTGAACCGCCTTTTCGAGAAGCATCTCTTCGCCTCTCTCGAAAACTACACAGACCCTATTCCGGGAGTAATCCCGACTTTGGAGAAGTTACGTGCCGCAGGTATTAAAATAGGATCGACCACCGGCTATACCCGCGAAATGATGGATGTAGTCCTCCCCGCCGCACAGGCAAAAGGATACCACGTGGATTATTGCGCCACTCCCAACCTGCTTCCCGCCGGACGTCCCGCTCCTTACATGATTTTTGAGAACCTGACGAAATTAGCAGTTCCCAGCCTCGACACCGTTATAAAAGTAGGCGACACGATTGCCGATATCCGCGAAGGAGTGAACGCGAAAGTGTATAGTGTAGGCGTGATTCTCGGCAGCAATGAGATGGCACTTACCGAAGCAGAGACAAAATCAATGCCTGCCTCCAAACTCGAAGCCCGCATCGCAGACGTCAAAGAGCGCATGCTTGCCGCAGGAGCTTCTTACGTGATACGCACTATCGAAGAACTTCCCGCACTGATTGAAACGATCAACGCCGGCAACTAACATTCACGCCCGCATCCAACAATCAGAAAGATCAAAATCATTTATTTATTCATTTCTAAAGAAAACATCATTATGAAACCATATTTGTTATTAACTCCCGGACCTCTAACCACCTCTGAAACAGTAAAAGAAGCCATGATGACCGACTGGTGTACGTGGGACGAAGACTACAACCTCGGCATCGTTCAGGAACTCCGCAAAGACCTGGTTAACATCGCCACTAAAAAACCGGAAGAATACACCTCCATCCTTTTACAGGGAAGCGGAACCTATTGCGTGGAAGCCGTTTTGGGCGCCACCATCACCCCGAAAGACAAACTCCTGATTTGTAGCAACGGAGCCTATGGCGACCGTATGGGCAACATTGCAGAATATTACCACCTCGACTACGACATGCTGGCTTTTGAAGAAACAGAGCAGGTATCAGTTGAATATGTAGACGATTATCTTAGCAATAATTCCGATATCACACATGTCGCTTTCGTTCATTGCGAAACAACGACCGGTATCCTGAATCCGATCAAAGAACTATCCCACATCGTCAAGATGCACGGTAAAAAGCTGATTGTAGACTGTATGAGCAGCTTCGGAGGTATCCCCTTAGATGTAAACGAACTCGGTATCGACTTCCTGATCAGCAGTTCCAACAAGTGTATTCAGGGTGTACCGGGATTCGGATTCATCATCGCCCGCCGTTCGGAATTAAACCATTGCAAAGGAGTGGCACGCTCTCTTTCTCTGGACATCTACGACCAATGGGAAACAATGGAAAAGGGACACGGAAAATGGCGCTTCACTTCACCGACACATGTTGTCCGTGCTTTCAAACAAGCCCTGACGGAATTGATTGAAGAAGGAGGCGTAGAAGCACGTTACCAACGTTACTGCGAAAATCACCGTATTTTGGTGGAAGGTATGCGTGCACTCGGATTCACAACATTACTCGAAGATGACATCCAGTCGCCTATCATCACTTCTTTCCTTTATCCGCATGAAGGATTCGACTTCAAAACATTCTATTATGCACTGAAAAATAAAGGATTCGTGATTTACCCGGGAAAGATTTCAAAAGCAGATACCTTCCGTATCGGCAACATCGGTGATGTGCATCCGGAAGACTTCCGCCGTCTGGTAGAAGTCATACGGGAAACGAAATACTAGAAAGTCAAATCCTTCAAGTTCATCTTGAATGATTACTTACTAATATGTTGTATGATGTTCCTGCGAAGTTCTGAAAGACTTAATCCTCTTTCAGGACTTCATTATTTTCTTTTCAGGGTGGAAGGCTGCGATAGCCTCAAGCTACTGACGATGGCTGCCACAACGGCAAACCCACTCCCCACCATCAGGCAAACAGCCGTGCTCCGGCTATGAGTGACAAAGCTGAAAAGCAATGCAACCAATGTTGTTCCGGTGGTCTGCCCCAACAGGCGGGCCATTCCCAGCATCCCACTGGCCCCTCCCGAACGCTGCGTAGGAGCGGAAGAAATAATCGTGCTATTGTTCGGCGTCTGAAACAATCCGAAGCCCGCACCGCATAACATCAAACGCAGGATAATACTTATATCAGATGATTCGGCAGTCAGGCTGGAAAGCGAGAAAAGTCCGATGGCAAACAGAGCCATCCCGATACTTCCCAAGATACCGGGGTGAATACGCTCCACGAGATACCCTGCCAATGGAGCCGTGACCAACGTAGCCAACGGCCACGGAGTAAGCAAAAGTCCGGTCATCACCTCACTGTGTCCTAAAGTGTTCTGCAGGAAAAAGGGCAGGGAAACCATTGCCGACATTTGAGCGATAAAGGAACAAATGGAAGTCAGGATGGACAACCGGAAAATCGGAATCCGTAACAGGTCGAGTGGTAGTAACGGGGTAGTCTGCGCCAGTTGTCGGCGCACATAGTACGTGCCGACTACTGCCAATACAACCAGTTGGATGAAAAGAAAATCCATTTCCTCGTGATGGGCGAATCCGTCCAGCGTATATATAAGCAGACCGAAGGTTACCGCATTCGCTATGGCGCTGATATAATCAAACTTGCGTTTCGAACGTTCCTCCTGCCTTGGCAGATGTTTGATGCCGAGAAACAATGCGGTAAGTCCTAACGGAACATTAATAGCAAATAACCAGTGCCAGCTGGCAATAGAAAGAATACCGCTCGCCACAGAAGGTCCGGCGGCAGCCGATATGGCAACAACCATCGCATTAATCCCCATTCCCCGCCCAATCTGGCTCTTCGGATAGATATAACGTAGCTGTGCCGTATTCACGCTGGTGATGGCAGAAGCACTGAACCCCTGAAAAATACGGGCGACGGTTAGCGTCCAAAACGAATCGGACAAGGCACAGATCAATGAAGTGATGCAAAACAGCCCGATACCCGAAAGAAAGACTTTCCGGTAACCGATGATTTCACCTAAAGCGGAAAAAGACAATAGCGATATGACGATGGCCAACTGATAGCCGTTGATAATCCAGGTTGTTACTGCGGGAGAAGTCCCAAAATCAGGCGAAAGCGTGGGTAGTACGATATTGACGATGTTAATATCCAATACCGACATACAAAGAGCGAATCCGACGGACACCACTGCCCAAATCCGTTTAGGCATCGGCAATCCGTCGGTTTCCTCTATTTTTTGAGTTGGATTTATTGATTGTACCATAAAAACTTATTCTTGTAAGTGTAGTCGTTCCTCCCGGAGGGATTTGTAAAGGTAAACAAAACAATGACAGAGGTGTTTTTGTTTCCTTTGAAAAATAAGTTTTTTTAGTGCAGTTTATTTCAGTTTCAAGATCCGTTGATTGCTGCTTCCCCTGAATTCCAGATACGGAGAGAAAAGAGCCTGCTCGAAGCGTCCGTCCACCAATACGTCTATATAATCAAGGGCAGCGCTCAAGCGGGGGTGTGCCTTGATTTCTTCGTAGCTATATCCTGTATAGCACCACACATTCATCCCCGTCTCCTCTTTCACCCGTTTCAGTAAAGGCAGAAACTCCTCCGGACGGAAGAACGGATCACCACCGGAAAAAGTAACACCGTCCAGCAAAGGATTTGCCTTGATTTCACGGATGATGGACTGTATTTTTTCTTCCGTCAGTTCTTCCCCCGCCCCCGGATTCCAGCTCTCCGGGTTGTGGCAACCGGGACAGTGATGGGAACATCCGGCAAGATAAATAGAGTACCGGATGCCTTCACCATCAACAATCGTTTCAGGATAAGTTCCTAATAAATTCACTTCTTAAATTGAAAATTGAAAGTTGAAAATTAAAAAATTAAAGATAGAAGCCTATTAGTGAGGCCATTTTCAACTCCTTACAGGTGTTTTACGCGGTCTTGTTCTTCTGCCCGCTTGGCAGAGTTCCAAGAACTTAAATCGCCTGTCAGGTAACCGGTTATACGGCGCATACGAAGGATGCTTTCACTCTGGCACACCGGACATTTATCGAAGATAACCCCCTTGTAACCACAATTATGGCAAGTATCTACCGGATGGTTGATAGAGCCGTAGCCGATCCCCTCGTCGTGCATCACTTTCACAATCTTGGCGATGGCACGTACATTCTTCTGTGCTTCACCGTCCAGCTCTACATACGTGATATGTCCGCCGCGCGTAATGGCGTGGAACGGAGCTTCACACTTGATTTTCTCAACGATGCTGATCGGTTCTTTCACGTCTACGTGGAAAGAGTTGACATAATAGTCGCGGTCTGTCACTCCGGGGATTTTTCCATATTTCCGACGATCCATTTTAGTGAAGCGTCCCGAAAGTCCTTCGGCAGGAGTAGCCAGAACGGAGTAGTTCAGGTTATATTTCTCTTTATATTCGTTTACCACTTTATTCATTTCCATCACAGCTTCATACAACGTGTCCCATGCTTTCTGGTTGTGTCCGTGACCTTGGCCGTAGAGAGCCACCATCGCATTGTGTCCGCCGATAAATCCGATCCCCAGCGTACCGCTGCGCAATGCGTCACCCACCTGTTCGTTCGGGTTCAAATCCCCGCCGCCTTTCCACACATTATTTCCCATCATGAACGGGAACTGACGTGCCAGGGCCGTACGCTGATACTGATAACGCTCGTAAAGCTGATCGGCTACAAGAACCGACATAGTATGTACGGATTCGATGAAAATTTCTTTTGCCTTCTGTTCAATGGCATCCTTGTTGCGTTCATCCTCTATCAGGTTTTCCGCCTTGATGCGGGCTTCGATAGCCAGTCTCGGCATATTCAGCGTAGTGAATGAAAGATTGCCACGGCCTAAAGAAGATTTTTCTCCTGCCACGTTTTCAAAAACACGGGTACGGCAACCCATCGTCGCCAATTCGTAGATGTAACGTTTCGGATCGTCCGCTTTCCATTTCTCGTTTTGGTTGAAAGGTGCGTCGAGGAACATGAAGTTAGGGAACAACGCTTTCGCCGTAGTCTGGCAAGCCTTCAACAGCAAGTCGAAGTTGGGAGCTTCGTAACGGTCGGTCATTGCCTCTTCGATGTTTTCCGCTTTCATTGCTTTCTCAAAGTCTTTCTCCGAGTAAGAAACTCCGTCTTTCACCTTGAAAATCTGGATCGGGAATACAGGCACTTCGCCTCTTGTGCCCAATCCTTCAATGGTAGCTTTCAGCAATTCTTCGATCACCATGCGACCTTCGGCAGAAGTGTCCGTACCGTAGTTGATGGAGCTGAATACCACCTGATTACCGCCACGTGAATGCATCGTGTTGAGGTTGTGGATAAATCCTTCCATTGCCTGATGGGTATCTTTGCGGGTCTGCTGATAAGCTTTCTCAACGATACGGGCAAGGTGTTCCTTGTCTATAATGATTTGTAAAGCCACTAAAGCGATGCGCAATGTTTCGCGTTCGGCTTCGGTGGACTTGATAGACGGAAGATATTCTTTAATCAATGTGCGAATGGATTTCTCATCGGCCTGATGTCCGTTTTCCATGGCGACATAGAAATTGATGAACGATGCCAGATGCTTGCGGAAAGATTTGGCCACACCTTTTGCCATGAAGAAATCGAAAGCAGGAATTGCCTGTCCGCCGTGTTGCTCATTCTGGTTCGTCTGGAAGATAATGGTAGCCAGCGTAGCATAACTCTGGATGCTTTGCGGGGTACGGATACTGCCGTTCTTTGTGCGGAAACCGCGTTCAAAGAGGTCGTCCATATCATATTGGATACAGGTTGTCGTCTTTGTCGGATAATAGTCCAAGTCGTGGATGTGAATATCTCCCAACTGGTGTGCTTCGGCAAAACGTTTCGGCAACAAGTATTTATACGTATAATCTTTGGTTACTTCGGAAGCGAACGTCATCATCTGGCCGGCAGGCGTGTGACTGCTCATGTTGGCATTGCTCAAGTTGACATCGTTCTTGTCGATAGCAACGATGCCGTCCATCACTTGCTTCATCTGGGTTTTCTTATCGCGCTCCGTATTCCGCCATTCGCGATAAATAATATATTTCTTCGCTACTTCTGGGCGTACTTTCATCAACGACTTTTCTACTAAATCCTGAATCTCTTCTACGGTAATAGTAGGAGTTGTAAACTGACTGATTACGTTCATAGTGATGTCAGCCACCAACTGCTGCTCATCCTGAAAACCGGTTGCACTGAATGCCTTACTAATTGCATTCTTGATCTTACTGATAGAGAAATCTTCTCTTTTACCATCACGTTTGATGATACAAATTTCCGCGTAGTTCATAACTTTAACTCCCGAAAGCTTATTAAATTAAAAATTGAAAATTGAAAATTAAAAAATTCCGGCAGGTCTTCTGACTTATCTCTCCCTCGCAACACCTTCCCACACCGATGTCGATGCAGTGGCATATTGTGCGGATTCTTAGAGAATTACAGCAGCGGGTACTGTCGCCGATTCACACAGCGTTCCCTCATTGACTAAACCTCTTTTAGCTCCGAAACCGGATACAAAGATAGAAGATTATCTAATAGCTTGGTTAGCTTTTAACATTAAATTTTGGGAAACTTTTCTTTCTCGCTGATATAGAAAGTTTTCCAAAACGGAAAACTTTTTTCTGATTTTAACGCAAGAAGTATTCTGTTTTCATTCATCTTTTTTCCGGAAAACAGACATCTCACAGGACACCTATCCCCTATTGCAGCTACAAAAGTGGGAAATTATTTTCTTTTGTTCTATACAAAATCAAAGAAATATTTCTGCCTTTTAAAAATTACTACTGATTTTTTCTTTTTCACTATGTTTCCGAAAAAGGATTTTCGGAATACGAAAAAAAGAAAAGGTAAACAGGAACAAAATAGAAAAGAGAGAGAGAATAGAAAAAAAGGGGAAAGAGAGGAAAAAGGAAAGAGAGGAAAGGAAAATAAGAGACAAAAAAGCTGAATATGGAAAGAAGAAGAGAACACCTTATTTATAATATGTATTCCCGTCTCCTCCTTTATTAAAAATAACCACTCACCTTTTTGCAAGCCTCCCCGTATCGCTCCATGTTCTGCTCGGATAAAGGAAAATCTTTAGCAGGAAGGATGGGAATCACTTTCACCGGAAAGTTTTTGGCATCGTAGCAATTGCCACAGACTTGGATAAATGCCTTGCCGTCTACCGGTTGGTAAAAGGGCTGATAGTTTTCGGTTCCTGTGCGCCGGGGTTCGGCAGCTGATAGAAACTCGGCACTGCCTTCGTAGAATCCGCCTTTCTGAAGCCAGTAATTGGTTTGCAGCGACATGGCAAACACATATTCGATGGTGGGATTCTGTGATAAAATCCATTCGATGTGTTCAATTCCTTTCAGAGCTTTATCTTCGGGTATGAAAACCCTCTTTCCTTTGGGGGCAGGTTCCAAGTTATCATTGCACAGATTGGTGATATAGAAATCTTCGGGAGTCATCTGGTTACCCGTTAGTTTGGTGATATAATTAAAAAGGTTGCGCGCCTCTACATTACGGCTGCGTTCACCATGATCTTCGGGAAAGCCACGGAAGTAGTAATCGGCAAACATTACATATTCAGGCACACTCTCCGACCATTGTAAATTAGAGTCTTCACCCACTACCAGCACTTTGGCATTATTTATTGCTTTCCAGTCTTTTGTCCTCATTTTATTCCTTATTTAGTTCAGTGTACAAAAGTAGGATATTCTAATTGGATTTAGGCTGATTATCCGGATTAATTGTTTCTGATGCTTCATTTACTAAAGTTATAAAGGTTTTAAACAAAGCAAGCTGAAACTCAATTAGGTTTCAGCTTGCTGGATATTATATTTTACTTAACTTGTTGGCGCTATTGACTGAATTAAAGTTAATAAACATAGCAAGCACGCACTCTGCAATTATCTTTTCCAGAAGTTAACATACCTCCACCTCCACCATAGAAAGAAATAGCTGAATTACCGCCAGAATCATCAGTATTGGAAGTCCAATAGTAATCCTCCTCCCACGCTAAACCTATGGCTGTTCCACCTGCATTGGTAAATTTCGTATTATAAGTTGTTACATTCGCACGCAAAATGCGACCAAATTCCTCCAATTCACCCATAGCGGGCAAATACCATCCTGTACCTTTGGCTACACACCATGCTGCGGCAGGATATTTCGTAGCAGCCTCTGCTTGTTCCATTATTATCTTGGTATTTGCGGCACCATCATTATAATCATCTATTATGAGATAGTTATTCACCGTACTCCACTGTGTGGTAGTCTCATCTAATGATATGACTTTACCATGAACACCTCCATTAGTAGTTTGAAATACTACACCTACAGCTGTGCTTGAATCGTCCGCATCAGGATAATAATCTCCGACATTATAAGCCTTTAAGCCCGTTACTTCCACTTTGCAAGTAGCAGTTTTTCCACCATCTTTGGCGGTTGCAGTGATAGTAGCTGTACCTGCTGTTTTACCTGTCACTGTGCCGTCTTTAACTGTAGCAATCGTTTCGTTACTGCTTTCCCAGGTTACGGTCTGATTAGCATCGGAAGGAGTTACGGTGGCAGTCAACGTCTTTTCTTCTCCTACATTTAAGTTGAGTGCAGTTTGGTTAAGTTCTACTTTCTCAATTTCCACTTTTGGGGTTGAATTGGTTTCATCATTGTCTTTTGAACAAGCGGATACTGCCATCACTGCAAATAGTAGTAGGGCATAATGTCTGAATTTCTTCATTGTTTTGTTTTTTAGTTAGTAATTTAAGTACGTCCCGTTACTTCGTAGGTAACGGAAAAACCTTTGTTTACGCCTGTTGAAAGGTAAATGATACATGGAAAATAAAAAATAGTAATCAAGCTCTCCGCCCCTGCTTTTCAGGAGAATGGTAGGGGGAGAATGTCTTTTGCAAATTTTAGATGTCGATGAAGCTCTAATGCAAAGAAGTGATATGTTTTGCTTGTGTTATTTCCCTTTTGAAACTATTTGTTAGAAATAATGTTTGTTTCTGTTTGCGTATTTTAATAAATATGCATACTTTTGCTGCATATTCAAAATCCCGTTACCTACGAAGTAATGGTCTTATTTGTCAAGCAATTGCTTTTCCTATCGACTGCTCTACGAAATCAATAATCCTCCTGTTCGCATCATCTATTTTCTTGCTGTGAAATGGCTTCAGGTAGGTTTCTGTTACCGTAATAGACGAATGTCCCATCGCTTCGGAGATCACTCCCGGATGGATTTCGCAATAATAAGCAGTCGTAGCCCACGTATGGCGTGCAGCGTAAGAACTTAACTTGCCTTTGATTCCCAACAGTTCACCTAACAAAGCCAACTGGTGATTGAATCCCCGCAATGCCAACTGATATTCCCGGTATGCCTCTTCCGTTCCCTCACCACTCCGCAGGATGGGAAACAGATAGGGAGAAGCGACATCCCGATTCATATACTGCTGCAACAAGAACATCGCTTCCGTTGTCAGTGTTACGGACAATGTGCGGCCTGTCTTCCTGCGTCGATACGTGATAACATTCTCCTTCAAATCACTCTTGCGTAGATAAGCCAGATCGACGAACGGCAATCCACGGAGCAGGAACATCAGGATAAACCAATCCTGTGCGGTGCGCATGGCAGTAGTGGCGGAGGATTGTGTCGCCAGACGGGTGAACACTTTCTTCATGTCCTCATTATCCAATGCCCGCTGACGATCCGCCCTCGTACCCGTGTAAACCGAACGGAACAAATGAGGCACATACGTCGCTTTCCGCTGGCTGACCGCACGATTATAGACCGCCCGCAAGGTGCGCAGATAAGTAGACACCGTGTTCCAACTGCATCCACGTTCCCGCAGACTGTTTTCGAAACGCTTCAACCATTCGGGCGTCAGTTGCCGGAACTGCATTTTGTCCGAACCCAGAAAGGTGCGGATTGCATTCAAGCTGCTCCGGTACACATGGGCAGTCCCTAAATTCCCCCTTCGCTGCAACTCGGCAGCGATTTCTTTCATAAACGAAATCAAATCTTCTTTCTTCATCAACTTTTTTTTAATAATTATTATTTACTGTTTGAACAGTCGAATTTATTCGATAAAACAAAACTACAAATAGATTTTGACACGCATAATTTACGTCCTGAAAAATCAATTTATTTTATAGTTGTAAATCAATTCCTTTTCATACTTTTACGGGAAATTAAACCGACAAAACAGGTTTGATATACAATTTAATTTTTTTATAATGAAAGAAGACAAAACAGTTACGGAAATCTACATCATCAATGGTTTCAAACCATTCTCGCAATTTGCGATGGAGTACTTTCCGTGTCCTTCGGGCGTTACCGCGTCCAGAAGAAGAATGCGTGAAAAGATTGACCAGAATCTGTCACTCACTGCCGAGCTGCAAGTTGCCGGCTACACCGAACACACCACCTACCTGACTCCGAAGATGCAGGAGATCATCGTTCAGTGTTGGGGGCCTCCCAAAATTGTGATGGCAATCGTCTATCCGAACGGACCCGAAGAAATGAAACATTAATCTTCAAAAATAGGAAAATCGAACTATATATTTTAATATATATAGTTTATTATTTATATATTTATAATAATTCAGGATAGTGTTTCAAGGGGTCTTTTCAAAGTGGGTGTAACCATCTACCACATAGCGAGTTATCTGCTTCTCAAAAGTGTTTCGCAATGCGTTCAGGAAAAAGACGCTTTTTTATCCTCTAAATGGAGGCTCTAAACCCGTGCGGAAGAGCCTCCGTTTGATACATTCAGAGGCTCCGTTTCAAGCAAACGGAGCCTCTGTTTTTTATTCTTGTTTCTTTCTGTCTCTAATTCTTTCTGCTTATCCAGACACTCCCCAAAAAAGTTATTAATGTACTTACGTGACTGTTTAGAACCAAACTCGACCGAAAAGAATCGATAGTTTGGGAAACTTCCGGTTCATGGAGTATTTTTGTTGAAAATTTCAAAAAGGAACAAATATGCAAAATGTAAATCCACAACAAATGGTCGGAAACGATTATAGACAAACTTCGACATACGTTTTCACAATATTTCATGATAATAATATCTTGAATATTTTTCTGTTTTTATTTCAATTTATCAAATACACAAATAAGAAAAAGTCAAACTCTATCTTTCACACTTTACAGATTCATGATGTCATAAGAACAGAAAACATGATTGTTCAAATCTTAATCTTTTTCAATTATGAACGTTTTAGTGGAACGCTATCAGCGCAGAAAAACACTAAACGAAGAACAGGAGTAACAAATAAAAAAATGGGGAACCTTTTTATTTTTACTGCAAAAGGGATGGAAAACCAAGAATTATCGTACCTTTGTAGTACGAAGAAAAAGCCTCTTTTTTATGTATAAAGAGAAACGTCTCTTTGCAAAACATAAAAAGAAGCGACCCAAAACAATGAGTAAATTTATCAATCCGTTCACCGACTACGGATTCAAACTAATATTCGGCAGAGAAGTGTCTAAGGATTTACTAATCGAATTTCTGAACGACCTGCTCGAAGGTGAACGAGTGATAACGGACTTACAGTTTTTGAATAATGAGCAATTGCCGCTCTATCCGGAAGGACGAGGTATTATCTATGATGTATATTGCACCACGGACACAGGCGAAAAAATCATCGTTGAAATGCAGAACCGTATGCAAAGCAACTTCAAAGAACGCTCGATTTATTATTTATCGCGTGCCATCGTCAATCAAGGAAGGGTAGGCAATGAATGGAAGTTTGAAATAAAAGCCGTATACGGAGTTTTCTTGATGAATTTCATTATCGACAAGAACATAAAACTCCGCACGGATGTTATTCTAAGTGACAGGGAAACAGGAGAACTCTTCTCGGATAAGTTCCGGGAAATCTTTATCGCCCTCCCTCTCTTCAACAAAAACGAAGAGGAATGCGAAACGAATTTTGAACGTTGGATTTATATATTAAATAATATGGAAACTTTAAAACGCATGCCGTTCAAGGCACGAAAAGCTGTCTTCGAGAAATTGGAAGATATCGCTGATGTGGCTTCTATGTCTCCGGAAGACAGGGAGCGATACGACAATAGCGTCAAAGTGTACCGAGATTATTTGGTGACAATGGATGCAGCTGAACAAAAAGGTGCACAAGAAACCCAGCTGAAAATAGCCCGGAACATGAAAGCCAAAGGGATAGACAACCAATCTATCGCCGAATGTACCGATTTACCTTTAAGCATAATCGAAGAATTATAAAGTAATCGGATTCATAAAGGCACTATTTACCAACCAACCGTTTACGAACGAAGAAAATAAAAGAGGTGAGCTCCCTTTACAGGGTAGCCCACCTCTTTCTCTTCATACACAAACATTCAAATTATCAGGTTTCAGGTGTTCGTCAATATAACGGATGCCGTCCATCTTAAAAAGCCCCCGCAGAAGCGTATAGTTCAACATACGCTGCACCAGGTACGGAGTACCTTGCAAACTGCTCTGGTAGATGACCTCCTGCAAATCCGGTGCAAAGCGGTCGGGATCGACTCCGGGAAGCAGATAACCGCAAATCCTGCAATGCGTCAAGACATCAATCAACTGCTGCAACCAGAAAGCCTCCTCCCGCTCGAAAGCAGCACGGTATTCCCTGTCGGCGGCAATATCGAGCAACAACTTTTTTCCCAACGAATGAAGTAGGGTGAGATAGCCGTCCACTGTGATGAAAAGCGCCTCCATACACGAGCTGTCCATCCGTATCTGTTGTTGCTCGATCCGGCTTCTGATTCCTTTGGCAAAATCAGAAAGACAGATACGGAACAGACTAGTTTTGCTGGGAAAGAGCTTGTAAAGCGTCCGCTTCGACATCTTCATTCCCCTGGCTATATCATCCATCGTCAACCCGTCGGCACCATGCAGGTACATTTCCCGTTTGGTGTAGTCGAGTATCCGGCAACGCAGTGTTTCTGGATTCATACATACCTCCCTACATACGGCCGCCACCCAATGCCTGATACAGAGTGATCACGCCCTGGATTTCGGTAAAGCGGTTCGCCACTTGCGACAGTTGCGCATTGAGCAATGTCTGTTGGGCGGTCAGTACTTCCAGATAAGTGGTGTTGCCATGTTTCATCAAGAGGCTTGTGCTCTTGGCTGCCGTTTGCAGGGAAGCCACCTGTTTGTTGTAGTAGTCGGCTTTCTCGCGGGCAGTCTGGTACTGCACCAGTGCCTCGTTCACTTCCACGCCGGCATTCAGCAAGGCCTGTTCGAAACTAAGGCGGGCTTCCTCCTGTTGGGCTTTCGCTATTTTCAGTTGGGCGATATTCACTCCTTTATTAAACAAAGGCTGCGTCAGGGAAGCCACGGCAGAGGCCAGAAACTTACCCGGGTTGACAATCATGCTCCCGCCACTGTTGGTCCATCCTGCACTGCCGCTCAACGTGATGGAAGGATAGAAAGCGGCACGTGCGGCATTCGTTGTATAGAAAGCCTGTGCCAACGAAAATTCTGCGCTACGCACATCAGGACGGTTGGCAAGCATCTGCAAGGGAACACCCACGGAGAAGTTTTCCGGCAACTGCTGATTTCCCAGTTTGCCGCGCTGTATTTTGTGGGGAGTTTCTGCCAGTAAAAGTGCCAGTGAGTTTTCCGCCTGATTGATTTGCTCTTTCAGGTCGAGCACGGTGGTACATATATTGAAGTAGGTAGCCTCCGTCTGCGCCAGTCCCGCTTCATTCACCATCCCGGCCTTTTTCATGGCACGGGTGGCATTCACACTTTCTTTCCAGGCAGCTTCGGTAGCCACAGCTATCTCATACTGCGAATCGAGCATCAACAACGTGTAATACGTGTTGGCAATAGATGCTACCAACTGCGTCTTGACAGCCTGTTCATATTCCTTGCTCTGTTCGTAGGCAGCTTTCGCGCGACGCTTCGCTGTTGTCACCTTTCCAAAAATATCCAGTTCCCACGAAGCAGTCACGGGCAGCGAATAAGTTTGTGTAGCCTTTCCACGGTCGAAGCTGCTGGCAGCTCCTTCCGGCGAAAGAAACAAAGAAGGCAGATAAGACAGTTTGGACGTCAGCAGCGTGGCTTCCGCTTCTTTCACACGCAAATGGGCAGTCTGCATATCGGTGTTGCGCAAGAGTGCCGAGTCCACCAAATTCTGCAGATAAGGGTCGGTAAAGACCTCCCGCCACGAGAGGTTGCCGAAGTTTGCCGTATCGGCGGCAGCAACGGACCCGCTGCCGTAAAGTCCTTCGGGAACTTCCGATACCGGTTTGTATTTATTGTAGATACCGCAACTGCTCAATATAAGCGTTGCTGCGGACAGAATGATTATTTTTCTCATTGGTTCTTATTTTAATTCAGGAACGGATTATTTCGGTTTTATTTTAATTAGGCACGGATAATGCGTTCTTATTTTAATTAGGCACGGATTACGCGGATTACACGGTTTTAAAAGATTGCGCAGCCAAAACTGTGTAATCCGTGTAATCCGTGCCTAAAAAACTTTAATCATCAATTATTCTTTTCCAGCTTTAGATTTTTCTTCCTCGCTCACTTTGATTTCTTCTTCAATCTGCCAGTCATGCGTCGGCCTGCTCTGCACGGGACGCAAACGTTCCTGCAACCACTGGAAAGCGATAAACAAAGTAGGCACGATGAAGAGCAACGCCAGTGTACCGATGGTCATACCGCCTACTACACCCGTACCCAATGAACGGTTACCGTTGGCTCCTACTCCACTTGACATCATCAGCGGGAACAGACCGAAAATCATCGTCAACGCCGTCATCAAAATCGGACGCAGACGGGCTTTAGCCGCACTGACCGCAGAAGCAATCAGCCCCATGCCTGCTTTACGACGTTCAGCAGCATATTCCGTCAGCAAAATAGCCGTCTTCGCCAGCAGACCGATCAACATAATCAAACCTGTCTGCAGATAAATATTATTCTCCAGTCCGAACATCCGGGCGAAAAGGAAGCTACCCATCAATCCGCAAGGCACACTCAAAAGAACAGCGAACGGAATAATGAAGCTCTCGTAGAGCGCACTCAAAATAAGGTAAATCATCAGGAAGCAGATACCGAAGATAATCACTGTCGTACCGCTTTGCTGGTTTTCCTCACGGGTGATACCTCCGTAATCATAGCCGTAACCTTTCGGAAGAGACTGTTCGGCAGTTTCCTGCACAGCCTTGATGGCGTCTCCCGTACTATATCCGTCGGCCGGCATCGCATTTACCGCAATGGAGTTGTACATATTAAAACGGCTCAATGATTCCGCACCGTAGCTACGGGTCAGCGTAACGAACTGGCTCAACGGCGCCATCTCTCCATTCGACATACGCACAAAAGCATTATCGAGCGAAGTTTCGTCCAAGCGGAACACCGGATCGGCCTGAATCATGACACGGTACACTTTAGAGAAGCGGTTGAAATTGGACACATACTGCCCACCGTAATAACCGGACAGCGTACTCAACACAGCGTCGGGCGTGATGCCTGCACGCTTACATTTAGCTGCATCCACCTCTACCGTCCACTGCGGATAGCGCACATCGAATGTCGAATAAGCCATCGAGATTTCAGGCCGCTGATTCAAGGCTCCCAAATATTGTTGGGTAGTGGTGAAGAACTCTTTCACATCACCGCCCATCTTATCCTGCATATGAAGTTCGAGTGCATTACCCATACCGTATCCCGGAATCATACCCGGAGAGATGGCGAACACACTGGCATCCTTTATATCAGCCGTACGCGCATATACCTGACCGATCACCGACTGCACATTGTCCTCATCCTCCGGACGTTCGTCCCACGGTTTCAATTTGAGAATCAACATACCGAACGAACTACCCTGTCCTGCCAGCAATCCGTAACCCGCCACTTTCTGCACGTGTTTCAGTTGAGGTATTTCCATCAAGCGTTTTTCAATACGCCCCATCACTTCATTCGTTGTTGCCAGCGAACTGCCTGCCGCCGTACTCACATTAACAAAAACAACCCCTTGATCCTCGTCGGGTACCAGACTGGTCTTTGTGGTATTCATCAGGAACACAAGCAACACTACGGAACAAGCCAGCAAAGACCATGTCAGCCATCTGCGCTTGATAAAGAACAATACAATCGTCTTATATTTATCCACCATCACATCGAAAGCCGAATTGAAAGCCTTACGGAAACGTGCCGCAAAGTTGTTCTTCTGCGTTCCGTCTTCATTAATATAAGGTTTCAGCAGCAGTGCACACAAAGCCGGACTCAAAGTCAACGCATTGACTGCGGAAATACCCACCGCAACCGCCATCGTCAGACCGAACTGCGTATAGAACGTACCGGAAGTGCCGCCCATGAAGGACACCGGAATAAACACCGCCATAAACACCAGCGAAGAGGTGACAACGGCATTACTGATTCCTTTCATAGCGTCGATACTTGCCATATACGATGACCTATAGCCCACATCGAACCGCGCCTGCACCGCCTCGACGACAATAATGGCATCATCCACCACCGTACCGATAACGAGCACCAACGCAAACAAAGTCAATAGGTTGATACTGAATCCGGCTATCGCCATGAAAGCAAACGTGCCCACCAGCGAAACTACAATTCCAACCAGCGGAATCAACGTAGAACGGAAGTCCTGCAAAAAGACGTACACCACAAGGATAACCAATATGATAGCCTCAATCAATGTCTTCACTACCTCATGAATGGAAGCGAACAGGAAGTCGTTGGAGCTCATCATCTGCGTCAGTTCCACTCCTTTCGGAAGCTCCTTGCGCGCCTCGTCGAGAAATTTGTCAATGTTCCGGTTTACTTCGGTCGCATTGGAACCCGCAGTCTGGAACACCATGCAGGATATACCCGGATGACCATCCATACCACCATGGTAAGCATAGCTGTCCTGTCCCAGCTGTATATCGGCAATATCCTTCAGTTTCAAAACCTCACCATTATCGGTAGAACGGATAACGATATCCCCGAATTCTTCAGGAGTAATCAAACGTCCCTTGTATTTCATCGTATACTGATACGTTTCATTGGAGTTCTCACCGAACGAACCGGTAGCCGATTCGATATTCTGCTCGGCAAGCACACCGGTAATATCAGACGGAATCAGTTTATACTGCGCCATCACATCCGGCTTCATCCAAACACGCATACTATATTCACCGCCCATAATCATCATATCGCCCACACCGGAGATACGAAGGATTTGAGGTTTCAGGTTGATGCTGATATAGTTGGACAGGAAGTTCTCGTCGTAACTCTCGTCCGGACTGGACAGGGAGAACATCTGCAAAATACTCGTCTGACGCTTGGAAGTGGTCACACCGACTTGGGTTACCTCCGCCGGAAGCTGCCCCGTAGCGCGCGATACACGGTTCTGCACATTGACAGCCGCCATATCGGGGTCTGTGCCCTGCTTAAAATAGACGGTGATGCTCACCGAACCGGCATTGGTGGCGGAAGAAGTCATGTAGGTCATGTCTTCCACTCCGTTGATCGCCTCTTCCAAAGGCGCAATAACACTCTTCTGCAATGTTTCCGCACTGGCGCCATAATAGGTGGTACTCACCATAATGGTAGGCGGAGCAATATCAGGATACTGCTCAACGGGCAGAGTGAACAGCCCGATGATACCCACTACGACAATCGTGATAGAGATGACTGCCGATAATACGGGGCGTTCTATAAAGGTTCTTAAATTCATGAATGATTCCTCCTTGGTTTAATTTTCAGTAGTAGTTACCGGAGATGATGAAGCCTGGTCTGCTTGTGCTGCATCTGCCTGTGCTGCCGAAGCTGATGATGCCGTCTTTGCCTTGATAGGAGTGCCTTCACGAAGTAAACCTACTCCTTCTGCTACAATCACATCTCCCGGCGCCAACCCTTCATCTACAATAAATTCACGGCCGCCATTGATGCGGGTCACTTGTACCTGACTCGATTGCGCCTTGCCGTCCACTACTTTATACACATATCTCTTATCTTGTATTTCGAAAGTGGCAGCCTGTGGAATGGTCAGTGCACCTGTTTTTTGAACAGGAACAATCACGTTCCCCGCACCACCGCTATGCAATAACCCTTCCTTGTTCGGGAAAACTGCACGTAGGCTGACCGTACCCGTCGAACGGTCGATCACTCCACTGATAGATTCAATCTGTCCCCGTTCGGAATAGGCTGATTTATCATTCAGTTGCAGGTCGATAGCAGGCATATTTTTCAGTGCTTCCTCTTTAGAACCATATTGACGGATCAGTCCCAGTAATTGGTTTTCTGTCATGGAGAAGTAGACGTACATATCCGAATTGTCGGAAACGGTAGTCAACGGCTGGGCAAGAGCGGAACTTACCAAAGCTCCTACACGGTAAGGCAACGTGCCTACCACTCCGTCGGCCGGACTTTTCACAACCGTATAAGAAAGATTATTGCGGGCGCTCACTTCCTGCGCCTTGGCCTGTGCCAACTGTGCTTTGGCAGCCAACAGGGAGTTTTTTGCCGTACTCAAATCGAAAGAGGAAACTACATTCTCTTTATACAGTTCCTCTTTACTGTCATACGTCAGTTGCGCCGTAGCCAGAGAGGCTTTGGCTGATTCAACGTTTGCCACTGCCGTCTGCAAAGCAGCTTCATACGGCACTTGGTCGATGATGAACAATGTCTGTCCGTTCTTTACGCGCTGGCCTTCCGTCACGCAGACTTTAGTCAGCGTACCACTTACCTGGGGATAAATATCAATATCCTGACGTCCGCGGATGGTCGCCGAGTAGGTGCTCGAAATCATCCGGTCGACCGGAGAAACGGTCATCACTTCGTATTCTGTTTCCATTTGTGCCGGAGGAGCTTGTTTACAGCCCGTAGCAACTACCACACAGCAGAGCAACAATAGCCCTTGCTTCACTTTACATACCTTTTTACTCATTTTCTGTTACCTATTAAATATTTTTGAACGCGGCAAAGGTAGACTGTTTTCTTCATTGAAAACTGGACATAGTGTATTCAGTTTTGTTCATTTTTGGAACATTAAAACCGATATTTAGTGAAAAAGTCCTATTTTTGTACCCAAAATAAGAAGAACAATGGAACAAAAAAACTCTAACCTAGCCATCCTCCGTGAACCGTTCGTTGCCGGAATGGACGAAAACCTGTCGCCAATTATGCATCGCCTGTGGAAACTGGAAGGGGGTGCCATCTATTTTTGCAGAAGCGGGTGGGCCCATGTCACGATCGACTTGAAGGACTATGAAATAGTAGAAAATACTCAAATCGTGCTTTTGCCGGGAACGATTATCCGTATCAACGGCAGCAGCAGCGATTTCACTGCTTCTTTCTTCGGATTTCCCAAAGAAATGTTTCGCGAAGCCTGCCTGCGGTTCGAACCGATTTTCTTCCGGTTCATGAAAGAAAAACCATGCTATAAACTACCGGAAGAAAATACCGGAGCCATCAACAGCTTGATACATGCCGCAATGGTCATATACAACGACCGTGAAAACCGCTTCCGTAACCAGATTGCCAAAAATCACCTCCAATCGTTTATGCTGAATATCTATGATAAGTGCTACCGCCACTTCGACCGTCAGGAAATTGAAGGAGGAAGCCGGCAGGATGAAATCTTCAAGAATTTCATCGCACTGGTACACGAAAACTGCATTTCTCAACGAGAAGTGACTTTCTATGCCAACAAACTGTGCATCTCCACCAAATACCTGACAGGTATCTGCAAAAGCGTGACGCGCGACTCCGCCAAAAAGATTATTGACGACTTTGCCATCCTCGAAATCAAAGTATTGCTCCAATCCACCGAACTGACCATTCAGGAGATAGCCGACCAACTTGGTTTTCCCGACCAGTCGTATTTGGGGAGGTACTTCAAGCGGCACGAGGGGATGTCGCCGAAGGAATATCAGAGTAAGTATTCTATGTAATAAAAAAACAAAAATAGCACAGATAGGCGAGCGTGGTGTATTTTTTCTGCCTATACACCACCGCGCCTGAATTACTCTGTACTTTCATTGTCCTGTAATCCCTGATAAAGCCTACTTTCCAGTTCTTCGATGGAAGGCAATCCAGATTTTATATCTTGAGGGATTGATTTACCCAACTCATAATCAGAAATACCTATTGGTTTGTGCACGTCACGTAAAGCATATTCAGCCATAATACGATCTTTGTTCTGGCAAAGAAGTAAACCAATCGTCTGATTATCCCCTTCCCGACAAAGAATATCATCTACAGCAGAACAATAGAAATTCAGTTTGCCGATATATTCGGGCTGAAAGTCACCTTTTTTTAACTCCACGACTAAATATCTGTGCATAAACACATTGTACATAAGGATGTCAATATAGAAATCATTGCCGGACACTTCGATGTGATATTGTCTACCCATGAAGGCGAAGCCTGCTCCCATTTCGAGAAGGAACTTTTCAATATGTTTAACCAACCCTAACTCTACATCTCTTTCGTTGTATTCGTCAGTGAAAGTCAGCATATCAAAGATATAGGGGTCTTTTAAGGTTTCTTTTACCTGCTTGGCTTGTATTTCAGGAAGAGTGGTATCGAAGTTGTTTGCCAATGCTCCGTAGGTATGGTAGTAGTCCTGATTGATCGCTTCGATTAAGAAATTACGACTCCAGCCACTCTTTAAACATTGAATCATATACCAATAGCGAGCTTTCAGGTCCTTTACCCGTTGTATTAAAATGATGTTGTGTGACCAGCTTAATTGCTTTATCGGCAATACTATGGAAGCTGCCTGCAAATGCGCAACCGCTGGTTGCGCATTTGTAAGTTGCTGATTATATTCATTATAGAATTGAATCATCACCTGACAGTTTCTTTTTGAGAAGCCCTTCACTTTCGGATAATCATTCTTCAGGTCATTGGCAAGCTGTTCAAGCGCATTGTTTCCCCAGCCTATCTGTTTCTGGCTTTCACAAAGAAGTTTGCCGATGTCCCAATACATAGAAAGCATTTCTTCATTAGCAGAGTAAATCGCTTTTTTTTGTGCGAGTGCCACCCGTGCCTTGACTTGTTTAAGCAAAGTAGCGTAGTTAAATATACTATTCTGAATTTCCATTAATTATTTTTCATTTTAGATTAAAGACATTATAGGTTATTCCTACCCAAACATCATTCAGCCGATTGCCCCAAAGCAAAGAAACCTTTCTTCATAATAAAGTGACAAATATAATGATAATTAAAGAATTACGGATGTACTATCCGATAAATCTGTTTGCTTTTTCCGCCATGTCACAACTTCTGTCACAAGAACAAACGGATTATACTAATTAGTGTTTACGACACAACACAGATTGTTAACAGATCTGTAATACTATCTTAATCTGCCTTGTATTCCTTTGCACCGTGAAACAAAACACTGGTGTGAATAACTTTATTGCATTTAATAAATTAAAAGAAGCAAGGTAAAAGATTATGAAAAGAAACAAATGGCTGCTTTCTCTGTCGATTGGGCTCTTGTGCTGTGGCTCTGCATACGCACAGACAACAGTGAAAGGAAAAATAACGAGTGAAGGTGGGGAACCGTTAATCGGGGCTACCGTAGCTGTGAAAAATTCGACAGACGGCACGGTGACCGACATTGATGGAAACTACTCCCTGAAGACTAAAAAAACATTGACTCAAAAGGATTTGCTTGTATTCAGTTATGTAGGATATAAAACGCTACAGAAGAACTATGCAGGCAACACGATGAATGTTAAACTGGCAGAAGAGTCGCAACAACTGAATGATGTGGTGGTGACTGCCTTGGGGATTAAACGTGAAGAAAAAGGATTGGGATATGCCACGGAAACCGTGAAAGGGGATATGATTACGAGCGCCCTGCCCACCAACTGGTCGACGGCACTGAACGGTAAGGTAGCCGGATTGAGTGTTATCTCTTCCGGTGGCCCGCTCAATTCGAGCCGTATCTCGCTGCGGGGGGATGTCTCGCTGAACCAGAACGGAAATGACGCATTGGTGGTAGTGGACGGTGTACCGATGAGTAGTCCGATGACCAATCCGGGTGTTGCCTACGGTGCAGGTTCAAACAGCGAACTTTCCGTGGACTATGGTAACGGATTCTCCGACATCAATCCGGATGATATCGAAAGCATCCAAGTATTAAAAGGAGCCAGTGCGACAGCCTTGTACGGTACGCGTGCAGCCAATGGCGTGATTATGGTGACTACCAAATCGGGAGCGGGTGCACCCAAAGGTATCGGTGTGTCTTACAGCGGTAATTTCAGTATTGACGATGTGATGAGATGGCCCGATTACCAGTATGAATTCGGACAGGGATTGCCGAGTAATATCGGTCCGGCAGGTTCTATCTACGAAGGCCAGCCCTATTACTCTTACGGGAAAGCGGAAGACGGCAGTTACGCAAGCACCAGCGGAACCAGTAGCGCCTACGGAGCACGCTTCGACGCCAACAGGTTGTTCTACCAATATGACCCTGTGACACAGGATCGTGCTTCTGTAGCCACTCCCTGGGTAGCGTACAAAAACAACCGCAAAGATTTGTTCCAAACGGGATATACCCTGACCAACTCGGTAGCCTTGACCGGAAAATCCGACCGGGGCAGCGTGCGGGCGTCCATCACCCACACCAAGAACGAATGGATTCTCCCCAATACAGGTTTCCAGCGTATCACTGCCATGATTTCCGCCCAACAGCAGATTTCGAGGGCACTGCGCATTAATTTCAAGTCGAGTTATACGTACCGCAAGCTCAACAACACGCCTGCACTGGGATATAACAGTAATTCTATCTCCTACTTCCTTATCTTCCAGAATCCGAATGTCAACCTCGACTGGTTGCGTCCGATGTGGCGTACCGGACAGGAAAATGTGAAACAGCTCCAACCGTACAGCTCATTTATCGGAAACCCGTATGTCATTCTGTACGAATCTGAAAATCCTTCGGAGAAACACAGTAATGTATCATCCGTTTCTGCCAATCTGCGCATCAACAGTAAATTCGATTTCATGATCCAGTCCGGTATCCAGTTGTCAGCAGACCAACGCGAACAGCATCGTCCTATCAGTGACGTGGTTTTCGGAAACGGATTTTTCAAGAAGCAGAATGTGTTCGATTATGAATTAAACAGCGATGCTTTATTTACTTACCATGATTCATTCGCCAACGGATTGCGTGTCAACGCTTCGGCAGGTGGAAACATGATGCAACAAAGCTACGATATGTTGGCTGCCTCGGTGGTAGGATTGATTACGCCGGGAGTATACAAACTGGCAAACGGCGTTTCCAACCCGAACGTGCAGACGGTTATCAAAAAGAAAGCGTTGAACAGTCTTTATTTCACGGCCAATTTCTCGTATAAGGATAAACTGTTTCTCGATGTCACCGGGCGCAATGACTGGTCGTCTACCCTGCCGAAAAGCAACCGTTCTTTCTTCTATCCGTCGGTCAGCGTCAGTGCAGTGATAAACGAGTGGTTCACGTTGCCGGAACAGATCAGTCTGTTGAAAGTGAGAGGTTCGCTGGCACAGGTCGGCAACGACACAGACCCTTACAAGACATCGCCCTATTATGGCACAAGCGATTTTCCCGGATCGGCCATCGTATCTTCTACGCTCTATAATCAGGATTTCAAACCGGAGATTTCGACTAATTACGAAACGGGATTCGACTTCCGTATGTTTCACAACCGCATCGGACTCGATTTCACGTTCTACTATAACCGCACCAAAAACCAGATTCTGGATGCTCCGATGGACCCGACCACAGGTTACAGCAAAGCTACCATCAATTCGGGATGTGTCCGCAACCGCGGTTACGAAATCCAGTTGGACGTTACTCCGGTAGTCAGCAGGGATTTCCGCTGGAACGCTACTTTCACTTGGTCTAAGAACGAGAACCGGATTCTCTCACTGGCGGAAGGGGCGGATGAGAACCAGTTAATCAGCAGTATCGGTAGTGTATCTATCATCGGACGTGTGGGTGGAACCACGGGCGACCTCTGGGGATATAAACTGGTACGCGACCCGGAAGGAAATGTGGTCATCAACGACAACGGATTGCCCGAACGTTCGGGAGAGATCGAATACGTCGGCACGGCCTATCCGAAATGGAAAGCCGGACTGTACAACGAATTTTCTTACAAGAACTTCACGCTTAGCGTCCTGCTCGACGGACAGGTGGGAGGTAAAATGTACTCGCACTCGCACCACAAAATGACGGAACAGGGAAAACTGCAACATACCCTGAACGGACGTCTGCCGGGAACGGAATTTTATATGTCGAAAGACGACCCGCGCATCGCTGCCGCCGGACTTTCACCACAAGACGGGATGTACATGATTGCCCCGGGAACGGTGAAGAACGATGACGGAACTTACTCGCCAAACACCAAAGTGGTGACCGTGGAAAGTTATTATAAGGAATACTACCGGATGGCAAATGTGGAAACTAACACGTTCGACACTTCATTCCTCAAGCTGCGCGAAATGAGACTGGAGTACAAGTTGCCGAACAGTACACTGAAGAAAACACCGTTCAGCAAAGCATCGGTGGCACTCTACGCACGCAACCTATTCTGTATCACCGACTATCCTCTGTTCGACCCCGAATCTGCCGCCCTCAACGGAAGTTCGATGGTGACCGGTGTGGAGACGGGCTCACTGCCTACGGCACGCACTTTCGGACTGAATATTAACGTATCTTTTTAAACACTGACTTATGAAAACCTGTAAACTTTTCAAAAATATAGTATGGGGAATGACTTTGTGCGGAGCTCTCTGCACGACTTCCTGCACCAGCTTCGACGAACTCAATACAGACCCCACCCGCATGGATGAGGTGAATCCCGGCACTCTGCTCAACCCGATTTTATACGAAACATCGGTCTACAACTGGAAACGCTACAACAGCTATACCTACGACCTGATGCAATGTGCCGTATCTACCAGCAGCACCAACGGTGTGGGATGGTGGTATATGACGGACAGCGAAGGAGACGGCACATGGACTACTTATTATAAATGGATCAACAACGCCAAAGAGATGATGCGCCTCACCGGAAAATTGCCGGAAGCCTCCAAACAACCCAACTACGATGCTATATCGCTGACTTTACAATGTTGGCTATACCAGATTCTAACGGATGCCTTCGGTGATATTCCGATGAGCGAAGCCTGCTCCGCCGACAAGGGAATACTCGCACCGAAGTTCGACACCCAGCAGCAGGTGTACCAACAGATTATCGATAATCTGAAGACTGCCAACGAATTATTCGACAAAGCTAACGGGTTGATCTACAACCAATCGGGCGAAATGTTGTACAAGACGTCCAAAGGAGATGCAACCGGTATTCTGAAATGGAAGAAGTTCTGCAACTCACTCCGTCTGCGTGCACTGCTGCGGGTGATCGACGTGCCGGAATTCAACGCGAAACAGGAACTGCGTACCATGCTGACCGATCCCGCCACTTATCCGGTATTCGAATCGAACGATGATGCCGCCCTGCTTGCCATCAGCGGAACTTATCCGGAGGAAGCTCCGCTCACCCGTCCGCAGGATTTCACTTCTTATGTTCAGATTTCCGAGTTCTTTGTCAATCTGCTGAAAGGTTGGAACGATCCTCGTCTGCAGGTGTATGCAACACAGGTCACTCTCCCCGACCAGACTAAAGATTATGTGGGTTTGCCCAGCGGTTATCAGACGTTGCCTTCAACCACAGCTTCGGGGCTGAATCAGGAAATGGCGAAAGCGCCTATGAAACTTGCCATGATGCCTTATGCCGAAGTGGAATTCATCAAAGCGGAATTACTGAAAAAAGGAGTGATCGATGGAGGAAGCAACGCTGCCAAAGAGGCTTATCAGAAGGGAGTGCAGGCGGCTATCGAACAGTGGGGACAGAAAATGCCTGACCATTATTTTGAAAATCCGGAAGCTGCTTATGATGATACGCTGGAACGAATCATGAACCAGAAGTTTGTCGCACTGTTCTTTTGCGATTATCAGCAGTGGTTTGAATATAACCGTACCGGTTTTCCTGTGTTACCTGTGGGACCCGGCATCGCAAATGCTAATAACAAAATGCCGAAACGCTTTAAATATCCGTCTGCTCTGCAGCGTACTAACCTGAAGAATTATCAGGCGGCTAAAGCGAACATGGGAGGCGATGACTTCCATATTCGGCTGATGTGGCAGCAATAAATGAATGTGTCGGTCACCAAGATTGCGGCAATAATCATCATTTCAATCAATCTTTAAAATTCAATGAATATGAAAAGAATAATCAGTATGGCTGTTGTGTTAGTTATAACGATGGCAGCAATGGCGCAGAAAGGAGAGCTCGCCATGAACGAGAATATCTCCGGAAAAGACAATGTTTCAAGCAATGAAAAAGAAGCTACTCCCGTAGGCAAAAAGCCGAAAGCAGCGCTTATATTCGACGTGTATGGAGAAATCCCGGCTACCAAACCGGTGTTTGAAGCGGAACATTATTTGGGGAGTGACATTACCGGAAAATGGAATACTTTCATCCAGAATTATACGCACGAGTATGATGTAACAATCGGATTTACAGATTCTTCAGTCGAAATTTTGAAGCCTTCTATTTACAAGGCAGTCAATAAGGTGAATAAATATTATAAGAAGGCATTGAAGAAAGAAGAGGTGAGCCGGGAAGTTGCTACATTCAATATGGGTCATATCCTGGATTGCGCCAATGTGATGTGTTTCGATGATAACAGCAAGTCTTTTGAAGAGGCTCTCAAGTCGGCAAATGAACCGGAAGAAATTATCGCATTATTCAATCAGGTTACTTTAAGAAAGTTATAAGCAATGAAAAAGATCAATTTTAGAAATACGCTGTTTGCAGCGGTCTTGCTTTTCCAGCTGAACACTGTTGCCGCCTTTGGTCAGACGGTGGTGAAAGGTAGTGTGAAAGATAATACAGGTAAACCCGTCAGCGGTGTAGTGGTGACGGACGGAGCACATTTCAAAACGACTGATGCGCAAGGAAATTATGTTCTGAACACTGACCCGGCACGTTATCCGATGGTTTATATCTCCACTCCGGCAGCGTATGAGCTTCCTTCCAAAGAGGGGGTAGCCGATGGTTTCTATCAATATCTGGATGCCGGGAAAAGCGAGAACCAATGTGACTTCGTACTAACTAAACGACAGAAGCCGGTGGATGAATTTGTCTACATCGCCATTTCCGACCCGCAAGTGAGAAACGAAAAACAACTGGACCGCTTCCGCACGGAAACAGTGCCCGACCTGAAACAGACTGCCGACTCACTAAAGAACTTCGAAATCATCGGCATGGGACTGGGGGATCTGGTGTGGGATGCCATGAACCTGTACACTCCTTACCGTCAAGCGGTATCCAATTTGGGAATGACGATGTTCCAACTGATGGGAAACCACGACTTCAACCTGCTCTACAAATCCATGACGCAGACGGATCATCCGGCAGATGGTTATGGGGAACAGAATTATTATCAGTCATTCGGCCCGGCCAACTATTCATTCAATATCGGTAAAGTTCATGTGATAGCAATGAAAGATATTGACTACGACGGCAACAAGAAATACACGGAACGCTTCACGCTGGAAGATTTGGACTGGTTGAGAAAGGATTTAAGTTATGTGCCCAAAGGAAATATCGTGTTCCTGAACGTTCACGCTCCGGTAGCTAATAACACGGTATCTGCGGGGGGAAATGCGCGCAACGCCAATGCGCTTTTCCAACTGTTGAGGCCTTACCAAGTACATATTTTCTCCGGACACACGCACTTTTATGAAAATCAGTTGCCCGCCCCTACCATTTACGAACATAATATCGGAGCCGCCTGCGGCGCATGGTGGGCAGGACACGTGAATCGTTGCGGAGCACCGAACGGTTATCTGGTGGTACAAGTGAAAGGTGATGATGTGAAATGGCGTTACAAAGCAACGGGGTGTTCTCCCGACTATCAGTTCCGGCTTTACCAACCGGGAGAGTTTGAAAGCCAGAAAGACTACGTGGTAGCCAATATCTGGGATTGGGACTGGACGTATACGGTAAACTGGTACGAGGATGGAGTGTTGAAAGGTGCAATGCAAGCTTTTGACGATGAGGATCAGGATTATATCAATATGGTAAAGGGAAAGAAAACGGGTTATCACACACGCCATCTTTTCCGTGCACAGCCTTCCAAAGATGCAAAATCTGTCAAGGTGGTAGTTAAGAACCGTTTCGGGGAAATATTTACAGAAGAGATAAAACTCTAGTTTTATTACGGTCTGTTTATACTGGTAGTAATTATACTAATAATGATTGCATCGGTACTTTCCTCATCGCCCATAGCGCACAAAGCAGGGAACAGATGGCGCAGACCACAAACGTAACTCCGGTAGATACAAGGATATTTCCCAAGCCGACCAACGGCGAAACAACACCTCCGGAAGCGAAACAGAGTGCTCCCAACAGGGCGGAAGCTGCTCCGGCGTAACGGCGTTCGCTATCCATCGCCAAAGTGGTGGAGGAAGTAAAAGTCAATCCCATTGTGAAAAGTAATGCGAACATCAGCAGTTCATAGGTCCAGAAGCCGCATCCGTTATACAAGGCAATCATCACACAGACAGACAGGCACAACATACCGATGCATCCGGTCAGCGTCCCATTTTCAGGTTGGCGGAATTTCACGGAGATAGCTGCTGCCACCCCGATAGCTACCGAATTCACCGCAAAACAGATACTAAATGCAAAGGGGGAAAATCCGTAATGCTGCTGCACAATAAAAGGGGAAGAAGCTATGTAAGCAAAAAGGATGCCTTGTGCAAACGCCAGCTGCAGGACATAGAGTAGATAGCGGCGGTTACGAACAATGAACCCGAAACTGCGAAAAGTGGAAATGATCCCTGTCTTCGAGCGTTTCTCTACGGGAAGTGATTCTTTAAAACGGATGCAGCCTATCCACAGCAGTACGCCAATAAACAGCAATATCACAAAAATCCCTTTCCATCCGATCGTCCCGGTCACCAACCCTCCGACTACCGGAGCTGCCACGGGAGCCACTCCATTAATCGCGCCGATCACGGCCAGCATCTTGGCCAGTTCCTTCCCCGAAAACTTGTCCGTAGCCACCGAACGGGATATGACAATACCGCCTGCCCCTCCGATTCCCTGTATCAATCTCAATGTGATAAACGAATAAATGTCCGGTGCAAAAAGACAGAATACGGTAGACACGATGAACAGTATCATCGAGACGAGCAACAACGGACGCCTGCCATATTTATCACTCAATGGTCCGAAAAAGATTTGTCCCAATGCCAGCCCTATCATGCTGGTGGTAAGCCCCAGTTGCACCATCGACGAGTGGGTAGAAAAATAGTCTGCCATTGCTGGCAGACTAGGCAAATACATATCCGTTACAAAAGGTCCGAACGCTGACAACATACCGAGTAAAATCAGCAAAAACACCTTTGAGTTCTCCTTATTTATTATTGCAGTCATACACTATTGATTAAAATTCGACTGCAAAGGTATAGGTTTTCTTTTATTTACTTATAGGCTTAATCAGAACAAAAAAGGAGCTTTTCAGAACAATTTTTCTTATTTAGTCGTATAGCTTCACCTTACGATCCATGTTATACCGTATCTTTACTTCAAATGGAATATAACGGAAGTTGTGTTCACGCAACACTTCCAGAATATTCGCCTGCGGATGAGCGTTCATATAGAGATTTAGTTTCTGTACATTACCCATAAGCAGTTTTTTATTCCACAGATCGACAAATGAGCGCAAAGGCAACAACACATTCCGGTCTCTCCGGCGCAGTCCTCTGCGGTGCAAATGATATACATACCCCGTAATCGGATATTCGCGGGGTGCAAGGACGGAAAGTGACCTCTTCTCATTCATCCGGTCCATTATCTTCTGTTTGTTCTGTACATCCGGCAACATTCCTTCTTCCGCACAGATTTTTTCAAGAATGACATTACGCACTTTCAACGGACTCCAACACTCTTCGCCATTGATTTCAGCGGCTTTAATGGTACAACACAAAGCAAAATGATCGCTATCCGACAAGCACACATCTACTCCTCCCAACCCTTTCCGATGAAAATAGAGTTGTCCGAAACGTCCGGATTGCATCTGCCATATTTCCGCATCTGTTTTCGGATCAAGCATGCAGTGCATATTCGAATCAACATAAGGATGCTTTGCTTTCCGGTTCACATAGTAGATTTCAACTTCTTTGGGCAGAATCTGCAACCCACTACTGATGTTGAGTTGATAATCCTTTAATAACGCCTCATTAATCTGCTGCAACAAGGGAGCATGACTACCGGTTGTTTCCAGCAGCGCATGTACCATTTTTTTTATATTCTCCATATACAATACATTTATTGTTTACGTATTAATCCGGCAATAAATATACAAAAAAACGATGATTCAGGCAAGGGGGATATTGGTTATAAGCAAGTGCACACACAAGCACTAAAACACTGAAATACAAGTAAATAATAAAAAGTTAAATTTTAAAAAAGAAAGAAATACCTAGCTAAAAAGAGACTATTATGTACTTCCATTTTATCCATTAAAAGCTTCGGTTGAATTCATCAGAACAAGTACATCTCCGACCTGAGTGTTGTAAATATTTCCAACAATCCGAGTACATCATTGCCCTTATTCGAATAGAAAACAGGTATCAAGATGAAACCAAGATATTATCAAAAGGACATTTGTTACAAGAACAAAATGGATGATTTCCATAGTTGGAGTGTAGCAGTGCAAAGTTGATAATCCTATTTTCACTACAGAAAATTCTAACTTCTACTATTAATTAAATTTCTTTTCACTTTATGAGCAAAAAGATATCAATAGAGTTTATGCCATCCGGCTACGAAAACAAACTGTCGTAGCTATCCGGCATAAACTCTACTTTTTCAAACCTGTCACCGACCTCTTATATCTTTATAAAAATTTGCTTTTTGTACAGCACCCATACAATTAGATAATTGAATCCGATAAACAGAAGGCCGTAAATCAGAGAGGCCAGATGAGCATCGGGAAGAACGCTCCAAATGAAAGTGTAAATCTTCTCCTGCAAGCTACTCTCCCCAACCGTAATTACCTCCAACAAAGTAGCTAACACACCGGCCACTATATAAATAAACAATGGATTCGTACCAAAAACATGGAAAGGATATCCCCATTTCTGCTTTTTACGAATATCAATCAGCCAAGTGAGAAACACAAGAAACAAAGAGGCAAAGCCACAAGTCACCAGAACAAAAGTCGGACTCCATACTTTCTTATTCAACGGGCAGCCGTAACTCAACAACCATCCTGCAAACAAAAGAGCAATACCCAGTATGGAGATCTGCAACAGCCGGTGATGGATTTCAGTCTTGTCCCGCAAAATATTTCCGCAGAAATAACCGATAATCACTTGCGCAATGCACGGCAAGGTACTCAACAGGCCTTCCGGATCAAAAAAGATACGCCCGCCGTTCGGCAACCACTCCCGATACAAATGGGCTTCTCCGAATAAGGTGCGGTCTGTAACGGCAATAATATTCTGTTCGGAAAGTTCAAATCCGTGTCCCAAAGCCAGCAAGATGGAATAGCCTGCCAGAATGATCCCCGAGATCCATGCCAGATTTGCCGGACGCCGAACACCCACAATCAGCAAGGAACCAAAGAAATAAGCCAATGCCAACCGCTGCAACACTCCCAGAATACGTATGTGCGAAAAAGGTTGTTCTACCCCTGCGCACACCAACGAGAACCAGGACAGAAAAAGCCCCAACAAAAACAAGATCACCGTGCGCCGTACCAGTTTGGTGATGAAACTACGGCTGAAATGATGATCGAATCGGGATAAGGCAAAGCTCATGGAAACGCCCATTATAAACATGAAGAACGGGAAAACCAAATCTGTCGGAGTCAATCCGTTCCATTCGGCATGTCGCAAGGGTACGTAAATGGATTCCCATGTTCCGGGGTTGTTTACCAAAATCATTCCGACAATGGTGATTCCCCGAAGTACATCTAATGAAAGTAAACGTTCTGATTTCATATTGTTCTTAATGTACCGGGATTAAAGAAATCCCGGTTTGGTGAAATAGAATCCATTCGCATTCAACCATTTAACATGCCATTTCAGGCGATTGGTAAAGTCAATCCAATTACGGCTACTTCCCCACGCCAACTCCGAAAATGCTTGAAGAGAGGGAAACACGTGCTGACCGAACTTCCGCTCATTAGGAATCATCTCCGTCCATACACAAGCTTGGAAGCCTAATACATTTTGCTTCACGATGCCGGGAAACTGGGGTTCGAACTCGAAGTTATACAAAGAGCTTAATCCTTCGTCCGAAGGCGTTGCGCTCAAATAGAAACGGGACCATTCCATGAATATAATCGGATAACCTTTCTGGGTAATCTTTCCCGGCTGATCGGGCAGCCAGTCACGCCAATACGTATAAATCAAATCCTGCGGTTCTTTTTCAAGAAAAGCATCGTCCCATCCCATCACTTTCTTGCCTTTACCCTTCACATAGCTCGTCATGATCTTCACAAAACGGTTTTGCAGTTCATCCACTTTCTGATAACCTTCCTGCTGCATCAATCGCTGACAGACTTCACACTGTTCCCAGTTATCTTTCTCCACTTCATCTGCTCCGATATGGAAATATTCCGAAGGGAAAATCTCGACCATCTCATCAATGATGGACTGCACAAACTGATAGTTCTCCGGACGAGAGGGACAGATAGGATAAGAGAATTCTTCTCCCCATCCGGCTTCTCCCGTGCACGACAACTCGGGATAGACTTTGATAGCCGCCGAGAAATGACCTGGCATGTCAATTTCAGGGACAATATCGATACCTCTTTCCAACGCATAACTTACCAAACCTTTCATCTCTTCCTGCGTATAATGACCACCATATTGAGAACCATTTCTCACGAAACGGGGATCTATCTCATAGTTATAATCCTGTTGGGAAAGTTCTACGCATCTCTTGTCATATTCGTCGAAGTCGCGCCAGCTGCCTTCCTGCGTCAGCAACGGGTATTTTTTCACTTCAATGCGCCAGCCCTGATCGTCTGTCAGATGCAAGTGGAGCTTGTTTATCTTGTAGAACGACAAACAGTCTATCACCTTTTTCAGATAATCAACCGTAAACATGTGGCGGACTACATCGATATGAAATCCGCGCCAATCATATTTGGGAGCATCTTTTATATCGACCATCGGAAGATATTTAGCACTTCCGGAAGTGAAGAAGTTTGCTTGTTCGAGCGCCTGTCTCAATGTCTGGATTCCCCAGAGAAGTCCGGTTTCCGTTGAATAATAAATGCAGGCTCCCTCTTTGGTAACAGTGAGCCGGTAAGCCTCTTTTGCCAGATCCGATTCCTGTTTCACACGGATAAAGGCACGATCGTTGGAGGCATCACTGACGGAAAGAGAAAGTTTCTCTTCCAGGGTGGATTTCAGCAGTTGAGACGTAGAAGCCGGAATGTTCTGGCTGACAGTCACATTCTGCGGAAGAGAGACAACCGATTCTTTATAATCGACTCTTTCCGGCAAAGGCATCACTGACAGGCGGGTGGGCACTCGCTCCGGATAGCCGCCGTTATCATTATCATTGCACGACAACGATGTGATCGCACCTATTCCCAACAAGAATAATATTCCGGTTCTTTTTATTTTATCATAGTTCATAACTTATCTACTTTTGTGGATTAATCTACTTTGAGAGTGCTTGTCACACTCTCTTTATTTAAATAAAACAGTTTCGCTTTCACAACGGAAGCATCACAGGCTACGGGAGCTTTCCAAAGTTCCGAATGAAGGGTCGGTTCCGTGCCATCGGTCGTATAGCGTATTTCGCCTCCCCGGATAGGGGTACTGGCGTGGAGTTGCCCTTCTTTGATGCAAAGTCCGGGATGAGGTAAACGGAAATTGATACTTCGGGACGCCCAGTGAGGCATTTCTTTCTCACTCACTTTGGAGTAGAACAGGCCCAGTTCTTTATTGTAAGCCTGACGTTCTTTCTCTCCTGCCAAAGTGCTCCAGGCGGGAAAAGCGTTCCAACCGCGTTCCACCAATCCGAGGATTTTAGGGAAGGTGTAATATTCCACCCCTTCAAAATCACGGATGGTTTCAGCAAATAATTGTGCCTGCACTCCCTGGATATGTTCCTTTCCGAAAGCGGTCAAAGTCGTTTTTCCCTTTCCTGCGATGTCCGGATCAACCGGATTGCCTGCCATATCGGTACGTGAAGAACGATAAATGCTATATGGAAGCATGGAGAAACCTTTGGACTCGTCGACATATCCCGCCCACGAGAGACCTCTTTCGTCAGGATGAGCGTCATAGGCCAAATCCAGATAGAAATTGTTCACGTTGCAGAGAATCACCGGATACCCTTTGTTGGCTATCTGGTAAGGTATTTCATCCGCTTCCCATTCAGGAACCGTATTCCAACAATACACTCCTGCTGCAAGTTGATTCAAATGCCGATCGGTTGTTTCCGGATGTCCCAACGCTACTTCCTGCCAGCCGCTAAATTGCAAATGATGTTGTTGCAGATAGTCTGCCATCTTCGTAATATAGTATTCAGATAGTTCGTGGGCACTTGTCATCCCGTGTTCATCCATAAACGCCCGGCAGACAGGAGAACCCATCCAGGCTCCTTCGGGTACTTCATCACCACCTAAATGAATCGTAGTCAAAGGTACCTCCGCTTCCTCATACATGGCTATCAACTCACGAATCACTTTTTCCATAAACCGGTATGTAGAAGGCAATGCTACATTCATGACATTATCCGTATAAGACTGCGCGGAAACATAGCGGGAAGTGTCTTGTACGTCACTTAATAAATATTCGTCGGCCTTTTCGGGGGCAGTATTCATAAATTTATGATAGCGCGCTTTCATGGACACGATTGCTGCACGGGCATGACCCGGAGACTCAATCTCCGGAATCACACGTACATGCCTTTGAGCTGCATAACGCAGTAAATCGATAAATTCTTCACGGGTGTAATATCCGTTGCCGGAGGTAGCTGCAGACGGATCATAGTTGCCATCGTAGCCCGGATATAAACATTCCAGTTCATCCGTGGTATGTCCCCGGCGTGCGCCGACCGAGGTCAATTCTTCCAGGCCGGGAATCTCCAGACGCCAGCCTTCGTCATCCGAAAAATGGAAATGCAGTACGTTCAGTTTATAAGAAGATATTACATCTACCAGCTTTTTCAGATGTTCAACAGTCGTAAAGTTCCTGGCAATATCCAGCATTTGCCCGCGATACGGCAAGTCGGGATAATCACGGATGGAGAAGGCTTCCAAGCGAAACGGCTTTTCCTGACCTTTCAACAGGGAGAGCAAGGTTTGCGTCCCATTGAAAATGCCATGTGAAGTGGAAGCTGAAATATTTATCAGCCCGTTTCCCGTATCAATCCGGTAATATTCATCGTTCACTGCTGTTCCCCGTTCCGGCAAATAATCCAGATGAACCGTTACCGGTGCTTCGGAAACGACTTCCAGACCGTGGATGGTTGCCAGCTTTTCTTTCAATAATCCTGCTTCGTTGGCAAAATCGGGATGGAAAGTCAGTTTTACTTTATTTTCTATAATAAAACCCTCTTTGCCGGTAGCCGGAAACGCTTCTTTCACTGACGGGAAAATATCAGTTTGCTGCAACTGGGCTGTAGTCTCCAACGCCAAATTCGAAGCGTATACCTTATCCGGCGCGGGATACCAGTCTTCTGTCTCCATTCCTTGCAGCGGCCGGATGGTCAGTCCGACAGGCAAGGGAATACCTTGCTTGCCGCCTGACTGGCTCACCCAGTAAGTGCCTTCAGGAGCATGTGACAGCTTTTTCAATCCGTTGGTACAACAGAATGTCACGGTCAGCGAATCTCCCGGAGCCAATGGTTGGAAATTTTCTGCCGGATACATCCGGAAGAAGTTCGCATTCACCACTTCCACTTTGACCGAAGCAGACTCTTCCTGCAGAATCTCACGAGGTAGCTGCGAATAATAGATGATCCAATCCTTTCCTAAAGGAGCATCCGATATGTTCTTCAGGACAAATGAATTCTCATAGTAGCCGGGTTGTACTTCCACAGCTCCCATCTCCCAGGTCAATGACACGGGGGCTTTCGCCCCGTCAGTCGATTTACAACCGGAAATGACCAGCAGAAGGTACAGACTTCCCCATATTGCATATAGCATATTTCTCATAGGCTTTCCTGTTTTCTATATATCATTCTTTTAGGCATTAATCACTCAATCGTTCGATGTGCAAAGTTTCTTTGCCCACTCCTTGCGAAGCATCGAAAGTCAGGCGATAATAACCGGGAACGAAACCGTTTCCACTTGTTATTCCATTGGAAGCAGACAGTTCGATTCCATCCGTGTCGCCGGACAAAGAACCTTCTTGCAGCAGCATACCTTGATTTTTATTCCATTGCAAATCGCTGTAAATTTCGATTTCGAAGGATTCCCATTCATGAGTGTTACTCAAATACACGGTGGTCTGGTACTTCTGTTCACCGATTGGCACAATATATCCTAACTGTGATATATCTTCCAAATTCCAGCCGCCACTATTATATGCCTCATTCCAGACAGGTGCACAAGTAAATCCGTGTCCTACCAGCCAGAAGCAAGTGGGAGCCGTATCACCCATCCGTGCCACCCAGATATAATTGTATTTAGAAGAATAATAGATCTCCCAAGTTCCCGATTTGCGCAGGAAGGTAAACTTGCCATTGTCCGGATTATAACTAAAGAAGTCGCGGTTGTAAGCGTGTTCCACATCTTCAAACCCGCTCATTTCAAACTCTTCACCTTGCGTAAAGCTAATCTGTGCACGGAAAAATCCCTCACTGGCTATCAACTCGGTTTCTTTAATTTTCAGGTTCTTTTGGTAGCCGACTACTCCCAGTTCAAAAGTCAGCACATTGAAAGTGATCTGTTCGACAAACCAATCCCGGTAATCAAAAGCAAAGCTAGGTCCCGACGCTTCAATAAGGACTGCCGTATTGCTTGCTTCGGCAGCTCCCCAAATCAGTTTTGCATCATCCAATGACGCTGCGGTAGAGATCTTTCCGGATAGTTCCATCGGATAACCCTCTTCCGAATCGGAAACTTCCGTGAGGTACAGGTAAGGATTGTCCTCACTCCGGTTCATTTCTACCACCTCGCCGTTATAGTGAAGATAAAGCACTTCGGGAATCTGCGGACGGGTTATATGGAAATCAAATGTTTGAGTGACTTCACTACCTTCCACATTGATGGCTGTCAAGATCACCTTCGCTTCCTGATTCTCTTCAAGCCCGGCTTCAAACGGGATATAAATCCCTTTTTCAACAATCGAGACATCAGTGCCTTTCGTACGAATCGACTGCGAACTGACCAAAGTTTCACCTGTCATCAATTTCACTTCCAGCGTAGACAAAGGAGTCTGCGGGTCGTGAATCTTCACAGAAAAGTAAAGGGAATCGGCAGCAGGTGTCTGATCGGTAGTCGAGAATTGCAATTCCGATATTTCGGGACACGAATATGGATACGTCACCCGGCCCTCTTCTTCGCTGCATGAAGCCAGCCAACAAACAGTCAGCCCCAGCAGCCATAAAAACAGATTATTGTGTTTCATCATTTTTTCTTTTAAAGTTTTACGTTCCTCTTTTCATTAATAACCTTCATTTTGAGTCAGATTGGTGTTCTTATCTTTCTCTCCTTGAGGAATCGGCCACAACTGCCGGAAAGCCTGCAAACCTGCAAACAGCAATCTGCCGTCTTTGTCTTTATGTTTCTGCATCACTTCCAACAAACGATTATTACGCACCAAGTCGAACCAGCGCTGACCTTCCATATACAGTTCTAATTGGCGTTCGTTCTCTACCGCCAGGCGTCCTCTGGCCTGCCCCATATTTTCATCTAAAGAAGAAGGGGCAAAACCGGCACGTTCTCTAATGCTGTTCACAATCCGGATGGCTTCCGGGGTGCGGTCCAACTCTACCAATGTTTCGGCTTTCAACAGCAGTATATCTGCCAACCGCATCAAAATGATATTGGAAGTCTTCTCGCGAATTTTATAAGACAACGGGTAACTGTCTGCTGGCCAATAGGTATCATAAGGCACCGATTTCCAAAGAATACTGGATGCATAACGGGTATCTTTCTCTTTGTCGAATTTAGCAACCAGATCATGAGTAGGCGTACAATAACGTCGCCAGGTTACTGATCCGTCATCTTCTTTCAGCAATACCCAGTAAGCCCAATTCGGAGCATCGGAGGTGTAATAGACTTCGAAGATGCTTTCTGAAGAAAATTTCTTGTCGGGTTGCCACAACTCGTCAAAATTGCCGACCAGCGTATAGCCTTCTGCTATTACTTTGTCGCAAGCCTCAACCACTTTGGTATAGTCGCGTGTTGATTTCTCCCCTCTCGTTGCGAGCACTTTGGCACGTAAAGCATAGGCTGCTCCCTTGGTTGCCTGGAAAATACCTTTATTCTTGCTTACCAGATAACGAATGGTATTTTCTTCATTCAGGTCGTCCAGAATCTGGTCATATATCTTATCTGCAGCAGAACGTTCCGGATACATCACCGGATACCATTTATCGAGATTTTCGGCTGTAATGGTTGGAATCAAATCCAGCACCATCGGAGCATCACCCCATAAACGGACAATATCAAAATACGCCCATGCTCGCAAGAACTTGGCTTCTGCAATGACACGATTACGTTCTTCTGCTACGGTAGAGGCAGGGTCCATCATCTTCGTATTTTCAATCACACTGGTGGCGGTACCGGCCATCGAATAATACTGCGACCAGACCAGTTCTACTTTATAATTGGTAGAGGTCAGTTTCAACAAATCAAACTCCTGTTCGGCCACACCGTCTCCGCCGATATAACAATTATCGGACTGCACATCTCCAATGGTATAATTTTCCGACTGGAATATATCTGCTTTAAAACTCTCATACGCACCCTGCAACTCGGCCTGTGCATCTGCCAGACTTCCATATTTAGACTCCTGATCTTCCGTTCCGGTACCTTCCTGCATAAAATCCGATTGCGGTTTCTCATCCAGGAAACTACTGCATGAAACGACTAATGTACAGAGTACGACATACGCTAACTTTATTATGTTTTTCATTTTCGCAGCTATTAAAATTCAACATTCAAACCAAAAATTACCGCCCTCGATTGAGGATAAGTACCATAGTCCACTCCTTGAGCAACGGAGTCTCCGCCAAAAGCATTTACTTCAGGATCGTATCCTTTGTATTTTGTCAGTGTGAAGAGATTCTGTCCGGTGACGTAAGCCTGCAATCTGGACAGATGTATCTTATTCAACCATCTCTTAGGAAAACTATAGGATAAAGTGACTGTTTTCAGGCGCAGATAAGATCCATCTTCTACAAAACGGGAGGAGTTATGATTATTCTCTGTATTACCAACGCGGGGGACATTGGTAATCATACCCGGTCGTTTCCAACGATCCAACACACGAACCGACTGGTTTCTAAAGTCTGTCATGCCTTCCATATCAATACGCGACGCGTTAAAAATCTTATTGCCCTGACTTCCCTGCAAAAATATAGACAGGTCGAAACCGGCATACGAGAATGTATTCGTCATACCGTAAATAAACTTAGGCTGGGCATTTCCCAAAGTGGTACGATCTTCCGGATCGATAAAACCGTTACCATTCAAGTCACGATAGATAATATCTCCGGTTTCCGGATCAACGCCTTCTGATATGTAACCAAAGAATGTTCCCAACGGAAGCCCTTCTTTCAGGATGACGGCTTTCTCCTTGGATTCGTACATTTCAGCATAATAATAGACTTTATTCAAGCCGAGCTTCGTCAGCTTATTCCGGTTGAAAGATATATTGAAATCGGTATTCCACTGGAAGTTACCTTTAAAATTCTGGGAAGAGAGAGTGAACTCCATACCTTTATTCACCATCTCACCGTCATTTCTTGTCACACTGCTCGGCACTACATTCTCCGGCAGGCTGACTGTCAATAGCAAATCGGTGGTCTTCTTGTAGTAAGCATCTACCGAGAAGGATAAGCGGGAATCAAACATGGTCAGGTCAAGTCCCAGATTCCATTGGCTTGTTTTTTCCCAGGTCAGTTCTTTATTGGCTGCCGAACCGGGTTTAATGGCAAGCCCCGGATATAAGTTTCCCTCCGAAACGGGCAGTTTACTGACGCTCATAGAAGCCATGTAAGCGTAGTTTCCAAAACCGCCCTGGTTACCGTTCATACCCCATCCGGCACGTAGTTTCAGGTCGGTAACAATGTCCTGCAAAGGTTGCATGAACTTTTCACCTGAAATTCTCCAGCCTGCGGAAACAGAAGGGAAAGTACCCCAACGATGTCCCGGAGCAAAACGGGAAGAACCGTCTGCACGGAAGTTAACCGTCAGCAAATAACGGCTGTCGTAATTGTAGGCTACACGACCCAGAAAAGAGGCCAGCGTCCATGCGGAAGCAGAAGAACCGCAAGCATCCTTATCCAACTGGTTGGCGGCACTGATGGAATGAATATCGGGATAAGACTCTGCCAGGTCGAAACCTGCCATCCACGAACCGTTATATTGTGCACGCTGCTGAGTAGCTCCTCCCAAAATGGAAAAGTTATGTTTGTTGAATGAACAATCATAAGTCAGTAAGTTTTCAAAAAGCCATTCGAAGTTTCGTGAGAAACTCTCTTCCACACGTCCTTTTGTACCCCGTCCGTCCGAAGTTGAAATCGGGTCCAGATAGTAGTCCCAATGTTCATTGGTCAGTTCAATGCCGAAAGTCGTTTTAAACTTCAGTCCTTTGAGTATGTCAACCGTGAAGCCGAGTGAGCCATTTATATGATCTGTATTCGTGTTACTGTCTGCCGCATTGGCAGCCAGCGGATTCAAGATGCGTGCACCGTAAGCCTGTTCGTCATATTCGTTCGGATCATACGGGTTCCACTTCTGCATAAACGGAGGAGTATTCACAACGGACAAGATGGAACCGGCACGCAAAGAACTGCGGCTTTCGTTCACCCATTGTCCGCCTGTATGCGAATATGCAAAATTGAGTGCCATTTTTAACCATTTGGTCTGCTCGCTATCCAAGTTTGCACGGAAATTATACCGGTTGAAGTGTGCTTTCTCCACGATACCCTGTTCATCGGAATAACCTCCGGAAACAAAATATTGCAGTTTCTCGGTTCCATTTGCCACAGACAACTGGTAGTTTTGATTGACACCCGTACCGAAGAATAAATCAGTCCAGTCCACATAGCGCGTTTCACTTTCGGGGATGTTGGGGGCAACATCCGAAACAGCTTTCAAGTCTTTCATCAAGTCTTTATATTGCTCCGTATTCAACGCATCTATTTTTTTCCTAATTTAGAGAAACCTACATAAGCACTCATTTTCACTTGTGGTGCACCGATCTTTCCTCTTTTAGTCGTAATCAACACTACTCCGTTTGCCGCACGTGCTCCGTAAATAGCAGCCGATGAGGCATCTTTCAGAATTTGCATACTTTCAATATCATTCGGACTGATATTCGATATATCATCTGACGGCAAACCGTCCACCACATACAGCGGTTCATTAGACGCCTGTACCGAAGTGGCTCCTCTCACCCGGATCGTTACTCCGGAACCCGGCATACCCGACGGCTGCACGACTTGAATGCCAGCCGCTTTTCCCTGAATAGCCTGTGCAGCTGTCATGATCGGACGTTCTTCAATGTCTGCCGTGGAAACGACAGATACCGCAGTAGTGATATCTTTCCGTCTCATAGAACCATATCCCACCACGACTACCTCTTCCAGTACCTGCGAATCTTCACTCAATGACACATTATATACATTCTGCTTATTGACCGTATGAGACTGGGAAACATAACCGATATAGGAGAAATTGACCTTTGCCCCCACAGGAGCTTCCAAAGAAAAACGACCGTCTATATCGGTAGCAGTTCCAATATTCTCTCCTTCCACTCTCACCGTGACACCAATCAAAGGTTCTCCCCTCCGGTCGGCAACAACACCTGTGATTGTTTTCTTATCGCCTTTCTGAGGGGCGTTCTGTTCACTCTTCAGAGTAAGCACCACTTGCTTACCCGATTCTATTTTATAACTAATAGATGATCCTTTGAAAACTTTTTCTAAAACCGTATCAATACTTTCATTGCTCACTGTCAATGAAATTTTTCGGTCCAATCCGGGAAGCTTATCTGTATAAAAGAAGCTGTAATCGGCCTTCTTTTCAATCACTCGTATCGTCTGACGTATCGTCTGATTCTTCACAGAGAAAGTGATCTGCGCACTTACCTCTTGAGACACAAACAGCAAGATACAACTAAACATAACAAGCCTGAATATGATATGTAATTGTTTTCTCATTAGTAATTAGCTTTAAATTCTTTAAAATATAAGTCTGAAAATTAGACTTTTTATTATCTTTGTAAAATCGTGAAGCAAAAAGGATTCCCTTTCCCTTATCCGTATAAGGAAAAACTCTTTTTTACTATCATGTATAAACCGTATTTGATTTCGGGGTGGAATTATGCTGCTACATAATTCTACCCTCTTTGTTTTTTATGAGGTGTCTTCCATAAATCGTCTTTTTTAGTTAATACTACTTCCTATTCTCACCGTATCTCCTTCTAACTCATAGGTTAAAGGATAAGTAAGGCTTATAATATAAAATACATTATGCAAGCTGCTATTCCGGATGGTTCCGGAAAATGGCACGTTCTTCAGTTTTTCGGAGTCAAACACGACTTTCACTCCGTACATCCGCTCCAGCGTAGTCGCGATCTCCGCTAAAGATGATGAATTAAAAATCAACATATTGTTCCGCCAAAAGTCGATTTCACGCATATCCGAGATGGGCGATTTAGTAAATGTCTGCTTGTTCTTATGGTATTCTACCTTTTCTCCGGGTTTCAACAAGGTAGCATCCGTTTTATTAGAAACCTTGACGCTTCCTTCTGCCAGCAGTGTCGTGACAGAATGATCGTCACGATAACCTTTCACATCAAAGGTAGTTCCCAACGCTTCTATCTCCAGATCATTGCAGCAGACGATAAAACGTTTTTCTTTGTTTTTCGCCACTTCGAAATAGGCTTCTCCATCCAAATAGATTTTCCGGTCGGATTTGTTGTACTCCGCATCATAAGAAAGATGAGTGGCCGAATTTAACCAGACTTTCGTTCCATCAGGCAAAGTCAGATTCGCTTTCTGTCCATAATCGACTGCCACCATGAAAGGGTCCTGTGACACCTTATTCATATGTTCTACCCCAAAGTAAGCGGCCAGTCCTAAACAAACCGGTAATAAGATGGTGGCCGCCACCTTATATATAATAGGTTGCCAGCGCCGTTTCTTCGGAGACAGTATCTTGGATTCATCCAAATTCCTCTGCAGATGGTTCCACATTTCTTCTTCCACTGTCCTATCGATTTCGACGGCTGCTTCTTTCCACATTTGCTCGCAAAGCAGATTAAACTCATCACGAATTCCCGGTTTACGAATCCATTCAATAAGTATCCTTCTTTCTTCAGAAGAGGCCTCCTTCTTGAAGAATTTTTCCAATAGTACTATGTAATCGTGTTGCTCCATAATTTTCCTGTTCTATTTATACTAGTCTTGAGAGACAGAAAAGGACTACAGAGAAATCGAAATAATTCGGATATTAACTTTTATTAAAGCTTTCACGTTAGATATCGTGTAAGAAGAGAGAGACTGAAAAAGCAATTATTCCCAATTTGTCACGCAAGAAATCCAAAGAACGGTGCACCTGTGTGGCAACAGTCTTTTCCGAGATATTCAGCTGGTCGGCTATCTCACGATAGTTCAACCCTGATTTCCAGTAAAGCATAAAAACTTCCCGGCGTGCTGGAGGCAATTCTTCTAAAAGTTTCAGGATATATTCTTCCAAAAACAAATAATCCAGTTCTTCGTCTATCTCTACGGATTCGTCAGATGACTCATCCGAAAGCTTGTCTACATAATTTTGAAGCAGAAGTTCGCGTCTCACATAATGATATACCATATTTTGGGATATTTTAAAAAGATAGCCGTCAAAGTTACCTTCCAGATTGATATTAAGCCGCTTCTCCCAGATATGGAGAAAAATATCTTGTGTGATATCTTTCGCCACCCCGGCATTGCTCACCATAGAAAGGACAAAATTGTAAATGCGAGCACTGTATCCACGATACAATGCTTCAAAAGCATTTTTATTTCCTTCTTTCAATAATTGGAGTTGCTGGGTGGTAATCATTATAAAATAAGGTTAAATCATATATCGATTCAAAAATAGCGAAATAACTAAAACCGACAACCAAAGCACTTGTTAAAATTTCAATAAATCAATATCATAGCATTTAAAAGGGAATAGAATACAAAAACACATCCTTGACATATCATATCATAAATTCAGCCATTTTGCTATAAAATTAATAGAAATTATTAATCAACAGCTACAATTTCGAACTTTTATTCCTACATTTGCGGTCAAATGATAACTTATTAACAAATTTCATAAATACCATGGCTAAAATAACGAAAGAAGCCGCTTTGCTCTATCATTCACAGGGCAAACCCGGTAAGATTGAGGTAGTGCCTACCAAACCTTACAGTACACAAACCGACTTATCACTCGCATATTCTCCCGGTGTAGCAGAACCTTGTCTCGAAATAGAGAAGAATCCGCAGGATGCGTATAAATATACGGCTAAAGGTAATCTGGTGGCTGTTATTTCCAACGGTACAGCCGTACTCGGACTGGGTGATATAGGTGCATTGAGCGGTAAACCTGTAATGGAAGGTAAAGGTCTGCTTTTCAAAATTTACGCGGGTATCGACGTTTTCGATATCGAAGTGGATGAAAAAGATCCGGAGAAATTCATTGCTGCAGTAAAAGCTATTGCTCCTACTTTCGGAGGTATCAACCTGGAAGACATCAAAGCTCCTGAATGTTTTGAAATCGAACGTCGCCTGAAAGAAGAACTGGATATTCCTGTCATGCACGACGACCAGCACGGTACTGCTATTATCTCCAGTGCCGGTTTGGTGAATGCCCTGCAAGTGGCCGGAAAGAAAATCGAAGATGTAAAAATCGTTGTGAACGGTGCAGGTGCATCTGCCGTATCTTGTACTAAATTGTATGTGTCACTGGGTGCACGTCTCGAAAACATCGTCATGCTGGATAGTAAAGGCGTTATCAGCAAGGCGCGCACGGATCTGAACGAACAGAAAAGATTTTTTGCAACCGACCGCACGGATATTCACACGCTGGAAGAAGCAATCAAAGGTGCAGATGTATTCCTCGGCCTGTCGAAAGGAAATGTGTTAAGCCAGGATATGGTGCGCAGCATGGCTCCGATGCCGATTGTGTTCGCATTGGCTAACCCGACACCGGAAATCTCTTACGAAGATGCCATGGCAGCACGTCCTGACGTACTGATGGCTACCGGACGTTCCGACTATCCGAACCAGATTAATAATGTAATCGGTTTCCCGTATATCTTCCGCGGTGCTTTGGATACTCACGCTAAAGCTATCAACGAAGAGATGAAGATTGCAGCCGTACACGCTATCGCTAATCTGGCAAAACAGCCGGTACCCGATGTAGTTAATGCGGCATACCACGTGAACAACCTCTCTTTCGGCGCGGAATACTTTATCCCGAAACCGGTAGATCCACGCCTCATCACCGAAGTTTCCTGCGCAGTGGCAAAAGCTGCTATGGAAAGCGGAGTGGCTCGCACTGAAATCAAAGACTGGGATGCTTACTGTGTTCACCTGCGCGAATTGATGGGTTATGAATCCAAACTGACCCGCCAACTGTATGATACAGCCCGCCGTTCACCGCAACGTGTCGTATTTGCCGAAGGTATCCATCCGAATATGCTGAAAGCTGCCGTTGAAGCGAAAGCCGAAGGTATCTGTCATCCTATCTTATTAGGAAACGACGAAGCTATCGGAAAACTGGCAGAAGAAATGGATCTTAGCCTGGAAGGTATTGAAATCGTCAATCTCCGTCACCCGGACGAATCGGAACGCCGCGAACGTTACTCACGCATTCTTGCAGAAAAACGTGCACGCGAAGGCTTTACTTATGAAGAAGCCAACGATAAAATGTTCGAACGCAACTACTTCGGTATGATGATGGTGGAAACAGGAGATGCGGATGCTTTCATCACCGGACTTTATACAAGATATAGCAATACGATCAAAGTGGCAAAAGAGGTTATCGGCATCCAACCGGGCTTCAAGCACTTCGGTACTATGCATATCCTGAACTCCAAGAAAGGTACTTACTTCCTGGCAGACACACTGATTAACCGCCACCCCGATACGGAAACATTGATTGACATCGCCAAGCTGTCTGATAAAACAGTCCGTTTCTTCAATCACACACCGGTTATCTCTATGTTGTCGTACTCTAACTTCGGCGCTGATACCGCAGGTAGCCCTGTGAAAGTGCACGAAGCTGTAGCCCACATGCAGGAAGAATATCCGGAACTGGCTATCGACGGTGAAATGCAGGTAAACTTTGCCATGAACCGCGAATTGCGTGATACCAAATATCCGTTTACCCGCCTGAAAGGAAAAGATGTAAATACATTGATTTTCCCGAACTTGAGTTCAGCAAACGCCGGTTACAAACTGTTGCAGGCAATGGACCCGGATACGGAATTCATCGGCCCTATCCAGATGGGATTGAACAAACCTATTCATTTCACCGATTTCGAAAGCTCTGTCCGCGACATTGTCAATATCACAGCTGTAGCCGTGATCGACGCCATCGTTGACAAAAAGAAAAGAGGAGGTAAATGAAACGTCCGTTATCCAAATCACAAATAGTTTGCATCAGCCTGCTTTGGTTGGCGCTTTGCTATCTAGTTCTGACAAAAGCCGAACGAATTGACGGGATGACGGTGGTAATGCTTGGCATTTCGGCAGCATTAGTATTTATTCCTGTCTATAAGTCGATCAAAAAGAACAAATAAATATCTTTTTTCCTATTTTTAATGCGATAAAATATCAAATTTGATGTTTTATCGCATTTTTCTTTATAAAATGTTTGCTAGTTCAATTTTTATCTTTACTTTTGCAACCGAAAATAAATATCCGATGTACCCATACGCAGATGTGCAAATCTGCTATATAGCACAAAAGCACATAGTCAAACGGTATATTAGCAAATTGTCAAATTAGCACTTTATTTATATCAACCAATTAAAGAAAAAAAAGATTATGAATGCAGCAAAGGTATTAGACGATCTGAAAAGAAGATTTCCCAATGAACCGGAGTATCATCAAGCAGTAGAAGAAGTACTTTCTACTATTGAAGAAGAATACAACAAACATCCGGAGTTTGATAAAGTAAACTTGATCGAACGTTTGTGTATTCCTGATAGAGTATATCAGTTCCGCGTGACTTGGATGGATGATAAAGGTAATATTCAGACCAATATGGGTTACCGTGTTCAGCACAACAACGCGATCGGCCCTTACAAAGGCGGTATCCGTTTCCACGCATCTGTAAACCTTTCTATCTTGAAGTTCCTTGCCTTTGAACAAACATTCAAAAACTCACTGACTACTCTGCCAATGGGTGGTGGTAAAGGTGGTTCCGACTTCTCTCCTCGTGGAAAGTCAAATGCTGAAGTAATGCGCTTCGTACAGGCATTCATGCTGGAACTGTGGCGTCACATCGGTCCTGAAACTGACGTTCCTGCTGGTGACATCGGTGTTGGTGGCCGCGAAGTAGGTTTCATGTTCGGTATGTATAAAAAACTGGCTCATGAATTTACCGGAACATTTACAGGTAAAGGCCGCGAATTCGGTGGTTCACTGATTCGTCCGGAAGCTACAGGTTACGGTAACATCTACTTCCTGATGGAAATGTTGAAGAGAAAAGGAACTGACTTGAAAGGTAAAGTTTGTCTGGTTTCTGGTTCTGGTAACGTTGCTCAATATACAATCGAAAAAGTAATCGAACTGGGTGGTAAAGTAGTTACTTGCTCTGACTCTGACGGTTATATCTACGATCCGGACGGTATCGACCGCGAAAAACTGGATTATATCATGGAACTGAAGAATCTGTACCGTGGCCGTATCCGTGAATACGCAGAAAAATATGGTTGCAAATATGTAGAAGGAGCTAAACCTTGGGGTGAAAAATGTGATATCGCTCTTCCTTCTGCTACTCAAAATGAATTGAACGGTGACCACGCTCGTCAGTTGGTAGCAAACGGTTGTATCGCTGTATCTGAAGGTGCTAACATGCCTTCTACTCCAGAAGCTATCAAAGTATTCCAGGATGCAAAAATCCTTTACGCTCCGGGTAAAGCTGCTAACGCCGGTGGTGTATCAGTATCAGGTCTTGAAATGACTCAAAACTCTATCAAATTAAGCTGGAGCGCTGAAGAAGTAGACGAAAAGCTGAAGAGTATCATGAAGAATATCCACGAAGCTTGCGTTCAGTACGGTACAGAAGCTGACGGATACGTAAACTATGTGAAGGGTGCTAACGTAGCCGGATTCATGAAGGTTGCTAAAGCAATGATGGCACAAGGTATCGTATAATCAGCAAAAGATATATAAGCTATAGTTTATTTAAAAGCTCCCGTCTTCCGTGAAGGAAGTGCGGGAGTTTTTTATGCAATAAAAAGATGTACGACACCCGGGTGTCAGCACAATAATCTTTGTAGAAAAATAAATAGCAGACAATACACACACAATTCATAGTTATTCTCTATCTTTAGATAGAAATTATCTGTTTGACAAGCGAGCAAAAGAAGCCTATCTTTGTTATATATTATAAACCCCGGATGAAAGAATAAAAGGAAACAGTCTGCTTATACTTGTATCCGACTAAAAAATCTATTTATGGAAAAGAAAAAACTTACTGCAGCGAACGGTCGTCCTATCGCTGACAATCAAAACTCGCAAACCGCAGGTCAACGCGGACCTGTAATGTTACAAGATCCCTGGCTTATAGAGAAGCTTGCCCATTTTGATCGTGAAGTAATTCCTGAAAGACGTATGCACGCTAAAGGTTCGGGAGCTTACGGTACGTTTACTGTCACCCATGACATTACAAAGTACACCCGTGCTGCTATTTTCAGTAAAGTCGGAAAACAAACAGAATGTTTTGTCCGTTTCTCCACCGTAGCCGGAGAACGTGGAGCTGCTGATGCAGAACGTGACATCCGTGGTTTTGCTATGAAATTCTATACGGAAGAAGGTAACTGGGATTTGGTGGGTAACAACACTCCTGTATTCTTCTTACGTGATCCGCTTAAATTTCCGGATCTGAATCATGCCATCAAACGAGATCCGAAAACAAATATGCGTAGCCCGAACAGTAACTGGGACTTCTGGACGCTTTTACCGGAAGCATTACATCAAGTTACTATCACTATGAGTCCGCGTGGTATTCCTTATTCATATCGCCACATGCACGGATTCGGCAGTCATACTTATAGTTTTATCAATGCAGAAAATCAACGTATTTGGGTTAAATTCCATCTGCGTACCTTGCAGGGTATCAAGAATCTGACAGACCAGGAAGCAGAAGCAATAGTTGCTAAAGATCGCGAATCTCATCAACGTGATCTCTTCGAGAGCATCGAAAAGGGCGATTATCCGAAATGGTTATTCCAGATTCAGTTAATGACGGAGGAAGAAGCGGACAACTATCGTATCAACCCGTTTGACCTGACTAAAGTATGGCCGCACAAAGATTTCCCTCTACAAGATGTTGGTGTCCTTGAACTGAACCGCAACCCGGAAAATTATTTTGCTGAAGTGGAACAAGCTGCTTTCAACCCGATGAATATTGTAGACGGTATCGGTCTGTCTCCCGACAAAATGTTACAAGGTCGTTTATTCTCTTATGGCGACGCACAACGTTATCGTCTAGGGGTGAATGCAGAACAAATTCCGGTCAACAAACCTCGTTGTCCTTTCCACGCCTATCATCGTGACGGTACTATGCGCGTAGACGGTAACTACGGTGCTACTAAAGGGTATGAACCGAACAGTTACGGCGAATGGCAGGATTCTCCTACTATGAAAGAACCTCCTCTTAAAGTTACCGGTGAAGTTTACAACTACAATGAACGGGAATATGATGACGACTATTATAGCCAACCGGGTGACTTATTCCGACTGATGCCAGCTGAAGAACAACAATTATTGTTCGAAAATACAGCTCGCGCCATGGGAGACTCCGAATTGTTTATCAAACAACGTCATGTGCGCAACTGCTACAAAGCCGATCCTGCATATGGAACAGGAGTTGCCAAAGCGCTGGGTATTGACTTACAAGAGGCTTTGAAAGAATAATCTGCTATCACTTTCCTCTACAGGTACTCCTTCTTCCCAAAGAAAGAGTACCTGTTTTCTTATACCCCATAAGGTATAATTCATAAATCTACAACTAAATTTATACCCTAAAGGGTGTAAAATAGAAAATTTACATTATCTTTGTACCCAAAAGGGTATAATATGAACGATAAATCATTATCAGAATACGTCAAGCAAATGCGTAAAGAACATAACTTGACCCAAGTAGAGCTGTCCGAAAAATCAGGAGTCGGGTTACGTTTTGTACGCGAACTCGAACAGGGGAAACAGACTTTGCGTCTTGATAAAGTAAATCAAGTGCTTAGTCTCTTTGGAACGGAAGTGGGTGTTGTACCAATAAGTAAATTCAACAAGCTATGAGACAAGCACTCATATACAACCAAGACCAGTTGGCAGGATTGCTTACAGAAGATGAAAATGGCTATACCTTTCAATATGATACAGCCTACATTAAATCCAGCGATGCGGAATCTATCAGCCTCACACTGCCAATCTCGGAAAAGCCATATACAAGTCTAATATTATTCCCATTCTTTGACGGTCTTATTCCTGAAGGCTGGCTTTTAGATATTGCTGAAAAAAGTTGGAAGATAAATCGACGTGACCGTATGTCACTACTGCTTGCCTGTTGCAAAGATTGCATCGGTGCAGTTAGTGTGATTCCCATCTTAAATAAAGAATAATGATGAGCAGATGCCTATATTGTTATCAGGAACTTGGCGAGGGAGAAACTGATTTTCACCCTCAATGCGGAAAGAAAATATTTGGGAGCAAAACAGTTCCTCTCCTACCTTATACAAAAGCGGATATTAAGCAACTTGCCGAACAAGTCATACGCTCACAAACCACACTTACAGGAGTGCAAGCAAAATTGTCTCTCGATATATCATCGTCCCCCAACCAACCGCAACGCTTTACTATCGTTGGTTTATGGGGACGTTATATTCTCAAACCGCAAACGGAACAATTTAAATACATGCCTGAAGTTGAGGATTTAACGATGCATCTTGCCGAATTGGCTAAAGTGAACGTTGTCCCTCATTCATTGATTCGTTTTGCCGATGGCGAATTGGCCTATATCACTAAACGCATAGATAGAACCGCAAAGGGTGAAAAGTTGCCAATGGAGGATATGTGCCAGCTCTCGGAACGCCTCACAGAGTATAAATATAAGGGCTCTTATGAAAAGATAGCAAAGATAATTATGCAATATTCCTCTGTGCCAAAACTTGACGTAATAAATTTCTGGGAACAAGTCGTTTTCTCATGGCTGACCGGAAATGCGGATATGCATCTGAAAAACTTTTCACTTTATAGTCAGCGTAAAGGCTATTATTCACTGACCCCGGGATATGACATGATCTCTACGGCACTCCTCATGCCGGAGGACACTGAAGAATTGGCTTTGACACTTAATGGAAAAAGACGCAAAATCAAGCGTTCTGATTTTGAAGTTGCCATGAATAGTTGCAGTTTAGAGAAAAAGATCATAGACAACCTATTTTCTAAATTTACCAAAGTTGCCGAGAAATGGTTAGAGTTCATAGATATTTCTTTCTTGCCTAAAGAAATGAAGCAACAGTACAAGCTGATTATAACAAGGAAGTTAGATTTATTATAAAAACAGTGCTGGGATTTAAAAAAGAATAATTCATTTATAACATTAATTTTAAAAAGGCGCTAATTTTATTGAATTACTTAAGTGATGAAGTACTGCATTTCAAAAAAGAAACTTAACTTTGCAACCAAGTTTTATAAAAGAGACTGAATTAGTAAACTAAAAAGGAAAATCAAATGAAAATTAAGACTTTAATAGCCTATTTCATCTTTACATGTGCAATATCTTCCTGCATACAGGATGAAGCATTAAATTCAGAAGCAGCCATTGATGTTTGTTCAGGCGATGATGTGCAATTGGCAAATATCGATGCAGATTCTAAAGTAATCAATGTATATGTAAATAAAGGAGCCGACCTTTCCAAACAAAAATTAGAATTTACACTTCCACAAGGAGCTACAATTAAAGTAAATACTCCAATAACTGGAGATACTGAATCTACCTATGATTTCAGCGAAGAACCGCACTCCCGTAAATTCACTGTTACATCAGAAGACGGTCAATGGCAGCCTGTTTATACCGTTAATGTGATTTTAGCGGAATTACCTACCCTTTTCAAATTTGAAGAATTACTGACAACCTCCAGTGAATACGATACATTTTACGAATTTACACCTGCAACCTCACAAGAAATATCTAAAGTATTACAATGGTCAAGCGGTAATCCCGGTTTTAAATTAACGGGTATGGCTAATTCTAGAATAGATTACCCAACAGTACAAGTTGCAAATGGTTTTAAAGGTAAGGCTGTAAAGCTAGAAACTCGTAATACTGGAGATTTTGGTGCAATGGTAAAAATGTATATTGCTGCTGGAAATTTATTTATCGGGACATTTGAAGTAGAAAATGCACTGACAAATCCTAGAAAAGCAACGAACTTTGGTTTTCAATTTTATAAACATCCCATAGCACTTAAAGGATATTATAAATTTAAAGCTGGGGAAGTTTATTCTGTAGAAGGACAGCCACAAACCGGAAAAAGGGACAAATGTGATATTTATGCTGTTATGTATGAGGCAGAAAATAATTCTATCATGCTTAATGGTGATAACGTATTTAACTCTGATAAATTGGTATTATTAGCACGAATAGAACCTGAAGATATTGTTGAATCAGATGAATGGAATGAGTTTACTATACATTTCGAATTAGTAAAAGGACGAGAAATTGACGATACGAAACTACAAAACGGTAAATATAAATTAGGTATTGTACTATCATCCAGCGTAGATGGCGCCTATTTTAGAGGAGCTGTCGGTAGCACTCTATACGTTGATGAGCTAGAACTTATTTGTAAAGAATAAAAAAACTAATACAATGAAAAAATATCAATCAATCAATATTATAGTTGTGCTGCTATTTGTAAGCATATTCACAGCTCAAGCACAGGAAGAAAGAAATCAAGGTATCATCTGGTCTTATCTACATGGATGGGAATATGGAATAAAGGCCGGTTTCAGTATTGGTGGGACTTCACCATTACCTCTACCAAAAGAAATCCGTAAAATTGATAGTTATGCGCCAGGAATCGCAATTTCAATTGAAGGTAATGCGACTAAGTGGTTCGATCCCAAATGGGGGATGACTGTAGGAGTACGACTTGAAAATAAGAATATGACCACCGAAGCTACCGTAAAAAATTACGGTATGAAAATTATTAATACTAATGGTGGAGAATTACAAGGATTATGGACAGGAGGAGTAAAGACCAAAGTTAAAAATTCATATCTGACAATTCCGGTAGTTGCTAACTATAAGATAAGCAACCGTTGGAAATTGTCTGCAGGCCCATACATATCATACCTCATCGAAAGGGGATTCTCCGGACATGTATACGACGGTCATTTACGTACCCCAGACCAAACTGGCTCACGAGTAGTTTTCTCTGGGGAAAGCATAGCTACCTATGATTTCTCCGAAAATCTCCGAAAATTCCAATGGGGACTACAACTAGGCGGTGAATGGAGAGCATTTAAACATCTAAATGTATACGCCGACTTAACGTGGGGGTTGAATGATATTTTCAAAAAAGATTTTGATACAATCTCATTTGCCATGTATCCTATTTATTTGAATATAGGATTTGGATATGCATTTTAGTATATTGTTATATTAAACGATCCAAATATTGTGTCAATAAAAAACTACGAGAAGAATTCTCGTAGTTTTTTCATTTATGTATGGGCTAAATCAATAAATACAGGAGTAGTGTCTAAGAAAAATGGACGTCTCAATAGACCAACACTCATAACATATAATTTAATTACGGTACATTCTTCATCTACACCTTAAACTTCATACCCTAGAATAACTATCAACAACTACAAAAATCCCTCCACTCATTTATTCTTCAGATGATAATAAAGAACAAGAGTGAAGGGAAATAAAACTAAATTATATTTATTCTATATCTACTATTTTTCAGCTACAACTTTCACATTGTCCACTATCAAAGTACTCCCAGGTGCTCCACTAAATTTATCACCATTTTTACTAGAAGAAAATACAATAGCAAATCGATACTTTTTAGTAGGATCATAATCTTTCTCATAGTTCAAAGTAAGGGTAATATCTTTATAATCTTCTTGGACACCACTAGAGAATGTTGCCATTGCTATAACTTGATCTGTATTAGTATATAAATTTGCCCCAGTCAATCGTTTATCATAAGCTTTATTATTAGCATCATCAGGGTCCACCGTCTCCCAATATGGCACTTCATAAATAACAGCAGTTACACTACATTCATCAGTTGTATTAGGATCTTCAGTAACTGCTTCAGCTTTTACCGGATCAGGGCATGTATAATACACTGCCCCCGGAGTATATTTATAAGAGAATTGTACAGAAATAGGTTTAGAATAATATGGATTACCAAACTTAGTACTATTCAATGTATTCTGAATATCAGTTTCAAATGTCCCTAAAAATAAAGAACCAGAAGTCACTTTAGGAATAGCTGGTATTTTAATAAAACCCCAATCAGTCCCTGCTTGTCCTTTAGTATCCAATGTTATCAATTTCACTCCAACAGCACCATCTTTAGCATCCTCACTTTTAACAACGGGATAGTCACCATTATATACATCAGGATAAACAGTCTTTATAAACCACACACCTGTGTTAGAAGTAGCCCATCCCCCATCCGGTTCTTCAAAAGCTCCATCATTTAAAGACTTCCAGGTCTCAAAAGAATAGTAGTCAGAAGATCCAGCTATAAAAACTGAATATTTTTTAGTTGTACCATCTTCAGCAGTGACAGTATATTCCACCTTTTTGCCATTCGAGAAATCCTGCGCAACACCTGAAGCTGGAGTTATTTTAGCTTTCGATGATACCACAATAGTAGGAATCATTCCAGACAAATCGTCATCAACAGCAGCATCGCTAACCTTAAAAGTTACTATTCCTTCCTCTTCATTAATAATAGGTTGTTCTGTTACAATATCATCGTCCAAAATAAAACTTATTATTTTAGCCTCCGAACTTTCACTACCTGTCAATTTACGACCAACAAAAGTAGCCTTTACATTTTGATTTAAAGGAGCACCAACCTTTACACCTATTTCAATATTAATATTGCTACCTTTCACAGTACCAGAAATACTAACAGGGCAATTACCAAGTGGCTGTACCAAATCTAGATTCTGTTGACCTTCAAAAGCATAACCACCATCTATAGCTTTCACAGTGCAAGGATCAACTTCAATATCACCAACATTTACCAAAAAAGTAAAATTCTTCAATGATAATGCAATTTGGTTAGTTTCCTTATTAGACTGTGAAATTGTGATTTTTTGATTTTCGGTAGTTCCCATTTGATTACCATCCACATTCACAGACAGATTACCAACATAGCCTCCAGCCAATTCTGTATCTATCGGATATTTCACTTCATCGTCATCATCACTACAAGACGTAAACAATGTCGCAGTACACAATACTGCAAACAGATAATAAAATAATTTCTTTTTCATTTCTAAATTCTCTTTTTAATTAATACTAGCAAACGCGCGATATACCATCGCACCAATGCCCAAATTTCACGTTGCAAAATAACAATCTAATTTAATATAACACAAGGTCTATTTTTCTTGTTTCTGTTCCATTTTGAAGAAAAACACCATATTTCTTTTATAAAACACCATTTTTTCACCAGCCAATATATTTTTGGGGAAATAAAAAAGACTTCTATTTCCCAAAATCGGTTACCTTTGCATAAAGAGAATGCATGATGAATAAAGAATTACCTAAAATAGACTTGCCAGAAGAATGGCTCATTGGTACAGGTATTAATAAGGATTTACTCAACTTGTACACGAATTTTCCATGCCGATTAAAATCGGAGATTTTCGTATTATGCATGGATGGAGAAATAGAAGCTTCAGTCAATCTGAACCACTTCACAGTACACGCTAATGATTTCGTAACAATTATGCCGGGAAGTATTATTCAGATACACAGTCTAAATGGAGAGCCTGTCCTTTACTTCGGCGGCTTCTCATCCAAATATATAGAACAGGCTAGTTTAAACCATGCAGCAATTGATACCTTATTTGTGACACTGGGAAGACCGATCATCTCATTGAAACCGGAGGGCGCCAAGCTATTGGAAGAATATCTTCATTTTTTAATAAAACTTTATTCCTTTTTCGACGAAACAACACGCAAAAGTATTACTCCACATCTATATAATAACATACACGCAGGAATAGCCGCCATGTATAAAAACCGGCTGCAAAATACAACAGAGAATCTATCAAAAAATGAGCTGATTTACAAGAATTTCACTCAACTAGTGATGCAAAATTATAATCAGACACGCAATGTAGCATGGTATGCTGAGAAACTAAAAATTACACACAACCACCTCTGTACTATAGTAAAACAGGTTACTGGGAACACATGCATAGAAATTATTTCTCACATGGTCATCATGGATGCCAAATCACAATTGAAATCGACAAGACTCTCTATTCAAGAAATTTCCGATTCACTCAATTTTGCCAACACATCGTTCTTCGGCAAATACTTTAAACGATATGTTGGCATGAGTCCATTGGCCTATAGGAATAATGGGTAAATGACCGGACACTAACAGATTATCTTCGTTATATGCTATAAAGCCAATCAGTTATCATAATCGTATTCCAGACTAAACTCATCCACATAAAGCACACTACCGGACGCTCCAGTAAAGAAATCACCATATTTGCTTGCAGAACATACCAGGACGATATAGGTTGGTTTTCTGTTCGTAGCCCTATATTCCAGTTTCAAGTCAAATTCCTTATACACGGCAACAGGAGTTCCCGATGTAAATTCAGCATAAGCAATCACATGCTTATCATTTTTATCAAACAATTTCCGGTTAGAAGGTTTGGTGCGTATTTCAATCGGACTATCCCAATCACCAATGGCAATATAGATCGAGCAGGTATCTGTCCTTCCTTTTAAATAATTATATTCAATGGAAGAGTTATCAATGACTCCGGGCTGGTACTTATAATATCCTTTCAGATGAGTAGGATAAGCAGAGAACGATTGCCCAAAGTTCAAGATACCATTTGTTCCGTCGGTTGCCACATATTTACCGACAAAGAGGTTACCGGCAGCTAATTTCCCGGCAGAACCTACTCCCACAAACTTAGACTCAAGCTTCGCAGCCATACCGGTTGTTTTACCCGACCATATATCTTCGGTAGGAACAGAGTTACTGTCACCTAAGGTTGTAGCTCCTTGATTTCCGGTATCCCAGAAAGGAGTTTCATTACTTCCCCACGGGTTCCAGACTTTACCACTCTGATTCCAATTATCAAATGTACCACCTGTTAAAGGAATCGCAGCAGTCGTTCTAAAAGTAATCTCTTCACCACGATCCTCTGTACCATCCACCAAAGCACGGCACACATATTCCGTGTCCGCTTTCAAATGCGGAACACAAACATAGAAATTTACTCCATTCTGTACAACGATATCCTGATCTACCCTTGTCCATTCTTCTGATGAAGCTTCACGTATTTCAAAGCCGTTCACTACATCCTCCTGTCCTTCTCCATAAAGCCATGCTACATTAGTCCAGCCATCCGCCGAATTAGTAAAGACAACCTTATCCGTGATGAATGCGTACAAACTCCACTCTTCGGTTTTTCCTTTAAATGTCACATTTACTTTCTGCTCTTGTGTAAAGTCCTTCAAAGTGGTAAAGTCAGGCGAAACGGTAGAACTGATCGGCCCCAGCTTCAAATCTTTCACGGTTATTTTGTTGAGCATCGTATTTTTATTGACATAAACGATAGCTTGTCGAGCTTTTTCGTCAATCACGGCTCCTCCGACCTGATTCTTGACGCTAAATACTCGTTCGACGGTCTGGTTGGCTATAATCTTCCAGCGATAATCCTGATACAAAGACAATACCACTTCTTTAGGAGAAGACAAATCAATCGTTGTATTCACCTTCAAATCCGTATTAGCCTCTTCTGAATAATCGAAACGGGTGACAATCACTTTCTTCAAATCTACAGAATCGAGCAAGTCTACTGTCACCGTACGTTCTTCATTATTAATGACTGCACTACCAATCTGTCCATTCACCTCAAAGCCGGTAATAGACAATCTGACAACAGGATACGGCAAATCGTTCTTGACGCATGATGAAAAAGCAAATGCAATGCAAATGCATATAATTAAGGATAAAAGTCTATTTCTGCCTTTACTTTTCATGATTACATACTTATAGTTAATCCTAAATTAATATCAAACAAATTTATTTTAAAGTTGGCTCCACCGTTCGTACGGGAACCTTTCTCACCAAGATTATTCACCTGACTTTCCTTACGGTATTTCAAGCCTATCACTCCCACACTACATTCCACACTCACATTTTGCATAATAAAGACAGCCACTCCGGGATTAATCCCCAACTGTGCCTCAAATATATTCGTTTTGGTATTCTTCAAACTCTCGCCCGAACCTCTTGTAAACTCCGAATGTCCGAATCCCAAACGCAGATTGGTTTCATTGAACAATCCGAAACGTTTTCCCGGATCCAACCCGATATAGGAGCTATGGAAAAAGGTGCAATTATACAACTCTTCTTTCAACTTCAATTCCTTGAGAGTGAAATTCACGTCATCATCAATCTTAAAACTAACATTGCCTAAATGACCGTCCGTATGCTTATAACCGAGCTTTACACCCACTACCTGATTATCTTTGAAAAAATAACCGATAAAAGGAGCCACATTAATGGTACGTGCTTCAAAATCAAAATCATCGAGATAAGTAAACAATAATTTGGAGTCCTCACTGTTATAATCCCAAAACGAAAAATCCGTACCAAATATCCATTTTCCTTTAGGCATAAAGCGATAATTCACAATGCCACGATCAAACCGCCCTACCCTTTTGATTCTCAATAAATCAATGCCTCGCTTGGTCTCTAACGTATCACTTTTCCAATCGAACTCTCTTTTAACTGTTTCAACCGTGTGAACCGGAAGTGCAGCTGTTATTTTACTATCCTGTTTACGCTCCGACAATACAAGGTCACAAATCGTTCCTTCTAACTTCAAAGGAGTATTGACAACATCAGAAGCCAATTTTATATCCGTTGAAGAAACTGGCGGAACAGCTACTGCTTCTCTCTTAGACGCAACCTTCTGCCTTTTATCTGCCTGCTTTTTATCTACAAACTTCCCCACTGGTCTTTCTTCAGGCTTCTTCACAACCTTTTCCACAGAATTCTCTGCTGGAGACACGTTTTCCTCCACTTCTCCAATTATCTGGCGGGCAGAGTCCACAGCAGCTTCAGTTACCTGATAAGTATCCTCTACTGATGACAATACCTCCTGTTTGTCTTCCTGTCCCTCACTTTTTATTCCATAAAAGAATACCAAGCCGGCACATACAACCAGAAGCAGGAACAGTAATATGTATTTTTTTCTATGTCTCATAAAATCATAAGCAAATCGTCAATCCCAAACTAATATTGAAAGGATTCACCCTAAAGTTAGATCCACCCGTCATCCGTTTTCCCGTCTCTCCCAGATTATTTTTCTGTTTTTCCTGCCTGTAACGAATGCCGGCTATTCCGAGCGAACATTCAATACTTACATTTTGCATAATAAAAACAGCCAATCCCGGATTTATTCCCAATTGCACCTCAAATATATCTGTTTGAGTATTAACCAAATTTTCGTCTACACCACGGTCGAATTTAGACTTTCCAAAATTGAATGTCAAGGCAGTCTCATTGAACAATCCAAATCGTTTACCGGCATCCAAACCTACATAAGAGCGATGGAAGAACGACACGTTATACAAATTTTGTTCCAACTTTAAATCTTTCAAAGAGAAATCGACATCATCATCGATTTTCAACGTGATATTATTCAAGGCTCCTCGCATATTCCGGTATCCGAACTTCAATCCCAACACCATATTATCACGGACAGCATAGCCTCCATATACAGAAAAATTCAGATTACGCCCATCACAATCAAAATTATCAAAATAGGCAAACAGCAGTTTATTATCCGCACTATTATAATCCCAGTATGACATTGTGAAACCAGAGATCCACTTCCCTTTAGGAATGAAACGATAGTTCATGATTCCACGATCATAACGTCCGATACGTTTGATTCGCAGGAAGTCCAAGCTCCCTTTTACTGGTAGCGTATCCTTCTGAAAAACGGGGACAGAATCTTCTACCTCCAACGATTGACAAACCGTTTCTGTCTTTCCCCACAAAGAGAAAAAGAATACAGACACCAGTACTGTTACCAATAACCGTTTATACATTCGTCCTGTTTTTTAAAGGTAAAAAGCTATTCCCAGTCCTATACTGAAAAGATTAATTTTAAAATTGGCACTCATCGACGAACGGTTGCTTTCGTAAATCCGGTCCGTCACCTGATGGGTTCGGCTGACATTCAGTCCCAACACCCCAATGCTTACTTCCACTGCCGTATAATTATTGATAAAGGCAACCAAACCCGGACTCAAACCAACACTTGCATCCAAAGAAGTCTGATATACTCCTGTCAGGTCATCCCCTTTACCGTTCACCACTTTTGAAACAGAACCTCCCAATTCTAACTGCACTTCATTGAATAATGCAAAACGCTTGCTAGTACCTAAATTGATGTAATTTCTCAAGACAGCAATTCCCGAATAAGAGTTCTTCAATTCATACAGGTTACTAATATCAAAGTTGGTATCTTCATCAATATTTACACTGATATTATTTAGCTTGGTATACGTCCGGCTATACATAAAACGTCCACCTGCAGCTACATTATCCTTAAAAGCATAACACAATACCGGACTCACTTTAAAAGCATACCCTTCCCCACTCAAATTCTCTATCACCAGAAACTGATAGTTATCATTTGAGTATTGAGAATAAGAAACTGAACTACCCACAATCCATTGTCCCTTAGGAATGAAAGTTCTCATTTCTATATTCCGTTTGAACTCCTGTTGCGCGCATGTTTGCGTCGTTCCAACAATTATTCCCAAGATTATCAGGAATGAAGTTTTGATAAAGTAATTCATACTTTGCTTATTCATAAATTAATTCCAAATCATCAAGCCACAAAGTACTGCCCGTACTTCCGGTAAAATAATCTCCATATCTACTTGCACTACCCACTAAAATAATATCAGTCGGTTTACGGTTAGAGCGATAGTTAATCGGGATCTCCAGTTTTATCAATCCTTCACCCTCCGTCGACTCTTTAAGAATACACTCTCCATAGCCTATCACATTTGAAGAATTTGAATCAAAAAGCTGCCTGTCAGCAGGCTTTGTCTTAACAAGTACCGGTATATCCGTTTCTCCGTCAAAAGTCTGATGTGGCCAGTCGCCCAATGCTATATAAATAGAGCCCATATCTTTACTGTTTTTCGGCAACTCACCCAATGTTGAATAGTCCACTGTACCAGCTACATATCTATAATAAAGCACCAATTTCGATGGACGTGAAGTGAAAGGACGTCCAAACCGTAAAATACCGTCTGTACCATCTATTTTCAGGAACTTCCCGACAAATATATTGCCGGCAGCAAAAGCACCAATTCCAAAAAGAGCCACATATTGAGACTGTAATTTTGCAGAATAATTCCCACTGTGCTTAATGGCTGCATCATACGTTGTCACATTCTTATTCAATGTAGCAGAACCCGTATTACCACTATCCCAAAACATTTCTCCACCACTCTTATAGATATAAAGAGGCGAATCTCCATGCCAGTCTTCAAATCCAGCATTCGGCAATTGTGCAGGAGCTTCTGTAGTGAATTGTTTTGTTTCTTTCGCTGCAACAGTACCAGCCATTGCCTGATATTCATAGGTTATACCAGGTTCAAGTCCGGTTATTTGACTCGTAAATATTTTATTATTCAACACAGCCTGATTCGAATACATCCAATCATTGGAACCAATCGCCCGGTAACGGAAATTCATCTCTGTAACTGAAGCAACCAGACTACCATACAGAGTGGCTTTTGTTGACCAAACATCGTTCTGTGTAGCAATATCCTCGGTAGCAACCAAAGCATCTGTAGCAATAACCGTCAACGTTTTCGCTCTATCTTTTCCATTCCGGTCCCTTACTTCAATGTCAAATCGATAGGTGTTATTACCGTCATCGATCGAATTAGTCATTATCTCTCTCAAGTTTTCCTTAAATGCAAACTGAACCTTTGTCATATCCGCATTAAATTGGATACTAAATCCAAGATTATCCAGTTCTCTTATCTGAACTTCAGTCAATTCCATCAAGTCGAAAGAAGAAAAATGGGTAATTCCCAACCGTGCAAAATCCGCACTCGTCACTTTCAATTCAGTAAAAGGCACACTAGCAGCCATCCGCACAACAATAGGTGTTTCCTTGTCGAATTGCGCACGATAAACTGCATTATCCAACTCGTAAATCTGATCATTCTCGATTATCTTAATAACAGGACGTGCCAGTATATCTACTTTCTCATCCGTCGTCAAAGCTGTCTCAACCACATTTACGGAGATCATGCCACCACCCACTTCAGAGGAAGAATTACTAAAAGTCAAATCATATCTGGTTGCTTTCCGTACCAGATTAATAACTCCACTTTTGGTTATTTCTGTTCCACTGCCGTTAAGTTGCCCTACAAGGTTCCATCTTAATTGGTTTTCATCATCCAACAGCATAAAATATCCTAGTTGGGATATGTTATCCTGTGTATATTCCAAAGTTCCCAATCGGTTACTCACTGTAATTTTATAAGTAGGAAATGCCTCCTGTAATTCGTCAGACAGAGCCAGACTGACTACTGTATTGCGAATGCCACACACTACTGATTCCGAAATAGCCGTCCCTTTTGAAATTGTAAACTCTTTCGTCCCCTTGAAATAAGAATCGGTAAAAGATGCAGCTACGGAATCACCCGCAGTAACTTCCGCTTTATAATTGTCGGGAACTAACAGTATTTGTTCCGGCATTTCATCCAAAGTGGCGAATTTACGCACCAAGCCCTCCGCGTTACGGATATACACTTTACACTTCTGGAGCAATTCTTCATCAGTAAGCGTAGCTCTCGTCTTTCCGGCAGAAACAGTAGGTAATTCACGTTGAACACCTATCTTCAAAGATAATGCGCCCTCTCCATTATTTGTCAGGTCACTTTCACGGCAGGAGACACAAACAAGTCCAACAATGAAAGCTATAACTAATATATGTATCAGTTTTTTCATTCTGTTTTCTTTGCTATTGATTTCAATGCTAAAGTAGCTGTTCTGGTATTATTTGCCTGATCGACAACGGTAATAATAAAATTATGAGAAGCAAGTCCATACAATCCGAGTAGCGGCGTAAACTGTGTAATATCAAACACCAAATATTTCACTCCGATCACTTCACTGCCCACTGGGAAACCTAAGCTCTTCAACGCTTTTTCCAAATCTACATCTGCAGGGTGTGCCAAATCAAATTCAGAAGACAAACCTACTGACTTCAGTATTTCAGGTGTCAAAGTCTCCGAATCAATCTTCACTTTCAAATTTTGAATACCATTATCTGCTGTGATATTAACAATAATGGTTTTGGTTTCGTCTTTCTCTACTTCTATCTCATCCATTATATTGAAACCTTGTCCTACGATTGTCGGTGCACTTGTTCCAGGATTTACGGATGGATCTTCCGGCAATATATCTTCTGCTCCCGGATTAGCCCAAGCAAGTAAATCCACTTTCTTACATACTGCATCCAGCTTTACGCTTAATCCCATGTCACCCACTGAAGGTATCTCCAGATTAAACACAATGTTCCGGTGCTCTCCACCTTTCACATTGCTGAAACTGGTTTGCTCTTCTGTCCATTCCCCATCTACCGTTCCCTGGAAATGAACAATAATGATATTGCTTACTTCGGCAGCTTCAAAGAATCCGGCACGTCCACTTCCAATATCGGTATTATTAAAAGTCAGTTCACCTGTACCGACTTTTATTGTAATGGACTGGTCACCACCTACTTTCTGTTTCAAATCATCATTGAGGTCGACTGTCACCATTATATTCTGCAAGAAACATTTGATTACATCAACCGATGTAACCTCATCTTTTTTTATTGTAAAAGTTTGGGTTCCTTTATAGAAAGGTTTTTCCCATTCAGCAGGTTTTACGTCATGTGATAATGCTTCAATCTTATAGTTACCCACATTCAAGGTTAAGATTTCGGGCATGTCCCTATATCTTGTATATTCCTTTACCAATAAATTATTATCAGTCGAATAAATCCGAATGATATAATCATCTGTATTGATTGCTTTACCGTCTGCACGTGACAGCACATCCACAGAAACAGAAACACTTGTTCCCGCAAGTCTTACCTGTCCTTCACCTTGATTTGTATTCCCGGTTCCTTCGTCGTCCCTTCCAAAATCAGGGTTATCATTCATACAAGCACTGCATAATCCTAAAATGCTTGCCAAACATATAAAAACGAGTTTTTTTATTGCTTTCATATTACTCATTACTTATATTCTAATATTATATTTTTATCTATATACAATTCACTACCAGTAGAAATAGCTTCACCCTTATTATCCGTTGTTTTAATCTTACTGTCTTCAACACTTTGAGTGTTTGAAGCATTGGAAGAAGAGGCAAACATCACTCTTAAATGAGTCGCTTTTTTCTCAAACATCGTATTATAAGTTAAGTCCACCGTGAAATCCTTTTGGGAACTCGTCGCTGTTAAGACTTCACTACCTTCAGCTAACTTTAATGTTTGTCCTCCTTCGCGGTTTTCTACTATTACAGTTACAATTCCGCCCTGATCGTTATTAGCTACATAAGTATAAGTACCTTTCAGCTTTATCGGACGGGAAGTGAAGGATATGCCTTCATTATAGATTTCTACATTAGTAGAATGGTTATAACTATAACTTCCCAGGAAAAGCTTACCGGCAGAATGATGACCATGAGTAGGAGGCGTCAAATCATTAAGAGTACTTGCACCAATCGCATTTCTTGATGGAGGGTCACTTGTTGCCACAGTCCAAGCCACATTACGCATCAGAATGCCATTACTTTGTTTCATACTTGAAGGAATCATATACCAAGTGTTCTTAACACCACTAATAGGTACTGTCTTTTCATTTACTGTAGCCCAAGATTCATTTTCATCAAAATCAAGTGCTGTTAAATTTGTTGTATCAAATCTATTATCTCCCCAAAAAGAACTATGATTATACTTTCCTCCTTTATTAATAGTTCCACTAAAGATTGTCTTACCCCATCCTTGCGTGAAATCCGGAAGCTGTATTACACTCTCTGTTACCTGCATAACAGGAATTGAATAAGTCGTACCATCATCACAAGTCGTTCTGAAATAATAAGTAGTTCCCGGAGTAAGTCCTGAAATGACAGCCTTTCCAGTGGTTGCATCAAGTTTCAAATCTTTGGCATCCACTTTCGTCCACGTACTTCCATTCAAAGAAATATATGCTTCAATAGCACTCATCACATTAGACATATCTTCGGCATATTCAGGTACAATCGTCATTTCGGCCGTATATGACCACACATGAAACGGTTCGAGAATAACACTATAAGAAGGTATAATAACAGCTACGGAAACGATGGCCGATTTCAAACCGTTATATTCAGCCTGGAAGTCTTTGGCTACAACTCCCATATCAATACCACTTGCTTTTATATTGTAATATCCTTCTTTTCCTTCTATCGGAGTGATAACCGTATTGTTAATCAAAGTCATCACACCATAATAACGATAATAGAGCTTAATATTCTGCGGATTGCCTTCTTTCAGTTTCACCGGAATTGTCACTTCTTTACTCTTCATCTTCACAGGATCCGTAGGTAGCAACATAAAGTTCTTAGGCGTTGTTATATTCAACACATAATCTTCACTTTGCTTACCATAAGTACTGGTGGCACTCAAATAGAATAAATGAGTATCATTATTATCCGTAATATTCAGATTAGGAATCAAACCAGTAAAATTAATAATACCCATCTGATCCTGATTAATACCAAAGCCAATCAACTTCACACCTGATTTGTCCAGCAATGCTTGATCTTCAGGAGTAAGTGCCGCCAGATTAAATCCTTCCTCCGGCCAATCGGGTAAATTAGGAGAAGTAGTTCTAAGAATACATTTCGTAAAACCGCCCAAAGAAGTCAACAAAGCCGATAACTGATTCGATTCAATCGGATTACCGTCCCACTGATTACCATCATTACTTGTTTTCTCAAATCCGGTCAATGTGAAATAAGGAGGTTTAATATTCAATGCTTTATCCGAAATATCCAAAGTAATGGGTCTGACTTCCGTTACACGGTCAAAGACAATGCTCAACATGGCTTTACCAGCATCCACATTCATTTGCAAATGATAATGATGTTGAGCTAACGCCTCCTCAATGGTAGCCACTTCAACGGTAGTCGGACTTAGTCCGCCATTCACTTTCGTGAAAGTCAGTTTTACTGAAATTCTACCCGGCTTCACATAAGCAGCACGCGTTTCTCCGGACGAAAAAGAAACTTCACTTCCCAACTCTGCCTGTACAGTAGAAGAATAAGTCTTAAAATACTGTTTGAAATCATCCGTGTATTCAATACTTATTTTAGTATTGGCCAATTTACAAGTAGTTTCCACGGGAGTAGTCTCGCCACCACGGATATTAAAATCGGTAGTACCCTCATAATAAGGAGAATCAAAGCCTTCCTTCTCAATGTCACCATAGAAAGCTTTCAAGGTATAACTTCCTACCGGAAAAGTAGTGTCTTCATCATAGTCACTCAACTTATCCCAGGAAGCCTGCACTTTGTCACCTTGCAACACGGAAATAGAGAAATCTTGTATGGAAGGCAGTACTTCCTCACTCGAGCGTGTCGTAACATCTGTCACCGAAGAATTTGCGGATAGATGCAAGCTCATTCCACCAAAGGCACCCGAACGCTTTTCATCGTTTACACAACTGCACAATAATACAATCTCTAAAAATAAAATAAACTTCAAAATACCCTTCATACCGAATTAAATACGCCTTTAAATAATACGGAGTCCCTCTCTCTGAAATCAAAGATAAGCTTAAATACCTAATATACAGGTGCTATCTTGTAAACTAGCCGCAAAAATACAGTTTTATTTCTTTATAATAAAGTATCTAAAGAAAGTTTTATTTTCGAATATGAAAAGAAGACCACAATTAAGGCCTAGAATATGAAAAATGAAACATTTTTAAGAGATATAACATAAAAGTTCTGTCTTTCAGATGAAAAACAGAACTTCATTATATAATAGATTGAACGTTAATAAAGTTTATTTATCGACGCCTGGCATCAAGACTACTCCCAACTTCTTCTTGCCGTCCATCTTGACTACCACAGGTTTTTCAAAGCGAACGTGACGGAGATAGTTCGTTTCCTGCACTGCTGGTTGTGCATTGAGGAAATCCTGATTATAAACTCCATCATTCATAAAGGCGTTGATCGTGAAATATCCTACCCCGAAAGAAGTCAGGTTCTGAAAAAAGTGTGTCCCCTGACTGGGATCTACCCGGTAATTAGTCAGACCGGCTTCCACAATCACACGGGCAGCCGAAATATGAGGCCACTTCACCGGAATACCCAGCCATGTATCACTGCTTCCCCAACGACCCGGACCAACGAGCACATAATTCTTTCCTTCGCTCAGGAACTGTTGATTGATCTTTTCTATCTCCCAGGCAATCGTCTGATTATTGGAAGCACTATAATTGTCGGTTTTTACATAAACCACATCATATACCTCATTCATAATGCCGTGTCCCAATGAATTATACGAACGGAGAATCACATCTTCATCAGGAATCTCGTTCAAATCCTCGTCCAGCATTTCTTTACTGTCTACGATAGGACGGATCTGCAACAGATAGAAAGTTCCGGATTTATCATGTTCGCGACTTAACGTTGCTGCAAATTCAATTTCAACCGGACGACGCATCTCCTGTTCACCATATTTCAATACCAACTGCAGAATACGAGCCAACGGGAAAACATCATGTTGCAGGATATTAGCAAAAGTAATCACCTTACGTCCTCCCGGATATAAACCATCACGAATAATCTGATCGTACGGATCGTAGGTAGAAGCAATATAACGCAGAGCACCGTCACTTTCCGCCTCTTTGACATGGAGTTTCAGCAAATTAAAACCATCGTCGATAGAAAAATCATGTCCGGCATTTTTCAAATCCAATGCATAAAAACGAGTTTGAGTCTCCTTGAGGGCTATTTCCATTTCACTGGTTTGCAACACCTGATTGGGATGATAGGGAGAAAAACGAAGGGTCATGCCACCGTCAACAATATATTTTCCTAATCCCAAAGCCAGATTAACCGTTCCTTCTTCGGCTTTTTCATCTCCTAAAGGATAATAATTCAGTGAACGGGCCACACCGGACATAGACGGATAATAACGATCGCCGTACTGGTTTCCAACTACTTCCTGTAAGATAACAGCCATTTTCTCCTGATCGATTACATTCGAAGTGGCTTGCATATACGCTTTGCTGTCACGGAAATAAACCGAAGCATACACCCCTTTGATAGCATCAGAGAGCATCCGCAACATTTCATAGCGGTCGTCCAGATAAGGAATCATGTAAGTGTTGTAAATTCCGGCAAACGGCTGATAATGAGAGTCTTCCAACAAGGAAGAAGAACGAATGGCAATCGGAGACTTCACTACATCGAAGAAAGTGAAAAAGTCCTCTACCAATCGGTCAGGCAACTTTGCCTTCAGAAAGTATTTCAGAATCGTAGCATCATCCGCATCTGACAGTGCAATCTGATACAGATTATTAGTATCCATAAATTCATCAAACACATCCGTACAAAGCACCACTGTTTTCGGAATAGCGATACGCGCATTTTCAAACTCGTCGAACTCCGGATGACGCTTCACCATATTATCAATAAATGCCAGTCCACGTCCTTTTCCTCCGAGAGAGCCATCCCCGATACGGGCAAAGTTAGAATAACGGTCGAAGCGGTCGCGCTTAAAGACCGCCACGACTCCCTGGTTCTTCATCTTACGATACTTCACAATCGCCTCAAAGATGATTTTACGGTGAGCATCCACATCCTGAAGACTATTCCAGGTTATCGGTTTCAAAAATTCAGCTACCGGGAACATGGCACGCGAATAAAACCAACGCGACACGTGATTCCGACTGATATGATATAAGAAGGACTCCGCAGGTACGGCAAAAAGAATATTTTGCAGCTCCTTCAAATTCCGGACGCGGGCAATCTCCTCCCCTGTATCCGGATTCCGGAAAATAAAATCACCAAAACCAAAATTATCGGAGACAATACGGCGCAAATCAACGTCCATCTTCTTGGAGTTCTTGTCAATAAAGCTGGCACCATACTTGGCTGCATAAGACGAATTTTCAGATTCGGAAGACTGTATAATCAAAGGAACGAACGGATCATTCTTACGTATCTCCGCACACAGCTTGATACCTGCCAGACCGTCTTTCTCCCCCCGTTCCACTTTCGGGAAACGGACGTCAGTGATTACCCCCAATATATTATTCTGATACTTATGATAGATTTCCATCGCCTCCTGATACGTACGTGCCAACACTATTTTAGGACGTCCACGCATACGGAGCGTACGCTGGTGAGCATTCAAGGCTTCAGTAGAGAATTCCTGACTCTGCTTCAACACGAATTTATACAGATTCGGCAAAATAGAAGAATAGAAACGAATACCATCCTCCACCAAAAGAATCAACTGCACACCGACCTCCTGCACATCGTGTTCCAGATTCATCTTGTCCTCTATCAACTTGATGATAGACACCAACAAGTCAGTATTACCCAACCAGCAAAATACATATTCAAACGCACTTAAATCTTCATTGATAATCCGTTTAGTAATACCATGACTGAAAGGAGTCAGGATGACAATAGGAATATGCTCGTATTTCTCTTTGATGTGACGGCCGATGTCGAAACTGTCATTATCCCCCGTGCTCGGCATACAAATCACCAGATCGAACGACATGTTTTCCAACTGTGACAGTGCTTCCTCCTCCGTAGACACCTGCGAGAAACGAGGTGGATAGCGCAGAGACAAAGAAGTGTATTCATTGAAAATCTTCTCATCAATGCGCCCGTCATCCTCCAACATGAAAGCATCGTAAGGATTAGCAATTAATAACACGTTAAAAATCCGCCTTGTCATCAAGTTAGCGAATTGTGTATCTTTGAAGTAAAGCTGGTTTAATTTATATTTACTAAGCATAAAGTCATTCTCCTTTCTTATTCCAAATCGTCATATCTCCAAAATCATGTTTCAGCAGATCGTTACTATGAATAATGGCATATTTAAATCCCAAATATTCACTACGAATATCCAACAACTCCTTTATAACCGGATAATAATCTTCTTTCTTACCTGACATATATTCATTAACAGCATAAGAGAAAAAGTTCATTTTTTGAATAAACTCATCATAAAATCGTTGTTCACGACAGTTCCTATAAGGTAGTTTCCCATTAAATAATAAATTCAACAACTGAATCGTTGAAAGCACTTCGGAAGTCGCATGGTCACTATTAAATATTACTTTCTGATTGACAAAGTCATTCGAATGCCTTATTATAGTCTCTATGTCATAATGGATCGGATCTAAGATATCATCATACTTATTCGATTTTTTATTATTGCAGTATCCACAAGCTACAAATAAGTTTTCCCATGTTTGTTTCAAGTCTCCATTATTAGCTTGCGACTTGAAATGTTCTACTTGGTAATCTGTTGTCAAATGCCGTTCGCACAAATAACATTTATCATTCTGATCCATCAGTAATTGTTTGCAGACTTCGTCCGTATTATAACTTTTATCTAAAGTTTGTGGCTTATCCGCATTCTTACAAATTCTAATCATCTTAATTAATTCTTATTTTGCCACTCTCTTTTCAGATCATAATATTTAGCTTTAACTGCAGGAGCTACTGCCTCCGGAATCTTATCAAAATCTTTCAGATACATATCCAATTCACTTTTATCCGAAACAGAAAGCTGCTCTGCACGAATCAACTCTTCCAGCCGTTGTAAACGCATTTGAATTTCACTGGAATCTGTGCGAACACCAAAATAACCTTCCGCTAATGCTTCATAAGAATAATCCGTTAAATCTTCAATCGGTTCACGATGTTCCAAATCAAAAGCAACAGCATTCTCTAAAGAATTAAGAATAAAAGGAGAATGAGTAGTAACAATAAACTGTATATTAGGGAAAATAGCAGTCAACATCGGCAAGATCATTCGCTGTAGTTCCAAATGAAGATGTGTTTCTATTTCATCAATCAACACAATTCCCTCTTTCTCGTATGCACGTACCACATTATCCTGCGATTGCATTTTTAAGATTAAATCGGCTACGATGTCCAATGCAGCTGAATATCCTGCTGACAACTCCGTGAATTTAAACGATTTTCCATGCGTTTGAATGAGGAAAGAGTAATCTTTATAATTGAAATCAAGTTCCAGGGTTGTATCATCAAATATCTGACGGAGGATATTACGAAAACCGACAAACCATTGACGAATATAATCAGCATCCTCCATTTTTCCTTCATTACGGGCTAAGGCTTCTTGCACTTTACAGTCAACCATAAAATTCAAGAACTGATCTACTTTATTGTGTTTCAGATCAGTTTTCATTTCCAAATCCGGTTTAATCGGATTCTTAGGTTCCACAAAAAGAGATCTACGTTCATCTGCATAATAGGCTATGATAAAATCTTGACTTAGAAAATCCTTAGAGATGGAATATATATCATGGAATGAAAGTTCCACTTTTCCATACATTTCTTCAATTCTAGTTTTATAATGTTCAATACTATCCTGATTAGAGACAATATCTCGCAAATTATTAGCAGCCTTAGCCGTTTGCAACCATGTTCGATGAGATATTAAATTCTTTTTAACATCTAAAAAGCTCAACGTCTTATCATTGCAAACCTTGTTCAAATGCTCCACAATTGCATTCAACAAAATAGTCTTACCACTTCCGTTCTTTCCCGTAATAATCAGATGTTTTTTCTCATTTTCAGAAATTGGAATACAAAAGTTTTCCAAATGAAAAATGTGATTAACCTTGATATTCGTAATAAAATTACCCATAGTCCTTTATACTTGATGATTACTTTTGCAAAGTTAATTTTTTAAATCTCATTTTCCATCATCTTCTTTATAAAGTTTACTTGTTTATCTCTTATTATTTTGTAGATTTGTAACTTTAAGTTTATTCAAAAAGACTTTTTATTCACATGAAAAAAGTAACTTTATTAATGAGTGGAATCATGGTGATGTCATGCGCTCCCCAACAGAAAAAGCTAGTCTACCCCGAGACAGCGAAGGTAGACACCGTAGACGTGTACTTCGGTACACAAGTTCCCGACCCTTACAGATGGTTGGAAAATGACACCAGTGCAGCTACTACTGCCTGGGTAGAAGCACAAAACAAAGTAACGAATGAGTATCTAAGCCAGATTCCGTTCCGGGAAAACTTGTTGAAACGATTGACCACACTGGCCGATTACGAGAAGATCAGTGCGCCAATCAAGAAACATGGTAAATATTACTTCAGTAAAAATGACGGCCTGCAGAACCAGAGTGTATTCTACGTACAGGATTCACTGGACGGCGAGCCTCGCGTTTTCCTCGACCCGAACAAGCTCTCGGACGATGGCACAGTGGCACTGACCGGTCTTTATTTCTCAAACGACGGCAAATATACCGCTTACAGTATCTCACGCAGCGGATCGGATTGGTCTGAAATATTTGTCATGGACACTGAAAGTGGCAAGTTATTGGAAGACCACATCGAATGGGCCAAATTTACCGGTGCCGCCTGGCAGGGAGACGGATTCTATTACAGCGCCTACGATGCTCCTGCCAAAGGAAAAGAATTCTCCAACGTAAACGAAAAGCACAAAATCTATTATCACAAAATAGGTGAACCGCAATCGAAAGATAAACTGATTTATCAGAATCCGGCTTATCCGAAACGTTTCTATACAGCCAGCACCAGCGAAGACGAACGTATTCTCTTCCTCACAGAATCCGGTGCCGGAAGAGGGAACAACTTATTTATACGAGACCTGAAAAAGCCGAATTCTCCTTTCATCCAACTGACTACCGACCTCGACTACCAATACTACCCGATTGAAGTGATAGGCGACCAGATTTATATTTATACTAACTATGGCGCACCGAAAAACCGGATCATGGTAGCCGACATCAACCGTCCGAAACTGGAGGACTGGAAAGAACTCGTTCCCGAATCGGAAGCCGTTCTTTCAAACGCAGAAGTGATCGGTGGCAAACTGTTCCTTACTTACGACAAAGATGCTTCGAACCATGCATACGTTTACGGGCTCGACGGCAAGCAGATTCAGGAAATCCAACTGCCGTCACTCGGTTCGGTAGGCTTCAGCGGCAACAAAGACGATAAAGAATGTTTCTTCGGATTCACTTCATTCACCATTCCGGGTGCCACTTATAAATATGACATGGACCAGAACACCTATGAACTATACCGTGCACCGAAAGTACAGTTCAACTCGGATGATTTTGTGACGGAACAAGTATTCTTTGCCAGCAAAGACGGTGTAAAAGTCCCGATGTTCCTTACCTATAAGAAAGATCTGAAGAAAGACGGAAAAAATCCTGTATTCCTTTACGGATACGGTGGTTTCGGCATCAGCCTCAACCCTGGTTTCAGTGCAATGCGCATCCCATTCCTCGAAAATGGCGGTATCTACGCACAAGTCAACCTGCGTGGTGGCAGCGAATACGGTGAAGACTGGCACGTAGCCGGAACTAAGATGCAGAAGCAGAATGTATTCGACGACTTCATCTCTGCTGCCGAATATCTTATCAACGAAAAATATACGAACAAAGATAAAATCGCCATTGTAGGTGGCTCCAACGGTGGTCTGCTGGTAGGTGCCTGCATGACACAGCGTCCGGACCTGTTCCGTGTAGCAATTCCGCAGGTAGGCGTGATGGATATGCTACGCTATCATAAATTTACTATCGGCTGGAACTGGGCAAGCGATTACGGAACAAGCGAAGACAGCAAAGAAATGTTTGAATACCTCAAAGGCTATTCTCCATTGCACAACCTGAAACCGGGCACGAAATATCCGGCAACACTGGTGACCACTGCCGACCATGACGACCGCGTGGTTCCCGCCCATTCATTCAAATTTGCCGCTACGCTGCAAGCAGACAACGACGGTACAAACCCGACACTGATCCGCATTGACAGCAAAGCAGGTCACGGTGCAGGTAAACCGATGGCAAAAGTACTTGAAGAACAAGCAGACATCTACGGTTTCATCATGTACAACCTAGGGATGAATATTAAGTATTAGGTATTAGCGCTGAATACTTACATTAAATATTAGGTATAAGGTATTAAGTATAAGTCTATGCGGTTTGCAGCGCAGCCTAATACTTAATACCTTATACTTTATACCTAGCACTTGTTTCTACTATCATTTTATCATTATTTAATCAAAATAATGGCACAAAATCAATCATATCTGAAAATTTTTCCTATATTTGCAGTGAGTTAGTTGACATTTTATCAGAATTAACCTTTTAAAATATAGTATCATGAACATCCAGAAAATCATGTCCTCTTTGGAGGCTAAGCATCCCGGTGAATCTGAATATCTTCAGGCAGTGAAGGAAGTTCTTCTTTCTATCGAAGATATATACAATCAACATCCTGAATTTGAAAAAGCTAAAATCATAGAAAGATTGGTAGAACCTGACCGTATCTTCACTTTCCGTGTGACATGGGTGGACGATAGAGGCGAGGTACAGACCAATCTCGGCTATCGTGTACAATTCAACAATGCGATAGGTCCTTATAAAGGTGGTATCCGTTTCCATGCATCCGTTAATCTTTCCATTCTGAAGTTCCTCGGTTTCGAACAAACATTCAAGAATGCACTGACTACCCTGCCTATGGGTGGCGGTAAAGGCGGTTCCGATTTCTCTCCACGCGGTAAGAGTAATGCCGAAATCATGCGTTTCTGCCAGGCATTTATGCTGGAGTTGTGGCGCCATCTCGGGCCGGACATGGATGTGCCTGCCGGTGACATCGGCGTAGGAGGACGTGAAGTGGGCTATATGTTCGGCATGTACAAAAAACTAACTCGTGAATTTACCGGTACATTCACCGGCAAAGGATTGGAATTCGGCGGTTCATTGATTCGTCCGGAAGCTACCGGTTTCGGAGGACTGTATTTTGTCAATCAGATGCTTCAGGCAAAAGGGATTGATATAAAAGGTAAGACAGTGGCAATTTCCGGTTTCGGCAACGTTGCCTGGGGAGCAGCTACTAAAGCTACCGAACTAGGTGCAAAAGTAATCACGATTTCCGGTCCGGACGGATATATCTACGATCCGGATGGTATCAGCGGTGAAAAAATAGACTATATGCTCGAACTTCGTTCTTCGGGTAACGATATTGTGGCTCCTTATGCCGAACAGTATCCGAACGCAACCTTCGTAGAAGGAAAACGCCCGTGGGAAGTGAAAGCAGACATCGCACTTCCTTGCGCCACCCAGAACGAATTAAATGGAGAAGATGCTCAAAATCTCATAAAAAATGACGTACTTTGCGTCGGAGAAATTTCCAACATGGGATGTACCCCTGAAGCTATCGATCTTTTCATTGAACATAAGACGATGTACGCTCCGGGTAAAGCGGTCAACGCAGGTGGTGTAGCCACTTCCGGTCTGGAAATGTCTCAAAACGCAATGCACCTTAGCTGGAGTGCTGCCGAGGTGGACGAAAAGCTCCATGCAATCATGCACGGCATCCATGCACAATGCGTGAAATACGGCACGGAACCCGACGGATATATTAATTATGTGAAGGGTGCCAACATTGCCGGGTTTATGAAAGTAGCTCACGCAATGATGGGACAAGGCGTTATTTAATAATTGAAAATTGAGAATTAAAAATTAAAAAATAAAAGAGTTTGGTAGTGGACTATATTAGTCAACAAGACATTTATTTTTCAATTCTCAATTTTTAATTCTCAATTTATTCAAGGACTTTGTTTAGTTGTATTTGTATTTGTGGTTTGCGCTGCTCGCCTCCTGTGACAGGACGCGGGTAGCGCTATTTTTTTGAGATTAACGTTATTTTCGCTGGAATTAATTATCTTTGTGGCATAATAGGTTAAATAATAGTTTGTGAATTTGTTATATGCGATAAATAACTCACAACTAATAATTTACTATTATTGGTTTTGTAATTAATAATCAAGTAATAAATAAAAAATGCTACAACCCGAATTGAAATTTCGCCGTGACAAAATTCGCAGCCTGATGGTGTCACAGGGCATCGACGCCGCACTTATCACTTGTAATGCAAATTTAATTTACACGTATGGCTGTGTAGTCAGTGGCTATCTTTACCTCCCCCTTCATTCGCCTGCACTATTATTTTTTAAACGTCCTAATAACATCACAGGAGAGCACTCATTCTCTATCCGCAAACCGGAACAAATCGTTGATCTGCTGAAAGAACAAGGATTGCCGATGCCAACCAAACTGATGTTAGAAGGTGACGAACTTCCTTATACGGAATATTGTCGTCTGGCCAGTCTCTTCCCGGAAGCGGAAGTGGTAAATGGTACCCCGTTGATTCGCCAGGCGCGCAGTGTGAAAACACCTGTAGAAATTGAAATGTTCCGCCGCTCCAGCATTGCTCATGCAAAGGCTTATGAGCAGATTCCAAGTGTATACCGTCCCGGTATGACGGACATTGAATTTTCCATCGAAATAGAACGTCTGATGCGCCTGCAAGGTTGTCTTGGAATTTTCCGGGTATTCGGACGCAGTATGGAAATATTCATGGGTAGTGTACTGACCGGAGACAATGCCGGTTACCCCTCTCCTTACGATTTTGCCTTAGGCGGTCAGGGACTTGATCCTGCCTTGCCGGGAGGAGCAAATAAAACTCCGTTAAAAGAGGGACAAAGCGTTATGGTGGACTTAGGTGGCAACTTCAACGGCTACATGAACGATATGAGCCGTGTATTCTCCATCGGCAAACTGCCCGAAGAAGCTTACACCGCCCATCAAGTTTGTCTGGATATCCAGGAAAAGATTGCTTCCATTGCCAGACCGGGCATTGCCTGTGAAGTGCTTTACGACACAGCAATCGAAGTAGTCAAAGCAGCCGGATTTGCCGACAAATTTATGGGAACAGGACAACAAGCCAAGTTTATCGGTCACGGCATCGGACTTGAGATTAATGAAGCTCCGGTACTGGCTCCCCGCATAAAGCAACCATTAGAACCGGGTATGGTCTTTGCCCTCGAACCGAAAATCGTTATTCCGGGTGTAGGTCCCGTAGGTATTGAGAACTCCTGGGTAGTGACCAACGAAGGAATCGAAAAACTGACAAACTGCAATGAAGAAATCATTGAATTAAGTTAAACAGACAATGAAAAAGATGTGTCCGGCAAAGAACAGGCACATCTTTTTCTACTAATAATAACACACTTAACCCCCAAAAACAATGAAACAACCTTTCATTCTAACCCTTGTTTCCTCTGTTGCCTGCGCTGCAACAGCCGCCAACAAAGCACCGGAAAACACCACACCGACAAAGTCAAAAACACCCAACGTTGTATTTATCTATGCCGACGATCTCGGCTACGGCGATCTGGAATGTTACGGAGCTAAAAACGTACAGACACCCAACGTCAACCGACTGGCAAAATCGGGAATCCTTTTCACCAATGCTCATGCAACAGCCGCCACCAGCACCCCTTCCCGCTACTCCATGTTGACCGGAGAATACGCATGGCGCAAAGAAGGAACGGATGTAGCGGCAGGAAATGCCGGAATGATTATCCGTCCCGAACAATACACCATGGCAGATATGTTCAAAAGTGTCGGTTACGCCACTGCCGCAGTAGGCAAATGGCATCTGGGACTCGGAGATCAAACCGCCACTCAAGACTGGAATGCTCCGTTACCTTGTGCACTGGGCGATTTAGGTTTCGACTATCATTACATTATGGCAGCTACAGCCGACCGTGTACCTTGTGTGTACATCGAAAACGGGAAAGTAGCCAACTATGATCCGAGTGCTCCCATCGAAGTCAGCTATCAAAAGAACTTCGAGGGTGAACCAACCGGAAAAAGTAATCCTGAATTACTTTATAACCTCAAGCCAAGTCACGGTCACGATATGTCGATCGTTAATGGAATTTCACGCATCGGTTTTATGAAAGGCGGTGGAAAAGCACTCTGGAAAGACGAAAACATTGCAGATTCACTTACCACACACGCCATTCGATTCATCGAGGACAACCAAAACAAACCTTTCTTTCTCTACTTTGCCACCAATGACGTACATGTGCCCCGCTTTCCTCACGACCGTTTCAGAGGAAAAAATCCGATGGGATTAAGAGGCGACGCTATCGTACAGTTCGATTATTGTGTCGGTGAAATCCTGAATGCACTCGAAAAACTGGGATTAAGAGAAAATACACTCATTATTCTTTCAAGTGACAACGGCCCGGTAGTAGACGACGGATACGATGACAAAGCAGAGGAACTGCTCAACGGTCATAGTCCTGCGGGACCGCTACGGGGCAACAAATATAGTGCCTTCGAAGGAGGAACCCGTATTCCTGCCATCGTCAGCTGGCCTGCAGGAGTAGAAAAAGGAATGACTTCAGACTTATTGGTTTCACAAGTGGACTGGCTCGCCTCTCTCGCTTCCCTGACCGGAGCTACGATGCCTAAGAATGCCGCACCGGATAGTTACAACTATCTGGGAAGTTGGCTGGGTAAAGAAAAGACAGACCGCCCGTGGGTGATAGAGCAGGCTTCCAATCACACACTGTCCGTCCGCACCAAAGACTGGAAATACATCGAACCGAATGACGGACCGAAAATGATTCAATGGGGACCGAAGATAGAAACCGGAAACTCTAAAGAACCCCAGCTTTATAAGATGAAAGAAGTGAAAGAGGTTACCAACTATGCAAAGAATATGCCGGAGAAAGTGGCAGAACTGCAGGGTATCCTTCAAAGCGTACGTGAAGGAAATGTTTCATTTTAATGACAACAACATCATGAATCATCAATCAATCCCATTGATAGGCAGCATCCTGCTTCTATCTACCCTATCTGCCAACGGACAGAAAAAAAATACCCAGCCCAATATCCTCTTCATCCTTTGTGACGATATGGGATATGGAGACTTGGGATGCTACGGTCAACCATTTATCCGCACCCCTCATATAGACGCCATGGCCAGTGAAGGAATGCGTTTTACGCAAGCATACGCAGGAAGTCCCGTCAGCGCCCCTTCCAGAGCTTCATTCATGACAGGACAACATTCAGGCCATTGTGAAGTACGAGGTAACAAGGAGTACTGGAAAAATGCACCGATCGTGGAATATGGACAGAATAAAGAATACTCAATAGTGGGGCAACACCCTTATGATCCCGACCACGTAATCCTGCCGGAGATCATGAAAGATAACGGCTACACCACAGGTATGTTCGGCAAATGGGCCGGAGGTTACGAAGGCTCCTGTTCCACTCCCGACAAACGAGGGATAGACGAATACTACGGTTATATCTGTCAGTTTCAGGCTCATCTTTATTACCCTAATTTCCTGAACCGTTATAGTAAAGCATTGGGTGACACCGGAGTGGTACGTGTAGTAATGGATGAAAACATCCAATATCCGATGTATGGTCCCGACTACCTGAAACGTCCGCAATATTCGGCCGACATGATCCACCAGAAAGCATTGGAGTGGCTGGATCAGCAAGACGGTAAACAGCCGTTTTTCGGCGTATTGACTTACACCTTGCCTCATGCGGAACTCGTTCAGCCGGAAGATTCTATCCTGAATGAATACAAAGCTAAATTCAACCCGGATAAAGAATTTAAGGGAAGCGAAGGCTCACGATACAACGCCATCACGCATACACACGCCCAATTTGCCGGAATGATTACCCGCCTGGACTATTACGTGGGCGAAGTTTTGAAAAAACTGAAAGAAAAAGGACTGGACGAAAACACATTGGTTATTTTCTCCAGTGACAACGGCCCTCACGAGGAAGGCGGAGCCGATCCTACTTTCTTCGGCAGAGACGGAAAACTACGCGGACTGAAACGTCAATGTCACGAAGGAGGAATACGTATTCCATTTATCGCCCGTTGGCCGGGACACATACCTGCAGGCGAAGTAAATGATCACATCTGTGCATTTTATGATTTAATGCCGACGTTCTGCGAAGTCATTGGTATCAAAGACTACGAAAAGAAATATCGCAATGAGGAAAAAGAAGTCGATTATTTCGATGGGATTTCTTTTGCTCCCACACTGCTGGGTAAAAATAAGCAAAAGAAACATGACTTTCTGTATTGGGAGTTTGATGAAACAGACCAGATTGCCGTACGCATGGATGATTGGAAAATGGTAGTGAAAAAAGGAACACCGTTCCTCTATAATCTAAAAACAGATATTCATGAGGATCATGACATAGCACTCCAACATCCGGATATCGTAGAAAAGATGAAGGCTATCATCTTTGAACAACATACTCCGAATCCTCATTTTTCGGTGACGTTGCCCAAACGGTAAACACACAGATAAAGAAATAATGAGTAATCAGCAGTTGGAAAGCAAGTTATCATTCATTCCGATGCGGTTTTGAGGAAAATACGGATTTTTGAAACTCCATCCAATAGAATGATTATATTTGCATTTTGATTATAAGGAATATATTACAAACCACTAATCAGTAAACAATGAAATTCAGCAATGTAAGATTATTAGTAAACGACTTCGCCAAATGCTTCAAATTCTACACCGAACAACTCGGATTGGAACCAGTCTGGGGAGATGAAACCAGCGGCTACGCCAGCTTTAAAGTAGCCGACGGAATAGAAGGCTTAGCCCTTTTTGTATCCGACTGGATGGCACCTTCAGCAGGCAATGCAGATAAGCAGCAACCTGTTGGGATGCGCGAAAAATCAATGATCTCCTTCAGTGTAGATAACGTAGACGAAACCTTTGCCGCTCTAAAAACAAAAGGCGTGACATTTATTAATGAACCTACAGATATGTCCGATTGGGGTATGCGTACCGTGTACCTGCGCGATCCCGAAGAAAATCTGATAGAACTCTTTACTCCTCTGTCACGGGAGCAATGTAGCCAGGAACTCCTCGAAGAAGATAAGAAATTTCAATAAGAGATATTGCTAACAGAAACATGCCAATACAAGTGAGCCGGAAAAGACATTCAATAAGCCCCATAGTGACATCACTATGGGGCTTATACGTTCACTTGGCATCCCACTCAATACTGCCTTGTTTACTCCAATTCAACTACTGATTCGCATAAATCAGTGTCTGAATACTATAGGATTACGATGCCTGATTTTATATCTGTTCCGTCCTTCTATCAGCGAATAGGCGTCATCCCCATCTTCTTTGCCCGTTCCAGCATGAAAGCATGAGCCGCCTCATATTCATTCGGAATCACTCCATCCAAAATTGCATCTTTAATAGCACTCTTCAAAACTCCGACTTCACGACAAGGTTCCAAGCCGAAAATCTCCATAATTTCTTCTCCGCTCACAGGTGGCTGGAAATTACGGACACGGTCCTTCTCTTCCAAATCCTTCAGTTTCTGTCGAACCAACTGGAAGTTATTCAGGAAACGCTGTTTACGTTCCATATTCTTGGAAGTAATATCCGCTTCGCAAAGCATCATCAAGTCGTCAATGTCATCACCCGCTTCAAAGAGCAGACGACGTACAGCCGAGTCTGTCACGACATCATCCGCGATAACGATCGGGCGCATGTGCAGGCTGACCAGCTTTTGTACATACTTCATCTTCTCATTCATCGGCAACTTCATCTTGCGGAAGATATGCGGAATCATCTTTTCACCGATAAAGTTATGATTATGGAACGTCCATCCCGCTTTAGGTTCCCAACGTTTCGTGGCAGGTTTGGCAATGTCGTGCAACAAAGCAGCCCAACGCAGCCAAAGGTTATCAGTCTTCTTGCTGATATTATCCAGCACTTCCAACGTATGATAAAAATTATCCTTGTGAGAACGTCCGTTCCGTGTTTCCACACCCTGCAAGGCGGCAAATTCCGGAAAAATCAACGGCAGCAAACCGCTACGCTCCAAATCAATAAATCCTTTTGAGGGGATTGGAGAAAGAATAATCTTATTCAGTTCGTCCGCAATACGTTCACGGGATATAATTTCAGTCCGTTCCTTATTCCGGCAAAGCGATTCGAAAGTATCATCGTCAATGTAAAAACCCAATTGCGTAGCAAAACGGATGCAACGCATCATGCGCAAGGGATCATCGCTGAAAGTAATATCCGGGTCGAGGGGAGTGCGGATTGTCTTTTCCTTCATATCCTCCAAACCTCCAAACGGATCTATCAATTCGCCAAAACGTGCTTTATTGAGACATACGGCCAGAGCATTGATCGTGAAATCGCGACGATTCTGATCGTCTTCCAGCGTGCCGTCTTCAACAATAGGTTTACGCGAATCCCGTTGATAAGACTCTTTACGTGCACCAACAAACTCTACTTCCGTGCCTCTATATTTTACTTGTGCTGTTCCGAAATTCTTGAAAACAGAAACATGAGCACCACGTCCCAACTGTTTTCCAAGGGCTTCCGCCATTGCAATTCCACTTCCTACAACTACTACATCTATATCTTTAGAGGGACGCTGCAGAAAAATATCACGAACGTAACCACCTACCACATAACACTCCATACCAAGTGTATCAGCCGTTTCGGCTATCTGTCCGAAGATGGGTTCGCTAAAATGCTGCTTCAATTCCTCTTGAGTCAACTCTATCATTCTTTTTAGTTATAAGTTTTGAGGGGACAAAATTACAAAAATAAGGGATATATTTGTACTTTTGCCGCTAATAAAACCAGTAAATAGAATTTGTGATGAAAAAACTGACTATCCTCTTTTGTGGTACGCTGGCATTAGCTGCCTGCGGAAATGGCCTTGAGAAAAAAGCCAATGAAAAACTGATGGTTGCCAAGGCTGCCTACGAACGTGGCGACTATGAAGAAGCTAAGTTACAAATTGACAGTATCAAGATTCTCTATCCCAAAGCGTTCGAAGCACGTAAGGCGGGACAGACACTGATGCTCGATGTTGAAACAAAGGCTCAGCAAAAAACGCTTGCTTACCTGGATAGCGCCTTTCAGGCAAAGACAGAAGAATTCAATGCCATCAAGGACAAATTCAAACTAGCAAAAGATGCCGAATATCAACAAGTCGGCAACTACCTCTGGCCTACACAGACCATTGAAAAGAATATGCACCGTTCGTACCTCCGCTTCCAAGTGAACGAGCAAGGTATAATGAGTATGACTTCCATCTACTGTGGTGCCGGCAATATTCACCATACAAAAGTGAAAGTGATTGCTCCTGACGGCAGTTTTGCAGAAACTCCAAGCTCCAAAGACAGCTACGAGACAACGGATATGAACGAGAAAATAGAAAAAGCTGACTACAAACTAGGGGAAGACGGAAATGTGATCGAATTCCTGAATCTCAATAAAGACAAAAATATCCGTGTGGAATATATAGGCGACCGCACCTATAAAACGACAATGAGTCCAACCGACCGCCAGGCCGCAGCAGGTGTTTACGAATTAGCACAAATCCTCTCGGCCATGGAACAGATTAAAAAAGAACAAGAGGAAGCCAACCTGAAAATCGGATTCATCAATAAGAAGAAAGAACGGAAAGCACAGGAAGAAATTACCGATTAGTAAAAGGAAAGCCATCCACCAGAAAAAACCATTGGTTAATAATAAAATAGACGGGAATAGTTGTTATTTTTCATAAACGACAACTATTCCCGTCAAATGCATAATGAGACTCTTAATCCTCTGCGTGAGAGAAAAGGCGTTTCCTGGTAGGGAGAAAAGGCGTAGTCTGCCATCATCAAACGGCGTAGCCTGATAACCAAAAACGGCGTGGTCTACACGCCTTTATTTTATCCTTCTATTCAACTGATTATTAGCCTTTTCCTGCTTTGATTTTCCGACCCGTTTTCCGGTCGTCTTCTTTTTACCGACTGCAGACTTTGTCTTTCCGGCAAAAGGATTGTTACTTTTTTTGATTGGCATAGACAGCACTTATATAGACAGTACTTATTTCTTATAATTCCTATTCTCCTTCGTAATACTCACCCAAAAACCAGCGAGCCACAAAATCCCAGTTTTCCCGCAACAACTCCTTTCCGTTCTCAAACGGGAACTGTGCTTCCGGCAACAAATCATGTTCCATTCCATATTTCAGCAGATCGAACGGACACAAACCTTCTTCACAAAACAGCTCGTATGCTTCCTCTTCAGCCAGTTCGGCATTGTAGAGCGGATTACGTTTGTCTGCAAAATATTCGGCTACATCAGGACCGATCAACAACCCTTTCGGATTGGCAAAAACCACAAAGTTACCGAACTCCTTTAAGTCAGGCAACAAAGAATCCTCTTCATCTTCCCACTTCAACGACTGCACAAAGAAAAATTTCAGCGCTTCGTAAGAGTCAAAGTATAAAAGCGGTTCACCTTTGCTCGCTTCAAGGAAACGTTCTACGTTCGTAGGCATCTTTTCTCCCGGCAAAGCTACCGGCAGAGGCATCCGCTTCTTTTGCATCAGCTCCGTTTCCATCAGCCAGTCCGTTGCCAGATAATCGCTGATAGGAGCCAATTCGAACGCAACATCCAAACGGTTGTAAAGCGTATCCGCAAACTCCAGCAAATCCGCATCCATCGGGTTCTCTACTCCATCAAAATCATCGCCAACCGGAGAATTGATGGCCCACAAAAGGAAAACAACATCTTCACGGTTAATTTCGTCCGGCAAATATTCCTCCGTCAGTGCGTAAAAAGGCAAATAACGTCCGTAGCTTTTCCGGTGCCAATGAATAAACTGACGCCAATTTCCTCCATCTGCTACGCAATCTTCCAAATACAGGGCACACGTCAAAGCCACTCGCTTCTGGTCTTCCTCCCACTCTCTCCCACCGTATATAAAAGAATCTGCCACCAACGGCAATAGCTGGTTAGCGAAATCCAGATACCATTCATCCGTATCCACTGCTTTTGCACGACCATGAGCGTCCAGCCATGCTTTCATATATATCTTCTGTTGCTTCATACTACAAACGTTTCAAAGCCAGTTTGATAACCTTTTCTACCGGAGCATCCGGCTCCTCCTTCAAGATAGCCAACACCACCTTCTGTGAAGGTGCAGCAGCAAAGCCTAGCATCGTCAATGCAGACACCGCCTCTTCCTGCACTTCCGCATTGGCAGGTTGCAACAACAAACCTGCGGAAGCCCCTCCGGCAGCAGACATACCCATTGTTTTTATCTTATCTTTCAGGTCGACAATCACGCGTTGCGCAGTCTTCAGCCCGATGCCTTTCACCGTTTTCAACATGTTCGCATTTTCGGTACTGATTACGTTCACCAGTTCGGCAGGCGAGAGAGCCGAAAGAATCATACGAGCCGTGTTCCCCCCGATTCCGGAAACGGAAATCAATAATAGGAAAATCTCCCGTTCCTGTTTCTCGGCAAATCCGTAGAGTACATACGCATCTTCACGAATCGCCTCGTAAATATATAGCTTACAACTTTTCTTTCCCTGAATAGCCGAATAGGTATTCAAAGATATATTGGCGGCATATCCCACCCCGTTACAGTCGATCACCGCGGTTGCCGGACTTAGTTCGGCAAGTTCGCCTCTAATATATTCTATCATAACAGGGACAAAGATAAAACTTTCTCACCACAGATTACACTGATTTTCACAGATTATTCTTTTGCACATTAGATATGAAGAATATGAAAAAAATAAAAATATTAAAGCAGATGAACCAAAGTTAGTAGTAATTTGTTTACATTTGCAATCAAAAGAAAGAAATTTGTTCATTAAAACCAAGAAAAGAATGAAAAAAGTAAGAGCTGCCATCGTTGGTTATGGCAACATTGGACATTATGTACTTGAAGCGCTTCAGGCGGCACCTGATTTCGAAATAGCCGGAGTCGTTCGTCGTGCAGGAGCAGAGAACAAACCGGAAGAGTTAGCAAACTACGCAGTAGTGAAGGACATAAAAGAGCTGGGAGAAGTAGACGTAGCTATTCTTTGCACGCCGACCCGCAGCGTAGAAAAATATGCAAAAGAATATCTGGCGATGGGAATTAACACGGTAGACAGTTTCGATATCCACACCGGTATCGTAGACCTGCGCCGTACCCTGAATGCTACCGCCAAAGAACATAAAGCCGTATCGATCATCTCTGCCGGATGGGATCCGGGAAGCGATTCCATCGTACGCACCATGCTGGAAGCAATTGCTCCGAAAGGCATCACCTACACCAACTTCGGTCCCGGTATGAGTATGGGACACACAGTAGCCGTAAAAGCGGTTGACGGAGTGAAAGCTGCCCTTTCCATGACCATTCCGACCGGCACGGGAATCCACCGCCGCATGGTATACATCGAACTGAAAGACGGATATAAATTCGAAGAAGTAGCCGCTGCCATCAAAGCAGATCCTTACTTCGTGAACGATGAAACACACGTAAAACTCGTTCCGAGTGTAGACGCCCTGCTGGACATGGGTCATGGTGTAAATCTGACTCGCAAAGGTGTATCAGGCAAAACACAGAACCAGTTGTTCGAATTTAATATGCGTATCAACAACCCCGCACTGACCGCACAAGTGCTGGTATGCGTGGCACGCGCTTCCATGAAGCAACAACCGGGATGCTACACGATGGTAGAAGTTCCCGTTATCGACCTTCTCCCCGGCGACCGCGAAGAATGGATCGGACATTTGGTATAATATATTTTATACATAAAACAAAATTAAAATAGAGAAAGGTGTATCGCCTTTCTCTATTTTTTTTATCTTTGTGAGCATACTACAAAAACACAATTATGAAAAAACTATTTATTCTCTGCGCATTTCTGTTACAATTTCTGTCGCCTGTCCACTCGCAACAAGCCACAACAGCCACCATAGAGCCCAATCTAAAGTACGGAAAACCTTCCAAAGAAGAACTATCTCTCACCTCCTATGCCCCCGACACCACCGCCACGGCTATTTATCTTTTCCATCAGGGACAAAGTGACTTCGTCTACCACGACGGTTTTCAACTGACTACCGAGCATTGGGTACGCATCAAAATCCTGAAACCGCAAGGAGTGTCATACGCCGACGTGTCCGTTCCCTACTACTCTCCTACCGATAGGGACGAAGGGCAGGAAAGAGCCAGCGACATAGAAGGCTGCTCCTACAATATGGAAAACGGGAAATGTATAAAAACGTCCATGAAGCGGGAATCCATCTCTTTCGAGCGGATCAACAACCTGTATAAAATGCTAAAATTCTCTCTGCCCGCTGTCAAAGAAGGCACTGTCATCGAATATCACTACAAACTCTACTCCGACTATTTTTCACACATCGACAACTGGATGATGCAGGAAGAACTCCCGATGCTCTACAACCAGTATAAGATCACCATCCCGCATGTGTTTATCTATAACATCGAATTGCGGGGAAAGGACTACATACAAGTGAAACAAAGAGACTCCTCCATCCATGCCACGGAACGTGAGGGAGGCAGTGTAGGCGGAGTCAGCAAAGACTTCACCGTTTCGGCACAGGAAACCACCTTTACCTCACGCAACCTTCCGGCTATCCGTCAGGACGAACCCTACTGCTGGTGCCCGGAAGACTACAAGGTGCAAGTAAGTTTCGACCTGCAAGGCACGCAATTTACCCCCAACGAATACAAGCCATACAGCCAGAAATGGGAAGATGTAGACAACCAGCTGTTGAAACCGGAAAATACACAGTTCGGCAAATACCTTTCCTTCACTAACCCATTCCGCCCGGAAACGAAACAGGCATACAACAGCGAAATGAGTTTCGAAGAGAAAATTATCTGCGCCTTTCAGATACTCAAAAAGAAAATGGCATGGAACGGACGCTATCAGCTCTACAGCAAGGAACTCGAAAAGGTGATTCCCAAAGGAAACGGCAGCAACGCCGACCTGAATTTCATCCTTATCAGCATTCTGAAAGACTTCGGGCTGGAAGCCTATCCGGTAGTTTTGAGCCGACGTTCGTCGGGCATGCTGCCTTACAACTTCCCTTCCCTGCAAAAACTGAATACGTTCATTGTCGCCATCTACGACATAAACAAACAGAAATACGTCTTTTTAGACGGCTCCATGGACGTGCCCGCTCTCAATATACTTCCACTCGAACTGTCTGTAAACAAAGCGCGTATCCTCTCCCCGAAAGTGAAAGAAGAAAAGAAATGGGTGAACGTAATGGCTCTTGCCGACAACAAAAGTTTTATGAAGATTGAGGCCCGCATGGAAGGAAACCAAGTGAAAGGACATCGCAGCACCATTCTCTACGGACAGGAAGCCGTAGAATATCAGGCAAACGAGAAGCACAAACAAGACAGTATCGTTTCGACCCCCGAAAGCAATGCCAGCCAGAAAAACAAACTCACCGTCACCAACCTGAAAGTGAAAAAGCAGGAAAATGACTGGGCACTGATAGAAGAAGAATTCGACTTCGTCCTGCAAACCGACCAGACGGATAGCCACCTCTATATTAACCCGATGCTCTTTCCGCAACTAAAAAGCAATCCTTTTATCCAGACGGAACGAGTGCTTCCCATTGAATTTCCTTATCCGTACAAGTTTACAATGCTGACTACACTGACTCTCCCCGAAGGATACGAAGTGGAAGAAACGCCCCAGCCACAAGTCATCCGGACACAAGGAGACGGCTTGCAGTGCAAATATATGATTCAGAGACAGAGAAATACAATCTCACTTAATTATATTTTCTACTTGAAAGAACCTATATTCCTCACCGAACAATACAAACAACTGCAGGAACTATGGACCAAAGTGATCGAGAAAAACAACGCACTCATCGTGCTCAAGAAACTATAGAATCATCACAACTTAAAAACTCCAAAATCATGATGAAAACACTGTTAACCTTCGTTTTCTTACTACTGGGGTGGCAAAGCTCTGCCCAGCAAACAGACACAAACACCATCACCCCCAGCCTAAAATACGGCAAACCATCGGAGGAAGAGCTGAACATGACTGCGTATGCCCCGGACACAGCCGCCACAGCCGTAGTGCTCTATTCAAAGAATACCGCCCGCTACGACCTGATTAACAACGAATTCCGGCTTGTGTACACATACGAAACAAAAATCAAGATACTCAAATCCGAAGGTACGTCTTATGCCGACATCAACATTCCATTTTACTCCAACGCGAACAGTGGAATCATGAAGGAGAATGTCGGTCAGATTGACGCCTCGGCCTACAATATGGAAAATGGGAAAATAGTGCGTACCAAAATGAAACGTGACCTGATTTTCAATGAGCGACTCAACAAAACTTATGAACAGGTCAAATTTTCGATACCTGCCGTCCGCGAAGGAACCGTATTCGAATACAAATATCAGATCAATTCCGACTTTTATTACAGCATCAACCATTGGGAAGCTCAAAGAGATATCCCCGTACTCCTGGCACAATACGACATCACGATTCCGGAATATTTCGAATTCAACCTCGACATGAGAGGATCACATACCTTAAATCCGAAAGATCAGTCGGAAAGCACATCTTTCCACCTGCAATATCAGAATGGGCAGATCGAAAAAATCGATTGTACGGGACGCCATCTAAGTTTCACCGGCAAACAATTACCCGCTCTCCGCCCGGACAGCTACGTATGGTGTGCAGACGATTACAGGAGCGGCGTCAACTTCGAACTGCGGGGGATCAGCTTCCCCGGAGCACTCTACAAATCATTTACGCACACCTGGACGGAAATTGACAAAATGCTGATGGAGGACGAAGATTTCGGTTCGCCACTCAAAATGCGCAACCCGTACCGGGACGAAATGACGTCACTGGCTCTCGACAAGCTCTCCGACCGACAGGATAAGATTGCGGCCATCTACACGTTCCTCAAAAGCAAAATTTCGTGGAACGGGCAATACGCCCTCTACGGCAGCGAAGTGAAAAAGGCTGTCAAAAACGGCACAGGAAGCAATGCGGATATCAACTTTGCGTTAATGAGTATGTTGCGTGACGCTCAAATTCCCTGTTATCCGGTAGTCATGAGTCGTAAAAACCTGGGAATCCTTCCCCTTAGCCATCCTTCTATCCAGAAGCTCAATACCTTTATTGTCGGCATAGCCGACACCGACAGCACTTTTGTGTTCCTCGACGGTTCCGTGACCAACGGATTCATGAATATCCTGCCACCGGTATTGATGGTAAACCGCGCACGCCTCATCAATGGCATAGGCCAAGACAACTGGATAGACTTGAGCAGGCTCGGGAAAAACCAGATACGTTCATCCGTCAAAGCTCAAATTCATCCTGACGGAAAGATCACCGGCAACCGCCAATCGGGCTACGTCGGACAATATGCCTCCGGTTTCCGCAGCCGTTACCATGCAGCCAAAGACAGCACGGAGTTTATCAACAAACTGGAAACGGAAGAAAACATCAAGATAACCAAGTTCACTACGGAAGGAGTGAACATCTTCTCACCCAAAGTGACGGAAAGTTTCGAGTTTGAGAAGCAGGCAACCGTAAACGATCATCTGATTTACGTCAACCCATTGATTTTCATGCATGTCAGCAAGTGTCCGTTTACCCAGGTAGAACGACGACTGCCACTGGAAATGCCTTACACCGAACAGCTCATGCTGGTGGTCAACCTGACACTTCCCGAAGGATATGCCGTAGACGAACTGCCACAGTCGATGAATCTGCAAACGGAAGACAGGCAAGGATTCTGCCGATACAACATCCAGCAAAAAAATAACACAATCACCGTCACTTACTCATTCGCTTTCAACAAACTACTTCATCTCATCGACGAATACAAAGGAGTGAAAGCGTTCTGGGAAATGATTGCCGAGAAAAACAACGAGATTTTAGTACTCAAGAAAATATAAACTTTACCTATTTATAAAATGATTCGTTCCAGCCACCCCATCCTGAAACAAAGGATATGCCGGGCATTCGGTCTGTCCTGTGCCATTCTTTACCTAAGTCTGCACATACAGCCGGCATGTGCACAGGATATTCTCAAGGATGCCAATTCCATCATCGTGGAAGCACGCACAGAGGTTCTCTGCAAATCCATGACTCAATCCATAGAAAAAGAAAGCCTGACAATCAGCGTCCTCAACCGTAAAGGATTGGAGGCAGCCCGTTTCTTCTGCGGATGTGACATGTTCCGTTCTTTGCAGAAATTCTCCGGAGAAATCCTCAATGCCACCGGACAAAGTGTACGTAAGATAAAGAAATCCGAACTACAGAAAAGTGAATACAGCTCTTCGCTTACCACGGACGATTATTTTTATTATTACGAATGTAATTATCCTTCTTTCCCTTTCACAGTGAAATACGAATGGGAAATGAAATGCAACAACGGACTGATCGGCTATCTCCCTTTTGTCCCGCAGGCAGAATTTAACCAGGGAGTGGAGAAAGCGACTTACCGGATCGAGCTGCCCGCAGGACGAGGATGCAGATACCGCGAACTGAACACGCAGGGAAAAGGAATCGAAGTGAAGGAGTCCACCGGAGCCGACGGGCAGCAAGTGATCGAAGCCACCGCTTCCAAGCTCTCTCCCATCATCAAAGAACCTTTCGGTCCGGATTTCGCCGAGCTATTTCCACGTGTCTACTTTGCTCCCTCCGCTTTCAAGTACGACAAGTCGGAAGGCGATATGAGCAGCTGGCAAAAGTACGGAGAATGGCAATACCAACTGCTCGACGGACGCGACCTGCTCACCGAACCTTTCCGCGCCAAGCTGCACGAACTGACAGCCAGCTGCACTACCGACCGGGACAAGGTGAAAGCAATCTACGATTATCTGGCCAAAACCACCCGTTACGTGAGCATCCAACTAGGCATCGGAGGTTTACAACCCATTGCCGCCGCCGATGTTTGTCGCACGGGGTTCGGCGACTGTAAAGGATTGTCCAATTACACCCGCGCCATGCTGAAAGAGTTGGGAATTGCTTCCACTTATACAGTCATCAGCACCACCAACGAGCGTTTGCTACCAGACTTCTCCAGTGCCAACCAGATGAATCACGTCATCCTGCAAGTTCCGCTTCCCCAAGATACGCTCTGGCTGGAATGTACAAATCCATCGCTTCCCTTCGGCTATGTCCACCAAGACATTGCGGGACACGACGCCTTACTCATCGAACCGACCGGCGGCCAGATGTATCGCCTGCCCACCTATCCCGACTCGCTGAACACACAGCACATCGTTGCCAACATCACCCTCTCCCCCACAGCCGAGGCACGGATAGAGGTGAACGAAATCTCCCGGATTTTTCAATATGAGAATGAAGCAGGCATCGTCTATCTGGAGCCCAACAAACAAAAAGACCGCATCCGTTCAAGCATCAACTTATCCCAAGCCGATATTCAGAACCTGCAAATCAGCGAGTGCAAGGAGGCCAATCCGTCTATCACCTTCGACTACACTGCCACCAGCAATCAATACGGGCATAAAACGGGCAACCGTCTGTTTATCCCCGCCAATGTGTTCCGAAAAGAATTCAGTGTTCCTCCTGTGACGAAGCGCACCTATCCCATTTACATCAACTACGGATACACAGATGCCGACAGCATCCGCATCCAACTGCCGGAAGGATATGTAATCGAAGGACTTCCGAAACCGCTTGACGTGAAAAGCAAGTTCGGCAGTTTCCATTCCGATATTCAGGTGAAAGATAAGGAAATCTACATCACTCACCGATTGTTTATGTGCAAAGGGGTTTACAGTCCGGATGAATATGCGGCATTCATTGATTTCCGCAAGCAAGTGGCAGGACAATATGGAGGAAAAATCATTTTAAAAAAAGAATAAGGAGGGAAACGCTTTACGGAAAATAAAGTATCTTTGCGACTCAACATTTTTTGTGACTTAACCATTCAAAAAAAGGAACATTGAAGAACAAACGATACAATAATATAGAAGAATGGGCAAATACCCTTAGTCACGGAGCAGGTATCCTGCTTGGAATCGTGGCCGGATATTTCCTATTGGAAAAGGCTTCCGAGAATATGGAACCGCAGTGGGCAGTTGCTTGTGTATCCGTCTATCTGGCGGGGATGCTTTCCTCTTATATCAGTTCTACGTGGTATCACGGCAGCCGTCCGGGAAAACTGAAAGAGTTGCTCCGCAAATTCGATCATGGAGCTATCTACCTGCACATCGCGGGCACCTACACTCCTTTCACGCTACTTGTCCTGCGGCATGCCGGAGGATGGGGATGGGGAATCTTCGCTTTCGTCTGGCTGTCGGCTATTGCCGGTTTCATTCTTAGCTTCAAAAAGCTGAAAGAACACAGCAACCTCGAAACGGCCTGTTATGTGGGTATGGGTGCGTGCATATTAGTGGCCATGAAACCTTTGCTGGATCATCTGGGAGAACTGGGAGCCACTACTGCTTTCTGGTGGCTGATCGGCGGTGGAGTCTCATACATCGTGGGAGCTGTCTTTTATTCATTGCGCAAACCGTATATGCATGCCACTTTCCATTTGTTTTGCCTGGGAGGCAGCATCGGACATATCATTGCAATCTGGCTGATTCTGTAAGGAATGGTAGGGACAAAAAAAAGGCTATCTATCCCAGACAGCCAATCTTTGTTAACCTTAAATCTAATACTATGAAAAACACAGTACAAAGATACGGACTTTTCGGTCATCTCCAAATTTTCAGGCCAAAGCAGCCCAACTTATAACACGGTTTAATAAAAAGCAGAGGTTCGTTAACATTTAACGCAACAAAGTTAAAAATTAACGAATCGTTTATTAACTATTTAAACAATCAGATCACCTGAATTTAAAACGAACAAACAAACAGATTCACAAATTCGTTATATAGAAAAGAGGAACTTAAAACGAAAACGATTTAGAACGCAAATTTATGGATTGGGAAAATCACCTGATAAAACACCTGCAATGGTCGGACTCCATCATCAACCGGGAGGCAAAAGAACACGTAGCCCGTGAAATTGCCGCCAAGGCAAAAGATGGGGATGTGGTAGGAGTCGGCTCCGGTTCTACAGTCTACCTGACTCTGTTCGAACTCTCACGACGGATTCGTGAAGAGCACTTGCATATCGAAGTGATTCCCGCCTCACAAGAAATCTCGATGACCTGCATACAGCTAGGCATCCCCCAAACTACCCTCTGGAACAAACGCCCCGACTGGACATTCGACGGAGCGGACGAAGTAGATCCGCAACAGAACTTGATTAAGGGACGTGGCGGAGCGATGTTCAAAGAGAAACTACTGATTAGAAGCAGCCGCAAAACGTTCATCATCATCGACCCCAGCAAGCGTGTGAATCAGCTGGGAAGCAAATTTCCCATCCCTGTAGAGGTCTTTCCGGACTCACTGACTTATGTAGAGCATGAGTTGCAGCGACTGGGTGCCTCGGAGATTGTTCTTCGTCCCGCTCGTGGCAAAGACGGACCTATCTTTACAGAAAACGGCAACTTTATCCTCGACACCCGTTTCAACTACATCGACTCTTCGCTCGAAGAACAACTGAAGGCAATCACCGGTGTTATAGAGAGTGGACTTTTCATAGGTTATGACATCAAAGTGATCGTGGCGGAATAAAATAACACAAGCTGAAAATCCCAATTTGCAGAGACGTAAATTTGATTTGTTCTAATGCAAATTAAATAGTATGGCTTTACCTTTATTTTAGTTAGTAGAACTAGGTTATCTGACACCCGGGTCTCAGACATACCGACACCCGGGTGTTGGGTACGCTGACACCCGAGTGTCAGGCATCATGAGACCCGGGTGTCAGACAACTTATACTTGCAGTCTTTTGCATTCTTCTTTACTATCACTCATAATTTCAATCACTATTAGATTGTAACATTTAACTCATACCTCCAAAACACGAATATTAAAAACGCCTAGATAAAGAAAAACACCGGGAAATTCATTCAAAATTTGGGTAGAATATTAATCCCATCTCAAAAATCAATGAGAAGCAAAGATTACTAAATAAATGAGAATTGATAAAGGAAGTTTCAATAAAAGAAACGGAAGAATAGGTTATTTTTTAAAATCCGAAACAAAAACATTGAAAAACAATAAGATAGGAGAAAAAAAGCACGAGGAAAGGGAGAAAAAAAGATCAATAAGTCTTAGCAGAACTTGGTACATTCGTGATTGTAAACTTACCGTCAATATCAGTGATAGTACCAAGGGTAGTGCCATTCACCAATATTGAAGCACCTACGACAGGTTGCCCATCTTCTTCAGAGGTAACCAAACCGGTAACTCTGGATGTTTGCGCTGTCACCAGACCTATACCTATAAAAAGGAAGGTCATTAAGAACATCAATTTTCTTTTCATAAATTCTCTCTTAAATTTAACCTATAAACAGATTTTTTGTCTCTAACAGGTTGCAAAGATAACACGAATTATGACAAATCGAAAAAAGTGTTACGTATTTAACTAAAAAATATCGTTTTGAAAGCAAGAACTTTCTAAAAACTGATAGGTTAAAACAAAACGTTTCCAATTTAGCATCTTTTAAAAGATGATTTCTATCAGAAAGAAAGCATCAAAATCAGGCTTTTCAAGGAAAAGTGAACATTATTACCTCCTAAACGGTATCTTTTTATCATTTTACACCTTCAAAAAGGTTAAAGAACTATTAACAATGATAAAGGCAGAAACTTCTACATACCAAGTTCTGCTAAAACTTTGCGCGTTTCTTATGTAGGAATGATTTCGCAGGACGTTTCCATCAAACCGGGAGTGATAAATGTTGTATTAAAAAGCGACGCGAAAGCACTGGATGAGGTTGTAGTGACAGCCATGGGTATCTCGCGCGAGAAAAAAGCACTGGGTTACGCCGTTCAGGACGTAAAATCAGATCAACTGACGCAAGCTGCCAACTCTAATCTGGCGGGAGCATTGCAAGGTAAAGTGTCAGGTCTGGACGTTAAACCTTCAAGTGGTATGCCGGGAGCTTCTTCACAGATCACCATCCGTGGTGCACGTTCTTTCTCGGGTGACAACACTCCGCTTTACGTTATTGACGGAATGCCGGTGACCAGTACTCCTGACGTTAGCACAGACATTCAGAACAATGGTAGTGTGAGCGGAGCGGACTTCGCCAACCGTGCAGTGGATATCGACCCTAATGATATTGAAAGTATCAACATTTTGAAAGGTCAGGCTGCTTCTGCGCTTTATGGTATCCGCGCTTCCAATGGTGTGATTATCATCACGACCAAAAGCGGTAAAGGACTGGAAAAAGGCAAACCGCAGGTTAGCTTCTCTTCCAATGTCAGCTTCGATGTAGTCGGTCGTCTGCCGGAGTTCCAGAAAACATATGCACAAGGTTCGGGTGGAGTATTCAGTGCCACTTCGGGAACATCTTGGGGACCTAAGATTTCCGAACTTCCCAACGACGCAACGTATGGTGGTAGTAATGCAAATAGTGACTATGCCAAAGAGTATGGTGTACATCAAGGAAAATATTATGTTCCCCAACGTGCAGCAGCTGGTCTTGATCCATGGGTCACTCCACAGGCATACGACAACGCCAAGGATTTCTTCGACACAGGAATTACCTGGAGTAACTCACTGAATGTAGCACAGATGCTCGATAAAAGCTCCTACTCTATCTCATTGGGAAATACACATCAAGATGGTATTATCTCAAGCACTGGCATGGATAGATATAATGTAAAGGTAAGTGCGGACACCAAACTGACTAATAACTGGAGCTCCGGATTTACAGCTAACTACATCACCACTTCCATCGATAAAGCGGTGACTTCCGGTAATGGTCTGTTGAGAACGGTTTACGCAGCCCCTCCCAGTTATGATCTGGCCGGGATTCCAAGCCATGTAGACGGCAACCTGTACGCACAAAATTCTTTCCGTGGCAGTTTTGACAACGCTTACTGGGCGATGGAGAACAACAAATTTACGGAAGATACCAACCGTTTCTTCGGAAATGTATATGCAAGCTATCAGACTGATTTCGGCACAACGAACCACAAGTTGAACGCTAAATACATGGTTGGTGTGGATGCTTACACCACTCATTACGTAGATAGCTACGGATACGGTAGTAACACCGGTGGCGGTCGCGGACAGATCGAGAACTACGGCTGGACGAACGCTACATACAACTCATTACTGACCATCAACTACGACTGGCACATCAATGAAGACTGGGGACTGAATGCGGTAGTGGGTAACGAAATTATCCAAAGCAACAGAAAGAAGTATTATGAATATGGTACGAACTACAACTTCCCGGGATGGAACCACATCAACAACGCCACTACTCAACAGACGGAGGAAGAGACATGGAAAAACCGTACAGTAGGATTCTTCGGTAACATATCGGCTTCTTACAGAAATATGCTTTATCTGACCCTCACCGGACGTCAGGACTACGTATCTAATATGCCACGCAACAACCGCTCGTTCTTCTATCCTTCTATTTCGGCCGGTTTTATCCTGACGGAACTGGATGCATTGAAAAACAATGTGGTTAATCACGCCAAATTAAGAGTATCTTACGCGGAAGTAGGACAAGCAGGGGATTTCCTCGAAAACTATTACTCGACTCCGGTTTATGGAGGTGGATTCTATATGTTGACTCCGATCATGTACCCGATGAAAGGCACTACCGCCTATACTCCGTACTCAACGATTTTCGACCCGAAACTGAAACCACAGAACACACGTTCGTATGAAGTGGGTGCTGACGTGAACTTCCTCGATAACTTAATCACATTCAGTTATACATACTCACGCCAGAACGTTAAAGACCAGATTTTTGAAGTGCCTTTGGCTTCTTCTACCGGTGCCAGCAAACTGCTTACCAACGGTGGTAAGATTCATACCAACACGCACGAATTCACTCTTGGCTTCACCCCAATCCGGACGAAGAATATCAACTGGGATTTTGCATTCAACTGGACAAAGATCGACAACTACGTAGATGAACTGGCACCGGGTGTAGAGAATATCTCTCTGGGTGGTTACGTTACTCCGCAGGTACGCGCTTCAGCAGGTGAGAAATTCCCTGTCATCTATGGTGTAGGTTTCAAGAGAGATGCAAACGGTAATCGTCTGGTAGACGAAAACGGTTTACCTATCGCTGGTGAAGCACAGGTTATCGGTAAGGTTTCTCCGGACTTCCTGATGGGCTTCAACACCACATTACGCTTATGGAAGTGTACTATCAGCGCAGTGCTTGATTGGAAACAGGGTGGTCAGATGTATAGTAGAACAACCGGACTGGCAGATTACTACGGTGTCAGCAAGAGAACGGAAAACCGTGAAGGTACCATCATCTTCGACGGATACAAAACTGACGGAACTAAAAACGATATCGCCATCACAGGTGCAAACGCACAACAGGTATATTACAGCCGTCTGAACGACATCGACGAATCTTCTGTATATGACAACTCTTTCATCAAACTGCGTGAAGTGGCTGTCAACTACAAAATTCTTCAAAAACGTTCGATTGAACTTTCTGTGAACGCATTTGCCAGAAACATTCTGATCTGGGCACAATTGCCTGACCTCGATCCGGAAGCCAGTCAGGGTAACAACAACATGGCAGGAGCATTTGAAGATTATTCAATGCCGCAAACAGCTAGTTTCGGCTTTGGTTTCAACATTAAATTTTAATCTGCAAGACAATGAAAAAATATAAATCAATAGGAAAATTGCTGGCAGTTTCTTTCTTGACTGCTGCCATTGCTTCTGCTTGTACGGAAGACGCAATGGATAAAATCAATGAAAACCCTAACAATCCGTTGGATGCGCCCGCTAAGTTTTTGATTACAGACTTAGGCGTAAGTACTGCATTCAGCACTGTAGGAGGGGATTTCTCGCTCTACTCTTCTGTTTACATAGAACATGAAACGGGTATATCCAACCAGCTTTACCGCGCGGAAGTACGCAGCGGAGAGCCTTCAACGGCTACAACCTACAACAACGCATGGATCAATGTGTACGCAAATATCAAGAACGCTAAAATCGTTATCAAGAAGTGCGAAGAAGATCCTTCGGAAAAAGGAAACGTAGTGACAGAAGCGATTGCTAAAATCCTGCTCGCCTACAACGGAGCAGTGGCAGCCGATGTGTTCGGAAACACACCGTACAGCCAGACTGGTATCCTCAATCCGGACGGCACACCGATGTATATGCAACCTAAAATAGATACACAGGAAAGTATCTATCAGGAAGTGATGCAGAACCTGGATGATGCTATCACCCTACTGAATAACGGTACTGCCAAAGATACGGGTTTATCCGGTGCTGTCGGTTCTAAAGACTTGATCTATGGTTCAAGCACCAGTACACAGGCAAGTATGTGGCTCAAAACGGCCTATGCGTTAAAAGCACGTTATACAATGCGTCTGCTCAACAAAAGTGCCAATAAGACAACAGATCTTCAGAATATTCTTACTTATGTAAGCAAATCATTCGCCAACGCAAGTGAAGAATGTAAGTTGGCAGTTTACGATGCTGATGCACAAGTAAATCCGCTTTGGGCATTCAGCTACAGCCGTAACAGTTTGGCAGCCAGTGAAAGTCTGATTGAAAAGTTCGTTGAGCGCAATGACCCCAGAGCACCGCAAGCGTTTCTGGAGCCTGATCCTACCGGATATATCACTTATGGATACGGAGCTACGCAAGCTACGGACATCGCAGGCATCAAAGCGGCTCCTAACGGAACTCCGCAAGAGTTGCAGAATAATTATGGTATGTCGATGATATCATGGGCTATGTCGGCTCCTACTCTTTTAATCAGCTATCACGAAGTGAAATTCCTTGAAGCAGAAGCATTATGCCGCTTAGGAGGCAGACTGGGTGAAGCTAAGAGTGCTTTGAAAGCTGCTATCACTGCCGGATTCGAGAATCTGGGAAATTCAATTATAGATGCTGCTGATACTTGGATATATGATGGTGACAGCGATTTGGGTGCAGATGTGGCAGAAACATATTTCACGGATGAAGTGGAACCTTTGTTCGATGCCAATCCTCTGCAAGAGACAATGATACAAAAGTATCTTGCTTTCTTCGGCGCATCCGGCGAATCACTGGAAGCCTATAATGACTACCGCCGTCTGAAAGGTGCAGGAGAAAACTTCATTGTACTGAAAAACCCGCAGAACAGCAGTAAATTCCCATTGCGCTTCGGCTATGGAGCAGACGATGTATTGGCAAATCCTGAAGTGAAAGCTGCTTTCGGTGACGGTCAGTACGTATATAGCGAGGCCGTATGGTGGGCTGGCGGAAACAAATAATGAACTTAAAATCTCTCAAAGGAGAGACTTTACATAGAGTCGTTTCTGTACTCTAACAAATTAACAGAGACGAACAAAAATAGGCCAACCGTGAGGTTCGCCTATTTTATTTTATCCAAATGCATGAGATGAAGTTAGAGTAATACCATTTTTCTACCCAATCATACTTCTTTTCTATGCTTTTACGTTTTTAGCGCTTAAGCTCTTTTTGATAAATTAAAAAAATCCCGTAAGAATAAATCTTACCACTGCAAATCGGGTAAATATTTACTCAACGTAGTGCGGAGAATACCCAAGGTGATAGGTTTCACCAATACTTCAGTTGCTCCTGCATTCATTGCATTTTCCTTATCCGAGCTAAAAGCATAGGCAGTCTGCATAATAATAGGAATTTCTGTGTTAGATTCACGAATTATCTTCGTTGCCTCCAATCCGTTCATCACCGGCATCTTAATATCCATCAGCATTGCTTTGGCTCTTTGCTGGTGTTGCTGAAACAACTCCACCATTTCCTGTCCATTTTTAGCCCACTCGATATCACACTTTTTGCCTATGATAGCTTTGATTAATTTAAAGTTGCTGTCATCGTCTTCAGCTACCAAAATTAAAGGTCTGAATTCATTCATTTGTTCGCTTTCCATATCGCTTATATATTGTTTTTTTATCTGTTTTTTTTAAGCAATTTTCCTTTTCAGCCCGCAAGGTATAAAAAAGATTCATATATTTCGCTATCTTTGTGCCTCAATTTAAAAGAATAGTATGATTTCTGTTGACGGACTAGCCGTAGAGTTTGGCGGCACTGCTTTATTTAGTGATATTTCTTTCGTAATTAATGAAAAAGACCGCATCGCTCTGATGGGTAAAAACGGGGCGGGAAAAAGTACGCTGCTGAAAATTCTGGCAGGCGCACGGCAACCGACACGTGGAAAAGTTTCCACACCCAAAGATTGTGTAGTGGCATACCTGCCTCAACATCTGATGACGGAAGACGGAAGAACAGTGTTTGACGAAACGGCACAGGCTTTTTCACATCTTCATGAGATGGAAGCGCAGATCGAAAAGCTGAATAAGGAGCTTGAGACACGGACGGACTACGAGAGCGACAGTTACATGGCGCTGATTGAGGAAGTGTCCAGCTTGAGCGAGAAGTTTTATTCGATTGACGCGACTAATTATGAAGAGGATGTGGAAAAGGCATTGCTCGGATTAGGGTTCACCCGAGAGGATTTTCAGCGTCAGACGAGTGATTTCAGCGGTGGATGGCGAATGCGTATCGAACTCGCCAAATTGCTGTTGCAGAAACCGGACGTGCTCTTGCTCGATGAGCCGACGAATCATCTGGATATCGAATCTATTCAATGGCTGGAGGATTTCCTTATTAATAATGGGAAAGCGGTCATCGTAATTAGTCACGACCGCAAATTCGTGGATAATATTACAACACGCACCATCGAAGTGACGATGGGACGTATCTATGACTACAAGGTGAATTACTCGCAATATTTGCAATTGCGCAAGGATCGCCGCGAACAGCAACAGAAGGCTTATGACGAGCAGCAGAAGTTTATTGCTGAAACGAAGGAGTTTATCGAACGGTTCAAGGGGACTTATTCAAAGACGCTGCAGGTGCAGAGCCGCGTCAAAATGCTGGAGAAGCTGGAATTGCTGGAGGTGGATGAAGAGGATACTTCTGCATTGCGACTGAAATTCCCGCCTTCACCCCGTTCGGGCAGTTACCCGGTCATTATGGAGGGAGTTGGAAAGACATACGGAAACAAAGTGGTATTCCGCAATGCTAACCTGACGATTGAGCGCGGTGATAAGGTGGCTTTCGTCGGTAAAAACGGTGAGGGTAAGTCTACGCTCGTGAAGTGTATTATGAAGGAAATTGAGCATGACGGTACATTGACTCTGGGACATAATGTGCAAATCGGATATTTCGCTCAAAATCAGGCTTCGCTGATGGATGAAAACCTGACGGTTTTCCAAACGATTGACGATGTAGCCAAAGGGGATATCCGGAACAAGATTCGTGATTTGCTGGGGGCGTTTATGTTTGGCGGTCCCGAGGAATCGATGAAAAAGGTCAAAGTGCTTTCGGGCGGAGAGCGTACCCGTCTGGCCATGATTAAATTGTTGCTGGAACCTGTCAACCTCCTTATTTTGGATGAACCGACGAATCATCTGGACATGAAGACGAAAGATATTCTGAAACAGGCATTGCTGGATTTTGACGGTACGCTGATCGTCGTTTCACACGACCGTGACTTCCTCGACGGGCTGGTTACCAAGGTGTATGAGTTCGGTAATCAAAAGGTGACGGAACATCTTTGCGGTATCTATGAGTTCCTCGAAAAGAAGAAAATGGATTCACTGCAAGAACTGGAAAAGAAATAATAAATAATAAAAAGAGGGGATCGGCTACAGGCGAAATAAAAGTATTTGTATATTTGCAACATCATTTAAAACAGGTATTTAGAAAAGAATGGATGAAACAAGGCAGTTGTACATTATAAGTGGATGTAACGGAGCTGGTAAAACTACGGCTTCCTACACTGTATTGCCTGAAATTCTATTATGCAAAGAGTTTGTCAATGCGGATGAAATTGCCAAAGGCTTATCACCTTTCAATCCAGAAAGTATGGCTATAGAAGCCGGTCGTCTGATGTTGAAACGTATTGATGAACTATTAGCTTCTAAAGTGAGTTTCTCTATTGAAACGACATTAGCAACCCGTTCATATACCCGGCTCATTCAAAGAGCCCAAAATGCCGGATATAAAATCAGCTTGATTTATTTTTGGCTGAATTCTCCGGAACTTGCCGTCAACCGTGTATTACAACGGGTCAATGAAGGGGGACATAATGTACCGATGGATGTCATCTACCGCCGCTATCAGGCAGGCATTAATAATCTGTTTCAGATATATATGCCGCGTGTAGACTACTGGCTGTTAGCTGATAACAGTATTTCTCCTCGAGTGATTGTAGCCGAAGGCTACCAAAACGGCGAGGATCGGATATATGAACTTGAACTTTTTAAATGCATCAAGAATTATGTCAAATAATGAAATGCAAGAATTGAGCGATAAATTACGGCGCGGCCTTCAATTAGCCGAAAAGCGGTTGCTGGAAAAAAATGCTCGTAACGGCACACTCCTTAGTCAGGGGACACCGGATGGAAAAGTTATTTATGTGTCAGCAACCGAATTGCTGGAACGTTTGCAGGAAAAAGAAAAAGAATCACTAAAAAAATAAATTCTCTAAAAGAAAGGATGAAAGGGAAGAAACGAATAATAGTAACTCTGCTGTTTTTTATCAACATTATTATGTTGGTGGCAGCGGTTATTCCCCATCATCATCATCCCAACGGGATGATTTGCATGAAGCAGGACTTGCCTGTAGAACAGCAATGTCCCACGCATCATCATCACCCGGGAAACGACTCATGTTGCAGCAGCGAATGTTTGACTCGTTTCTACTCCCCCACTCCATCCATCCATACGGATAGCGGACCGGATTACGTATTCATTGCTACCTTATTCACGGATGTAATCATCGAACATCTATTACGACCGCAAGAGAAACGGGTTAAGAACTATTACGTCTACCGAGACTCTTTGCATGGTACGGATACCCATCGTACCACTTCTCTTCGTGCCCCTCCCTACTCTGTTTTTGCGTAAAAGCGTGAATGCAAATCAGTTGCATCTGCGCTACCTTATCTTTGTAGCGTAAAAAGAAAACAGTAAAATTTAGTAGGAAAATATCATTATGAAAAAACTTATTTTCGTGGGAATCCTGAGCTTATTCGTTCTGGGATCCTGTAATAATAGTACCGTCACACACACACACAATGAACACGATCATGCTGCGGAAGGACATAATCACGAGGCAGAGGGACCCGATCATTCCCATGAAGGCGAATGTAGCGGAGAACACAATCATGAAGCAGCCGATGAACACAACGAAGCTGCCGAAGCCCACAGTGATGAAATCATTCTTCCGAAAGCGAAAGCCGAAGCAGCCGGTGTAAAGGTGAGCGTTATTGAACCTGCACCTTTCCAGCAAGTAATTAAAACCAGCGGACAGGTGCTGGCTGCTCAAGGGGATGAATCGGTTGCCGTAGCCACAGTAGCCGGCGTGGTATCTTTCCGTGGAAAAGTAACGGAAGGAATGAGCGTCGGCAGCGGCACTCCTCTAGTCACCATTTCTTCAAAGAATATCGCTGACGGTGATCCGGTGCAACGTGCCCGCATTGCCTACGAGGTATCCAAGAAGGAATACGAACGTATGAAGGAGCTTGTTAAAAACAAGATCGTATCCGACAAGGATTTTGCACAAGCGGAGCAAAGTTACGAAAACGCCCGTCTTAGTTACGAAGCTCTTTCCAAGAATCATTCGGCTATCGGACAAAGTATTACGGCTCCCATTGCCGGATATGTGAAAAGTATTCTCGTGAAAGAAGGCGACTATGTGACAATCGGACAACCGCTGGTAAGCGTGACGCAGAACCGTCGTCTTTTCCTCCGTGCCGAAGTGTCGGAAAAGTATTACCCGTATCTCCGCACCATCAGTTCCGCCAATTTCCAGACTCCTTATAATAATCAGGTGTACGAGTTGAAAGCATTGAACGGTAAACTTCTCTCTTTCGGAAAAGCTGCCGGAGACAATTCTTTTTATGTGCCTGTCACTTTTGAGTTCGACAACAAAGGGGAAATGATTCCCGGCTCATTCGTGGAGGTATTCCTGCTTTCTTCAGCAATGGAAAACGTGATTTCTCTTCCGCGCACCGCGCTGACAGAGGAACAAGGCATCTTCTTCATCTATCTGCAACTGGACGAAGAGGGTTATAAAAAACAGGAAGTAACGATAGGAGCCGACAACGGCAAAAGTGTTCAAATTCTGACTGGTGTAAAGGCCGGCGACCGTGTAGTGACCGAGGGTGCTTATCAGGTTCGACTGGCAAGCGCAAGCAATGCAATCCCGGCACACAGCCACGAACACTAAAGAGACCAGGCGTCGCAGCCGTCTTTTTGTGCGGCGCATCTATCAAGTTATTTATAACTCTCAATTAATGAAACATCATGCTTAATAAAATTATACATTACTCCCTACACAACCGGCTGGTTGTAGTTTGTGCGGCCATCCTCCTGCTTATTGCAGGAACGTATACCGCCATGCATACGGAAGTAGACGTATTCCCCGACCTAAATGCACCTACGGTAGTAATCATGACCGAGGCGAATGGTATGGCTGCGGAAGAAGTTGAACAGCTCGTTACTTTTCCTGTTGAAACTGCCGTTAACGGAGCTACGGGTGTGCGTCGTGTCCGCTCTTCTTCTACCAACGGATTTTCCGTTGTCTGGGTAGAATTTGATTGGGGAACGGATATTTATCTCGCCCGTCAGATTGTTAGTGAGAAATTAGCGGTGGTGAGCGAATCACTGCCGGTCAATGTCGGCAAACCGACTCTTGGACCGCAATCTTCTATCTTGGGCGAAATGCTCATCGTCGGTCTGACTGCCGACTCCACTTCCATGCTCGATCTTCGCACGATTGCGGACTGGACTATCCGTCCACGCCTGCTGTCTACCGGAGGAGTGGCACAAGTGGCTGTGCTCGGAGGAGATATCAAAGAATATCAGATTCAGCTAGATCCCGAACGGATGCGTCATTACGGCATCTCGATGGGAGAAGTGATGGCGGTGACACAGGATATGAACCTGAACGCAAACGGAGGCGTGCTCTATGAATTTGGAAATGAATATATTGTACGTGGTGTACTCTCCACTTCTAAAACAGAGCAACTTGGCAAAGCGGTAGTGAAAACGGTGAACAACTTCCCTGTCACGCTGGAAGATATTGCAGACGTTACCATCGGACCGAAAGCTCCGAAACTGGGTACTGCTTCAGAACGTGGCAAATCTGCCGTCCTGATGACTGTTACCAAGCAACCGGCTACCAGTACACTGGAACTGACAGACAAACTGGAAGCATCTCTGAAAGATCTCCAGAAAAATCTGCCGCCGGACGTAAAAGTTTCAACGGACATATTCCGTCAAAGCCGCTTCATTGAAAGCTCCATCGGCAATGTGAAGAAATCACTCTTTGAAGGAGGTATTTTCGTTGTCATCGTGCTTTTCCTGTTCCTGGCAAATGTACGTACTACGCTGATCTCATTGGTGACACTGCCTCTTTCCCTGCTCGTTTCAATCCTGACCTTACACTACATGGGGCTGACAATCAACACCATGAGTCTTGGAGGTATGGCGATAGCTATCGGCTCATTAGTAGACGACGCCATTGTCGATGTGGAAAACGTATATAAACGACTGCGGGAGAACCGCCTGAAAGCGGAAGCAGAAAGACTAAGTACACTCGAAGTGGTATTCAATGCGTCGAAAGAGGTGCGCATGCCTATCCTTAATTCAACGTTGATTATCGTGGTCAGCTTTGTTCCGTTATTTTTCTTGAGCGGCATGGAAGGCAGAATGTTGGTTCCACTAGGTGTTGCTTTTATCGTGGCATTGTTTGCATCTACCATAGTCGCCCTGACACTGACTCCGGTGCTCTGCTCTTATCTATTAGGAAGCAACAAGACGAACAAGAAACTGAAAGAAGCTCCCGTTGCCCGCTGGATGAAAGGGATTTATGAAAAAGCATTGACTTGGGTACTGGCACATAAGCGTGTGACTCTCGGAAGTACAATCGGACTTTTTGTAGTTGCGCTCGGAGTGTTTTTCACACTCGGACGCAGTTTCCTACCTTCGTTCAATGAAGGATCGTTCACCATCAATATCAGTTCTCTGCCGGGTATTTCGCTGGAAGAAAGCAACAAAATGGGACATCGCGCCGAAGAGTTATTGATGACGATTCCCGAAATACAAACGGTAGCCCGGAAAACGGGACGTGCCGAATTGGATGAACATGCGTTAGGAGTCAATGTTTCTGAAATAGAGGCTCCGTTCGAATTGAAAGACCGCTCGCGCAGTGAACTGGTAGCGGATGTACGTGAAAAACTAGGTACAATCACCGGAGCAAACATAGAAATCGGACAACCGATCAGCCACCGTATCGACGCAATGCTGTCGGGTACGAAAGCGAATATCGCTATCAAGTTATTCGGTGATGACCTGAATAAGATGTTTTCACTCGGTAATCAAATCAAAGGAGCGATCAGTGACATTCCCGGTGTTGCCGACCTGAACGTGGAACAACAGATCGAACGTCCGCAGCTGAAAATACAGCCTAAACGGGAAATGCTGGCTAAGTTCGGTATTACCCTGCCGGAATTTTCGGAATATGTGAATGTGGCTTTGGCCGGAAAAGTGATCTCACAAGTTTATGAACAGGGCAAGAGTTTTGACCTGATCGTAAAAGTGAAGGATGATGCCCGGGATGAGATGGAGAAAATCCGTAACCTGATGGTAGACACGAACGACGGCCGCAAGGTTCCTTTGAGCTATGTAGCGGAAGTGGTATCGGCCATGGGTCCGAATACGATCAACCGCGAGAATGTGAAACGTAAAATTGTCATTTCCGCGAATGTGGCTGACCGTGATTTGCGCAGTGTCGTGAATGATATTCAGAAACGCATCGATACATCGGTACAATTACCCGAAGGTTATCATATCGAGTATGGCGGACAGTTTGAAAGTGAGCAGGCTGCCAGCCGGACGTTGGCGTTGACTTCGTTTATCAGTATTGTAGTCATTTTCCTGTTGCTGTACAATGAGTTCCGCAGCGTGAAAGAATCCGGGGTTATCTTGCTGAATCTTCCGCTGGCACTAATCGGTGGTGTCTTTGCCTTGGTGATTACAACAGGGGAAGTCAGCATTCCGGCTATCATCGGTTTCATCTCTTTATTCGGTATTGCTACCCGTAACGGTATGCTGTTAATCAGTCACTACAACCATTTGCAACAGGTAGAGGGTTTGAATGTGTATGATAGTGTGATTCAGGGCTCTCTTGACCGTCTGAATCCGATTTTGATGACGGCATTGTCTTCTGCACTGGCACTGATTCCATTGGCACTTGCCGGCGATTTGCCCGGTAACGAAATCCAGAGTCCGATGGCTAAAGTGATTTTAGGAGGATTATTAACGTCAACTTTTTTGAACGGTTTCATAGTCCCGATCGTTTATCTGATGATGCATCGGAAAAAGGCTCAGGAAAGCCTGTAGAGGGTGGTCTTTTTCCTCGGTGAGGAAAGCATCGTTCCTCGGTGAGGAAACAAGTGTTCCTCGGTGAGAAAAGGGGTGTTCCCCAGTGCCGAACAAACAGATGCCTTATCATAAAGTATCTATCAACAATAGATTGTAACAAATAAAGAAAATAAGAATGAAACAAATCATGATCATAAGCACTGCACTTCTATTCTTAGCCATAGGCGGAGTGCAAGCTCAAAACGGAATTGACCAGGTATTGAAAAATATCGAAACGAACAATAGGGAGCTGCAGGCAAACGAGCAACAGATTACTTCGCAGAAGCTGGAAGCCAAAACGGATAATAACTTACCTGATCCTACTCTTTCTTACGCGCATCTATGGGGAGCGAAAGATAAAAACGAAACAATCGGTGAGCTGGTTGTTTCACAAAGCTTCGATTTCCCCAGTTTATATGCTACACGTAACAAGTTGAACCGACTGAAGGCAGGAGCTTTTGACAGTCAGGCGGATGTTTTTCGTCAGGAGAAGCTGTTACAGGCAAAAGAACTCTGCCTGGATATTATTATGCTCCGTCAGCAAAAGCATATTTTGGAAGAACGTCTCCGCAATGCGGAAGAGCTGGCTAAAATGTATGCCAAGCGTCTCCAAACGGGAGATGCAAATGCGCTCGAAACCAATAAAATCAACTTGGAGCTGCTGAATGTCAAAACGGAAGCGTCTCTGAACGAGACGGCACTCCGCAATAAGCAGCAGGAGTTGAATACACTGAATGGTAATATTCCGGTGGTTTTCGAAGAGAACCAATATCCGGCTATACCGTTCCCAAGCGATTACCAAATGTTGAAATCGGAAGTCATGGCAACGGACCGCACTCTAATGGCACTAGGCAACGAGAGTCTCGTTGCCCGTAAACAAATCGCTGTCAATAAATCCCAGTGGTTGCCGAAACTAGAACTCGGCTACCGTCGGAATACGGAAACAGGTGTGCCTTTCAACGGTGTAGTGGTAGGCTTCTCTTTCCCTCTTTTCGAAAATCGAAATAAGGTGAAAATCGCTAAAGCGCAGGCACTCAACATCGACTTGCAAAAGGATAATGCTACCCTGCAAGTGGAATCTGAATTGGCACAGCTTTACCGGGAAGCGAAAACGCTGCATGCTTCAATGGAAGAATATAGTAAGACTTTCCAGTCGCAACAAGATTTGGCATTGCTGAAACAAGCTTTGACAGGTGGACAAATTAGTATGATCGAGTACTTCGTTGAAGTGTCGGTGATCTATCAAAGTCATCAAAATTATCTGCAATTGGAAAATCAGTACCAAAAGGCAATGGCACGGATTTACAAAAGCAAGCTATAAATAGTACATAAAACCCTTTAAGCATGGGCTATGCTGAACATACTAATTTCTATTTTTAAGTGATATAAGTATGTTTATATAATAAATTAGGCACGGATTACACGGATTAACACTGTTGCTTTATAGTAATGACAACACTAAAGACCGTGAAATCCATGTAATCCGTGCCTAAATATATCTCCTCTCTTTCCCTCTCTTTTTCTTTAAATTCCTACCGGATATTTCAAAACAATACATTACATTTGCAACGAACATAAAATTTAAATTATGAGACCTAAACATTTCAATTTATTCATGTTATGCTGCATCCTTACGCTACTAAGTGGCTGTAAAGATGATGACGACAATCCACTACGTTTTTACAACAGTGAATACGAAGTGCCTATGGGTGGCAGACGTTACCTCGGCCTGGAAAGCGGAAATGGTGACTACTCACTTGCAGTGAAAGACACACGCATCGCAAGTGCCGGAACCGAAACTGGCTGGAGCGGAGTACCTGCCGGACGTATGATTTATGTAACCGGTATCCTCACCGGAACGACTTATCTGACAGTAACAGACAACGCCACACAAGAAACCTGCACTTTGCCAATCAAGGTGGTCGATAATTACGAAAATATAAAGTTGCTCCGCAGCTACTTGTCTAACTTACCAAACGGAGACACAAATCTTCTACCCGGCATTTCCGACATTTTCCTGATTAACAACCACGCACGGGATGTTTATTTCTTCAAGCAGGGACAACCGACGGCTTTTTCACCCGGACTTGAATTAATAACTCAAGGAAGTTACAAACTGGAAAAAGAAGAAGGAGACGATGAGAAAGTTACACTAACTCTCACGTTTTCCGAAGATACGACACCACATAAATTCATCTTGTGGGGAAACTCCTATCTATATCACCGACTGGACAAGAATCTGAATTTGAACTGGAACACTCCCCCCATTGGAGAGACACGGACATCGCCCGAACCGCCTCCTGCCTACACACTGGAAGAAATAGCAGAAGGCGTAGAACCAGGAAAGGGCAGACAACTTGTCTTCAGTCTTACCCAACAAGAAATACCTACGGGAATACTGCCTTAATCAGTAATGTCTGCGGATAAGATGCGTATATTTTCCGGTAAGTATCCACTACGGATGCGCCATTCTTGCGGATAAAGATTATTGGCACGATTGCCGATATTCTTCACAAATCCGAGAGGGATATGCCGATAAGTAAGCAAAACATACCCACGAGGGGCTGTTGCCGGTAAGGCAATGGCCTCTTTTCGTAAATAAGTGATAGCCTGTTCATAATTTATTTCTTCCGTGGCAAATGCTTCCCGGCACAAAAGCGAGGTACACATCGCCAACGCATGGTCAGGGATTAAATCCTTTCCTTTCACTTCGCCTATCTCAATCCCTGCCGACACGATTTTCAGGCTTTGTTTCATCGTCGTCAACTCATTAATATAGTAATGTGAAAAAGCCCGGATATTTGTTCCTTCCGCCAATAAAATATACTTGTCCGAATTTTCATCATTCAACCAGCTTCTGGCCATATTCAGATGCTCTTTCGATACAGGAGAAGATGTTGCTGCCCCTTTCTTATCCTTCTTCTTGAAGGCTTTCTCTTTCGCAGAAGAAGATACCGGAATCTCTTCTTCTGTCTCCGGCTTACGAAAAGCCACCAGAAAAAAGCCTTCACCTTTCGTCTTATGAGGGAAAAAATGATAGACGGGAATAGAAGACTTGGAATGATCCCTTTTATCCGACAAAAGATTTCCTGTTATATTCCAATCCTCCTGCACCTGAACAGTTAATGGTTCGCCTCCATACTCTTGTTGAATCCAACGTGCATTCTCCTCATCCTCTTTCGTATTAAATGTACACGTACTATATATAAGAATACCTCCGGGCTTCAACGTATCCCAAATATCCGCAATAATCCGTCGCTGGCGCTGCCAACAGATTTCCACATTCTCGGGACTCCACTCGTCCACAGCTATCGGATCTTTACGGAACATACCTTCACCGGAACAGGGAACATCTGTAAGAATCACATCAAAAAAAGAGGGCAAAGCCGAAAAATCTGCCGGATCATTATTGGTCACTACCACATCCGGATGTCCCCACTTCGTCAGGTTTTCAGCAAGGATCTGCGAACGATTCCGGATCACCTCATTAGCTACCAACAGGCTCCCTTCGGGAAGTACACTACGGGCATGAGTCGATTTTCCACCGGGAGCCGCACAAAGATCCAACATCTTCACCGGTCCGGTGATATATTGCCGGAGTACCTGCTCCACAAACATGGAAGAAGCTTCCTGAACATAATAACAGCCTGCATGAAATAAGGGATCGAACGTGAAAGTAAGACGTTCATTCAAATAGAATCCTTCGGAAGACCAAGGTACCTTATCCGATAAAGAATGATTGATTTTCAATTGATTCAACCGGATGCTAACCGGTGGTTCCTGTTGGAGGGCAACAGCCAGTTTGTCGTATTCTTCATCGCCCAATAGAGCGCGGGTGTAGTCTATAAAAGAAGCAGGTAATTCCATCTTTCGTTTATTAATTTCCGCAAATATCAAAAATATTTCGTCTCTTTGCAACTTTCTATGATATTAACTACGTCTAACAGACAAAGAAATAAATTAAAAAACTATAGATATGAAAAATTTTCTATTAGCATTGATGGTTGTACTGACCACTTGCACACTGGCTGTTGCCCAGACTACCGTTGTTCGTGATTCCATCGGGAAAGTAAAAGTAACTGTGACCAAAGACAATAAAGCAAATACGAATAATACTGCTGTCACGGTGATTGGTGTAGATACAGCGGATGCCGACTCTACAGACGTTGATGCAAACTCAAGTAATGTAAGCAGCACTCATGGTAAAGCCAGCTTCACATTCGAATCGGATGACAGTGATTTCCCATTCAATAATGTCGGTGCTGGTAGTATTCTGGTAACAATCATAGCAATCGTTGCTGTATTCGGATTTCCGGTATTCATTCTATTTGTAATCTTCTTCTTCCGTTATAAGAACCGGAAAGCACGTTATCACCTTGCCGAACAGGCACTTGCTGCCGGCCAACCGCTTCCGGCAGAGTTTATCCGCGAAACCAAAACTGTAGATTCGCGTTCACAAGGCATCAAGAACACTTTTACAGGTATCGGTCTTTTCATCTTCCTCTGGGCAATCACCGGTGAATTCGGAATGGGAGCTATCGGCTTACTCGTTACATTCATGGGTATCGGACAATGGATTATCGGTAGTAAACAACAGACTCAAGAGGCAAATGCTACCCGGATGTATACGGGTAATAAGGATGAAAAAAAGAACCCGAATAACGTTAGAACCGATAGTTTCGAAATCATCCCTTCCGAATCCGAAGAGAAAGACAAAGGAGTAAACGAAGAAAAGAACGACGAGAATAAATGAGCCAACTCAATGATATATCGTTAGTCGCACAGGTCGTGGTGTTCAAGAACACCAAGGCCTTCGACCAGTTGGTGAAGGAGTACCAGTCGCCCATCCGGCGATTCTTCCTGAACCTGACTTGCGGCGACAGCGAATTGAGTGACGACCTTGCGCAAGATACATTTATCAAAGCATATACGAACATTGCCTCTTTCCGGAACTTGTCAAGTTTCTCTACGTGGCTGTACCGTATTGCTTATAATGTTTTTTATGATTATATTCGCAGCCGGAAAGAGACAGCTGACTTGGATACAAGAGAAATAGACGCCATCAACAGCACCGAACAGGAGAATATCGGGCAGAAAATGGATGTCTACCAGTCACTCAAAATGCTTAAAGAAGTGGAAAGAACCTGCATCACGTTGTTCTATATGGAGGACATTAGTATCGACAAAATTGCAGGGATTATAGGAGTACCGTCAGGGACAGTGAAAAGCCATCTGTCACGCGGGAAAGAAAAGTTAGCAACGTATTTAAAACAAAACGGTTATGACAGAAATAGACAATGATAAGCTCTTGCGCGATTTCTTCGCAGAAAACAAGCAGGAAATAGCAGATAACGGATTCAGTCGCCGTGTCATGCATCACTTACCCGGTCGTAGCAATCGCCTGGCTCGTATCTGGAGCGCTTTCGTGATGACTGTGGCGGTCGCACTTTTTGTATGGTTAGGCGGTTTGGAAGCAGCTTGGGGAACCATAAGAGAAGTATTTATCGGTATGATTAATCATGGCACTGCCAGCCTTGATCCGAAATCAATTATTATCGCAGCTGTTGTACTATTATTCATGGCTACACGAAAGGTTGCTTCAATGGCATAATTAGCTCTTGAAAAAGGATTTATTTTGTTAAAGAATGATAAATCTACCCTAACTAGCAAAGGAGCCCAAACTTAGATATCGTATCTTTGTTCTTCTGTAAACTAAAAGAGTGAGAAGAGTTTTGAAATTACGTATATTTATTTTATTTCTGTTCCTGCCTATATTGAGTGTTCAGGCAGGTATCATCGACAGTCTGATGATACATCCCAGGGACTCAATCGGATTAACCAGCGATTCCCTTTTGCTACGTTATTTACAAGAATCGGGAATTCCCATATCTGATAATAATAAAGTAAAACTGCTAAAAAGCGGACGGGAGAAATTTATCGATTTGTTCGAAGCCATCCGGGAAGCCAAACACCACGTCCATCTGGAATATTTCAACTTCCGAAATGACTCCATCGCCAATGCTTTATTTGCTCTGCTGGCCGAAAAAGTGAAGGAAGGGGTCGAAGTACGAGCCATGTTCGATGCATTCGGAAACTGGTCGAACAACAAACCACTCAAAAAGAAACATCTCAAAAAAATACGTGAACAAGGAATCGAGATTGTCAAGTTCGATCCGTTCACTTTCCCTTATATCAATCACGCCGCCCATCGCGATCACCGGAAAATAGCTGTCATAGATGGAAAAGTGGCTTATACCGGTGGTATGAATATCGCTGACTACTACATTAACGGACTACCCAAAATCGGAACCTGGCGTGATATGCACACACGTATTGAGGGAGATGCCGTCAATGATTTGCAGGAGATATTCCTAACGATCTGGAATAAGGAAACCAAACAGAATGTAGGTGGAGCCGCTTATTTCCCCCAACATGAGGAACAAACGGACAGTACGAATATTGTGGTAGCAATCGTAGACCGTACCCCGAAAAAGAATAGCCGTATGTTGAGCCACGCTTATGCTATGAGCATCTATTCGGCCCAAAAGAATGTTCATATTGTCAATCCTTATTTTGTACCGACTTCTTCAATTAAAAAGGCGTTGAACCGGACAATCGACCGAGGCGTAAATGTTACAATCATGGTTTCTTCCGCCTCCGATATCCCGTTTACTCCGGATGCCGCACTTTATAAGTTACACAAACTGATGAAAAGAGGAGCTACTGTCTATATGTACAACGGTGGATTTCATCACTCTAAAATAATGATGGTGGATGATTTGTTCTGTACAGTCGGCACTGCCAACCTGAACAGCCGCAGCTTGCGCTATGATTACGAAACTAATGCCTTTATCTTTGATACCCAAATAACGGGTGAATTAAATACAATGTTCCGGGATGATATTGAGCATTGCACTCAATTGACGCCTGAATTCTGGAAAAAGCGCTCCCCGTGGAAGAAGTTCGTCGGCTGGTTTGCTAATTTATTCACTCCATTTTTGTAATTTTGTGCGGAGAATCATTTTCACCACAACTTATTCATTATGAAACAATATCTGGATTTACTCAATCGTGTACTAACCGAAGGTACAGAAAAAAGTGACCGTACCGGAACCGGAACCATCAGCGTTTTCGGTCATCAAATGCGTTTTAATCTTGATGACGGTTTCCCGTGCCTGACAACCAAAAAACTACATCTGAAATCAATCATATACGAATTGCTTTGGTTTCTGCAAGGTGATACTAATGTGAAATATCTTCAGGAACATGGAGTGCGTATCTGGAACGAATGGGCGGATGAAAACGGCGACTTAGGACATATTTATGGTTATCAATGGCGTTCATGGCCTGACTATAACGGTGGATTTATCGACCAGATCAGTGAAGTGGTGGAAACAATCAAACATAATCCGGATTCGCGCCGTATCATTGTAAGCGCTTGGAACGTAGCGGACCTGAATCATATGAATTTACCTCCCTGCCATGCTTTCTTTCAGTTTTATGTAGCAGACGGACGGTTAAGCCTGCAACTATATCAACGCAGCGCTGATATTTTCCTTGGCGTTCCTTTTAATATTGCTTCATACGCATTATTGCTGCAAATGATGGCACAAGTGACGGGATTGAAAGCAGGAGATTTCGTCCATACCTTTGGTGATGCGCATATCTACCTGAACCACTTGGAACAAGTGAAGCTCCAATTATCACGGGAACCTCGTCCATTGCCACAAATGAAGATCAATCCGGATGTGAAAAGTATCTTCGACTTCAAATTTGAGGACTTTGAATTAGTGAACTATGATCCGCATCCGCATATTGCAGGAATAGTAGCCGTGTAACTTTATGAGTAAAATATCTATCATTGCTGCCGTAGACCGCCGTATGGCTATCGGCTTCGAGAACAAACTTCTTTTCTGGTTACCCAATGATTTGAAACGTTTCAAAGCATTAACTACCGGAAACACGATACTGATGGGACGCAAAACTTTCGAGTCACTACCGAAAGGCGCATTACCCAATCGCAGAAACATCGTTTTATCTTCCAACCCGGCTACAGAATGTCCCGGTGCGGAAGTTTTCCCTTCACTCGAAGCGGCTTTGGAAAGTTGTAAAGAGGAGGAACACATTTATATTATAGGAGGAGCAAGTATTTATCAACAGGCTCTTTCCTTCGCTGACGAACTTTGCCTGACAGAGATAGACAACACGGCTCCCGAAGCCGACGCTTATTTTCCTGAAGTATCACCGAAGATGTGGCAAGAAAAAAGCAGAGAAGCTCATCCTGCGGATGAGAAACATCTCTGCTCCTATGCTTTTGTTGATTACGTGAGAAAATAACGATTAATCTTCATCTTCTATGTCGACCATGATTGGCATCTGCCGCTTAATGGCTTCATGGAAGGAGATTAATGTTTCGGTACGTGCCAACCCCAATGGTTGCAGCTTATCGTGAATAATACTCAATAAATGATGGTTATTCTTTGCGTAAATTTTGATAAACATATCATATTTTCCGGTAGTGAAATGACATTCCACCACTTCGGGGATAGCTTCTAAAGCTTTCGTTACCGAATCAAAGGATTCGGGATCTTTCAGATATATACCAATATAAGCGCAAGTCTCATATCCGATTTTCTCGGGGTCGATGACGTACTCCGAACCTTTTAATATACCTAAATTAGTAAGCTTCTGAATACGCTGATGGATTGCAGCACCGGAAACATTACAAGCTCGTGCTACTTCCAAAAAAGGAATACGCGCATTCCCTGCAATCAGTTTCAGAATTTGCTCATCTAAAGCATCTAATTGATGATGTCCCATTTTTGAATCAAATTGTTTTTATCAATGAATCTTTTATGCAAAGTTAGCGATTTTTCGACAACAAATACTATAATCTATTACTTTTATTTGCAGAAAGCGGATAAGTCAACAATAGTTCGTACCTTTGCGAAAAACATAAATATACCGTTTATATGAAACATATTTGCTGTATCATTCTGTGTTTCTGTACTTCTATAGGAAGTTATGCACAGAATTTTGCTGATTATTTTCAGAACAAAACATTGCGAGTGGATTATATCTTTACCGGGGATGCTACACAACAGGCTATTTATCTGGATGAGCTATCACAACTTCCTACTTGGGCAGGCCGTCAACATCATCTTTCGGAACTTCCTTTGGAAGGCAACGGACAAATTATAGTGAAAGACCTTGCCAGCAAACAGTGTATCTACCAAACGTCATTCTCTTCTTTGTTTCAAGAGTGGCTGTCTACAGACGAAGCCAAAGAAACAGCCAAAGGATTTGAGAATACTTTCCTTCTTCCTTATCCTAAACAGCCCGTGGAGGTAGAAGTCACTTTATATTCTCCGCGAAAAAAAAGATTGGCTACCTACAAACATATCATCCGTCCGGATGATATATTGATTCATAAACGGGGGGTATCACATATCACTCCGCATCGGTATATGCTTCAAAGTGGTAATGAAAAAGACTGCATAGACGTTGCCATCCTTGCAGAAGGATACACAGAAAAAGAAATGGATATTTTCTATCAGGATGCACAACGCACCTGCGAAAGTTTGTTTTCGTATGAGCCGTTCCGCTCCATGAAGGGCAAATTTAATATTGTTGCCGTAGCCAGCCCTTCTACGGACAGCGGTGTCAGTGTTCCCCGCGAAAACCAATGGAAACAAACGGCAGTTCATTCTCATTTCGATACTTTTTATTCGGACCGCTATCTGACTACCAGCCGGGTAAAATCTATCCACAATGCATTGGCAGGCATCCCCTACGAACATATCATTATCCTGGCTAACACAGATGTATATGGTGGAGGAGGAATATACAATTCGTATACGCTGACCACAGCCCATCACCCGATGTTCAAGCCGGTAGTAGTGCACGAATTCGGACACAGTTTCGGTGGACTGGCCGACGAATATTTCTATGATGATGATGTGATGACAGATACTTATCCGCTGGATGTCGAACCGTGGGAACAGAATATTTCAACACGGGTAAACTTCGCTTCCAAATGGAAAGATATGCTTCCGCCAGGTACTCCGATCCCTACCCCTGTTGCTGAAAAAAAGAAATATCCGGTAGGAGTATATGAAGGAGGAGGCTACTCTGCCAAAGGTATTTATCGTCCGGCTTACGACTGCCGCATGAAAACAAACGAATATCCGGAGTTTTGTCCGGTTTGTCAACGTGCCATCCGTCGAATGATTGAATTTTATGTTCCTTAATGGAATACAATTATATTATTGTCAAACTTAAAACCCAAACCTCATGATTAGACTTCAGCCAATTAGTACGTCGGATCTGCAACATTACAAATTCATGGAAGAGCTTCTAATTGACTCGTTTCCACCAGAAGAGTACCGTCAGTTGGAACAACTACGCGAGTACACTGATCGTACGGGCAACTTCTATAATAACATTATCTTTGATGATGACCTGCCAGTCGGCTTCATTACCTATTGGGATTTTGACAGTTTCTACTATGTAGAACACTTTGCAACCAATCCTGCCCTGCGAAATGGAGGCTATGGAAAACGCACGCTGGAACACTTGTGCAATTATTTGAAACGCCCGATCGTATTGGAAGTAGAACGTCCGATAGAGGAAATGGCAAAACGACGCATCAGCTTTTATCAACGTCAAGGCTTTACGCTGTGGGAAAAAGACTATTGCCAACCTCCTTACAAACCCGGAGATGATTTTCTCCCCATGTATTTAATGGTACACGGAGAATTGGATTGTGAAAAGGACTTTGAAACAATCAAGAGTAAAATTCATACGGAAGTATACGGAGTAAAAAATACAATATGAAGAAAGGCTAATAAAAATTCAATCTGCAAAGTTACTTCTATTGATCTCAAGAATATATAAAAGTGAAGGGTGTCCAAACCGATTTGGACACCCTTCACTTTTATATATTAAATTAACTACTTCTCACCTCGTTTAGTGGCTGAATAGTTAATCTTCAAAGCATAAGATTTTCTAAGAGCATTTTTTACGTCAGTAATAATACCCATCTTTGTCTTTTGATCTACTTTCAGAGACACAGTCATTTTAGCTGCATCACCTTCATTCATACTTGCACGTTCCTGGAAAATGAAGTCTTGTACCTCACCAACTTCAGCATAGCTGTCGTTCAGCTGAATACGACTTTCAGTACCCATTTTCGCGCGATATTCTTGTGTAGGTTCCCCTACATAAATGAATGTTACCAGCGATTTCTTCTCCAGTTTTTCGAGTTCAGTACCTTGCGGAAGTGTAAACTGCACCTTTAATGTTACCTCACGCATTGTTGTTACAATCATAAAGAAGAACAACAAAGTAAAGATAAGGTCAGGCAACGAAGAAGTATTCAATGCCGGCATTTCACGTTTACCAGTCTTATTAAATTTTCCCATTACTTACTTCTTTTTATCTCCGTACTTTTTAGGTTCTGCCTCAGAAATTCTCTGCGGATAAATTTCACGAATCGCCTTTTGTTGATCGTCATTCAATTCCGCATATGTCTTTTGCCATTTTTCCTGAGCCAACTCGTCTCTCAATTCATTATATGCAGCCACCAATTCGTTCTGCACACTGATATATGCCTGATAAGAAGATCCACGGTCATTCTGCAAAGAAATTACGTGCTTGTCATTAACCAGATATGTGCCGAAGAATTCTACATTCTTCTGTGTTTTTTCAGGCATGTGTTCTGCATTAGCAACATTAGCAATAAATTCTTTAGCTCTTTCTCTTAGCTCATCAACACTGATATAATCATTTCCGCACATCAAGGCATCATCCTTATTCAGGTATACCTGTAAGACGTTACGTTCTTTGATCTTATCTGTATTCTGTTGATCTTGATCTTCAGGTGGTGGAGGCAAAAGTCTTGCCAAACCACGGTCCGTATCCATTGATGTCGTAATCAAGAAGAAGATCAGCAACAAGAAAGCGATATCCGCCGTAGAACTTGAGTTAATATCAGGAACTTTTCTTTTTCCTTTTGCCATTTTTAATCACTTATTTGATTGAGTGTCCTCAATTGATTACGATAATTTTTTCTTTATACCACTTGCAATGATTGCAACAATAGTCACAAACAACAGTATGTAAATAGAATAAAGGAACATATCTGTTAGTTTCAGCCAAAAAGGAACGTTGTCAGTACCACTATAGCCAGGGATCTGCATCGGTGTACCATCACCCATAGACCAAGCTACAACTAAAACAACAACTAAAAGAACCAAACCGAGCAAAGACTTGATAGCGTTTGCCGGATTATCTTTGAGAGCTGCACCAAATTGGAATATAGCACCAAGAACTGTAGCAGCAATAGCCACACCAAACAAGACGTACATCAAATAGAGTAAGGCATCTGTTTGAGCCGGCTGCCACATTTCGGGATCTACCCCCACAATCACTGCATCGCCTGTAGCATTTCCTCCGAAAAAGAAAAGCCCTATTACGATCAGAATAATGGCAAACATCGCATAAAGTGCGTAATACGATGCTTTATATGTTAACTTACTCATTTTAGATTATTTTTTGTATTTCAAGTTATATTTGATTACCATGTCAAGCAAAGAGATGGAAGAATCTTCCATTTCACTTGTAAGAGCCTCAATTTTAGAAAGTACGTAGTTATAGAATACTTGAAGGATCAATGCTACGATCAAACCGAAGATAGTTGTAATCAAGGCAACTTTCATACCACCTGCAACAACCGTCGGAGAGATATCACCTACCTGCTGGATTTTATCAAATGCCTGCACCATACCGATTACAGTACCCAAGAATCCGAGTGACGGAGCCATTGCGATAAACAGTGTGATCCAAGAACATCCTTTTTCAAGGTAACCAGCCTGTACACCACCGTAAGATACAACTGACTTCTCAACTACATCAATACCCTGATCAATTCTCATCAGACCTTGATAGTAGATAGAAGCAACCGGACCTCTGGTGTTACGAGCAATGTCTTTAGCAGCTTCAACATCTCCTTTTTCCAAAGCAGCTTCGATAGATGCCATGAATTTTTTTGTGTTGATTTCAGCCAAGCTCAAATAAATGATACGTTCAATACAGAAAGCCAAACCGATCACCAAAGCGATAGCTACCAAACTCATGAAAGATGCAGTACCTTCGATGAATTTAACTTTGATTTCCTTGTGAATACCACCCTCTTCTGCAGCAGGAGCAGCAGTAGTAGCTTCAGCGGCAGGAGCAGCTTGTTGTTCAGTTTGTTCTGCTGCAGGAGCGTCTTGAGCCTGAGCAAATTGAATTGAGCCAAAAGTGAAGGCCCCAATCACAGCAACAATTGCAAATAACTTTTTCATTGTGTGTCTAATTTTTAAGATTAATTAATTGATTATTATTGTATTTACTTCTCATCTCTCTTTCATTTCTGCGGAGAGACGGGGATTCGAACCCCGGATACACTTTTGGCGTATACACGCTTTCCAGGCGTGCCTCTTCAACCACTCGAGCACCTCTCCCTCTGCGTTTTCAGCATTTTCAGCTACAAATGTATTCTTTTTTTTCTTTTCAAGAAGCATTCTTACTCTTTTATCTCGAATAAATACTGCAAATTAATATAATTTAAAACCTTTCGAACCTTATTTGCGGATTCCGAACACTTTTAGCGCATTCACAGAAGTGACCTGTGCAACGTACTCCGGGTCCATCTGATAGATATCCGCCACCTTCATAAGGGTGTCTCTCACATTGGCACTTTCATTCCTCTTTCCCCGATTCGGCACGGGAGCCAAATAGGGAGAATCGGTTTCGAGCACAATACGTTCCAAAGGAACAGTCGCCAGTGTCTCCGGTAAGGTCGACTTCTTGAAAGTTACAACTCCATTGATACCTAACATAAATCCTTCGAATTCCAACATTTTCTCCGCTTCTTCCGATGTCCCGGTAAAACTATGAAAAATGCCGGTCAATGGGGTATTTTTATAGGATTCCATTACCTTATATATATATTCAAACGCTTCTCTTGAATGGATTACAATGGGAAGATCATATTCTAGCGCCCACTCTATTTGTTTTTCAAAAACCAAGATCTGCTCTTTCAGAAAAGTCTTATCCCAATAAAGATCAAGACCTATTTCTCCGATAGCCACAAATTCATGGGAAGTCGACAGGTATTTACGGACAATCGCTAATTCCTGTTCATATGATTCATTGACAGAAGTGGGGTGCAATCCGATCATCGGATAGCAAAATCCCGGATAATCCCTACAAACTGACAACATAGCATCAATGGTCGTACTGTCTATATTGGGCATAAAAATATAGGAAACTCCCGCTTTCCGTGCACGTTCCATCACCTGCGGCAGGTCTTCGGTAAATTCTTCAACAAAAAGATGAGAATGAGTATCGATCAACATGATATTTCTTTTTCTTCTTTTATTTTTTCGCTGGAGCGATAATAATATATCAGCCCATAGTCGCGACATTTTTCTAATCGGGTATCATTGGGAGTGACATCCTGATATTTGGCTTCTACTTGGTTCCAGATGTCCAAAATCAATTCATCGGCACGGTCACGCATGGACGCCAGTTCATCAAGACTACGATTGGTTAATGCCTGATAATTCTTCTGCCGTTCATAGCTATCCAGGAAAATATCATAATGCACTTTCACGCGTGCAATAGTCGGATTATAAATAGGTATGCCACCTTGAGTGGTTCTTAGTTGTTCGCCTTCGATTATTTTCTTCCCCCATTCTACCAATGAGGCTTCACTCAACAAATCCGGTACGGTATTAGAAGCAGGCAAGCCATATAACTCTTTATGTATCACCTTGATTTCATCACGAAGCACTGCCAAATTAAGCACCTGAATAAAATGAGAGATATACAGCCGGGCAGTCTTCACATTCATCTGATGTTTACGGCTGGCACGTGACTGATTATCGTAGCACTGTGTATAATAGATTTGCGCCGCCTCGAACCGATGCAAGAAGTTACGTGCTTCAAATAATGTCTTCAATGTAATAGCCAAGTCACGCACATTATACATCTCTCCCTTTTCGACAGCCGCTTTCAGTGCCCGAACTCTTGCTTGATCTGTATTTGGTAATCGTCTATAAGGCATAATAGCTACATTTCACGATACATTAACAATTTCACCAGATTCTTCAGTTCCTTTTTTCTGTCTTCTGCAACAGCTACCGCCGCCAGGCTTTCCATAGCGAGCGTATAATATTCACGCATTTTGCTTTCACAGATATTGCGGATGTTCAACTGATTATAGATTTCAGTTACCGCTTCGATTTTTTCAGAAGGCTGAAAAGCTTCCGCATTCAACCAACGATTCAATTCAGTATGCTGCTTTTCATCCGCACGGTTCAGTGCTTTGATAAGCATATATGTTTTTTTATTGCAGAGGATGTCTCCACCTATCTTCTTCCCGAACACTTCCGGATCACCGTATACATCCAACAAGTCATCCTGCAACTGGAATGCTACTCCGATATGCATTCCAAAATTATATAGATTCTCTGCATCTTCAGCAGTCGCTCCTGCGAGAATTGCACCAATTTTAAGGCTACCCGCAAGCAACACAGCTGTTTTCAAACGAATCATTTCAATATATTCGTCTTCTGTGACGTCACAGCGAGATTCAAATTCCATATCCAGTTGCTGTCCTTCACAGATTTCGAGTGTAGTCAGGCTGAATAAATCCATCACTTCTTTCAGGTGTTCCGGCGGACAACCCGTCATATACCGGAATGCCAGAATCAGCATAGCATCTCCCGAAAGTACAGCAGTATTATCGTTCCAGACCTTGTGTACGGTAGGTTTCCCTCTGCGCACATCCGAACGATCCATCAAATCATCATGTAACAAGGTGTGATTGTGATAAACTTCGATTGCAGTGGCAGGATCGTATATAGACGCAACATCCTCCCGATACAGGTTATATCCCATCAACATTAATACAGGACGTATCCGCTTCCCACCCAGAGAAAGGATATATTCAATCGGTTCATAAAGCCCTTTCGGCGTCCGGGTAAACTGGATTTCAGAGATATGATTATTTATCTTATCGAGTAATTGAGAAGCTGTAAACATGATGAATAAAAAAATGAATGAATAAAAAGAGGCTGCCGAAAGCAGCCTCCCAATTTATAGTGTTACAAATTACTGCAATCTAAACATCACAGGAACCGTAAATTTTACACGTACCGGTTTTCCGCGCTGCATACCTGGTTTCCACTTCGGCATGGTGTTAATCACACGGAGGGCTTCTTTATCCAGATACGGGTCAACGCTACGTACAACCTTCGCATCCACGATACTACCGTCCTTATTAACAACGAACTGTACGATAACACGTCCTTGAGTTCCGTTTTCCTGTGCGATAGTCGGATATTTAATATTTTTTGCCAGATACTGCATCAAAGCTGCTTGTCCGCCCGGGAAGTCCGGCATATTTTCTACAACCTCGAAAATTGTCTGTTCTTCCGGCTCTTCTTCAACAACCTGTACAGGCACGTATTTAACCTCTACACGAGCTTGATTATCTTCATTAATAATAGTTGTTGTTTCTTCAATTTCAGCCTTATCATCCACAATCTCCAGCAATTCTGCTACTTTTGGAGCTTCAGGTGGTGGTGGTGCTGCCTGTTCCGGGGTTTCAGTAATAGGAATGATTTCCTCTTCAAACACAACATCAGCTACTGCCTGGCTTGTATCTATTTTCACGTCACGCTGGGTCCATTCGAACGCCACGAACATGAAAGCTAGAACTACCACGTAACCAACGAGCAGCCATGTAGACTTCTTGCCTTCCAAGTCTGCCTTGGGTGATTTTTTAACTTCCATAAATTTATTAATATAATGATTAAAAAAAAGTGTCTTCCGTGTGTCTCTGGGCAAATATAGTACATTTTCATAGATCCATTCTCCTCTTTATCTCTTTTTTATCCAGCTTTTTAACTTTTTTAATTCTTTCGTACTTGTCTTGCCCCTTTTAACAGCAAACCTATGGTTGATTTTCAAATTTACCGTATCTTTGGCGGACAAATCAGATAAACTGAATATGAAAAAGATAACAATTGCAATCGATGGCTTTTCCTCTTGTGGAAAAAGTACAATGGCCAAAGATCTTGCCCGCGAAGTGGGTTATATTTACATTGACAGCGGAGCCATGTATCGTGCGGTCACTTTATATAGTATAGAAAACGGGATTTTCAACGGAGACGTGATCGATACGGAGAAACTGAAAAATGAAATCAAGAACATTCGTATATCTTTCCAGCTGAATAAGGAAACCGGACGTCCCGACACGTATCTCAACGGCGTGAATGTGGAGAATAAAATCCGTTCGATGGAGGTTTCTTCCAAAGTGAGTCCTATCAGTACGCTTGACTTCGTACGTGAAGAAATGGTGGCGCAGCAACAGACTATGGGAAAGGAAAAGGGAATTGTGATGGATGGCCGGGATATAGGAACCACCGTTTTCCCTGATGCGGAACTGAAAATATTTGTAACCGCTACTCCCGAAATCCGTGCTCAACGCCGTTATGACGAACTGAAAGCAAAAGGACAGGAAGCCAGCTTCGACGAAATTCTGGAAAACGTGAAACAACGGGATTATATCGACCAGAACCGGGAAGTAAGTCCGCTTCGCAAAGCTGAAGATGCCCTGCTTCTGGATAACACCCACTTATCGATTGAAGAGCAAAAGGAATGGCTTTTCAGACAATTTAATAAGGTAAGTAAATAGTTTGCTTTATGATCAAGGTGGAGATAGACGAGGGGTCCGGCTTCTGCTTTGGTGTGGTGACAGCCATTCATAAGGCAGAAGAAGAGTTGGCAAAGGGAGAGACTCTCTATTGTCTCGGAGATATTGTACACAATAGCCGGGAAGTGGAAAGGCTTAAAACGATGGGATTAATCACGATCAACCGGGAAGAATTCAAGCAGCTGAAGAATGCCAAAGTATTGCTTCGTGCACATGGAGAGCCACCGGAAACTTACATGATTGCCCGTGAAAATAATATAGAGATTATCGATGCGACCTGTCCGGTAGTATTACGTTTGCAAAAACGCATCAGACAAGGGTATCTGACAGACAGTGACAAAGAAAAACAAATTGTCATATACGGCAAAAACGGCCATGCTGAAGTATTGGGATTGGTGGGACAAACAGATGGAAAAGCAATTGTCATTGAAAAGGCAGAAGAAGCCAAACAGTTGGATTTAAACAAAAGCATCCGTCTTTTCTCACAGACCACCAAGTCACTGGACGAGTTTCAGGAAATCGTGGAATACTTCAAGCAACATATTTCACCGGAAGCGACTTTCGAATATTATGATACTATCTGTCGTCAGGTTGCCAACCGGATGCCTAAGCTCCGGGAGTTTGCAGCTACACACGATTTGATATTCTTCGTCAGTGGCAAAAAGAGTTCAAACGGAAAAATGCTGTTTGAAGAATGTTTGAAGGTAAATACCAATTCACATTTGATAGATAATGAGAAAGAAATAGATCCTTCTCTCCTTCAAAACGTAAATTCAATTGGCGTATGTGGTGCGACTTCTACTCCTAAATGGCTGATGGAGAAGATTTACAATCACATTCGGACGCTTATCAAAGAATAACAGCTTTATTCTGACAAAGAATAATAGCAAAGTAACATAAGGAAACGGCAAAGTAACACGAATGAATAAAAGGAAAGCAAAAAAAGGTCATTTGAACATTTTTAATGTTTTCTTCTTACGAAAAAAAACTTCATAACCACTGCTTTCAACTTTTTGTTGTACATTTGCCGCGTCAAACTAATTAATGAGAGATTGTTATATGGGAACAGTTAAGTGTATCGGAATTTTGACCTCCGGAGGTGATGCTCCAGGAATGAACGCTGCTATACGTGCAGTGACACGTGCAGCCATCTACAATGGATTGCAAGTTAAAGGTATATACAGAGGATATAAAGGTCTGGTTACAGGTGAAATCAAAGAATTCAAGAGTCAGAATGTGAGTAATATCATCCAGTTGGGTGGTACTATCCTGAAAACAGCCCGTTGTAAAGAGTTCACGACTCCGGAAGGTCGTCAGTTGGCTTATGACAACATGAAAAAAGAAGGCATTGATGCATTGGTTATCATCGGTGGAGACGGCTCACTGACAGGTGCGCGTATCTTTGCACAGGAATTTGATGTTCCATGTATCGGACTGCCGGGAACTATTGACAATGACCTTTACGGTACAGATACGACCATCGGATATGATACTGCATTGAATACCATATTGGATGCCGTAGATAAGATTCGCGACACAGCCACTTCACATGAACGTTTGTTCTTCGTTGAAGTTATGGGACGTGATGCCGGTTTCCTTGCCTTGAACGGAGCTATCGCTTCGGGTGCGGAAGCTGCCATTATTCCGGAATTCAGTACGGAAGTCGACCAACTGGAAGAGTTTATCAAAAACGGATTCCGCAAGTCCAAAAACAGTAGCATTGTATTAGTAGCCGAAAGCGAACTGACAGGAGGAGCCATGCATTATGCCGAACGTGTGAAAAACGAATATCCGCAATATGATGTACGTGTGACGATTTTAGGTCATCTGCAACGTGGTGGTAGTCCTACCGCTCACGACCGTATTCTGGCAAGCCGCCTTGGTGCTGCTGCTATCGATGCCATTATGGAAGATCAACGCAATGTTATGATCGGAATCGAACATGATGAAATCGTTTACGTGCCGTTCAGCAAGGCTATTAAGAATGACAAACCGATCAAGAGAGACCTCGTCACTGTATTGAAAGAGCTTTCGATCTAATTTTTTATTCTAAAGAGTTTATTTATACTGATATATGACGATAAAGAGCTATGAATGATGGAGTAACCCATTTATTCATGGCTCTTTTATTTATATAATATGATAGAGATGAACGCAACTACAACACCAAGTGCGTTCACATATGTGAATTCCATCCTCCAGTGCTACTTACCTTTCGCGACAAATATCCATTAAACTACCGTTATACAACTGCAATACTTCCATCATACAGTAACTATTGTTCGATTAGGATGCCGATATAGCTAATTCACCACAGCCGTGGTAGCTTCTTCCCACAGCCGTGAAGAGTTCCTACCACGGCCGTGAGAAGATCTTGTCACGGCCGTGGGAAATTAATGATACCGGTACTTTAATAGAACAATACCGGTATCCCAACGTAACTATACCAGTTTCTTTTCCTATTCCCCCCACTTTATCAGCCTGCAAACAAGCTACCTGATAAGGAGTCAGCACTGACAATAAAAGTATATATGTTTTATTGTCAGCCTATTATCAGCATCTATTGTCAGGATATATAGAATTGATATTCAACCACTTGAGTGTTATTCTGACAGATTGACAATAAAAAGAGTACAAATCACAATGTATTCTAAACAAAATCGTATGATTTTGCTCAAATCGGAATAGAAATAAAGTTAAGATGCCATTATTGACAATGGCCTACCATTATACAGCCTTTATTTCTTCGTACCTATTAATTGCCTGATGAATTTCCTTATCCATAAATAATAGCCGGTCAGTGGTAATGCAGCCCCAATCAAAGCGGCAATAAAGGCAAGTATGCGGGTAAACATCCCTCCCCAATTACCGACATGTACCGAATAAATCCAGCCGCGAATCTTCCCTGACTTGTCTTGATGTTGATAAAGACTTGTTTCTGTAAATTCACCAGTATCCGTATTAAAAGAATAACGATCAGACGCACGCTGATTTCCAAAGCGGTTGAAAGATACACTTGCCGTACCGGAAGAAACACTGATTTGCTTATATTCCGGATTTTGATACCTTAGTTTATCATACACTTCCTGCCAATAAGCGAATGGCAAAGCCGCAGAATACCGATTACTGTGATCGTTTTCCGGATATTCCTTACTGTCCAACTGCCTCCGTGGATATTCTCCAGCCCCCTGATTTCCGGCATGCTCTCTATCTTTTTTATGATTTCCTGATTGTTCTTTACCATTATGTGGCCTCTCTCCATGTTCTCCATTGTCCTTCCGACCTTTCGGACGCCCACCTCTTTCACCATTTTGTGCATCATTGCCTTCTCTCTTCTTTTCTTGATGTGCCAGTCTGACATCTCCCTTTTGGGGATTACCCTTCTGTTCATGTCCTTGGAGGGTATGCACTTGCATTTCTACCCCGAAGACTTTATAAAAAGCTGTCCGATACCACGGAAAGGACCATGTCAATCCCGTCAATGCCATAGCTAACAGAAAAATCAGGGCGTACATTCCTCCCGCCACGTGCAAGTCATACCAAAATCTTTTCCAACCTTTTGTTGCTGTTATTTTCAGACTGTTTTTCAAAGACTTACGTGTACGAGGCCACCAAATAACGATTCCCGAGATCAATACAAAAACCAATGACAGTGTACTGACACCTACAATCATCTTACCCCAAAATATTCCATCATTTCCCGGTTTCATACTATCCAACAGCCAGCGGTGCATCCGGAACATAAACGTAAAAAAACTACTGCGCTCACTTTTTCCTTTTACTTCACCCGTGTACTGGTCTACATACAAAGATGCGCGGCGTGGTTTGGAAAGATTGACCTGATAAGTACGCCCGGGATCAGAAGAAATGCTAACACCGGTCACAGATACACTGTCCGGCAATGTCGCTGCCACTTTTTCAAGTAACTTATCGATAGGAATAGGTTCCTCTTTTACTGTTTCTACATAGTAAAGTGCAGGACGGGACAACTCATTTACCTCATTCTCGAATACCAGCATAGCACCGGAGAAACAGATAAGAGTAATTATCAGTCCGAAAGGGACGGAAAGCCACAAATGTATTTGTCTGAAAATTTTCTTCATTGTATTTGGAGTGGTAAAAAGCCAGTCCCTCTAAAAAAGAAGAGAGAGAACCGGCCTTTATCTATTTTTATACTGTTTTATAAACTTGTTTCAGCAGCAGCACCCAGAATCAAATATTGATCTCTAGTTCCGAATGCGGTAAAACGCGGCATAGTAAATTCTGCCGAACGCTTGCCCAATGTACCGTCACTTTTCAGTTCGAAAGAATATGAAACTCCGGCATCACCTTGACGGTATCCCAAACCGTATGCATATTTTTGATTAGGGAAGAGCCAATGAGTTGCAGCATCCGTTTCCGTACTACCACCTTCCACTTTAATAGTTAATACAGCATCCGGATCATTTATTTCCGCTTCTGTTGCCGGAACCAAATAAGAGGCTTCCGAACTTGCAGCAGCAATTACATATTTCTCCAACGTCCCATTATTCATTTTACAAATAGCGGTAATACCTCCGTCAGCCTGAACAGTCGCTCCCTTAGTAGCCTTAGCAGCCGCAGCATCAATAATATAAATGGCGGGTTGTTGAACTGTAGATGAACCCGAAGCAGATTTCTGGAATACGACCGGAATATAGGCTTTACCATTTTCAACATAAACAAATCTTCCCATATCCGCCAATTCTTCAGCAACCGGGAAATCGGTCACCTTAGTTAAAGTTCCGCTTTGAGAATCAAAAATTGCCATCATTTTTGCATCACTCGTAGAGTCATATTTTCCTTCTGTAGCGTACATTCTCAACAAAAATTTAGTACCTGTGATATGCCATACCTGGAAGAAAGAGAGTTTCTTTCCAAATGTAGCATTTGCCGCATCTTCTATATTAAAATAATAAGACTTGTCAAACTCGTTAGTTGTTGTGTTGACACGAAGCACTCCTGCATCAAGAGTCGTTTTATTTTTCTCATTACTTTGACTCTTTGCTACACTGTTTGAGAAGACATACAAATAACCGTCATCTGCCGCACAAATAGTTGGGTAGAATTGAGAACGATAACGTGAAGTTGCATAGCTGATACGATTATCAGTGATGATAGTCGGCTTCTTATCAAAATTATTAATTCCGTCATAAATTCCAATCCAAACTTGATTAGGGTGTACAGTTGCACTTATTGACTTCTCTCCGGTTTCTTCATCTTCCGCAATCAGGTCTTCATATCCCTCTGCTGCTCCCGACTCAATTCCATAATCACTGAAACCCAACGGACACAAGGCTGTATACACTTTATCACCTATGGATTCAAAGCCGGATACGGTAAAATATTCTCCGTTTCCAACCAAATCTTCGGTTACCAGAGTGGAAGTTTTATACCTCTGCTGATCCGAATCAATGAGGGTAAAATTGACCCCATATTTGGGAGAGTCACTACCTGTTCCCTTGCCGTCGTCTCCCTGATTTCCCGGCTCATCATCACTACAAGACAAAACTGTCAATCCCATAACCATAGACACTGCAAGCATCCATAAAAAATTCTTTCTTACCATTTTTTGTTCCTATTAAAAATTGACTAATATTTAAAGATTAAGCTCAAAGAGCCTGTTCATTTTTTATCTGTTGAAATAATATCTGATTTTCCCATAAAAAGCACGACCGGCTTTCTGTAGACTAAAGTTGTCATAAAGCTTCTCATCTGTAAAGTTCTTACATTCCAGAGAAAAGTTGTAGCGGGAGTTCTTCAGACTATAAACCAAACTAAGATTATGAGAAAACTGACTTGGTACTCCCTTTTTATTGGAAGCCCCATGATTTTCCCAATGGAGAGGAAATTCATGCACATAATAATTATCATATGTTACTGTCAGCAAATTGCCCTTTCCAAAAAGATGATGCGCATAAAAGGAAGCATCTACGTTAGCAAACAAATAAGGAATATTCGGCATCCTTACTTTATAGGTAGTCGATTCACTCCCATTCAATCCGTACCTCTCGTAATCACGCGTGTTCAAATCGGTAAAATTTCCACCGATAGAAAACCATTTAGAATAATTATAGCGTACTTCCGCATTCCAGCCCATTGTCCTTACACGTCCATGGTTCATGTATGCTGCATATTGTGATGAACCTGCCAAAAACGTTCCGGTCAAACGCCGGATAAAGTCCTTCGTATCTCTATACACCAATCCTCCTTCGACATATATAGAATGTTTTCCAAATTCGTGTGAGTAAGACAAGCTCGCATTTACGTTATGACTGTGTTCCGGTTTCAATCCTGCATCTCCCAGTTCCATATCATCATCACCAAACAATTCATCGGCTGTAGGAAGGCGTAACGCCTTTTCATACGAAAACTTTGCCTGAAATCCATCCAAAAACAAATACGTAGCAGCTATCCCATAGCCAAAGGCTCCGCTACTACCGGCAGACTCTTCATAACTGACTCTATTATTGGAAGAACTATCATCATTGTTGGTATTTCTCGGCCCACTACTGTACTGGTTATAGTATTTACCAAACACAGAAACATTCCACAAATCCTTATGACTATAACGATAAGAAAGTCCTGTGATATTCTTCCTTGATTTCTTTTCAATTTTGCTATACTGGGCGGCACCCGTAGCATCTGTTATATTAGCAGAAGAAGTAGGTTTACGCTCATACCCCATCAACACATGATTAAGCACGAAAGCATGGCTTTCACCCAAATGATAATTGGCAGTAAAGGTACCGTTCCAGTTATCGGTACTTGATTTATAGTCTTGATAACTCTGCTCGCCCAACTTACCTTTTTTATACCGCATTTGTCCCAGCCAGTTATATTCATAAGTTGCCGTATCAATGTTTTGAGTAATATTACGGTTATAGTTTGCAGTCAGGTTCACATCCAGACCTTTGAGCAATAAGTTTCTTTTCCGGTATTCCACCGAAGGCATAAATGAATGGCCTTTCCGCCGTTTTTGTCCGTATACAATTTCCTGTACAACACCGTTCTGGATTTCCTTATCATTTTGCGAATAGGTAAAGGTAAGCATCAAACGGTCGGCAAACGGTTTATTCACAAGCCCCACTTTACCCACAACAGCCTCATTATGATAAGTGTCGTGAAAGCGTTTCACCCGTTCTATTTTTTCCGAATCCCAGCCGGATACCCAGCCATCTTCATCGACCACTTCATCATAATGTTCCACCGGAGTATCAATCCAATAATTATTATCCGAATAATTCTGAAAAGCATTGATTTCGAATGTAAACCCATTATCAGCCGTATGTCCCACATTCACATACGATTTATGGGTGTTGAAAGATCCATAAGAATATGAAGCATCGACAAATGTACGCCGCTTATTTCCAGTGACAATATTTATCACACCGCCCAAAGCATCCGTACCAAAGCCAACGGGTACCACACCACGATATACTTCGATACGCTCTGCAAAATTAATCGGAATATTATTCAGGCTGAACGAGCCTCCTACTCCATCCTGCGGCACTCCATCAATGAATAACTTGATGTTTTTTCCACTCATTCCATCTAAAGAAAGATTCATATCCGAACCCACCCCGCCTGACTCACGCAACTTCACACCAGGCACCTTCGTTAAAGCACTGGCTAAATCCTGCGTACTATTATGAAGTTTGGTTGCATCAATCGCTACAGCATTAAAAGCTGATTTATTCACTCGGTTCACTCCGGAAGTAGAAATCACCACTTCACTAAGTTCTTTCACATCAGGAGTGATGGTAAAGTTCATCTTTATCCGTTCTCCCCTTCTTAAAATCACTTTTTTTTCTATCGTTTTATATCCCATAGCGGAAACAACTAATGTATATTCGCCACCGGGAGCTTTAATATGATAAAGCCCCTCACGGTTAGTGGCAGAACCGAAACCAGTCCCTTTCAGGTGAACAGTAGCAAAATCAACTATTTCTTTTTCCGTAGATATTATTCGACCCGATATCATGGATCCCCCATGCTGCGAATAAGCTGATAGAGAGAAAATTAACATCAACAACAGTAGACCTGTCATCCTCTTTATTTCACAACAAACAATCTTTTTCACCCGACTCATATTTTTATTTATTCTAAATAAGAATTACATTTGCGGGTGCAAAAGTATATAACAAGCATTAATTATAAAAATCATAAAAATTTGGTATCACCCAAACTTTTCTAATAAATAAGACAAGATGAGAGCAGATCTGGAGTGGTTTAGAACCTTTAAAGCTATATTTGATACGGGAACTATGAGCGACGCTGCCAAAGAGTTGAATATTTCTCAACCTGGCGTCAGTCTGCATTTAAGTTCACTGGAAAATTATATCGGACATCCGTTATTTGAACGTAACACCCGGAAAATGATTCCCAATGAACGAGCAAGAAAGCTATACCGGCAAATATGTTACTCACTCACCAAATTGGAAGAAGTAGAAAACAGTGTCCGCAAGAGAAGTGGAAAAGAGAGAATGACTCTTTGCCTTGGAGTATATTCGGGACTATTTTCTCAACTAATAGCTCCTCATATCGCCGATTTAGATTTTAATCTCATCGTACAATTCGGAGACAACGACAAATTGAGTGAGCTTCTGGAAAGCGGTTCGGTAGACATTATCATCACTTCAATCGAAACGCCCATTCACAATATTTCATATCAAGTTCTCGGAACCTCCGAATTTATCGTCGCTGCAGGAAAAGAAACCGATATCTCTCAATTCCAGCAACTGGATATTGAGAATAAGGGTCAGGTAAGAAAGTGGTTACAATCTCAACTTTGGTACAGCAACGAAAAAAATATATGGGCGCGTTTTTGGAAACTCAATTTCAAAAAAGAGAGCGATTTCGCGCCCAATTATGTGATGCCTGACAAGAATACCATTCTCCGCTGTTTGGAAAAAGGTGTCGGCCTGGCACTTATGCCTCATTCTATCTGCCGGGATTCTATAGAACGAGGAGATATTATATGCCTGTGGAAAGGATATGTAGAGATGAAAAATACACTCTACATCGGACATCGGAAAAACTCAATATTAAGCGATGAGATCCAACAGATCAAAGAAATAATGACAACTGAATTCGAAAAATGTCATAATGAATCATGTCAGCCACTGCGCTAACGACCGTTCCGTCACCTCCCACAACTGCTCTTTCTGCACATGATTCGTGTATTTATCAGACAAGTTTTTCCGGTGGTTATTGACATACAGTTGTCCTGTCACGCCTGCTTCCTTTTCATCCAACAATAAACCGACTGCCGTAGAAGCCCCTTTCTTCGGTTTGCGGATAAAAGGACGAAAAAAAATATCCGTCAACGGATCAAACCACTTATGCATCGTAATGATATTGGTAGAAACAATTCCCGGATCGGCAGCATTGACGGTGATTCCTTTCTCACGAAGTTGCCCGGAGAGTTCGAAAGTAAATAGTAACAAAGCCAGTTTGGTGTTACTGTAAACAGGAATTCTCCAAAAACTCCCCGTTTTTCCTCTGTGAAAGAAATCGGGAAAATCGAGTTTACCAATTGCGTATGTACAAGAAACCATATTGACGATACGCGCTCCACGCACCATCAGCGGAACCAATTTCCGAGTAAGCAGATAAGGTCCCATATAGTTCACACTTACCGTTCGCTCAAACCCATCAGAAGTAGTATGAAAACCTGTTTCCATCGTTCCGGCATTATTCATCAGCAAAGCAATGGAGAGGTTTCTTTCCAAAATCTGGTTGGCAAAAGAAACTACCGATTGCATGGAAGACAAATCAATAGCTATTACTTCCAAATACGGGTTTCCGGTTTCCTTGCTCAAATGTTCGCGGACAATCTCCGCTTTCTTCGGATTATAACATGCCATTATGATTCGATAACCGGCTTTGGCTACGGCACGTGTTATTTCTGTCCCCATTCCTCCGTCCGCACCGGTGATAATCGCCCATTTCATTTCACTCATTTTTTCTCCAATTTATCAATCTCCTTTTGTAAAGACAAAGGGATTTGTTCTTTCAAATGTTGATGACAAGCCATTTCTATCGTATACATACGACCGATGCAATAATTACTGTGCCCACAGCTACAGCGTGCTTGTTCCTCCTTTTTCATCCGATTCACAAATCCCGGTTCGTTGAGCAAAGCTCTCGCCATCTGTACAGCATCAAAACCGAAATCGAGCACTTCATCTATTTTCTGACGAGAAACAAGACCGCCGACATAAATCAGCGGCGCATTCGGAAGAGCTGCCCGGAATTTCAGTGCATCTTCAAGGAAATATGCTTCTTTGAAAGGTACAGAGGGGATCATCCATTTACCAAACATACGGACTCCATATTTCAGCCACCAGCAATTCATATAGTAAGACATCGAACGGATTGGCATGGCACCCCGCATCACATACATCGGTGCACGGCTCACAAAGCCTCCACTCAACACCAATCCATGAACTCCATGTTCCAATAGACGTTTGGCCACTTGTATCGATTCGTCAATCTCCATGCCTCCTTTGAAACCGTCACGCATATTCATTTTTACCAAAACGGCCATATCATTGCCTGCCGCTTTCATCACTTCTTCCATCACCAGGTCCATAAAACGCATCCGGTTTTCGAGCGAACCACCATATTCATCTTTCCGATGATTGGTATATGGAGAAAGGAACTGGCTAATCAAATAACCATGTCCTGCATGCACTTCAACAGCGTCAAATCCTGCTTCTCTCGCCAGATTGACGGCATTTCCATACGCTTGTGCCATTTCCGGCAACTCCTCCTTTTTCATTCCACGCACAAACGTAGGAGAGTAAAGATTAAAACCCGAAGATGCGGATATAGGAGTGACACCACAAATATTTCGATGGGACATATTCCCACAATGTCCGATTTGTATACCCACTGCTGCACCTTCATCGTGCACAGCTTTTGTCAATTCATGCAAACGGGGAATAATAGACGGACGCAACCACAACTGACGGTCGAAAGAAAGTCCGCTTTGCGTCACAGCCGCATAAGCCACTGTTGTCATACCCACTCCTCCCGCAGCTACCGAACGATGGTAATCCAGCAACATCTGCGTAGGAGTATTCTCCGGACACATGCTCTCAAAAGCTGCCGAACGGATTGTTCGATTCCGCAACGTCAAAGGGCCAAAGGTGACCGGACTAAAAAGTTTAGATTCCATAGTAGTATATTTATTGAGTCATATTTAAGTCGTAATGAAAAATGCCCTAATACCTAATAAAGGAAAGGGAACACTCGTTTCCGTTCTCCCACTGCATCGCCGAATTCTTCGCGATAACGGCACCAGATGGCATTGGCACGGGGAACAAGGTTAGCAATCGTCCACCAAAGGAAAACAAGTCCGGAAAGTGAACAGGTGAGTATCGCCCATCCTGCCCATTCCACTATTTCACCGAAATAGTTGGCGGAAGTGACATAACGGTACATACCTTTTTGAGGCAGATAGTGCCGGGTATCTCCCGGTTTGCGCAAGTGCCGGATGATATAATCCGAATGCCAGTTCGTCAGCATACCTGTGAAAAAAAGCAGTGTGCCTATAATAAACCACGGTGAAGCGAACCAACCGGATTGATACATCGTTTCGGGAGCAAGATAAAAGATCCATTTACCTTGCATATAGCCATTCAGTAAATTAAAAAGAATACCCATCGACATGATTGACAGCGGCATCTTACTTTTCCCCGTCAGTAGCAGGGGAAAAATGAAAGCACGTTGAAAGTAATGAATCTGGAAGAACAGGAAAAAAGTAAAGATTACCGGTTCAAACCGACGCTCGGAATATATCCACATTACACACATCACTAGGAAAACGGGAGCTTCCATCCATATCCAGGCTAGTTTATTGGATATAGCTACGCCCCACGATGCCGTACGGAAAATGCCATATCCGGCTTTCACAAAGTAAAGGGTGATAAAAACAACCAGGGCAATCAGGCTCATCACGCCCAGAAACAGATTAAAAGCAGCTATATTCATGTCGATCTTTTTTTGTAACACGCAAAAATAACAAAAATGAAACGAATGACGGTACAAAAAATAGAAAGAATCTGAAATACATTCCTTTAAGAACATAAAAAAACAGCATTCCCGAACGCATACCTGAAATTACGAGGCATACATCCGGGATCACTTATATATTCAATAAAAGGATTTGTTTTTATCAGCGTTTCTTGATTGGAATATAAGGCAAATCATCGAGTACATTCTTATAAGCCGGGCGGATAATTCGTTTACCTTCGAAGGTCAATTCTTCATTACGGTGTGCACACCAGCCTACGATACGTGCCATAGCAAACAGAGGAGTGAAGATTTCCTGCGGCAAGCCGATCATTTCATACACGAAGCCTGAATAGAAGTCGATATTGCTGGATACTGTCTTTCCGTTGTTTTTAACACGTCCGAAAGTAGCGATGGCCCGTTCTTCCAACAGTTCGAGGAAAGCAAATTCACTTTCTCTTCCTTTTTCACGGGCAAGGTCACGAGCCAATTCTTTCAACAGAAGAGCACGGGGATCGGAGATTGTATAAACGGCGTGTCCTATACCGTAGATCAATCCGCTCTTATTATATACTTCCTTATTCAACATTCGGGTGAAATAAGTGTCTATCTCATCCACACTTGTCCAGTCTTTGATATTCTCTTTCAGATGCTGGAACATGTCGGCAACCTGAATATTTGCACCTCCATGAAGCGGGCCTTTCAATGAACCGATACCTGCGGCGATGGCCGAATAAGTATCCGTTCCGGTGGAAGAAGTAACGCGAACGGTAAAAGTAGAGTTGTTACCGCCCCCATGTTCTGCCTGAAGAATCAGCAACAAATCGAGGGTACGAGCATCAAGTTCGGTATAATTTCTTTTCAACATGTACAGGAAGTTCTCGGCAATAGAGAGTTTTTCCTGCGGATGGCGGATATGCAGAGAACGTCCGAAAGTAGCATGGCGAAGCATATTGTACGCATAAGCAATGATAGTGGGAAATTTCGAAATCAGTTCAATACTCTGACGCATCAGGTTATCCCGGGAAGTATCATCCGCATTCGCATCAAAACGGTACATTTCAAGCACACTGCGTGAAAGAATATTCATGATGTTGTTTCCTTCCAACTCTATGATATTCATTTTTGTTTTCTGCTCCAACGGCATATTGTCGTTAATCAATTCACGGAAAGAAAGCAATTCTTCTTTATCCGGCAGACGTCCGGAAAGCAACAGGTAAGCCACTTCTTCAAAACCGAAACGTTTCTCTTTGATAATGGCATGCGAAATATCTTCCACATCATAACCACGATAGAATAATTTTCCCGGTATCGGTTTCAATCCACCACCCGGAATACGTTCATAGCCTACTACATTACCGATTTTGGTTAAACCTACCAATACACCTGTGCCGTCTTCATTACGCAATCCGCGTTTCACATCAAACTTTGGGAACAATTCATTATCAATCCGGGTAGCTTCCTTCATCTCCTCGGAAAGTTTGTAAATCAGGTACTCTTTTTTCATCTTTCTTCGTTTTTTATTCGTTACTTTTATTTTTCAATTCTTTCCACGATCTCACGAGTGAAAGCGGAAGTAGAGAGGGAGGTTCCATTCGGCATAAAACGAGCCAAATCGTGTGTAGCGCGAGCGTCCAGGAAGCTTTGTTCCAAGGCTTTCTCTATCAGAGCAGCCGCTTCTTTCCAATCAAAATATTCGAGCATCATTACGGCCGAAAGTATAATAGAACAAGGGTTCACCACATCTTTTCCCGCAATATTGGGAGCTGTTCCATGAGTCGCTTCAAAAATGGCATGTCCTGTTTGATAGTTGATATTTGCTCCCGGAGCAATACCGATACCGCCTACCATGGCCGCCAGTTGGTCGGAAACATAGTCTCCATTCAGATTCAAGGTAGCTATCACGGAATATTCTTCGGGAATCAGGAGTGTATTTTGCAAGAAAGCATCGGCAATGCAATCTTTTATCACCAGTCTGCCATCTGCCAAAGCATCGGCAAATTCACGCTGTGCCAGCTCGTAACCCCATTTCTTGAAGCCACCTTCCGTGAACTTCATGATATTTCCTTTATGCACCAGCGTTACAGAAGGTAAATGATGGTCGAGCGCATACTGGCAGGCAGCACGTACCAGACGTTCAGTACCCTCACGTGATACAGGTTTCACACCGAAAGAAGAGGTTTCCGGGAAACGGACTTTTGTTACTCCCATTTCGTCTTTCAGGAATTTATAGAACTTTTCAGCTTCCGGAGTACCGGCTTCCCACTCGATACCTGCGTAGATATCTTCCGTATTTTCACGGAACACGCACATGTTCACTTTTTCAGGTGATTTGACAGGCGACTGTACTCCCTGATACCAACGAACCGGACGAAGACAGACATATAAATCAAGTGTCTGACGCAGCGCTACATTCAACGACCGGATTCCACCTCCGACAGGAGTTGTCAACGGGCCTTTGATTCCTATCAGGTATTCCTGAAAGGTTTCCATTGTTTCATCCGGCAACCAGGAACCTGTTGCATGGAAGGCACGTTCTCCAGCCAACACTTCTTTCCATTCGATCCGACGTTTGCCGCCATAAGCTTTCCGGATAGCTGCGTCCACTACGGCTTGCATGGCAGGAGTCACTTCCGCTCCTACTCCATCGCCGGTAATATAAGGTACGGTAGGCACATCGGGCACCAGCAACGTACCATCTGCTTGCATGGTTATCTTGCTCATATTTTATCTTGCATTTAAAGCAGAGCCGGCACGGAACCAGGCTATCTGCTGTTCATTATAGGTATGCTGTACTTCAAAACTTTCTTTCGTTCCGTCTTCGTGATGAAGAACAATCGTCAAATTGCGACCCGGTGCGAAATGGACTAAACCTACTACTGACAAAAGATCGTGTTCCTGAACCTTGTCATAGTCTGCCTTGTCTACAAAAGTAAGAGCAAGCATTCCCTGCTTTTTCAGATTCGTTTCGTGGATACGGGCAAAACTCTTAGCCAGAATGACACGCACATTGAGAAAGCGCGGTTCCATGGCTGCATGTTCACGACTGGAACCTTCTCCATAATTCTCTTCGGCAACAACTATAGACGGAATACCTTCAGACTTATACATTTTTGCCGTACCGGAAACTGTTCCATAAGTATTTGTTGAACGGTTCCAAACGCTGTTCGTTTCACCGTTGAAAGCATTGACAGCTCCCATCAGCATATTGTCGGAAATATTCTCCAAATGTCCCCGGAAGCGGAGCCACGGACCTGCCATAGAGATATGGTCGGTAGTACATTTTCCTTGTGCTTTAATCAGTAAAGGCATATTCAGTAAATCCTGTCCGTCCCATGCCGGGAAAGGCGTCAGGAGCTGGAGACGTTGAGAATCAGGCTTCACCTTGATTTCCGTTTTTGCTCCGTACGGGGCAATATACCCCTCGTTTCCGGATGTAAAACCTTTCAAAGGGAGTTCATCTCCTACAGGTTCGGATAGTTTCACCTTTTCTCCGTCATGATTCACCAGTCTGTCTTTCAACGGATTGAAGCAGAGATCGCCGGCAATCGTTAATGCCATTGTCAGTTCCGGAGAAGCTACAAACGCATAGGTATTCGGATTACCGTCAGCACGTTTGGCAAAGTTACGGTTGAAAGAAGTAACGATTGAATTTTTCCGTGTCGGATCGTCCGTCTCGCGTTTCCATTGGCCGATACAAGGGCCACAGGCATTTGCCATAATCGTGGCACCCAACTGTTCAAAAGCTTCAATCATCCCATCTCTTTCGGCAGTAGCCCGGATTTGTTCCGAACCCGGATTGATGATTAACGGAGCAGCGACACTCAAGTTCTTTTCAGTGACCTGTTTCGCCAAAGAAGCTGCACGACTCAAATCCTGATAAGAAGAATTGGTACATGAACCGATCAAGCCCACCTCCATTTTGCGGGGGTAGCCGTTCAATAACACTTTTTCTGCAAATTCGGAAATAGGAGTAGCGGCATCCGGTGTAAACGGTCCGTTTATATAAGGTTCGAGTTCCGACAAGTCTATTTCAATCACACGGTCGTAATAGTTGGATGGCTCGTCGGTCACTACATCATCCGCACGAAGATCGGCATCGACAGCCTCCGCCCAATCGACCACACAATCTCTTCCGGTAGCCCTCAAATAGGCAGCCATGCGCCCGTCAAACGGGAACAGAGAGGTAGTAGCCCCTACTTCGGCACCCATATTACAAATGGTAGCTTTCCCAGTAGCAGAAAGGGACTCGGTTCCAGGACCAAAATATTCGATAATAGCATTCGTTCCTCCTTTTACGGTAAGAATGCCGGCCAGTTTCAGGATTACATCTTTCGGAGATGTCCAGCCACTTAGTTTTCCGGTCAGACGAACACCTATAATCTTCGGCATTTTCAGTTCCCATTCCATTCCTGTCATCACATCCACAGCATCCGCGCCACCGACACCGATAGCTACCATGCCCAGTCCGCCTGCATTAGGAGTGTGGGAATCCGTTCCTACCATCATACCGCCGGGGAAAGCATAGTTTTCGAGTACTACCTGATGGATAATACCTGCTCCCGGTTTCCAGAAACCGATGCCGTAACGGGAAGATACATCACGAAGAAAGTCGTATACTTCTTCATTGGTCAATCTTGCCGTAGCAATATCCGCCTTTGCACCTTTATACGCCTGTATCAAGTGATCGCAATGTACTGTTGAGGGCACAGCCACCTGATCCTTACCTGCATTCATAAATTGAAGCAATGCCATCTGCGCAGTCGCATCCTGCATAGCTACACGGTCGGGACGGAAGTTCACATAATCTTCTCCCCGTTTGTAATCTTTTAAATCGGCTACATCATACAGATGAGCATACAAAATCTTCTCGGCCAACGTCAAGGGGCGTTTCAATATAGCCCGTACGTGTTCTACCTTTCCTTTATAAGCAGCGTAGAAAGCTTCTAACATAGTCACATCATATACCATATTGTTTTATCTTTTATGAGTCTATCTATAAAAATAACGAACGGCGTTCGAGTAATGTTTAACAAAATGAAATATTTTTTCTACCCGGAACGAAGATTTGTTACCTTTGCGCCTATTATGAGTAATAATCCGAAAAGTCCAATCATCGACCTTCAGCAACAGCAACTCCTCCTACGGATGGAGTATGAACACGAAAAGGAAGAATTTAAACGGCAGACCGAAACAATGGGCGTTGCCCGTAAAGTGAAACGCGGTCTCTGCTGGTATCCCGTCTCTCTTGGCCGAAGTTACTACAATTCTCTGAATCAGCTTGTAATAGATATTACACGGACCGAAAATAAAGAAATAGAGCATTCCTTCGAGTTCGGCCGCCCCGTCTGCTTTTTCCACCAGTCATTCGAAGGAAAAGTGAAGTACATGAATTTCATCGCTACTGTCAGCTTTGCAGATGAGGAGCGAATGGTAGTTGTACTTCCCGGAGCGGGAGCTTTAGCGGAACTGCAAACTGACGGCATACTGGGGGTGCAACTTTATTTTGACGAAACATCCTACCGGGCCATGTTCGAGGCACTGGAAGACACCATACGCGCTAAAGATAATCGTCTGGCAGAACTGCGTGATATTTTGCTTGGCACACAAAAACCGGGATTCCGGGAGTTATATCCTGTCCGCTTCCCCTGGCTGAACAGCACCCAGGAAACAGCTGTCAACAAGGTACTCTGCACACGTGATGTATCCATCGTTCACGGTCCTCCGGGAACCGGAAAAACAACGACTCTTGTCGAAGCAATTTACGAAACATTGCACCGGGAACCGCAAGTGCTTGTCTGTGCACAAAGCAACACTGCTGTCGACTGGATTTGTGAGAAACTGGTAGACCGGGGAGTACCCGTACTCCGCATCGGGAATCCTACCCGGGTCAACGACAGAATGCTTTCATCCACCTACGAACGCCGGTTTGAAAGCCATCCTGCCTATCCGGAACTTTGGGGAATTCGCAAATCTATCCGTGAAATGGGTAGCCGGATGCGCCAGGGAAGTTATTCTGAACGGGAAGGTATGCGTAATCGCATGAGCCATCTCCGCGATCGTGCCACAGAGTTGGAAATACAAATCAATGCCGATCTATTTGATAGTGCCCGTGTGATTGCTTCTACACTGGTCAGCAGCAACCATCGTCTGCTCAACGGGCGTCGCTTTCCTACTTTGTTCATTGATGAAGCTGCTCAAGCGCTCGAAGCTGCCTGCTGGATTGCCATCCGTAAGGCAGACCGCGTCATCCTTGCAGGAGACCATTGCCAGCTCCCACCAACTATCAAATGTATAGAAGCCGCTCGTGGAGGACTGGATCACACGTTAATGGAAAAAGTGGTTCAGCAAAAGCCTTCTGCTGTTTCTTTATTAAAAGTGCAGTACAGAATGCACGAAGCCATCATGCAGTTTCCCTCCAACTGGTTCTACCACGGAGAACTGGAAGCTGCTCCGGAAGTGCGCTACCGGGGTATTCTTGATTTTGACACTCCTATGAATTGGATTGATACTTCGGAAATGGACTTTCACGAAGATTTTGTAGGTGAGAGTTTCGGACGCATCAACAAGCAGGAAGCCAATCTATTACTACAGGAACTGGAAGCATATATCGAACGGATCGGCAAAGAACGGATATTGGATGAAAGAATTGATTTCGGTCTGATTTCACCCTACAAGGCGCAAGTACAATATTTGAGGGGAAAGATCAAAGGGAGCAGCTTTTTACGCCCCTTCCGCAGCCTCATCACTGTAAACACGGTAGACGGTTTTCAGGGACAGGAGCGAGATGTTATTTTCATCAGTCTTGTACGTGCCAACGAGGATGGGCAGATTGGGTTCCTGAATGATTTGCGAAGAATGAATGTAGCGATTACAAGGGCACGAATGAAGCTTGTTATATTAGGAGATACCTCTACCCTTACCAAACATCCTTTTTACAAAAGGCTGATGTTATTCATTAAAAAGGAGGATTAAATACTTAATCCTCCTTTTAACAAAGTGCACTTTCTCACGAAACCACACTTCGTTTTAACACAAACAAAACAAACAATATTTTATTTTACGTCAGTACTATTCTTTATTTAAGAAGCCATTAAAAAGACTTTTACTTTCAATATACAAATGCAGATTTCAAAAAGAAATATCAACTCCCATAAAGATAAAACACACTAAATCACCACTTCTGAGAAATCAAAAGCAGCGTCATTCGTTTATTTATTTAGTGATGTTAATCATTCTTCAGGGCTGGTTAAGTTAATTCATACTTCTCGTTTATTTTATCTGATGACGCAAAGATAAACATAAACTTGCATTTTTTGTCCATATAATCAATATATTTTTGAAAAATAATTTCGGAAAGCTTCATTTATTCATTTCTAAATCTCTTTTTAACCAAAAAAGGAAGAAAGCAAACAGCCCTCTCCCTTTTACAAACTTGTATAATTTATCCAGTTTAATTGTTTTCCGGACGAAGTTTACGAACAGTAACAGCAGTCTGCCACATTTCGCTTTCACGCAGTTGACGGAGCTCTTCATTCAATTTTTCACGATAATCAGGTTGTGAATTACTGTCGATAGAAATCTGTGCTTCGTTACCAGTCTTCACGCTATTATACAACTTTTCAACTACCGGCTTGATAGCGTCGTGGAATGGGCCCATCCAATCAAGAGCACCGCGTTGAGCAGTAGTAGAACAGTTAGCGTACATCCAGTCCATACCGTTCTTTGCAAACAACGGCATCAATGACTGTGTCAGTTCTTCCACTGTTTCATTGAATGCTTCAGAAGGAGTATGACCGTTTTCACGCAATACTTCGTACTGTGCCAGCAACAAACCTTGGATAGCACCCATCAATGAACCGCGTTCACCTGTCAAGTCAGAAGTAGCTTCACGTTGGAAAGTTGTTTCAAACAGATAACCGGAGCCAATACCAATACCCAGTGCGATGGTTCTATCCATTGCTTTGCCTGTAGCATCCTGATAGATAGCATAAGAAGAGTTCAAGCCACGTCCTTCGAGGAACATAGTACGCAAAGAGGTACCCGAACCTTTAGGAGCAACCATGATAACGTCGATATCAGTAGGAGGAACTACACCTGTACGGTCATTCCAAGTGATAGCAAAACCGTGTGAGAAATAAAGAGCTTTTCCGGCAGTCAAGTAAGGTTTGATAGTAGGCCATACAGACATTACTGCTGCGTCAGACAACAGGCACATTACAATAGTACCTTTCTCGCAAGCTTCTTCAATGCCGAACAAAGTTTCGCCCGGAACCCATCCGTCTGCTACTGCTTTATCGTATGTTTTTCCTTCACGTTGACCAACGATTACATTGAAACCGTTATCACGCAAGTTCAGTGCCTGTCCAGGTCCCTGTACGCCATAACCGATTACAGCAATTGTTTCATTTTTCAATACTTCACGAGCTTTTTCCAATGGAAATTCGTCACGGATTACTACAGTTTCAGTAGTACCTCCAAAATTCAACTGTGCCATTTTCTTTTTGTTTTTAGTTTTTGATGACTTACGTCATCCGTTATTAATCAATTTTGTATTCTCACATTTATTCAAATATCACTTTCGAACGGCAAACAACTTCGCTGCCATTCTTCTTTACTTCTACGTGAAACTCGTTTGCATTCACTTCGTCGCAGAAGAAAGAGAGCTCATCACCAAAGTAACTTTCGGCCACGTACGCCATCTCGAAACGGCAAATACGTTTGGTCTTGTACAACTCTATCGGGAACAAATCAAGGATATGCTCAATGTAACGGATGCTGTTCACATGACCGTTAATATCAATATCACTGTATTTTGCCGTCAGGGTAGCCATTGACTGATCGCTTGTCACTTTGATACGTGAAGGTTTTTCAATAGGACAAGGTTCGTCACAGACATAATCTACGATACTTCCTCCGTGCAAGGTCAATAGATCGGCCGGTTTGCGGGTATTGAGATTAATCATTGCCCATACGGAACGCGCATAACCAATCTTTTTCCCGTCCTTATCAATAATAGCAAAGTTACGGTCAGTAAACAAGCGGTAGACATTTTCCACCCATGTTTGAACTGAAAAGTTCTCATATTGATAAGGCATTTCATCCAACTCAACAGCCAGACGCGAAAGTACCCAAGTGTAATTATCCTCGTTCAGTGTTGCAATACCAAAGCCACGGTCACTTGCGTGAAAACCTGCACAATTCAACAGATGATTTCCCAGTACGCCCATAGTCAGACGTCCGTTAAAGTCAACATGAAACGGTTCTGCCACAAACTGATAAGTTCCTATTTTATTTTCTTCACTCATTATTCTTGTTGGTTTTTACCCTGGTTATACATGGCTTCCCGTCCATCGAGAAACTCGTTCACCCGTTCAAAGCAACTGGTAGTAATCGCTACGCGTCCCGACCGAACAAACTGCAAAACACAATTTAAAGCCTTCAGTTCACCGTAGAGTGAGGTTATATCTTCGCTCATGCCATTTTTCTCGACAATAGAAAATACCGGATTGACTTCCACTACACGGGCATTGTATCTGCGGATCAACTTGGATGCTTCCGGAGTTTCCTGAAAAGCAGGAGTAGATACCTTATAAAGTGCAATCTCATGGAAGTATATTTCATCCTCGGTGAAATAATGTGCCTGAATCACATCGATCTTCTTTTCAATCTGTTTCACTACCTTCTCAATGGTGTCCTTATCTGTCAAGGCTGTAATCGTATACTTGTGTACACCTTTAATAGAAGAAGCAGATACATTCAGACTCTCGATGTTGATTTGCCGACGAGTAAATACAGCAGTTACCTGATTCAGCAATCCGGCTATATTTTCGGAATGAACTATTATCGTATATAATGTCTTGTCACTCATAATCCTAAATTTTAATTGCGAACTTTCAATCTTCCATTCTCAATATTCAACTTCTCCTAGCATTCCAACAGCATCTGATTGACCGAACCACCCGGAGGAGTCATCGGCAGAACATTGCCTTCTTCCACTACGCACGCTTCGAGCAGGAACGGACCATCCGTCGCCAGCATTTCTGCAATGGCTTCTTTCAGTTCTTCACGGGTAAAAGCACGTTTGGAAGGAATATCATAAGCCGAAGCAACCTTCATGTAATCCGGATTCAACATCGGAGTAAACGAATAGCGGCGATTGAAGAACATAGCTTGCCACTGGCGTACGTTTCCGAGGTAATTATTATTCAGGCAGATAATTTTCACCGGAGCTTTCTGCTCCATAATTGTACCCAGTTCCTGAATATTCATTTGCAGTCCGCCATCTCCCATAAATACGCATACGGTACGTTCCGGTGCTCCGAAAGTTGCCCCGATAGCTGCAGGAAGACCGAAGCCCATTGTTCCGAGTCCTCCGGAAGTGATGATACTACGTTCTTTCGTATATTTGAAGTAACGTGCAGACATCATCTGGTTTTGACCTACATCCGTTACCAAAACTGCTTCATGATGAGTAGCATTGCTTACCGCACGCACCACTTCTCCCATACTCAAAGAGTTTGTTGCAGGGTGAAGTTCAGGTCGGATTACTTTTTCTTCCTCTACCTTCTCATATTCTTTGAAACTATCAATCCATTCGGTATGAGTTCTCTTTTTCAGGAGTTTAGTCACAGAAGCCAAAGTCTCCTTGCAATCTCCCAAAACAGCTACATCTACCTTTACATTCTTATTCACTTCCGCAGGATCAATATCAAAATGAATCACTTTCGCTTGTTTGGCGTAAGTAGCCAGATTGCCAGTCACACGGTCGTCAAAGCGCATACCAACGGCAATCAGCACATCGCATTTATTGGTATTGATATTCGGCCCCAAATTACCGTGCATACCCAACATTCCTTTATTCAACGGATGTTCTGTCGGCAAAGCAGACAGTCCGAGCAGCGTACAGCCTGCAGGCATATCCGCCTTTTCGATAAATTCACGCAATTCGTTCTGTGCATTTCCCAATTCAACACCCTGTCCTACCAATACAAGCGGACGTTCGGCGTTATTAATCAGTTCGGCAGCTGCCTTTACAGACTCCTCGTCCGTATCGGGAACAGGAACATAACTGCGGATAAAATCGACTTTCGTCGGTTCGTATTTCGTTTTTTCTACTTGCGCATTCTTGGCAAAGTCCAGTACCACCGGACCGGGACGACCACTACGGGCAATATAAAACGCACGTGCGACCGCCCAGGCCACATCTTCCGCACGACGGATCTGATAGCTCCATTTGGCGATTGGTTGCGTAATACCTACCAAGTCAACTTCCTGAAAAGCATCTGTTCCAAGAAACCCTGTTCCTACCTGTCCGGCAATCACTACGATAGGTGTACTATCGATCATCGCATCTGCAATACCTGTTACCGTATTAGTTGCTCCGGGACCGCTCGTCACCAGGCAAACGCCCACTTCTCCTGATACACGGGCATAACCTTGTGCCGCATGGGCAGCTCCCTGCTCGTGACGAACCAAAATATGGTTCAATATATTTCGATGATCGTACAAGGCATCGAACACCGGCATTATGGAACCACCGGGGTAACCGAAGATGGTAGTCACTCCCTGATGTTCCAAAGAGCGCATCATAGCCTCTGCACCTGTTATTAAATCTTTCATATTAGTTGATAGTTGATAAATGAACTATATCAGATTAATCTCACTGCTCCCTTATCGGCAGAACTTACCATGCTGGCATAAGCCTTCAGACTCTTCGGCACATAACGGTCACGAGTGACAGGAGTCATCGGACGGGCTGCCAATTCTTCATCCGTCAGTCGCACGTTAATCTTCCGGGCCGGAATATCGATTTCTATGATGTCTCCGTCTACAATTTTTCCGATATTACCTCCAGCTGCCGCTTCAGGAGAAATATGTCCGATACTCAATCCGGAAGTTCCGCCACTGAAACGTCCATCGGTAATCAAAGCACATTCTTTTCCGAGATGACGAGATTTAATATAAGAGGTAGGATAAAGCATTTCCTGCATACCGGGACCACCCTTCGGACCTTCGTGCGTAATGACGACGACATCGCCACTGACGACTCGGCCTCCGAGAATGCCTTCACAGGCTGCTTCTTGCGAATCAAATACTTTGGCAGGTCCGGTAAACTTCCAGATACTTTCGTCTACACCTGCTGTTTTTACTACACAACCGTCTTGCGCAATGTTACCTTTCAATACGGCCAATCCACCGTCTTTGCTATAAGCATGCTCCAAATCGCGGATACATCCGGTTGCACGGTCCTTATCCAAATCCTTATAGTACATACCCTGTGAGCCAAGTACGAGATTGAATCTATTTCCGGCTGCGCTCGAATATTTCTTAATTGCTTTTTCACTTACATTCGGGCTGGTGATTGAATATTCATTAATAGCTTCCGCCAATGACATTCCGTCTACCCGTCGAACGGATGTATCTATCAGACCTCCTTTTGCCAGTTCATCCATGATAGCAATGATACCACCGGCACGGTTTACATCCTGAATATGATATTTCTGTGTATTGGGAGCCACCTTGCAGAGACAAGGAGCCTTGCGGGAAAGCATGTCGATATCGTCCATCTTGAAGTCTACCTCTGCTTCATGAGCAATAGCCAACAGGTGAAGAACTGTATTGGTCGATCCCCCCATCGCTATATCCAGCGTCATGGCATTCAAAAAAGCCTGACGGGTAGCAATACTACGGGGAAGTACGCTTTCGTCTCCTTCTTCATAATATAACTTTGCATTTTTCACGATCAGTTCTGCTGCATCTTTGAAAAGCTGCGTACGGTTCTCGTGTGTAGCCACGATGGTTCCGTTTCCGGGAAGAGCCAGTCCGATTGCTTCATTCAGGCAGTTCATTGAGTTGGCGGTAAACATACCGGAACAACATCCGCAAGTAGGACAAGCATTTTGCTCGATATTCGCTACTTCCTGATCGCTGACACTTTCATCGGCCGATTTAATCATCGCATCGATCAAATCCAGGTGCTGACCATTCCATTCTCCGGCTTCCATCGGACCGCCCGATACAAATACGGCAGGAATATTCAGACGCATAGCTGCCATCAACATTCCGGGAGTGATCTTATCGCAATTGCTGATACATACCATTGCATCTGCCTTGTGCGCATTAACCATATACTCTACACTGTCTGCAATGATGTCACGTGAAGGAAGCGAGTAAAGCATACCGTCATGTCCCATTGCTATACCGTCGTCGATAGCTATTGTATTGAATTCCGCAGCGAAGCATCCCAGCTTCTCAATCTCTGCCTTCACCAGCTGACCGATTTCATGCAGATGCACATGTCCCGGAACAAACTGTGTGAACGAATTGACGATAGCGATAATGGGTTTACCCATCTGATTCTTCTTCATACCGTTGGCTGCCCATAATGCACGGGCTCCCGCCATCCGACGGCCTTGTGTACTAAACGAACTGCGTAATTGCTTTTTCATTTCAATCTATCTTTTAATTAAAGAGCCTTCCTCACACAAGTGAGAAAGGCTCTAAATTTTATCTTTTATGGTACGAACACATACAACACAAAAACCTTTCTCACGCTCTTGATGGGACCACCACGACGCGAATAATATGCAGGACTGCTAGGTTAATAGATGTATGTAACATATTCATATCTTCTTTTCTTTATTTTCGTGCTGCAAAGGTAAGGGCTTTTTTATTAACTCCAAACAAATCGAAGAAAAAAATCACTTAAAAGCTAATAATTGTAAGAGAAGAGTGGTATTATTTCTCTATTTTATCACTTAAAGGTTGAATTTACAACTATTATCAAAGGATGCGTTCTACTTTTCTTTTCTGACAAAAGCACTTAATAATCTGAAATTTACCCTCCCTATACCGGAGTAAAAGCAAATAATTCGTATCTTTGTCGACCCGGATTACCGGGAATTATTAATCAGAAACAAAAAATATCAGATGGAAACAGTAGAAAACAAGTACATTACCGTTGCATACAAACTATATACAATGGAAGATGGTGAAAAAGAGTTGTTCGAAGAAGCAAAAGCAGAACATCCCTTTCAATTCATTTCAGGATTAGGAACAACACTCGAAGATTTCGAAAATCAGATAACTGCTCTTTCTAAAGGTGATAAATTTGACTTTACCATTCCGGCAGATAAGGCTTACGGACAATATGACGAACAACACGTTATTGACCTCCCCAAAAATATCTTTGAAATAGATGGCAAATTTGACAGTGAACGTATTAAAGAGGGTAACATCGTGCCTTTGATGACTGGTGACGGTCAACGCGTAAATGCCAGCGTAGTAGAAATCAAACCGGATATTGTAGTAGTCGACCTCAACCACCCGTTGGCTGGTGCCGACCTGATCTTTGAAGGTGAAATACTGGAAAGCCGTCCTGCTACGAACGAAGAAATTCAGGAACTTGTGAAAATGATGAGTGGTGGTGATGGCTGCGGTTGCGGATGCGACAGCTGCGGTGATGGCTGCGGAGACGACTGCGGTTGCGAAGGCGGACACTGTCACTAAATAAAGTATTAAATATAAAGTATTAAGTATTAATTCCGTGCGGACACAGCCGGGCTTTAATACTTAATACTTTTTTTATGCCGTTATTTGAGCTAATACTTAATACTTGAAATCAGCATCCTTTATGCGTCATGATGTCAAGCACCATTTTATCCGTTTCGTTCATGGCTTGCGAGCCGATTCTTGTCAGGTTGCGGATACTTTGATCTACATCTTCGTCGATAATTCCCTCTACGGAAGTCACACAACGGTCTTCCATTGCCATCATTGCAGATAATACAGCTGTCGAAACTCCGGTAGTTACTTTCAAAGCACAACTCGGTTTTGCACCGTCACAAATCATTCCTGTCAGATTAGCAATCATGTTTTGAACGGCGAAGGCAACCTGATTGTAGTTTCCCCCCATCAACCAGGTGATTCCACAACTGGATCCGGTGGCAGCTACCACACAGCCACATAAAGCGGACAGACGTCCTAAACTTTGTTTGATGTATATAACAGTAAGATGGCTTAGCATTAAAGCACGGATAAGTTCTTCTTCGCTCTTTCCGTTCTCTTCGGCAAAGACAACGACAGGGAGTGTAGCGGATATCCCCTGATTACCACTGCCGGAATTACTCATGACAGGAATCATTGCACCCGCCATCCGGGCGTCGCAAGCAGCTGATGTATAAGAGAGAATATGAGAAAATACGCTGTCACCCATCACTTTATGTTCGTAAGTTCCTCGAAGCATTTTACCTAGAGAATGTCCGTAGTTACCTTTAAAGGCTTGCTCGGCAGCAGCTTTATTCAAACGGGCTGTATCAAGGATAAAACGGATCTCATCCAGCGGAGCAGTCAGTGCAAAGTCATAGACTTTACGCAAGTTTAATTCGAGCGAAGCATCTTCCTCTTCCTCGCTGACAGTATGTTGCTTGTCGAGCAATATCTGTTCACCCTTGGCTATATATATAAAGGTGGTATGTCCACCGGCAATGATAGCTTTAGCTGTTTTATCTCCCGCTTTACAGTTCACCTCGATATAAAGCTTTTCCGCAATATTTTCTTTCAGAGAAATACAAATCCGTTTTTCTGCAATAAACAGTTTTCCCTGCTCCACCGCTTCCGGCGTACAGTCCCTCAACACTTCCAACTGGTAGTCTGATTTGCCAATCAACGCACCTAAAGCTACAGCTATGGGAAGCCCTACCATACCCGTCCCCGGGATTCCGACTCCCATGGCATTCTTTAATATATTAGCACTTAACAAGACGTCTATCTTCTCCGGTTTCACTCCCAGCGTTTCAGCAGCCTTAGCTACACAAAGCGCTACTGCGATAGGTTCCGTACATCCAATAGCCGGAATGACTTCTTTCTTAATCAATTCTATAATTTGCCTTCTTTCTGATTCAGTCATGGACTTATAAGTTTTAGTTCCACAAAAATAGGAAATTCTTTCTTTTCCAGCATTCTATAATGAACAAATAAAATCTCATATTGTTATAAAACCTTCCATATACCAAACTTTAACAGAAAGAATTGATAGAAAAATGAAAGCAAAACACGTGATTCTCTATTTGCTGCTGGCTATTGTTTCCTCTTCTTGTATCCGCGAAGAAGCTCTCAATGCAGAAGCAGACATATTAAGTTGCATACTACCGGGAGTAGCCATGACAACCAGTCCTATTATTAACAATAATTCCATCACTATCTTCGTCGGTCCGGGAACTGATATTTCAGAACTTACACCTGAATTTACATTGACTCCGGGAGCTACAATTAGTCCCCTTAGCGGTACGGAACGAAATTTCAATACTCCACAAGAATATACTGTTACAGCCGCCGATGGTGTTTGGAAGAAAACGTATATCGTATCGGTTATCGACACCGAACTTGCCACGAACTATAATTTCGAAGATACGCTTGGCGGAAAGAAGTACTACATATTTGTAGAACGCGAAGGAGATAAAGTCGTTATGGAATGGGCCAGCGGAAATGCGGGCTATGCCATGACCGGCGTAGCTAAAACAGCTGATGATTATCCCACTTTCCAAATAACGGACGGAAAAGCCGGCAAATGCCTTTCTTTAGTGACACGCAGTACCGGATTCTTCGGACAGTTAGCAGGAATGCCCATTGCGGCAGGAAATCTGTTTATCGGTTCCTTCGATGTAAACAATGCGATGAGTAATCCGCTTAAAGCAACTAAATTCGGTCTTCCTTTCCGGCATGTACCTACTTATCTGGCAGGTTATTATAAATATAAAGCAGGAGATCAGTTTACAGAAGGAGGCAAACCTGTAAATGGGAAACGGGATATCTGTGACATATATGCCATCATGTACGAAACCAGTGAATCTGTTCCAACTCTTGATGGGACGAACGCGTTTACCAGCCCAAATCTAATTTCAACAGCACGGATTGATAATGCCAAAGAAACAAATGAATGGACTTACTTTAAGCTGCCTTTCACCACTCTCCCCGGCAAATTCATAGATAAGGAAAAGCTAAGGGATGGAAAATATAATATAGCCATAGTGTTCACCTCAAGTCTGGAAGGAGATCATTTTAACGGAGCAATCGGAAGTACGTTGCTCATTGACGAGGCCGAGTTAATCTATCACTCGGAAAATTAGTAGAACTAAATAACTTTATAACAACAAGAACGATGAAAATCTATCCGTATATATTCAGCTTACTAACTTGTATAGGAATAGCCCTCCCCGGCTATGCACAGGTTGATCGAAATGAAACACTGATCCGTTCCGCCCTTCACGGACTGGAATATGAGATAAAAGCAGGTTTCAGCATTGGCGGCACAGCCCCGCTTCCTCTTCCGGTGGAAATCCGTTCCATTGACGGATATAACCCGACATTGGCTATCAGTATAGGAGGTGAAGTGACCAAATGGATTGCCGTTCAGAACAAGCTCGGAATTATAGTCGGATTGCGGCTTGAAAACAAAGCAATGACTACCGAAGCCACTGTGAAGAATTATAATATGGAGATTCTCGGGCAAGGAGGTGAAAGAATCAGCGGAGTATGGACAGGCGGAGTAAAAACCAAAGTACATACCGCCGGACTGACAATACCTCTAATGGCTACCTACAAACTAACCAACCGGTGGAACATCAAAGCCGGGCCTTATTTCTCCTATCTGCTTTCAAGAGAATTTTCAGGTCACGTATACGAAGGATATTTGCGGGAAGATAATCCCACCGGTCCGAAAGTAGAGTTTACCGACGGCAAAATTGCAACATACGATTTCTCGGACGATTTGAGACATTTCCAATGGGGACTACAAGTAGGAGCCGGATGGCGAGCCTTCAAACACCTCAATGTGTACGCCGATCTTACCTGGGGATTGAATGATATATTTAAAAACGATTTTAATACGATCACTTTTGCCATGTACCCCATCTACTTGAATATAGGTTTCGGGTATGCTTTTTAAGTCCCACTAGGCTCTGCCACCTGCTTCACTCCGGAGTAGGTTACTTTCACCGTCTGTTGCAATGCAGGCACTTTCACATTAATAGTCATGTCTGCATTTCCATCTTCTACAGTTCCCGTAACTGTCACAGGGCAAGTACCCAAAGAGGCGGCATCTCCTTCAAACGTAAGGTCTTGCTGTCCGGTGAATGTAGACACACCTTCCCCCTTCTTCACTTCACATTTATCAATGACAATATCTCCAAACTTTAGTATCTGCTGATTGATGAACAATTCAAAATCTTTCAGTTCAATCTTCACTTCCGTATTGCTGACCTGCGAGAGCGTGATAAACTTCTCTATTCCGTCGCCGATGACAATTTCCTGGTCAGAACCATCCGGTATCATGGATATATCCAGATTTCCCCAATACGTTCCGATTACATCCGGAGCCGTTATCACAGCTTCCTCTTCGGGAGGATTCTCGTTATTCCTGTTATCACTGTTGTCATCGTCACTGCTACAAGCAGCAAAGAAAGTTAGAGCACATACCAATGCCAATAAATACAATAGATTCTTTTTCATACGTCTTTGGTTTAGTTATTACAATAAATTCGTCCTTTATAAACTAAAAAGAAGAAAAAAGGTTCAATATGCTTCCTTTTTCGAAGTTATTTCGAGTTCGCAACTTTCTTACCGAAAACTTTGTTATATTTGCATATAGTAATTTTAAAAAAGCCACAACTATGTTTAATTCATTTGGCAATATCTTTCGACTCACAAGTTTCGGTGAGTCTCATGGAAAAGGAATTGGAGGAGTGATTGACGGATTCCCATCAGGAATTACCATCGACGAAGAATTTGTACAACAAGAACTAAATCGCCGTCGTCCGGGACAATCAATCCTTACCACCCCACGCAAAGAAGCTGATAAAGTAGAGTTTCTTTCAGGTATTTTTGAGGGGAAATCAACCGGGTGTCCTATCGGTTTTATCGTTTGGAATGAAAACCAACACCCCAATGACTACAACAATCTGAAAAATGTATATCGTCCTTCACACGCTGATTACACATACACGGTGAAGTATGGAATCCGTGACCATCGCGGCGGCGGACGTTCCTCTGCACGCGAAACGATTTCGCGCGTTGTAGCCGGTGCATTGGCTAAGCTGGCACTCCGCCAACTGGGAGTCAACATCACTGCCTATACCTCGCAGGTAGGTCCTATCAAGCTTGAGGGTACTTACTCGGACTATAATTTCGACCTGATAGAAACCAACGATGTACGTTGTCCGGACCCTGAAAAAGCAAAAGAAATGGCAGACCTTATCTATAAGGTAAAAGGTGAAGGCGATACCATCGGAGGTACACTGACCTGTGTCATTAAGGGATGCCCCATCGGATTGGGACAACCTGTTTTCGGTAAACTTCATGCTGCCTTGGGTAACGCCATGTTAAGCATCAACGCTGCCAAAGCATTCGAATACGGCGAAGGATTCAAGGGATTGAAAATGAAAGGTTCCGAACAGAACGATGTTTTCTATAACAATAACGGACGGATCGAGACGCACACCAATCACTCCGGAGGTATTCAGGGAGGATTGAGTAATGGTCAGGATATTTATTTCCGTGTAGTGTTCAAACCGATTGCCACGCTGCTGATGGAACAGGAAACTGTCAACATTGATGGCGTCGACACCACTCTGAAAGCACGCGGACGTCATGACGCTTGCGTATTACCTCGTGCCGTACCTATCGTAGAAGCAATGGCCGCCATGACTATACTCGATTATTACTTACTGGATAAAACGACGCAACTCTAATGAACGAGATTCAGAAATACATAGCGGCACACGAACCTAAGATGATGGATGACTTGTTCAGCCTCATCCGCATCCCCAGCATCAGTGCCTTGCCGGAGCACCACGACGATATGCTGGCTTGTGCGGAACGCTGGGCACAGCTGTTATTGGAAGCAGGTGTGGACGAAGCATTAGTAATGCCCTCACAGGGCAATCCGGTTGTTTTCGCTCAAAAGATCGTAGACCCGGATGCAAAGACTGTATTAATCTACGCTCATTACGATGTGATGCCGGCCGAACCATTGGAACTCTGGAAAAGCGAACCGTTTGAACCGGAAATACGTGACGGACATATCTGGGCACGTGGAGCGGATGATGACAAAGGACAATCGTTCATTCAGGTGAAAGCATTTGAATATCTCGTCAAAAACGGATTACTGAAGAATAATGTGAAGTTCATCTTCGAGGGTGAAGAAGAAATAGGTTCGCCCAGCTTGGAAGCTTTCTGCGAAAAACATAAAGAATTGCTGAAAGCAGACGTTATTCTAGTGTCGGATACGAGTATGCTAGGAGCCGAACTTCCCTCATTGACTACTGGTCTGCGCGGGCTGGCTTATTGGGAAATAGAAGTGACGGGACCGAATCGTGACTTGCATTCCGGACATTTCGGAGGTGCGGTAGCCAATCCGATCAACGTGCTTTGCCAGATTATCAGCAAAGTAACGGATGCCGACGGACGTATCACTGTTCCCGGATTCTACGATGATGTGGAAGAAGTGCCGCAAGCCGAACGGGAAATGATAGCCCATATTCCTTTTGACGAAAAGAAATACAAAGAAGCAATCGGTGTAAAAGAGCTTTTCGGAGAAAAAGGATATAGCACATTGGAACGTAACAGTTGCCGTCCGTCTTTTGACGTATGCGGCATTTGGGGCGGATATACAGGAGAAGGTTCTAAAACCGTACTGCCTTCAAAGGCTTATGCTAAAGTATCTTGCCGGTTAGTGCCGCATCAGGATCACCATAAGATTTCGCAAATGTTCGCAGATTATATTCTTAGTATCGCTCCTGACACAGTACAGGTGAAAGTGACTCCCATGCACGGAGGACAAGGATATGTGTGCCCGATTTCACTTCCTGCCTATCAGGCAGCAGAGAAAGGTTTCGAAATCGCTTTCGGGAAAAAGCCGTTGGCGGTACGCCGTGGCGGAAGTATCCCCATCATCTCTACTTTCGAACAGGTATTGGGAATCAAAACCGTATTGATGGGATTTGGACTCGAATCGAATGCGATTCATTCTCCAAATGAGAATTGCTCATTGGAGATCTTCCGGAAAGGGATAGAGGCAGTCATAGAGTTTCATCAGGAATATGCCAGACGATAAAGCGGATAAATAACAATCAAGTTATAAACGATACATATAAAAGAGTGGTGGACAAGCTTGATTACAAGCATTTGTCCACCACTCTTTTATATATCTATCACACTGACAAATTACATGACCGGAGTCTCGAAAAGGAAGGTAAATGATTGGCTGTCTTTCAAATCCTTCACTGCATCACCTGCATAAATTTCGCCCTTTGTCAGAGACAGTTTCTTAATACCGGCTTTCGGACTAAAATCAATTTTCTTCAAATCCAGCCAAAACAAATTCGGAGTCAGGGTAGATTCGAAATAATATACCTTATTCTTCTGATCGGATACGGAACGCCAACGGGTAGAAGATATATAAGGCTTCTCCGGTGTATTAATACCAAATGGCACGGAAACATTACGCATCACACTCAATACGCTGGGAACTGCAATCTTTGCATCCGCAATCTGCGGAATGGCATGAATGTAGAATGAAGCCCGTACAAAACGGTCGCTTGCCCGGTTGGTTCCCGGCAACATCTGCAAGCCACCGATTTCTTTCCAGTAATCATTAATGGCCAACTGATATTCATATCGAGGAGAATTTGTCATTACCCGGTATTCTTTTCCTTCGTGAATGCTCAATTTCCCATCCAGATATTCCAATACGGCCGTATTGCCTGTTTCATCAGTGATAGCCAGATGCAAGGTAGACTCCGGTCCTCCATTCGGCATACGGGGAGCATCAATGCGGAAAGTCTCCTTTTTCAATTCATCCACCGCTTCGCGTACTGTGGCAAAGTTATCAAGCACATACTGTGTCCAAATGCTGATGCCCATTGCCGGACGGGTATCACCGGGGAGAGAGTAAATGGATTCCGGCAAGAAAAGCAGGCTAGCTACTAATCCTTTCTCGTTCATTCCGTCACAAGTACCTATATCATATCCTGTAGCAATCACACTTCCATATTTGGAAGTCCAGTTCACTGTTTTTTCCTTATTATGTCCCATACGTTGGATGCCACGCGGAAATACATAGATATTCGTCATGATATCTTCTTTCCAGTCCATTGTACGTCCCGTTACCACCATCTGGTCAGGGCCTATATACACCGCACGCGTACATGCTTCTACAGGCTGTATACTCATCAAAGAGACGGTAGCCAACACCAATGCAACTCCTGCTAATTTTTTCTTCATATTCATTCTATTTAAATAATTGATCTTCTTATTTATAATAAGAACAAATGCACCACAATTATTCCTCAAAAGAAAGATGATTTTAATGAAAAAAAGGCATTTATTCAATGCAGGAAGAAATTTTAGGTTTTCAACGTATAAGGGTTACGCCAGTTTATAAAGTTCATATCCTCCCAATGCCAGTACATAGGGCAGATTAAGAATAACGTCGGCATCCTTCTCCACCTCTTCGGGGTACTTTTGCAACAATTCGTTAAAAGGCATAATGAGAGGGTGTTGCAAGAAAACTTTATCTTTCACCTCGGCACGTCTCCAGCCAGCCACCGTACGCTCGGCATTCCATCGGTATTTCTCCATGCGCACCAACAGATACAAAACTTGAGACGGTAGATTCTCATTGAACATAGATACGGATATACGCGCCGGCGAACGGTCGCTCCGCTTAATACCGTAGCCTAACGTGCGACAAAACACACTATAGGCATCCAGTTGATAGCGGTTAGCCCAACGTAACGGCTCGCTCAATTTATTCCACAGATAGTGTGCCTGGTGATTCATCAAGATGAAGTCGGCAGAGTGGCTGCTATAAGATTCATACATCTTCTTCAACACCTCTTTCTGCTTGAGGCTTTCATCCGTATAGCAACAATCGTAGAGGTAATTCACATACAAAGCGAGTTTATCCTGCAAGATGTTTTTCTTCATCCCCCTATCTACCATGCCGAACACCTTGACATAACGATAACGCCCTTGCTCATCATCCACTATCGACGACAAATCGTTATTGAAATCCTGACGGATAAGTACACGACATTGATGCTGATAAACCTCATGCGGTAAATTGAGTCCTAATGAGAGACTCAAATCGGGATCATGCACACAAATAGCCACTGTAAGCATACAGTGTTTATTTTGTGCCCATTGTTGTAGACGGGTGCGCATAGCAGTACTACAAATGTCGTCATGGCAATATTCTACCTCAATATCGTCTATCTGACTCTCTATATAAGGAAATTGAGCTTTGAAGTAGTCTTTCTGTGACTCCATCTCTCGATCTACTAAAGTGATGCGGGTACGTATGCGTTCATCTGCCGGCAGACGGTCATCGTAATTGGCATAATGACAGATACGTAGTGCTTCAAGCAACAGCGAGCGTCCCATCCGGTTGAATCCCACAATAACCAGATGCACATAGTCTTGACTAGTAGCACTCCAGCTTCCATCAGGTTGTTGCGTTATGCTTATGGGGCGATAGTCTAGCGGATCATAATATCTTTCACTATCGGCAGCATAGAGACTCCATAGTTGCCGGGCCAGATTCTCGTGGAGGTTAAAGGGACGGAAAAAGATATTAGGTTTCCCCTCAATGCAAAACACCTCCGGCGGCAGATTCATTTTCTGTATGTTAGAGTACGAAGGGATGCTGTCGAACTGTACATACACAGGCATCACCTTGCCATCGGGGCATTTGCCACGCAAAGCACTCACCAAATGCACAATCGCTATATTTTTAGCATCGCGTCCGCAACGTTCTTCATCACCCAATACATACACTTCACTCGCGCTCACTATGTTCAACCGCTGAAGTTCTTCGACCGACTCAATGTTGCCAAAGTAAACAAGCACCTGCCGCTCTATTTCGATGGGCAAGGCAGACTGTATGCGATGGCGCACCGTTGCTGCCTCTATACCGCTCATCAGCAAGATACGTGCCGAAGGACATTCGTTATATAGTTCGCGTATCATATTGATAGATAGTTCATTGAAACCTATCAATACATAGTGTTGAGTTATGTTGCGGTAAGTCATTCGCCCCGTGTTTACCACATCCACACGCCGCTCTATAATGTTGGAAATGGTAGAGATGAGCACACCGCCCAATAAAATGGATCCCGAAAAGCTAACAATTCCCAGCAATAGCCTGCTGGACCAAGCTGTCTCGTTCATTTGGTTACCAGGATCCACAAAGTTGTTGTACACCACCCAGAGCCTTTCGCCCCATTCCTCATGTCCATAAAATTGGATAGAGAAGAACATCACGATGATAAAGAAGATAGCCAGCACCGTAGCAATAGTAACGAGTAACAGGGTGAGCTGCGACTTGATACCCCCCGAAATGGTGCGATCCATATACTCTTGTGAGAATATCTTCTTGTAGTAGTTTATAAAACGGTTCATGCTTATAACTTATTGATGGCAAAACATACAGGTTCTGCCCATATTGTGTACATTTCGAGCTATTTGTCCTGATAATCGTATCATATCATGCACCAATACCATATAATCCGTATCAATGGGTTTTGGTTGACAGTCGTGTTTCATAAATAGAACATTTAGAGTTGTGTACAAATATAGTATTTTTCAACAAACCAGGTAGCTTTTCACTTAACTATTTTCAGCAGTGTACTTTACCTTGTCATCGTATGGCAGCATATAAAATGAAATTCACCAGTGCAAGAAGACATTAATCACAAGATAACAGCTATGGAACGAAATAAAATTCGTATAAAGATCGAGTAAGATATTCTACTTCCATAAAGTAATATCTCCATAACCTTTATTGTATTTAAGATTATTCAATGCATAGATTTAAGATTTTCTATGCAGAAAACTAGAATCTTTTATGCACCAGGGCAGACGCATTAAAAATCATTATCCTGTAAAAGTTTTGATAAATATTTTTC
>ENA-OOZN01000010-OOZN01000010.1-human-gut-metagenome-genome-assembly--contig:-NODE-10-length-241311-cov-9.846698_pt1 | contig 241311 bp, 260 predicted proteins | sample MGYA00241187_ERZ501397 | MGnify/ENA primary metagenome ERZ501397 (study PRJEB25962, sample SAMEA2042921) | human gut metagenome | biome: human gut; feature: human-associated habitat; material: faeces... | reverse complement strand
TATTTTACTAGAAAAGGGGTGTGTTCACAATTTATTTACTCATGCGTTTGTCGTGCGCATTTGGAATTTGCTATATCGATTATTTCATCCATCTCTCCACAGTTCGGATGATCTGTTCTATCTGTACAGGTTTGGACATGTGATCGTTCATTCCTGCTTCTTTGCATTTCTGGACGTCTTCCAGATAGGCGTTGGCAGTCAGTGCGATGATCGGGATCTGTTTTGATTCCGGGGATGGAAGACGGCGGATCGCCCTGGTTGCATCAAGACCATTCATCACAGGCATCTGCATATCCATGAGAATGGCATCGTATGTTCCGGAGGAATCGATTTCAAAAAGCTGTACACATTCTTTCCCATTTACTGCCCGGACACAGTGAATGCCGTACATTTCCAACTGTTCTTCCAGAATCTCATAATTCAGGTCATTATCTTCTGCGATCAGAAGCGTTTTTATGATCCTGGATGGCCTGAGTTTGAAGAACGGAATTTCCGCGGTTGTCTCTGATACTTCCTGCTCCCTGATAAAAGGTACATCCAGAGTCACACGGAAAGTGGTTCCCTCGTGGAGTCTGCTTGTTGCTTCAATGGTTCCGTTCATCTGGTCGACGATCTTTTTTACAATAGCAAGGCCCAGGCCGCTTCCCTGTACTTTATTCACTCTTGTATCAATTGCTCTGGAAAACTGAGAATACATTTCTTTCATGAATTTTTCGCTCATTCCAATCCCGTTATCCCGGACAATGGAAACCAGGCGGATCTTATCTTTATCCGGAAATGGTTCCTCATAAACTTCCAGTTCAACCGTTCCTCCCTCAGGAGTATACTTCACTGCATTGGATAACAGGTTCATGTAAATCTGACCGATCCGCAGACGGTCAGACAGCACGGTATCATAAATAATGTCATGTCGGTTACAGATAAATTTCTGGTTCTTATCTTCTGCTGTTCCACGGATATTCTGTTCGTAAAGTTCACATAATTCAGACAGTTTTACTGGCTCAGAATCAATGCGAAATTCCCCACTTTCGATCCTGGAGATATCCAGGACATCATTGATCAGCTGCTGCAGATTACTTCCACTTAAGTTGATCTTATCCAGACAGTCCAGTATTTTGTCCGGTTCATGGAGATGGTTTCTTGCAACTCTGGTAAATCCCATAATGGCATTCATAGGAGTCCGGATGTCATGGGACATTCTGGAAAGGAACTCTGATTTTGCCTCATTGGCACGGTTGGCCTCTTCTACCGCATCTATGAGATATTTTTCCCGCCTTTTTTCCTCACTGATCACGCGGATCACAAGCAGAACCTGTCTGGCTGTTCCATCTTCCGCTCTTGACTGGACAATAAACCTGGCCAGATGCCAGTTGTTATCTGTGGCAAGGTAGTCAACTGCAATGGACTCCTCTTTTTCCAGACGTTTTTTCAGAGTGGAGAGGTCATAAAACTGTTTTACCATGGCCCTGTATTTGGACGCGACTTTTTCGCTGCTATCACTGGTGATATGGGCAGCTGCGGTTCCCTTCATTCCTGTAAAACGGTGATTTTCACTGCCGCCGGTAATCTCCTCATAATAAAAATCCTGAAGGTCGATCCGGTAGATCATGTAGTAGATCTTACTGATGGCGGATATGATCTCATTGTTCATTTTCACTTCTGCCAGAGAATCTTCCAGCTCTCTCTGATGATTTCGCTCCTCCTTTATGATCTCATCTACATGACGAAAAGCGATCAGAACCGGAAAATCCGGCGCGGATTCTTTTATGACAAAATGATCATAATAGTATTTCAGTTCTTTTGAGTAACAAAGTATGATTTTTTCTCTGTTTTTCAGAATCTTCGGAGCGTTGGCACCCTGTTCCAGTTTTACAACTTCGGCAGTATCATCCAGAAGATTGACTTTATATACAGAAGTACAGTCCTCACAGAGAACATTCAGGATCTGACGTTCTTTTTCCATGCTTTCAAGATTTTTTCCCAGAAGCGTAAACATGCGGAGATTTTCCCTGGCTGTATTCAGATGAGCACCTACGAACGCAAGCTGATGAATAAACAGTTCTGAGATTCCTTTATAAAAATGATCCATTCCGATAAATCCGCTTAAATGGTCTCTGCTGAAAATAGGTGCGAGGACGCGGGAATATGTGTGATGTTTCTTCATCAGGTTGTATTCCTGTTCCATAGGAGAAAGTTCTTCACAATCTGTAACCTGGATCGTCAATCCTTTTTTCAGTTCGTCTGTCCAATGTGGAATATCCTCTACCGTGATTTCTGAAAATAACTGTTCTTTTTCTAATATGTCGTCCTCATTTTTCCATTCATACTGAAGACAGAAGTATTCTTTTCGGTTCTTTTCTTTTTTATCAAAAATATATACTCGATCGGCACCACTGCATTTTCCAAGCAGTTGCAGCATTTCGTAAATTGCGCCATCCAGTTCTTCGTTGTTTTTTACACGATATTTCCGTTTAATGTCCTTGTGATATCCTTGATACTTACCGGTTTTGGTATATATCCGTTCATGCCAGCTTCTGAGCCGTATAGGACATCAGAAGTGCACCATCTGCATCACCATTTCCTCTCCACGGGGTAAAATAAAAAAAGCACCATGTTCAGACAGAGAGAACTATAGTGCTTTTGAATTATGCAACTGGCTGCCATTTTACAGGCCCTATAGCTTTGCGCCACAGTCTTTCGGCTGCTTTGCCCGTGTTTATTTTTTTAATAATTTTAGTGTATATTTATACGGGAATATTGTTTGGAATTTTTTTCAGCTGTGAAAAGGCTTTTAGCATTTCTTTTTCGCCGTAATCATCAAATTGTATCACAATGGTATCTTCGGTTTCGGAGATAATGGACCCGCGGCCGTATTTGGGATGTTCTACAAGTTGTTTTGGTGTTTCTGGTGGGATGTTTTCCGGCAATGCTGTCTTTTCATCTGGGGATAAAGAAGTTTCCTGTTCCTGGGATCTGGCATATTCTTTCGGTGTTTCCAATTTTCGGAGTTTTTCTTCCAGGATCATCTTTTTCAGGTCCTGAAGGTGCCGGGCAGCTTCTTTTGTATCTCTTGTGGCATCTGCCGGATGGGCAAGATATTTCTCCGGAAGACTGGAAAGGTAGCGACCTGGACCTGGAAATACCCGCGCAGTTCCGGGATTGATGTAAAAAGATAATTCCAGGAATTTCCTTGCTCTTGTCATTCCCACATAAAACAGTCTCCTCTCTTCCTCTTCTGTAGAAGCATCACGGCTATTTAAGGGAATCAGCCCATCATTTACACCAATGATAAATACGTAATCGAATTCCAGCCCTTTGGAGGCATGGAGCGTCATCAGTTTTACAGATTCTCCGGAAACCGCATCTTTTTCCGGTTCCATGCCATTCAGTACAAGATCATTAAGAAAATCCCTGATACTGTGATAGGATTCCATTTTCTTTAACAGGGAAAGGATTTGCCTCCTGTTTTCTTTATAGTCGCTGGAAGACGGTCGGAGATATTTTTCCAGAGAAAGCTGTTCCCACAGATTTATGTAGCCGGAGCCTGTGTCCCGATACTCCCACATGGCCTGAAAAAGTAAGGATTTCGAGAGAAATACACTCCCTTGTGTAAAATTCAGAATCTCTGTCCGGGCTTTTTTTGAGGTCCATCCTTCCCCGAAAGTTTTGTCGCAAAGGACATAAGTTCCGCTGGTAAGATCCTCATGATTGCTTAAAAAACGCAGTATATGAAGAAACCAGGCAAGAACCGGAATATCCTGAATGATTTTCTTCTGAGAGATTTCATATGGGATCTGATGTTTTTCCAGAACTTTTGAAAGGATCTCTGACTGGCTCTGAAGCCTGTAAAACACTGCGACCTCCTCAAGTGGAACGCCTCTTTCATGAAGAGCAAGGATCTTTTCTGCCAGATATTCTGCTTCCTGAAAAGGATCGTAATGATTTTTGACAGAGATTTTTTCTCCTTCTTCCTGTACGCCGGTAAGAGAATCCCCGGATTCCTGAAATCTTCTGGAAACTGCCAGGATCGTCTGGGAAGAACGGTAATTTACAGGAAGGGATAGTTCTTCTGCGTGATACAATTCACGGAATTTATAAAAAATATTGAACATACTTCCACGCCAGCTATAGATCACCTGATTGGGATCGCCCACTGCAAAAAGCCCGACTTCCGGTCTTTTTAATTGACGAATCAGTTCAAACTGAAGTTCATCGCAGTCCTGCACTTCATCAATGATGATCCATTTCAGCTGCAAAAGTTGCTGTGGATGATCTTTCAGAAGTTTCGTGGCACACTGCAACAGGTCTTCGTAGCTCATTTTGTTCTGTTTCCGTTTTTCTTCTGTAAGGAGAGTTACCAGTTTCGGAAAATCGTCCTGGTATCCGGGCTGTCTGGATGTGGCTGACCTGTATTTATGATCCAGTCTTTTTCGAAGACGGTTTTTATATTTGATCCTGAGAGTATGCTGGTGGATCAGCTGATTGGCAAGTTCCAGTTCTTCTTCAGGCAGACAGACCTGGAAATCTTTTGTGTAGCCAAGTTCTTCTAATGGAAGCACTTCCTGAAGGAGCTTCAGGGCAATGCCGTGGAATGTTCCATAGAAAAGAGACGAGGGGTTTTCTTCTATATTTTGGATCTTCAGCCTGTTTTTGATCTCGCCTGCTGCTTTATTTGTAAAGGTCAGAACGATCATATTTTCCAGGGGGATTTTTTTCTGCTGGTGAAGATAACGGATCTTTTCGATAAGAACCGTTGTTTTTCCGCTTCCTACGTTTGCGCGGACCAGGCAGGCATTATGTTCATCCAGAACCGCTGTTTTCTGATAATCATTCAGTTCCATATGTTTCATCCTTTTTCAGCGTGTGATATCTGCGCATCATTTTTTCACGTTTTAGCATATCTTCCGGTTTCTCTGTATCTGTAAGGATCGCAAAGCGGAAATCAACCGGAAGAAAGACGTAAGTACTGAGCACATTGGAGATTCCTGTTCGGTTCTCCTGCATATTGGCCCATTCTGCATAAAACGGATCTCTCAGATAGAGGATCAGAGAGGAGTCTTTGACTTCCAGTCCGGATACCATTGAGAAAAATCCTGCAAATGTGTTATTATTTTCTTTGACCCGATTGCAGAATAAAACCCACTTCTCCTGCAGATCAGATAATGTGAATTCCCGTTGTCCTGATCGATTCCATTCTGTATTCTTTTCATCCGGATAAGAAATATTCCTCGTTTTCTGCACGGTCAGTTCCGATTCTTCAGATAAATTTTTCAGCCCCCACAGGATCACGTTCCGGTCAAGCCTGTCATTTCCAATACAGACTGCACAGCCGTTTTTGCACCTGCAGCCGGAAATCATTCGGATAGCCTGTTCTGTCACTTTGGGGATCAGATCATAGATCTTTTCTGCAAATCCAAGGCCTCCTACATAACGGTCGTAAAAATAGAGAGAAACCTCCTCAGAAGTGCTTCCGGAAAGTTCCAGTGCATTGGTGGACATTGCCACCCCAAGATCGGAACCTTCTGTCATTGTCACCATCAGAGCTGCATTTTTCAACGCAAACATCAGACCTTCAAAGTGGTTATTTCTTACATAATAACCGTTTCTGTCCGGCTGTAAGAGATTGCGGTACTGTCTGACCACATTTTCAGGAAGTCTGAGCCAGGTAGCTTCTGTGTCGTAATTCTTGGAAAGTGGTTTCGTGAGCTGTTCAAAACCCAGGTTCTGATGATTATGGAACTGCATTTTTTTATACATGTATACAAAATCTGCAATATTTACATCTCCAAAAGAAAGTTCACTTCTCTCCCACTGCTGCTTTTTATGTCTGTGTATGATACGGATATTGGTCTCGCTTCCAGGTACTGTGTAATAGTTTCCATGAAATGGCACAGCTTCCACGATCTTGCTTTCCAGGTTCATTTTTACAACCTGGTAAAAATCTCCGTCGTGCATGTAAACGGCACCTTCATGGATCTCATGAAAAGCCTGTTCCTCATCCATCTCCGTGATATTTTTTCCGGTTTCCTTATTAATGAGCTGATACTTGTTCTGATCAATATTCCGGAGGGAAAATTCTCCTGCAGGATAAAGTCCTCCTGACCAGGCGAAGCGGCCTCCCATATTCCGGACTTCATCTACTTTCATAAGTACAGGGATCGTCTCCCCAAGATCCGGGAATAATGCACCATCATCCAGGGTTAACGGAAGTTCCGCTGCCGCAGCCCGGATATGTGCAAGCTGGATCAGAAGATTGTCTGGATCAACGATGGCATTTTCACTGCTGTGTTCAAAAAGCCATTCCGGTTCCAGAGCGATATACTGATCCATGGGAAGGTTGGCAAGAATCAGATAATTGGTGCATTTTCCACTTCCTCGTCCTGCACGGCCTGTCTGCTGCCAGAAAGATGCTCTTGTTCCCGGATAACCGGCCAGTACCGTTGTACTGATCTTTCCGATATCGATTCCCAGTTCTAATGCATTGGTGGATACAAGGCCAAGAAGATCCCCTGAGATCATACGCTGTTCGATGCTTTTTCTCTCCAGAGGAGTGTAACCGCCACGGTACCCGGAGATTTCTTCTTTTCTGGCTGTACCTAAGAACCCTGCCGCATCCAGATGGTCTCTGGTTTCTTTCACCAGGATCTCCACATTTTTTCTGGATCTGGCAAATGCCAGAAAGCTCTCCCTTCGTTCCATCAGCTGAGGAAGAAGGTCCGCTGCAACATTTATAACAGATTCTTTTCCGTAGGGGATGCCATCTTTATTCAGTTTCTCTTCTGGCTGGACCAGGCAATAGATCCGCTCTGATATTCCTGCACCGCTTCTGGCGATATTGATAAAAGATCTTCCGCAGATCTTTTCCGCAAGTTCCAGGGGATTGGCAATGGTGGCGGAACTGCATAAAAACTGAGGATCTGAGTGGTAATATCTGCAGATCCTGGATAAACGGCGAAATACATTGGCCAGATGAGAACCAAAAGCTCCTCTGTATACATGCAGTTCATCCAGAATAATGTATTTCAGATTGGAAAAAATAAAGTCGAATCCATATTTGCTGTGATTTGGAAGCATGGAGCCGTTTAACATATCCGGATTGGTAAGGATGATATTGGCACGTTCCCGGATCCTTTTTCGCTCAGCAGGCGGTGTATCTCCGTCATATACGCCGACAGATAAACGATGTTCCCCAAGTGCTTCCATCCAGGGGATCAGCGCACGGTACTGATCAGCTGCCAGGGCCTTCGTGGGATAAATAAAGATCGCACGGGTCACAGGATCTTTCAGGATTTCCTGAACCACCGGCAGATAAAAGCACAGGGATTTACCACTGGCGGTAGGTGTGGTGATCACGATATTTTCTCCAGCCATAGCATGGGAAAAAGCTTCTGCCTGGTGGGTATAGAGAGACTTTATATTCTGGCCGGACAGAAAATCCTGGATATCCGGATGCAGGCTTTTGGGAAACTCTGCATATTCCGGAGATCTGGCAGGGATTGTTTTTTTGTAAATGATGTTCCCCTTCATGCTTGCTCCTTTGCTGTCAATTTATTCGATAGATATTATTTTTAATAAAAACAGTATAACATAAAAAAAGCGATACCATATAGTTTTATCTTCCCATATGACATCACTTTTCTATTTTTTATGCAGATTTTTCAAGTATATGTTACAGTGCAGTGCCTTTCTTTGGTACAAAGAAACGGCTCATATCTGCATGTTCCAGCTTAAGCAGTGAAATTTTTCTATCAATTCCTCCTGCATATCCTGTGAGACTGCCATTTGTGCCTACTACACGATGGCATGGAATGATAATAGAAATTTCATTATGTCCAACTGCACCACCAACAGCCTGGGCGGACATATGGGAAATATTTTCTCTTTCAGCTATTTTACTGGCAATTTCTCCATATGTGATCGTTTGTCCGTAAGGAATCTCTGATAAAATCTGCCACACAGCTTGTCTGAATGTTGATCCCGCAGGATGAAGAGGAAGTGTAAATGTTGGCTTTTCACCGGAGAAATAAATATCCAGCCATTTTTTTGCTTCTGAAAGAATCTCCGTTTCCTGTGAAATCCTCTCGTCCGGAAGTGTATTCGCAAAGTATTTCTGTCCTTCAAACCATAAGCCTGTAAGTCCAATTTCATCTGCTGCCAGTAAAATTTCTCCTAACGGTGATTTATATTTGCATGTATAGATCATAGTTTTCCACTCCTTATTTCAGTAGTGTTACCTCAAGTATAATTTATGTGAAATAGTTATCTTTAATTATGTGAAAAAACGGAGAACACAGCAAGGTATCCTCCGCATATAATATAGTGGTATGTTATCTGCTATTTTTACTGTTATATTACATTTTACTACTATTCACAGGTGCTTTAATTCCAGTAATCTGTTTTTTGCTTCAGATCAATATTTTTACTGAAGAATACAGGATTTTTTTTCTGCCGGATCTGTCCTTCGTAATCCTTTAATGCTTTCAATACGGTGTTGGACAATAGCAGGATCACCGGAATGTTGATCAGTGCCATTACTCCCATCAGTACATCAGAGATGTGCCACAGTAATGTCATCTCCATTCCCGCTCCCAAAAACACCACCAGTGCTGATACAAGGCGAAATCCCGTCATGAATTTCTTACCCGGCTGCTTTTTAAGGATATAAGTCAGCAGATTATCACAATAGAAGCAATTTCCCAGCAATGTAGTGAAAGCAAATAATACCATTGCGATCATAATAAAATATGGTCCAAAAGAACCAAGAGTCTTGTGAAGTGCTGCCTGCACCCACGGTGCTCCCTGAAGCTCTTTTGCCGGTGTCACACCAGATACCAGACACATCATGGCAGTTGCAGTGCACAATAATAATGTGTCAATAAACACAGACAGCATCTGTACCAGTCCCTGTTTAACCGGATGACTGACCATTGCAGACGCCGCTGCATTGGGGGCAGAACCGATACCTGCTTCATTGGAATACAGACCTCTTCGTATTCCCTGCATCATAGCTGATCCGGCAAATCCGGCAAAAATTGCTTTAAAATCAAATGCTTCTTCAAAGATCTGTGCCAGTACCGATGGAAGCTGTCCGATATTTAGTACCACTACCAGCAGGGATATCAGAATATATACAATGCCCATAAATGGCACTAAAGTAGAAGTTACTTTCACAATTCTGTTACCGCCACCCAGCAGACACCATCCCGTTACCAGCGCCAGAATTCCTCCAATGATCCATGGCGTGATCTCTGCATTATAAAATGGCTGACCGGAAAATGTAGACTGCAGATTATAGGAGGCCAGCATATTAAATCCAAACGCGTAAGTCAGGATCATGGCTATACAGAAAACCACTGCCAGTCCTCTGCTGTGCAATGCCGCCTCTATGTAATACGCCGGGCCGCCGTAGCACTGGCCGTCTTTTCCTTTTTTCTTATATATCTGCGCCAGTGTGCTCTCTGCCAGAGCTGATGCGCTTCCAAGAATGGCAATGATCCACATCCAGAATACGGAGCCCACACCACCGATACAGATGGCAGAAGATACTCCTACAATGTTGCCTGTCCCTACACGAGATGCCGTGGAGACCATCAGTGCCTGAAAGGATGATACACTTTCGTCTCCCTCTGGTTTCTCCATTACAGCGCTGCAGGCGTTTTTGAATAAACGTACCTGTGGAAATCTGGTCCGGACAGTAAAGTAGATGCCGGAACCAATCAATATTACAATCAGTAATTTGCTGTAGAGAAACGTGTTGATTGCGTCAATGATCGTTTCGAACATAAATCCTCCTCGTAACAGAATTTTTTATCATACGATAATATCGGATAAAAACCCGAATTGTTACCATAATACAATATTTCTGCTATTTTGAAAAGAGGTTATCCGCAGGAGTTCATGAACCTGGAAGATTTTTCTTTCCGTAAATTTCATTAAGCACAATTTTCCCCACAAATTTCCCTGTTTTTCAGCTTTTCAAATCTGTTTCCACCGATCAGGATGTCCCTGTATTTTTTTACGATCTTCATTTTCAGAGGAGGGGTTACCTGCAAGGTTGCCGACACAACAGCCAGGTCTACTTTGCCCTCTTTCAGAGCATTTACGGAATCTGTCGTACTGTTATTCAGAATTTTAAAATGTACGTTCGGGTACAGGATATTGAAATCCCGGACCGCCTCAAACAGATAACAGTGAAGAGCCGTTTCAGTTGCACTGATATAGATGGTTCCGTTTTCCAGGCTGATCAGGTTACTGAGATTGTTTTCTCCCTTAAAAAACTGAGCACATCCGGCAGCTATATATTCATAAAAAATATTTCCTTCCGGTGTCAGCTTCATTCCGCTTTTGCTGCGTATGAATAATCTGCAGCCCAGGATGTTTTCAAGGTTGTGGATCGTTCTTGTAACCGCAGGCTGACTGGTTTTTAAAACTGCTGCCGCTTTTGTGAGATTTCCATATTTGGCTACGTAATAAAATACTTTATAATGCTCAAAATTGGTGTCCATGATCGTCCTTTCTTCTGCGTAAGGTTTTTATCCGTTTTAAAAGAGAAACTGTTCTTTCAGCTCACTTTTTCGTTTACCGGAAGTAAATGCTGCTTCCACGGAATTCAGGAGCAACTGTTTTTTCTGTTCCTCTGTAAGGTTTAACAGGGAATCCATATACTGAAACTCATGGGAAAGGGTTGTTCTTTCAATGGCAGGATCATCTGTATTTAGTGTTACCTTAAGTCCCTGTTCCAGAAAATTTTTCAACGGATAGGAAAACATATCTTCCACTGCCCTGGTCTGCCGGTTGCTTGTGGGACACATTTCCAGAAAAATCCCGCTGTTTTTTACAAGTTGGATCACCTCTTCATTTCCTGCGATACGCACTCCATGCCCGATCCTGGATGCTCCCATACGGATGGCTGTTTTGACATCCTCGGCATCGCCGGCTTCACCTGCATGGATCGTAAATGGAACGTTGTACTCTTTTGCTTTCGCAAAAAGATTCTTATAGCTTTCTGTTGGAAAAAGTGCTTCTGCACCTGCAAGATCCACGGCAACTACTCCTCCATCCTCTGTGAGATATCTGCGGGCCAAGTCCAGAGTTTCCATATTTTCCTGCTGATTGGAGCTTCCACGCATGCAGCATAAGATCAGATTGCCTGGAATCGGAGATTTTTTCAGGCCACGTAATGCAGACTGGATCGCCGTTTCCTGGGTCATTCCTTTTTGTGTATGGAACTGTGGTGCAAAACGAAGTTCTGCGTAGATCACACCGTCTTTTCTCATTTCAGAAAGGATAAGATAAACGGCTTCTTCCAGTGCTTCTTCTGTCTGAAGAAGGGAAAGAGGCAGGTCAAAGCATTTCAGAAAATCATTGAGATTTTCGCAGGTATCCGGAACGGAAAGAAGGGAAAGAAGTTCCTCGTCTGTTGCAGCCGGAAGCGTGATCTGCTGCAATGCGGCAAGTTTTTTTGCAATATCCACGGTAATACAGCCATCCAGATGTGCATGTAGATCGATGTAGTGATTGGTTTTGTTTTCTGTTTTCATAGGCATTAAGTACCTCGCTGTTTGTATTTTTCTATATTATAACACAAAAATGAGCGCATGAAATTCCACATTTTATGGATACATGCGCCCTTTTCTGTTTTAACCAAATCAAGCAAGTAGCGAAGCGGATTGCGAATATCCGCTTGACTGCTTCTTCACATTTTATGAAATATTCTTATCCCTGAAATGGTTTTACATTCTTTACGGCATCTGCAGGGAGGATCTCTTTATCATCCTCATCAATGTTGATAAGATGATATCTGTCATTTCCCATGTGCATTTCTTTCATATAGCTGAGCTGGCGAAGTCCGTGACGTGTCTCGATCCTCTCTACCAGATCTTTATGATCAGAATCCTTCAGTGCATACACAAGATCTACAGAAGCCTGGTCTGCTGCAAGGATATCTGTAGATGCCACGATTCCGATATTCGGTGTTACGACAGGTGCTGCTCCAACACCCTCACAGTCGCAGGAAACAGACATATTTCGAAGAACGTTGATAAATACAATACGCCTTTTACCGGGAACTTGGCAGTTCCGTCCTCATCCAGGATATCTACCGGGCAGAATGTCCAGCCATTTACCTTCAGAGTTTCACGATGCTTCTCCGTTGTGTAACGGTCTCCCTCGTAGTAGGTGTTTGTCTCTACGATATGGGCTTCCGGGATCTTATCTGCGATCAGTTCTTTTACCCACGGTGCAGGGATGATATTCGGTCCATGCTGCTCTCCTGTGTGAAGCTTGACTGCAATCTTACCCTTAAGGATGCCGCTTACACGCTCAAAAATCTTCTTCAGTCCCTCTGCGGAAAGATCCTCTGTAAAATATACGGTGGATTTTTCTCCGGAACGGTCCTTATAAGGAATGTAATGTTCTCCACCTGTTCCAGGTACGATTTTTTTGTGTGCCATTTGTAATCCCTCCTGTGTTATATTCATAAAAAATCTCACTGCTTTTATGATACAAACTAAACTCAGGTTCAGGTCAAGGATTTTTTGTTAAATATAAAGGTTAATTCCAGACTATAAAATTTCATTCCGGTTTATATTGCCTGTGTGGCTTCTTTTAACCAGCCTTTTTCATCCTCATCCAGATACGGAGAAATTTTCTCATATACAAAGGCATGATACTGGTTGAGCAGTGTGCGCTCTCCGGTTTCCATCTGTTCGGGATCTATACCTTCCAGGTCAAAGGGTACCAGCGTCAGAGGTTCAAATTTCATAAACTGACCGTAGGCTGTTTTTTCGGCCTTTTTGCAGACCACAAGGTTTTCATGGCGGATACCAAATTCATTTTCCGCATAGTATCCTGGTTCATCGGAGGTGATCATTCCTTCTTCCAGAACAGGAGCCGGACGATCCACGAGATTTTTCCAGCGGAAGCTCTGAGGACCTTCGTGTACATTGAGAAGATATCCTACGCCATGACCGGTTCCGTGATTGTAATCCTCTCCCATAGCCCAGAGTGGTCCTCTTGCCAGGGCATCCAGATTCAGTCCGGTACAGCCATAGCGGAATTTTGCGGCTACAAGGTTCAGGTGCCCACGAAGTACTGCTGTGAAATATTTCTTTTCTTTTTGGGTAACCGGGCCAAGTACAACGGTGCGGGTGATGTCTGTGGTTCCCTCCAGATAATGGCCGCCGGTATCCATCAGAACCAGTCCCTCTGGTTTCAGAGGAATACTGGTTTCTTCTGTGGCACTGTAATGAACAATAGCTCCATGTGCACCGTAGGCAATAATGGGATCAAAGCTGTTCCCCTGGAAGTTCTCCTGTCCGGAGCGGAACTCATAGAGTTTGTCCGCTGCGGAAAGCTCGGTGATCTCCTGCTTTCCCACATTCTTTTTCAGCCAGTGGATAAATTTTACCATTGCCACGCCGTCTTTGATGTGGGCTGTTTTTTCATTCTGGACTTCGATCTCATTTTTGATGGCTTTTGGAAGAAGGGACAGGTTTTCTCCATTCAGGATTGTTACTCCATCCGGAATGCTGCTGACCAGACGGCTGTTTACATTACTTTTTGAAAGATAAACCCTTTTCGATTCAGGGATCGTCTGCACATAAGTGTAAATATCATCATATGGATAGATGGTAACGCCATCTATGGCCAGAGCTTCTTTTACAGAATCCGGAAAAGCCCTCTCATTGGCAAAAAACCGGATTTCTTTCTCATCCATTACAAGATAGGAAAGCACTACCGGGCAGCAGTGGATATCATTTCCGCGAATGTTCAAAAGCCACGCAATATCATCCAGTGACGTGAGGACAAAGAGATCTGCGTCTTTTTCTTTCAGTTTGCTGCGGATTTCCCGGATCTTGTCTGCTCTGGATCTTCCAGCCCATTTTTCGGATAATTCCATTACCGGTTCACAGGAAAGTGCCGGACGGTCATCCCAGATATTTCCAATCAGATCCTCATTTACAGAAAAACGTACCTGTTTTCCCTGAAGGATTTTTTTCAATTTCCCGGCTTCCTCTGCGCTGACAGTACGGCCGTCGAAGCCGAGGCACATCCCTTCTTTCAGGTTTTCTTCCAGAAATTTATGGATCGTCGGTACATCCGGTTCCCCCATCTTAAACAGGGTAACCGGTGTTCCCTCTAACTGCTGTGCGGCCTGGATAAAATATCTTCCGTCTGTCCAGAGTCCCGCCATATCCGGCATGATGACAGCAGTTCCGGCAGAACCGGTAAATCCGGTAATATATTTCCTGCATTTAAAATAATCTCCCACATACTCGGAACCGTGGAAATCATCGGTCGGAACCAGATAAGCATCGATTCCCTTTTCTTTCATCTGTTTTCGAAGAGCGGTAATCCGTTCTGTAACTGTCATAACCTTATGCCTCCTCTGTATAACTGTTCTTTACTGCAAAACCATGATCCATAGGACCGCTTCCTTTTCCGAGATCCAGCATGGCAGCAAGAGCTCCGGAAATATAGTCTTTGGCACGATTTACAGATTCCACCATGGAAAATCCTTTTGCAAGGTTGGATGCGATGGCCGAGGAAAGAGTACATCCTGTTCCGTGGGTGTTGGGATTGTCGATCCTTTTTCCCTCAAACCACTGATATGTTCCATCCTCATAGAGAAGATCATTGGCATCATTAAGCTTATGGCCGCCTTTGCAAAGAACTGCACAGTGATACTGTTCGGAAACCTGTTTTGCAGCTTCGATCATATCATCGGCGTTTCTGATCTTTCGTCCGGTAAGCACTTCCGTTTCCGGGATATTGGGAGTGAGAAGATCCGCAAGAGGAAACAGTTCTTCTTTCAGAACATCCACAGCTTCTTCACTGATCAGCCTTGCACCGCTGGTAGCCACCATAACCGGATCCACTACGATATTTTTCGCCTGATACTGCCGGAGCTTTTTGGCGATCATGCGGATCAGATCACTTTCGGAAACCATTCCGATCTTTACTGCATCCGGAAAAATATCTGTAAAAATACTATCCAGCTCCTGACCAAGAAATTCTGCCGTTGCATTCTGGATGGCTGCGACACCGGTGGTATTCTGGGCGGTCAGTGCGGTGATGGCACTCATGGCGTATACCCCGTTTGCCATCATGGTTTTGATATCGGCCTGGATCCCTGCGCCTCCGCTGGAATCGCTGCCTGCGATGGTTAATGCTGTTTTCATTTTTCGTTTCCTCCGTTTTCTGTAAATATATAATTCTGTAACTCTGTCAGATTTTGGCAGTAGATATGTGCGTCCTTTTTTAGCTGCTCCTGATCCGGTTCTCCCAATGCGTCATAGATGCCTGCAGTCAGAAATCCTGCTTTTCCTGCGGTCTGCAGTGCATAGAGAGAATCTTCCACTACCAGTGTCATGGATGGCTCCGTTCCCAGCACTTTCGCTGCTGTAAGATAGATCTTCGGAGAATATTTGCTTTCTCCGATCTCACTGGTGGTATAAATTTCTTTTAAAAAAGGAAGAAGTCCGTTTCGCTTTAGTGCCCGGCGGATATGTTCTTTTGGGCTTGAAGTTGCCACCACAGCCGGGATTTTCTGGCTAGCAAGATATTGAAAAAGTTCTCTGGCACCTGATTTTGCAGGAACTTCTTCAAAATAGTAGTTTTGGATCCGAACTTTCAGATCCTCCACGATCTTTTCTTCGGAAAACCCAAGAGCGAACCTGCTTTTCAGCCATGCCGCTCCCTGCTCCATACTCATGGGAAAAAGGATCTCTTCCATTCCCGCAATTGGGTGATATCCAAGATCTGTAATATATCGTTTTCCAAGTTCCCTCCAGATAGAAAGAGAGTCCAGAAGGACACCGTCCGCATCAAATATTATGGCTTTTACGGGAGAAATCATGTTTTTCCTCCTGAATAAAATTTTTTATGATATAAAAAACACGGATATACCACAAAAGATATATCCGCATTTTATTATAAGCCGCAGGTCCCCAAAATGCAACCGGGAGTTATCTGACAGTTTCTTTTTCCAGGCCAACTGGTTCGTACAGCTTTTTTAATGTTTTTACCATTTCATCTTTACCGGTATCTTCGATACAGACATCGTATCTGCCTTCCACACTTCCGAATGTAATGACTTTGTCCAGATTCAGCAGTGCCTTTAAATTTCGGAGCATGTTTTCCCGGGTAGCATCTTTGATGTAGATCTTGATGTTGGCACATCCGGGATATCGGATGGGATCGTGAAATGCCACGCGGTAACTGTCGATCCACTCTTGTTCCATCAGTTCCCGGTAAAGTTTTTCCATAATTTCTTTTTTATCCAGAAGATACAGATATACCACGTTTTCGTATACCGACTGGGTTTTCTGGACGTAATTGCGATGAGGGGACCGGTGTCTCCGTTCATAAACTTCCTGGTGAAGAGGTGAGATCAGCTGATCATAATAAATCACCAGAAGATCATCCACCACACAGTTTGTAAAATAGGAAATTCCTTTCCGGTCAAGAAAATCACAGATCGTCTGTGCCTGGGACGTTGACATCTGATATTTCATAAGATAGGAATTTTCATTCAGATCGTACAGCACAGCTCCATCCATGGCGATCACCGGAAGTTTCAGATGGATCCCTGGAAGAGATTCCCGGATCGTTGCCGGAGTACGCCCGGTGGATACGGTAAATTTTGCCCCGGAATCGATCAGGCGGTTCAGTTCGATCCTGCTGTATGGGGACATCTGATCTTTCTGATTGAGAAGGGTGTCATCAATTCCGGAAACAAAAAAATATCTTTCTGCCGTTTTCTTGGAAGATGCACGGTATTTACGATCAGTGCGATCCCAACTCCGATCAGGGTATCCAGTACACGGTTAAATACAAAGAGAAACGGACTTGCGTCTGTCATATGCATGACCGTTATACTTAAAAACACCACGCATGAAAAATAAGCAGTATTTTTACAGTTCAGAACAACGGTAGAGTAAATAAAACGGGATTCCTTCTCTGTTTCGAAGATAAAACACACAGAAGCAGCATGCCACAGCGATCACAGAGCGGACGATCCGCTGTCCTGGTTTTGGAAAATGGAAAGTATTTTCAGCAGCCATGTCCTTTTCTCCTATATCATTTTTTCCAGCTGGTATAAGAACAGGGTTGCCGCCAGCAGATCCGCCGCGCCGCCGGGGCTTAGATTTCTGCGGATGCATTCCTGATTCAACTTCTCGATCTTTTTCATGCCGGTTTCAAAAAAAACGCCGCCCGGTTTCCAGATTTTTTCTGCCTGCTCCTGGATCCATATGACATCTGCATAGGATCCGCGGCTCCAGACATTGGTATCCTTTAGTTCCATCATGATCCGCAGCAGAACATTGATATTGGAACGGTTCTCATCAAGCCCGATGGCACGGTACTGTCTCATCAGAGGAAGCGCTGTTTCTCCAGTGATGGGAAAACCTTTCTGGGCCTCTCCACGGATTCCACGTTCTTTGTATTTCTGAAAAAGGATCTCTCCATGAGTTACCGGTGTTCTCTGACTCATTTCAAAGAAATCCGCTTCCAGCGCTTTTTCCGTCATTTCGCTGGCAGAAGCAAGGATTTCTGCAGTATCAAACCGGCGGATCCTGGCATAGCAGTGTCCGGCACAGGCAGACAGGATTCCCATGGTAAAAATCAGTCCTTTATGTGTGTTGACCTGGCCTGTTGCACGAAACATGGCTTTTTCTGCCAGCACTCCTGTTCGGCGGATCCTGAGAAAAAGGTTCTGGAGATTCCTTTTCCAGAAATATCCTTCAAAAAACATTTTTGCCAGATAGGGAGTGATGGCATCGGCGCTTCTTTCAAAAGTATACACGTTCATATCATGGTGAGCACCATTGTCATGACGATCTACAAGTCCTGGCTTTGGAGTGGTATAAACTTCTCCAAGGATCGTACTTTTGATACACTGTTCTATTTCTGCAGAGGTAAGCACTGCCGCATTCGCTCTTGCATACATGAGATCACTCCTCCCTATCAGTCTTATGTTTTATGGAAGAACAGGAATTATGCCTGCTCTACATAATCGTCGATCACCTGAAACAGCTGTCTTTCTCTGTCTTTTTCTTTTGGGGTGTTGGAACATCTGAGTCCCGGAACCTGTCTCATTCTTAAGATGTATGGTCCAAAGATATTTGCGGTTGCGTAATTTTTTACTGTTTTTGTCATCATGATCATTTCCTCCTTATCCGGTTTTTCGTCCGGCTGCTTTTCTTCTTAAGATAACTATAACAAAGCTCTTCCACGAAATCTAATTCTCTGTCATTATGCTGTTATGCCAAAAAGGAAAGTCCCGGGAAATTTTGTGCAAAAAAAGAAAGCTCCATGGCAGCAGAGCTTTCTTTTCATAGAGAGGTTTATAATTTGTGGGCGGTTAACAATAGATTTGATTTATGCTTTTTTAAAGGTAAATGGTTTTACCTGGCGGACAACATCCATGATGGTGCCGTCACGACCTTCGATAATACCTACAACTCTGTCACCAAACTGAACCGGTTCAGGCTCACCTGTGATAGAATATGCGATATCGCGAAGTTCCTCAATGGTCTTTAACGGTACGCAGTTTGCTTTTTTCAGTGCATCCAGAAGATCCTGACGTGCCGGATTTACCGCAACACCGTAATCTGTGACAACAATATCTACAGATTCACCTGGTGTGGTAACGGTTGTAACATTGGAGCAGATCGCCGGGATACGTCCCTGTACCAGCGGAGAGATCACGATGGTACATTTTGCGCCCATGGCTGCATCCGGATGGCCGCCCTGTGCACCTGTGATCACACCGTCAGAACCCACAACAACGTTGCAGTTAAAGTTTACATCGATCTCCAGTGCGGCAAGGACTACATAGTCCAGTTTGTTCACAAATGCACCTTTATTAAATGGATTTGCGTAAGCGCCGGCACTGATTCTGTGATGGTTCGGACGTTTTACGGATTCTACTGCGGAAGTATCGAAATCCTGTGTATCCAGAAGTTTTCCTACCAGGCCCTCATCCAGAAGGTCACACATGCCTTTGGACATACCGCCCACTGCGAATCCCATCTTGATCCCGCGCTCTTTCATGATCTTTCCGAGAGATGCCGCAGATGCGATAGATGCACCTCCAACACCGGTCTGATATGCGAAACCATCTTTGAAATACGGAGTATTTACAACAACCTGTGTACAGTAATCCGCCATCATCAGCTTTCTCACATCTGTGGTTGGTTTCGCTGCACCGGAAGCGATCTTTTCCGGAATACCAATCTGATCTACCACGCAGACATAATCAACTTTTGTCATGTTGATATCTGCCGGATAATTCGGGAACGGCACCAGACAGTCTGTAACAGCAACTACCTTGTTGGCATGGTTTCCGTCTACGAAGGAATAGGAAAGGACACCACAGTCGCTTTTTCCGCCAACGCCTTTACAGTTTCCGTAATCATCACAGGTCGGCGCTCCGATAAAGGAGATATCGATTACCGTTTCACCGGTCTGGATGGCACGGATACGTCCGCCATGGGAACGCATGATGGCAAGTCCTTTTAATTTTCCTGCGGAGATGGCTTCACCGATCTTTCCACGGACACCGGAGGACTAGATGTTTGTGATGGTTCCATCCTCGATCATCGGTACCAGAGCATCGTGTGCTTTTCCAAGAGAGCTTGCACAGATGGTAACATCTTTGATCCCCATATTGTGGACTTCCTGCATAACCATGTTTACGACCAGATCTCCATCACGGAAATGATGGTGGAAACCAAGTGTCATACCATCGTGAGCGCCACATTTTACAAGGGCTTCGTGGATGGAACTTACCATTTTGCTGGTATCATGGTTCATCACTACTTTTGTAATGGGACCCTGTTTCTGAAATTCTGTGTTATCTTTGTAATAATTTCCCTGAAAATCAGTTTCAGGTTTTCCATGTTTCCTGATGTGTTGTGTGCCTCCATGATGCCGTAAGACATGGTGCCCTTTCTTGCTTCAGATTTCTCTGCTTTTTTTCCAGTGAGTGCTTCCACTTTGGCTGCTTCTGCTTCCGGTACGATCTCTGTTCCATTTACCAGATATGCGCCGCCATCATATAACTTTACCATAATGTATTCGCTCCTTTTTCTTTTTTCACGATGTTTGTTCTTCGTGATTTTATTGTATCGCATCCAAAGCATTCTGACTAATTGCCAAAATGAATGCTGTTATAACTTTTTGTGAAAATAAATAAGGACAAAAATAACTAATCTTATAAAGAAATGTTGACAGAAATTCATTACTATTTTATAATTTTCTCATAACTACGAAGGAGGTATGAATAATGAAAAAATTCAAAAAACTTTTGGTTTGTATGCTTGCAGTTATGATGCTTATTTCATCTGCGATTCCGGTTTCTGCGGCCACCCGCCCGGCGATCCCGACCTTAAGAAGTGCACAGATGACCAGTAGCGGACGTATGTCTCTCAGCTGGAAATCTGTAAGTAATGCAAATGGATACAAAGTTCGGATCTATAACTGCAGAAAAAAGAAAGCATCTTCCATTCATCTCAGTGGAAGGTACAACAACAACTATTATACAAACAAAAGTGCGAACACAGCTTATCTTGTATCCGTATACAGCTACAGATGGGTAAATGGACAGCGAATTTACAGTATCGATTCGGATGCATTTGTATGCACCCCAAGAACATTAACTACTGTATCAAGCACAGCATCAACATTGACAGTTAAATGGTCCAAGCTTTATGGAATCAGTGGATATTATGTTTATAAATCTACCAGTTCCAATTCCGGTTACAAACGTTATGCAACTTTATCTGCCAATGCAACTTCTGTAAAAGTCAAAAGTTTAACTTCCTCAGGCAACACTTATTTCTATGTTGTGCCATACAGAGTTTATAAAGGAAAAAGATATACTTTTCCTCATAACATTTACCGTATGTATACAAGATATTATTATTACTAAATAACTGATATTCAGAAAGCAAAAAGCTTCCCTGCCAGAAGTAACTCTGGCAGGGAAGCTTTTTTTGTGTATTTTTATTCTTTTCCGTTTTTATTCTTTTCCGTTGAAACAATATGTACATATATTATCCGGATCGATTCCAATGGATTCCAGAAGATCGTCCAGTCTGTGATAGCGAAGGCTGGTAAAATTCTGCATCTTACAGATATCCTGCACCATCTGCTCATATTTCTCTGTATGCGGATCTGCATATTCATCCAGGACTTCCTGCGGACAGTTCGGTCCTTCTCTCTTCTCGATGACCTGACGTGCGATCAGCTCCATCTCGGATTTGGAGCGGGAGAAGTTTAAGTATTTACATCCGTACATGATCGGCGGGCAGGCAGGACGAACGTGAACTTCCTTCGCACCGCTACGGTACAGGAATTCGGTTGTCTCACGAAGCTGGGTACCACGTACAATGGAATCATCAATGAGAAGAAGTTTCTTGTCCTTGATCAGCGCACGTACCGGGATCAGTTTCATTTTCGCGATGAGGTTACGCTGATTCTGATTGGTTGGCATAAAAGATCTCGGCCAGGTTGGTGTATATTTAATGAATGGTCTTGCATAAGGAATACCGGATTCATTTGCATATCCGATGGCATGGGCAATGCCGGAATCCGGAACACCTGCTACAATATCCGGGTGAACAGAATCTCCGTCTCTCTTTGCAAGCATGCTTCCGCAGCGATAGCGCATCTCCTCTACATTTACACCTTCATAAGATGCTGTCGGATATCCGTAGTAAACCCAGAGGAAAGAACAGATCTTCATTTTCTTTCCAGGCTCAACCAGAGTTTTAACTCCGTCTGCTGTTACAAATACGATCTCTCCGGGGCCAAGTTCCTTATAATCTTCGTAACCCAGATTAATATAGGCATGACTCTCAAAGGACAGACAGTAGGACCCCTCTTTGTGGCCAATCTCCACCGGAGTTCTGCCCATCTTGTCCCGGGCTGCATAAATTCCGTCTTTTGTCATGAGAAGCAGCGTCATGGAGCCGTCGATCAGACCCTGGACATACTGGATACCCTCCACAAAATTGTCCTTTTCACAGATCAGGGCAGCGATCAGCTCTGTCACATTGACAGTTCCGTTGGTCATCTCCTGAAAATGTACCTTGGTCGTATCATACATCCGCTGCAGAAGTTCATCATAATTGTTGATCTTTCCCACAAAGGTAAGGGCAAAGCTTCCAATCCTGGAACTGAACAGAAGGGGCTGAGGTTCATAATCAGAAATACATCCGATTCCCATATTTCCCTTCATGGAACCCACATCCCCGTCAAATTTTGTACGGAAAGGTGTGTTTTCAATGTTGTGGATGGCACGGTCAAATCCATGTTCTCCGTAAACAGCCATACCGCCGCGGCGTGTTCCCAGATGAGAATGATAATCCACTCCGTAAAAAAGTTCCAGTACGCAGTCGCTTTTCGATGCTACTCCAAAAAATCCGCTCATAATGTGCTCCTCTCTGCTTCCATAGTGTTAACGATTCCTGTCATCGTTCGTACATCCATAATCGCTACCAGTATAGCATAAGAGAACGGAAAATAACAATCAATTCAGCGGATATTCCTGCTTTTTCAGAATAAATTATAATGATATTAGCCGGATTTATAAAAGCAGAAAACATTTTCTGTATGTGACAGAAGTTCCGTCAGTTCCAGAGTGCGATAAACAGATTCAGGTAACCGGCAAAAGTCAGCCATGCCAGATATGGGATCATCAGGTACGCAGCGTTCCGGGAAAATTTCCCGAATGTACGGATGCAGCCGTACACAAGTCCCCACAAAAAAATAAGCCAGAGAAACGCAAAACCATACCATCCCGCTCCAAAGAAGAAAAACGGCCACAGGAAATTCACGGCAAGCTGAATCCCGTACAAGGCAAGAACCCTGTCCCTGTCTCTGCTTTTTGGTCTGGATGCGATCAGGAAAGAAGCAATTCCCATCATGATAAAAAGGATCGTCCATACAACAGGGAACAGCCATCCAGGTGGTGATAAGGGCGGCTTATTTAATTTTGCAAATACCTTCATTCCATTTCTGGTAAAAAATCCGGAAACAGCTCCTGTTGCCAGGGGCACTGCAATACAGGTGATCAGTTTTCTGGTATCTTTTTTCAAAAATATTCTCCTTTCTGCTCTGGGAAAATCTGAGGACAACATTCGTTTTCTCTGTTTATTATATTTCGGAATACCGGTTTCTATACAATTACACAGAAAAAAGAAACAGCTCTGTTTTTATGCAGAACTGTTTCTTTTCAGATTGTTTAAATGCCTTGATTCTTTGACAAATATACGTTTTTTATTATTCCTGAGTGATTCCTTTGAACTCGTAACCAGCCTCTTTGATCACCTCTTCGACTTTTGCCTCGTCAACTTTCTCAGGTACTGTAAATACAGTCGTTCCGTTCTCGTGGGAAGATACCACGTCCTCTGCACCGAAAGCCGCCTGGATTGCTTTGTTTACGTGTGCCTCACAGTGTCCGCACATCATTCCTTCTACCTTTACTGTTACTTTTACCATTGTTTTGTTCTCCTTTTCTTCTTTTTTATTTTCATCATGAGTGATGTTTAATGTTACCGGATTTTTAATCGCTTTGTCTCTGGCTGTGTTATGGATCTTAAACAGATTCAGTCGTAGCGCATTTGTTACAACACAGAAACTGGAAAGACTCATGGCTGCGGCTCCGAACATCGGATTCAGTGTCCACCCGAAGATCGGGATCCAGACACCTGCTGCCAGCGGAATCCCAATCACATTATAGAAAAATGCCCAGAAAAGATTCTCGTGGATATTCCGAAGTGTGGCACGGCTCAGACGTACTGCAGCCGGAACATCACTTAACTGGCTCTTCATCAGAACAACATCTGCCGCATCAATGGCAATGTCTGTTCCTGCGCCGATGGCAATTCCGATATCTGCTCTTGTAAGTGCCGGTGCATCGTTGATACCGTCACCCACCATGGCAACTTTCCCCTGTTCTTTTAAGGAACGGATCACACTCTCTTTTCCATCCGGAAGGACTCCTGCGATCACATCGTCAACTCCTGCCTGGGCTCCGATGGCTCTTGCGGTACGCTCATTGTCACCGGTAAGCATAACTACGCGGATTCCCATGTTCTGAAGCTCTTTTACCGCACGTGGACTATCTTCCTTGATCACATCCGCAACAGCGATAATTCCCAGAAGTTTTCCGTTTCGGGTGAAAAGAAGAGGTGTTTTTCCCTGCTCTGCAAGCTGTTTTGCTCTCTTATCAAGGTCTGCGGAAACCTTTGTCTGGCTGCTGATAAATTTCATACTTCCGCCGGTCAGTTTGTCACTGCCAAGTACAGCGGAAAGTCCGTTTCCTGGAAGTGCCTGGAATCCGGTTACTTCACCTGCAACAAGTTTCTCTTCCTCTGCTTTTTTGAGAACTGCTTTTGCCAGAGGATGTTCGCTTTTTTTCTCCAGTGCACAGGCAAGTGTGAGAAGTTCTGTTTCTGTGACTCCCTCTGCCGGAAGAATATCGGTTACTTCCGGCTGGCCGCTTGTAATGGTTCCGGTTTTATCCAGTGCGACGATCTGGACTTTTCCGGCTTCCTCAAGAGAAACGGCTGTCTTGAAAAGAATGCCGTTCTTGGCACCCATACCGTTACCGACCATAATGGCAACCGGTGTTGCAAGACCAAGTGCACAGGGGCAGCTGATAACCAGCACGGAAATTCCTCTTGCCAGTGCATAACCAAAAGGATGCCCGGTAAGAAGCCAGATAATGGTTGTGATCACTGCAATGGTGATCACTGCCGGTACAAACACACCGGAAACACGGTCTGCGATCTTTGCAATCGGTGCCTTGGTGGCTGCCGCGTCGCTGACCATCTTGATAATCTGGGAAAGGGTGGTATCCTCTCCCACTCTGGTTGCTTCACATTTGATAAATCCGGACTGGTTCACAGTTGCCGCGGAAACCATATCTCCGGCTTCTTTGTCCACCGGAATACTCTCTCCGGTCAGCGCAGATTCATTGACTGCAGTAGTTCCTTCCAGGATCACTCCATCCACCGGAATATTCTCTCCCGGGCGGACAGCAAAAGTTTCTCCTTTCTGAACCTGTTCGATGGGAACGGTAAGTTCCTGCCCGTTTCGTACTACAACCGCAGTTTTTGGTGCCAGTTTCATAAGGCTTTTCAGTGCATCGGTAGTCTTACCTTTGGAACGGGCTTCCAGCATTTTTCCTACGGTGATCAGTGTCAGGATCATGGCCGCGGACTCAAAATAGAAGTCCATCATGTAATTCATAACTGCGGCAGAGTCTCCGTCTACCTGTGCTCTTGTCATGGCAAACAGTGCATAGACACTCCACAGGAAAGATGCCATGGAGCCAAGGGCTACCAGAGTATCCATATTGGGAGAACGGTGCCACAGGCTCTTAAATCCGTTGATAAAGAATTTCTGGTTGATCACCATGATGATGCCGGCCAGGAGCAGCTGTACCAGTCCCATGGCTACATGATTGCCGTCAAACCATTTCGGCAGCGGCCATCCCCACATCATATGTCCCATGGAAAAGTACATCAGCACCAGCAAAAATCCTACGGATGCGATGAGGCGCCTTTTCAAAACCGGGGTCTCATGATCTTCCAGCGCTTCTTCCGCTGCAGACATGGAGATTTTTTCTCCGGCAGCGCCTTTTAAAGATGCGCCATATCCGGCCGCTTCCACAGCAGCAATGATTTCGCTGGATGAAGCGGTTCCTTCCACTCCCATAGAATTGGTCAGAAGGCTGACCGAGCAGCTGTTCACTCCCGGAACCTTAGATACAGCTTTTTCCACACGGGCCGAGCAGGCAGCGCAGCTCATACCGGTTACATTATATTGTTCCATTTCCTTTCAGTACCTCCTAAAATAAATTATGTCCCTTTATTTCATCAACTTCTGGAGGGTTGCCACAAGCTCATCAATGGTCTCATCTTTGCCTTCGCGGATATCTCTTGCAACACAGGTTCGAATGTGGGTGGCAAGCAGTTCTTTATTAAATGAATTAACTGCTGCATTGACTGCTGCAGACTGGATCAGAATGTCATTACAATAGGCATCGTTTTCCATCATTCCTATAATTCCCCGGATCTGGCCTTCAATACGCTTCAGGCGATTGATCAGCTTTTTTTTCTCCTCTTCTGAACGGGCAGTGTGTTTTTCACTGCAGCAGGGACAGGCTTTCTTTTCAGACATGGGCTGTCTCTCCTTTCTCAAAATACCCTCATGGGGTATCTGCTTTACATGGAACAATATATACCCTCAAGGGGTATTTGTCAATAGGAAACTGAAATTTTTTACCGCCGACATAAATCGTACAATAAAAAAGCCCGCTCATTACCGATGATCGGATGAACGGGCAGTATAAACTTATATTAACCAAAATTTACTCTTCTACTATATGACCAAAATAATAAAATCCTTTACAGGTATCCAGGCTTACGTTTACGTATTTACCGATAAGTTCCTTATCTCCCGGAAAATGTACCAGAAGATTATGCTGGGTACGGCCTGTAAGAGTACCTTTCTCACGGTTTTCATCTTCTACCAGGACTTCCTGTACGCTTCCCTGGAAACGGGAAGAATTCTCACGGCCTTTTTCCTGCACCAGGGAAAGAAGACGGCTGAACCGGTCTTTTACCACATCTTCCGGTACCTGATTTTCCATACCGGCAGCCGGAGTTCCGCTTCTCTTGGAATAAATAAATGTAAAGGCGGTATCATAATTGGCTTTTCTTACCACATCCAGTGTTTCCTGGAAATCTTCTTCTGTCTCTCCAGGGAAACCAACCATAATGTCAGTTGTCAGAGAGATATCCGGAATTGCCTCACGGATTTTATCTACAAGCTGAAGATATTTCTCCTTGTCATAGCGGCGGTTCATTTCTTTTAAGACTCTGCTGCTTCCGGACTGCAGCGGAAGATGAAGATGATGGCAGATTTTTTTGCTCTCTGCCATGGTCTGGATCAGTTCATCCGAAAGATCTTTGGGATGGGAGGTCATGAAACGGATACGTCTCAGTCCCTCGATCTTCTCTACTTCTTTCAAAAGCTGTGAGAATGTCACCGGTGTTTCCAACGTTTTTCCATAGGAATTTACATTCTGGCCAAGGAGCATAATCTCGGTAACGCCATCTGCTACCAGCTCTTCGATCTCACGGATGATGGCCTGGGGCTCACGGCTCTTTTCGCGGCCACGAACATAGGGAACAATACAGTAGCTGCAGAAGTTATTGCACCCAAACATTACACTGACACCTGTCTTGAAGGAATATTTGCGGGAGGTTGGCATACCTTCCACGATCTCATCAGATTCTTTCCAGATATCAATGATCTGGTCATCAGTCTGCAGTGCCCGGTAAAAAAGTTCCGGGAATTTATGGATATTATGAGTTCCGAATACAAGATTTACATATTTATAATCCTTACGGATCTTTTCCACTACGTGATGTTCCTGCATCATACATCCAAACAGTACGATTTTCATATCCGGGTGGTTGCGCTTGATGCTCTTTAAATGTCCCAGGTGTCCGTAAATCTTCTGGTTGGCATTTTCACGAACTGTGCAGGTGTTAAATACAACTGCATCGGCATCTTCAGTGTCTACCATCTCATATCCCATTTTTTCCATGATGGCTGCAATAGACTCTGTCTGGATGGAGTTCATCTGGCATCCTTCATTCTGGATGTGGAAGGTGGGACGTTTCGTACTGCTTTTGGCAAGAAGCTCTTTACATTTTTCAATGTACTGAAGCTGGATCTCTGTTTCTTTGTTCTGGCTCAAATCAATTCCTCCAATAACTAAAAATTTCATATGTATCTATAAATTATTTTTCTTTAGACAATATCAGACGGGAGCATTGAACTCCCGTCTGATATATCATACAGAATTTACAGTTGTCTGTCAAAGAGTTTTTATAATAGCGGTGCAAAAACTCTCAATACATTCTGAATGGCACGTACCACAATATTTCTCTTCTGGCAGAATGCCAGATCAATGGGATCACAGTACTCCAGGGTTTCTGTAAAATCATCCCGGATGTCCAGGATCACATCATTCTTATACATCCAGACACCATCTTCAAAATGCAGATAAAGGCTTCGGTAATCCAGATTTATGGTTCCTACGACGCCTACTTTGTCATCACAGACAAAAGATTTTGCATGTAAAAATCCCGGCTGGTATTCGTAGATCTTTACACCTGCTTCCAGAAGCTGCTTATAATAAGACTGTGTCAGCAGGAATACCATTTTTTTGTCCGGGATACCTGGTGTCATGATCCGGACATCCACACCGCTTTTTGCAGCGAGGCACAGGGCGGTCATCATCTCATTATCTATGATCAGATATGGTGTGCAGATATAAACATAGTTTTTGGCGCGATTGATAATATTAAGATAAACGTTCTCTCCTACGATCTCATCGTCCAGGGGGGAATCGCAGAATGGCTGGACATAACCGTTTCCCGGAAATTCGTTGGGGTGCCACCTGTGCGGAACATAATTTCCGAAATCAAGAGAAGTATCTGTTCTGGTAACGATTCCCCACATATACAGGAACATAGCTGTCATATTCCAGACGCCTTCTCCTTTCAGCATAACGGCTGTATCCTTCCAGTGGCCAAACCGTTTTCGCTGATTGATATATTCGTCAGCCAGGTTGATGCCGCCGGTAAAACCGGTCCAGCCATCGATCACACAGATCTTACGGTGGTCACGGTTATTCTGGATTATATTAAGAATCGGACGGAACCGGTTGAATACTTCGCATTTGATTCCTCGCCGGCGCATCTCCTGATCATACTTGTATGGCAATGTGGTAAGGCAGCCGAAGCCATCATAGATCAGTCGGACATCCACTCCTTCTTTAGCCTTTTTTTCAAGGATATTAAGGATCGTCTGCCACATTACCCCGTCATTTATGATGAAATATTCGATAAAAATAAAATGCTTTGCCTGCTCCAGTTCATGCACCAGAACCGGAAACATATCATCTCCTACCTGAAAATACTCTGCTGTGGTATTCTCGTGAACCGGATATCTTGAATACTGCCAGATGTAATCCGACTGGATCCTCATGGAACGGTCGTCTTCGTTTAAACGTTTTCTTGTGAGCTCTGAGCCTTCCAGGTATTCAGCAGTTTCATCAATAAGATTCTGATAATGCTGCTCCATTACAGCGCCGATCCGTGACTTACCGAAAAGAAGGTACAGGGAAACACCAAATACCGGAAAAATAAGGATCAGCATCGTCCAGGCGAGCTTATAAGATGGATTGATCTTTTTATTTACGATCCACAGAACAACCAGAAAACCTATGGCCTGCATTCCGATCGTCACCCATCTGGAGTATTCCATAAGCCGGAAAAGGGCGATCAGCAGCCATGCCAGCTGCACAACAAGAGCCAGAGCTACATAAAAAATTCGATTAAATAATAATTTAAGGAGCGATCGCAATGGTTTGATAATCAGTTTAATAAACAAATTCATATTTCTTTCCTTCGTCAAACGTTCCTGTTTCTATTTAATTAAAAATCCCTGACCATACAGCCAGGGATTTTTGCGCACAATTAATTATATTTACGTTTTCTTGCGGCTTCAGATTTTTTCTTACGACGAACGCTTGGCTTCTCGTAATGCTCTCTCTTACGGATTTCCTGCTGGATTCCCGCTTTAGCACAGCTTCTCTTGAATCTGCGAAGAGCGCTATCTAAAGTCTCGTTCTCTTTTACGATAACGTTTGACATAGACTCACACCTAACCTCCCTCCAGTTGTAGATTGTGCTAAAATACAACTGTCTGGGTATTTTTCTTGCACGAGTGTTATTATATAGCATAACATGTGGTTTCGTCAACATCTTTTTCGATTTTTATGAAAAAAATGTCAAAATTGTAGATCACGCACAATTTTGTTATTTTGTGAGCTGTTTTTCAAGGATTCCTGCTGCTGCGTCCATAGCTTCCTGTGCCTTCTCCGGATTCTTTCCGCCGGCCTGTGCCATGTTCGGACGTCCGCCGCCGCCACCGCCAACAATCGCTGCCACAGCTTTGATCAGGTTTCCTGCATGAGCGCCTGCTTTCTGAGCTGCATCCGTTGCCATTGCAAGAAGATTAACCTTGCCGTCGTTTACTGCTGCAAGAAGGACAACACCTTCGCCAAGCTGCTCTTTCAGTTTATCACCCAGGTCTCTGAGACCGTTCATGTCAACGCCCTCAACTTTGGCTGCAAGGAGTTTTACGCCGTTTACTTCAACGACTTTATCCATGACATCGCCAAGTGCACTCTGGGCAGCTTTGCTCTTGAGGGATTCATTTTCGCTCTGAAGAGCCTTTACCTCAGCCTGCAGGTGACTGATCTTTTCTACAACCTCGGCTGTATTGGCCTTTAATGCTTTTGCAGCCTCATGGAGAAGCTCTTCCTGCTTTCTGTAGTATTCGATAACTGCTTTGCCGGTAAGTGCCTCAATACGGCGTACACCAGCTGCGATACCGGATTCGGAAACGATCTTAAAGAGCATGATGGAGCTTGTATTCTTTACATGAGTACCACCACAGAGCTCTTTGGAGAAGTCTCCCATAGATACCACACGTACCTTCTGGTCGTATTTCTCACCGAAGAGTGCCATTGCTCCGGATTTCTTAGCCTCTTCTACATCCATGATGTCTGTGTGTACTTCAAGGCCTGCCTGAATCTCTTTGTTTACAAGATCTTCTGTTGCCTGGATCTCCTCAGCTGTCATAGCCTGGAAATGAGCAAAGTCAAAACGAAGTCTGTCCGGTGTTACCAGAGAACCTTTCTGCTCTACGTGGGAACCAAGAACTGTTTTCAGCGCTTTCTGAAGAAGATGTGTCGCACTGTGGTTCTTCTCGGTATCTTTTCTTGCATCTTCGTTTACTTTCAGGGATACGGTCTCACCTGTGGAGATCATGCCGGACTCCATATGTCCTACATGGCCGAATTTGCCGCCACGGAGCTTGATGGTGTCCTCAACAACAAACTTGCCATTTGCTGTCTCGATCACACCGATATCGCCTTCCTGTCCACCCATGGTTGCATAGAAAGGAGTCTGCTCTACAAATACGGTACCCTTCTGTCCCTCTGTAAGAGAATCCACGATCTCTGTCTCTGTAGTAAGGACAGTTACTTTTGAGTCAAATGTCAGATGATCATAGCCAACGAATTCAGTTGTTACATTGACATCAATATCATCATATACAGTTGCGTCCGCACCCATATAGTTTGTTACTTCACGGGCTGTACGGGCTTTGACTCTCTGCTCTTCCATGGCTTTCTGGAATCCTTCCTCGTCAATGCCGTAGCCTTTTTCCTCAAGGATCTCCTTTGTGAGGTCAAGAGGGAATCCGTAAGTATCATAAAGTTTGAATGCATTGTCACCGGAAAGAGTTTTCTCGCCGGCTTTCTTCATATCCTCTTCCATGTCGGAAAGGATGCGGAGACCCTGATCGATGGTCTTGTTAAACTGATTCTCCTCGTTTGTAAGAACACGGAAGATAAACTCTTTCTTCTCCTCAAGTTCCGGATAACCGGCTTTGGAGCTCTCGATCACCTGTGCGCTTAATTTTGCAAGGAATGTTCCCTCGATGCCAAGAAGACGTCCGTGACGTGCAGCGCGGCGGATCAGGCGACGGAGAACGTATCCACGTCCCTCATTTGTCGGCATGATTCCATCGGAGATCATAAATGTCGCGGAACGGATATGGTCTGTGATCAGACGGATGGAAACATCGTCTGCATAGTTCTTCTCATATTCTTTATGTGCGATCTCGCATACAAGATTACGAAGTGCACAGATAGTATCTACATCAAAAATAGAATCTACATCCTGAACAACTACAGCAAGACGTTCAAGTCCCATACCGGTATCGATGTTCTTCTGTTTCAGAGTTGTATAGTTTCCGTTTCCATCGTTTTCGAACTGTGTGAAAACGTTGTTCCATACTTCCATGTAACGGTCGCAGTCACAGCCTACCGTACAGCCAGGTTTGCCGCAGCCGTATTTCTCTCCTCGGTCATAATAGATCTCAGAACATGGACCGCACGGACCTGCACCATGTTCCCAGAAGTTATCTTCTTTTCCGAAACGGAAAATACGTTCAGACGGAATCCCTACCTCTTTGTTCCAGATATTGAAGGCTTCATCATCATCCAGGTAAATGGATGGGTAGAGGCGGTCTGCATCAAGCCCTACAACCTCAGTAAGAAACTCCCAGGACCAGTGGATCGCTTCTCTCTTGAAGTAATCACCAAAAGAGAAGTTTCCAAGCATCTCAAAGAATGTACCGTGACGTGCGGTTTTACCTACATTTTCGATGTCACCGGTACGGATACATTTCTGGCAGGTTGTTACTCTTGTTCTTGGCGGCTTCTCAGCACCTGTAAAATATGGTTTCAGCGGAGCCATACCTGCATTGATCAGCAGAAGACTCTTGTCTCCCTGAGGAACCAGGGAAAAGCTTTTCATTACAAGATGACCCTTGCTCTCCATAAAGTCAAGGAACATCTTACGAAGTTCGTTCACTCCGTACTTTTTCATGTTGTTATCCTCCTTGTGTCAACCCCATCTGTCAGCATTTCCGGAATGTTGTAGCTTTATCCCGGAAATGTCACAGATATGGGAAATTATTTTACACAGATCTTTTTGAATTTTTTCTTGCCTCGTTTCAGGACGATCCCGTCTCCTGCAAAAGCATCCTTCTCAACCGTGTGGTAAATGTCGGTGAGTTTCTCACCATCGATGGATACACCACCCTGCTGGATCGCACGGCGCCCCTCGGAACGGCTTGGTACCAGTTCTGCTTTTACAAGAAGTGTAATAAGGTCGATCTTTCCTTCCTCATCAAAATCTTCCTCTGCAAGCTCGGTCGTAGGCATGTGAGAAGTATCAGCGCCTGAGAACAGTGCGCGGGCACCCTCCTGTGCTTTTTTGGCTTCCTCTTCACCGTGTACAAGCTCTGTCAGCTGGTATGCAAGGATCTCCTTTGCTTTGTTCAGCTCACTGCCTTCCCATTTAGCCATCTCATCAATCTCTTCGAGAGGAAGGAAGGTAAGAAGACGCATACATTTGATAACGTCTGCATCGTCTACATTTCTCCAGTACTGGTAGAAATCAAACGGGGATGTCTTATTCGGATCAAGCCATACAGCTCCGGACTGGGTTTTTCCCATCTTCTTGCCCTCTGAGTTGAGAAGCAGTGTGATGGTCATGGCATAAGCATCCTTACCAAGTTTACGGCGGATCAGCTCAGTACCGCCAAGCATATTGCTCCACTGATCATCACCACCGAACTGCATATTGCAGCCGTATTTCTGATACAGCATGTAGAAATCATAGCTCTGCATGATCATGTAGTTGAATTCCAGGAAGCTTAAGCCTCGCTCCATACGCTGTTTGTAGCACTCTGCTGTCAGCATACGGTTTACGGAAAAGTGAGCGCCTACCTCACGGAGAAGCTCTACATAGTTAAGGTTCATAAGCCAGTCCGCATTGTTTACCATAAGTGCTTTTCCATCAGAAAAATCGATAAAACGGCTCATCTGCTGTTTAAAACAGTCAATATTATGCTGGATGGTTTCCTTGGTCAGCATCTGACGCATATCCGTTCTTCCGGACGGGTCACCGATCATACCAGTACCACCGCCAAGAAGGGCAATCGGGCGGTTGCCTGCCATCTGCAGTCTCTTCATCAGGCAAAGAGCCATGAAGTGTCCTACATGAAGGCTGTCTGCTGTCGGGTCAAAGCCGATATAAAATGTAGCTTTACCATTGTTTACCATCTCTTTGATCTCGTCTTCATCTGTAACCTGCGCGATCAGGCCACGTGCTTTCAGTTCTTCCCAAACTGTCATTGTTCTTTCCTCCTGTATAGTCATATAAAAAATGCCCGGTTCCTGTCCGTTTAGGACGAGAACCGGGTCCCGCGTTACCACCTAAATTTACAGAAAACTCGCATTTCCTGCCTCATAAAGTGAATCTATATCCTGTTATATCCAATATAATACGATATAAAATCACTTCAGCACAATAACGGGTGCTATTCCGTCGCAGCCTATCTGTAAAGCCAGATTCGGTACGCAGCTCCGGGATGTATTCACAGAAGTTCCACCCTGCGCCTCTCACCTGCCGGCTGCTCTCTGTAGGCTTTCCTTAAGTTACTTCTTCCCTTCCATGCCTTTTACTATACTATATGAAGTATACAAACTGCTTTTTTGTTTGTCAAGAAATTTTGGTATCGCTTTGACAACTTAAAGTGACAGAATTATCCGTTTAACCCCTCATCTACATAAAGTTCATCGCCGTCTGCAGCGGATGTGGCAAGCTGGTCACAGCGCTCATTTAACGGATTATCCGCATGTCCCTTAACCCAGTGGAAGCTTACCTGGTGCTGTTCCTTAGCCTTTAAAAGGCGTTTCCAGAGATCTACATTCTTCACATTTTCGTTTTTGCCACGTTTCCAGTTCTTTTTCAGCCAGGAATCGATCCAGTGCTGATTGAAGGCATCTACCAGATATTTGGAATCGGAATACAGCTCCACCTGGCAGGGACGGTTCAGTGCCTCCAGAGCTACGATAGCTGCCATCAGCTCCATCCGGTTGTTTGTAGTTTTCTTGTAGCCTCTGGACAATTCACGCTCATGTAACTGGCCTTTGGTATCAATATACTGAAGAACTGCTCCGTAGCCGCCTGGGCCGTCCGGATTTCCGCGTGCTGCGCCGTCGGTATAGATTTTTACCTGCATGTTTGATTCTCCTTGGATTTTGAAATAATGAATTTTTTATTTAATAGTCAAGCGGATATTCGCAATCCGCTTCGCTACGTAGCTCTACACCAAATAACTGCTCCGCAGTTTATCAGGAGGAGCTTGCACTCCTCCTGATACAAGCAAGTCCCCACCCACTGCTTATTGCTTTTCGCAACCCCGCAGGGGACTTACTTGATTTGGTTTAATTTACAGTTATGCTGTTCCTGATTATACCTGTCCTTTTTCTCCAGTGCAAGAAATTTTTGTCCATACACCGGTACGTTCAAAGTCTGCCGCTGCATTTCCCGCATTTTTCACAAGCTTTGGATCATATCCCAGCATATCCAGAAGACGGATGGCATTTCGTGTTGTTGCCCTTCCCGGTTGGAGGAGATAATTAAACACCACTTCCTGTTCCCTGACTTCCTCTTCGAAATGATAATTTGTATAAATTTCATCCAGAATATAGGAAAGCTCAATATCATGGGTTGCCGCAAAAGAAAGCAGCCAGTTTCCCCGAAGTGCATTTAAGATCTGTGAGGAAGCCGCAATCCTCTCAATGGTGTTGGTTCCCCGGAGAACTTCATCGATCACACAGAGCAGCGGTTCTTTTTTCCGGCTTTCATCCAGGATCCGTTTCAGGGAACGAATCTCTACGATGAAATAACTTTCACCGCTGCTAATATCGTCCCTCAGAGCCATGGAAGTCATTACCTTCAGAAATGGTGCCCGACAGGAGGTTGCTGTGCAGGTGTGGATAGTCTGCGCAAGAATGCTGTTGATCGCCACATTTTTCAGAAATGTGGATTTGCCGGAAGCGTTGGAACCGGTAACCAGGGTGCCTCCCGTTGCAATGATACTGTTTGCCACCGGATTTCTGATCAGCGGATGGTAGAGATCTTCTGTTTTAAGCTGCACCGCCGTATCCGATTCTTCTGTCCACGGGACAAATTCCGGTATACACCAGAGTGTCAGTGTCCGGCGAAAAGAAGCTACGGAAATCAAAGCATCCAGTTCTCCGATATTATCAATCAGCAGCATGATCGTATCGGCCTTATCTTTTATTTCCTTTAATACGGAATTGTATGCCAGAATATCCACATGAAATACCATCCGCACATAACTCATCAGTAATTGGAAAGGGTCCCCGGAATCTGCATTTTTTCCGGTAATCAGAATGGCTTTTTTTCGGAAACGTCGGAATTCCTTTTTTCCTTCCGCAATCACTTCCATCTGTTTTCTGGCTTCCGGATATTTCACGATCTGCATCTGGTCTGCCGCTTCCAGCATTTTCAGAAGATGGTTAAAGCAGTCCATATAGGTTTCAATAACTTTCTGCCCTGCACTGGCATAATAAATTGAGATATTGGCGATCATCAGACACATAAACACCAGAAAGCCCACCATCGGATACAATGGAAGCAGCACAAAAATACTCAAAAGGAGTGCTGCCAGCATCAGAATATGGATTTTCATATTGATCACCGGTGCATCATTGAGGGCAAGAACTGTATCCGCCAGAGAACCAAGCCTTGTCTTCCCGATGGAAGCCAGGATCAGCTGAAGATCTGTCCGTTCCTTTTCATGGGTATCAAAAAAATGGATCAGTTTCTCACGTTCTTCCAGTTTTTCTTTGTTGAAAACAGGTCTTCGAAGCATATTATAGAGCACGTCTTCTCCAGGTGATGAAACCGTCTGATTGATCTGTATAAAAATCCGATCCATATCCAGGTCGTTCCAGGTAATATCATCAATATAAAATTTCCCGTTTTCTTTTCTGCGAAAATAGTGGGAGATACGCTCCAGATCATCCGGAGAGTATTCTCTTTCCGGGATTTTTCCAAAAATTCTCTTTATTCTGTTCTTTTGTGCTTTTTTCCACTTATGGTTGTTCCATGCCATCAGGATAATAAACAGTACAACGATTCCTGCTGCCCACAGGATCACCTGTAAATATGGATGCATATTTTTCCCTCCCTGTGTCTATGATAAAAAAAGCCCCTGTCAGCAGCTGTACTGCTGCTGACAGGGATAATGTATCATTATACCCAGTCTACAAAAAATGTATGATCTTTATAAACTTCGTATTTAACCTTGCTGAAAGTTAACGGTTGTTTTTTGAAAGAACTGTTCATCATAAAATACATATAATTAAAATCTTTCTGTTTAAATCCGGTCAGAGTTCTTGATTTCCCGTTCTTGACATAATTATTGAAAATCGTCATTGCTTCTTTTGCTGCCTGATATGCAAGAGTGCGGTTCTCAAAATTGCCGTTAAGACGTTTCAGAAGAGCTCCGTCACGAACTACAGAATATTGCGGATAAGTACCATTTACCATGCTTTCGTAAATTACACCGCGAACTGTGGAAGGAAACTCTTTATCTTTTTTAATTGTACGGTTAAGAACACAAAGTGCTACTGCTTCCATTCCAATCTTTCCCTGGTCTCCTGCTTCGGATTCACATAATGCAGCCAGAAGTGCTTTGTCTGTTGTCTTACCGTTAGCAATTCCCGGATGAGTCTTGTATTCTTTCACCATTGTGTAATATCTGGAATTCTGAGTGTCATAAACTTTTACGTTTCCATTACTCAGATTCTGATTTGAATGGCTTGTCTTAACAGTAGCTACACCTGTCGAAGAAATTGTATAAGTAACTCCACTGACGGTTACTGTTGTACTGACAGCCATAGAACCATCTGTTTTAAAATAATATTTCTTTCCATCAATAGTTTTAAGTCCGGTAGCCATAGAACCGTTACTGGTAGAAAAATAGTATTTCTTTCCGCTGATGCGCCTCCATCCGGTAGTCATATATCCGGTTTCAGGATCAAAATAATAGCTGATATTTTTGGATGTATTTTTCAGCCAGCCGGTAGCCATTACACCGGAAGTTCTGTGAAAATACCGTTTCTGGCCTTTGCTGTTTTTTAACCAGCCAGTAGCCATGATACCTTCGCCACTTGTAAAATAGTATTTCTCACCTTTACTGTTTTTCATCCAGCCTCTGGTCAGTTTACCTGTTTTTGGATCAAAATATCGTTTCCGCTTCCTGGAATCTGTCAGCCAGCCAGTTACCATAGCTCCCTTCTGACTGGTAAAATAATAAGTCTTTTGGCCATTTACGTTTAGCCAGCCCTTAACCTGAACACCTGTAGTTTTATTAAAATAGTATTTATATTTTCCAAGTGTCAGCCAGCCTTTTTGTTTGCTGCCGTCGCTTTTTATGTAGTATGTCTTTCCTCCAACTGTCTTAAAACCGGCAGTTGCTGCCTGTACTTCAGTTGCAGAATGTGAAAAAAAAGCGCAGCCGGCCAGAAGTAAACATACCAGCATCAGTCCCTTCATCCACTGTCTTGCTCTGAGATTTTTCATAATTTTCCCCATTTCTTTATGCCCGATAACAAAATATCAGTTCTGTTTCAAAAATTACAAAAGTGTTACATTGTGTTTATTATATCGTAACGAATAAATACTGTCAACTTTTTTGTAACCAGGGACATCTCCTACCCATATGATGAAGTGTAAACAAAATTCTGGAGGACTTATCGATGAGTGACTTAGCGGCTACAAATTGCGGTTGTAATGACTGCGGGTGTGATGAATCCAGTAAAATCAAGGGTTTCTAATGGCAAATGTAGGAGTAACATATGAATGACTTAACACAGCCTAAATGTTACTCCTACTAACACCTCTTACTTATTGATCAAATATTCCTGTAGCGCATCCCTGGTTTCTTTCATCTTATCGATGCCGTTTCCGGTAATTTCATGATTGATGATGACCAGCAAACACTGGAGAATCTTCCGGTTGGTTTCCTCAGAATTTTTTAAACGCCGATTGTCATTATCAAGAAGCTCTGAATGTTTCTTGACAGTAAGCCTAAGATCTTCGTTCGGCTTTCGGAGTTCTTTAATAATCTTCCAAATACCCCAAATACCGCCTACAATCGTGCAAAACCAAATAATCTGATCACTCGTGATTGTGAACCCCATCTACATTATCCTCCTCGGAATTATTCTTTCCTTCAATAAACTGTGTAAATGCCTGATGCAGTCCAGTGGAAGCCAGTCCCATAACAGCTCCGTAGACGATTGATTCAATAGAGAATCCGCTTACGAACCCATTCAGAATGGCACCGATCACCGCCAGAATACACGGAATATCAGTGTTTGGAATCTTGTTTAAAAAAGTCGCGTGTTTGATGATATATCCTACCACCAGACAAGCGACCATGACTACCAGTACGAAATGTTCAGTTAATGTTGTAAAATCCATTGTTGAAATCCTCCTTAAATGTCTTCTGCTCCCTTGAATTCGGGGAGAGTCTTGAGATATTCATACGCTGCTTCTACCGTCATATCCCATTTATCAGTAGTTTCATATGTAACGACTTTCTGGTACGGTTCACTGATGTCACCACTCTTTTCTCTGTCCCTGATTAAGTCAGACACAAGAGATGCCACTGATATGGAACTATGGCTATTCACAACGTTGAATACGTATAAAATTCGATGGTATTCCGTAATAACGCCATCGTCCTGTGTTATTTTCTTTTTTAACGCCATAAACGTCCTCCTATGAGAATGTGATTTTTATACTTGCGGTAATGGAACACGCGTCATTAACCGTAGCATTGACTGTGTTTCCAAATGTAGCTACGATATTGACTCCGCATCCGCGTCCGACTATAGCAGCTCTAAACGAAGACGGATTTACAGAATTACTTGCCGAACTACTATAAAGATACTTTCCATTTTGACGGATAGTTAACCCATTGACACTTGCGACACTGACAGACCCTCCTGCTATAATTGGTCTGGATAACGGTACATACATCGCCACCTCTTTACCTCCGGTAGTAACATATCCCACCGCATAGATTGTCAGAGTGATTGAATCTCCTTTTGTGAAATATGGCTTGAAAATATTCGAGCTCCCGAACCCAAGTTTAAGGTCATTTGCGGATGTAAGACTTTTTCCTGTGATATTTCCGTCCCAATCAACCGTAAGAGCGTTCGAACGTTCCGTGTCAGATGATCCGTTACCTATGATAAAAGGATAGTCACTTGAGATGTTGTATTTACCAATCAACAGCTGGTTATCGGAAATGTTTTTTAAATAATGTCCAATAGCTGTAGAATTTTTTCCTGAGACATCAGACGAATATCCAATAGCTACCGAACAATTTCCAGATACAGTATTACTACCGCCAATACGAACCGAATATCGGCCTTTTTCTTTTTTCGCTTCATCATTTGTATTGTAGTCTCCAAAAATTATATACGGATAACTACCTCCAGCATGTAATTCAAATTTTCCTGTATCGCCATTGCCAATCGTGTCCGCTAATGTTGTTGGATACATTTGTATACATCCGGTATTGAGTTTTAAAAAACCACTTCCCATACCATTTCCCATTGAGATCGTTTGTCCAAGTCGCACATAACTTCCTGAAATAACATCGGATTCAGAATCGCTATAATAAAGATCTACGCTGTTATTTTCGTTATTGGGTTTTAAATATAATTTTCCAAACTTCAAACTATTTTGAATCTCGCCATCTGAAATGTGGAATGTTTTACCGGTAATCCATGCTGTAGCATCAGAATCTGGCGTCACTTCCGTATTACTGGTGCCTTTAAACTGAATTGAATCATTAGTAATCTTCAATTTCAGATCATTCGATGACTCTCCAAGAATAATATCACCTTTATCAAAAGTAATATAATCCTGATGACTTGCTACCTCGGCGTTATCAGTGCTTATCAACTTATCCCAATTCAACTGCCAGCCCTCTACCGTCTGTTTAAATTCGGTAGAAGTTTTTGTGAGAACTTTCAAGTCGTCTGATATAGCAGTTACTTTATCCTGAGAAGCTTTAAGCTTGATTTCTTTTGCGTTATTTGAGATAGCTGTTTCAGCATTGGATACTCTTGTTTTAAGGTCTTCCGGAGCAGGTGTCCAGTCAGTGGCGACAGTACCTTTTTCGAGCTTGGCATTTCGAATGTATAAGTCTGACTGTATGTTTCCATGTACACCAAAGAAAATATAAGAAAGTTCATAAGTGTTTGGTATTGTGAAGGTAACAGAAGCCCTTTTAAATTCGTTAGTTGGAACAAATTCACTGTTGTCCGAATGATCGCCGACCCACCAAGCATTTGGATCGTCTTTAGGTAACCATATTTTTAAGAAAGGATTATGTTCGTCAGACGTTCCTTTCACATCGATACTAAATGTGATTGTATCGCCTTTTTTCAATCCTAAAGTAGTAAAATCCTTGAACACGAATAAAATACCATTGTTTAAATTACCGGCGTTCGGAGTCACTATATGATAACCAATATCCTCATATTTCTCTGTGTCGATTGAATTACAGCCATTAACGCTATCGCACGTTAACTGTTCGCCGACGAGTGAAGAGTGTTTGAATAAGTTCCTACCGCCTACCATCAGACTGTCAAGTGTGCTACTTATACTATAAGACGTAGAAGTTGTATTATCAGTATACGTAATAACGGTCCTTGTCCATAAATAAGGTGTTGCTATATCAGTCTTTGGCGGAGAACTCAACCAAGTACCGGTTGGGGCTTTCGTCTGAGACGCGCTAAGCTGATATGCGATCGCCGTAGATTTAATACCTTTACCAGAAGCTCCGGTGTCCCCCTTGGCTCCAGCGATACAAACTCCATTTTGACTTGGGGTATAGGTCTTGTTGCCAGCACCATCCACTTTCACGGTACGGCTCCACATATACTTACCATTTACCCAAGTAGGAGCTGTGGTCGACCAAGAACCGCCTGATAAAGCTGTTTGGGATGCAGACAGGTAATATTCCTGATAAGTGTCGGCAATAGCATCATTCGCTGTCTTCTGAGCATTATTTGCTTTATTCCAAGCCTCTTTCGCTGCTTCATAGCTGCTTGACTTGGATACTTCGGAATATTTCAGCGTCCCGTTACTCAGAACTGTTTGATCAACAAAATATAACGTACTGGTTGAACCAGAGGTATAGGACGGTTCAGTTTTACTCCAGTTACTACCAATAACAGCCCCATCCGCTGGTTTGGATGGAGCCGCTAATGTAGAGGACTGGAGCAGATAATATCGCACCACTTTGTCGACAGATATAATTTTATAGAGAGTTATCTCAGCTTTGGCTTTTACTGCCATCGCCTGGCACCTCCTTATCCCTCAAGCTGACAAGTGTACGCCTGAGTATTATCTACATCGTTTGCTGATACAGTAAGCGTCTTGGCAGTGGCAACTGCTGTATCGCTACCAACTTTATACCATTTGATAGTACCGAGTCCGGAAACAGTACCGTTATCAGCCACGGTCTGTTCAACCGCTCCTTTATATACATGAGCAGTCAGGACTGTTGATCCGGAATTGTTCTTAAATACAGTGCCGTTGGAAGAAGTGATTGATACTGTAATAGCATCGGCTCCTGCGGCACCTGTGTTACCCTGCTTAGCAACACTATACTGAGTAGCGGTTCCGCCATTCGTATATGTAAAGACTGTTTTGGTCCACAGATACTGGCCAGGGCTTACGGAAGGCGGAGTGCTCTGCCATCCAGATGTAGGCGCTGATGTGTTTGAACTGGATGATGCATATGTAATATCAGCTTTGGAGATTCCATTACCGGTAGCGCCTGTATTACCTTTATCACCCTGGACACCTTTGATATTACCAGCATAAATCCATTTGGCATTTGTAGCATTACCTGCAACTGTACATTTATACGTATTTCCAGTGGATGTGTTGAGGTACATATCGTTAACTCTGGCATTTGCGACACCTGAATCAGCAAAAGCTGTGGCTGTGGTAGAAGTGCCTGTGATACCTGTACCTGCATACCACTGAGATCCGGTCGTTCCGGTAGCACCTGTAGATCCCTGTTTTGCAACACTATAACTTACAGAAGTTGTGTTATCCGTATAGGTGGTTGTTACTCTTGTCCACAGATACTGTCCCTGAGCTACTGACGGAATTGACGTAGACCAGCCTGATGTTGGCGGGGTCGTATTACCAGTTGACGCAACATATTCAGTAACCGGTGTTCCTTTAATACCTTTTCCGGTGGCTCCGGTATTACCTGTACGGGCAACTGCGAAAGAGAATTTCTTATTAATTGTGATACCGTCGACAGATACTGGAATAGTTGCTTCACAAGCCGCATTTACAGTCGCAGTGGTTGTAAATTTGATCGTTACCTTTGAAGTACCACTGTTGGATACAGCCGCACTGATACCGGTCGGGCATACAATTGATTTCGCATCCACAGTCACCACAGAACACTGATTATTACCACAAAAAGCAACTGCCTCGGTGGTACAAGACTGATTTGCGCCTACGCCTCCTGTACCGCCAACGAAAGTATACGCTTCACTCGTAAGCATAACTGAATACGCATCTGTAATATCGACAAGGGTAATCTGATTACCTGCTTTAACTGCCATGTTGTTTTCCTCCTTGAATTTGAAAGTCTTTTTGTTTTCATCGGTTAATCCATCGGGAAACATGAGCTGAATTGAATAATCGTCATCAAAGGTTACTGTTTTTAAACCATTTTGAGAAACATTACTCAACTCGACCTCTTTCAGATATGTTCCGTCAGAATTGAAATATCGTATTTTATGAGCCGGAAGTTGGTTTTCAGTGGATAAACCATATACATATTGGGTATTTTTCTTAACCGGAATATAGTTTGTGAATATGGAGTTAGGATGAACGGTTCCTTCGGAGAATGTATCTTCTGGAGCTGGCGTCCAGTCGGTGGCGACCGTGCCTGTTTCTATTTTGAGATTTTTGAATTGATAAGATATGCCACATGAACTATCCATGTTATACATATACAATACCTGATCTGATAATTGAGGTAATTCAGATATTGTTTTTAATGTCATATGAATCGTATTCCATTTATTGGATTTAACTTCGTAAGATGTCGTCCAATCTTGTAAAATCAGCCAATCTTTTGCATTTAACTTAACAATACAACAGCGAAACGTAGTATCAACACTTGGGTTAATATCAACAGATATGGTATAATAAGTATCTGGTTCAAATTGTTGTAATGCTAAATTCTTATAGTACAAAACAGACCATTCTGTCATTTCCGTAGTATCACGAACAAACTTTACAATCTTTACGTCATTTTCAATATTTTCGGTTAGGGAGGCGCCTCCCGTTTTCATCACCCAGTCCCAATTAGTTGCATTTTGATTGGTTTCAAGGGCCAGATTCCTACCGCCTGACATTAAATATCCACTATTCCAAACTCCATCAAAAATGTTGACTAACATAACTTATCCACCACGCATTTTTTTTTTTGACAGCAAAGTAAACCTCCTTTTGAAATTTACGCATAAAAAATAGACCCAACCCTTGCGATAAGAATTGAGTACATTAAAATATATCTATTCAGTGTTGTTTTAATTAGATACCGTCTTCATCCTCGGCATCGGTGTCTCTTGGATTTGGGAATCTGAGCTTATCATCAATGGCGAATACCATGAGTTGCTGTGTTTTATCCATATCTCCTCCTATGTAATCAATTCACATCTGAAATCAGTTTTCACATCGACATCATCTGGCGACAACACAAACTGAAAGCCTTCATTCCTGAATCTCGAATCAGTCGATGATATCACTCCGTATGTTTCATCATCAAGTCGCTGCCAATACCACTGAAGATATGCTGAAGAGCCAAACACTTCTCTCATACGGTCTGGATCTTCTACTCTATCTTTTCCGTGATATATAACGACTGACAGTATAGTCGATACACTGTTATTTTTAAATGCCGTTCCTTTAGATGACTCGATACTTAAAAATGTAGTGATTTCATCTCGTACCTCATTAATATCGTCTTTCGTAGCAACTGACTTAGAGGCTACTTTAAAACTGCTTGCTTCGATATTCAGTTCTCCAGTAACTGTGTTAAAATCAAAAAAGGAGTTCTTACCGATAAGTTTGAAGCTTCCATCTGCATATGCTTGCAGAGGAGATTCGTTCTTTCCGGTAAGAGCTCCATCGCCCATTCCGATACCTGTTGTCGATATGTAAATACCACTCGTAGGGTCTTTTATAGATTCTTTTCCGCTATAAATAGCATTACCATTCATATCAAAGCCGGCAATTTTTGCTTTGAATGCCGAAAGATCTATGACATCTATGGATGCCGCCTGAATCTTTTGACTGTTAACATCGGCTTCTGATACACCATTTGCGAGATTAATAGCTTTTACAATAGAGTCTTCTCCATCAGGACCCGTGATGATAAGCCGATCTGTTTTAATCGTACCGGCGGTAATAGTATCCGCATTGATAGACTTTATCTTCGCGGCCTCGATACTGGCATCAGCAATTTTCACATTGGTAATTGCACCATCATGGATAGCCGCTGATCCTATGGAACCATCTTTGATAATTCCATTTTGAATCCATGCATTATTTACATTAGCGAGATCAATGTCTGCTTTCTTTGCGACCAGCTCATCTGTTTGGGTCTGCTTGACTTCAAGAGAATCGATCCGGCCTTTCTCGGCATTGAAATCGATGACATCAACTTTACCAGCGACCAACTGTGAAATTTCAGCAGTGTCTGATTTAAGGATTTTAATATCTACCTCATTGGCTTCCAACCTGCCAGTGACTTCCGCATTCTTAGCCTTTAAATCTTTAATATCTGCTGTAGCGGCACTGAGATTCTTTATTGTAGCATAATTCGCTTCAACAACTTCAGCATCAATTTTCGTAGATTTAAGGTTATCTATCTCAGCTGAATTGGCTTGTAGAGTTCCTTTTATCTCAACATTATCTGCTTTCAGATCTTTGATATCTGCTGAATCTGCAGTAAGCTGCTTTTTGATTGTTACATTATCAGCTACCAGATCATCGATTCGGCCTTTTTGTGCCTCCAAATCTTTAATAGTAGCCTTATCAGCCACCACACTTTCAAACTCGGTGACTTTGGTGTTCAAATCATCAACATCACCGCTTCGAGCCGCTGGACTGGATACATTACCGGTAACGACTGCGGTATGTTTACCAACAGATACCCGGACTCTTTCGCCAACATTAACTGCAACTATTGATGTATATGGAGTAAGTAATTCAGACCCGTCTAATCGGACGTACCTTACTCCGCCGTTCTCAACAATAGTGCCGTAGAGGGTTGTCTCTTCGGAATGATCTTTATTATCATTCGTAGCTTTTACAAACTGCGAAATCAGATCTTTTGATAACGCCATTTGACATCACCTCCATAGATTTGTAGTAAACACAGCTGTTTCTGTTACTTTGCAGCCTGGTGTACACTCTATGGACTGCTTTGTTACTTTCGCTTTAATGTCAATCAATCCAGCTCTTTCATAATTCAGTCGGACACAATCGTACAGACGTACCGGACAATATCCATGCGAATACGACAAGGTATACTCAACTGATGAAAGCTGAGACAATAAAGTGGTTGCATAATCTTTGATCTGACGATCGGTAGGTTCTCCAGCAAGCTGTAAATCAGTAACACGGTGAATTATTTCGCGACCCCTGTTAACAGTTGATGTGGGACTATTCGGATCATCATTAACAACCCTTGCATAGTAATTATCATTACTTCCTGAATAAAGGACTTCCACCACATTCGGTATTCCATAAATATCGTGCTCTAAGCTGATATCAGGGTATAGAATTGAACTGTTATCGTCCGTATATGTCCAAACAGGCTGTAAAGAAGCCGCGTCCTGATCCGGAAGGAAAAGAACACGGCCCATTTCATCAAGTCCTAAATTGTATTTGGCATTTGCAACAAGATCTTTCGTGAACGTTAGCCAGGAATCACTCGTGTTTGCCACAAAATCATTGTAGAGTTTATCGGTGGCAGTTGTTTCAACTACCGGAGCACGCATATTATCACGAAGGATTTTGTATGCATTGCTCATAACATTTCCGCCCTTTAAAATTGAATACCCAATAGGCGGAGGATTTTCTTTTAACTCCAATAATGGAGTATAAGCGTCGATGGACACCTTCTGATATCTCCCATCGAAATTGGATTTCGGTGTTTGTACCAAGAAAGTGCCCATTGGAAACTTCTCTTTTATTCCATTTTGAATTGTTATGAGATACACTCGTATGTAGCATTCACCGAGCAAACTACTCATGTCAAATGTCGCCGATCCAAGCGTATCCGCGTCTGAATCCCACTCAATGTTGCTTTGTATTACATCGGTAAGTTGGGTTTTATCACACCAAGACCCAGGATCTACCATGTAATACTCGAAAGTTTGTTCCATGGACTGAGTCCAATCTGGCATGTTAAATACCTCCCTCTACTCTCGTGATATCCAGCGATACCGGAATTGATACTTCGCAATGCGTCTGACTGATCGATACCGAAATAGATGCCCAATAACCGCTTCCAGACGGCTCTCGCACATAAACATCTCCTGTATAGATTGCAAGTCTTCGTAAAGCGTATAAAGTTTCTGTATCGTATCTCGGAATTTCAACTTTCCAGGATGAGGTTTCTCCAAGCTGTGTACCATAGTAGGATACCGGACGCTTTCGCCCGATGTATTCCACCACTGATACATCAACTCCATTTTTATCAGACACATCAAGGTTATACGGTAACCGAACTAATGATCCGGACCATGATGGCTCTTCTGGAATATCAGCTTCATCCACATCCGAAGTTATCAAATCAGACCATGTCTCATCCCATTGAATAATAGCTGCCACTTCTTTGATCGGGTATCCCGGAGGATCGTAATAACTTACCGCACCAGTATCATCCGTTATCGCGACAATTCTGTATCTGGCGTAATCTAATGATGGATGCGGATCAGTAACATAAATGTTTTCTGTATTCTCAAGACCGCTGGCTATTTCAATGAGTTCGCCAGTATAATCTCTTCGGTATACAGCCAAAGTAACATTCTGGATTGGATTTCCGTCTTCATCTATACAGTATGGTCTGATATAACATGAGTACGTATCTTCATCATATCCAATATCGGCATTAATACCGTAGTTCCGATCGGTCCAAGCTACATCGAATTCCAGCTCATCACTAGCAGTAAGTCCAGAATCTAATGAAACTGTGCATGAAACTCTGTATGTGATATTATTTTCCAGATCAATATTTCCAGCTGATAATTCAACCATTAAGTCCTGATCTGTATCAAAGAACTTCGAATATACTTCCTCACCTCGGCTTATGATCGTGTTATTTCCGGTACGATCACTGGTGCTGTATGTCTGAGTCGAAACAATTGAAAGATGATATCCAAGTACATTTTGAGTTACCGGACTGGCTTCCCCTTTTATATATAAGGGAAACGACTCAAGAGTCTCTATATCAACCCCTTGTGAATCCACCATGTTAAGCTGCAATGTTGGTACTGCATACACGTTGATTGTTCGCTGAACCGACCAGTCACCGTACTTCCCAGTGACTCCAGCCGTTCGAACACGCCATAATATTTTTGTACCTTCTGAATAAGCAGACGTGCTCAAGGTTTTATAACTGGTATCGTCGATATGATCTCCAGTTTTTGTATTTTTGATGGTTTCCGTCTTTTTTACGCCATCAATCACTGTTTCAAGCTGAGCATAAGTCTGACTCGAATTATCTTCCGAATTATGAACCCAGTACAACCGGACGCTCTCCCCCACTGTCGCAGTAGTGGTAGACGACCAGGTAGTTGGGGCTGCCGGTAATTTGCCAAGCTTCAACGATTTTACAGCCGTCCATCCGGATACCTGATCATTGCTGTTGTAAGCTCGAACTCTGAAGAAATACTGATATCCCGTTTCGATACCGGTGATTTCAGTGTGTGTAACTCCCTCAACAGTTCTGGTATGAACCTGATCCGGATTGCTCGCAAAGTAGGTTCTGTTTGTAGTATACTGCACCTCATACTTTGTACAATTATGCACGCTATACCAGCTTAAAGTTACTCCCGTATCTGATAAAGCTTTCAGAGTTCTGATTGCTTTTGGGGTAGCCGGACTCGAAGAAGCACTGGATGAATAATCAGACCAGTCACTGTGTAGTTTACCTCTCCAAGCACGGCATTTCACTTTGTAATCTGCGCCAACAGCCAATGTGCATGACCATGACGCAGAGTTACTGATAATTTTGGCTTTTCCGGATTTATACCTGGACTTATCGTTTTTTACAACATAAAATTCGATATATGTTCCATGAACATCCAGGTTATCCAGTCTAGCTGTAAGTTTCTGTTTGCTTACAGTAACCGTAGGCGCAGAAGGTTTCGTTGGCGGATTCGCAGAAAAACTGTAATTTTTAAGTTTTGACCATTGTGCTGTCCACCATAGACAATCGTTCCCGTTAACTTTTCGAGTATTGGCAATAGGCTGAACTTTGACACTGACCGCAGCCGCATTTGAAGGAGCGGTGTATGTAGCTTTCGGATGAGTTGTTGTGGATTCATCGCCGATGAAAGTCGTACCGTTTGAAGTACGGTAATACCAAATTACTTTATACTCTTTTGTACTATTTTCCTGCCCCCACTGCCATTCAATGTAAACAGTCCTATCCGTCCCCTGCTGGAGACCAATTTTATTAACGCTGACACTGGAATTAAAATTCGTGGTCGCATTCGCATAGTTATCGGTAAAGTCATCTGACAAAATCATCGCCTCCTTCCTACGGTTGCTGCTCTAACAAGTGTTTCTACAGCTTCAGAAATTTCACTGTCATTGTCATATGTGATTCCGTTGATGCTGTTATAAGTGTTACCAACACTTTTAAGACTTTTTTCAAGTTTACCAATCGCCCGTACTACTTCCTCAGAATTTCCATTTTGACGGTTTCGGTTTGATAAATTACCAATAGCTCTTAAAGTTGCTAAAGGAGTGAATGATGGATCTGAAAACAGATCATTCATTTGTCCGGCTCCCGCCTTTACATTCGTGAGGTCCAGCACCGGTCTGATAGTCGGTGAAGTGTCCATATCGGAATCAACCAAGTCATTCATACCGGATAATGCTTTACGGATTGATGCAAACGCGGTTTCACCCATGTTCTGTCCAGCATCATAGGTCTTTGATTCCATAGCATTCATACCAATGATCAAACCTTCACCAAGCCATTTACCAGCCTGAATCGTAAGTTTTGACGGTGAATGGGATTTCTGACCTGCTTTCTCACCTCTTACAGCAGCCTGTCCAAGTGCATAACCCGCGTTATACACAGAATTCTGCATAGCATTCATACCAATCACAAGACCTGACCCAAGGTTAATACCGTTCATATAGAAATTTGTATATGCCTGACTAACCCCATAAGCAGACGCTGTGCCGAGATACGTGGCAGCATTTACAGCCTGTGTAGTCTGTGCCTGAATACCAAGAGCAAATGCTGAGATAAGCGCAACACCAATTCTCTGGAATTCTTTTTCTTTTGAAGACATTGCTGTCTCCATGGAGTCAACGACTTTCGCTGCTGACGATGTAACCGCTGATGTTTTGGACTTCATTCCCTTGGCCAATGACGACGTAAGTGTGCTTCCGACGTTTCGTACATCGGAGGAGGAATCCTTGAATGCATTCATGAATCCCTTGACGTTTGTTTCCGCAAGTGTATCAATAGCCTGTACAAACGTTCCAACGCCATTTGCTCTTACAGAATCCGTGGCATTAACTGCTTCAACAAGACTCTTAACTGCTTCTGAAGCACCGGATACCTTTTCCGGATTCACGTCTGTTAAAGTTTTTGAGTAGTCATTCAATCCTGTTCCAAAGGATTTCAGCTGTCCGGCAAGTTTTGAAAGATCTTTGTTACCGGTTATCATTCCGAATAAACCACCACTCTTCGGAAGCGCATCGTTAAGTGCAACTAAGGCTTTGGCCGCTTTTGCAGACGCAAGAATATCCTCAGCATTAATTCCTTTTACGGTATTTGCATAAGCAACTATGGCTTTACCAAAGGCCTGTAACTGTGAACCAAATTTTGAGAACGAAGCGTCTCCCGAAAGAAATGCAGTTACTGCACTGATTATCTCAGTTCCGGTCAGTTTCAGAATCGCTCCGCATAATGAACTAACTCCTTTTCCGACAGACTCATCGATATTTTTTGCTCCTTCTATAAACGGCTTGGCATTTTTCATAAAGTCACCAAGATTCTTACCAAGATCTGGCAAAGTCTTACTGATATGAGCAGCTAAAGCAGTTAAACCAATAAGAGCCAATATCAGTGCCGAAAGGACCGCCACACCGATTAAAGCTGGTACAGCAACCGTACCAACAACAGCCAAAACGACACAGCATCCAGATAATGCTAATAAGAAAATAGATAAAGCCTTTACCATACCCAGAGCCTGATCAGGATCTAGGTCTTTTAACTGGTATAAAATAAATGCTAAAGCAGCTACGACCGCCGTAACCACAGCTAAAGAGACCAAACCAGGTAATGCCGCAGCACCAACAATACTCAGTAGTCCAAGTGTTACAGACATAGCAAGCAATAATATCGACAGTGACGCCGCTACAGCAAGTGAATTCTTTACTGGTAAATCACGAAGAAGATATAAAACACCAGCAAGTACCACTATAACTGCTGTAATAGCAATCAGACTGATGATAGAACCTGACGCCTTACTTCCAGCTAACTCCATGAGTGCAAACATTCCCATAAGCGCTCCTAAACATGCTGTTGCGATGGCAAGCTTAATCGAATCGATCAAGGATAATGCGGCTACTGCGGCAGCCATAACTCCTATAGCAACTGCCATAGCGATAACATTTCCTTTTACGTCATTCGCACCTTGCGTGGCTTTGATCATTCTCGTCATGATTATGCCAAGGACTGCGACTGCAATAACACCTTTTGCAAGTTGCTCCGTATCAACAAGGCCAAGCAGAACTGATATTCCGGCAAGAAGTCCAATCGCGACTGATACCGCAAGTAGTGTTCCAGCCAGTTTTACAGTTTCGCCACCTTTGGATGTAATTTTAATAAGAGCTGATAAAAATACCAAAAATGCCGCGGCAAATATTCCACCTTTTATCATTTCACCAGGATCAAGCTGCCCCGCAAGTTTTACGACTCCAATCATAATCAACATTGAGAGTGATACGGATAACAACATTTTACCCAATCCATCGATAGAATTTCCGCCCAAAAACTTACCTATAAGTTCCAGAGCAGCGATAAACACAAGGAAAGCTACTGCGAACTTGATACCATTTGTCATATCATCAGGACTCAACTGACTGGTAAGTTTCACAACTCCAACCATAAGTCCCATAGATACAACTATGGATTTAATTGTTTTACCAAGTGAATCGATATTATCGCCAGCGAGATACGATATGGCAGCCAGAACGATAACGAATCCGGTAAACACACCAGCAAATTCAAGTCCTTTATCAACTTCATCAGGTGATAACATGCTAAATAATTTGATAACTCCTACGATCAACAGCATTGTTTTACCAATCTTGCTGACAGTTTTGCCCATTTTATCAACGTTCTTAGCCGCTTCCCCTTTTACCAACGCACCGTACAGCCCGACAATTCCCATAATACCGGTAAGCAGAAGACCAGCGCTTGCCATTCCCTGATTTATCTCATCTTTGTCCAATTTGCCAAGAATTTTAACTGACTCAGCCATTAGTAATATAGCAATGCCTAAACCCGCTAATCCGGATTTCAAGCCGTCAATTTTAACTCCGCCTTTTCCGATAGACGCAGAAGCAGATGACAACTTATCCATAACATAAGTCATCACGGCCAATACGCCAACTAAGATAAACATGGCTTCTTCGGCATTGTGGAGTGCATCAGTATTGATTGTTGATAAAATGAACAATGATCCAGCAAGAATAGCAATTGCAATTGCCAAATCCTTAACACCCTCAGCACGGGTTTTGAACGCTTTAGCTTTGAGAACTTTTGAAAAACTCTTCACGACTTTGGCAACATTATTCAAAATTTTCGGAACCTTCTTTGTTGATTCCTCAAGAACATCTCCGGCTCCAGAAAGAACCTTTCCAACTCCTTCAGCTGGACTAAGAGCTTTATCCACGATATCAGATAACCGTTTAAGACCCAAAACAACGCCTACACCAATACCACTGGCTATGACACTGCTCCAGTTAACCCCTTGCAACTTATCAAGCATGTCAGATCCAAGATTCTTAAAGAAATCAACAATCTTATCTTTTCCAGATGTAAGACCGTTCCAAAGACCGGAGAGTGTACTCACCAACTTTCTCCATCTCTTTCGAAGGAGAGTGAATACCAAGCACTTTCTTAATTGCTTTGAGAAGTCGGATACCAATATTGGATAGTATTTTCGGAATCTCTGTTTTACCTGAAGACAATCCGTTTTTGAATCCGGAAATAACATTTTTACCGACGTTTTTCATTCCTTTCGGAAGTTTGTTTTCAAGATATGCTACAAACTTTTCAAAACGCTTCAATACATCTTCAAACGATAATCCTTTCAAGGATTCCTTAAAACTATCCAGTTCCGCAGTGAATGCCTGAAATTCTGGAATCGTATCAAGATATTCCTTGAGTTTCTGAAACTGTTCGATGATGAATTTAATTCCTTCTCCGACCTTTGTAAACCCTTGCGTAAATGGATCTGTTTTCTTCAGCCATTTATCAAATTTCACCAGTAAGTCGCCAAGATCTGCTGTGAGATCCAGGGTATTCATACCAAATACACTAAGAACTGCATTGATGGCTTTGATTGAAAATTTCAAAGACCCTCCAAGGCATTGGCGAATGATATCCAATAAAGCAAAAAGACCAGCCAACGTCCTCGTAAGCTCGTCCCCGTTATCTTCTGTGAATTTTAAAAACTTTGAAGTGATTCGATGCATGTTTGCAATGATGTTATACAATGTCATTGCAGAAACCGGATCAAACACTTCCTGCCATGCGTTATGTATCTCGGTAAAAAGGTTGATTAATGCGTTGCCCATATTGGCCACTGATCCATGAAGTAACTCTTTTCCACTCAGCTGATCAATATTATTAATAAGATCAGTGATTGGTATTCCCGTTTTCTCAGACTGCTTTTGTAATTCTTTGAGGGCTTTCACATCCTCTTTAGTAAGACCATTCTTTTTCAGCTCAGCATCTGACATTTTGAGAATTGACTCAATGGTCTTCTCCTGCTCTTTATTAAGATCCTCCTGAGAAGTGGTAAGTTCTTCAGTATACCGAAAAGAACATCCAAGTCGCTCATTAACTAAATTCTGTACTCTTGCCCAATCATATCCCTCAGACGCAAGCTTATCAAATCGTGGCTGTCCATTACCATAGTTACCTCGGATAACAGAGTCAACAATGTCTTTGTAATCACTTGTGGCATCTGTTACTTTCTGAATATTTTTAGCAAGATCACTGTATGGATTACCCATTGCAGCTTCCACGATAGCGTTACGTGCATCTGACGCTTTATTGATAAAACCGCCAAGAACATCGCTGACTTTGGTCCAAACTTCCTTGGCTTCTTCAAAATCTCCAACTATGAGCTGCCACGTTTTTGTCCATCCTGATCCAAGTGCTTCTTTTAATGTATCGATAAGCTGAGTGAATGTCTTAACTTTCGTAGCTGCGTCACCGGCGGTTTTGGCCATATCGGCCATTTCTTTAGCCTGTTCCTGGGTATATCCCTGATCAACAAATTTCTGGATAGCTGCGTTATATTCTTCCTGCGTATCAGCTGCTGTAGCAAACTGATCGAGTGTCTGGGTAAGAACATCAGTGGTAAGCCATTCATCCTGTAATGATTCTCTGAATGATCCCTGCGCTTCGATGGCAGCTTTAGCTCCGGTCTGCAGATGCTCAGAAGTTCGAATAAGGGCATCCTGAAATACCTGACCACCCATACCGGCGTTAACTACTGAGTTCCAGTCCATGAGCTGAACTTTGCCAGCGGCAAGCGCCTGGGATAACTGATACATTGCAGTGGATGCCTGCTGAGAAGTTGAACCAGAGACAGCCGCAAGATTGGCGATACCTTTAATCGCTGATACAGAGGCATCAAGTTTAACACCGGCCGCTGTAAACGTACCAATGTTACGAGTCATTTCCGTGAAGTTATAAATAGTCTTATCAGCATACGTGTTCAATTCATCAAGGGCTTTGTTGACAGTCTCAACATTAGTGCCCTCTTTCTGTGTATTTGCAAGAATAGTCTGAACCGCATTCATCTGAGTCTCATACTCTGCAAATCCGTCTTTTACTGGATCAATGGTAATAGCATCTGTAAGCTGTTTACCGGCTGTCATGGCCGCATTTGTAATATTCTGTAATGCGGTGATACCGACGACTTGCATGGCTGACAATTTAGCCTGAACAGTTTCTACACCACTACTCATACCTGAGAAATCGACTCTTTTGGCAGTATCAGAAATTTCCTCAAGACCCTTGGAAGCTCCTGGAAAATGCAATTTTTCTTTAAGTTTATCAAGAGTTGACATGGTGGTCCGAGTATTTGCTTCGAAATCTTTATTGTCGAACCGCAATTCTACGACTTTACTGTCTATTGTCTCACTCATTTTCCGGTAACCTCCTTCCATGCATCATTGGCAATCTGATCAAAAATAGGCTGAATAGCAGGATTGATATAATCTCTTCCTTCTACCCAGCCCCCGGTTGCGGTAACATGTCCGTACTGCAAAATAATAGCGATTGGAACTCCTTTATTCACATTTGTATTATGGAATTCTATGGATACAGATCCATTTTGACGTTTTATCTCATAAGTCCATGAAGCGGCGGTCTTACCTGTGTCTACCGGCGTTGCAGACGAAAGGGCGGCCACACCAGCTCGCCCGTATTTATCCAGGTCGCCAATTCTGGCCGCTTCTTTTACTCTCTCAAGGAACTTTGAAAGTTTCGAGAAATCTCCCTTTTGTCTGAATTCAATCATGTATTACCTCGTTAGATTGCGATAAGATCTTTCCATGTATTTGTACCACAAACACCATCAACAGTAAGTCCTCTGGATTTCTGATACTGCTTAATAGCATAGATGGTGTTCGAACCTGCTTCTCGATCAAGGCTGAGATCTTTACCATCAGATCCTTTAAATCCCCTAGATTTGAGAATTTCCTGTACTAAAAGAACGGAAGTGCCTTTACAACCATTCTTCACAACTTCTGGATTAAACATATAACCGCTCCTTTCAGATTTCACTGTTGTATCGGTCTTTGACGGAGGAACGTATGAAATGGTATTGTCCGTATATTTCGGTGTGATGTATCCTCTGATATACCGGCCATTGATAGCAAGTTTACGTCTATGAACCGCATCTTTATAGTTACCTTCCATCGCGACGGAATAGCCAAGGCTCTTATGTACTTCGACAATGGTTCCGATATGATCGGCGTATCCGGTGCAGTCGCCAATTCCATTATCGTCCCAATCATACAACGCTGCATCTCCGATGCTTGGTACATAATCATCCGCTTCTACCCAACAACCCATTTTCTTGGCCCGATTGATAAGTTCTTCGCACCCTATTTCAATAGGCATAATGTCGGTATAACCGAGTTTGATAGCAGCGGCAGACCATGTACAAGCGCACCAGGCCCACCCGTACTTCATCTTCACGCCGCGTGGGAAAGTACCTGTATATGAATTGTAGATATCTACAATTTTCTTATAAGAACCATCTGCTTCGTTCAGTCCTTCCCAAGAACAGATAAGATCGACTACAGCCTGACGGGATCGTACTTTCACATTGCCAGTAGATTCACCATACCAGTGATTCATATCTACGTTTCCATTAATTCCGGCAATTCGCCCAGAATCCGTAAACTGCTGAATGATACATGCAAAATCAGGACCTCCCTCATAATCGGCCAGCCAAATCGGATACTTAGAAAGTAAATCTTTCGAATACCAGTTCTTATAATAATCACCATTGGCATAAATACCCGGTTTATATCCCTGAGATTTCACATAATTACAGAAGATCTCTGTGAATTTATTGCATTCGCTTTTTCCTAAAGTAACTCCTGCTTTTTTGGCTTTGAGAACTGTATCACCCTCAAAATCGGCAAAAATGTATATGTCCTTTCCAAGTCCTGCTTTTTTAACCTGTGAAACACAAAACTGAGCTTCGGCGAGTGCCTGTGTTTCACTAAGCGCATAAATGAAATGGTATACCCCTATAATAGGAAGGTTTACCGCCTTGCATTTCTTTACATACTCAAAAAATCTTGTATCAGTTGTTTTACGATAACTTGATCTCAGGATTACAAAGTCGATTCCGCATTTTTTCACTTTGCTAAAGTCGATAGCCCCCTGGTGATAACTGATATCAATTCCTTTTTTCATTAAATCATCCTTTCGAATGGTACTTCGCTCTACGAGCTTTATTCAACGCTTCGTTGCGCCTGGTTACAGCACTACTACTCATCTTTTTACCCGGTGAGTTTTTAGCATTGCAAACCCGTATAAGTGTTAATAATCGGTTTATATGCCATCGATCAAATTCCGCCGGAATCCCCTGAGCAATCATCCAGTAATAAATCAATTCACTGGTGATCGTCTCATTAGTGCCTTTTCGAGCTGGTTCCTTTCGAAAAGGTGTGGCAGTCATAGGATCATTTATGTAGTTTGATATGTCTTCAATTATTTTCGAATCATGGCTTATTCTTTCATACACTTCCTGCGGAACATTTTCGGTAATGGTCATACATTTTATATAATCTATAATTTCTGCCAAGGTTTTATCTTTCTTGGAAAAGAAAGGTTTATGCCACTTGGCTTCCCATTTTGACAGAGAAATAAGAGAATGCTCCAGTTGCAGATGCCATTCTTTGAACTCGGTAGAAGGTACGAACTCCCCCTTCTCATCATCCCACATTTCCACAGCGGGAACGGTTACTTCTAGCATTCTCATCCCTCCTTAATCTTCTTACTTATTAAGTCTCTGGAAACTGAACGGCTACAATTTTATCAGCCTCAATTTTGGCCTGCTCTCTGATGTCGGCTGGTAACAGTCCGTTGACAAACTCTGCAGCTGCTTTTGCATCAGTCGCAAGCTCCATAAACAGAACGGAATATGCTTCGGTTTCTGCGAAAGCTCTGGAGATTTCCGGGCTCTTCATGAATCTTCGACCATCAGCACTCTTCTCACCGTAAGCTTTAAGAACCAGGTCTTTGAAATACTTGATAATTTCCGGTTCATTGTTTGCTGCTACAATTCTTTTAATAGTGGCATCCAGACCGCCTACTGTACTCAGCTGCATTTCAACGATTTCCGCTTTGCTAAAATGAAAATAAAAATCTTCAGTTCTTTTTACTCCATTGTAATCCTCATATGAAATAGTTTTTTTGAACATAATTTCTCCTTTCTCATTTAAAAAAAGAGGCCCTGTATAAACTAGAGCCTCTTGAAATCGATCTTAGATCAGTCTGTCACTGTTGCAAGAATTGTTTTTACTTCATCCGGTAACGGAAGACGTGCTTCAGTGTCTGTGTCACCATACAGAACTTTTTCGATAGCCGCCATCTTCTTTGCGCTAAGTTTAGTGGAATCAAGCACTAATGTAGCGGTTGGCTTGAAACCGTCGACTTCTACAGGTGTAGTGGAAACTTCCCATGACATTGTAACAGCCTCAGGACTGTCGTTAACTGAACTGTAGTCTGCTTCAGACGGCGCTGCGAGACATCCATACACAAGATGGATCTTATAACCGTGAGCATTGTTATCTACATCATTACCGATGATTGTCTGGTAAGACAAACCAAATGTTTTATGATCCTGCTGACCTAACGAAACACCTTCGACGAGTTCAGCTGCTCCGATACATGGTTTAAATTCATCCGGATACATATAAGCCTCAATTGTGGCTTTGAATTCCTCGGCAGACAGAATATTGAGATATTTAATATTGTCTGCATACATGGCATTTGCTTCAGCGCCTTCAGGGGATTCATTGATGGCTGTAAGACCATTCCATGCCGTACCTTTTGGATACGCAGAACCTTCCTGAGGATATACGACGCCTTTGCTTACACCTGTCTCGTAAAGTCTTTCGCCGACTTTATCCCATACAAGTTTGGACATATTAATCCTCCTTAAAAATATAATGTCAACACATCGTGATAGAGATTTTCAGATTTGTATGATGTATCATAAGCACAATATGGAAACATCAATAATATAGAGATGACTTTGTTGTCAGGTTTCTTGTCAATCACTACCACGCTGTATTTGTTCATAAGTAAATAGCCAGTGTTATTGGCACTGACTTTTTTAACGCTACTCCTGGAATACACGATTGCCGGATATTCCATTTTGACTGATTCGGGTGGTTGGAAGTAAACATGCCTACAACCGAGCAATTCTTCCAACTTACTCTGCAGTTCCAGGCGAGTTCCCATTCCAAACACCTCCTATAGACAAATTCATCCTGGGATACTGGAGTTCCACATCGGATACTTTCCACTTCGATCCCAGGATTTCGACATACGCTATGTAAGAATGGTTTTCTAAAGCAAATGGATCAGCCAAGATGCTCAGAACATTCGCTAGATTGAGATTGTCGTTAATCTCCCCTGAACTCTGACGCTTCCAACGGTTGCTAGTCATATCACCGTAATACTCATGCTCTTCAACAAGGCTATCCCATACCCCCGGTTCAATCTCCCTTACCGGAAGAGTGAATCCTATCTTGCCGAACCATTTACTCATATCGATTCACTCCTTAATCATTTGTCAGACTTAACTGTCGCAAGTTTGGCGGTTGTGGCTGTAGCAGAATCTGTCGTCACATATGTAACAGTCGCTACATTTCCCGCAACTGCACAGCTGATCGGTTTATATAATGTACCAGCAACATCGATCATAAGTCCTTTAACATACGCATCCTGCAGCTCAGCGCAAGTCACTTTGTTCTTACAAGCAGAATCGTAATATGCATAGGCATCATTTGCTTTTCCGTAAACTTTTCTCACTGCGACATTCACGTCGTCAGCGACTGGACGAATTTTTTCGATCATGACTTATCCTCCTTATGCGATTTAGGCTACCGGCTCCTCAAGAGCGATAGCGGAATATACCTGAGTGAGCGCACCGGAGAGTCTTGTCTCCAACATGTATTTGTAGCGGTTGAAGTCCATATCGAAATCTTCAAACTTGGTAACTTCGCCACCTTTAGTGGAACCAAACTGATAGTCTGCCAGATTTACAAACAGACCAAGCAGTTTTCTCTTTCCGTTGGAAGATGTTCGCTCAAGCCCCTCAAACTGCTCAACAGTCTGGATGGATGCAACATTGAGTGCCGCAGCAAGATCAGCCTTGGAATCGTAGATACGACGACCATTGAGATCTCTAGCCAGAAGCATCACATTAAGCAGATGCGGTGTGCAGTACAGATCTGGTGTACCGGTTCCTTTAAAATTCTCTCTGGAATACAGTGCAGCTTCAATCATTGCCTCCGCTTTGATATAGTTCTCACTGAAGTTTGCTCCAGTATTAGTTCCCTGCAGCTTAGTTTTCGCCGCTTCAAAATCAACATCCTGATGGATGCAGTACAGCTCATCATCATGCCAAATAGAACGAATATGATCTTCATGGATTTTGTCCGGATCACCGTCTTCACGACCATCTCCAACAAGTGCTGCCAGGGCAAGTTCTTCGTTCAGAACATGTCGCATCATTTTCCACTGATAAGCAACTACATCGAAATCAGTGATGTCCACGACGTCATCACGATGCATCTGATCTTTGATATACACAGTCTGTGGATCTGTAGTACGGCTGAGAAGCTTAATCTTAGCCATATCTTCTTTGTAATTACCCTTCTTCTGATAACCTTTGGCTCTCAGCTCAGCGATGCGAGCATCTGCCTGGCGGGTACGAATTCTGCTGTATGGAGATTTATGAATTTTAGACATTACGGAATCGATCCATGTCTGATCTCTTTCGAGAGTATCCGGCTCACCTTTCTTCAGCAGCTCATACTCTGGGAACAGGGCTTCTACCTCGTCGTCAAATACGCCGTGAGCCAGTGTCTCAGCATTTTCTTCCGCAAAAATCTCCATGGCCTGTTTAAGGCTTCCAACATTGCTCTGTTTTGCCATAGCGATGATCTTCTGTTCATCAGAATGACTGAGTACAGTGCCCTGTTTTGTATCTTCATTGTCGAACACGTTATGTTTCACTACATTTCCTCCTTTTTCATCATCGGAGCTGTCTTCTTCTCCATTTTCTTCAAGAGCCATACCGATAACCGCTGCTACGGCATCTGTCTGCTCTTCGTTAAGGGTTTTAAGGATATCCTGGATTGTCTTTTCTCCAGATTTACTTTCTTCTGGCTTTGTTTCTTCGTTTTTGGTCTCTTCCGCCAATTTCGAATCTCCTTTCTTTTCTTCTACATCGGCCGAGTGATAGAGCATAATATGCTCATCCCAAGATGCCTCAAGCTCTTCTTCACCGTCTGCGCTATGCGCCATAACAAAATCCACGTAAGCACCGGGATTTGCTCCAGCCAGTACAAGACTGAGCTCCCTGATGTTTCCGTGGATTACGTCTTTTCCAATATGTTTTAACTGATTAGCCCAGATAGACAGCGATCGTACATCTCCATTCTGGACGAGTTTCTTTGCGGTCTGTCCCTGTTCGGTATCATTAAATACACCGTAGGCATATACGCCGTCTTCTCTGTTTTCAAGAACTGCATGTCCCAACACGGCATTCGGATCATTATGTTCATGATTCCAAACAAGTGGAACTTCGCAACCGTCATTCTCTTTGAACGCATCTTTTCGAATAGTTCGACCGTCACCACAGAGCAAATCATTCCGGGTGGCGTAACCACTGAAATCGCAATTAACCATTTTGACTGTCTCCTCCTTCTTCGTTTACTTCGGTAGCATTTGAAGTCTGAGGTATGTCCTGTTTAGCCTGACTAATGTTACTGTTAACTAACTCATCTGCTTTTGGATCTTTAGATGGCTGCATACCAACGATCTGTCTGATCTCATTAGAGGTCATGATTTCGTTTCGAGTGAACTTATCAGCAATTTCTGCGATATCATTGACTGGAACCAGTCGGAATGGATCTCTGAAATAGACAATAGACTGTAACTGCGACCGAGCGGTCTTTGTAAGAAATTTTCGTTTTAATTCATCTACAATGGCTGAAATTATAGGTTCAACAGTGCGGTTCGTATAATTCAGCATCGTTTTTTCATCAGCGGTACCATCAAGCACCGACTGTGTAATACCTAACTGGCTATAAACCATATTGGTAAGGTACTCAACCTGTTTCAACAGATTGTTTTCCAGCGAACGGTTTAACTGAGTAATCTTTTCTGTTCCATCTGTATACGCAATGCCATACTGAGAGCCAGCCAACTGCTCAATAATATCCTTTCGCCTGCGCTCAACCTGCTCACGTCGGGTTGCTGTCTTTATTACATAAGGAAGCTGAATAATCAAATCCAGTTTTCCGGACGCCGTTTGTTCATCTGTCACATCCAGCAAACTGAGTTTTCTTATAAGACGCTGCATAGTTGAGTTATATTCGTTAACCACTGCATACAGTGGATTTTCAATAATGGCCACCTGGCTTTTAGGAAGTAAAATCTCCTCTTTTTCGCCGGTTCGATCATTATATAAACGGACCCTTACCATATCGGGATACCATTCAGTAATTTTTCCGGTCCGCATAGAATCAATCTGGTATGAATTTGAGTTTTTTGGATCAATGGTGGTTTCAACCGGAACCAAAGCTACACATCCCTCATCCAGCATCGATAGCACGGCATCTTGAATAAATGCTCGACCTGTCTGATCCTTATTGGCTTCCAAGGTCAGACAGTTGTTTAATCCGGAATCGATATCTTCCACATAACGACCGTTTTTATCCAGTCGGCAATGTTTGATACTTACCGATGATACGTCAAGGGCGATCCTGTTGAATATGGATGTCGCTATCGATTTTTCATTTCCTCGGCTAAGCCGTGGCCTATCCGGACGTGAAGAATATCCCGGACCAGTGATTATATACTGTGTCGGATCTCGACTGGTAAAAGCATTCCAGGCATGTGCAAGCCTAGTGCTTAAATTTAATGACATAAAATCTCCTTCTTAGTTAGATGTAACTAACTGATGGGTAAAAATTTTTATTATTACAGATCAACTGCCTCAATTTCAGCTCTGGTTTCTAAGCAGCGAATATATTCTCGCATATAGCGTTCCTGTTCCAGAAGAAGCGGTTTGGGACAGGTTGGCTCAAAGTCAAGAGTTCCGGCATCCCATTTAACAAGCATTTTATGTAACTTTTCATAGCGGATTTTCACCTGCTGATATTCAGCTTTAAACCGGTCGTTGTAGTCAGAACTGTTCATAAGCTCGATGGTATCTTTTAATTCCATATCAATTCTCCTTTATTCAAAAGCTTCTCTGTTCAATTTGAAAGCGACAAAAGCATCCATCATAGCCGCAACAGCATCAATTTTTGCTTCGTGTCGCCGTTTCAATAATTTACGGTTTCCATTCGTGTCCTCTATAGCTATACAGTTCCCCATAGTAAAGGACATTAATGCCTCATCGAAAATAAGCATTCTCTCTTCAGATAACTTCTTCAACTCACCAAGCGGAACCGACTCTGTTTTAGCCCCCTGGATGACTTTTTCAATTCCGAACGGGCCATTCTCCCGTTCCCACCTCTCCACGAAGTCTCTGGCATTATACGGGTCATATCCCAAACAACGAACGTCGTATTCTGCTTCAGCTATGAAATTGTCAAGATCCTCGTATACTTGCATCATGTCAAGAATATTTCCGGGCATAACAATGAGACTGCCCTCTTTCATAAATTCGTTGTATTTGATTCGCATTGCTGTGGGAAGTTTGCTCAGAGTGAGCTCGGATATGTAATTTCGGGTTTTTATTCCGAAAGCACCATTCGATAATGGGAATAAAAATGTGAAAGAGCAGAAATCGTCTCCCTGGGATAAATCCGCGCCCATGGAACAAGGCATCTGCCAATACTCTCTCTTCCTGTGAGGGAGAGTTTCTTCGTATGTGAAATAATACGTGTATCCCTCCATTGGGATACCAAATCGTTTGGCAAGGATGTCGTTGCGGACTGCAGGATTGTTTTCAGCTCGTTCTACATCCAGCTGATAAGTTTCATAAGTAACCGTCTTTCCGAGATTCGGGTTTGCTTTAATCCATTTATCCGGATCGTTAACTTCATCAATGGAGTCTAATTTATACCACCAGATAGAAGTATGAGGAGCTTTATACTCACCTTTGAGTATTTTCATTAACTCCATTTTGATCGTGTCGCCAGATCCATTACGGACAGTTCCTTCTGAACTGATAGCTACAATAAGGTAATCGTCATTTGAACCACCACTCTGCTCTTTTGCGGCACCCTGTTCCAATGCACCGATAACGTCCTCCCGTATATCGCCGGAAAGCCATTCATCAACGGTCGCTATCTTGACACGCAATCCCTGCAGTTTGTCAATGGACATAGGTCTGACTTCCAAAAGTGATCCTGTAAGAAAATTCTGAATTCCCTTTTTTGTTGAAGCCAGTTTAACACGATTCGCTTTAGATCCAGTCGTGTTCTGGAGTGAGCCCTCAGTGAGGAACTTATATAACGGTCCTCTTGCTCTGGTGATAGCAGTTCGAATCGGTGACATGACCTCTTCAGCCTGAGGCATGGTCGGGGCAGTTGTAACCTGATGCGTTGTTGCTGTATTAACATTCAATTCGTAATTCTGCAGACAAGACGCATACATGGATTTTGCCGCGCCCCTGGCCACAATCAGATACTGCTTGGTGATCAACCTCTTCTTGATCCGTCTTATCTCATAGTGGCCGCCGCTACCCGTTTCTGACGGAACAAAAATACTTCTCTCGATAAAGTAATACCATCCAAAAATTTGTTCGGCCCACAATTTGAAAGAATCGAGGAGATATAGATCACTACCATCGGTCAATGTAAGCTCATTCTCGCAATAGTGAATAAACCCCTCAACAGCCTGATTGTCATACCAGTATCGTGGATTATCAATGAGTTGATCAATTCGGTTCATCTCAAGAGATACTTCTTCACAAACTGGGATTTCTCTCCTGATTACGGCATCTCGAAACATGCCATAATACTTCGGTACGGCGGTGTTCGATAATGCCATGTTCTAATTGCTCCTATTTTTTCTTATTATTGGTATACACTTTTAAGTCGTCATCAAATCCGAATTTTCGATTAGCGGCATCCGTAAGCTTTGATTTTACAACTTGCTTGGCCACATCAGTTGCCGCTGGAGCAATTATATCCTTTGTTACTTTATCAATGAATGCTCTTCCTTTGGACACTTGTTTGGGACTCAGACTTCGAAGTTCTTTTTCCAGCTTGATGCGATTAATCTTGCTACGGATTTCATCATCAGACATTTCACTGATACTCTTCTGCTTCGGTTTTTGAATTGACGATTTTTTAGTCGGATTTTTTCTTAACTGTTTTCCGGTAAACCGTGTATACTGTTCTTTCATTTTCTTAGCTTTCTTCTGACCGGATCGATTAAGACTCCCGTCTTTATTCTGATGGTGTCGAACTCCCCATTTCTGACCTTTTACGCCATGATGGGCTAAGAAATCAGTTTCCATCTATATCACCTCCTCGCTTTCTGCTTCCGAATTCAATCTCCACTCAAGTTCGTTGATCATTCGATTCATACTATCGGCTACAACAGAAGTCGTCGGAGGATCAAATAACATTTTCACTTTCATTCCAATATAAGACTTCGTTGCCTCAAGGTTCTTATCGGATGGAAGAAAGTCCCTCCAGATGGCTGTTTTATCTGAAATAACAAAACCAGCTACGGGACCTACACCAAGCTGCTTCAACACCATAAGCACCGAATTAATATGCATGACAATCTGTTGATCAAAAGCGGTATACTCTTCTTGAATACCAAGCTGTGCTTTTATTGATGTCAGAATACTTTCGTTCATCAGGCTACCTCTCTTTATTTCTTCCATGGACAAGTGTCGTTTTTATGCCGTTCTACAGGATCACTCCATAATATAGAGTCATCTCCGTAATGAATTGCATCATGGGTTCTTTTAACGGTACAAATCAGATATTCTGGATTCAGCAACAAATCACTTCTCTGGAGAATATCCTGTTTCGTGATTGGATTCATGTGGTGGACAAGGATTTTGCTATAAATCTCTCTCCCTGGAATTCCAAGGTCACATCCACTGTCGCGTAAAATCACCTTATCTCTCACCGATAACCATTCTGGAGATTTATAAAAAATTTGATTCAAATATCTATCGAACCCGAATGTCTCCTGCCCAACTATACCGCCGATACGAAGATACTTATACCGTTCTTCGAAAGTCGTGAATGCGATTAATTCGGAATATGTTTTAATACTCATCTGGATCACCTGCGCCACTATAGTCACGCATGGCTCGGAGAACTTCTTCATACACGACTTTTGTTTCGGCACTCTCTTCCAATGCTTTTGTTTTCGCTCTCAGAAGCTTATTCTCTTCTTCAAGTTTCTCCCGTTCAAGTCGTTCTCTCTCTGATCCCAACTTCAAAAAATGTGTTATAACCTGAGAAGAAGCTGTACCCTCAAGCATCTGCCTTTCTGCGCAATCCATCGCAAGAGATATCATCTGGTTTTCTTTTGCTTCCGGCGTAAGTGGAGGACGCCGTTCAGTTTTGCTCACCTTTGGCATCGTTTACGCCTCCTTATAGATAGTTATCATTAGCTATTCAATTGACATTGATGATTTTATGCTGCCTTTAGAGGAATTTACAAAACCAATTGATTATCGGAGGACCTAATATGAAACGGTACAAATCTTGAAAGGAGAAATACACACGGCTTAAACGTCTTTGTAGTTCTGTAAATCCCTCTGAAGGCAACATAAAAAATATAAATTGTTTCCAGAAAAATCCCACCGGAGATTTTTTGAAGACCGGCGCGATGCAGGGAGGGGGTGCTTTTTTAGCGACCCTCCCCCTATGCTTTGACATCGGATTATACTGGGGCAGCGCCTAAATCCAGCGCAACTTTTGAATTTCGCGGAACTTTTTTGTAAATATTCAAGAAATCAAATGATATTAACTCATCAATTGCTCGATTATGTTCATCATTGACTTCTTTTTCGGTCATATCATCTGAATAATTGGAAATACGATCCAGTTTTCCGCAAGTGTTGTAACCTTTTTCAGTATCGAACAAGTACCAAAGAGTGAACTGTTCGAATGGATCGTAAGGATTATCAAATGTTGTTAATCTGAAATCATCCATTTAACTAATTCGCTCCTTTCAAATACTTCGAAACTGTTGATGTTGAAATTCCAAGTTTGTCAGCAATTTGCTGAATTGTATATGAAGCTGACATTGCTTTGATTCTGTTGATTTTAGCCTGACTGAGAACTTTTGTTTCTTTTGGCATTGCTCTTTGTCGTAATGAATCTGGATCACAATTATTAAGAATGCGTTTTAATACAGACTCACTGACCGCACCTGCCTGTATAGCTTCCCATTCTCTATCTGTGATGACAATATTTCTGTCTCTTCTTGAAACAGAACCAACTTCTTCTCTTGCTTTAGTAAGAGCCTGCTGACTTGCTTTCTTGACATCCTTAGGTTTGAGTTTAACACCCGCTTCTTCAGCAGCTTTCTGCTTTCTCTGTACAGTAGCATTAGCCATACGTTGGGCAGCTCGTTCACGAGGTGTATTTGATTCAGCAATCGTCAATTTTCTTATGAGACTGTCGTACTCCTCCTGATACCGCCTCTTAGCCTCCTTACTATAGGCTATCTTACCTGCTTTACTTGATTCAACTCTTGCCTTATTCGCCATTGCTTTCATGCTGTTAGCATAATCGGCATAAATAAGTTCCATTGGATGACGATACTTGGATACGAGAGTCATAGCATCGTCAGTCTCGGACATACGGTTGCTCTTATCGGTACGCTTCTTAGTTACCTCCGTTATCTCGCCAGTCTTCTTATCCACTTTCTTAACAGTATAAGTGGCATCATCGGCTTTCTTGTAGATAAGAGCACCATCAGGTCTGGATGGATCATACCATTCTTTTCCCGGAAGATTTGGTTTAGGAGTTCCCTGTCGCTTATCAACGGTAACTTCACCTTTGGCCCTGGATATAAGCGTGGAAGCACCGCCATAATGAACTCGTCCATTCTCATCGACTTTGATCTGATACTTCTGTTTCAGTGCCTGAATATTATTATCTTTTTCACTCTGCTTGTAATCCAGATGGTGCTTTTCAGCGTCAATAACGACCATGCTGTGTCTTACAGCACGAGCCAACTCATCATCCGTAGCTCCGATGATAGTCATATCAGTAATCAGATTAGAAATTTTACCCATCTCGGTATCTGTTTTCTTCATGAGCTGATATTCTCTACCGTCGCGATACCAATGTTCTTTACCATCTGAGCCGATTTTCTTTTCTCCCTGATAGTTCATCTTGGGATCAAACCCTTCGAGCCCTTCAAGTGGAGGACGACTGGCAATTTTAACTTTTCCAGCACGATCATGAGTTGGAATACACATGACTGTATCTCCATCAAAATCAGCACCGGATAATCGCTCAGCAACTTTACTGTTAATGCCAATCGCATCGATAGAATCTTTACCAATCATCTTGATGGCTTCTTTGTTTTTGTTATTAACCGTACAGATTGGAATCTCAAAGGTTCCACCATGAGGATATCTAACCAAGGCAAGTTTACTTCCATCCGGATAACCAGGTGCGTACACTTCTTTCTCACTTAGTGAGGTTACCGGAAGAATAACGTGGTATTTCTGACCTGGTAATGCTGCTGCTTTAAGATGTACGGCTGCCGAATCACAGCTGCTCGCAAACTTATCAAGATAATATTTCTTCACAGTTGGATTGGTTAGTGCCATAATAGCTTCATACTCTGCCTGTCTATCCGCTCTGGCAATACCAAGCTGTTTTTCAGCCATAGCTTTCGACTGCTTTGATAAAAACTGCGATGGTAAAGCATCTTTCCATTCTGTCCAATCACCTTCATCGGATCGCTTATTAATAAGGCCGAGCTTCTTCTTACCATTTTTGTCGGTATACCAATACTGCCCTCCTTGATCGGCATCTTTAATAAGAGAGCCAAAAGGATTATCCGGATCTGGTTTCACATCCTTAAGAACTTCCAGTTTTGGAACGCTCTTAGATTTATTGGTGTTAAATATAACATCGACGCCTGGCGGAAAATCTTTATCATCTTTGTAGACAGCCATGCCTTTGATATATTTCTTTCCATCAACCATGATACGAACCTGCGAATATTTGGATTCGCCAAGTGACAGATCTGGTACATTTCTTCTGAGTTCAACAGTTCCGTCTCTATCGATACCGCCATCTTCTTTGTAGCGAATCATAAGTCGCTTAGAATCTAAGCTTTCAGGATATGTGAATTTCTTTTCATAGGTCTTTCCGTCATCTCTGGAAATATAATCGGTAACCGTCTTGACCTTATCGTAATCGTAGATTGCGCTATGCGGCGTTCCTGGTTTGCAAAGAACTCTCTGAGTAGTCATCTGACCTTTGTTTGTAACCTGTGAGAATCGACCTCCATACACTTCATAGTTGCCTTCAGCCTGTAATATAAACAATGCCTGATCCAATTTTTCTTTTGTGATTTTCAGATCATTATTTACGCCAGCACCAACATCAACCATACCTTTCTTATCCACCTGTTCTTTTAAGAACTTGGCGGTCTCTCTGGCCTGTTTCATTCTTGACTCAGAGTTTGGATCAAGGAGTGACCGAACAGAAGATTCGTTGATCCCCATTTTTCGACCAATTTCAGAATTGTTCATTCCTTCTTTGTCTCTGAGACGTTTGGCGGTAGCGACCATATCTGCTCTACGTTCATCCTTTGCGATAGCATATACAGTTCGGAAATCAGTAGAGTTGTAACCAAGAGATTTTGCAATTGCATTGTCACCGGTCCATTTCTTACCGTTTTCATCAGTATAGGTAAAACCAGATTTTCGCATCTGCTCAACACGCCCTAAGAAGTCACGTGAACTCTGATATGGATCTTCGCCCGATCCCCAAGGATATCGTCCAGAACGGCGAGGCATTCCATAATGCTCCAAATATTCCTCATCTATCATGGAGGCTGAACCCAAATATGATTCGATTTCTTCAGCTACAGGATTCATCGGTTACGCCTCCTCTGCATCATATTCTGCGAGTATCTTATCAAGATGGACAATCTTATCCATAATCGGCAAGATATCTTCAGCCGTCGGATTGAATACTACAACTTCATCATTCTGGTAAATACAAAGTTCAAACTCGATGTCACCAGGCCTGATCTTATATTCCAAACAGAATAACGCAGCGTATACCTCAAGCTGCTCCATGTGTACTGGACCAACGCCGGTCTTCAGATCATGGATTCTCAGTTTATTATTCCGGAAGCAAATCGCATCTGCAGTTCCAAAGAATCTGTCTGAATAATATAAAACAACCTCTGTACTCATACGAAAACCAATAGCATCGTTTACATATGCGTATAAGGTTTTCTTTGACCGAGGCTGCTTAATACCCATATCAATAGTTTCTTTGGCCCATGCATGTAAGCGTGTTCCGAGTTCTGCAGCTTTTTTATTCTGTCGAACAGTAATCGCTTTCTCGTCTGTGTATCTCAACCATGCTGGCTGACTCGGACTAAACGGTGCGTGAAGTCCACTAAGCTTTGAATGATTCACGAAGTTCATCTAAAACATCCTCCTTATTTTCTGGGTAGATAAATCGTGAAAATGACATGGCGTTCATTTTTGCAACATAGTAATCCTGGTTCGGACGATGAGATGCCGCAGCACTCTTCTTAACTTCCAAGGCAGCCCACTTATCCTTGTACAAAACAAGAAGATCAGGTATGCCCTGAATATCGCTCGAATCAAGTTTGGTTACTATGCAACCAGGAAATATAGCTCTAAGCTCTTTTTTCAAATCTGCCTGAAACTTATTTTCTTTCATGAACTTTCTCCTTTCATAGAGATGGACCCTCTGGGACTTGAACCCAGGACTACCGGCTTATGAGACCAGCGTTCTACCGATTGAACTAAAGGTCCATAAAAATAAAAAGATAATATACTGACCGAAATTTGGCCGATATATTATCTTCTCTCTATAAAAGGGCATGATATTTTCACGTGCGAGTTTTTCGACACAGTGGTTAAGTTATACGTTTGAAATGATAACCTTTGTGTGATACTCGATTGTTTTGTTGTTTCAAAATATCTTTAATGGCTGATGGATTGCCGTTAATATCTTTTGCACATTTCTCTATAGACTCATATGTTTGCCCGGTCTCGATAATCTGTACTTCAATTCCCGGACGTCCTCTTTGATCTGTACGAATTTCGGAATTCTCACCAATCTTTGAAATATGGAACCCATGACAAGTGCAATATCCTTTATCACCTTTTACAACTCTGCTGACGCAAGCTGCGTTGCCTCCGATTGCATCGGCACAAGCTTTGATGGAATTGAACTCTTCACCAGTCTCCACTATTTTTACAGGGATTCCCTTTCTCTTTGTATCAAATTCCCCCATAGAATTTCTCCTTTCCGCACCAAAAAAAGAGCGCCTGTAAATCAAGCGCCCTCATGGGTTATTTGTACATCTGTTCGATATAGATTAAATCTTCAATCCTGCATCCCAAAGCTTTGGCTATTAGGAACAGACGATCCAGTGTTGGCGACGTTACTCCATTTACATAGTTACTTATAGTTCCTGGAGATATACCGGTTTCTTCAGACAGATCATCATAAGTAAAGCCTTCCCGCTTCATCATGGAATATAATCTTATATGTGCATCCATATGAAATTCTTTAAGACTCATATCATCCCAACTATTTGGGAGTCGCCTTCGTGTCTGACGGTAATTGTCATAAATATACTGCGTCCCATTTTTCATGGTGATCAGAATATCATAACAACTCATCTGTTTGATATCAGCAATCTCATCAAAGTCCGGATTGAAGTAGTCCAAGAAATCCTGCCACAGATATTTATCGTCAATCCATTGTTTTTTTAATTCGCTCATTTCTGTCACCTCAATCGATAAGTTGAATAAATGGAGTTAATTCTTCAATGTTGCATCTCAAGGCATAGCTTAAATTCATAAGTGCCTTCAACGTAGGCATACGCTGACCTTTTAAATATTTACAGATTGACTCCCTACTCAAATGACTCCTTCGTGCCAGCTCACTTTGATTCATGTGTTCTGATCTCATAATATAATCCAAGTTGCCGGCAAACGATTCAATAAGCTCCTGTTCAGTCATAGAATCTCCTTTCTTTTTTGTACGTACAATAAATGGTGGTACTGTAGTACAATGTATATTAGCTATATGAAAAATTTAATTTTTTAAATAAATAAGATAGCTAATTAGATCGGTACTACAGTACCATGATGAAAATAGCGATTTTAGGCCATTTTTAGCCTATTTTGGGCTATTTTTCGATTTTTTGTACGTACAATAATTCAATATGCTGATTTTTTGTACGTACAATAATTCGTTTCGGCACAATGATCTGCATCAACCACTTCCGATTTTTTGTACGTACAATAATTCGTTTTTACTATTTTTTGTACGTACAATTAATCCCATTTCATAAGTTTTCGGTACTCCGATTTGATACCATCTCTCACGATTTCAGACACATTTTTTCCAGTCTGTTCGCTAATATATTTAAGTGTACTGGCGTCTCCAATGGATAAACGTACATTTAAACGATACTCTTTAGAGATGTCTTTCTTCGGTCTCCCTTTCTTTTTACTCAATTTTTATTTTCCTCCGCTCCACAGTCTTTTATTACAACCATATTCCTACGATTGTAATCGTTGACAATATCATAGGTACAATCGGGTGGTAATACTAATACCTTATCGTTTGGCGCGTTTAAATCTTCGTACAGTTTCTTCTGCAATTTCGCAATATCTTCTGGCGAACGCCTTACGACTGGCTTTACTACAAATATCATCCAACTACCTCCAAACCTTCCCAGTCCGTTTATCCTTAACTATGATTCTCTCTTCGATATGAAAATCCGCAGCGTCACAAATGGCAAATATAGCAGTGAGTAATTTATTGAGTCGTTCCTCCGAATCGTTTTCTCTACGTTTGTACCTATTTGCTTTGTCCACCGATGATACAGCATCAGCGTTCATAATAGCCTGATATGCGGTAGGGTCCAGACAACCAGACCCATTCCGCTTTAAATCACTTTTCATTATTCTTTGAAATATCCTCCATATCTATCTGCGCTGGCTCTAACCGGATTCCACCATATTCCCATAGATCTTCTTTGAGCTTATCCATATCCAATTCACCGTCTTCCCAACGTCCGTAATATTCCAGAACTTTATCCACGAATCCCGGAAGTCGTTCACGATATGATTTAGGCCAATAGTGATCCATGAGCACTTCTAACGGCAGAGTGAGAACCAACGCCAATACAGTATTAACAGTTTCTTCATAAACATCTTTCTTAGTCTCGGCAATCTTAGCCCCGATCTTTTCCTGAACGATAGCATCCAGCTGCGCCTGAGTCAGGTTGTAGGTCACGGTATGAGCTTTCTCCTGCTCTCGCTTCATACGTCTCATTTCTGCTCTATTCATTTTCTGCTCTCCTGAGAATTTCTCCGTCCATACTACACCACTGAACCTTATCCGATAAAATATCTTCCGAATTCGCTTCTGTGAATAATTCTGAATTACATGTGGATACAAGTTCAGATAGTTCACCTGCTTCAAACCCCTCTTCCGGAATAATCATAACTTCATGAATGGACGACGGGAGAACGTAAAAGTTACCACCGACGATATCTCCGATCTTCTTCCGAATGCTCTTATGCAATATCATACTGGCTCCGTTCATCTGATTACCTTTAGTGAGTGTCAGCATCGGTAACTGACCGCTCTCCATACGCGCTTTTCTATTGAATAAGTTAATTGAGAATAATGGCTTATCAAAGAAAAGTGCCTCGATAAGATCCTCAGCGGTAAACAATACCGGTTCATAATTCAGATCACTTAACATGGCATCTTTATGTAATGTCCGGACATCAATACCCAAATCATCCATCAGTTCCGGAGTAAACATCAGATTACCCAGCTTTTTTTCTGATTCATACAAGGTAGCCATATAAACCAGAGCGAAATCGCCAATATGAGTTACAATTTTTCCTTCCAATAAATTACGACTGAAATCAGGATCATAAATACGAATCTGCAGTTTGTCTTTGAGATCTTCATAACTGTTAAAATTCAACATCATAGCTAATCCTCCTTATCGTTTTGTATGGATATATTTTTGGTTTACATAATAGTTGCTGCTAAGATGATTAAAAGCAGACCCTTAATCTGATCTGCTTTATCGCTTGCTAACAAATATTCAAATATGCCAAGTATGACACTGCCGATAGCTAAAATATGTAACATTATTTCTCCTTTCTCTAATCCAACAGCGCTGCTTTCTTATAATTCTTTTTATCTTCATTACTCCAAAACACCGGCCGCATCTCAATTCCAGCATCCCGCAACTTCTCCCAAATATCACGACAATCTTGTCTAATAATATCCATACGTTTACTTTGTGCCGGTCTACTAAAATCAATCGGTTCCTTATTTACATTAAGCAAATGCCGAAGTATATGAGCTGTAGTCTTTCCTGTTCTACGACTAGCATAAGTATAAGCACAATCACTAATAATATAATCCTTCTGCCAACCAAACAGTCGGAATCCTAGAGCTTTTTCTACAGTATCGAAATCCACGCAGCTACGATCCTCAAACGGAGTATGATACAACCATTCCGAAGGTTCTTCTGTGATTTGAATACTCATAAAATCCTTCTTACTCTTCTCTTTAAGTTCGTCAGCAATATACGGAAACTCATGAGTAAATATAGGTCGTCCCATAATCTCTACCGCATAAGCATAGAAATCACTAAAATCACCAATTAACACACCGGTATATACGCTTACGATAGCAGCTTCTCTTTTAGTCATAGTCAATTCCCTCCTCGATAATTCCAACGCTTTGCAGGTATCGGAATTCCGAATCATCGTAGTATAAGTCGTTTGCATTAATCATTTTATCTTCTCCTTTCTTTTCCTTAGGGATAAAAACGAACCTGCCGAGTGAAGGTACCCATGTAAGTTCATCGTCTTTGTGCTGCTCCATTAGTTCTAGTATTTTCTTTTGATATGGACGAAGTTCTATTCCGGCTACTTTTTCGACATACTCAGTAATAGTCATCGGTATCACCCCTTTTACTCTATTAATTCATACTTTTTATGAAACACGTCCGGCTTGCATGGATAGAATTCGCCACGTAATCCTTTAATAATATAATCACCGTCGCTCGCCAGCATTTCTCCCTCAAGTGTTTTTATTTTAATAATTACATGAGGTCTTCCTTTTCCTACTTCCCAAGCCGTATCGATAATATCGTAGATTAACGATTCGCCAACAAATTCTTTTATTTCTTCCAGATTGACCCCAGTCCATTTTACTGCTTCAATCTCACAAGGTTTCGTTCTGTATTTCATTTTTATTTCTCCTTTCCTAACCCAACAACGCCGTATCAATAATCTGAAAATTAGCTCTGTGAATATAAAGAGCCCTACCATCAATCATCAATTTCGTCATTTTAGGCAAGTCTTTAGGAATCTTCCAATATACCTCATCTCCTGAATATGCTACGATAGGCTGTCCAAGCTGACTTTTAATAACCACAACACGTGACTTACCAAAATAATTCTTATATTTATTCACGATACCTGCTACATATGTATTATCGGAAAGCTTGCCGGTAGAATGACTGTAAATATCAGTCTGCACAAAGTCTACGTCAGGCTGTAGCCCATCCTGCTCAAATATACATGTATCACCACAACTCTGAATTTCTTTGCCATCAATATTAATGGTAATTACGGATGACATCTCGTATCCCGTAACAACTGATCCGTCACTACTGTAAGAGGTAGTCTTAACCGGATTGCCCTGAATATTGATTTTATCTCCAGTGGTTGTCATAACTTTTGAGCCATAGTTATCGTAAGTACGGATCGTGTAGTCATTACCTACGAGATTTCCTTTGATCTCATTAATAGTGTCGTCCAGCACCGCACAGCCTGTAACTCCGCCAATAAGGCAGAGACATAAAGTTACAAGTAAAATAAGTCTGAGTTTTTTCTTCATTTTTTAATTTTTCCTTTCTACTTTAATAATAAAAATTTAACCCACATCGGTAAATCAGATGTTTCAATTGTGTAGCAAAATGCGCAGGTAATAACATACCGTGAAAATAATAAACGCCACACACCAAATGAGATGTGACGCAGCGCTGTATTTACTCCTGGAGGTTATCGCAAATCCTAAAAACGACACCGCAAATAACACTCCGAATACCAAAGCAAACATTTTGATTCTCTCCTTATCTACAAAGACTCAACATGCCGCATATAGCAGCTGTACAGAATATAACAACTTTACAGATGTCTCGACCTTTTGCATACCACCATGCTGAGAACAGATCGATGAATATAAATACTGCTAACCATAGTTTTAACGAAAATATCATTTCGAATCCTCCTCTAAAATCTGTTTCTTAACGTCTTCAGTAAGTTCTTTAGCAATGAGATCGTGAACAATTTTTCCAACACTAAAACTCATGGGATCATCTTCGGCAAGTCGGGACTGAATGTAGTCCTTGGCTGAGTCTATATTGGGGCACTTTGATCTAATAATAGCTTCAGCAGTCTCCTCATCAATATCGTATGGTTCAAAATACTTTTTAAATTCGGACAGTTCCTTCTCCAAATCATCAATTCGATCTTCGATTACTCCAATATAATCTCTTATTTTTTCACCATCTTTATCGGTTAAATATTCCATCGCCGTAGACCCAACCATCCATGATAAATCATACAGTTTATCAAGAGCTTCTTTTACGGATACTTTGTTGTCACTCATTATTCTTTCTCCTTCGGACAATCATATCTAGGTTTCTTGATATAACGACCTTCAGTGATATCATCACTGATTGTAACGTCAGTAAGACCCCCTTTGTTTAAGCAGTCATGAAAATGTTCGCAATTATCGCAATATACGACATCTTCTTTAATCCAAGGAAATGGCTGAGTGAAACGTTTTTCTTCAACTGCCTGATCGGACTCGATAGGAAGTCCAATAATCAATTCACTATACGGCAAACTCTCAATCCACTTACAAACCTCTCGCCACTCGTCCAACTTATGATTTTTTCGTTGTCTGTAAATATTTGCCAGAACTTCATAATTCAGCATAACATTGCGAGTCTGGTTATAGCTGCTCGGAAGAAGCTGAATAAGCTGCCACCAAATGTCTTTTTTGCTCGGACAACCTTTGATTTCAAAATCATCTGGATTATAGTTAATATATATATTTCTATAATCATTTAACGCCTTTATTGTTTCTTCTAAAATCTTACGTGTTCGGATGTCGAGATGTTCATATGAAAAATCCTCCAACGTAAATTCTTTCTCCTGAATCTTATGCATTGTACTGCAGGAGTTCGCAACAGTACCAATTTTATAAGTATCAAACTCTTTCCACCAATACAACGGCGCCGTAATCCTCACATACACTGGCATCATTCTCATGTACTTCCGATGCTCAGTACCGGCATTGGATAAGCGCTGCATGAGGGAAAGATCATCAGGACCTAGTTCAGATCGATTTTCTTCTCCGACCGCCGGACCAGAATTTCCAAGAATATCATAATACTCACCTTCTTCTATGAATGTACTATCACTCTTCTCCCATGAATTCATTGGGTTTCTCATGCCCTGAATAATAAACTCCATCTGCTCTGGACTCGCCAGAACTACATTCTCTAATTTAATGCTCATTCACAATATCCTCCCAATTCAATTTCTACAAGTTTCTCAGCTTCTATTTCCAGAATATCCACGTCGACATCTGATAATCTTTCGACACGAGTCCATTTATCATTTACATTTTTCTCATACAGCTCTTGGACTACTAAATCTTTAGCCGCCTCAGCAGCATCTTTTTCTGTATAAACGCCAAAGATTTTTTCGATATGACCATAATCGTTATAATAGGTATTCCCGTGAACAACATATAAGATCACTTCTTTTCCTCCTCCGCAATTTCGTTTTTAAGCTCTTTCATCTTATCATCAAAGATTCCAACTATCACATCGCGACCCTCTCGATAACCTTTTCTGTATCCACGCATGTACTCATCATATAAAATCTTCTCGTTGACTGTAGTTTCGCAAATATCAACTCCGCGATCTTCCATCATTTTGACAAGCGCAACAGCTTTAGATAATGTCTCCTTGCTTACGGTTATCTGGTGATTATTTACAATCCACGACGATATTGTCTGAAATATAAATTCATCCCTTGTTTCAATCACTTTCGTAGATACCTCACTGATGAAATTCTCATTCTCATACATCATTTATTCTTCCTTTCTCTCAGCATTTTGCATTTCGATTTCGCCAGTTTCTTCATTGTAATTCGGGCACTCTTCGTCATCTAATCGGAGGCAAGGCGCTGATTCGTTATCCAGTAAAACTTTAAGACCGCCAAACCTGCAATCTTTACATTTAATCATCTCAAATATCCCCTTCCGCTCTATGAAAACTCTTATCCTCTTCAAAACCTTCCGGATATCTGGCTTTAAGCTTATCGATGTTCATCCGCATGATATCGTCCAACGACCAACCTTTAGCCGTACAATACTCTGCGATAAACCAGAGAAGATCCCCAAACTCTTTCTTTACATGGTCAACTTCAAATGCATGTCCCTGATACATTTTCTGATAGATGGAGTGAATTTCTCCAAACATTCCATAAAGAGCGTGAATCTTCTGTTCTTCGAACGTCAAACCCTGATTGATAGTTCTGGCCGCCAGCTTCTGATACTCATTTCCTGTCATGATTATTTCTCCTTTCCGTAAGGTTTTCTTCTAAACCATTTCTCTGCTTCTTTATTTCTAAGTTCCGGTCTGCTCATAAAGCTTCGTTTAATCTCTCTATCCTGTTTAATACTTCTTTCATCTTTTCCTGGATTTGGATCTATCCATCTCATCTTGTTAGTTACCTCTCTCCTACAAATTTCTTCTAGTGTGGCAATCGCCAATCCAATTAAAATAAGGACAGCCGTTAAATCGACCGCCCCTAAAAATATAAACACCCATGTGAGCATATTACTCTCCTTCAACGCCGACCATTTTTCCGTCTGCGTATAAGATATTAGAATCTGGATTCCACATAACCATAGCTCGGTCGATGAATATACCACCATTCGGAACGCCAAAGTCACCGTATTTATTAACAACGAAGGTTGTCGTGTATTTAATATCAACTACATCTTTATCCTTAATAAACTCATTTACAGCTTTCGCCAGTGCCACTGAATCTCCATCACTTCCAAAAATTTTTACTTTCATTTCACTTTCTCCTTTTCTGCCTTTTTAATTTTCTTTTCATCCGGCTTATAGCAAACCGGTTTCTCCGAGTGCTCGTTCATCGGAACACCCAAACATTCATTGCACGGATCTTTCTCCTCATATAAATCCGCATATTCACATAACGGACAATACTTTGAGAAATTTACTTCTTTATATATGTATTCCATTTGCACCTCCTGTTCTACCCAACTATCAAATACACACCAACTGTGAGCAAGATAACAAAAGTATCCGTTCCCACGATACATATAATCTTATCTTTAAGATCCAAATCATATCCGAATACAAAAGTTATGAACACACTCATGGTGATTAACAGCAAAATCCATCCGATTAGTACGTTCATTTCATTCTCCTTTCAAAATAACTTTCCTCGTTCTCAAGCTCTTCTGCACATCGATTACCCTCTGATTTGTACTGCCAGCCCAGTGATAAGTGACATCGGAAAGCTCCTCTACGAATTCTCCATCTACCAAAATATCAATCCATTTCATACCAGGTAGATCTCGAATTTCTTCCCATAAATATCCGGTATACAACCAAACAGTCTTACCTGGCATATATTTCTTGATGTATTTCGCCAAATGAAAAATGGTGTCCCTATTCTCCGGATATAAAGGATCTCCTCCAGAAAAAGTGACACCGCTGATATAAGACTTATTTACTTTGTTATATAATTCCTGCTCAGCCTCCACGTCGAATATCAATCCGTCATTCGGATTCCAGGTCACAGGGTTTTGACACCCTTTACAATGATGGTTGCATCCGGCCACCCAGAGCACTGTCCGAAGCCCATCGCCGTTCCGCATATCATCAGTGGTTATATTATGATAGTTCACATGAAAACACCTCCTAAAAATATCCTTCTTGCTTTAAACTGGTATAGTTGCCATCACCAAGAATTATCATGTCTTTAAATGGAACACCAATTAAATCGCCAAGCTCTGAAATTGTTTTAGCCGTTGCAATGTCTACTACACTAGGTGTTGAATCCCCTGAAAGATGATTATGAACTAAAACAAATGCCGTTGCGTTAAATATGAGAACCTTCTGTGCTATTCCACGCTTGTCGACAACGCTTGCGGAAACATCTCCAACACCAATCTCAATGAAAGATTTGAAGTGCATTTTTGTATCAAACATGAGCAAAAACACATGCTCCTCTGAGTAAGTGTCTAACCAAAGAGCTTTACATAATTCATAAATATGCTCAGGATGTTTGAATTCATTTTTCTCGACATGAATGTCTATTCTTTTCGACCAAACTTTTTCAAATGTAATTAATCCGTCTTCGTTAAGTCTGGTTTCGTATCTTCTGGCCAGCATTTGAATCTCTCCTTATTCATAAAAATAAAAGACCCGACGTTTCCGCCGAGCCCCTTAACTCATTTGAAAAATTGTTTCATTACAAATTTCTGATATTTCTTAGTTACCTCATAAGCAGCGTAATCTGTAGAAAATCCATTCAGCATTCTATTTGAAAAATCTGTAAAAGACATATCGAAATTATTTTCATCACGTCTTGTGATCTTAATAACCAGACTGTCGTTTTCATTAACTTTTACAAATATGCCTCCCTGAATCTTCTCTTTAAGTTTCGCATGTAAATTCGTGCTAAATAAATACTCATAATCTGTCATAACACCATTCCTCCTTTTCATTAAAGGAGTTGTGATTTTCGCGTCATTCCTCACTGTAATCCTCAACAGTAAAACCGAAATACCATTTAATCATTCTCTTCTGAAACCAATTGAAGTGATGATCTACGTCAATATTCAAGGTTCTGACTCCGCCAATTCTGATCCGCGAACCATTTTTAATTTTAGGAATACCGAAGTGTGTTACATTTAAGTCGTCTATTGGCTGTCCCATCCAGCAAACTTCCTTTCGTTAAATTTTTTCTTCTTATTTAAGGCTTTGGTAATTGCCATATCTATTCCGGATCGGCTTTTGATATGGTAGTAATATAAGTCTTTGTACGGAGTGTTCATTCGATTGATTCTACCGCTAGCCTGTTCCATGACTTTATAGCTGTAATTCTGTGAAAAGAATATAATCGTATCAGTCTTGACACAATTCCAACCCTCACAGCCTGCGGTATATTGAACCAAATATATCCAGCGATCAGAATCCGGCACCGGCTGATGAGCATGACCGCTCCATTCGGCTACCTCATATCCTATATATTCATCGTCACTGAATAAGTGAAGCAACATTTCTCTTTCGTAATCGAAATTGTAAAATATAATAGCTCTGGGTGTTTTCTCCAGGATCTCCATTAATGCTACTACACGAGACTCATCAGTATTCACTATTCTTCTCAAAACATAACAAAGCTGAGAAGCCTGTTGGATTGGTTCATCCTTAAAAGGGTCCCATCTATTTCGGATAACATCCTTATATTGAGGAATATCGTACTTAACATACACATCAATATGATGAGGAACCGTATTTCTTTCGAAGTTCATGTCAACCAATATTCGATTTCTCAATCTGATTAATCTGCCGGTGTTCAAATATCTTTCAATCTGTGGATACTTTGTAAACCGTGAATACACAACATGCTCTCTACAAAACTCAGTCTTGTTTTTGTAGAATCCATTCGCCACGAATACCGGTATGTAATCGGCCCAGCAGTCTCCGGGTGTTGCTGAAAGAATAATCCAATTATTCCCACGAGCAATCTTCTGAAATGCTTTTACCCAGGCTCCTGAACCACAGACTCTATCCTCATCAAATATAAAGAACGCTCCATGAATTTCAGCGTATTTCTTAATATTATTCCAGGAATCAATTACGATTTTTTGCTCAGGATATAATTTATTCTGTTCTGAATCTGTTGACATGCGATAATTCGCCAACTCTGAATCCCACTCATGCGAGTCGCGTTTCATGGCTGTTGTTATAATATAAAGATCCTGTGGATTCTTCATCGGAACATAATTCTGATTAATGAAGCGGCCGCCATTCTCTTTGAAATAATAATAGAGACCTGTTCTTGATTTCCCACTCCCCACGCCGCCATTAAGAATACAGCCATTACGCATTTTATCCACAGCGTCTTTCTGATAATCCCTGAGAAAATCTTTACTCATTTTTCGCCTTTGGTGTAATCAACTTTTTATAAAGTTCAAGAGCTTCTTCTCCATCGAAAGCATTTACAATATCGACGGCTTCGCGGGGTTTTTTACGCCCCACGATTAAAACTGTGCCGTCCTTACCCGCCGATGAATCAAAACCTATAATTAATGAATCACTGGTCTTTTCCATCGCTTTCTCCTTTCTTAGGAATCCACTTCTTAAACACATCATTGAAATATCCGGCATTATCAAAGAAGTATTTAGAAATCGCCATAGCCAGACCTTTCTCCGGATCGAATGTGTCATCCTTACCGCATTTCACAACGGTCTTGGTACCGTCGTTCCAAAATACAATTGTAGCTGGATCATTGAAGATGACGTTTTTGATTTTGGACATAGCTTTCTGATATGGTGATACTGCAAGACCCGTCCCGAAATAGCTATTCATAGTAGCTTTCAAAGCGTCAGCATCTAAAGAAGGCGCTGCCGGCTTAAAAATGTCTGAGTAATTCGAAGGCAAACTATATTCAACTCCGTCTGTTGTCGTGCGAAGGATACTACTAACACAAGTTCTGCACGTTTCCTTACGGTCTTTATTTGCACATAAATCACAATAAGTATTCATAATCATTTCTCCTTTTCTTCCAATTTCATAGTAACTCCGCATCTCATAGCTGCAATTGCAATCCTAGCGTCCGTACACTTTCCCGCGACTCTATATATTGTATAAGCCATGATTCCGGCTATAACAATTTTTGCTCCGTCACTCATAAATATCACTCCCTCATTTATATTTATTCTTAGACGCAACTATTGTGAATAACGTTGAATCAAAGTAATCTGGGTAATGGTATTCCTTAACCGGCGTTGCAGTTACTGAAATGATGTTCCAGCCATCTTCCCGCAGATTCCGTAATTCTTTGTCCAATTTACTTGCCAAATCACATACTAAATATCTGTTATGTGCTCGGACTTCGAATGCTCGTACGATCATGTTTACTCCTCTGGGCTTTCTTCCTCAGCATATCTTGCTGCAAATCTGTCAATTTCCTGAATGACCTCCATAGACTGCAGATATGCAGTACGACCAGTTTTACCATTTACTTCCCAGTCATATGGTCTTACATCCAGATTGACAGAGCGAATATCAATTTCATCGACGATGGATACCATGTCCTCGCTCAGCTCTCTGTGAGCATTTCCGGATACTAAATATACCTGAGGTCCACGATCGTTGAATTTCACTTTAACCGGGAGATATCTGAATGGCTCTTCGCCTTCGTCTCTCGGCTCTTTGATTTTCACATTCCAGCCGCGATCGATAAGTTCATCAGCGAGCTCCTGGTTTGGAATAACCACTGCGAAGTTGCGATCCCCCTCACGATTGAACTTGCTACCCTCTCCTCTGAGGTTTCTGTAAATGATTCTTGCGTCGTTAATCTGTAAAATGTCTCTTGGTACAAATGTCAGTTCCATAATTCTTTTAATCTCCTTTAAATAAATATAATTTTGTATAAAACAAAGAGCCTCAGCTATTTCTAGCCAAGACTCTCAGTTTGCTTATTGAATGAAGCCAATTTTCGCGTACTTCATTATTTCATAGAAATCCTTGAGTGATAAGGTCGCCATACCATATTTACATTCACTGCAAGCACCGTTACATCCAACACTTTCCGTGTTATTGTTTTTCATATTCGGATGTTCGCAATACATGTCCACTGTGTATTTAATCTCACCATCTTTGGATTTTAAATAATGCTTCATAAAATCACTCCTTTCATAATAGGAAAGGATTTCTCCGCGAATATCAATTCCAAGGTAACTCTACTTCTTCATCGGTGCCTTCTGGAATATTCATAAAATCCGGTAATGGTCTCTCTTTGGGAATATACGGATCTTCAGATATAAACCATTCATAATCACCGTATTTAGAAATAGATTCGATGGCGTCGTTAACGAGTTTGTTATAATATGATCGGTCGATAATGCCGTCATTACCAGTGATCAGCTCTGCTCCAGATATCTCTTTCTCTTTTCCAGTCTCCGGATCGATAATCGTCACCATCTCCGCGGTTTTCTTCAACAGCATTTCTGCCTCAAGCCATCTGAATCCGGTAGTGCCGGTAGCCGCGTAAAATTTACCATTCTGCTCTCTGACGAGAACGCCACCGCCCTTGCCAGGTTTAACCGGACAGAATTCTCCGACTTTACCAACGAATTTACGGTCATGACCATCATTGATCAGCTCCTGCAGTACGCCAGCTTCCGGTTCAAACGTGGTATCTGAGATTTTGCCTTTCTTGTAGTCGGATTCCAACTTCTCAAGTTTCTTCTCGTATTCAGATACGTCCGGTAATTTCTCATTCATATCCAAATATAAAGCCGATTTCACTGAGAAAGTTTCTCTCATATCATTGATTGTTACTGGTTCCCGGCTGAAACAAGTCTTGAATACATAAGGAACCGCAAACTGCTTGCCAGTAGCTGTCCATGGATTATTCTTATGCTTCTTATTGTCTCCTGGAGCATATCCATACATAGACACACACTCATCTGGGTCTTTATACTTAGCAATATAAACCGCATTGTTTACAAGACACATCCGATCGTAAGTAGCCTCATGCTCAAATGTGTAGCCATACCGCTTACCAAAGTCCATGACGAATTTGATAATCTCCGGTGTAGCATCCGGAATCTTAATGGAATCTGTCTTGATATGAGCAACAGTAAATCCTCTCTTCTGTACCTCATGTTTAAGATCCACCATAAACAGCGCGCCACGTTTAGCAACGATATTGTCTTTGTTACGAATATCCCTGAACGGATTGTCGAAGTTAGCTGATGTAAGACCATATACCGAGTTGATCGCAGTCTTGAGTGCGTTAGCAAGATCTTTGGATGTCAACTCGCCATTCTTAACCCTCTCAATATGTTTCGTGAGTTTACCGTCTAACATACCGTTGACAATATCCCAGGCTTCATGTTTGATGGATACACGCCCCTCGACGATTTCTCTATATGCCGTTGTGTATCTGACTCCAAACAGACATTCAGCAATGGTGCTGTGTGGATGCATTGAAGCAATATCCAGCAACGCTACGTTTCCATACATGCCTGGTTCAGCGTATACATAACCGCCTTCACCAACTTCTTCTCCACGATATGTAGAAACACCATTTTCGTATTTGTAACCCGGAAAATATGGCAACAAGCTGCAGGCTTCTCCGTGAGGTTCGGCCATCATTTCCCTACAGGATTTCTCAAGGAAGGCCTTTACTTCTGGATCTAACTCATATACAGGCTCAGCCAAGTTACGATACTGAAACTCATTCTGAGGGTGCTTATTATTGCCAAATATAAATCTCTGAGTCAGAGTATTGGTGGTGTCGTTCACAGTCAATCCGGCCAGATCAGCCAGAATCTCTCTTGCAATAAAATCACTTTTCAGGTAATCCCATGCAGCTTCTGTCGCCAGGACATCGTTATCACAATACTCCGCTACTTTCTGCCATAATTCTTTAGGCACAGGCTTGTCCCACGGAAGTCCAAGCTCCTGATGGTGAATGCCCATTTCGATCTCAAGTTTTTTTAAGCTCTTTTTGTTACCCGCAGAAGCGAAATCATAAATATCAGTATATGAAATATTGTACGCCTCGCCGAATAATACCTTTCGACTGTCACCTTTTTTCGTATTTACAATTTTCTGGGATAAATCATACAGCTGCTCGTTCGTATACCCCATCATACAAGCATATAACATATGATTATCATATCTACGACAATTAAATCCAACCAAACGGAATTTGATAAGTTCTTCAATATCCTGTGGTCGTGGATTTATCAGCCTTACGATAGGCTTTCCCTCCCCCTGTACTTTCCAGTTAACCAAGAACAAGTTAGGAAATACCTCGCAATCATAAAAAACCAGCGGCTTCTCATCGTTTGTGAGCGCTACCGCCGGTTCTTCAGATTTAAATTTCATTTTGCTTACAAGTCTCAGACAATAATCGGCCTGATTGGTGCTCTGCGCTGCGAAAGAATATACCGCGTTTCTCATATCAGATACATCATAAGCTTTGTCGCTGGCATAAGCATCATTGAGAAGCTTATTGATAAAATCAACACTACTTCGAGTGTCGTGATGATATTCCTTTTCGAGATTTCTTTTTATCGTAGTTCTGAGACTCTGTTCGTTTTTAAATCCTTCAATATTTATCACTTTTTTTCCTCCTTCCTTCAAAGGAAGTCCTGAGCTAATATGCGCAATAGGTAAATCATTGCATTTTGTAAGCTTTCTCCTGAGTGAACTTTTTCCTGTGAATACCTTTATTTCAATGTCTTTGTCGTAAAGACGGTTGAGCAGTGTTGAATCACCATCATAAATATAATGAAGATGAATCCCTGCGCCACTTTTACTTAACTCAGCATATGTAGCCGGCCATTTGCTTGCCGCAGCCAGATTTTTCTCGAATGATTTATTACCGGACTCATCCTTAATATCAAAATCAATGACTATATGATTTTCTGGAACCTTAACATAATGAAGTTTCGATGTGTCGATATCGCTGAGTTTGGTTTTGACTTTATCCCAGGGCTTGACAGGGGTTTCGTTTTCGTTTGCGTATTGAGCAAAACACTCGGCGCAGGACTCATCGAAGACTGACTGTATCCCCTCTCCAAAATCGATGGATTTCTGTATTTGTTGTACATCTTTCTTCTCACTCCTCATATCTTTCTCGAATTTATCAAGTCGGAACCCTGAATATACATTCCGAGCCTGAGATTCGCTGTCAAATTCCTCGTCGAAATTCCAGAAATAATTCCTAAGCTCTTCTTTGAACACTCTCTGAGAATATGGATACGGTACCTTGGTCTCGTCGCAATACACTTTATACATCTCCCAGGCAGTTTTGAGAGTCGTTCCGTCATTCTTTTTAAACACGCTGAATGAATCAATCATGAAATTATAGAAATCATTTGTAGCACCCATCATCAGCGTCGGAACGTATGAATCGTACGCATGTTTGTTCGCCAAATATACCTGATGGCAGTGATAGGCAATTCCCGGAAGCTCAAAAGGGATTTTATCCATACAATCTGAATATTCCCTTTGATCGAGCTTGTTGCCGGATGGTGTGACATCGATTAATCGTCTGAGTAAACCGGATTTGCTGTCCGTAATCTTTACTGGCTTATTAGTCCCCATAAACAAAAAAGCATTGAACTTATTCGCATAAGTAGATTTAAACTTCTCATTCACGGTCATAAGCTCATGAGATACAAGACTATTTAATCGAGTATTATCCTCAATTTTTGACAAATCTCCATCATGCTGAATCGCAATAAGCGGGTTTGCTTTAAACGCCTCCAACGCAAAAGAGTTATTAGCCGACCCCAACGCTTTAGCATCAAAGACCGAATAATAACCCTCAAATAACTGCTGTATAATATTTAAGACTGTTGATTTACCGGTTCCTGCAGAACCATAGAGAACCATAAACTTTTGAATATTCTTAGAATCCCCTTCGATAACTGCACCAATCGCCCATTCGATTTTCTTCCGCTCCCCCGGGGAATATAAAGTAGACATAAGCTTTTCGTACCCTGAAATATTACATTCTCTCAGCGGATAACTGAGCGTTCGGCTGGCGTAATCCTTTTTATTCGTCTTGGTATCACCAAATATAATTTTCTCATCCAATGGATGATAGTTATCTCGCATCTGCTTTTGACAATATTTATGCCAGGCGTCTATAGAACCGGAGTTTGAATCCCACATATACTTTGTGTTAAGTTCATCAATCGCGTGTTCTTCCTGTTTTTTCGTATATTCATATAATGCGGCATCAACCATGTTGATCACGTCTTCTTCGTCGGTAGACCAGAGACCGGTATCTTCATTCCAAACAGCATAGAAATCGCCGCCCCGTATCATGAGATCCGACGATTTCTTCAGAACAAATTTAGGGAATATCTCGGTGACACCCTTTTTCACTTGGCGCGTCGAAATCTTCATGAAATCAATCATTACACTATGCTTCTCCTTTCAAGATTTAAGATATGCTGTCGAGATACCAGCACAATTGTGTCCAAATGTCCACTTTCGTTAAATCCACGTCAACGCCTCGAATTCTGAATAAACCGCCATCCCCGTCTGACCCATACTGTCTATCCAGAAATGTATTTACGATATTTCCAGCAGATTTCTTATCAAAATTATTATCGTTCATAGCTCCAAGGCCCATGGTCGTGATCATTCCCCAAAACCATTGCCCGGTTCGATCGCCGAGTGCTGGATTGTCCATGATGGTCTCCTCGATCCTAATGGCCAAAGCCACCATCATCTCCAGAACACTGCATGGACCTTCGAGACAATCTCTAATCCAATCATTCTGATTTTCTCTGCCTGTATCAACAGCAAATCGCCATCTAAGATCTACGCCATCCTCAGCTCGGTTTTCGTCGCTTCGGATTTCGCATCTGAACGTAATCATATGTAAGCACGAAAGAAGTTTTTTATAAGTCATCTTGCCTGAAAACCTCTTTCCGCAGACAATATTAGTCATCCATTCGAAATATTCGTTGATAATATTGTTTTTATCCATCCATTCTTCTCCTATCGTGTAGGATAGACGTCGCCGAATCTTCGAGTGTCCATGAGAATCTCGTATTCTTTATCAAGAGTCTCATTTCTGACAAATACTGAATCGTCCTCATATTCACCGAAATGATTCAGAGCATCGCTTCCAATAGTTTCTTCAATGTCGTCTTCGTCCATAACACAATTTGCCTCGTCAGTAACAATTCCATCAGCCCAATATGTCAGGCTTTCGGATGGAAGTTCGCTTTCGCTGAATTCTTCCGGTGAAATAACATATTTATCCATATAATCCTCCTCTTCTTTTTTATCGGAATATTTGTTTTCTAAAATAATCTCTCTGGCTGTTTTGCGTCCTGCATAATCGACATGCGTTTGTTTAGGCTGTGCCGTAATATCAACGTCCATGCCTTCTTTTACGCATGCCTCAGCGATATCCTCAACAGTCGGATGTTTCTTACTCCATATTTCCTTCACCGATGCGATTTCTTCATCGGCCAGCTTTTTATATTTATCTTTTATAAGTTTCCATGTCACTGCGGAGCCAATAGCGACTCCAGCAGCGAATATAAGAATTTTATTTATCATGATTCTCATCCTTTCGGAACGGATTTTTTGTGTTTTCATGAATATAAAGTTTTTCATCAATCACCACACCGGGCAATTTTCCCATTTCAAAAAGAGCTTTTAAGGTATTTCTACCGCTATGCCATTTAACTGCGGCCTCATCCAGAGTCATAAGACCTGGAAGCATGTTGCCGTCAAATATAGTCACATCTTCCAGATGATTTTCCATAACAAATATAATAAGTTCTCTACCTGTCATGATTTCTCCTTTCACCAAACGCGATCATAAATATCCCTACAGGTATTCCCAGAACCAATGCTATTGAGTCCTGTCATTCACATCAGATCAAGGATATTTCCATCAACATTGAAATCAAGCAGGATCGTTCTCTCGTATCCGTTTACAAAATTACGGTTTGCTTCTTTGTTTGTGTCGTAAATACCGAAATCAACATAGTTGTCGCCTACCGGATTCTCTTTATCATAAATCCAGCCAACGATCTGACCTGCTTTTGTGTGCTGAATTCCGAGCATATCGTATACTTCATTCAGAAATAGATGGCCACGATCCTCAAGTCTCTTGGTTGCGGCTGCTTCCTGCTGACGTAAGAAAATCAGATTGAGTTCCGGATCTTTAGTCCATCCAATACATCCATCATCAAAGAATTTTGCAAATTCACTGACGGCATTCGGATCTACTACATCAACTGTTTTCTTTACGGTCTTTTCCTTTCCTTTCTCGTCAGTAACTGTCTCTTCTACCTCTTTAGCTTTGATGTTATAACGGAGCTCTTTATCCAGCTCTTTTCCGAATCTCTCCACAACTCTTCCGCGATATTCTTTGAAGCTTTTGTCAACTGCTGTATATGCTGCAGCCAGTGCGATGTTCCTCTTTCTGAGAATATTGTTGGATGTGAGAATAGCCGTGATAGATAATCCTCCGAGAATAACCGCCGGTGCATAAACTTTTGCAACTTTCAGGGCTGTCTGAGTGTATACAATAGCAAGATCCTTATTGCCGTCTTCCGGAGTATACTCCTCATCAACTTTATCCGGATTTTCGATCACGTCATGAATGGAATCAATCTTATCTCTGGAATCATCCAGGATATCACCAAGTTTGGTGGTAGCCTTGCAAGCCATTACAGCACTTGCTACCACACCGATTACCCCGGCCACCACAAGGATTTCCGGACTGTGTTTCTGCAGTTTAAATGCCATTCTGTGTGCTGATCTGGAAATAGTGTTCATAAATGCTAATTTTTTCATTATTCGTTCTCCTTTTTAAACTCTTCGATTTCTTTTACTGACATACCATCGATTCCGGCAGACTCATCGGAATCCGTATGCATAAAATATTCTTCTCCCTGCGGATACATATATCTGAACATACAATAGTTTGCAGCATCTGCCAGATACTCTAAGTTACCTGTTTCTTCAAATTTCTGAATACATTTTTTAAGTGATCCGATCGCATCGACATATCCTGATACGAAATTTCTTGAGGCTTTTCCATATTTGAAATATGACTGCACCACAAGATTCTTTCGGACTTCATCGAATCTATTACTATATTCAGTTTTTAAAATAATCTCTTTTGGATCTTCCATAAATCCTCCTTAAATTGGTTCTGCCTTTGGAAGCTTGATCATATAGCCATCCCGAACTCTTGAGATATCAGCTCTGGCCAAGCTTTTCCAACCGTATTTATTGTCTGTGTAGTTGCATGTCATGCCGCACAAATCGTACATATCAGCAACACTGACAACGCCATATCTGTCCATCAACTCATCCATGCTGGCCAACACTTCATCAGCCTCACCTCTAGTGTCAAATACAACGTCATCGAAATCATAGCTCGCTCTTACGGATCTTCTTGAGCTACGACTAGAATTATCAGAATATGATCTATATGACACATAATTTGATGATCCTCGGCTACCGCCCCGTTTGTCGCCATACAGCATCATATCAACTCCGTCTTTCACAATATCCGAGACAGCTTTTTTGATTGCTGGTACCAGCACATCCAGAAAAATATAGGATTTAACGTTAGATACATCCTCTGAGATAAACACGTCCTTGAATTTGCTTACTTCACTTTTCTTTTTTCTTTTGACATTGCCAGTGACAACTTTGTCTACTTTCTTCTCAGCAGCCTCTTTAGCCTCCGCTTTTGCTTTATGGGAATTTGCTCTATAATCCTCCATGAGTTCTCCTCTCTTAATCAACCATCATAATTTTTCCGGGTAGCGTAATTCGTGATCCCGCAATACGGTTATTTCTTTTCTTAAATTGATATGTTAAATTACTTCTTGCTTTCTTTTCGGAAGGAGCCACTGTCTCTCCCTCCCAACTATCAGCAAGAAGAGTGTTAAATTCCATGACCGGACCTTTATAAGTAAATTTAGGCATGATACACTCCTTTCGAATAAAAGAAAAAGAGGAATACCTTGTTATAGGTACTCCCCTGCCGGAATATAAATCTTATTCTTCTGATGCTTCATCAGATTCAGTTTCGTCGACTTCTACATAATCGGAATCAGCTACCACATCTGAATCGTCCTCTCCGCTTCCAGCTCTTGATCCGATCATAAAGGCGGCTACCAAACCCAGTCCAATCACTGCGCCTTTCGCAATGTTCTTTCCGTGTTTTTGTAATCCTTCCTTCGCTTTCGTTCCAAAAGCTTTCAGTTTAGATTCCTTAACTTCTTCAGTGGCTACTTCTGTCTCTGTATTCTCCTCTGTAGTTACCTCAACTTCTTTAACCTCTTCTGCTTTAATTTCTTTCATCTTAATAATCTCCTTTCAGATTTTTATATTCTTTTCATTAAACAATATGTATTTTTCGCGAGTCTACATAAGCTTGGCGAAATCATATCTTGGAGCAACATGATACTCAAGAGTAATACACGGTCGACCATCATTTGCTACCATCGCTCCGTAGCTTATCTCAAGTAAACCATCATCAATGTTCCAGCCAAGTTCGTCCCCCATGTCCGTATTACTCAGACCTATTTCGTTGTAGAAATCATTTAATGCTGCATACATCTCATATACCATGGTTTCATTGATCTTATTGACCGCAGCACGAATTGTCTGAATATCTGACTCAAAATATCGTCCGGAAATACCGTCATAGCAAAGCTGTTTACCAGTTCCGGTGACAATTACTTCGCTTTTGGATACAGGTTTCTCATCCAGATGTTTCTGAGCGACCTTATCACGAATAACTTTTTCTTTCTCCTCTCCAATCTCCTCTACGACTTTCTCTCGGTATTCATTCAGAGCTGTTTCGGACAATTTATAGGCAGTAGCCAATGCAGCGTTTCTCTTTGCATTTACCGAATGAGAGCCGAGTAAACAGGCGATAGACGCAGCACCGCTGATAGCTGCCGGAATATAACATTTCCAAACAATTTTTACGATTTCAGGTTTGGTTAATTTTTCAGATACGGCCCTTACATGAGCATCCTGATGCTCCTCATTCCATGTAGTTGCCTTTTCGAATTTGGCGTCCTCAATGAGCTGTAATGCTTTCGGGGTAGCTTTAACTGCCAAGATTGTTGTGGTGATTCCACTTGCGATTCCTATTCCAAGTAAAATTTCCGGACTGCGTTTTCCGAACCCACGTTTCACTGTTTTAATAAATTTTGTTACAGATTTGTTCATAGTGTCTCCTTTCAAATGAACATAACTTGTATAAAACAAAAATAAGAAGCCCCTCAGGACTCCTTATCTGTTTTCTCGGTAATATACTGTTCAAGTTTTTTATCGATTTCCTCTTTTGACTGTTTATCTGTAGCCCAACTAGCGGCTAATCCACCGATAGCTACTGCGATCCAACCAGCCATTTTGATTAAATCATATTTGGCTTTCGTGAGTATACCTCCTTTCCGTTAAAGTCCCTGGGATTCTCGCGAGTCAGTAATACTCGTCATAATTAAGGACCGGTTCGAACGGCATTTCGATAATATAAAATACGGAACCATCATCAAGCTTTGCCAGAATATGGTTGAATTCAATCCAGAACATTCCTTCGTTCATTGGAGCCCATCCGGCTTCAGCACCCCAATCAGTAGGTTCCAGACCAAGAAATTCATACAGTTCATTTACCACCGCTTCTCCTCTGAGAATATAATTTCGGTTTAGGTGATACTCTGCCATGAGTACCTGCTCAAGACTTGCTGTAAAGAATCTCTTTGAATATTCATCGTACCAAAGTACCGACTTAGATGAATTCTCCTCCAACGATAAATCGCAAGAACCTTCTAAATATGAAGCGTTGATATATACGGTTTGGGATTTTTCCACAGCCAGAGCTTCTATGACTTTTTTATCAGCCTCATCGCCGTATATTTCCTTGAGTTTTCGGCGATAATCTTTGAAACTCTGATCCAATAAGGCATACGCACTGGCCATGGATGACTGAGCTCTTCGATTCAACATCTGTGCTCCGAATATGCACATAACAGTGGCCGAGCCCAGTAAAATCACCGGAATATAAGGGGTAGTAGCCACTTTAACTTTTTCAAGTGCAGTTAGATCCTCGCCCTTTTGCGCTTCAGCTTCCTGAATAAGCAGCAATGCCTTTGGCGTAGCCCTTGCCGTCGCAAATGCTGTAGACGCTGTTCCTATTGTGGCAAGCAATGTCAGAATTTTCGGCGAGTTTCTTCTGAGTGTCATTTTTACGTTCATACGTTTTCTCCTTTCGCGTGAATGAAAACAAATAGTAAAAGAAATAGAACGGGATTCGAACCCGCGGCCCCCGGAATATTCGGTACTCTACCAGCTGAGCTATCTATTTCTCTCATTAAAGGAAATGATTTTTACGCGAAAACAAAAGAAAGAGGCCATTGCTGGCCCCTTGATCATGCCGAATCATTTACCTCTGTTTAATAACAGATAGATAAATATACCTCCGACAATCGCAATGAGTATATCAGTCATTTTCCTCTTCCTCCTTAAAATAATTTTCTCATTATAGGAGTTGTAAGACACGCGAAAAAGAAAGAGTCCTGGTTAGGGCTCTTCCGATGGGAATGCGTATTGTATGTCTACTTCCATATCAGGTAATACAACGTCAATTGTGCCGTCCAAATTTTCATGAATCTCGTATTCGAACCTTTCGCAATTTTCACCTTTTACCCAACCTGCGACCAACGATTCTCTTGTTATCTGGATACCTAATGCTTCATATACATCTCGAAGTAGTAAATATCCATATAACTGAAAATTATCGTTTAACCGACATTCGTAAGCTCCGAGCGTCAATCCGTTCAAAAGTTTATTTTTCTCCCAACGACACGATTTTTCGTCAAACAATATAGTTTTTTTCATAAATATCACTCCTTTCACAATACACAATGTAATTCATGCGAAAAAAGCAAGAGCCGTTGCCGACTCCGCTTTGTGATTACTGTCTTTTCCTAATGAAATGCCTGATAATTAATGCTATAATTACAGCACATACGATTACATCGCCAAACACAACAATTCCGGCAGCACCTAAAACCGCTACACAAAGAACCGCCAATATTGCTAATACTACCAATGTAATTAATAAGATTGTAAATAATATCATAACATGATTCCTCCTTTTGAAATTAGTAATCTTTTCATTAGAGGAACTGTTTTCAACGCGAAAAAAAGAAAGAGCCCTTGTTAGGACTCAATCTCTTCTTTTACAAAAGTATTAAACTCTTTAATTCGTTTCTCGGTTTTCTTTTTGTCTTTCCACAGTTTGATAACTTCGAACCCGCCTACAATTACCACTCCAAATATTGCCCCAACACTAACTCCAATCAGAGCATCTTTTACTCCCATGTCGTAGCATGTAGTTGCAAATTCATTGAGTATTTTCATTGTTTCTTTGTCAGTTAACTCTTTAATTTCTTCAGACATAATGATCCTCCTTCAAATTTAAATGTTTTATTCTTTCATAATAGCAATTGTAATTCACGCTAAATATTCCTTCGATCAAAACAGGTTTCCCACCGTTCTCTCTTTAAAGGCTTCATCTTCAAAGCCCACATAATCTGCCTAATACTGGCGGTAGGATATAATCCATCTTTACACTCTCTGGCCCGTTCATCGAAGAACTTTTTGAAACCTTCATGTAAATATAAAACGTCAACCAGCCATGGATCGATTTCGGTCCAATAGGTTGACTTTATTTCCGGAATATAACGCTGCTGAATAACAGCCAGACCCTTTTCTCCAATTTTATATAAAGTACAGTGACTGTATACCGGATGATCACAAATATAAGTCTGTCCATACATGGAGGTGTAATGGTCTGGCTTGTCGTAATGGTATCTCATTTGTTTATTGAGGACCTTCCTCTCCAAACATATCCCGTATCATCATAAAGTTTCTTCGGAGAAATATAATAATTAATCCGACCAAATTTACTATTCATTTGCTCAATGGAAGTAATTACTCTTCCGTTTCTGGTAGCTCTACCGATGGGTAGATACCCCGTTATAAGACCTGCCCTGACCCAACATGCGTCTTTACCGTATACTTCAGCAACTATTCTGACTGGTACTCCGCCTTTACCAAATTCGATATTTGCCATATGTATTCTCCTTTCGCGTAAAAAGAAAGAGTCTTAACTATTTTAGTCAAGACCCTTCTCTCGAAAATTTAACATTTTACAATATCAATCATAAATGGGTAACTTTTCGTTATTGCTCTCTTAATTCTGTTGAGCTGTTCGTCATTTGCCGTAATGCAGACTCTCATTGGAGCTCCTTCGCTGATTCGAAACGTCTGATCTATAACATCCGCTCCGGACCCTTCGAGGATTCCAATAATACGTCCCATCACATATGGCGATTTCTCAAGCCCATATTTTCGATCTTTCATAACAATAATTTCATAAGTCTTCATAGATGATTCCTCCTTTACGTTTTCTCACAATAGGGATTGTAAAAATGGCGAAACTAAAAAAAAAGAAGAGCCAATTAAAGCTCTTCCTCTTCTGTCTTTTCGTCATACCGTAATTCAGGGACAACGGAATTGATTATTACTAATGCAAATGTTGATAATCCTGCCATATAGCCCCATACACTAAGCGGATCGCGTAAATATATAATTAATCCAATTATAACTAATGCGATAACCACCTCAATGGCTACTAATATTTTTGTAATCTCAACTTTGTTCATCATAATATATTTCCTCCTTTTAATTAAGTTATTCTTTTCGTTAGAGGAAATGTATTTTTCGCGAATAAAAAGAGCTCATACCATTTCGATATAAGCTCTTTGTATATTCATTTCTTTTGTTTATCGCCATTATCAGACATCGTAAGCATTGATTGAAGCACAATTCCCATCACAGCTATCACACACGTATAACCTACAACACTGGCTCTACCTTCTGCGCCGTTATCTATCACAAACGCAATTGTACCAACAATCCCTAAAACAAATAGCGCAATTACTTTATACTTGATAATATTTCTTCGATATTGGCGTTCTTCTTTTTCTATTTCCAATTCTTTTAAACGAATTAATTTATCAACTTCGGCCTCCTTAATTCTAGCTTCATCCACTTTATGATATGTATGGGTGGTATTTCCGTCATCAAGTATAATCTTAGCTCCGCAGTATTGACAAAAACATTGTTTGTGACCTTCTTCAATACTAATGTCAGCACCGCATTCCGGACATTTTAAAGAGATGATTTTTACCATTTTTCATCAACTCCCGGATACAGTCAGTAATCGCTGGCTTACTCTATTTTGAACATCCAGATAATATTTAAGTTCTTCAGTATTTAAATCAGAATTCCCCATGTCGTCCATTTTCTGTGTGAAATCAGCATATTTTTTCATATATTCGGTATAGTCATTTAACATGGATGCGACATCATCTGAATTCTCATATTTCTCCATAAAATCACAATACTCATTCATGAAGCTTTCATAGCTGTCCAAAAAGTCCTTTACCTCTGGACGAATTCCTGTCGAATCAGCAGTTGTCGTATCGTCTGCTGGAGCTTCTGTTTCTGCGGGTGCTTCTGTTTCAGTAGGCTGTGGTTCGGGAGTCGCGGTCGGATCAGCTACTGGAGTTTCTTCTTTAACAGTATTTGTTGAGCTTGCACCACAACCGGATATAGCTCCTACGCCAACCATAGCGCATAACATAGTCAACATTATTTTCTTTTTCATTATGAATAGCCTCCATTCTTTTCAAGTCTATATGAATATTATACTACTCCTACATAATTGTGTAAATAAAATAAAACAAAGACACCAAGTTTCCTCAGCGTCCCTGTTTGTCCGTATTTTTACTTCTTCGGAAGAAGTTTGTTAATGAAACCACGTCCCATTATAGTAGTGATTGTTCCGGTTTCCTCGAACTTAAATGATTTCAGAGTCCCCCAGATAATTACTGCAGTGGATACAACAGTTTCGCCAATGCTTATAGCATACTTGATTTTCCGATCTGTAGCTTCTGCTTTCATCTGCTGAACTTTAAGATCTGTATCGATTTCTCGTGCATCTCTTTTAAGTTCGTATTCAGTGTTAAGCTTGCTGATCTCAATCTGTCTGTCCATAAGCTTAGTGATTCCTTCGACTGCTACTTTGTAGTCATCTGAACCAAGCTCCGTTCCACTCAAAGCTTCGAGTTCTTCCTCCAATTCGCTCTTTAACAATTTTTCGATAGTTTCCATTTTGAATTCCTCCTTTAAAAAATAAGTTAATACGTTTCCGTAATAGGAACTGTTATTTGTGCGAATTATGCAGAATAATCATGTCTTTGTTTACGAGGTTTACGTCCTTCGGCAAAGAGACCCTTACTGAGTAGAAACCCTCATCAATAGAGATTTCATCATCCGAATATGGCATAACTGTAAAATATCCATGTCCAGATGTTTCCTGGTAAAACAAACGAGTAATGGCGATTCCTGTAAACATTCCTCCGAGAAAAATTAAACATGACATGTAACATCCTCCTTTGAATTGTTTTTATGAAAATCCCTTCCCGGGAATTTTTCACATTACAAATATAACTTTGTTTCCAGTAACCTGCGTACGGATTCTAACCTAGAATAGCGCTTTGTCTAATCTAGGTTAAAAATAAAAGAAAGAGCCCTTAATAGAACTCTTCCTCGTATTCCTCAGATTTTGCTTTGGCATATAAGCCAATGGAAATACAGTCAACCACAAACATTGCGGTTCCAGCCAGTGGCATTGTGTGTAACAATATTATTGTAAATATCATCATCAATATCACCACTTCTACTTTCACCAGCATCTTTGTGATTTCTTTTCTCTCTTTAATTGACATAATAAAACCTCCTTCAAAATATGTTTTCTTCTCATAAAAGGGGCTGATTTCTACGCGAAAAATAAAAGACAGAGGCTATGCCCCTATCTTCTCTGCTTTCTCAGTTTCTCTTTTCAAATCCCTTACTTCTTTCTTGAGTTTTTCAATTTCATAATTTAACTCTTCCGCATAACCAATAAGTTCCTTCATCAGTTCTATAGCTTTCAAATCTCTGTCGGATATCAATCCGTCTTCGTTCTTAGCCGATCTGATAGCAGTTAACATAAAATAGTTCATACGTCCTTCAAATTTCATTCTGTCCATTCTATCTCTCCTTTGGAAATAAGTTATTCTTTTTCATTAAAGCAGCTGTAAATTCCACGAATTATGGAGTATAATATCTAAACTAATATATGGGAGGTTTTATATGAACGGATATTTCACAGAAAACGAAGACGAAATCATTCAGCTTATCCTTAGAGGCGAAGCGGTTTGCGAGTGCGGTGCACTGATGAATTTAGATGACGACCAATTCGTATGTCCCAACTGCGGTAAAGTTTACGACATTGGAGAATATGAAGATAACGGTCCATATGTCGATCTTGTAGATGGATGCATACTTGTTGATTCTGAACCCGACATTCCGTCAGGATGTATAGCCTGTGGAGGCCCATATCCCAGTTGCATGTCCGCATGTTCCAGATTTGATGATTGAAGCTATTCTAGGTTTATGGTATACTATTATTCCAACCAAATCATGAAAGGAGCTTCAATATGACTAAAGCAGAAATCAACACATTTATTGAAACCATGGAAGAATTCGGTGATATCTGGACCGCAGACCAGGTAGAAGAAGTCTATGGAAGTAGCACCCTTAAAGAAGCTATTGCCGATCGCAAATCATCCCACGAAAAAATGGCAGACCTGATTGGTAAGGTTATTAATCGTTAAAAGAAAAATAAGAGGATAGCTGTCCGCTAACAGCCGTCCCCTTACTTTCTTTAGCTGAAAAGATGTTACTCTTCTTTGAGTGCATTTATCAGCAACATGTCAAAGAATGCTCTGTCCTTGGATATAAGAATGAGCTGTCGCTTCTCGTCTTCGCTCAGATCCATCTCTTTAATTGCCTGGATGGTCTGTTCATCGAGTTTGAAGCTAATCTCCTTCAATTTGTCCTTGGACACCTCTTTGACTGCATCTAATAAAAGTTCGTAATTCATAAGTAATTCTCCTTTCTTTTTCTTTGTCATAAAATGAGTTGATTTTCACGCGAATTCAATCCCTCATCTTATTTAAAATCCAGAAGAATCTCCTATAGCTTTCATAATACACATCTTTACAACATGGTATATCCATTTTGACTTTTAACACGTCGTAGGATAAACCCTCCGTCACTCCTTTCAGTATGTATTCAGCCAGATCGCCATTCGCTTCATTTGTTGCTTTCTCAACCATTTTCATCCGTTCTGAATAATATGATTTCATAATACCTACTCGCTCTGTAGGATTTGAAATATGTTTCATTTTACCGAATACAGCAAGATCGGCGGGTCTTCCAAGTAATCCGGTCATAGCTTCGTAAGTTTTCTTCCATATAGGATACTGCAGGCAGAAATGTTTGAGTTCATAATACCGATGTCGTTCTATCCAATATGGATTCTTCTCCGACAATTCAGGTCTGATCGTGGTTCCCATGCTTACTTCGTCCTTTCCAAATATAGCCTGTTTCTTCATAAAGTTTCTTCGGGGAAATATAATAATTAATGCGACCAAATTTACTATTCATCTGGTCTATAGAAGTTATTACTTTCCCATTCCTGGTAGCGGTACCTATGCTTAGATAACCGGTAATGATACCCGCACGAACCCAGCAGGCATCTTTACCATATACCCGTGCCGCTACTGCTACTGGTACTGATCCAGGTCCAAATACTACTTCATCCAATGTTTTCCCTCCTTTCACGATTATTGTAGGCTAACGGCATCTATTTGTTAAAACAAAGTCAGTGGAAAAATAAAAGAGCATGTATGTCTTCAGACTTTTAATCTTATGATGCAAAACACATAAAAATGTTTTTACTACCGCCGTCTTTTCGCCACCGGTGCATCGTCATTTCGCTTGGGTAGTCTTCGAATCCCAGCGTTTCAGGAGTAATCGTTCCTTCTATCACGCCTTGTATGATTTCTTTTTCGTAATGTTTGAAAGGTATTAATGTGTCCGGTATGACTCGGTGTATTTCACCGCATTGAGAGCATCTGTACCTATACACATAGATTTTCTTCGCTTCACCGTACTTACCCTTCACTATTCTTTTAGCTTTATCATAATAGTGTGTCTGTCCTCCGCAATGCGGGCAGATAGGCCCATTATCGTATGTCATATAAACCTCCAAAATATATAATGTAGGAATTGACTATTCCTACACCGTATGATATATAATATAAAGTGAAAATACAATGGAAAGGATTGGTAATGATATGTTGATTAAATGTCCAGAATGTGATTTACAGGTTAGCGATCGTGCTTTTGCGTGTCCCCATTGCGGTTATCCATTAAAAGAGCAACCCAAACCAGTAAGAAAATCATCAAGGAAAAGACGTCGGCTTCCAAATGGATTCGGTCAAATCAGCGAGCTTAAAGGTCGTAATCTCCGGAAACCATTCCGAGCTATGGTAACTGTGGGTAAAACCCCGAAGGGTAAACCGATATGCAAGCTTCTCAAACCAGAAGCCTTCTTTGAGACTTATAATGATGCTTATGCAGCACTTGTGGAATATAATCGGAATCCATATGATTTGGACGACTCAATGACCATGAGTGAATTATATGAAAAATGGAAAGAGGATTATGTGAACTCTGGTAAAAAGCTGGAATCCTTACGAGCACAATCTTACGCTTGGAGATATTGTGGTCCGCTTTATGGCATGATGGTTAAAGAAGTTAGACCTAGGCACATACAAGGCTGTGTAGAAAATGCTTCCGCCATTATAGACGGAATGGAACGCGAAGCTTCAGCTAATACCAAAAATAAAGTTAAATCAGTCCTGAATCTCATGTTCGATTATGCCGTACAACATGAACTCACCGACAAAAATTATTCGCGAATGGTTAAATTACCGATAAGCCTTCAACGTGAATTACGTGAAAAAGAAGAACATCACACCCCATACACAGAAGAAGAAATGATGAAAATATGGAATAGCATAGGAATAGTAGATTATGTAGACATATTACTGATTCAATGTTATTCCGGTTGGAGACCTGGCGAAATTGGCCTCATAAAAATAAAGGATGTTAATTTAGATGATTGGTCATACACCGGAGGTATAAAAACAGAAGCTGGGCGAAATAGAACCGTTCCGATTCATAGCCGTATACGTGAGCTTGTGCGGGAGCGATATAACGAAGCTATAAAAGTCAATCGTGAGTATCTTTTCAATTATAGAGATAAAGAAGGAAGATATTCACAAATTACATACAGACGCTATCAGAGTATCGTAAACAATATAAAAAAAGCATTGAATCTTGACCCCGACCACAAGCCTCATGACGGACGCGCACACTTTGTCACAATGGCTAAAGAGGCAGGAGTTGACGAATACGCTATTAAATATATGGTAGGACATAGTATATCTGATATAACCGAACGTGTTTATACCACTCGCAGTTTCGATTGGTTACGATCTGAAATTGAAAAAATAAAATAGAAAGTATGTGATACGAAATATTCATTCATACATTTTAAAAAATATAGGAATGTTTATTCATACATTTTTTATTATCTTTTCTATAGTGTAGGAATAAAAATATACGAATAATGTACGAACGGTTCAAAATTATTCGATTCCTACCACATCTATAAATTCTAATACACCTTTTAAATACTAGATTTTCTCTCCCACTTGATTTTTCAACACAATGACTGCGGGTGTGATTCCGGATGTGGCAATAACTGCGGATGTAATAACAACGGCTGCGGATGCGGCAATAACTGTGGCTGTGGCGGATGGGGAACTTCCCTGTTTGGCGGCGGAAACAGCTGCTCCTGCATTCTCTGGATCATCTGCCTTCTGTGCTGCTGCGGCAATAACGGATGCGGTAATAACAATGGCAGTTGCAATGACAGCTGCTGGATCATCATCCTTCTTCTGCTCTGCTGCGGAAATAATGGATGTGGCTGCAACAACTGCTGTTAAAAAGATTCGCAGAAAGGGCAGAGGTTACTTCCTCTGCCCTTTCTGCCGGTGTTTTTTTGCGGCTTCCTGTTTCTTCTTTTTTTCTTCCAGACACTTCAGATCTATCTCATAAAAAGCATTCCCATCAATCACAAGCCTTTGCTTTTTTTCTGATTCCATAGTTTTCTCCCAAAAATAAATTCTTCCATTTATAATATGAAACTTTTTGTATTTCTGTCATATTCTTTCACGAAGAAACATAGATTTCATGAAAAAGGACTTTTTTATGGAACAGGATTTTGTTGCCAGAACTGCACTTGATGAGATGGTAGAAAGTGACCGGAATCAAATGCTGAAAGCCATGATTCCATATTTACCTGCCTCTGGCCAGCAGTTTCTGTCTATGTATGCAAAAACTCAGGAATTGATCAATACCATGACCCTCTTCAAAAATCGCAAAAATTATCCGGATATGCAGGCAGCCAGTCTTTCCATGTCTGATCCGATGGAAATACTTCAGGATATCCGAAGATGCTGCGGTGGTGAAAAACGCAGACAGATCGACCAGATTACAAATCTTATAGCTGTCATGCAAATGATAAAAATTATGAATGAGGAACCGTCAGGAGGTGAAAATCCATGAGTGATGACTGGAAAAACAATCCAAAGCTTTCCCAAATGGATCCGCAGAAACTTTCCATGCTTCAGAATCTGGCTGATCAGGGACTTGGGAAAAATCCTTCTGAACTGATGCCGTTTATTATGGGCGCAGCTTCTCAGGGAAAAAATGCGGGATTAAATTTTAGCTCTGATGAAATCTCTGCGATTATTGAAGTGCTTAAGATAGGAAAAAGTCCCACGGAAATCGCCCGGCTTGACCGTATTGTAAATCTGATGAAAATGATACGCCATTAACAACCCTGTGATCCCGGAACAGCGCCTTTTCTGTTCCGGGAATTTTCTGTCTTATATTCCTTTTCCCATCTGTCTGAATATAATCTGCAAAAATCCGACATATCTATAGATTCTATCGCATAATTCATAGAACATATTCTCTATTTTTGTGATATTTTTTTATCATTTTCACTTCCTTCTTATATCAGTATATGGTATACTTGTCCATGAAATGAATGATATGCAAAATAGGATTTTATGCGTCAAGTGTTTGGCGAATGGGGAGTTGTCGCCAGAACGAAAAGTACGTCTTACGGTATGAAATCCGCACCCGTTGCAGCAATATAAGAGAATATCTCATATTGTGTAGGGCTTTTTCGACATACGTTCTATTACAATTGGAGATATCTTTTTTTATGCGCAAAAATAAAAGAGACGGTCTCCGAAAAACGTGATTTTTTTAACAAATGGAGGTTGTTATTTATGGTAGACAAAGCAAAAGTTGAAGAGGCGATCAAGCTTCTTCTCGAAGGAATCGGCGAAGACGTAGACAGAGAGGGACTGCAGGGAACTCCGGAACGTATTGCCCGCATGTGCGAGGAAATTTATGGCGGACTTGACAACGAGGCGGACGAATATCTTCAGAAACAGTTCCATGTAGAAAACAACGAAATGGTCCTGGAAAAAGATATTACCTTTTATTCCATGTGCGAACATCATCTTATGCCGTTTTACGGAAAAGCTCATATCGCATATATCCCAAATGGCAAGGTTACCGGCTTAAGCAAGCTGGCCCGTACCGTTGATGTGTACGCGAGAAGACCTCAGATCCAGGAACGTCTGACTGTGCAGATCGCAGATGCCCTGGAACGTGTTCTCGCTCCAAAAGGAATCATGGTAATGCTGGAGGCGGAGCATACCTGCATGACCATGCGTGGGATCAAAAAGCCGGGAAGCAAAACGGTTACGACTGTCACCAGAGGTGAATTCAAAGAAAATATGGAGCTCCAGAAACAGTTCCTTGCTATGGTTAAGGACTGATGGACAGAGTAAATCAGATCTGGAATCATCCGATCTATCAGAATGAGCTTAATAAGCTTCAGCTTCTGGAGACTGACCGTGAATTCTGCAAACATACACCGGAGCATTTTCTGGATGTGGCACGCCTTGCCTATATCCGGGCACTTGAGGAAAATGCTCCGGTTTCAAAGGAAATGATCTACTGTACTGCCCTTCTTCATGATATCGGACGGGCCAGACAGTATGAAGATGGCACTCCTCATGATGAGGCCGGTGCTGCTATCGCCGGGCAGATCTTAAACGAGCTTGGATTTTCTATGGAAGAAATTGAAGCGATCGTTTCGGCAATACGTGGTCACAGAGCTCAGACGGATCAGACAGTTCTTGGAAAACTGCTCTATACTGCGGACAAAAGATCCAGAAACTGTTTTTCCTGTAAAGCAGAGCCGGAATGTTACTGGTCTCCTGCCAAAAAAAATATGACGATCCAATATTAGGAGGTTTTTTCATGAAAATCGGAAATCGTGAGTTTGATGTAAAAAACAAAACATACATTATGGGTATCTTAAATGTCACACCGGATTCTTTCTCAGATGGCGGAAAATGGAATGATATGGATCATGCCCTGAAACATACGGAAGCTATGATCGCCGAGGGTGCTGATATCCTGGATATTGGCGGAGAGTCAACCCGTCCGGGACATACACCAGTTGGTGCACAGGAAGAGATTGAACGAGTACTCCCTGTTATTGAGGCAGTAAAAAGCCGTTTCGATATCCCGATTTCTGTAGATACATACAAGGGATGTGTTGCAGAAGAATCCCTGAAACATGGAGCAGATCTTATCAATGATATCTGGGGACTGAAATACGACCCGGAAATGGCTCCTGTCATTGCCAGATATAATGCTCCCTGCTGTTTGATGCATAACAAAGATAACACAGAGTATAACAACTTTATTGTAGACATGCTGGCTGAAACCCAGGAATGTGTCAATATCGCCAAACGTGCCGGTATTGCCGATGACAAGATCATTCTTGACCCGGGTGTCGGATTTGGTAAAACATATGAGATGAACCTGATGACCATGGATAATCTGGAGCTTTTCCGGAAGCTGGGATATCCGGTACTTCTTGGTACCTCCAGAAAATCCATGATCGGACTTGCACTTGATCTTCCTGTAGATCAGCGTGTAGAGGGAACCCTTGCCACATCGGTGATCGGTGTTATGAAGGGCTGTGCATTTGTCCGTGTTCATGACATCAAAGAAAATAAACGCGTCATCCAGATGACAGAAGCTATTCTGGGACGCTAGGAGGAACTGATGGATAAAATCGAAATCAGAGATCTTGAGATTTTTGCAAACCATGGTGTATTTCCGGAAGAAACAGCTCTCGGACAGAAATTTGTTGTTTCTGCTGTTATGTATACAGAGACACGTCCGGCAGGGCTGGCAGATGATCTTTCTGCTTCCATCAATTATGGGGAAGTCAGTCATATGATCACCGATTTTCTTCAGAAAAACACTTACAAACTTCTGGAGGCTGCTGTGGAGAATCTGGCAGAGCTGCTGCTGCTTTCTCTTCCGCTTCTTAAAAAGATCACCCTTCGTATTGAAAAACCCTGGGCTCCGGTAGGCCTTCCACTGAAAACCGTTGCTGTGGAAATTACCCGAGGCTGGCATACAGCTTATGTTGCTTTTGGTTCCAATATGGGGGATAAGAAGAAATACCTGGACAATGCGATCCAGGGGCTTCGGGATATGAAAGAGATCGTTGTTGAGAAAGTTTCGGAGTATCTTGTGACAGAGCCTTATGGCGGTGTGGAGCAGGATGAATTTCTCAATGGAGCTTTAAGAGTCCGGACTTTGCTTTGTCCGGAGGAGCTTCTTGACAGGCTGCATGTGCTGGAGCAGGCTGCGGATCGGAAGCGGATCATACATTGGGGGCCACGGACACTGGATCTGGATATCTTGTTTTATGATAATGAGATCATTGATACGGAGGTATTGCATGTGCCTCATATTGATATGGAGAATCGGGATTTTGTGTTGAAGCCTATGGTGGAGATTGCACCGTATTTGCGGCATCCGGTGTTGAATTTAACAATGGAGCAGTTGTTAAAAAAGCTGCTTGAAAATGCATAATAATCTAATTTTATTGCAATTTGGAAGTTGTGAAAAGCGTGGGGAAGGGAAGCATTCGTAGTTGCGAAGGCCATTTCCCTTCCCCACACCCCTTCCCTCCGGCCACGCTTAGAACATTTTGGCTGTGTGACTTTATTTAATTATAAATAAAAAAAGATGACAAGCCCGATACAGATGTCTTGGCTACAATCTGTATCGGGCTTGTTTTGTTTGAGTGTAAGTTATTGAATAAAATCCTTAATTCTTTATTTCTGGTTTACCAGACCGAATTCGTCGGTGATCTCTTTGGATGGGGCTTTGGTGAGGAAACTGACGATGATGTTTGCTGCGATGGCCACCAGGAAGGCGGGAAGGAGTTCATAGATTCCCCAGGCGCCGCCGAGTTTGCTGATTCCGTATTTCCAGATGAATACCATGGATCCGCCGCAGATCATTCCTGCCAGGGCTCCCTGCCAGTTGGAGCGTCTCCAGAATAATGCCAGGAGGACTACAGGGCCGAATACGGCTCCGAAACCTGCCCAGGCGAAGGATACGATGGTGAAGACGGAACTGTTCGGGTCACGGGCGATGAACATAGCTACTACTGCGATCAGAAGAAGTGTGATCTTATCCGCTACCATGCTTTCTTTTTTGGTTTCTTTATCCTTCAGGATGCTTCCGAGAAGGTCGGAAGAAACTGCTGAAGATGCTGCCAGAAGCTGGGAATCTGCAGTTGACATGGTAGATGCCAGAATTCCTGCGAGGATAAGTCCTGCAAGGATCGCTGCGATCACACCGTGCTGGCTGAGAAGATTTGCAATCTGAACGATGATGGTCTCAGATGCGGAACCTTCCAGAAGATCAAACTCTCCTGCTGCTGTCATTCCAAGTCCTACCACACCGATCAGTACTGCTACTGCCAGTGAGATCACTACCCATGTAGTTGCCACTCTTCTGGAAAGTGTAAGTTTCTCTTCATCTTCAATCGCCATGAAACGAAGAAGAATATGTGGCATTCCGAAATATCCAAGTCCCCATGCAAGCATGGAAATAATGTTAAGCAGTGGATATGCCTGTTCTGTTCCGGTTGTGGGATCATATGTAGTAAACATAGTCAGATATCCCGGCAGGGATCTTGCATGGTCTGCAACTGCCTCAATACCACCGGCAGTGCTGATCCCGAATACGAATACGATCACAAGTGCGATGGACATGATGATACTCTGGATAAAGTCTGTAGTAGATGCTGCCAGGAATCCTCCCAGTGTAGTATAGCCAACGATAACCAATGCACTGATAATCATAGCCGGCAGATATTTTACGCCAAAGAGACTTGCAAAAAGTTTACCACAGGCTGCAAATCCGGAAGCTGTATACGGAATAAAAAAGATTACGATAAAAATCGCTCCGATGGACTGCAGGATCTTCTTCTCATCTCTGTAACGGTTACTGAAAAAGGATGGCAGTGTAATGGAGTTTCCTGCCACATGTGTGTAGCGGCGGATTCTTTTTGCCACGATCCTCCAGTTTACGTATGTTCCGATGGCAAGGCCAATGGCTGTCCAGCCTGCGTCTGCAATACCGGTAAGATAAGCAAGTCCCGGTAATCCCATCAGAAGCCAGCTGCTCATGTCAGAAGCCTCTGCACTCATGGCTGTTACCAGAGGTCCAAGTTTTCTTCCTCCCAGATAGAAATCAGAACTGTCATTGTTGTTCTTGGAACACAGATAACCCACAAAGATCATTGCACCCAGGTAGACGATAATGGCTGCCATTATACAAATATGTGCTGTTGTCAAGAATAGTTCTCTCCCTTCATTTATCTATGTATGTTTTCACATATTTATAGATTTTATTATATTAACTTAAGAAAGTAAAGAGGATTTTCCATTTTTTTCAATAAAAATGTCTTTTATACGAAGAAAAAGGGCTGAACCCATAAGACAGCCCAGCTCTTTTCCAAAATTTCTGTTTAGTTTTCCTCAATACGCTTCTGCACATCTTCCACTGTGTACGCTTCTGTCAGTGCTTTCAGATCATCCGGTGTGGTATCTGTACTGTAAGCTTTGATAACTTTCATCAGATCCGCACAGCTGTATGCATTTTCGTAAATATCCTGTGTATATCCGTAAAGCTTATTGAAGGTATCTTTATCGGATGCGCTCCAGAATCCCTGATACAGACGAACAGTATTGCTATCTGCATCATCGGTGTTTGTCTCCGGATGACCGGACATTGCATTGTACAGGATCGCAAATGCAGGACCGCCCATGGATGCATATTTTCCTGCAATGTAATCAATCTTCGGATTACCAAAAGAATCGTTATCATTGATCTCATCATGATTTTCCATGGAGAAGCAGTCAACAGCTCCGACCTTGATATTGGAGCCCTGCTCCTCTTCTTTTGCTGTAACAGTCTTCATGATCTCATCTACATTGAAGGTACAGAGAACTGCATCATAATTTCCATCTACGAAAGCATGTTTCAGGTTATTGATTCCTTTCGGATCTGTCATATATCCAGGGCAGATGGTAATGCTGACATCATCCTTTCCTGCATCTACAACCGTTGTTTTCTCAGATGACGCAAGTTTTTCAACATCCTCCGAATAAGTCAGTCCTTCTTTTTCAGCCAGTCCTTCCAGAACACCAATGGTTCTCTGAAGGTGCATGTAGTTTCCTGCGGAAGAACCACCGGTCAGCACAATATAACTGCTGGTATCTGCATCTGCAAAATAATCTGCCATATTGTAGCCGGCTTCATAATCTGCCTTTGCATCCGGTCCTACACTTCCAAGAAAATACGGGCTGGTTTTTACCTTGTCATAATCTTCATCGCTGATACTTCCGGAACCAAGAACATAATACATTTCTTCTTCATCACAGGCTTCTACAATCTTCTGAATATCCTGTCCATAAAAAGAAATGATTCCGCTTACGCCCTGCAGCTTCATTGCGCGGATAAAATTGATCTCGTCCTCTGCAGAATTAATGCTGCCTGAAAAATAGAACTTTACCGGAAATCCCTGCTGGATATATTCTCTGTAATAGTTCATAAACATGTTCATTTCCGGACTGTTCTGATTATATACTACAACACCTATTGTATATTGAACATCTCCGTCTTCCACAGCAGCGGAAACTTTTTTCCCGCCAACTGCAAAAACGGCAAGCAACAACAGCAGAATGCCCAGTACTTTAAAGTTTTTTAATGTCATACTGTTTTTTGCCTTTCTTTATTTCTCAGTTACATAATGGCAGGCTACTTCATGTCCGGACTCTACCTCTGTAAGCACCGGACGGATCGTCTTACATTTCTCCATGCAGTGCTCACAGCGATTCTGGAACGGGCAGCCATGAGGAACATCCAGAGGGCTTGGAGCCTCACTTTCAATACTCTCGATCTTTTTGTTCTGATCCATATGAATGGAAAACTGAGCGCCAAGAAGAGCCTGTGTATATGGATGAAGAGATTTTTCTGCAACATCCTCTCCTGGAATTACCTCCACGATATTTCCAAGATACATTACCGCGATCTGATGAGCAAAAGAACGGATCAGCGCCAGGTCATGGCAGATAAAGAGCATGCTGATGTTTTTCTCCTTCTGGAGACGTACCAGCAGCTGGATCACGGACTCCTGTACAGAAACGTCAAGTGCAGAAGTCGCCTCATCACACACCAGGATCTCCGGTTCCAGGGAAAGTGCACGTGCAATACTGATACGCTGTCTCTGACCACCACTCATGTTATGAGGATAGCGGTCTACAAAATCTCCGGGAAGTTCTACCATTTTCAGAAGTTCTCTGGCTTTGGCTTCTTTTTCGCTTCTTTTCAGTTTCCCGTAATTGATCAGCGGCTCTGTAAGAATATCCACGATCTTCATTTTCGGGTCAAAAGATGCCAGTGGATCCTGGAATACCATCTGCATATTCTGACGGTTCAGCCAGGTTTCTTTCTTGGAAAGATTGGAGAGATTTTTTCCATGATAAAGGATCTCGCCACTGGTCGGCTTGTCAAGAGAGATGACCATACGGACAAAGGTGGATTTACCACAGCCACTCTCTCCTACGATTCCCAGAGTCTTTCCTTTATAAACATTCAAGTTCACATCATTGCAGGCTGTCAATGTTCTGCCACCGGAAGCCGGGAACTGTTTTACGATATGTTTTGCACTGAGCACGATATCGGATTCCTTAAACATAACGCTGTCCCTCCATTTCCGGCACTGCAGCCAGCAGTTTCTTTGTATAGTCACTGGTCGGATGATTCATGACTTCATCACGTGTTCCCTGATCCACAACTTTTCCGTGCTGCATAACAACCAGCTGATCGGCCATATAAGCCGCTACACCAATGTTATGGGTAACGATGATGATGCCGGTTCCGAAATCATCACGGAGCTCCATCATCTGGCGTACGATCTGTGCCTGCGTGGTTACATCCAGGGCACTGGTCGGCTCATCTGCAAGAAGCAGTTCCGGGTTAAAAGTCATAGCCATGGCAATACCAACTCGCTGGCGCATACCACCGGAAAGCTGGTGAGGATAACTTTTCATGATATTTTCCGCGTCTGGAAGACGCATTTTCTGAAGCATGGAGCAGCCTTTTTTCCATGCTTCTGCTTTGGATACGTCAGTATGTGTACAAATATACTCCACATACTGGCTTCCGATCTTGCGGATCGGATTCAGGGTTCCACCACAATCCTGAAAAATCATGGAAATGCGGGTACCTCTTAAATTTCTCCATTCATCCTTGGTATTGGAAAGCAGGGAATGTCCGTTGAACTGAATATCACCGGCGCTGACCCGGCCACCTCCGGCGAGTGCACCGAGGACAGCACGGATCACGGTTGTTTTTCCACTTCCACTCTCGCCTACCACACTGATGATCTCCCCCTTCTTCATGGAAAGGTTGAAATGTTCAATGGTAGGTGCCTGTTTTCCGTACTGAACGGAAAGATCCTTGATTTCAAGCATAAGTAAACGCTCCTTTACTCGGCAAGAGTGATATCCTTTGTCAGCCAGTAGTAATCCATCGGATACATCTTAACTCCTGTTACCTTCTTGTTGGAGAAAAGATAGGTTGTTTCGTAACCAAAGAATACAGTTGCAGCATCATCCATAATATCCTGCTGAATATCAATGATGAGATCTTTTCTCTTGTCCTCATCAAATGTCTGAGCAAGCTCATCAAGAAGCTTATCAACATCCGGGTTATTATATCCTGCTGTATTGTTTGCAGAGGAGCTGTACCAGTTCTCTCTTAAGTAGTTCTCAGGATCTCCTGTGTTTGCCACCAGCACGTTCCAGATCAGAAGATCATACTGACCGGAATCTCTCATGTCAAGAAGTGTCTCATAACTTACAGTATTCAGATTTACATTGATACCGATCTCTTTCAGGCTGGCCTGTGCTGCCTGTGCGTATACACCAAGCTCGGCACGGCTTGTGTAGATAACAAAATCAAGAACAAGCGGATCTCCGTCAGGAGTCTCTACAAATCCATCACCATCAACATCTTTGTATCCGGCTTCATCAAGAATCTTTTTTGCGCCATCCGGATCATAAGCATTCTCGTCCTTCAGGTCATCGAATCCAAAGTCAAGTGTCGGAGGTACTGGTGCTTTACCAGCTGTTGCCCCACCCTCAAGAAGAGTATTGCAGTATGTTTCCTTGTCAAGGCCACGAAGAAGTGCCTGGCGAAGAGCCTTATCGCTGAGTGCATGATCCTCGTTCTGGTTCATGAATGCATAGGTAGAGCGAAGAGACTGAAGCTCCTGGATATCGTAGTTGTCATTTCCCTCAAACTCAACCAGGTTCTCAGTTTTCAGGTTGTAAGCAATATCGATCTCACCTGTCTGAAGAGCCATGGAACGTGTTGTCTGGTCATCCACACATTTCAGTGTAACTTTGTCAAGGGGAACTTCGCCATCCCAGTAGTTCTCATTCTTTACTACAACACAGGAGTCTGTCGGGCTAAAAGACTCTACTGCGTAAGGTCCTGTACAGATCGGTCCTTCCATTGCAAATGTGGAATCATCGACATTTGTATCAACAATGAGGAACAGCGGGTCTGCAAGGCAGCCAGCCATGTTTGCGTTAGCTCTGTTCAGGTGGAAAATCAGGTTCTGTCCGTCAACTTCGATGTTATCAAGATCAAAGAACTCCGGAACTCGGTCGCTCTTCTCGGCAGTACGCTCGATGGAAGCTTTTACCATCTCCGGTGTCATGTCATCTCCGTTGGAAAATTTTACGCCTTCACGGATCTTAAATGTCCATGTTTTACCATCTTCGCTGTTATCCCACTCTTCTGCAAGACATGGAACGATCTCACCGTGCTCATCGAATTTTGTAAGGCACTCACCGATCGCATAACGGGATACAACCCAGCTGAAATACTGCTCTGTCGGCTCCAGTGTATCTGCAAAGCTTGTTACTCCGATGGTGATCTCCTTATCACTTTTTTTGTCACCTTTTGCCTGAGCCACTGTTGTCATTGAAAGGGTCATCATACATGCAAGTGTAGCAGCCAGCACTTTTTTAACTACATTATTTCTCATTTCATCCTCCTAAAGATAATATACTGATTATATGGTGTTGGTTTGTTACAGAGTTGTTTTATTGATCCTGGCGCGGATCCAGTACATCACGGATGCTGTCTCCAAGCATGTTGAAAACAACAACACAGATCACGATAGCGATACCAGGGTAGATCATAAGCCATGGCGCCTTTGCCATGTAGGTTCTTCCTTCATTCAGCATCAGTCCCCACTCCGGTGTCGGCGCAGTTGCACCAAATCCCAGGAATGAAAGGGAAGCCAGCTCCAGCATCATAGTTCCGATATCTGCTGCCGCAGTTACCACCATCTGGGTTACCATGTTGGGAAGAATGTGTACAAGAAGAATTTTCCAGGTCTTTGTTCCGTTTACTATAGCTGCCTCTATGTAAAGACTCTTCTTGACTTTCAAGACCATACTTCGTGCAAGACGGGCATATTTTGTCCAACTTACAGCCGCAATGGAGATAACGGCATTGACCAGGTTTGGTCCAAGCATACCGGCAATGGCAATGGCCAGTACAAGCCCAGGGAAGGAGATCATCATATCTGCGATACGCATGATCACTGCATCCACAACGCCGCCGAAATATCCGGCAATAACTCCTAAAAATGTACCGATGACAAAGATCACCGCAACCAGACATAAGGTCATGATCAGAGAGGTTCTTGTTCCGAAGATAACACGGGAAAGAAGATCTCGTCCAAGCTTATCTGTTCCGAACGGATGAGCGGAACTTGGCTCCTGCAGTGATTCGGTCATAACTGCATCCAGTGGATCATATGGTGAGAGCTGTGGCGCAAAGATCGCAATTCCGATCACCACGAGACCCAGAATGAAGAAAAGAGTGAACTGTTTATTTTCTTTGAATGTTCGTAATACCTTTTTCAATTATCTATCCTCCTTAAGTCTTGGATCGAGATAAGTATAGGACAGATCCACAAGCAGATTGATGCACATGTACAGGATTGCGATCCAGAGTACATAGCCCTGTACAAGAGGATAGTCACGACAGGAAATTGCTTTTACTGCCATATTTCCCATTCCAGGCCAGTTGTAAATGATCTCTACAACTGCAGTACCTCCCAGAAGACTTCCAAGGGAAAGCCCCAGCAGTGTTACCAGCGGAAGCATTACGTTAGGAAGGACGTGTTTCCAGAGGATAACGCTTTCCTTGATTCCACGCATTCTTGCACCTGTGACATAATCCTGGTGAAGTTCCTCCAGTACTGCACTTCTTACCTGTCTGGTATATTTTGCAGACATGGCAAGTGCAAGAGTCAGCGCCGGGAGGATCATGGATTTAAAATCCGTACTGCCCCCGGCAACATTGATCCAGCGAAGCTGAACACCAAAGATGCTGAGAAGGATCAGGCCCAGCCAGAAGCTTGGAACAGATACTCCCACAAAGGTAATTCCTCTCACAAAATAATCCGGGAATTTGTTCTGATATACAGCGGCCAGGATTCCAAGCGGTATGGAAATAATGACCATCATCAGAAGTGCCAGCAACGACATCCTCAGCGTCGGCCAGAAACAGGATACCAGTTTATCTGTTACCGGCATTTTGAAAGAATAGGACTGTCCCATATCTCCTGTAACAACACCCTTCAGCCAGGAACCATACTGCACGAGAAAGGGCTGATCAAGGCCAAGCTCATGTCTTGTCTGTTCCAGAAGCTCTGGTGTAGGAAGATTACCACACTCTGTCAGCATGATCTCCGCAGGATCACCAGGTGACAGGTAGGTCAGTCCAAATGTGAAAAAGCTGATTCCAAATAATACAATGATAATCTGGAGAAATCTTTTTCCTACTTGTTTCTTTGTCACGTTTTACTCCTTTCCTCATTTGATGTGATTTTTAGCATAGCCGTTTCAACTTATATAAGATAATAATAACTATAATGGGATTCTTTATATGCAGAAAATGCATGGAATTTTAGAAATACGCACGAAAAAAGCCCGTGACGAAATACGGGCACACACAAAAAAACTTGCTTCCTATCTTCCGTAAGAATCATCTTAAAACAATTACAAGCAGGTCTCCTGACTCAGGCTCCTCACCCTCAGACACCTTCCCGGCCCTATTTCTCACGCACCCGGCCAGTGGTATTTTATCTGAGGATTCCCCATTACAGTAACGGGATCGTACCGGATTTACACCGGTTTCCCTATTAATCCTCTCGGAACTTGCAACGACTGATGTAAAAATCAGCAAATGCTGTTAAATTACGGATTTATTATATGATAAATCTATTGCTGTTGTCCATAGAAAAATGTTGTATTTTTAGAATATTTATCAATTTTGTCAAAGCTGTTTGAATTGTACATATACCCCGTTAGGTATTTAACAACTGAGTTTATCCGATTTGTCAAAAAAATACGGATTTTACGCGTTTGTTTTTACAAATAGAACAACAAACGGTAAAATCCGGTTTTCTTATCGCTTCTATAGGAATTGAATAAAACAATTTTTGGTGGAAAAGCTCTGCGAATATCAGGTCAGCGTCTCTGTGATCGCTGCATAGGCGATCATCGGTCCGTCCTCAATAATATTCAGGCTGGCTGTCTGATAAAGTACAACTCCATTTTCTGTTGCAATGGATGTATAAAGCAGGTTTCCGTAGTAATCTCTCAGTTCACCCAGGTCTTCTCCTTTAAAGAAGTACTCTCCAGGCTTTTTGGATGGATACCAGCATCCGGTATATGGTGCATATTCATATACCACATTTTCCAGAAGCATCTGACGGTAATGTTTCAGTCCGTGACATTTCTTCCCCTGAAGATGAAACACAAGATGACGGACGTCTCTTTTGTCCTGTTCCACTTCCTCCCAGGTCCAGTAACTGTGTCCGCCCCTCTCGATGAGAATGCTTGGAATTCCAAGAGAAGAAGCATAATTATAGGCACCACCTGTAGCAGTTGTAGAGCGGACCACATATTTGACACCGATATGTCTTGCCATATGTAAGGACTTCTCTGCCGTCTCTTCATCTACAACCCCTACATAATAAACATATGGATGAAGCTGCTCATATCCGTCTCCGCTGTGCAGATCAATATAATAATCCGTTATGGAAAAAAGTTTCGTCACCATGGTATAGGCAATGCGGTCTGCAGCTGTCCCCTCAGGATTTCCCGGGAAAACACGGTTCAGATTCTTACCATCTTCATAGACCATACTCATGGTACGATGTTCAAATCCACTGACATTGACCAGCGGAATGATGATCACATTTCCCTTCAGTTCCTCCGGCTGAAATTCTTTCGCAAGTTCCATCGCCGCCTGTATTCCTACATACTCGGCGCTGTGTACTCCTGCTGTGATCAGAATCGTCGGTCCGTCTTCCACTCCGCAGATCACAGTCGCCGGCATCGCCATGCCGCATCCTGTGATCTCAATCTTACCTTGTGCTTTTTCTCCTTTTTCGATCACCCAGTCATCAATTTTGATCATTGGCTGTTTCCCTTTCCCTTTTTCTTATATTTCCGCACTTTGTTCCGATAAGTATACCATGCCTAACCAAAATTGTATATGTCTTTTTTTTAATTCTATCTTTTTGCCAGTTCTCTGGTGATCTCTTCCCAGCTGACACCTTTTTCCACCATCAGTACCATCATGTGATAGAGAAAATCTGAGATCTCATACTTGATCTCTTCTTTATCCGGATTTTTGGCGGCAATGACGATCTCTGTACATTCTTCACCGACTTTTTTCAGGATCTTGTCAATTCCCTTATCAAAAAGATAATTGGTATAGGAACCTTCCTTCGGATTCGCTTTCCGGTCTGTGATCACATCGTACACATTCTGGAATACGTGGAGTGGATTGGTATCATCGTACTCTTTCTTCATCAGTGGTTTGAAGAAACAGGTACGGTTTCCTGTATGGCAGGCAGCCCCCACCTGATCCACCTTGGCAAGGATCGTATCATTGTCACAGTCAATGGTAAGGGATTTTACATACTGTACATGTCCGGATGTCAGGCCTTTTGTCCAGAGTTCATTCCGGCTGCGGCTCCAGTATGTCATTTTTCCCAGTTTCAGTGTAGTATCAAAAGCCAGTTCATTCATATAGGCCAGCATCAGCACTTCATCTGTCCGGTAATCCTGGACAATAACTGGAACCATTCCATCACTGTTTAATTTAAAATCGGACCATGCAATATTGCTTTTATAGGTATTCACCGGAATTCCGGCTTTTTCGCAGGTCTCTTTTAATGTATGCAGATCATTTTCAAGGCTGCTCACATAAGCACCGCAAAGTCCGGACACGGCGGTTTCCCCTAAAAGCTCCAGAACTTTTTCCTGACTGCTTTCGTCCGTGTGGAGAACAATGGAAATCTGCGAAATCTGTGCGATTTCATTTTCCACTGTATCCAGAGCCAGAACACTGTCTGCATAAGTTTCGATCAGCTCCTGATTTTCTGTAAATTCCTTCAGATCAGAAATACTGATCATCATACGTTCTTTTCCAAAACGTCTGGATACTTCCTCAAGAAGCTCAATATTACTTTTCTTTGAAAAATTTAATACAACCTTGGCACAGCCTGCATAGATCAGTTTTTTTACGTCTTCCATACGTTTGATGTTTCCTGCTGCGATCACCGGGATCTCGGATGCCTGGCAGATATCCCGGATCTTTCCAATCGCACGGTCATGCTCAGCATCTGCGGAAGAAAAGTCAAACACCAGAAGCTCATCTGCTCCATTGTCGCCGTAAAATTTTGCAAGTGTCTCTACATTTCCATCTCCGAAAAGATTTCTCTGTCCAAATCCTGTTACTGCCTTTTCTGCCTGAAGATAAAGGCATGGGATCAACTGTTTGTTCATAAGTAGTCTCCTTTATGTATCAGAGGCTTCCCTTGGTAGAAAGCACGTCTGTGATCCGGGAATCGTACTGTGTTGCCGCATCAAGGGCTTTGGCAAAGCTCTTAAACATAGCCTCTGCCACATGATGGCTGTTTCCGCCGGAAAGAACTTTGATGTGAAGATTCATTGCTGCGGAATAAGACACTGCATAAAAGAATTCCTTCACCATCTCGGTTGCCATATCTCCTATTTTCTCCGTGGAAAACTCCGCATCCCATCCAAGATAAGGTCTTCCGGAAAGATCCACTGCACAGAGCACCAGAACTTCATCCATGGGAAGAATACAGCTGCCATAACGTTTGATTCCTTTTTTGTCCCCAACTGCCTCACGGATCGCATTTCCAAGGACAATACCTGTATCTTCAATAGTATGATGATCATCCACATTCAGGTCACCGTGTACTCTCAAAGTAAGATCATACAGTCCATGACGCGTAAAGCCGTCCAGCATATGATCAAAAAAGCCAATACCTGTATCAATATCGGAACTTCCTGTTCCGTCAATATTCAGCTGCAGACGGATCTGTGTTTCTTTTGTGTTTCTTTCGATCAGTGCTTCTCTTGCCATTATTCGTTCTCCTTATCCTCTTCCTCAAAACGGACCGCAATGGAGTTTGCGTGTGCAGTCAGCTGTTCCGATGTGGCAAACTGGATAATGTCCTTGTGGATTTTCCGGAGTGCTTCTCTGGAATAATACACAATGCTGGATTTCTTAATAAAATCATCTACAGAAAGTGCGGAGAAAAATTTCGCGGTTCCATTGGTAGGAAGTACATGGTTCGGTCCTGCAAAATAATCTCCAAGAGGCTCAGAGCTGTGCTCTCCGATAAAGATCGCACCTGCATTTCGTACTTTCATCATATCTTCAAACGGATTCTTTGTGACGATCTCCATATGCTCGGAGGCAATTTCATTGGCTGCCTCAATGGCCTCGTCCATATCTTCTGCGATCAGGATATATCCAAAATTCTCCAGAGATTTCTCGATGATAGCTTTTCTGGAAAGTTTTTCAACAAAACCTTTTACCTCTGCGTCAACCTTATCTGCAAATTCTTCATTTGTTGTGATCAGGATCGCGGACGCCATCTCATCATGCTCTGCCTGAGAAAGAAGATCTGCCGCGATATAACGTGGATTTGCAGTCTCATCTGCAAGAACAAGGATCTCGCTTGGTCCGGCAATGGAGTCAATGCTGACATAACCATAAACTGCTTTTTTTGCAAGGGCAACAAAAATATTTCCAGGTCCTACGATCTTGTCCACTTTCGGGATACTCTCAGTTCCGTATGCAAGAGCTCCGATAGCCTGGGCACCGCCCACTTTATAAATTTCATCTGCACCGGCCTCATTGGCAGCAACCAGTGTGCTTGGATTCACCTTTCCGTCTTTTCCCGGAGGGGTTGTCATTACAATACGGTCCACACCTGCTACTTTGGCAGGAACGATATTCATCAGTACAGAAGATGGATATACAGCTTTTCCGCCTGGAACATAAACACCTACACGGTTCAGTGCAGTTACTTTCTGGCCAAGCATAGTACCGTCTGTCGTACTTGTGAACCAGCTGTTCTGAAGCTGCTTTTCATGATAGCTGCGGATATTTACCAGCGCTTTTTTGATCACATCAATCAGAGACGGATCTACCAGCTTATAAGCTTCCTCGATCTCCTCCGGTGTAACACGGATCGTCTCCTTTGTCACTTCAACTTTATCAAATTCTCTGGTAAAAGCAAACAGCGCTTCATCTCCCTCTGCCTTTACTTTTGCGAGGATATCTGCTACTGCATCCTCATATTTGCCATAATTATTAGGACTTCTTTTTAAGAGAGTTTCCAGAATATCTTTTGTAGATTCCTTGGTGAGTTTTACCTTACGCATAATAACTTCTGCCTTCTTTCTGTATTTATTCACAATCCGTTCCACTACATGCTCATAAGCAAATAAACAGCTTCACAGCTTATTTGACAACGTTTCGAAGTTCTGTGATCAGTTTACGGATCCTTTCATCTTCCATTTTCATGCTGACCTGGTTGACTACCATACGGGCAGACAGCGGGCAGACTTCCTCCAACACCTTCAGACCATTCTCGCGAAGGGTACTTCCTGTTTCCACGATATCCACGATGACTTCGGAAAGACCTACGATCGGTGCAAGCTCAATGGAACCATTCAGTTTGATGATCTCCACCGTCTGGTGTTTTTTATTATAGAAGTAATCCTTTGCTATGTTCGGGTATTTGGTAGCAACACGGATCAGCTGGTTGTTATTTAAAACTTCTCTGGCGCTTTCCGGGCCACATACGCACATGCGGCATGCTCCGAATCCCAGATCCATAACTTCGTAAAGTTTTCTTTCCTCTTCCAGAATGGTATCCTTACCTACGATACCAATATCTGCGGCACCGTACTCTACATAAGTCGGCACATCCGGGCCTTTCGCAAGGAAAAACCTGAGTTTCAGTTCCTCATTGGTAAAGATCAGTTTACGGGAATCCTTGTCACGCATCTCCTCACATGTAATACCGATCTTTTCAAACATATCCAGTGTTTTGTTGGCCAGACGCCCTTTTGTGAGGGCAAATGTAAGATATCTCATTATTCCTGCTCCTCCTTTTTCGGGCATAATGCCACTTTTTTACCTTCTCCTCGAAGTGTAATTGCTTCCTGGATCGCTTTTTTCAGCTCTCCAGCTTCATAAGTGATCACAACGGTCTTATCACCGGATGGAACAGTCAGTTTCTGCCTGGAAAGAGCAAGCATCAGATTATCGACCACAATGGCAAATCCAATAGAAGAAGCCGGTTTTCCGAAATGTTTCATCAGCTCATTATAACGTCCACCTTTGATCAGAGGTTCGCCGGTTCCATATGTATAAGCCTGGAAAATGATTCCTGTATAATAACGGAATTTACTGAGCATTCCAAAGTCGAACGCAATGTATTTCTCACAGCCGTATATTTTCAGAATCTCATAGATCTCCTCCAGACGTTTTACTGCGGAAAGCGCTTCCGGATTGGAGGTAAGTTTTTTCGCTTTTTCCAGAACTTCCACGGAACCGAACATCTGCGGCAGTTCCGCAAAAGCTTCGGAAAGGCTCTCGCTTAAATTCTGTCCTTTCAGAAGTTCTTCCACACCAAAATAATTCTTCTGGGAGATCAGTTCGCGAAGATGTTCCTCCATCTCCGGCTCCAGATCCGCTTCTGCAAGCAGGGATTTATAATAATCCACCTGACCTACACTGACCTGGAATTCTGTAAGTCCTGCTGCTTTCAGGCACTCTACTGTCATGGCAAGGATCTCCGCATCTGCTGCTGCGGAATCATCTCCCATATGCTCCACACCCATCTGGGTATTTTCTTTCATCTGTCCTCTGTAACTGGAATTGTTGATAAATGTATTTCCTGTATAACAAAGTCTTACCGGTCCCTTTTCCGGATCAAAATATGTGGCACACGCTCTGGAAACCGATGGTGTAAAGTCAGGCCTTAGAACAAGGGTATTTCCCTCTCTGTCAAAAAATTTATAAAGATCTTTGGATGGGATCGTTCCCACTTCATTACTAAACACTTCAAAGTATTCAAATCCCGGTGTTTCTATATCTTCATATCCATATCTCGAAAACACCTGGTGGAGCTCCCTCTGGAGCCGTTTTTTGCGGCTGCATTCCTCTCCATAAATGTCCCGCACACCTTCAGGTGTATGAAAAATACGCTGCATGTTCATTTCCTCCGTAACACTTTTTGAATTTTCTGCGTTTCGCTTTAGCTCGCTACCATGCTACCACAGAAAAACTTAAATTTGATTATATAGGAAACTTTTCCAAAAGTCAATCCCGTAATTGCAGATCTTTCTGGATCCCCTCCAGATAAGGAACCAGAAATCCGCTTTTTGCCGGAAGATAAAATTCCTCGTCCAGTTCTTCCCGGCGGAAACTTTTCCGTCCGCCCTCTTCCATCCGTTTCCAGAATTCTTTCAGTTTGCGTAAAGTAAGATAATAAAAAACATTATCTGCGCTGAAATAGATCAGAAAAAAAGAAATCCCCTTCTGCTTCTCAAACTCCTCCATAAAAGCTACCTGATGAGGATGAATGTTTGCAAGGGGAAAGGTCTTTACACAGCATTCTTTTGCATCGAAGCAGACAGGAATTCCCTGCACTGCTCCGATATAATCTACAGTACTTTTCTGTTCAAAATATGCCAGTGTGATATGTCTTGTATTCTTGTCCATTTTTACCGGCGTGATGGGAGTTGGAATTTTCTGGATCAGAGCCAGTCCTTTTTCGCGGTACTGCTCATTGGTACGATTGACAAGTTCCTCCAAAGTGGAGCCTCGAAGCCCTCTGCTGTTCCACGTTGCCATAAAATAAAACCCTTCTTTAATTCAAAAGCTTGATGGACGGGAAATAACGGATCTCCGCTTTTCCAACAATCTGATCGAAACGCACAAAAGTATTGGTCCAGTATCTGGAATCCTTTGAATTGTTTCGGTTATCGCCCATCATAAAGTAACAATTCTCCGGTACTTCATAAGGGCCGAAACTTCCAAGCGGTGTCTCCGGTACATAGGAATCTTCCAGTGGCGTTTCCGAATCATTGATATAAACTTTACCATCTATAATCTCAACTTTGTCTCCCGGAAGTCCGATAATACGTTTGATAAACAGCTGGGATTCGTCATCCGGATACTTAAAGATCACAATATCAAAACGCTCCGGATCTTTCCATTTCTTGGATATTTCATTTCCAAATACATTCATATTAAAACCATACGCCAGGCGAAAACCAAAGATCCGGTCACCGGTCATGATGGTATTTTCCATGGATTCCGACGGAATCTTTGCATTGATCAGTACCACATTGTTGATAACAAGGACCACCACTACCACAATGATGATCATTTTTACATAATCCCACACTTCATTCCAGATTTTCATAATAAATTTCCTCCAACTGCTCCTCTTTTAATGTTCTGAGAAAGATTTCCGGTATCGGCGCTGTGAAGGTCTTTCCGGAAAGATAAGAAAGTGTTCCTGTAAGAACCGGAAACTCCATGCAGAAAGAATGCAGAAGCTGTCCTTTCAGATTGCTTTCATTTTTTCCGTACTTTGGATCACCCACGATCGAATGCCCTTCTGATGCAAGATGTGCACGGATCTGATGTGCACGTCCTGTGATCAGTTCTACCTTAAGAAGAGTCCGTTTTCCATTGTTACCAAGCGGAAAATATCGGGTCTCCACAGGAAGGGTATTCTCTTTCTCCTGTTTGTATATTGTTACTTTATTATTTTTTTTATCTTTGGAAAGATATCCTTTGATATATTTTTCCTGTTCCAGTACACCCTCCACAAGACACAGATAATACTTATGGAGATTTCTGGATTTAAACATTTCCGAGAGTTCCTGAAGACCGGCAAGACTTTTTCCGGCTGCGATCAGCCCGGTAGTGTTGCGATCCAGACGGTTACACACAGATGGCCGAAAAGTTCTTAAATCCTCCTCTGTAAGGCTTCCAGTTTCCAGAAGATACCCGGTCAGATATTCCACCAGTGACGGAGTGCCATCATCTCCGGGCTGGGAAAGCATCCCTGACGGTTTGTTGATCAGAAGGATATTCTCATCTTCATAAATAATGTCCAGTTTATGATATGCCCTGGGAGCTTTATCGGTACCGCTGAATTTCTCGAAAGTTTCATCACTTAAAAATAACTTCACATGATCACCAGAAAGCAGTTTCTCATTTCCGTTTGCTTTTTTTTCGTTAAGTGTAATATTTTTTTTACGCATCATTTTGTAAAAAAAACTTTTTGGCGCTTCTTTAAGAAGCTTGGCCAGATATTTGTCAAAGCGTTGTCCGGCCTCATTTTCATTAATGATAAATTCTTTCATTATAACAGTGCTCCTACAGACAGATTGCCAGGATCGTATGTTTGATCAGCTCTTCCCTGGAAAGATCCGGATACCGTTCATCTGGTGTAAACTTGATTCCATTCCGTAAAGATTCTTTATGTTCATTCATAGAATCCAGACGTTCCAGATAGGGCTTCAGATCTTTCAGGATCTTTACATCTACTTTATAACCGTTTTTGCGGACAATCTTCTGAGACTGTTCTGCAAGATACGATATATCCACCTTTGGATCACTGGTATATCCCACAACCGTATTTCCACATACAGCCACAGCATCAAGATAACCGCTCTTTTCATAAAAAGTCATATACATTTCATATGCCATCACAAGATCACCGGCATGTTTCCGGATTTCTTCATACAGTTTCCTGTCCATAGGATGCCGCATCAGGATCATGATCAGGCTTACCATGGATTTACAGCCAGGAAGACATCCTACAACCGTCAGAACTGTCCAGACAGTCATCCTTGTACCATTGACCGCCCATGCTACGAAAAAAACGAGAAGCGGAAGCGAAAATAATCCAGCTGTGATCAGAAGTCTTCGCTTCTTTTCGCTACTGAAATAGCCAAAATCACCTTTTTTTGTTTTTCTTTTTCTGGTATTTTTCATGTGCCGAACTCCTTGTCTGTGTTTTTAGATTTCTTCGATCTGTACTTCTGCTTTCAGGATTTTTTCCTTTGGAATTTTTTCTCCGAAGTTCTCTTGGATGGATCAGGCACTTTGGTCCAAAACCTACCAGATCCATACGTCCGGTCATTTTAAGTCCCTCGAGGATCAGTTCCCGGTTCTCCGGATTTTTGTACTGCATCAGAGCACGCTGAATTGCCTTTTCATGAGGATTTTTCGGAACATAAACTTTCTCTCCGGTCAGAGGATGTATTCCCGTATAATACATACAGGTAGAAAGAGTTGAAGGTGTCGGGTAAAAATCCTGCACCTGTTCCGGTGTAAATCCAAGATCACGAACATATTCCGCAAGTTTTACAGCTTCCTTCATGGTACATCCCGGATGAGATGACATAAAATAAGGAACTGCATACTGCTGCTTGCCTGTGCGGGCATTGGCCATTTCATATTCTTTCAGAAAACTTTCGTAAACTGCATGTTTCGGTTTTCCCATATATTTCAGCACTTCATCAGAAACATGTTCCGGTGCCACACGCAGCTGGCCGCTGACATGATATTTTACAAGCTCATTCAGAAAAGTTTTATCCGGATCTGCCACCATGTAATCAAAACGAATACCGGAACGGATAAATACTTTTTTGACTTTTGGTAAATTCCGAACTTTTCGTAAAAGCTGCAGATAATCTTTATGATCCACCGTCAGATTTTTACACGGAGAAGGAAACAGGCACTGGCGTTCCCTGCAGACTCCTTTTGTCAGCTGTTTCTTACAGGAGGGATGTCGAAAATCCGCAGTAGGACCTCCCACATCATGAATATAGCCTTTAAAATCTGGGTCCTCTGTCATTTTTTCTGCTTCTCTCAGAATGGATTCATGGCTTCTTGTCTGAAGAATGCGGCCCTGATGGAAAGTCAGCGCACAGAAATTACAGCTGCCAAAACAGCCTCTGTTGCTGGTCAGACTGAACTTGATCTCTTTCAGTGCCGGAATCCCTCCGTCTTTTTTATACATGGGATGATACTGGCCTGTGTAAGGCAGGTCATAAACATCATCCATTTCCATCTGTGTCAGAGGCTTCGCCGGAGGATTCTGGATCACATAGCCGCGGTTTCCATAAGATTCCACCAGCGGCTTTGCAGTGAATGGATCCGTGTTGCGATATTGGATGGCAAAACTGTCCGCATAAGCTTTTTTGTCTGACTGAACCTGTTCAAAAGCCGGAAGGATCACGGGTTCGTAGACTCTGTTAATATCATGGCTTTTAAAAACAGTGCCTGCCACATAAGTAATCTCCTGTACCGGAATTCCACTTTGCAGTGCCTCGGCAATTTCCAGGATCGAGTGTTCTCCCATTCCATAAGAAATAAGATCTGCTCCGGAATCAATAAGAACACTGTGCTTGACTTTGTTTTCCCAATAATCATAATGTGCCATTCTACGAAGGCTGGCTTCAATTCCGCCCAGAATGATAGGCGTATGTTTATAGCTCTGACGAATCAGATTGCTGTATACCACACTTGCCCGATCTGGTCTTAATCCCATTTTTCCCCCGGGAGAATAGGCATCTGTACTTCTGTGTTTCTTGGAAACAGTATAATGATTCACCATGGAATCCATGTTTCCTGCTGTAACGAGAAAACCCAGGCGCGGTTCCCCGAACACCTGGATACTCTCTTTCTTTCGCCAGTCCGGCTGTGGGATCATCCCTACACGGTAGCCTCTGCTTTCCAGAAGACGTCCGATGATAGCTGATCCAAAAGACGGATGATCTACATAGGCATCGCCTGTCACATAGACAAAATCAACCGTATCCCAGCCTTTTGACTTCATATCTTCCCTTGTAACCGGTAAAAAATCCTGCATTTATAATTCCTCATATGTATTATGTGCTTACTGCTTCTGGTCTATCTATTACATGCTATGATGTACAGCCTGGGCACGGTATCCCTCGGCAATAATATCCAACTGTCTGTGGAATCGCTCCAGCTGACGTAAATCTTTGGTTTTGAATACTCTTAAAAATTCATCCTGGATCTTGCTGACTTCCCGTTCGCTGGAAACACGGTAAAGATTCTCAATATTATTCAAAATATCTTTCACAAGATTGGATTGCATCTGTGAAGAATTCTGTGCATCCATGATCTCATTCCGGACAGAAGACATTTCATGATCCAGGGAAATGATGGCATCTGATGCTTTGCTGAGACGTTCTGCGACATGCGGCGGCATGTCGCCTTTATATTTATATTGAAGAGAATGCTCAATGGTAGCCCAGAAATTCATTGCCATCGTACGGATCTGAACTTCCACCTGAAGTCTCTTGGGGCCGTTGATCGTCTCTACTATATAGTAAAGGATCATGTGATAACTCCGATAACCGCTCTGTTTAATATGAGTCAGATAGTTCTTCTCACTTTTTACTTCCATATCTGTTCTTCTTCGGATGATTGCAGCGACTGTATCAATATCTTCTTCAAACTGACAGATGATCCGGACACCTGCAAGGTCTTCCACCTCGGTTTCCATCTGTTCAATAGGAATATGTTTGCGCTGCATTTTCTCCAGAATACTGGATACACTTTTTACTCTTCCACTGACTTGTTCAATGGGTGAATATCGATCATTCTCACGGTATTCTTCTATCATATGTTCAAATTTGACTGTCAGTTCCTTGACAGCCAGCTCGTAAGGGCACAGAATACTTCGCCATAACTGTATTTCCATGTTGCTCGCTCCTTATTATCTGCCGTCAGTCTCTTATTTTTTGTTGTGGTGATGGCGGCATACATTTTTTATTATAACATATGTTTTGAAAAAATAGGGATTCTTTATCAATTTTTTATTAAAAAATTATAGAAAAATTTTCTTTTTTGTGTGATGCATCCACAAAGCTATATATATGCAGGAATGAATATTTTATGAATTTTTTGCTCATTTTTTCAGAAATCAGAAAAAGCCCTGAAGAGAAACATGTTTCTGCTTCAGGGCAAAAGATACCGTTGATCCGGTTATGATCAGTCTTTCAGATTTTCAAGAACCTTTACAAGGTAATTCCATACTCTTTCTGTGGAAGCGATACTTAATACTTCTTCCGATGTATGAATATCCTTCATATCCGGTCCAAGAGATACACAGTCAAGGCCTTCCATTTTTTTGTAGAAAAGCCCGCATTCAAGACCTGCATGGATTGCCACAACTTCCGGTTTATGACCATACATTTCTTCAAAAATCTCCACCATCTTATCTCTTAATGGAGAATCTTTCCGGTATTCCCATGCAGGATATGCACCCTGTACTTCATAATCTCCCCCAAGAAACTCTGTAAGATATTCGATTTTATCAGATATTGCGCTGCATGCCGCATCTACGGAACTTCTTACACTTGAACTTGCAAAGAGCTCGTCCTCATCCAACCGAAGAATTCCGATATTACTGGATGATTCCACCAGACCTTTAATAGTCCCACTCATTTTCTGGATTCCAAATGGTACATTCTGAAGATAGAATACAATCTTCTCCTGGCTTGTAGGATGAAGGACCTGAGCTGTCCCTACTCCATTCTCTTTCACTTCAATGGTAATATTCTCATCAGAGCCGGTATATTCCTCCCTGATCTGCTCCTGGAGTTCTTTTGCGTATGCTTTTACTTCTTCTGGTGCATCAGTCAGAAACTCTGTGATGCATTCTCTCGTAATGGCATTATCCTTCTGGCCACCTGCAAGAGAAATCACTGCATAATCTGCCTTTTTCTTAAGGCCATAAAGGAAACGTCCCATCAGCTTGTTGGCGTTAGCTCTGTTTTTATCAATCTCAGCACCGGAATGTCCGCCCATAAGTCCGCAGACCTTAACCTGTATCTTAGTTCCCTCGCCCTCGACGCGCTGAACCGGAATATGACTGATCCCTGAAAGGCCACCTGCGCAACTGATCCAGAGACTTCCCTCTGCCTCAGAATCCAGATTGATAAATCTTCTGCCTTTCAGTACGCTGCAATCCAGTCCTACTGCACCAAGAAGGCCAATCTCTTCATCAACCGTAAATAACACTTCAAGTGGTGGATGCGGAATATCTGTACTCTCAAGAAGAGCAAGGCCATAGGCAACAGCAATACCATCATCTCCGCCAAGAGTTGTTCCATTAGCAGTTACATAACCGTCTTTTACAGAAATATTTAATCCGTCTTTTGTAAAATCATGTTCTACATTCGGACGTTTCTCACATACCATATCCATATGGCCCTGAATGATAACTGTCGGAGAATTTTCATATCCTGATGTACCTGGTTTATAGATGATCACGTTATTCATTTCATCCTGTACGTATTTAAACCCGTGATCTTTCGCAAAATTCACAAGAAAATCACTGATCTGTTTCGTATTTCCGGAACCGTGAGGAATCTTACAGATCTCCTCAAAATAATGAAAGACTCTCTTAGGTTCACAATTCTCTAATGCTGGCATAAATTCTGCCTCCTTCTGCTCCATAAATTCATTTATTTTTATAATAATCATATACTGTAAAAAAAGCAAGGCCGGGATCTTATGAAATCGAAAATATTAACACTTTTCAGTATCTGTCTGCTGTTTTTTCTGCTTCTTCACCCGGACGAAGGGCTCCTGGGTGCCAGGGACGGATTGACGCTGTGGCTGAATGTTATGCTTCCAACCCTGCTTCCCTTCCTGATCTTCACCGGAATTCTTTTAAAATCCGGAAATCTCACAAAACTCCTGAATCCATTTTCCCTTCTGTGGAAAAAATGTTTCGGTCTTTCTCCAGCCGGAGCCTATGTTCTGATTCTGGGTTTTCTGTGCGGTTACCCTATGGGAGCAAAGATTGCCCATGATCTTTACATAAATGATCAGATTTCCAAAAAAGAAGGCGAATATCTTCTTTCTTTTTCCTGCAACGCCAGTCCTGCTTTCGTTGTTTCCTATCTGACCGGCAGCATTTTGCAGAACAGAATCCATCCGATGCAGATAGTCCTGATCCTGTTAACTGCTGATCTTTTCTGCATGCTTTTTTTTCGATTTCTGATATATCATGGAAACACACTGACTCCTGCCAAAGTTAAATCCATAAAAAAAGAGACATACCAGCAGGACTCCACAGGAGTCATCCTGGATGTCTCGATCATGAACGGATTTGAAACCATCACACGGCTCGGGGGCTATATTCTGATATTTTCATTGGTATTTACATGTATCAGACATTACTGGCCATTCTCCGAACAGACCAGTATCCTGTTTACAAGTCCCATCGAGCTGACCACAGGATTACAGCAGATCGCTCACTCCCGGTATTCATGGAGATTTCGCTGTATATCCTCCATAACTCTTACCGCATTCGGTGGGCTCTGCGTTATGTTCCAGACAAAAAGTGTACTGGAAAACCGATTATCACTGTTTCCTTATGTTACATCCAAATGTCTGAATACATCCCTGGTTTTCCTGTTCTTAGTTCTCTCCGATATCGTCTAACAGTTCATCCTCATCACTATCACTGGAAGCACTGTCTTCGTCCTGGAAAGTATTGGAAATTGCAGCTGCCTGTGCAGTCTGTGGCGCAAGTTCCTGTCGGTTATGGTTTACAACTTCAAGACAACTCTGCAGTGCATCGATAAATGCTTTATATTTACCGCCGGCATCCTCAAGTGTCTGGTTCAGAACAGAACCAATATTCGCCATCATATCATCTGTATATGTGATCGCACTGAGACGGATACTGTTGGCATCCTGTGTTGCAGAATCAAGGATCTCCTGAGCCTGCTTGTTGGCAGCATTGATCGTTTCATTTGCCTGTGCATACGCCTTCTGCATGATCTCATGCTGTGTAACCAGCTCCTGTGCTTTCGTCTGCGCATCTGCGATCAGGCTGTCAGCCTTGGACTGTGCATCCTCAAGGATTGCATCCTTATTGCTGATGATCTTCTGATAACGTTTGATCTCATCTGGAGTTTTCAGACGCAGTTCACGTAAAAGTTCCTCAATCTCTTCTTTATTCACTACGATCTTGGTAGTGGAAAGAGGCTGAAATTTACAGCTGTCCACATACTCTTCAATCTCCTGAATGATCTGTTCAATTCTGCTGCTCATAAATACACTCTCCTTATTTCTCTGTTTCTCTTTTTTTCAATTTTTCTTCGACTGCTTCCGTAATCTCACTTGGAGCAAACTTACTCAGATCTCCTCCGAAATTCGCAACCTCTTTCATGATCGTGGAGCTTAAGTATGCATATTCCAGACTGGTTGTGAGAAAAACGGTATCCACATCCGGTGCAAGAACACGGTTGGTCTGCGCCATCTGCAGCTCGTATTCAAAATCCGTGACAGCACGAAGACCGCGAACGATCACCTGGGCATGATTCTCCCTGGCAAAGTTCACAGACAGGCCCTCAAATGCTTTCACCTCCACATTCGGGATATCTTTTGTTGCCTTTGCTAGTATCTTAACACGTTCTTCCACAGAAAACAACGGACTTTTTGCAGAATTGTGCAAAACGCCCACTATAACCCGGTCAAAAGAAATGCTTGCTCGTTTAATAATATCAAGATGACCATAAGTTGCCGGGTCAAAACTTCCTGGGTATACGGCTGTTATCATATGTCTGTCTCGCTTTCATTTTTTTAGGAAAACATGCTTATTTGTTTTATATTCCTTGGAACGTATCAGATGATAGCCCAGTTCCTCCACATAAGAAAAATCCGTGTAAAGATCTTCTTCTATGATAATAAGCGTGTTCTCGTTTGCAAGAGTACTGTCAGCCAGATATTCGAGAACCGGCTGCTCCAGATGCTGTTCATAAGGTGCATCCATAAAGATACAGTCAAAAGGTTCTCCACCTTCCAGTGAACGCAACGCCTGCAGTACATCCATGTTCAGCAGTTTACCACCTTCAGAGAGTTTTGTAAATGAAAGATTTTCACGGATACATGCACATGCCTTGGGATTTTTTTCAACAAATACTGCATAATCAGCGCCTCGGCTCAATGCCTCGATACCAATAGCTCCGCTTCCGGAAAAAAGATCCAGGAACCTGCAACCTGGTATTTCAGGCTGGAGAATGTTAAAAAGAGTTTCCTTAATACGGTCTGTTGTTGGTCTTGTCTCATTTCCGGGAATTGTTTTTAAATTTAATCTACGTGCTTTTCCTGCTATTACTCTCATTTCAGATTTAATCTCCAATCCAGATCACCACGGGCCAGTCCGAGAATCAAAAGCTCCGCAGTGGCAATATTTGTAGCAACCGGAATATTATACTGGTCGCATCGTTTAACAATACTCATGATATCCGGTTCTGCCGGATCCATCATGACAGGATTATAAAACAGGATCACCATATCCAGATCCTGTCTTTCTACCATCTCCATAAACTGCTTGTCTCCGCCAATGCTTCCGGCAAGAAACTTATGGACATGAAGGCTGGTCGCTTCCTCAATTCTTCTTCCCGTTGTTCCGGTTGCATATACTTCGTGTTTGGCAAGGATATTCTTATATGCAATACAGAAGTCTTCAATCAGAACTTTCTTACTGTTATGTGCAATAATTCCTAAATTCATAATTCACCTCTCCATTCTGACCTCGGGTTACATCCCTTTTTCTCCACTGTATAGCGGTAAAACCATATAACTCTGTAATTGATTTTAGCATATCGCCCAAAAAAGTGCAATTTAATTCATACAAATTCATGAAAAATTAATATTTTCTCTTTCGGGATTCCTGTGAATTTATGGTTGCTGCCAGCTGTTTCCGGTTTGATAATCAATTTCTATTCCCGGCTGTACGTTATATACAAAAACGTGAAAGGCTACGTTCTGATCCTTTACAGATTCCGCTTCCATTTCCACACCGCGGGCCACAAGTTCTTTTCCTGCAAAAATCGGAGTAACGCGATACATACAGGGATTCCCGGTACTGTGTACATAATCTGCCACTTCATTCTCAAAAGGCAGCATTCCGGTTACATTAAGATACCGGGTTCCCGTGATCAGATTTTTTTCATTTGCATTCTCCCCGGTAAGCTGATAACCGATCAGATGACAGCGATTATAAAGATATCTGCCATCTACATTATCATATTTTACTGTATGCCAGCCCGTTGGTTTGATCATTCCGATAGCACCTCGTTCCTCTGTCGGCATCAGCTGGGGTGTGATCTTGGATTCCGCATATCCACATCGTCCAAGAGCATCCAGTTCGCTGTAAAATTCATATGCAGGGCCATTTTTCTTTTCTGCTGAAAATTCCGAAATATTTCCATCAAGCTCTACACAAGGACTTCCACTGTATTCCGGTATATTTTCCAGCGAAATATCTGCATTCTGTCCTCCGGCCTGATTTCCTGTCTGCTCCAGTATTTTATAAGCTGTGTGGGAAATCGCTTCGGATATATTTTCTGAAAAATTTTTTGTATTTTCTTCTATATATGTAAAAAATATATTACAAAAAATCTCGCTCTGTTCCCTGGCTTTATCCAGGCTGTCCGGCGGTTTCCAGCCATTACACAGTGCAATGGTAATACAAAGTATCAATCCTGTTATGATCTTTTTTGCTGGCTGTTTTTTTCTTTTTGATTTTCGTCTGTATGTGGGATAGCGCTTCTTTTTCACAAAATCCCCCTTTACTTATCTGCCAGATATTATATGCACCACAGAAAATATTATAACTTCTGTTTTTTATAAAAACAACCATACATTCGATTTTAATTTTTTATATTATTCTGTAAATTTCCTTTAACTGCCAGTGTATTATTTCCGCTATTTCATATACTAGCAATGTAACATCAAACCAAACAACAACCAAGGAGGAAATGAATTATGCCAAGTAACACTTCTTCTAACAAAGCAGTTGTACCAGAAGCAAAAGGCGCACTTGACCGTTTCAAATATGAGGTAGCAAACGAGCTGGGTGTTCCGCTTACAGATGGATACAATGGTAACCTTACTTCCAAACAGAACGGTTCTGTTGGTGGATATATGGTAAAAAAGATGATCGAAGCTCAGGAACGCCAGATGTCCAGCGGTTCTCAGAGCAGCCAGCAGTACTAATCCGATTTAAGTAAATCCATTGCCATGTAAAGCTGAAAAGTTTATGCAGTAAAAAATGCTGTCTGACAAAATCCGTGTTGTCAGACAGCATTTACTGTATTTGAAAATCCTATTCATTTCCTACAAAAACTTTCTGATCTTTTGATATACTACTTCCGCAAATTCTTTATGACCAGATGCATTGAGGTGTTCCTGATCAGCCTCACAGCAATGTACATAAGCCGCTGCCGGAAGAAATTCAATCTGACGTTCTTTTGCTATTTTTTCGTATACAGACTGGAGATTTCTGGATACGGCCACCGACTCTCTGGAAAACTCCTGATCGTAGCCTTCCTGCCATACTTTTTCCCCAAGATAAATCGGTGACATCAGAAGAACCTTCGCTTTTGGAGCATATTCCTGAATCTGATCCAGAAGTCGAAGAATCCCCTTTCCGATCACATCTGCAGATGCTCCGAAAACTGTTTTGCAGTCATTGGTTCCCAGCATAAGAGTGATCACATCTACCTGTGCATGTGTTTCCAGCAAAGTTGGCAGAAGTGCTGTCCCCTTCCGTCCATCACGAAGTGGATCTTCAAAAACAGTCGTCCGTCCACATAACCCTTCTTCAATCACTCTGTATTTTTCTTTGTTTAATTTTTCCTGAAGAAGACTTGTCCAGCGCACACCCCAGGGCAGCCGTTCTCTGCTTTCTCCGTCGTATCCCCAGGTATTGGAATCTCCAAAGCATAAAATCTGTTTCATATATATTTCCTCTTTTCATATCTGATTACTATGTTTATGTGTTGAAGATATCGTATCATACTCTTTTTTCTTCGTCAAATATGCAAAAGAAATAGCCTGCCATAGGCTAATCCTATAGCAGGCCAGAATATATAATCGTGATATTTATTTACTCGTCCAGATTACAGGCCGATAAATCCTGTAACATCTCCATTGATCACATAATGCGCACCATTATCTTCCGGTTTGATATAGATTTTCAGATCTTTCAGATCTGTTGCTTTTTTACCCATATCATCTGTCCAGATTTTTTTGATCCGGTCAGCAACTTCAGAAGTATGTATCTCTTTGCCCCAGTACTGGACATATACTTCTGTAACTGTCTCTGCCTTTTTGGCTGTTGCAGTTTTTCTTGTAGTCGTCTTTTTAGCTGTAGTTGTTTTTCTTGTGGTTGTTTTCTTTGCAGCAGGTTTCTTAACTGGTTCCTCAGTCTTTACAGCTGCTGTTTTTTCTTCAGCAGGTTTCGTGTCTACTTTCTTCTCCGCCGGTGTTTCAGCTGCTTTTTTTGTCTCTACAGAAGCTTTTGCATCGTCTGTCTTCGGTGTCTCAGCCTGAACGGCTTTCTCTTCGGATGCGGTTACTACAGATTTTGCAGGAGTCTCGCTTACTGAAGCCGTTTTTGCAGTTGTCTTAGTTGCAGCTTTCTTTGTTCTAGCCATTTTATAGCCTCCTTACAAGAGATTTGTTAATCTTTTCTCGAACTTTAGGATATCACTTTTTGGGGAAGAGCGCAAGGTCAGATGCCCAGATTTTCCAGATCTTCACTCATATATCCCATCAGTCGTTCCTTCAAAGCCTTATGTTGCGGTAATCTGAGATCAAAATCCAGTGCAAGGATCTCTCCTGCCGCCTCACTGGCATTCTTCAAAATCCCGGCATCATTATAGATATCACCGATCTTAAATTCCATCAATCCACTCTGGCGGATACCAAAAAGATCTCCAGGGCCTCGGAGCTTCAGGTCTTCCCCTGCAATATAAAATCCATCATTAGATTCATTAAGGATCTTCAGGCGCTTGGAAGTATCTTCTTCATTATTTCCCTGAATAAAAATACAGTAAGACTGAAACTCTCCACGGCCTACACGTCCACGAAGCTGATGAAGCTGAGCAAGTCCGAAACGTTCTGCATTTTCCACCATCATTACTGTGGCATTCGGAACATTCACCCCTACTTCTACAACTGTTGTAGACACCAGTACCTGTATCTCCCCAGAAGCAAACGCTTCCATAATCCTGTTTTTTTCTTTTGGTTTCATCTTTCCATGAAGAATCTCGACACAGATATCATCAGGAAGAGCCTCCCGAAGTTTTACAGCATAATCCGTCACATTTTCAGCATCCAGACCTTCACTTTCTTCCACCATAGGACAGATCACATAAGCCTGTCTTCCCATATGGATCTGTTTTTCAATAAAAGAATATGCTTTTGGGCGATAAGAAGTACCCACCACGCAGTTCTTAATAGGAAGTCTCTGTGCTGGAAGCTCGTCAATAATGGAGATATCCAGATCCCCGTATAAGATGATCGCCAGGGTCCTCGGGATAGGAGTAGCGCTCATAACAAGTACATGCGGTGGATTTCCTCTGGTAGTCAGTGCCTCTCTCTGACGTACGCCAAACCTGTGCTGCTCATCTGTGATAACCAGTCCAAGATTTTTATATTCTACCTTCTCCTGGATCAGCGCATGAGTCCCGATGATAACATTTGCCTCACCTTCTGCAATCTTCTGATAGATTTCCCGTTTCTGTTTTGCCGTACTGGACCCCGTCAGAAGTACCGGATGGCAGGAAGTAATATTCTGTTCTTCCATTAATCTCAGGAATCCCTCATAATGCTGATTGGCAAGTACCTCTGTTGGTACCATCAGTGCACTTTGAAATCCGTTTTCCGCAGAAAGCACCATGGACAGAAACGCAATTACTGTTTTACCACTTCCAACATCTCCCTGAACAAGACGGGACATTAATTTATGACCGCTTAAATCTCTCTCAATCTCATGCCATACATTTTTCTGGGCATTCGTCAGTTCGTAGGGAAGACCTTCGATGATTTCCTCTGTTGTCCACACTGGTTTCATGGAAAATGTATTCGGTGCTTCCTCTGTCTTTTCTTTGAGAAGCTGCACTGCCAGTACAAAAAGAAGAAACTCGTCAAACACGAGCCTTTTTCTGGCAGTAAGCAATTCCTGCATATTCCCCGGAAAATGTATGGTACGTATTGCAAAATTATCGTCCGCCAGCTGATAGCGCTCCCTGATCTCATCTGGCAGATATTCTGTTTTTAAGGGTCTTGTATCCAGGACCTGCCGGACAAGTTTGGTAATTGCCTTATTGGTAAGGCCTTTGGTCAGGGCATATACTGGCTGCATACTGTGGACAACTTCCTCATAAGCTGCGGGAGTAAATATCTCCGGATGTTCCATCTGCAGTCGTCCTTTTTTACGGATGATCTTTCCTCGGAAAATAAATACACTGCCCTTCTTCAACGTTCCTTTTAAATAAGGCGCATTAAACCAAGCTACTGGAAGACGGCCGCTCTGGTCTGCCACTGTTGTAGTCAAAATCTGCAGATTCCGTACCTGGTTGCTATACAGGCTGCCTGTTATCGTTCCACGAATGGAAACTGTTTTTTCTTCTTCTGCCGATGCGATCTCAACTGGCTCTTCATATACATCATAAGTCCGTGGATAATAACGGAGAAGCTCCTCCGTAGTCGTAATTCCGATCTTCTGGAAAAGCTTCTCTGTTTTATCACCCACGCCTTTTAATTCACGTAAAGGTGTCTTATCATTCATTTTTAGTACTCTTTATTCTACGGAAATCAGGTAATAGTAAATTGGCTGTCCACCCTGGTTCAGCTCGACTTCACAATCTGGATATTTTTCGGAAAGTTTATTGGAAAGATCCTCTGCCTCTTCTTCAGATATATCTTCTCCATAATAAACACTGATGATCTCAGATTCCTCATCTATCATCTCTGCAACCATGTCTTCTGCAACCTGAAGCCGTTCCTTACCAACCGCAAGGATACCAGCATCACCGATTCCCATAATATCGCCCTCGTGGATTTCCTTGTCATCAATCCGTGTGTCGCGGACTGCATAAGTAACCTGTCCTGTCTTTACTCTGGAAATGGCATCTGTCATAGAAGCAAGGTTCTCTTCGCCGTCTTTTTCCGGAACAAAACTGATCATTGCGGAAATTCCCTGCGGGATCGTCTTAGTCGGAACTACGATGATCTCTTTATCTTCTGTCAGATCTCTTGCCTGATTAGCCGCAAGGATAATATTCTTATTATTCGGGAAAATATAAATTGTTTTTGCATTTACTTTATCGATAGCGTTGAGCATGTCCTCTGTGCTCGGATTCATGGTCTGACCGCCTTCGATCAGATAATCCACACCAAGCTCACGGAAAATCTGAGAAAGTCCTTCTCCCACAGATACAGAAATAAATCCATGGTCTTTTGGTGGTTCTTTCTCCTTCTCAGCCTGTTCTCTGGCAAGTTTCTCAGCATCTTTGATCAGCTTTTCCTGATGCTCCTCACGCATATTATCAATCTTCATGCGTGAAAGCTGGCCATATGTGAGTGCACGCTCGAAAGCCTGACCCGGATGATTGGTATGCACATGCACTTTAACGATCTCGTCGTCTGCTACCAGTACAATGGAGTCTCCGATAGAATCCAGAAATTCACGGAAACGGCTGACCTCTTCCTGTGGAAGCGGTTTCTCAAGAAGAATGATAAACTCTGTACAGTATCCGAATTTGATATCAGCCTCTGCCTGAGGAGAAATCTTTGTAATCTTTGGAGCCGCTGATGCCTCAAACTGGGAATAATCTACTTCCTTTCCGTGATATCCGTCAATGGCACCACGGAAAACTTCCAGAAGACCCTGTCCGCCAGAATCTACCACACCTGCTTCTTTCAAAACAGGAAGCATTTCCGGGGTTCTGGCAAGTGTCTCTTCCGCATGCTGGAATATCCCATCAAAAAATGTGTCCAGATCTGATGCGGAATCTGCAAGTTCAAGTGCTCTGTCTGCTGCTGCCCTGGCAACTGTAAGAATGGTTCCTTCCTTCGGCTTCATAACTGCTTTATATGCTGTTTCAACACCACGTTCCATAGCTACGGCAATTGCAGGTGCATCCAGATCTGTCAGCTTGCGCACACCTCGGGTAAATCCACGCAGAAGCTGTGAAAGGATAACACCGGAGTTACCACGGGCGCCACGAAGAGAACCGGAAGAAATAGCCTTGGCCAGGGTTTCCATATCCGGATCTGCAAGAGCACCCACTTCGGAAGCAGCAGACATGATGGTAAGCGTCATGTTCGTTCCCGTATCCCCGTCAGGTACGGGAAACACATTCAGTTCATTGATCCATTCTTTCTTCGCTTCCAGGTTCTTGGCTCCGGCCAGAAACATTCTGGAAAGTATTTTAGCATCTATGGTTTTGTTATTCACCACAAGTTCCTCCTCTAAAACTAATCTATTGCACGTACGCCCTCAACCATGATATTGATCTTCTCGATCTCCATTCCTGTAAAGGCCTCGACTTTATATTTTACATTGTTGACAAGATTGTCCGCAATAGTACTGATATTCACGCCATATGCTACGATGACATGGAAATTCAGTCGGATCTTATTGTCATCAGTGATCTTAACACTGATACCATGTTTCAGACTGTCAATACGCAAAAGTTTAACCAGTCCATCCTTCATACTGATAGCTGCCATTCCAATGATACCAAAACACTCTACTGCCACACTGCCGGCATAAGTCGCAATGACATCCGTATCAATTACGATCTGACCCAATCCGGAATCTATACGTCCATTCATATGGTTACCTCCACTGTTTCATTTAAATTAAATTATATGTAAATCTATTATAACCTTTTTTTAACAAGAACACAACGCTTAATTTCGCCATGATTTTCAGCATTCCTTCCAATATAGAAGTTCCGTAAGAAAACTCTTTGCAGAATTTTTGATAAATTTCCTTTTTTTGCTTGCAAAAGAGCAATTCATCTGTTAAAATGGTGACTGTTGATAAAAGGAGGTGCTATTCATGGCTAAATGTGCAATCTGCGATAAAGGAGCTCATTTCGGAAACAATGTGAGTCATTCCCATAGAAGATCCAACAAAATGTGGAAATCTAACGTTAAATCCGTCAGAGTAAAAACAACTGCCGGCGGAGCAAAGAAAATGTATGTATGTACTTCTTGTTTAAGATCCGGAAAAGTTGAAAGAGCGTAAGTAATATCGTATGCCCCCGTAAAATGCGGGGGCTGTTTTTTATTTCTAAATATTATTATAAATAAACGGAAAGCCTGCTAACCGCACACTTTCCGTTTATCTGCAAAACATATGATATCCGCATAGCAGACATACCACTGCGATCGAGATCACAATAAAATTCTCAGTGATAAGAATTCCAAGAACCATTCCTACTCCGATAAAGAACAACATAAAACCTGTTAGCTTTCCCACTCCTGTCTGCTCATTTCTTTTTTGTTACAGTATATGCACAAAAGCAGGACAGAATACTTATCATCACAAAATCTTATACAGACTTCTTCACAGATAAGATATCCTTAATCTTCTTTCTCATCGGCGCTCTCATCTCCACCTGCACCTGGGACAAAACGATTCACAAAGTCGGGAACCATATCCAGAACTTTTGTCAATCCATCCTGATTCTTAACGTTTACAAGCTTGGTGGTTCCATTCTGGATCACAAGTACTGCACAAGGCGTCATCTTTCCGGCCAGACCGCCGCCACCGTTATTTTTTTTATCTCCTTCAAATGCTCCTGCACCTACACCAAAAGATACATCTACCAGGGGAAGAATGATCGTATCACCTACATGAATGGCATCCCCTACAACAGTTTTGGCCGATACAAAGCCATCCATTCCTTTAAATAATGAATTCACGGTATCCTTGAAATTATTCTCTTTCTCCATGATTGACCTCCTTATGTCTCCATCGGTGGATGACGTATTTGATATTTTTATTAAAATAAAGCTCTATTGCTATCTTTATAAGTACAACTCCATAAATCCGACCTTTCAGAAAGATTTCGCCTTCCAGAATATTTTCACCATCAAAAAGCGGATTTACCATTATTTTATTTTTGTGGAAAGGAATTGTCATTCCCAGCAGCGCCAGTACCGTACCTGTGACAGCCGGATCCTCACTTCCAAAAGTAATCTTTCCGGTGATTCTGGTTGGCAACACATGATGTATCAGTTTTTTTCCATCTTCCCATAAGAAAGAAATCGCAGCTCTGGTCCGTGGATGGTCAATAAATTCCCTCCACCAGTTTATCTTATCACAGAATTTTCTGATTGTTAATGCGAATTTCTGGATTTTTTTAAGAATTCTGGATGGTACCCTCAGAGCATTTCGCACTACTGTCAAAAATTTTCCAAGTACTGATTTTATTCTGCCCGCTATTTTAAGAATTAAATCTTTTATTCTTTTTCTGTTTTTATTCTCTGTTTCTTTGTGCTCCGAAACTGAAGTATCTATTTCTTTCGATATCCCATCTTCCCGCCTGTAATCTCTTTCATCACATGCATCCGTCTGTTCCGGCAAAATTTCTGAAATTTTATCCTCCGGTTCTTTTTCCAACAGTTCCGGCGTATATCTGTGCCCTTCAATCTCCTCCACTTCAACAGGAGTTGTGTCTTCTTTTATAATAACGGAAGTTTCTTCTTTTTCTTCACTATTATATGATCTGGAATATTTTTCCTGTTCTGTCTGCTTCTTCTGAACAGAAGGATCTTTTTTGCTGGTATCAGTTTTTGTTTTTTTCTTCTTTCCGGAAAGTTTTTGTTTCAATCTGGATAGTGGAACTCCAAAAACACATATTTTTGTTTGAATTTTCCCTTCTTCCCAGAAAGCACGAGCCAAAATAATATGGAGCAGCCAGCTTACCTCGCCCGAGGCTCTTATTTCCCTGATTCCCTCCGTTCGCTTTTTTTCTGCACTTGCTCGGTATCTGACCGGGCAAAAAAGGATCAGGAGCAAAAGCAGAAGAACCAGTCCGATGAGTATCCCCAGAAGGATCAATATCCATTTTAGTATCAGCCATAATATATGCAGCATTCATTCACCTGTTTTTCAGATATTCTTTTATTTTAAAATCACCGGTTTCCGTATATACCTGTTCTATAATATCCTGTACCATCCGTATCGCTCCATCTTTACCTTTAGCCATTCCGATGATCAACGGACAGATTGCTCTGGCACCGCGCTGTACCAGCATACTGGAGGGAAGAATCTCCAGTATATTCCCTGGATTATCTGACAGCGTAACAACATAAATATCCGGTACAAATTTCCCGGCAGTGATCCGTGCTCTTGCTCTGGTAGGATTCTTTATATCATCTCCAATATAATAATCTTTCATCCATTTTAGCACTTTACGACCACCTCCGCTTCTTTAATGTCAAACAGGGCTGCGTAAACACACAGCCCTGTCTTTGTTTTTAGAAATACTTCTGCTGTTTCGCCCAGACGCCCTCACTACGCATCTCCAGATACTCCTGATAAGCCTGCTCCACAATATGCTTCTCATTGGAAAAACGAAGAAGATGATAAATCTCGTGAAACTTGTAATATCCGGAATCTACAAAATATTCCTCGCGCTGGGGTTTGCTATGATAATTATCAGCTATCATGAGATACCAGTGTACCTCTTTCATTACCACATCCTCCGGAACTGTGAAATTATACTGGCTCTTACCAATGTATTTCACAATAGAAGCTCTGACACCTGCTTCTTCTTTCACTTCACGTAAAGCAGTCTGTTCAAAGGTCTCGCCTTCTTCTACAGTTCCTTTGGGAAGCACCCATCCTTCATAACGGTTCCTGTAGGATTTATACAATGCCAGGATCTTACCCCGATGAATTACCACACCGCCACAGCTTGTTGCTTCTATCATATTGCAATCCTCCTGTAATGCGTGTGTCTTTTGCACTGATTACAGTATACCTCTTTTTCTTCATATAGGCAAGGGGCAAGAAGCAGATACTGTCTTAATTAACGAAATTTAATCAAAATAATATGCATCAAATACATCTCCTGCAATGGGAACTGCTGCTTCACTTCCGGTTCCTCCGTTTTCGACGATCACCGCAATAGCAATATCCGGGTTATCTACATTCGAATAACCGATAAACCACGAATGACTGGAACCATTTTCATCAAACTCCGCAGATCCGGTTTTTCCGGCTACCGTATATCCACGCCCGTTAAGCGCAGAAGCTGTACCGTTTTCAACTACATTTTTCATGAGTTTTCCAAGAATACCTGCTTCGTTACTGGTCATCAGGCGTTTATATTCCGTCTTTTCCGTTTCTTTTACAGTATCTCCGGAATTATTTACAATTTTGTCGATCATGGTCGGCTTCATCAGTACACCGTCATTGGCGATCGCACTTGTGATCAGCGCCATATGCATAGGAGACACCAGCGTATTTCCCTGTCCAATAGAGGTCTGCATTACCAGCGCGTTTGCTGAATTTTTTTCCAGGGTAAAACGACTTGTTTTATAGGAGTTCAGAGGAAGAGCTTTGTTAAAAAGAAGATCCTCCGCGGTACTGCGCAAAGAACCGGCCCCGAGATTCAGCCCCATATCCGCAAACGCACAGTTACAGGAATGTGCAAATGCAGAATAAAAATCTTCCTGTCCATGTACTTCACCGTTATAACACTGAATGGTATGGTCATCTACTGTAATACTTCCCTGGCACAGATAAGAATATCCTTCCAGAGAGCCCTTTTGTCTGAAATAATCCAGGGCCGTAACAACTTTAAAAGTAGATCCCGGCGGATATGCACCATTTGTAGCACGGTTAAGAAGACTGCTGTTATTCTCATCATTGACAAGCGTATCCCAGTCCTGTGCAATGGTATTCGGATTAAAATCCGGTTTGCTTACCATGGCAAGGATTCTTCCTGTAGAAGGCTCTATGACAACTACCGCTCCTCTGCGGTCACCCAAAGAATTATATGCTGTTGTCTGAAGATCAGCATTCAGACTTGATATCACGGTATCTCCCTGATTCTTTTTGCCCAGAAACTCATTTTTCATCTGCTCCAGGAAAAAAGAATGGGAAGTCAGAAGCTGAAAATTCGCCTCTGATTCCAGTCCGCTTTTGCCGTTGGTATCATATCCTACCGCATGTGCAAAAATATTTGCAAATGGATAAGTTCTCTCTTCTGTTCCATCTTCATACACATTGGTCTGTGCCAGGACTTCTCCATCAGAAGACTGGATGCTTCCACGCACTACCCTGTCTGAAAACGTATCCTGTCTGGTATTATACGGACTGTTGATAAAATCGTCACTTTTTATGGCATCAAAATAAATCAGATACCCGATCAGACTGACAAAAATCAATATAAAGAACACCGATACAAAAGTAAACGGCCGGTTCTTTTTTCTACGGAGCCTGGCGATATCCCGTTCTCTCAGGCGTTGCTCTCTTTCCTCTTCTTTCAAACGTTTCTTTTCGCTGCGATTCAATTTCTTCGTCCTCATCTTCCCTCAGAATATACAGTCCCTGAATGATTGCAAGCATCAGGATGGTACACATGACAGAACTTCCTCCATAACTTACCAGCGGAAGTGTAACACCTGTCATCGGAATAAATTTGGTCGCACCGCCAATAGTCAGAAATACCTGAAACGCATATTCTGTTCCAAGTCCCAGTGCGATCAGTTTATAAAACGGATTTCGTATCTTCAGTGCAATCGTAACGATCATGAGAAAGAAACTGGTACATACCAGGATCAGGCAGATGGCAAAAATGCCGCCCAGTTCTTCACAGATAGCGCTGAAGATAAAGTCATTTTTTACAACAGGAATTTTCTCCGGAGAGCCCTGGCAAAGCCCCATTCCAAACCAACCACCAGTTCCGATAGCAAACAATGACTGCACGATCTGATAGCCTTCATTCTGATAGACCGCCATCGGATCTCTCCAGGCGCTCACTCTCTGGCGTACATGTCCGAAAAGATGATAAGCTACCACTGCACCAACACATCCACCGCCAAGTCCCAGGAGCATATATCCAGGATTTCTGGTTGCCACATAGATCAGCACAAGATAGGTGACAAAAAAGATCACCGCACTTCCAAGATCTCTGGAAAGGACCAGAATTCCCACATGGATCACCGCTACGATCGTTGCCATCACTACTTTACGAAAATCTACCTTTGTGCAGAGCAGCGATGCCATAAAAAATACAAATGTGATCTTGATCACCTCTGAAGGCTGGATTCCCATCAGTGAAAGTTTTGCGCCATAACTTGTACTTGCCAGAACGAGAACCGCTGCCAGAAGAACAATACCGATCCCTGCATAAATCCATGTAAGATCCTTTAAAAATTTCATCTTACGGATCATTACAGGAATCACCAGTGATACCGCGCTTCCTGCCGCCACGATCAGAAGCTGTTTGGTTGCAGACGGAAGTGAAAGTCTACAGAGCATGATAAAACCAACGCTCAGGAGCATACACATATTATTCAGAAGAAGCAGTGATGCTTCTTTATAGATGATCCTGTACAAAATCTGGATCGCCGCAAAAAAGATCATCATCTCAATATAAAACAAGATAACCTTAAAATCCATGCTCTTTAAATAAATCACAAGAAACGCTGTGAAATCAATAAAAAAGATCATAGTCAGCTGCTGCTGGAGCAGCTCTTTTTTTTCTTCCTCATCCTGGCGCCACACCATATAAAAACAATGAAAGGTGTAGACGATCATCAGCGTGAGGATCATATACTTGGATAACTCTGTAATTACATTAATCATACACTTTTACTCGGCTCCTCTTTTAAAATGGCCTTTTGTATATCTGCGTCCGGAAGGTTTCCCGTTTTTCTGATAAACGGACTGGAATTCTTTAAAGATTTCCCTCGCTTCCTCCGGCTTCTCAACAGTAAATGCCAGTCTTAAAGACTGAAGATTTAATTTTTCCACCCGTTCTCTCTCTCCGGGAAGCCCGTAAGGGATACTGTTATATATGATATTATAGCAGTATTTTGCTTTTTCCAGGCTGCTGCATTCCCATGGAGTACAACAACATTTCACCGGAAATTCACTGTTATAGCGGTCTTTCAGATAGACAGTCTCGCATTTTCCGGTACATCCAAAAAGATTTTTTCTTACACACTGGGCCGACAGCATCAATGGGATATATCCATATAAAAGAAGTTCCGAAGAAGTATTATTCCTGTGCCGCAGCTCTCCTTCATTCAGTTCAAGCGGAACTGTGTTGCGAAGGACACCCTCTTTTTTCCAGAACTCTGTCGCCTCATCATTCCATGTATATAGAGAGGAATCCAGAACACATTTATCTCCGTATCCACACTTCTTCAATGCGGCATAAGATTCCAGATTTCTGACCAGGAATCCTTCCATTCCCTGTTCTATCCATTTTTTTGCTTCCTGCATCCATTTCTCCGGAATCTCTCCTCTCTGAATATGCGGGGTAGAAAGATAAAGTTCCCTTTCTGCTGCAAGTTTAGGTGAAAAATACTTCTTCATGGTATCAAACGGAAAATAAAAACCTGTAATTCCCTTTTCCTTTAAAAGTGCTTCTGCAACATCTTCCTGTTCGCATGAGACATAAAAAGGAAGTGATCCCCCAATCTGCCGCCGACAGATATCTGTTCGTTCCGCATGCTGTTTTTTTACCATTTCTCTACGATTCTGACTGAGTAATGTCTCCCGCAGCTGTTCAAGAGCCTCCCTGCGAACTTCATTAAGAACCTTTACAGGAACAAAAACTTTCCCATTAATCTCAATATTCAGACTTTCCCACTGAAATTCCGTATTTCCCAGTTTTTCCATCTGCTGGCGGATCCGCTGTTCTTCCATAGGCTGATTTTTCGCAAACTGAACTTCCCCGCCCATAGCTGTTACTGTTTTATCTTCACAGGCTACTTCCAGTATAACAGGACTTTCAGGAGAAAGTATTAAATTCCCATGAATTTTTTCTTTTATTTTTCTGATCTCCGGCTGGATGTTTCCGGATTTCTTCTCATTGGCAAAAGCCATCATTTCCGGACCGCGATACATATCATAATATCCAGTGCAGGAACCTCCTCTGCTGAAAAGATCCAGAAGATATTTCCGGTCTTCCTCCTGAACATGATATTCTTTTCCACTTAAATAGAGGTCCAGATATTTTCTGTATACAGAAGTCACTCCCGCTGTATACCCTGGCTGTTTCATGCGGCCCTCAATTTTCAGTGACATTACGCCTGCCTCCAGAATATCCGGAAGAATATCAAGAGTACAGATATCTTTCAGACTCAACGCACAGAACTCTTTATCCCCTTTATATTTTCTGTGATCAAGAGTACCTTTATACGGAAGTCTGCAAGGCTGGGCACATCGCCCACGATTTCCGCTCCTTCCACCGAAAATACTGCTCATCAGACATTGACCAGAATAGCTGTAACAAAGCGCTCCATGGATAAAAGTTTCAATTTCCAGCGGACTTGCTTTATGCATAGCGGAAAGCTCTTCCAGGGAAAGCTCTCTGGCCGGGACTACACGCGTTGCCCCTTTTTCTTCCAGAAATTTCATTCCTTCCGGTCCGGTTATTGTCATCTGGGTGCTTGCATGAATATCCAGGCCTGGGAAATTCCGACGGATAAACGAAAAAACACCAAGATCCTGTACAATTACCGCATCAAGTCCTGCCTCATAATAAGGTGCAAGATATTCAAAAAGCTGTCCTTCCAGCTCTCTGTTTTTCAACAGAGTATTCACTGTGAGATACAATTTCCGGTTATGGATATGTGCGGTTTCAATCGCCGCAATCAGTTCTTCCTGGGAAAAGTTCTGTGCATAAGCTCTCGCGCCAAAAGCCGGGCCCCCTACATATACCGCATCTGCTCCCGCTCCAATGGCGGCCTCAAAGCTCTCATAAGATCCTGCAGGTGAAAGCAGTTCTGTTATCATTTTTTTCAAAGTATTTTCTCATCTCCTGTCTGTTAATCTGATCAAGCGGTTATAAAACAAAAGAGGATTACCGAAGCAATCCCCCCATCCTTTATTTAAGCAGTTCATCAAGTTCCTTCTCCAGTTCCTTCACCTTACCATCAAGAAGATTCTTCTGATCCTGAGCTTCCTGCTCGGCTTTCTTTGCCTCTTCAATCTGCATTTTAAGAGAAATCAGCTCATGCTTCAGATCGTACATTTCCTGATCCTTCTGCTGCAGATCCTGTTCAAAGATCTCTGCCTGCTTTTTCGCCTTAAAATAGTCATCTGTAATATTCAGACTGAGCAGTGTATGCTTGGTCTCCATGGCCTGTCTGGAATATCCCGGCATCTGGCTCAGTTCACTGATCTTATTATTCATATAAGCTGCAACCTTCTGAAAGTACTCCTCAGATTCATATCCGCCCAGAGTAATGATCTTTCCATCGATAACAACCTGTGCTGTATTCTTTACCGCCATTCGTAAAGCCTCCTGAATTCATCTGTTACTGGTCATTTCCACAATAACATTCCTCTATATTGCCAGCCCTACAGCTCACAATTTCTTTCATTATAACTGATTCCTGCAAAAATGTATAGAAGTTTTTCTATTATTTTGTCGATAAATCGGGACGAGGATAGCCAAGATGTGTATATGCCAGCACGGAAGCCATTCTTCCACGCGGCGTCCTGTTCAGAAAACCAGTCTGCAAAAGATACGGTTCATATACATCTTCCAGGGTTCCGGAATCCTCTCCAATGGATGCCGCAAGCGTCTCCAGTCCAACCGGACCTCCCTGGAAATTCAGGATCAGTGTCTGTAAGATACGACGGTCTGTCTTATCAAGTCCGTACTGATCCACCTCCAGAAGATCCAGTGCAAAACAGGCAACATCGTAAGTGATCACACCATCATATTTCACCTGTGCAAAATCCCGCACCCGCTTCAGAAGACGGTTTGCCAGTCGTGGAGTGCCTCTGGAGCGTTTGGCGATCTCAGCTGCACCATTGGGTTCGATTTCCACGCCAAGAACCTGTGCTGAACGGAGAACAATGGTAGTCAGTTCTCTTTTATCATAAAACTCCAGTCTCTGCGTCACTCCGAAACGGTCACGCAGAGGTGCGGAAAGAAGCCCTGCCCTGGTAGTCGCACCTACCAGCGTAAATTTCGGAAGATCCAGACGAATAGAACGGGCAGATGCTCCCTTCCCAATCATAATATCTATGGCAAAATCCTCCATGGCCGGATAAAGAACTTCCTCTACCTGTCGGTTCAGCCTGTGGATCTCGTCCACAAACAGCACATCTCCCTCCTGAAGATTATTCAAAATTGCAGCCATTTCTCCAGGTTTCTCGATCGCTGGCCCGGAAGTAACTTTCATATGTGTTCCCATTTCGTTGGCAATGATCGCGGACAATGTTGTTTTTCCCAGGCCGGGAGGGCCGTAAAACAGTACATGGTCCAGTGCGTCATGTCTCTGTTTCGCCGCTTCAATATAGATCTTCAGAGTATCTTTGGTTTTCTGCTGACCAATATATTCATCCAGACTCTGAGGTCTTAAATTCCCTTCCAGAGAAAAATCCTCTTCTGTAACGTCCGTTGTAATGATCCTGTTTTCCATCTGTCATGCTCCGTTCTATTTCTTGTAAAGCGGATATTTATATTCCACTCTGCTACATGCTTATGAATACCATCACGTTGACTTGTACTCCTGATACAAGCAAGTCCCCACCCACTGCTTATTGCTTTTCGCAATTGAAGCAGGGGACTTACTTGATTCGGTTAGAAATTCTTCAATGCAGCCCGCAGGATTGCTTCCACATCGTCTGCCGGTACATCCTCCGGAACTTTCCGTACTGCCCGGAGCGCATCCGCAGAACTGTATCCCAGCGCAACCAGAGCCTCTACTGCTTCCTGACGACTGTCACGAAGATTCGCAGCATCTATGGCAGCCTCCTCCTGCTGATGAGCGAGTTTTATCTCAAAAGCATCCTCCAGCTTCAGTTTATCTTTCAGCTCCAAAATCATTTTCTGGGCGGTCTTCTTCCCAATTCCAGGAGCCTTGGAAATGGTCTTTACATCATCCGAAAGTACTGCAAAACGCAATTCATCCGCACTGATCCCGGAAAGGATACCAAGTGCACCCTTCGGGCCAACACCATTCACACCGATCAAAAGTTTAAACATACTGAGATCATCTTTTGAAAAAAAGCCGTACAGTTGCAGAATATCCTCTCTGACATAAAGAAACGTATGTATTTTTTTCTCTTCTCCTATGCGGACCTTCCCGAGATCCTGCCCTGTCATATAGATTTCATATCCAAGTCCGCCATTCTCCACGATCAGACAATTCTCCACGATATCTGCTACTGTACCTTTTACAAAAGAAATCAACTCCAACGGCTCCCTTCCCGGAAACAACTGAACATCTGTTTCCCATATGAACGCAATAGTAACATAATTTTCATAAAAAATCAACCCGGAATCCAAATCCCGGGTTGATGCTGTATACATAAATATTATTTACTGATTCAGAAAATCCTGATCTTCAAAATAATTGATACGCATGGAAGAACGTACATCATGAAGAGTTGCAGCTGCTTTTTCTCTTGCAACTTCTGTACCTGCTTTCAGGATATCAAATACATCTGCAGTACGCTGCTCCCACATTTTTCTTCTCTCACGGATTGGTCCAAGCTCCGCCTGCATTACATTATTCAGGAATTTCTTAACTTTTACATCGCCAAGACCACCTCTCTGATAGTGAGCCTTCAGTTCATCAAGATTTTGATACTCTGGCAGGAACTCCTCAAAATGCTCCGGCCGGCTGAAAGCATCCAGATAAATAAATACCGGATTTCCTTCCACGCGTCCTGGATCCTGAACCCGAAGATGATTCGGATCTGTAAACATGGACATGATCTTCTTCTTAACCACATCTTCTTCATCAGAAAGATAAATACAGTTTCCGAGAGACTTGCTCATTTTTGCTTTTCCATCGATACCCGGAAGACGTAAGCATGCCTTATTTGAAGAAAGGACGATCTCTGGCTCAGTCAGTGTCTCACCATAAACTGTATTAAACTTATGAACAATTTCCTTACACTGCTCAAGCATCGGAAGCTGATCTTCACCTACCGGTACATGCGTTGCACGAAAAGCTGTGATATCTGCGGCCTGGCTGATCGGATAGCAGAAGAATCCAACCGGAATGCTGGCTTCAAAATTACGCTGTTTAATTTCAGATTTAACTGTAGGATTGCGCTGCACACGTGCTACAGTAACCAGATTCATATAATAAAAAGTCAGCTCTGTCAGCTCCGGAACCATGGACTGAATAAAAATATTGGATTTTTCAGGGTCAAGTCCACATGCCAGATAATCCAGTGCAACCTGCAGAATATTCTGGCGAACTTTCTCAGGATGTTCTGCATTATCTGTAAGTGCCTGTGCATCTGCGATCATAATATAAATCTCGTCATATAAGCCGGAATTCTGCAGTTTCACACGCTCTGCCAGTGATCCAACATAATGACCTACATGAAGACGTCCCGTCGGGCGGTCGCCGGTTAAAATAATCTTGCTCATGAATTTCGTTCTCCTTGAAGTATACTGAATATTTTATATCTTATTATAGCCCTTTCAAATAGTCTGGTCAAATATTTTTAACAGTTTATTTTACCGTAATTTTGCATTTTACAGCAACTTTTCCGGATCTATCAGCCTCAAGTAACGAGAATTCGATGCACAATTATTCAAAAGTCACCATTCCTGCGGATCAGGTCACGATACCAGTAAGCGGAATCCTTCCAGATTCTCTCCTGAGTCTCAAAATCCACATAAATGATCCCAAACCGTTCCGCATAACCTTTATCCCATTCAAAATTATCCATCAAGGACCACTGGAAATATCCTCTTATATCAATCTCTTCTGCTGCCCGTTTTAGATTTTTCAGATATCGTGCCAGAAAATCAATTCGGTTGGGATCGTGGACTTTACCATCCTGGGAAACCGTATCGTGGCAGGCCATTCCATTTTCTGTAATGTAAATCGGTTTCCGATATCTTTCATACAGAAATTTCGGTCCCCAGTAAAGTGCTTCCGGTGTTACCGTCCAGTTGGTTGCCGTCTTTGGAAAACCAGCCGGTCGCCTTACTTCTTCCGGCCTTCCATCTGTCCCCATGCGAATGCAGCGTCCGTTATAAATATTCTGTCCATAAAAATCAATAGGCTGAGAGATCAGCTTCATATCTTCATCCGTGATCACAGGCAGATATTTTTCATATTTTTTCATCCCTTCTTCCGGATACTTACCAAGAATAACAGGATCAGACCACCAGGATACATTCCAGGTCCAGTTGGAAAGATCATCCGGCAACGCAAAAAGTGCCTTTCTTGCAGCCTCAATATCTTTCGGCGTTTCTTTCTCCGGATAACACATACCACTGGTCGGTGCATAACCGATCTGCACATTCTGTTTTCCGTAAGCACGCAGCATCTGCACAGCTCTTCCGTGAGCTTTCAGAGCATTGTGGGCCATCTCAAAAGTATCACGTAGCGGCGCTTTCACACCAGGTGCATGACATCCCTGAAGAAATCCCAGGCCGACAAAACATTGTGGTTCATTTAATGTAAAGAAATATTTTACGCGGTCACTGAAACGTTCTGCCACCAGACGGGCATACTGGCCGAACCATTCCACGATCTCCGGATTCATCCAGCCACCTCTTTTATAAATCTCATAGGGAAGTTCCCAGTGATACAAAGTTATGTACGGTTCAATTCCCTGTTCCAGAAGTTCATCGATCAATGCATTATAAAAATCAATTCCTTTTTCATTTACTTTCCCGGTTCCTTCCGGCAGCACACGGGACCAGTCAATGGAAAAGCGGTACCCCTTCAGCCCCAGTTCTTTCATGTATGCCACGTCTTCTCTGAATCTGTGGTAATGATCGCAGGCTATATCTCCAGTATGGCCTTCATATACTCTTCCCGGCTCTTTTGTAAAAACATCCCAGATATTCTGTCCTTTTCCGGAATCTCTGCCAGTTCCCTCTATCTGATAGGAACTGGTCGCTGCTCCCCACACAAAATCTTTTGCAAATCCCATATTGGCACTCCTTTATAGTATATCTTTTTCGATATTGTTTTTATAAATAAAATGGTTAATTTGGGTCCTGATTTCATTATACTGAACCATGATTTCGCGGTCAAGCACTGCTTATAGTCGTCAAGCGGATATTCGCAATCCGCTTCGCTACGTAGCTCTACACCAAATAACTGCTCCGCAGTTTATCAGGAGGAGCTTCCACTCCTCCTGATACAAGCAAGTCCCCACCCACTGCTTATTGCTTTTCGTAATTGAAGCAGGGGGTGGGGACTTGCTTGATTTGGTTAAAAAAAGAAGACTGCCATATCCGGAAAACATATTCCGGACAGACAGCCTTCTCTTCCCTCTTACAGAATTATATGTCTCGGGCAAACTTCTTTACATTTACCGCATCCTGTACATTTGTCGTAATCAATGTGTGCACAGAAATCCGTAACTGTGATTGCCTCTGACGGACAGTTTTTCTCACATTTTTTACATCCGATACAGCCAAGCTCACAGGCAGTCGTAACTGCTTTACCTTTGGCGTGGGAGCCACAGGCTACACGGATCTGTTTGTCATATGGTACAAGCTCGATCAGATGACGCGGACATTTTGCAACGCATTTACCGCAGGCCTTACATGCTTCCTGATCTACGACTGCAATGCCATTTACTACATGAATAGCGTCAAATGGACATACTTTTACGCAGCTTCCAAATCCCATACATCCATATGTACAGTTCTTCGCACCACTGCCCGGAATGAAAGCCATCATCTCACAGTCTTCCACACCTGTGTACTCATATTTCACAGTTGTCTTATCACAGGTTCCCGCACATTTTACAAAAGCAACCTGACGTGCGGTTTCTTTTACTTCCTGTCCCATGATCGCACCGATCTTGGCCGCAACCGGAGCACCGCCAACCGGACACTGATCTACAGGAGCTTCCCCTTTTGCAATTGCGGCAGCAAGTCCGGAACATCCCGGATATCCACAGCCACCGCAGTTATTTCCAGGAAGAACGCCAAGAATAGCTTCTTCCTTTTCATCTACCTTCACGGTCAATTTCTTGTCTGCAAGTCCAAGGAAGATACCAATGAATAAACCAGTACCGCCGACAATGACTGCAGCCATAATAATTCCTGTTATACTCATGCTCTTCTTCCTCCTATACGATTCCGGAGAATCCAAAGAATGCAATTGCCATCAGTGCTGCTGTAAGCAGAACGATCGGCATACCCTGGAAAGATTCCGGAATGTCATTGTATTCCATTTTTTCACGGATTCCCGCAAGTAATACAATAGCGATCAGATAACCTACGCCTGTTGCAAATCCGTTTACAACACTCTCAAGAATGCTGTATTCATATTTTACGTTATTCAGCGCCACACCAAGAACTGCACAGTTTGTTGTGATCAGTGGAAGGTACACACCAAGTGCCTTGTAAAGAGACGGTACGAATTTCTTGAGAAACATTTCTACGATCTGTACCAGTGCCGCAATAACAAGGATAAATACGATTGTTTTCAGATACTCAAAATGTGTTGGTACCAGAATAAATTTATATAACAGCGAAGCAACAAAGGATGCAATCGTGATAACAAATACAACCGCTCCTCCCATGCCGGCTGCTGTTTCAGTTTTCTTGGAAACGCCCAGGAAAGAACAGATTCCAAGGAACTGGCTTAATACAACGTTACTGCAAAGTGCAGAACCAATAGCAATTAACATTAAGCTTGCCATATTCTATTCCCCCTTTATTCTTTTTCAGAAGGGCATCCGCCACAGGTTGCACAGTTGGAACCGCAGCCGGACTGGATCTTGGAAACATCTTTGCCCTTCTTTGCCATGTTAATCTTTACCTTGTTCTGGATTGCAGCAAGTCCTGCAAGAACCAGGAATGCTCCAGGTGCAAGGATAAAAATAGTGATCGGGGTATAGCCGGCAGAACCGGTAGCTGCATCAGCAACCGGAATGATCTGTGCTCCGAAAGCTTTTCCGGAACCAAGGATCTCTCTCACAAGACCAATGGCAACCAGACCAACTGTAAATCCAAGTCCCATTCCAAGTCCGTCAAAGATAGATGGAAGGACCGGATTTTTGGAAGCATAACTCTCTGCACGTCCCAGAATGATACAGTTAACAACGATCAGAGGAATATAAATTCCAAGTGAATCATAAAGAGAAGGAGTAAAACCTTCCATCAGAAACTGTACAATGGTTACAAATGATGCTACAACTACGATAAAGGCCGGCATTCTGACAGAATCCGGAATTATTTTTCGTAACATGGAAATCAGCATATTGGACATGACCAGAACTACTGTTGTGGAAAGTCCCATACCAATACCATTAATAGCTGAAGTTGTTACCGCAAGAGTAGGACACATACCCAGCATCAGGACGAAAATCGGATTTTCGGTTATAATACCGTTTTTTAATCTTTCACCACAATTATTCATATTCAACTACCCTCCTAAAATGCGTTTTTGCAATAGCCGATAGCTGTATTAACTGCACCGGTAAAAGCTCTGGATGTAATGGTTGCACCACTGATAGCATCAATAGGCTCACCCTCGCCGCCATCTTTGGATACATAAAATTTATCGGTAGTTTTTCCAACATACTGTTCCTGGAACTTAGCCTCTGTAGCCCGCATTCCAAGTCCGGCAGTCTCACTGATGGAAAGAATGGAAACACCACTTACAGTTCCATCTTTTGTTACTCCCACGGTGATCTTGATATCTCCGCCATAGCCTTCCTTATCTGTTACAGTTACTACATAACCTTCATCCGCAGCCTCACAGACTTCATCTACAGTAGCTTTTATATCAAGGTCTGATACGGTTTTATCTGCAGCATCCTGATCTACATCAACCGGTTTAAATTCTCCCAGACTCACATCACTGAACACTGCCTGCCACGCTTCTTTTTTTGCCTGTTCTTCGGTTCTTGCAATGGGCTCTTTTGTAACTTCATAAACCAGTCCAAGTCCAAGTCCGGCAACTACTGTAATGATCGTAAGGATCAATGTATTTCTGATAATCTTACTCATTATTTCCTGCCTCCTTTTCCAAAAGCAACCGGTTTTGTTACTTTTTCAATAAGCGGAACTACCAGGTTACAGATAATGATCGCATAGGAAACACCTTCTGCGGAAGGGCCAAAGAAACGTAATACTGCTGTCAGAATACCCAGGCAGCAACCATATACCAGCTGTCCCTTTGGGGTGATCGGCGTAGTTACGTAGTCAGTAGCCATAAACCATGCGCCAAGCATCAGACCGCCTCCGAAAATCTCACTGAAGAAATAATTTACATCAGTATTACCTGTAGCAATCATGTAAAAAATCAAAAAAACTGAAAAACTTCCGATATATGTAAGTGGAACTTTCAGATCAATGATCTTAAATGCAAGAAGAATCACTGCACCGATGAGAATCGCCAGGGCGGAAGTCTCACCGATCGTACCCTGGATATTACCAAGGAACAGATTTTTTACAGGAATGGAAGTTCCTTCAATAAATCCCTGATTTTTCAGAGTTGCCAGAGGTGTTGCCTGTGAAACAGTATCTACAATTGCATGTGAACTTTTTGATACTGCAAAATTAGTCATCTTTCCCGCAAAAGAAAGCATAAGGAAACATCTTCCGGCAAGAGCCGGGTTCATAAAGTTCTGTCCAAGTCCTCCGAATAACTGTTTTACAATGATAATTGCAACAAAGCTGCCAAGGATCGGCATCCAGATCGGAATCTGCGGAGGCATGTTCAGTGCAAGCAGAAGTCCTGTTACAACTGCACTGAAATCAGTAGTTGTATTCTTTTTATGCATCAGGCGGTCATACAGCCATTCAAAAAACACACTGGATGCAACAGTTGCCAGAATTACAAGAAGTGCATGTGCACCAAAATTCCAGATACCGAAAAATGTCGCAGGCAGAAGTGCGATCACTACCAGCTGCATAATACGGCTGGTCGTCATTTTATCCCTGATATGGGGATTAGATGATACGTTATACATTTGTTCCATTGTTATTCCTCCCCCTATTTCTTTTTCTTGCGTTCAGCAAGAACCATTTTTCTCATAGATTTAATACTCTGAGTCAGAGGTCGTTTGGCAGGGCAGATGTAGCTGCAGCAGCCACATTCACAGCATTCCATACCATCCATTTTTTCGAATCCTGCCATATCGCCGTGTTCTGCAAGAGTTGCAAGACGGGCGGGAACCACATGGCCTGGACAGACGCTTACGCAACGTCCGCAGTTGATACATGCAGTCTGAATCTGTTTCGCTTCGGATACTGCGTCACGCTCCAGGAAAAGCAGGGAAGAAGTTGTCTTCGTACATGGAATATGAAGATCATACAGCGCAAATCCCATCATTGGTCCGCCGGAAATTGCTTTTGCGATCTTTTCTTTCAGGCCACCTGCAGCGTCTACCAGTTCTGACAGATCTGTTCCTGTAAGAACGGAAAAGTTCTTCGGTGTGCGGATACCGTCTCCGGTCACTGTGACATTACGGCTGATAACCGGCTGTCCCAGGATTACTGCTTTATAAACAGAAGTAACGGTCTCTACGTTATCAACCACGCATCCTACGTCTGCCGGAAGCATGGTAGAATTGATCTCTCTGCCTGTTACCGCATAGATCAATGTACGCTCACCACCCTGCGGGTATTTGGTCTTGAGTTCTTTTACTTCCATACGTTCTTTGCCTTTAATGGCTTCTTTCATCTTGGCAATACAGTCCGGTTTGTTGTCCTCAATACAGATACAGCCCACCGCTTTCGGGAAAGCTTTCAGGATTACTTCCAGTCCGCCTACAACGCTTTCCGGTTCTTCCATCATTCTGCGGTAGTCACTGGTAATGTATGGCTCACACTCCGCACCGTTTACCAGGATATGGTCGATCTTGTCCGGTTCTTTAGGTGAAAGCTTTACATGGGTCGGGAAACCTGCACCACCCTGTCCTACAACTCCGCCTTCCTGAATTCTTTTCAGGATATCTTCTTTGGAAAGATCCGAAAGTTTGGCAGGTGTGTATTCCACAGACTCGTACAGACCGTCATTCTCAATGATGATCGCATCTCCCATGGCGCCTACTGCTGTCAGACGCTTCTCGATTCCCTTTACAGTTCCTGATACAGACGAATGTATCGGGGCGGAAACAAATCCTCCTGCTTCTGCGATTTTCTGTCCTGCAAGCACATGATCACCTTTTTTTACGATGGGCTTGGCCGGAGCTCCGATGTGCTGAGAAACAAGAATTGCCAGATCTCCTTTCGGCAGATACTTCTCAACAGGACAGTTTTTTGACAAATCTTTGCCGTCATAAGGATGGATACCACCCCTGAAGGTTAAAAATGCCATAGATCTCATCTCCTCCTTTATTCTTTGCAAGTACATGCACATTGCGTTTCCGTGCTGTGCATACACTTATTTTCAAAGTTGATTCCCGTGTTTCTGATTTTTCTTTTTTCTCTTCTTTCAGATGAACCGGAAGTGTTACTGCTCATGGAATGAACAGCAACCAGGAAATCCCTCATCCCTGTCCAGCTATGTATGAAAGATTGATTCCCTATGCCATGCTGTGATATACTTCAGTAAGAAATACTCACAATTCTCTCAAGAGAATGATAGATGAAAAACCAATTTATGAAGTGATAGTAGTCATTTTTTCTCACTGTCAATTCCCACATAAATCCAGTACCATTTCCTGTTTTTTTCATCAACTCTACTAATATACTATAACTCATTTCACCTTAAATTGCACTATAGAAAAACATTTTTTTTGTGTATAATCAGATACAATCCATAAAGGAGGAAATTAACATGATTGTTAAAAAAATGCCGATTTTACAAGGGTTTCCAGACTTTGAGACTGTTAAAAAATTGACTAGAAATCACGTTTTTTCAGAACACTTTGCACCACTTTTCTATGATATCGAAACTACAGGACTATCACGAAATTCCACTTTTCTGTATTTGGTCGGTGCCGTCACCTACGAAGAAAATAACTGGCAGATGTATCAGTGGATGATCGAAAATGAGGATGAAGAATACGAACTTCTTAAAACATTTTCGAAATTTCTGGAAAAGTTTTCCTGTACAATCCAGTATAACGGAGACAGTTTTGACCAGCCTTATCTGGAAGCACGCTATCAGATCCACGGGCTTCCGTCTCCTTTTAAAAGCCTGCCTTCTATGGATCTTTATCGACAGTTAAAGCCTTTGAAAGGGCTCCTTAAACTCTCCAGAATGAATCAGCCTTCTATAGAAGCTTTCCTGGGCATCACGGATCGTATTTACTGTGATGGAGGTGCATGTATCCGTCTTTATAAACAATTCGCTTCCGGAAAGAAACCGGAAGCAGGGGAAGTCGTTATGGGACACAATCAGGAAGATCTTCTTGGCCTTGGAAAAATATTTTCCATGCTGTCTTATCTTGCTCTCTTTGAAGAAGATTACGAAGCTCTGGATTGTGAAATTCAAGACGAACAATTGACTTTTACTATTAAAATTTTTTATGATATGCCTGTAGAGTTCTCAAATCATAGTGAAGAATTCTACATAACAGGACAAAAAGATCGTGTTCGTCTTCTCGTAAAATCTCAAAACGGACGATTAAAGCAATATTACTCCAATTACAAGGATTATGATTACATTCCTTCTGAAGACACTGCAATGCCCAAAACATTAAGTGCCTGCATGGATAAAAAGCTCCGCAGACCTGCCAGAAAGGAAACCTGCTACACCTGGTTCCCTGTAACAGAAGATTTTCTGAAAAATCCTTTAAAACAAAAAACCTATCTGAAACACTGTCTTCCATATTATCTTTCCATCCTGAAATAACGTCGTCCCTCTCATATACTGAAAAAGCGAGCCCTTCTCAAAGGACTCGCTTTTTCTGACAAAATAAAAAATCTTCCTCAAAAAAGGCCGTCACATTTGCAGTGACGGCCTCTGAAATTTCAAAATATAATATCTTCTGTACAGTTTCTGAGAAAATTACTCCTCTGTCTGCTCTGCAGAATGATCCTCAAGTGCTTTCATGCTGAGGCTGATCTTTCTGTCCTCGCCGTTGAAATCAACAACTTTAGCCTCGATCTCCTGGCCGATGGAAAGTACATCAGATGGTTTTGCAACGTGCTCTCTGGAGATCTGAGATACATGAAGAAGTGCATCTACTCCAGGTGCAAGCTCAACAAATGCACCGAAATCTGTCATACGTGCAACTTTACCTTTTACTACGTTTCCTACTGCGAAGTCCTCAGCAGCTGTAAGCCATGGGTTCTCCTCCGGGAATTTAAGGGAAAGTGCGATCTTATCTCCGTTGATATCTTTGATAAGAACTGTAACTTTATCGCCTACGTTGAAGACTTTCTTCGGGTTCTCTACTCTGCCCCAGGACATCTCAGAGATGTGAAGAAGTCCGTCTGCTCCGCCGAGGTCGATGAATGCACCGAAATCTGTAACATTCTTAACAACACCCTCAACTTTGTCACCAACGTTGATCTTAGCAAGAAGCTCTTTCTGTTTCTCAGCTTTCTCAGCAAGAAGAAGCTGTTTACGGTTACCGATGATACGGCGTCTTCTTGGGTTGAACTCTGTGATAACGAACTCAATCTCCTGATCTGCATATTTGGAAAGGTCTTTCTCATATGTGTCGGATACAAGGCTTGCAGGAATAAATACTCTTGCTTCCTCAACATTAACACAAAGACCACCGTCAAGTACCTGTGTTACAGGAGCTTTCAGAACCTCCTGGTTCTCGAATGCCTCCTCAAGACGTTTGTTGCCTTTCTCTGCAGCAAGACGTTTGTAGGTCAGTGTAACCTGTCCCTCTCCGTCATTTACTTTGAGAACTTTTGCTTCCATGGTATCGCCAGGTTTAACAACATCTGTAAGCACAACGCTTGAATCGTTTGTGTACTCGTTCTTTGTGATGATACCGTCTGCTTTATAGCCGATATTCAGGATGATCTCATCATCTTTAACATCGATGACGGTACCCTGTACGATCTCTCCATTTCTGATTGTTTTTACGGAATCTTCCAGCATCTGTTCAAAACTTAACTCTGACATGTTCTTGAACCTCCTCAATAATTTTCTTTGGGGTGGAAGCCCCTGCTGTAATACCTACACAACTACTGCATTGGAACATTTCAGAATCCAAGTCTACAGGTGTTTGTATATAGTAAGTATTTCCACATTCCTTTTTACATATTTCAAACAGCTTTTGAGTATTGGAACTATGTCGGCCGCCTACGACCAGCATAGTGTCTACCTCTCCGGCTATCGCTTTAGCTTCTTTCTGCCGTTCTTCGGTAGCATTACAAATAGTGTTTAAAATATTTAGAATATTTAAAACATTATTATCATAACTCTTTTTGCGAAGAATTTCAACTAATTCTTGAAATTTGTTGTAATTAAATGTCGTCTGTGACACTACACACACTTCTTTTTCCGGAGAAATGGTGAATCTTTCAGCATCTTCGGCATTTTTGATCACAGTGTACGGTCCCTGACACCATCCGCAGATTCCCTGAACTTCCGGGTGATCCGGGTCACCAATGATCACAATATGGGCACCTCTGGCACTTTCTCTCTCAACGATCTTGTGGATCTTCAGCACAAAAGGACAGGTGACATCCACATACCCGAGGCCATATTTTTTAATCTTGTCATAGACTTTACGGCCGACTCCGTGGGAACGTATCACAACGGTGCCATCTTTTAAAGTGGCAAGATCCTCCTCGCTGATCACAGCCACGCCTTTTTTTTCCAGATCTGAGACGACTTCCTCATTATGGATGATCGGGCCCAGTGTGTAGATCGGTGCAGCATCGGAACCGATCAGGTCATAAACACGGTCTACTGCTCTCTGTACGCCAAAACAGAATCCGGCAGTTTCTGCAACTTTTACCTTCATCCATTCACCTTTTTCCTGTATACAGAAAGGATACTCTCAACCACTTCCTCAATCCCCATCTCTGAAGAATCAACAAGAACTGCATCCTCTGCCTGTTTAAGCGGGGAAACGGCGCGGCTCATATCTCTCTCATCTCTGTCAATGATATCTTTCAGGATTTCATCCATATCGCAGGCTTCACCCTTCTCTGTAAGTTCCAGATATCTTCTGTTTGCGCGGGTTTTGGCACTTGCAGTCAAAAAGATTTTTACTTCTGCATTGGGAAGAATAGTGGTTCCGATATCTCTTCCGTCCATAACTACATTGTTCTCGGCCGCAAGGTTGCGCTGCAGTTTCAGAAGATGCGCGCGCACTTCCGGATTGGCAGAACTTACCGATGCCATATTTCCAACCTCTTCCTTACGGAGAAATGCCGTTACATTCTTTCCATTAAGAATCACCTGCTGTTCTCCATTCTCGTAACGGATAGAAATATCTGCATCATGACATGCTTTGGAGATATTTTCATCACCGCTGATTCCTTTTTCCAGAAGATAAAATGCCATGGCCCGGTACATTGCTCCTGTATCTACATAGATAAAGGACAGCTCCTTTGCCACTTTTTTTGCAATTGTGCTTTTTCCTGCACCTGCCGGTCCGTCAATTGCAATATTAATACCCATAATCAAATGCTCCCTTCCTCTTTTCTGTTATTCGATCGCCTGTGCTGCCGCATATGCTGTAGACCACGCGATCTGAAGATTATAGCCACCGGTCACTGCATCCAGGTCAAGCACTTCGCCTGTAAAATACAGATTTTTTACTTTTTTGGATTCCATCGTGGATGGCTGTATCTCTTTTACTGACACACCGCCTCTTGTGATGATCGCTTCCTTAAACTCTCCCATTCCCGTGATCGTAAATGGAAAAGCTTTGATCAGACGGCCAAAAGCCTGACGCTCTTCCCTGGAGATCTCATGTACCGGTTTCTCCCCGGGGATACCGCCAATTTCGATCATGATCGGAGTCAGAGAAGACGGAAAAAGAACACCGATCACATTTTTAAACTGTTTGTTATGATTTGCATCAAATTCACGCAGGATCCGGGCGTCAAGCTGTTCTGCATCAAGCGCCGGCTTCAGATCCAGGAAAGCCTGCAAAGGCTCTTTTTCCAGTTTTTTGCCGATCTGGGCACTTGCAGAAAGGATCAAGGGTCCTGTAACTCCGAAATGAGTAAACATCATCTCGCCAAAGTCTTTATAGAGGACTTTTTTGCCGGATCTTACTGTCAGTTCCACATTCCGAAGGGAAAGTCCCTGAAGTTTGGAGACATAATCTTCTTTTGCCACCAGTGGCACCAGTGATGGTGACTGGGAAACAACTTTATGCCCCGTCTCAGCAGCAAAACGATATCCGTCTCCAGTGGAGCCTGTGGACGGGTAGGAAAGCCCTCCTGTGGCAACTACCACTGCATCAGCTTCAAAAAAGGTACCGTCCGAAAGTAATACGCCGGTAACTTTTTCATCCTGCGTACAAACTTCCTTTACCTCTGTATGAAGATGGATCTGCGCTCCGGCTTTTTTCAGTTCCCGTTCAAGCGCACGGATAATATCTGATGAATGATCCGATACCGGAAAAACCCGGTTTCCACGCTCTGTTTTCAGCGGCACTCCTGCTTCCTCAAAAAATTCCATCACATCTCTGCTTCCATAGGTGTAGAAAGCGCTGTAAAGAAATTTACGGTTTGACATCACTGCCGGAAAAAGTTCTTCGGTATCGGAATCATTGGTGACGTTGCACCGTCCCTTTCCGGTGATGAAAAGCTTTTTTCCAAGTTTCTCGTTTTTTTCCAGTATGTGAACCTGGTGTCCTCTGCGCGCAGCATATACACCGCAGAGCATTCCGGCGGCACCGCCGCCTATGATCGCAACTTTGGACATTACCTGTTATCCTGCCTTTTTTATCTTTTTTATGCACAAAGGAGCCTGCATACAGCAAGCTCCTTTTCCTGTATTGAAATGCGTCTGCATTTCTATGTGTGCTTTATACCGGGTATGCGCCGTTCTTGGTATCTGCCACAGTTTCATCAACTTTGGTCTTCTGAGCCTGACGATATTTAAAGAAGTCCATGGCAACCTGTGGGAACAGTGCGTATGTCAGAACATCCTCATCCTGCTCCTTGTACTGTGCCATCTCACTCTCAAGCTTATCAAGCTCATCCTCCAGAAGATCTGCCGGGCGGCATGTGATCGGCTCTACATCACCGATACACTTCTTCTGCACTTCCGGGTTAAACGGTCTGGCTGTTGCGCCATACTTACCGCTTAATACGTCTTTTGTCTCTTTTGTCACAACTTTGTAACGCTCGCCCATGATCACGTTAAATACAGCCTGTGTACCAACGATCTGAGAAGACGGTGTAACAAGTGGCGGCTCACCGAGATCTTTACGAACACGCGGAACTTCCTCAAGTACCTCGTAGAACTTATCCTCAGCATGCTGCTCTTTCAGCTGTGATGTCAGGTTGGAAAGCATTCCACCTGGTACCTGATACAGAAGAGTCTTGATGTTTACGCCAAGGTTCTTCGGATTCAGAAGGCCTGTATCAAGTGCCTCATCACGCATCGGACGGAAGTAGTCAGCGATCTCAGCAAGAAGCTGCTGGTCAAATCCTGTATCATATGGTGTTCCCTTGAATGTCTCAACCATAACTTCTGTTGCCGGCTGGGATGTTCCAAGCGCAAATGGTGATATAGCTGTGTCGATGATGTCAACGCCAGCCTCTACTGCTTTCATGTATGTCATGGAAGCAACACCGGATGTATAGTGAGAATGAAGATCGATCGGGATCTTAACAGTCTCTTTCAGGGCCTGAACAAGCTCAGTAGCCTTGTACGGAACAAGAAGACCTGCCATATCTTTGATACAGATAGAATCTGCACCCATATCCTCGATACGTTTTGCAAGGTCTGTCCAGTAATCAAGTGTGTAAGCATCTCCAAGTGTGTAAGCCATTGCAACCTGTGCATGTGCTTTTTCCTTGTTTGCTGCTTTTACAGCTGTCTGAAGATTACGAAGGTCATTCATACAGTCAAAGATACGAATGATATCGATACCGTTAGCTGCGGATTTCTGTACAAAATATTCTACTACATCATCTGCATATGGACGATATCCAAGGATATTCTGTCCACGGAACAGCATCTGAAGTTTTGTATTTTTGAAGCCGTCGCGAAGCTTACGAAGTCTTTCCCACGGATCCTCTTTCAGGAAACGTAAGGAAGCATCGAAAGTAGCACCGCCCCAGCACTCAACTGCATAGTAGCCGACTTTATCGAGCTTATCAATGATCGGAAGCATCTGCTCTGTGCTCATACGTGTAGCGATCAGGGACTGATGAGCGTCACGCAGGATCGTTTCCACAACTTTCACAGGTTTTTTCTCTATTTCTGCCATAATTATTCTCCTTACAAAATTTTATAAGACGATGGATCAGACGCCAAAGATAGCCATGAATGTACCGGCAGCAACAGCTGTACCGATAACACCGGCAACGTTCGGTCCCATCGCATGCATCAGCAGGAAGTTTGTAGGATCTGCCTCAGCACCAACCTTCTGGGATACACGGGCTGCCATAGGAACGGCAGAAACACCGGCGGATCCGATCAGCGGGTTGATCTTTCCATGAGTAACCTTGCAAAGAAGCTTACCAAGCATGACACCACCAAAAGTACCGCAGGCAAAGGCTACAAGGCCAAGAACTACGATCTTCAGTGTATCTACGTTCAGGAACGCCTCAGCACTTGTGGAAGCACCTACAGATGTTCCAAGAAGGATTACTACGATGTACATAAGTGCGTTGGAAGCTGTCTCAGAAAGCTGTTTAACAACTCCGGACTCACGGAACAGGTTTCCGAGCATCAGCATACCAACAAGTGGAGCTGTTGTCGGAAGGATCAGGCAAACAACGATTGTGATAACGATCGGGAAAAGGATCTTCTCAAGTTTTGTAACAGGACGAAGCTGCGCCATTTTGATCTTACGCTCTTCCTCTGTTGTGAACGCCTTCATGATCGGAGGCTGGATGATCGGTACCAGAGACATATAAGAATATGCTGCTACTGCGATCGGTCCCATAAGAGAAGACTGTCCAAGCTTACCTGCAAGGAAAATGGAAGTCGGGCCATCAGCACCACCGATGATAGAGATCGCTGCTGCTGCTTTTCCGTTGAATCCAAGGAAAATTGCAAGGAAGTATGCAAGGTAAATACCAAGCTGTGCAGCTGCTCCCATCAGGAAACTGATCGGGTTTGCGATCAGCGGACCGAAGTCTGTCATCGCACCGACACCCAGGAAGATCAGTGAAGGAAGAATACTCCACTCATCCAGTAAGTAAAAATAATGAAGAAGTCCGCCAACGCCATTGGATGAATCCTCAATGCTCAGCATAATGTCCGGATAAATATTTACCAGAAGCATACCAAAAGCGATCGGAACCAACAGCAGCGGCTCAAAACCATGTTTAATGGCAAGATATAAGAACACACATGCCACTGCGATCATCAGGTAGTTTCCCCAGGTAAGGTTGAAAAATGCTGTCTGATGGATCAGGTTTGACAGGGTATTTGTTACATAAGACATTTGTCTACCTCCTGTTTAGTTCATTGTTGCAAGAGTATCTCCATTTTCAACGGCAGCACCCTCTGCAACATCGATGCTGGCGATCGTTCCGTCCTGAGGAGCAACAACCGGGATTTCCATCTTCATGGACTCAACGATCACTACGCTGTCACCGGCTTTTACGCTCTGTCCAACAGATGCAACGATTTTTACAACTTTTCCAGGAACGGCTGCGGAAACCTTAACAGAACCTGCGCCTGCTGCCGGAGCTGCTGCCTTTGGTGCTGCCGGAGCTGCTGCTTTTGGTGCTGCTGCAACTGGAGCTGCTGCGTTTCCGTTCTCTTCTACAGTAACTTCATATGCTGTTCCGTTAACAGTAATTGTATAACTCTTCATTTTAAAATCCTCCTAAATAATGATTATCTTTTTCTGCGGTTGATCTTACGGATGGAGCGGACTACAAATCCGTCTGTGCTTGTCTTTCCTTCAGAAGCAGCAATCGCTGCTGCAATCACGGCAACAAGCTCACCATCATCTGTAACATCCTCTACGACTGGCTCAGCAACTGGTGCTGCAGCGGCTGGTGCCGGTGCTGCGGCTGCCGGTGCCGGTGCGCTCTCTTTTTTCTTTCCTTCCACAAGGCCAGGAATATATTTGAAAAGAGAGATCACAAAGATCAGGAATGCCAGGATCACAAATACGGTACCAAGACCCATCAGTGTGTTCAGGGCTGCCTTCTCCATATTCTGTGCCAGTGTATAATTCACATCAACAGTAAGAGAAGTCGGTGTTCCTGATTTATCAAATACATAAGTGAAATTCGCTTTGTTTTTCTCGAAGGATACCGGAACAACAACGGTGTACTGGTCATCGGAATACTCTACTGTGATATCTTTTTCATCGATATCACCTTTTTTCTCACCAAGTTCTTCTCTGGAACCGTCCCAGGCGCTTGCTGCGCTCTGTGTGAAAGCATCCTCTGATTCCAGATAGCCCTGGATATCATCCTCGGACATTGCGATGATCGCATCTGTCAGGCCTTTTGTTGTTGTAACAAGCTGACTCTTTACAGAATCATCAACCTCATCAGCAGCCCATGCAGTAGCTGTGCATCCGATCAGAAGTGCGGCTACGCAAAGGAATGCCATGCAGACAGAAGAGATCTTTTTATAAAACTGTCTCATACGCTCACCTCACTTAGACTGTTCCATGCTTTTTGGATGGACGGTCTTCCCTTTTTGTGAACAGCATCTCAAAAGCGCCGATTACATATTTTCTTGTATCTTCTGCTTTGATCACAGTATCCACATACCCTCTTGCTGCTGCAGATGCGATACCGTTCTGGAGCTCCTTATACTCTGCTGCTTTCTCGTTCAGTGTAGTAGCGTCAGCTCCCTCATACATGATCTTGGCTGCAAGGGAAGCATCCATCATACCGATCTCTGCGCTATCCCATGCATAAACCATATCTGCTCCGACAGATTTGCTGTTCATGGCAACGTATGCAGTTCCATATGCTTTACCGATCACAACATTTACCTTCGGTACCGTTGCAGATGCAAAAGCATGTACCATCTCACCTACGGATTTAGCCATCATCTTCTCGTTGCAGAGAGTGGCTTTAAATCCGGTTACGTTGGTAAGAGTAAGTACCGGAACCTCGAAAGCGTCACAGAATTTTACGAACTCTGCTACTTTTCTTGCGCCTCTGGAAGAAAGAGTTCCATCAGAAACCTCTGTCTTATTACCATCAGCGTCATAAGACTCACTTCTGTTTGCAACTGCACCAACAGTAGCTCCGTTCAGGCGGAGAAAACCTGTTACGATATCCTGTCCGTAAGCTGCCTTTGTCTCAAAGAATTCACCATTATCAGCGATTCTTGAAAGAGCGATTGCTGTGTCGCCTGTGCAGCCCGCGATATCATCACATACTCTGTTCAGGTCGTCTGTGCATTCTTTAAAACTGTCATTGTCTTCATTATTCTCAGGAAGCATGCTGACCAGTGTGCGGATCTGTCCAAGAATCTCATCCTCTGTTCCGATACCATCAACAAGTCCTGTCTCCTCACTCTGGAACTGGGCGGAAGCTGAATCGCATTTTTCCACTCTGTTTCCCTCCAGTGCATTCGGAGTGTTTACAAACAGTCTGCCTTTTTTCTCTTCTACAAATGTAAAATCTGTAAGAGCCGGTACAACTGCCATTCCACCACCACATGTTCCGAAAACAGCAGTGATCTGCGGAACAACGCCGGATGCCAGTGTCTGTTTCAGATAGATCTCACCAAATGCCTCAAGTGCATCGGTAGCCTCCTGAAGACGAAGTCCCGCACAGTCTACAAGACCGATAACAGGTGCTCCAACTTTCAGAGCAAGATCATAAATTTTGGCGATCTTTTTGGCATGCATCTCACCAACTGTTCCGTTCAGTACAGATGCATCCTGGCTGTATACATATACCAGGCTGCCGTCAATCACACCATATCCGGTGATCACACCGTCTGAAGGTGCCTTTTTTTCAGTCATGTTGAAATCTGTAGTTCTGGCTGTGACAGCCTGTCCGATCTCAACAAAACTGTTGGCGTCAAGCAGGGAATTGATCCTTGCAGCCGCTACGCTTTGTGTCGCATTACTCATTATACTATGCCCTCCATTTTTTTATTAATATAACCAAAAATTCAGCCGAGTATAATTGTACCTTTTTTTAAGCGAAAATTCAATACTTTTCGTCATGAATGTTAAAAAATTAACCCCTGACAGATGTCAGGGGTCGACCGATCAGTGAAAATAATCCTGAAAAATCTTATTTACATACCATTTATAGGTGATTCTGCCGATTTTTTCATTCGATGTCACAGAACAGGAGACTATTTCTTTTCCATTCAGCATTGCATGAAGTGTACCGATCTTCTGATTTTCACGTACAGGTGCTGCTATTTTATCCGGAAGTTCTGTTTCCCATATAATTGTTTCTGTTTTTTTCAGAAGATATCTTTTCGTCTGCTCTTTCTCCGGCAGAGACGCATGTACTTTTAATCTCCTCTGCAATTGTTCCGGATATGCTGAATCTTTATCTTTCTCCGGGTATGGACTGTTTTCCTCCGGCACAGCATCTGTCACTGTGATTTCCGGAAGGTCCGGAAGATCCGGGAGAAGCACATAACTGTAATTTTCCCTGCCATAAGACAGCAGTTTTTTCGTATCGGACCATTTGTAATTTTTGTTTCCGGGCCAGCCACATCCAAGCAGTGCCACAATAAACAGTTTTTCATCCTGTCGTACAGCACAGACATAACAGTATCCGGCATTGCCGGTGAAACCGGTTTTTCCGGAAATCACACCAGTCTCCATATCCAGAAATGCATTGGTATTATGAACCGAATAATGTTCCTTTCCGGAAATATCTGAGAATGTATAATCCCTGGTCTGTGTGATATGGACAAATGTCGCATTTTTTATGGCATATGCCATGATCAGTGCCAGATCTCTGGCAGTTGTATGATGAACTCCTCCTTCATCTTCTGCATCCAGCCCATTTGGCGTTACAAAATGTGTGTCTGTACATCCCAGTGATTTTGCTTTTTCATTCATCAGGAGCGCAAACTTTTCCACAGAGCCGCCAATATGTTCTGCAATGGCTACTGCCGTATCATTATGGCTTTTCAGCATCAGCGAATATAACAGATCTTCCAAATAAAACTGCTGGCCTTCCCGCATTCCCAGGTGTGTCTGTGGCTGTGATGCGGCATTTCTGGAAACCTGTACATAATCGTCTCCGGAAGCCATTTCCAGCGCCAGAATGCAGGTCATGACTTTTGTAGTACTGGCATTGGGCCGTCCTTTATAAGCTTCTTTTCCATACAGCACCCGTCCGGTTTCTCCGTCCATAAGAACCGCTGAGAGTGCATAAAGCTGCTCCTCTTTTGCCCACACAGGAAAAATCTGCAGAATAATAAGGACCGCTGTCATCAGCACGACAGCGGCCATACGCCTGTTTTTCATACGATCACCCCACACACATTTCTATAATTGTTTGCAGTAACCATTATATTTTTAATTTTATGCAGAAGTGTCTCCGTGATATAACTTTCTCTTTTTATCTGTCAAACTTGTTATCCATTAAAAGTAAGATTCCATCGTTCGGAAAGATGTCCCGGACGAACTGCCAGCGCAGAGAGTTCTTCAAGCATATCCGGTGCTTTTTCCAGAGCTTCTTCCATAAGGCTGTCCAGTTTCAGAAGTTCTTTTCTGCAATCAACCTCCGGTTCCGGGCTCATAAAAAACTCTGTGATAAAAGCAGCTCGTTTCTTTCCTGCCGGAGAAAGAGCATGTTCTGAAAGTCTTTTCTTTCTTCCTCCATCATCGCATACCAGAATACAGGTAAAAATCTTCATCATCTTCAGTGACAGGTAAATATTCCAGGTACGAATAGCCGGCAGTACCTGATGAATCGTCCAAGCACTGAAAAAATTTGCGCGGATACCGTGGGACGGATAAAAATGCAGAGGATTCTTTCCAGTCTCATACATCAGCATACGGTCAAATTCTTTTTCCAGAAGTGTATGGGAAATCTTGCCCTCTTTTGCTACTTGGTTTACATAGGGGTGACAGGTAGAATCCAGAATATAGTGGCATCCAAATCCCAGCATATATGCCATCAGTGCCGGATTTTTTTCTTTCCTGACCCTGGCCATACCTTTTTCAAAAAATTCCCTTGCTTTTTCTCCATGCATCTTTACTCCATACTGTGTCACCGGATTTTTTGATATAAAATAATAAAAGAGAATATCCGGGCCATGCTGTCCGATCCGATACAGATTTCCATTGCTGCGGATCAGATGCTGCAATTTTTCAGGAAGTTTTCGGCAAACCCTTTTTCCAAAAAGATCATGTGTGTAAGTTGTGGGCATTTTCTATTCCTCCTCTTTTGCTTATAAAGTGGACATAATCCTCCCCCTGTACAGCAGATTCTGGTATCTGTTAATGTCTTCTGCTTTCTATACATCCAGTTTCAACTGAATTTCTTCCTCAGCCTCCGCCTTAAAATCTTCCAGCTGAACAGGATCCATTTCCGGAAGTTCATCAAGGCCCTGAACACCAAAGCAGCGCAAAAATTCCTCCGTTGTTCCAAGAAGGATCGGACGTCCCGGTGCATCCAGACGGCCAAGTTCTCTCACCAGATCATAATCCATCAATTTATTAATGGCATGATCACATTTCACACCACGGATTTTTTCAATTTCTGCTTTTGTGACAGGCTGTTTGTAGGCAATGATCGAAAGTGTCTCAAGCATAACATCTGTCAACGTTGGTTTTTTCGGCTGTGCAGCAATCCTTATAAGGGAATCGTAATATTCTTTTTTTGTGCAAAGCTGAAAGGAATTCTCTAATTCAATAATCTGAATTCCCCGTTCTTCCTCCTGATAATGAATCATCATATTGCGGATGATATTCTCTGTTGTTGTAACATCCTGCTGGATTGCTTTGGCAATACGGCTTAATTCTACTGCTTCGCCCATTGCAAAAAGAATCGCTTCAATTTCCCCTTCAATTCGTTTGATTTCCACTTATCGTCCTCATTCCTGCTGTGTTATTCTTCCGCAAACTCTGTCAGATTCTTCCATGTTTCCGGATCCGTGATAACTTCTATGTGAATATCATCAAAAAGATCTGCCTGTTCTGCATGAACATGTCCCATTTTCATCAGCTCCAAAATCGAAAGAAACGTAACGATCAGCTGTACTCTGGAATGCTGATCTTCCATCAGCTGCCGAAAACTGAATTTACGATGTTCTTTTGCATAGTCCCGCATCTCCAGGAGTTTGTCTGACAATGAAATTTCTTCTTTTTCGATCCGGCCAAATTTGCTTCGGATAGGATCAATTTTATTTTCCTGCCTGCGGATCAAGCTCTGATAAATCGCACTCATCTTTTCCAGTGTCAGCCCCCGCAGGAGTTCCTGTGGATCAGATGGTGGTGCATATTGCAGCACTTCCTCCGGAAGATCCTTTTTCCGGTAATAAACTCCTGCCGCGTCCCCGAGTCTGTCCCTTAATTCATAGGACATATATTTGTACATCTTATATTCCAGAAGTTTCTGCACCAGTTCTGCTCTCGGATCTTCCTCTTCACCTTCTTCGTTGATTTCTTTAGGAAGGAGCATTTTGCATTTGATATCCAGAAGAGTAGCTGCCATGACCAGAAACTCGCTCATAACGCCAAGATCTTCCTTCTCCATGGAATGCAGATATTCCATATACTGGTCTGTGATCTCCACAATAGGAATATCATAGATATCAATCTTGTTTTTGTCAATCAGATGCAGCAGCAGATCCAACGGACCCTCAAACACATTTAATTTAACAGATATTGCCATAACATTTCCTCATTTCATTTATTCGGAAGGTTTTACATCAATCACCAGCAATTCTCTTGGGTTGCGTATCCTCAGAGGAAGCGTATGCTCTCCAAGTCCTGCACTGACAAACATGTGCTGGTTTCCCTTATGAAAATCTCCGCAGCAGAAAGGCGGCAATACCAGATACTGAGGAGAAGAAAGCCCATGATGCTCACTGAATCGTACAACACCTCCATGATAATGTCCGGACAAGATCATATCTGCACCCCATTCATAATATGTTTTTCCGTATTTGGGGTTATGTGCCAGGAGAACCTGCATTCCATTTCTTCCCGGTTTTCCTATCAGTTTTTCCATGACTTCTTTTTTTAGTTTGGGAGATCTTGGCTTATGATAATATTCAATAGGCAGTTCCAGCCCCCAGAAACAGATGCTGTTTCCTTTCAGGATCGCATGTTCATGTTCATTTCTCAGAATATGCACCCCCGCCTTTTTCAGCGTTTTTTCATATATTCTGTATTGTTTTCCGTTTTCTTCTGAAAGAGACATTTTATATTCATGATTTCCCAGGGCATAATATACCGGAAAATACTGTGCAAGCTCTTTCAGCAATTTGCATGCAGTCACCAGCGTATCCGGACAGGTACGTACCGCCATATCTCCGGCTGACAGTACAGCATCCGGTTTTTCCCTGCGTATCGCTTCAATAAGTCCGGCATTATCTCTTCCGTAAGAAAATCCATGAAGATCTGCAAGTAAAACAAATCGTATCCCTTCCGGATTCCGGATTTTATTCGTATAAATCTGGTATTTTTTTATTCTGAATTTTTTCATTTTATTTTCCAAAACCACAATTCGGGAATGTACAGACCGGACAGTTCAGACAGAGTCCACCTTCTCCAAGTGCGTTAATTTCTTCCGCTTTTATTTTATCATCTGCCATTATTCTCGGAAGGATCAGGTCAAATACTGTCCTTTTTGCATACATGACACATCCCGGAAGGCCGAGTACCGGAATCTGTCTTCCATTCCGTTTCAGATATGCCACCAGAAGCATTGCTCCCGGAAGTACCGGTGCGCCATAAGTTATGATCTCCGCTCCCGTATCACGGATTCCTCCGGGGGTTCGGTCATCAGGATCCACACTCATTCCTCCGGTACAGATGATCAGATCCGCCCCCTCATCTGCAAAAGAAAGAACTTCTTCTGTGATCAGTGCTTTGTCATCACCCGGCATTACCTGCCCGATGATTTCAGTTGGAAATTCAGAAAGTTTTTCTTTCAGCACAGGAGTAAATGTATCCCGGATCAGGCCTTTTCTGATCTCACTTCCGGTTGTGACAATACCGACTTTTTTTTGATGATAGGGCAGGATATCAAAAACAGGATACTCTCCTGCAGCTTCTTTGGCAGCGTCCATTTTCTCTTTTTCGATCACAAGAGGAATAATTCTGGTCCCTGCGATCTTATTTCCTCTTTTTACCGGAAAGTCCCCATGTCTGGATGCGATCATCATCTCTCCAAGAGAATTGACTGCCACAAGTGCTTCTCGTCGGATCTTCAGAACACCATCTATTTCTGATACCACTTCTATCTTACCTTCTTTGATATCTGTTCCATGCATTTTCAAGGAATCGCCCGCACAGATTCTGTAAAGAATTTCTGCCGCCTCATTTTCATGAAGGATTCCTTCTTTTTTTTCCCAGACAAAAAGGTGTTCTTTTCCTACTGAGAGCAAAAGCGGTATATCGTCTTCTTTTACCACATGCCCCTTTTTGAAAAGAACGCCTTTTTTTTCATCTTTTATGATCTGTGTGATATCATGGCACAGAATGTGTCCTACTGCATCTTCTGTTCTGATCTCTTTCATGCAAAATCCCTTCTCTGTTCTGTTATTTCTCCAATCCGCTTTATTATACATCCTGTCAGGCATTTTTGTCAAAAACATGTTTGCATTTACAAAATGCTGCCTATAAAAGATATTCCCATGCCGCACGTTTCAGCCAGTCGTGATAATCCGCTTTTTGTACTGTCTCTCCATACAGGATATCAATACTTCCTATTTTCTTTCCATTCTGATAGTATTCCTGTTTTCCGGCTTTTTCTCCTTTTTTCACCGGAGCAGTCTGTTCTTCTGGAAGAACCACTTTCTTTTTCACATGATCCGGTTTTGTTCCATCTGTACTGAGATATCGGAATTTTCCTTTATAGACAAGACTGGCTTCCTGCTTTACTCCCTTTCGGATCTTCAGAGGTTTCAATTTTTCCGGTACATCATCTGTATATAATATACATTTTGAAAAGCCATAATTTAAAAGGGCAGCCGCATCACGAAATCTTGTTTTGGGGTCCGGCGCTGCCATCACAGAAGCGATCAGTGTAATCCCGTTTCTTTTTGCCACTGCACTGAGACAATATTTGGCAATACTGGTACTTCCTGTTTTCAGTCCCATACATCCTTCATAACTCCGAAGCAGTTTATTTGTATTCGTCAGAGTAAATTTGGAGGAACCTTTTCTGGTTACATGGGTAATATCTTCCATCCATACCGACGAATATGTAAGAACTTCCGGATACCGACTGATCAGTTCCCGGCTCATAAGTGCAATATCATAAGGAGTGGTATAATGATCTTTTGATTCTGTCAACCCACAACAATCCACAAAATGTGTGTTCTTCATGCCAAGTTTCTCTGCCCTCTGATTCATCTGTTCCACGAAGGCCTGCTCAGTCCCTGCAAGATGTTCTGCCATTGCCACGCTGGCATCATTTCCGGATGCGATCACAATACATTTGATCATGGTTTCTGCTTTTTGTGTTTCCCCTTCTTCCAGATATACCTGGGAACCGCCCATGGATTTCGCATAAGCGCTTGTCGTGATCGTATCATCCAAATGCAGCCTGCCATCCCGAATGGCATCAAAGATCAGGATCAGCGTCATAATTTTTGTAATGCTTGCAGGGCTTCTTTTCGTATCCGGATCTCTGGAATAGATCACTGTGCCTGTCTCTTTCTCCATCAGTACCGCACCTGGTGCTTCAATAAGGTTCTGATTTGAATTTTCCAGCGTTTCGTCAGGTTCTCCCCGGACACCAAGAGGGCTGAAAATAAAATTCAGTGCTATGCTCCATACCACTATACTCTTTTTGATCCTGCTGTATTTCATAAACTCACTCCTATAAAATTCTCTCTGTTCTATTTTAAAGGCTTCTGTCCTGAAATATGCCAGAAATCCCAAAACAGACCGAAGAGAACAAAAGCTCTTTGCTTCCATTCTCCCGGTCTCTTTCTTATGAAAACAGTAAGGGAATCGTATTTTTTATACAGTCATTGTGAGAATACCTGTCATATCTGGCTTTTTCATTCACAAAAGTAAGAGATGCCTCTCTGTTTTCCATTGTTAAGGCAGCAACACCTGTGGCAATTTCTTTTGGATCTTTTCCATAGGCTGCCTCTGCTTCTTTCACGATCCGGACATTTTCTGTATTTGCCAGGATTTCTTTCAGATAGTACCGTAAAACAGGTTTTTCCCAGACTGTATACTGACCCAGGGGAATATTCTGAAATGTAACTGCGGCAACGGCATAGCCATTTTCATCCACTTCGTAACTGTCTGGCACAAAAGTCACATAATCTTCATAATGATGAGAAACGCCCGCCAGATCTGTTCCTTCTACAGAAAAGAAAAATGTTGGATTTCCATGCGCCCAGATAATATCCGCTTCTTTTATTTTCTTCATTACAGTAATCGTTCCAAAAGGCAGGATCACAGGTGTATTTTCGGCCTGCAGAAAAATCTCACTCGTCAACACACCTTCTTTTTTCTCAAAAACAACGGTTTTATCATAATTGCCTTTGTAGTTCTCCGGATTTTTTGTTTCCACGATCCGGAACTTCCCACCGTTTTCCTCTGTGATCAGAAGTTCTTCCGTATAGTACGATTCTCTGTCGCTGTCATATCTTAAAATTCTCTTTTCGCCCAGATCATCTTCATAGGCTTTCTTTTCCTGGTTCCACTGATAAACTGTAAATTCCGCTCCGGTAAGCGGCTCTCCAGTATATACATCTGTTTTTTTCAGGCGGATAACTCCCTTATATTCTGGTACTTTTTTATTCTGTACTTCCAGAAAAAGACTTACGCTTTCATCTGATATATCTACTTCCTGTTCCCATTTTCCTTCATATCCTTTCGGATTCCTGGTTTCTGTTATTTTAAATTTTCCGGTATTATCAGCTGTCTGCAAAAGTTCTTCACTGACATAAAGCTGCTGTTCACTGTCATATTGCAGAACTGTTCCTGTTGTCTTATACGCTTTCCTGGCAGCACTGTATTCATACAGCCTAAACTCTGCATCTTCCAGAATATCTCCGGTTTCTTCATCCGTTTTCCGGATTTCAATTTTCCTTTTATTTTTCTGATAATTCAGGGCTTCAAAGGTAAAGGTTTTAGCTGTTCCTGGCTCTGTCAGCCTGATATCTTTCTGCCAGTTTCCAGTATAATTTACAGGTGCTTTTGTCTCACGGATGCGGAATTTTCCCTGATTATCCTCCGTATAAGAAAATTTTTCCGAATTATAGGTTCGCTTCTGTTTGTCATAAGTCAGTGCTTTTCCGGTTTTTCCATAACTTCCTGTCTTCTTGCTCCATTCATATAAAGTAAATGCCGCACCGGCAAGCGGATCTCCGGTATCACCATCTTTTTTTGTAATAACAACTGTTCCACTGATATCCATAATATCTGTCACACTTACAGCCGTTGTTTTTCCGGATAAAACAGTAAAACTTTTAATCGCTGTGCTTAAGAGATAGCCTGTTGGTGCCTTTATTTCTTTCACATAATATTTACCCGGAATCAATTTGGAAAATGTGTAAACTCCCGTTTTATCTGTGGTTCCGATCTCTATCCTCTGATCTTTTTTATATCTGGTACGGTAACCGGACTTCAATGCTTCTGCCGCATAGATCGCATACTGTGCACCTGCAATCTTTTTTCCGGTATTAGCCTCTGTCTTGGTAATTTTTACATTTCCGTAACCAGATGGTTTCATTGAAAACGTGAGCTGTCCTCTTGTTCCCTGATATACGTATGCTCCAAAATCCTGCACTCCATCTTTTCCTGTCTGTGATTTTCCATCTACCAGAATATAAGAAACCGGCTGTAACAGCATTTTACAGGAATACTTTTGTGATGCTGACGTCTCCAGTGGAAAGATCAGGTAAAAGCGGGCCCCATCTTTCAGAGTCAGACTTGTACCACTCATCATATTCGGACTTGTCAGATGTTCTTCCCGGTCTGCTGCACTTTCCCAATAGGCAAGCTGCCAGGTTGCTGTGGCCGGCCTGGTTATTATAATCCCATTTCCCGCTTTTCCTCCATCTGTTATTTTCAAAAGCGGGCTCATCTGAAATCCGTTTTTCATACTATTCGGTATATACGGCAGATTGTCCGGCCTCGATCGAAATACACTAAGTGGAATTGTCTGACCAGTTGCAGATATCCAGCCGTTTTCTCCATAAACAGACAAAGCAGCTTTATTTCTGGGTGGAATCGTCAATGTCCTGATCTTATTCAGGAAACGGTTGATTCCCACATGCTCCACCTCAGTTTCTGTCGCATAGCCACAATCATTAAAATATGCTTTAGAAAGAGCAATGTGTGTAAAAACATATCGATTCTGCCATTTCGACCAGTTTATGTGACCGCAGGATGGATCATAACTGGTTCCCAGATCTCCCGGACCGCCATATCCAAAATACAGCAGTTTCTGAACTGTAGAATTTTTCAGCACTTTGACTGCATCATTTTTCAGTGTAGTGCTGTCCACGCCATCTTTTGTGGCTTTCAGACAATATAAGGGAGAAACTTTTTCTGCTCCCGTATCATCTACATAGTGTACGGATCGATAAGTGCAGCCCATGCGGGTCTGGTTTCCGGATCCCCAGAAATCATTTGCAGCTGTCCAGATTTCATCACAGTAAACTCTTGTCCAGACATCCAGGTAGTACTGAGAAGCACCCAACGCAGTAACCGCAAGAGTCTCATTGTCGTCTGCCGTTACCTGTGCACTTTCCGCCTGCGTAAAACTCTCCGCAAGAGCCGGTGAAAACGCAATCATTTCTCCATTTTCAATATCCTGGATCAGTTCCTGTGCTTCTTCGCTGTTTCCGGTCAGAAGATCTGCATTTTCCTCCGAAAAGACCGCAAAATCCGCTTCCTCACCGGACTGCTGCTCTTCTTCTGAAAAAATTTCTGCTGTTTTCTTATCATTTTCAGAAAAATTTCCAGACTGTTTATTTTCCGAAATCTCTGTTTCGGAATCACCCTGTGCCAGTGTTTCTTCTGTATCAGAAACTACATTTTGTTCCTGCTGTATACTTTCTGTTTCTGATCCACCATCTTCTGGATCTTCATTTTCCACAGCTTCCTCTATCTCTGGCAGATATTCTGAAGAGATTCCCATAACCGTACTGGCAGAAGCAACTATGGAGGAACCAGAGATCAGCAGTGCCAGCAATGTACCGGTTATTTTTCTTTTCAATTTTTTCTTCCTCCTTTCCTGAGTACCAGAATTCCGGCAAGAAGGGCCACTCCTTCCAAAATCAGGAAAAATCGGATTCCTGTATCATCTCCTGTTTTTACCGGAGCTGTTTTCCCGGAAGAAGTTTCTGTTTTCCTAGAATATCCATCAGAATTTTCTTCTTTTTCGGACTGCCCGGCAGGAGTTTGAGATGGCTGTATTTTTTCTTTTTGATCTTCTTCTACGGAAAATATCCATTTTACATCCCCGTTACGAAGTGCAAAATCATTATTAAGCTCTGATGGAACTGTAATCTGGAACTTCATTTCTCCGGATTTTCCCGGTTGGAATATTCCCAGCGAAACAGCTTTATTCAGAGAAACAGCCAAAAGATCTCCGGAATACAGTTTCTTTCCATCCATTGATATCACAAGCTTTAACTTTTTCAGAAATTCCTGATCTTTCACAGACTTACATTCCGCTGAAGTGCAGAAAAAAATCTCCGCCGTATTTTCCGTTGCATTTTTGATCTTAACAGAATCCTCAAGAACATCTCCCGGCATTGCCGCAGAAAATCCTGCAAAGAAATCTTCCGGAGCCGCGATCAGTTTATGTGCGTCTCTCTCAAATACTACCCTGAGCTTAACCTGACTCTTCCGTTTTACAACCCGGCCGTTGGTATCATGTATGCATCGCAGGATCTCCTGATTTCCCCAGGGCGACATAGCATTAAAATCCGGTGAAAAATTTGCAGCCTGAATGGCATCTGCCACGATCGTGATCCCCAGTTTTTTCTCCTGATAAGGTTCTGTCCATTCTTCCGGTATTGTCACTCCGGTAAAGATATCTGCGCTTTCTCCCTGCTCCAGCTTTCTGGTACAGTAAAAATACGCACCTTTTTTTACCCAGTATTTCGGCATTCCCGTCAGATTGGTGTCATTTAATCCTTTTCGGTTTTCCAGGTTATCTGCATACGTGATCTTCACTCTTACCCAACACGGTTCCGAACGATTTGTGATCCTTGGGATTTTGGATATCCTGTCACCAGGAAGGACCATTTTCTGATTCTGATACAAAATTTCTTTTCCATTCTTTTTTTCCAGTTCTTTCATCGAAATATTGATATCACCGGTAGAAATATGGTTCGTCACAGTTACTGAATCCGAAAATTTTCCATACGCAGATACACACATTGCAATACTGCCAGCTGTCAGAATTCCCGCCAGTATCCATTTAAGAAATTTCTTCAAGCTTTTCACTCCTCTCTGTATCTGCAGATATCGGGTTTTTAAAATAGTTCCAGGCACTTTCAAAATCAGAAAATCCTTCTGCCTGAACCGATTCTTCATACACATTGATCTCAAAGTCAGTAATACTGTCCTTATATGTATCATCGATCTTAGACGAATCAATGCGGAATCCGCTGCATAAAGGTGTGGTTTTCTCTCCTTCCGTGACAACATTTCGATAGTAATAATACCCGTCTTCATTGTTATACAGCCAGTTTACTGTATCCAGTCCAAGAAGTTCCACCCCTTTTCCAACATCATAATTGGAGTAGGAAAGAGCCATTCTCACATAACAATCCGCATGAAATCCTCTTTCACCACCGGAAAAGTTTCCTGTCCAGATTTCTTTAATATAGGAGGGATTCTCTTCCACTGGTGTCGGAGTCGGATCCGGAAAATTTTCTTCTATTTCTGTTGTCACATGTCCTACTGCCAGTGTATTTACTTTCTGATCAGAAGCGGAAAGATATGCAGCTGTTCCTGCTGTCAAAAGAAAACCGGCAGTAAGAAAAAAACATACAGAAATTTTCAGATTTTTCATCTGGTGACACCACCAGCCTGTCCTTTATTCTGATTTACATATTTCTGATATGCAGCCTTGGCCTGTTCCAGAACAGTTGTACTGTCATCCCCGGTATTCATGGACTGAATCGCATAAGCACGCACCGGCATATCCAGCTGCTGTGTATCCAGCTGTCCTTCAATGATATTGGCAAAAGTTACTGTGTCAAACAGTGTTGTTGTTTTTTCTCCCGGATTTAAAATATGGTTGTAAGCGTAGGTATACACCATATTCTGTCCGATTTCCTTTTTTTCCAGCTGTGTCCAGTCATTGTTCTTTGCATAACTGAAAAGTTCTGTTTTTGCCAGGGCATTTCTGGTCCCGTCCTGAGCCGCGGTAATTACTTCACTGACAGGCACCGACACCTCCAGATACACAAACGCTTCGTTTACGCCAACATTCTTTACATATGGATCTTTTTTGATCACCTGAGTAGGAACAATCTTTGTATTCTCTTCCGGTTTCCACCCTGGTTCATCCAGTTCAATATCTACTTTACCCACTGTAAAACTGTTGGTAGTTGTTTCAAAATCTGTAAGATATGCCGCAGTTCCTCCAGCTGCCAGTGCTGCGATCATTGCTCCAAGTGCGATTCCTTTTACCATTTTTCTGTTTTTCATCATAAATTCATTCCTCCATGCAATTTTTTTTATTCTTTTTTGGGGTATATGCCAGATCAGAGATCACTGACAGACCTGCCATAATACATACGGCAGTAAATGGGATCCGGGCTTTCAGAAAATATATGATATAGCCCAGATAAGGCAGGCAAAAGACCACCCGCCCGATGATCTGCGACTTTGCCACAGGAATCGGATCTGCGTTCTTGTTGGCGTCGCCTTTTGTGATAAAGGTACCTTCTTCTTTCTTCACAACTCTGTGTGTAACAACGGTATCTTCATTATGAAATGTGATAATATCTCCCGTTTCAGGGGAATACGCTCCTTCTTTTGTAAAAACAACGGCTCCTGTTGGAATCTTCGGTTCCATGGATCCGGAATAAACCACATATGGGCGTATCCCGAAAAGACCCGGAAGGAGAAGTACCATAGCAACTATGAGCATCAAAAACAAAGCTGCATTAAATATACATCGAAACAATATTTTCATTTCTATATTCTGTTTTATATACTATTTTGACAAAGATTTCCTGCTGTGGGAAAAGAAGTTTTTTATCCCGATCGTCCGAAAGATCTGGCGGCGACCGGCCCCAAATATACTGGTCCATAAAAACCTGCTTTCTGTCTGTTTCGCAATAAAAATTGTGGATATCATATGGAACGGAACCGTTCCGAAAAGTTCGTCTTATAAAGACGCTTATAGATAAAAATAAGATCTGTTTCAGATGTTGTTATTATAAAACCGGACTGCTGATAAGTCAACGAAATTCGTCCGACAAAATTCGACCATAAATTCCGACTTTCCAGAGAATTCCAGAAAGGAACTGCCACAGTCTTTTACTCCGGCAGTTCCCGGCAATTACTGTTGCGTAAGAGAATAAATACACTCCAGCGGAATCATCATGATCTCCTGTATTTCTTTTTTCTCCTCTTCTCTGTTTTTTCCTGTAACCGGAATTTCGATTCGAAAAGCCGGCTGATGTATTGTTTCGCCATAAAACTGTTCAGGCCTTCCCATATTTCTGCGGTCCGACTGTTTCTCATAATCCATAGAATATCGTTCCAGTTTTCCTCTTGTACATTTTTTCAGATGACGCGCCAGGCGATAGCCTTTCTGACCAGCAGAAAATCCCTGTTCCTGCCTGTAATAGATGATCTTTTTTCCTGAACTGCAAAAAACCAGGAGCCCCCTGCTTGCATATTCCTGAAAGATGCGTATCAGTGCTTTTGTCTCATTTTCACTTGCCGGCTGCTGGTGTATCTTTTTTCTGTTGCAAAAACTGGTCGGAAAATTTAAAGCCGGATCCATTCCCCTGGCATTGCACACAAATTCATCACAGGGAACATCCTGCATTTTCAGCATCTGCCGAAAGATTGGATTACGCACAGTTCCATAGCCTTTTCGGCAGATCTCATATCCATCCGGATTCACTACCGGAATAATACAAAGTCTTGTCTGATCCAGAAGTTTTCTCACCTCATAAAATTCCTGAACAGTCCATCCACACTCATAATTCCGGCAAAGTTCCACTGCTGTTTCCGCAAGCCTGTCCGACATCTGCCCATCTGTTCCGGAAAAACCAGCTATACAGAAAATACATAGATCTCCGGTCCCTATTTCAAGCATGGGGATCATCCGGTCATCGTGGCTTTTTCCGATCACACGGAACTGTGTGAATTTCTGATATCTCTGAGCCGCTTCCCAGAGCAGATAATAAATATTTTCATAGGTTTTTTCCTGTACTGTTTCCATCTTTTCTTTCCCCCGATCTTTCCGTCATTTTATTATCTATGTATGCGGGAAAGCATAAAAAAAGAACCGGTATCTTAACACCGATTCCTTTTATTCACAAAATAATTCAGGATTCCGCCACCTACAATGATCACCATGGCAACCGCAACCACTCTCTTGGCGGCTTCCTGGGGCAGCTGCCCCTTTGATCCAATGGAAGCCTCATAAAAAGTCAGCGTATAATCAATTTCATGAGGTGCCCCCATGGCCAGTGTATCTGCGATCACTTCCATTTTATCATCCAACGCAGTAACTGGTATGGTAAATACAGAATTTCTGCCCTCTTCGCTTTCGTTCTGGAACTTCTCCCCGTCAACGATCATATAATCATAATTGGAACTGCTCCACTGAAGTTCTGCATACATTCTGCCATTCTTCACCAGCATCAGTGTTGGAGAAGATACACTGGCTTTTCCACTGCCGCCTTCCAGATCTACCTGTATGGAATATTCCCCATCCTCCAGATCTGTTTCTATTCCATTTTCCTTCTGCGCCGCAGCCACAGATACCGGTCCTGCCAGCATCAGTGCGAGAAACAGTACCGGCATTATCTTTATCATGTATTTCATTTCTTTTCTCTCCATTTTCCCGTTCTTTTTGTATCACTATAGCACAATGCATGTTTTCTGTAAAGAACCCTTCCGCCTGTTGAAATGTTCCCTGCTTTCAAGTATAATAGAGAGAAATTTGTGTACAAACGAAAGGAATGAACAGAGATGATCGAAACTAAAAATCTCACCAAAACCTTCGACAGTTTTACTGCTGTGGATTCTCTGGATCTTCGCATAGAAACCGGCGAATTTTTTGGACTTCTTGGTCCCAATGGTGCCGGCAAAACTACTACGATCAGTCTGCTTTCCACTTTGCTTCTGCCCACTGCCGGAGAGATCCTGATCAATGGACAGACACTGGGACGCAACCGACCGGATCTGAAACGTAAGATCAGTGTGATCACACAGGAATATTCCATGCGTCAGGATATGAATATGGATGAGATCATGGAATATCAGGGACGTCTTTATTTCATGCCCAGGAAAGAAATCAAAGAAAAAACAGAAGAACTTCTGGATTTCTGCGGACTTCTTCCTTTTCGAAAACGTACGGTACGTAAGCTTTCCGGAGGAATGAAACGAAAACTCATGGTATGCCGCGCTCTTCTCACAAGTCCCGAAATTCTTCTTCTGGATGAACCTACTGCAGGAATGGATGCGCTCTCCAGGCGGCAGATGTGGAATCTTCTCCGTCAGCTCAACGGAAAAAATCTTACCATTCTTTTAACCACTCATTATATGGAGGAAGCTCAGTCTCTCTGCAACCGGGTAGCGCTTATGGATCACGGCAAACTGGAAGAGATCAACACGCCCTCCGGTCTGATCGAAAGTCTGGGTAAATATACCGTTGACCAGGAAACTCCCGAAGGTCCCAAAAGCCACTATTTTCACAGCAGAGCTGATGCTATTGCTTTTCTGTCCTCTCTGGACGGGCAGTGTACCCTTCGTGAAACAACTCTGGAAGATGTTTTTGTAGAACGTGCAGGCAGACACCTGATGCAGCGATGATCTGCCATATATCATATTACTAATTTAATAGAATGGACGATGAATATCATGGGAATACTTACTATTTTATGGGAAAAATGGGTAGAATTTCGAAGAGATTTTTATAAGATCACACTGGCTGCCATGATCGCACCTTTAATGTATCTTATTGTTTTCGGAATGGGAATACAGACCTCTTCCCACGGGGAACCTTATCTGAACTTCCTGATCCCCGGAGTCGTTTCACTGACTACTATGAACGGAAGTTTTAATGCAATTGCCCAAAACTTAAACGTACAGCGTCTTTACGAGAAGGCATTTGACCAGGTCATGATCTCGCCAACTCCTCTGTGGCAGTTTATTGCAGGTCAGATCATCGGTGGCAGTCTCCGCGGTCTTTATGCAGGCGGAATCATTCTTCTGCTAACTATGCCCATTGGAACGGGACTGGTCTTCAATGGATGGTCTTTGCTGGTAATGTTTTTAAATGGTGCTGTATTTTCCGCAATTGGAGTTGTCGTTTCTTTCCTTGCGAAAAATCATGCGGATGTGCCCCGTTTTTCCAACTATATCATTATGCCAATGGCTTTTCTGTGTAACACATTCTTCTCTACAGAAAAGATTCCGGGATTTCTCGGCAATTTCGTGGCTGCACTTCCTTTGTCGCAGACCAGCCATCTGATCCGTACCATCGCTTCCGGCGGTGCGGTAAACTACATCAGTATTCTGATCCTGGCAGCTTATCTTGTTGCATTCAGCATTGCCGCTTCCTGGTTTATCTATAAGAAGAAAAATCTGTAACCATGCTCTGCAACTGATGGTTTCTGCTCATTGAACAAAACTTGTCAAACGGATATTCGCAATCCGTACTCGCTACTTGCTCATAACCGAATAACAATTATATATCTGACAAAAAATCACCGGCTTCTCTGAAGATTGAGAAACCGGTGATTTTTGTTATATCTTTGTTATCCTATTCCGTGATCAGATATCTTTTTTTCTTCTTCTCACAATTACATATCCGCCTGCAAGAAGTGATGCCACGGCAAGTGCTGACATTGTTCCGATCGGTGAATTATCGGCTGTAGATACCGCACTTCTGGAAGTACTTCCATTACCTCCATTGGAGGAAGTTGCTGATGCCTCTCCTGTTACCGTTGCATCCGGATCTGTACCTGTCTGACCGTCTGTACCATCCGCACCAGGAGTTCCCGACGGAGTTAACTCTGCAGATTTGAACTGATATACCGCAGACTCGATGGTATCAAGCGGCTGCCAGTTACCATTGGTGTAAACATATTTCTGGAAGAATACATACAGATTGTAAGTATCTGCTTTTTTAATTCCTTTGGTAGAGCCGATCTTCCATGCTGTATGCTGCTGTTTGGCAGTTGGATTGGCAGCAGTGCTCCAGTAAAGCGGAACCCACTTCACATCACCCTCATTTGGATTCGGATTTGTCGTTCCTGCACCGATAACCGTAAAATCATAGAAGGTATTCGGATAGAACTGAAGTGCATCATCCAGTCCCTGCACAATACTGTCTGTTACAGGCAGAATATTTGCTCCCGGTACATTAGTCGGAGATGGTGTCGGAGTTGCCGGTCTTGAAGACTGAGACAGTGTAATCTTAAAGGATTTTGCTGTTTTTACAACACCATTGATCGTTGGCTGTAAATCAATATCTTTTCCCTTGGAATCTTTCGCTGTGAGGTATACTTCAATTTCTTTATCCGGAAGATTATTAAGTTCGATATTAAAGGATTTATCCGCTTTGATATTTATGCTTCCGCTTCCACCGTCTTTATCGGATCCTTTTACTTTCCAGGTGTAGTTACATACACCATCTGCACCGATGATACAGGTAACCGTAGCGGAAGAATGATCACGCCAGCTTAATCCGGTCCAACGGAGAGACGCTTTCGTGGTAGTGGTTTCTTTCGGACGTCTGGATTCAAGCAGTTTGATCCTCTTGTAGACTTCCTGTTTGTCTTTATCCTCGAACCATACCAGAAGATCAATCTTGTTCTTGGAATCAAGCTTATCCAGCGGGATTGAGAAATTACCTGCTTTGGAAACATCAACTTTGTTCTTTTTATCATTTTTTGCAGTTTTACCACGTACTACCCATTTATAATAGCAGGTTCCTGCTTTGGTAGTATTCAGGGTTACGGATACCTTTGTACGGCCTGACCACTTGGAACCAACTGCTTTTATAACCGGTTTGGTAACCGGAGCCGCAGTCTGTGTAATGGTCTTTTTTGCAGGCTCTGCATTTACAGATCCATCATTTGCTTTTACCCATACATAAAGATCAACTACGCTGCCTGTAAGGTTCTTAAGAGAAACGCTTGCTGTTTCTCCAGCTGCGATCGCTACGCCCTCAGTGGCGTCATCTATGGATGGAGCTGCTGCACCTTTCGCAACCCATTTATAGTAGTATGTACCGTCTTTATCTGAGGTGATCGTTGCTGTTGCGGTAGTTGAACCGTTCTCCCATGTAGAGCCTTTGATCTTAACGGTCGGTCTGTTGGAGACGAGTGCTCCTGTAGTGGTATCTACTTTAAAATTCTTATCTCCCTCATACTTTGGAGCCAGAACGCCAAGCGCTGCTTTAAAAGCTTCATCTGTGACATCTTCAGATTTTGCGATAGCAACATAATTCTCTGCCGCATTTTCTACAGAAAAACCGATCTGTGGAGACGTGATCTCTCCATTGACAACAATTTTTCCGTCTGTACCTGCAAGCACTACATTGGCTGCTGTCTGGCCGTCTGTCTTTGTATTTCCGGTGACCGTTGGCTCAGTATCTGCTGCTCCGTCACCTTTCTTTACAAGGATCATACCTGTACTGTAGACAGCTCCACCATCAGAATGATTGTTACTGATCTGACCGCCTGTGATCTGAACAGTTCCACCTTCATTAAAAATAGCTGCTCCTCTTGCAGTTGTCGTATTATTGGTAAGAGTAATGCCTGTTGTCATGGCAAATTTCGCACCGGATGCTACATGGACCAGAGAACCTGTCACCTGTGTTTTACCTTCAACGGAACCATCAACAGAGAGTGTTCCGGCTCCTTCCGCAACATCTCTCTTTGCCATGTAAAGGATACCGTTTACCTCGAAAAGATTGCCGGCATAGCTGTCCGCACGCTCAATTTTGGCATTCTCATCTTCTCCGACAATTGCAATTCCTTTATTTGCCGGAATTGTAACAGTGTTTGTAAGGAAAATCGTTCCACTGATAATAATCTTTGTAAGATCTGACTCCTGTACATTCGTCGTATCACTCAGTTCCGGAGCTTCATTGATAACTTTCTGAAGTTCTTCTTCACTTTTTACCACAGTTCCCTGCTCCGCTGTCTCCGCAGCAGCCGCCGCCTGTTCCTGTTCCAGCTGCTGCTGGGCAGCCTCGGCCTGAGCCTGTGCTTCTGCTTCTGCCTGAGCCTGCGCTTCTGCTGCTGCCTGGGCCTCAGCATCTGCTGCAGCCTGTGCCCCGGCATCTGTATCAGTCTGAGCATCCGCCTGTCCATCTGTATCTTCCTGCTGGCTGTCCGCTCCGTCTACATTTGTCTGGGCATCAAACTCTGTGCCATCTGCAGCTCCTGTATTCTCCTCTGCAGCCTGGGCCTCGGCAGCTGCTGCGCCTGTATCTTCAGCAGCAAATGCTGCGGCAGGTGCCATTCCCACTGTCATGGAACCGGCAAGCAGGACTGCAAAAAGTTGCTTTTTTTTCATTTATAAGTCCTCCTGTTCGAGTTGATCTGTCTATTCAATTCAATAATCAGAAAAAGTATAGCACACCGTCCAAAAAAAGTAAAGCGGATGCAACACTCCGCTTTACCGGGCATCCGCTTACGGACGGACCTGTCCGTTTCCGTAAATGATATATTTGGTTGTCGTCAGTGCAAGAAGTCCCATTGGTCCTCGTGCATGAAGTTTCTGAGTGCTGATTCCAATCTCTGCACCAAACCCAAATTCATTTCCATCGGTAAACCGCGTGGATGCGTTCACATAAACGGCCGCCGCATCTACCTCATCCAGGAATTTCTGAGCATGGCTGTAATCATTGGTAATGATCGCCTCTGAATGTTTTGTATTATATTTATTAATATGTGCAATGGCTTCCTCTACAGAATCCACTACTTTTACAGAAAGAATATAATCCAGATATTCTGTTCCCCAGTCTTCTTCTGTCGCAGGAACAGATTCCGGCATCAGTGCACCGGCATCTTTATCCGCACGCACTTCCACATGCTTCTCTTTCAGGCGCTCTGCCAGAACCGGAAGAAAAGCGTCCTTTACCTTGCGGTTTACAAGAAGAGATTCGCAGGCATTGCACACACCTACACGCTGTGTTTTGGCATTGATCACAATATCAGCAGCCATCTGAAGATCTGCGGTTTCATCCACATAAATATGGCAGTTGCCGGTTCCTGTCTCGATCACCGGAATCGTGCTCTGGTTTACGACCGCTTTGATCAGGCCTCGTCCTCCCCGTGGTATGAGAACGTCTACATATGCGTTCATCTTCATAAATTCTGCTGCTGCCTCCCTGGAAGTATCTTCGATCAGCTGGATCGCATTCTCAGTAATCCCGCAGGATCTCACGGCTTCACGGATACATTCCACAATCGCGGTATTGGAATGAATGGCATCACTTCCACCTTTCAGGATGACAACATTTCCGGTTTTAAAGCAAAGTCCGAACGCATCAGAAGTTACATTTGGGCGTGCCTCATAAATGATTCCGATCACGCCTAGTGGTACCCGTTTCTGTCCGATCATAAGTCCGTTGGGACGTTTTTTCATGCCGGTAACTTCTCCTATCGGATCTTCAAGACCTGTAAGCTGGCGAAGTCCGTCTGCCATTCCCTCAATACGCTCCGGTGTCAGCATCAGACGGTCAATGAGGCCCTCTGACATCTGATTTTTTCTTCCGTTTTCCACATCCAGGGCATTGGCTTTCAGAATTTCTTCTGTGTGCTCCACAAGAGCTGCTGCTGCAGCTTCAAGGGTTTTGTTTTTATCATTTGTAGAAAGATTTCGAAGAACGGTCTCTGCATCTTTTGCATTCTGTCCCAGTTTTTCAAGCATTTCATTCATTTCAAATACTCCTGCCTTTCTTTCTGTCTCTTTATTGCATTTCAGCATTTTACTGCATATCGCGATAGATCTTTTCTTCGGTAACAACAACCTGTGGCCGGATATCTGTCGGTTCTGTGGGAACTTCCGGAAGGATCTGGAAGGAAAAACCTACCGCAACTCTGCAGATTCCCGGATGTTTCTCCAGAAATCGATCATAAAAACCGCCGCCATAGCCTACACGGTCACATTTCTCATCAAATGCAACTCCCGGCATGATCATCATGGCATCTTCCCATGAAACAGTTTCTCCGTCTTCCCTTGGCTCCGGAATTCCAAAATAACCGGATTCCAGCTGTGAAAAATCCGTCAGTTTATAAAATATCATATCTTTCCCGAATACCTTCGGTACAGCCACTTCTTTGCCATCTTTCCATGCCTGCTCGATCATATAACGGGTGATCACTTCATGATTGTAATCTGCATATGCCATGATCCGCTCTGCGTTTCTGTATTCCGGAAGTTTCGTCAGTGTCTCTGTGATCACATGGCTTTTTTCCTGAATCCAGGCATCATCATGTTCTTTTCTGGCTTTAAAGATTCTTTTTCTAATTTCCTTTTTTTCTTCCATATTTTTCTCCCAGGTTGGTGATACTGCCATCCTTTTCTTTGATATCGATATTATTCAGATGTGCACGAAGGCTTCCCTTTACCGCATCCAGATACTCTTTGCGCAGCTTCGCCTGTTCTACTTTTTCCTCTTCCGTGAGGCCTACACTTTTCTGTTTATGTGCCAGTGCGTTGATTCTGTCGATCTTGATATTGTCCATCATAATAATTATTCTCCTTACAGCAGTTTCTCAATATAATCAATGAGGAAGAATTCTTCCTTCTTGTTTCCAACAAACAAAGTTCCGCAGTTCTTACCCTCCACGATCCTGTGGATATTATGGAAATCATTTCCATTGGCAATAACCATGTCCGCTCCGGCTGCTGTTGCAATGATCGCAGCGGTAAGTTTGGTTGCCATTCCACCGGTTCCCACATTGCTTCCTGTGGAAGATTTTCCAAGTTTTCTCATATTGTCATCCATATTTTCTACAATGTCAATAAACCGGGCATCAGGATTGGAATTGGGATCGTCCGTGAAAAGTCCGTCAATGTCAGACATCAGGATCAGAAGATCCGCGCCGATCAGAGCCGCAACTACAGAAGAAAGTGTATCATTATCTCCGAATTTTACCAGATTCTGGAATTCATAGGAAGAGACAGAGTCATTCTCATTTACAATAGGGATCACGCCCTCTGCCAGAAGCTGATTAAAGGTATTCTGAGCATTCCTGCGGTTGGTATTATTGACCATAGTATTCTTGGTCATCAGGATCTGCGCCACCATCTGATTGTATTCTCCAAAAAGTTTCTGATAGATAGTCATCAGTCTGGCCTGGCCAACTGCCGCACATGCCTGTTTCTTTTCAAGCTCAGCAGGTTTTCCCTTCATTCCCAGAGCTGCTGCTCCCACAGCAATGGCTCCGGAAGATACCAGAACCACATCTTTCCCCTGGTTGTGAAGATCACTGAGTTCTCTTGCAAGGATCTCCAGTTTACGAAAATCCAGTCTTCCTGTTTCTGAATGGATCAAAGATGAAGATCCGATCTTGATTACGATACGTTTCTTGTCTTTCAGACGTTCTCTGTAATTTGCATTCATGTTTCCAATTCTCCTGATACCTGTATATTCACTGCATGATCCGGCCAACCATATTATTGTCCGGATCTGCTTTTTTCTTTATATGATACGGGCTCTGATTCGCTGTATACGCTTCCCGCTTTCTATTGATATGTGACAGAATCAATCCTGTCGTTCTGTACGATCTCAACCCAGGTAGTTCCCTGATTTAAACGGATCTCCTGTTCATTTCCATCATAATAATGAGTTATTCCCCAGGGTGAATCTTTCTCCCAGCGGATATCGATGGCTTTTCCTCTGGTAATAAACTTACCTTCTCCTCCGGAAATGGCATCAATGTTCAGATATCCGTTTCCGTCGTAAGCCGGGCATGAGGAATACTGCAGGATAATATTATCGCAGGTTATCTGCTGGTTATCCAGCTGATCTACATGTTCCTTTCCGAACTGGAACCGTTTGTATTCCCCGGATGTCTCATCGTATTCATACCATGGATGGTTATCTGTGAAATTATCCAGTTTCACTGTATTAGCGGTGATCCCATCCTCCGGTACGATTTCCACCCCATCTTCCGCAAAAAGATAATGTCCCTCGTAGTCTTCTTTATATTCCTGGCTGTATCCCATGGCATCAATACCAGCCTGAAGGTGTGCAGCATCTGTATAGGCATTGTGAGGTGCCTTCCTGTCACTGGTCCGGAAAAATGCCAGTTTTCCCATCTGGATCCCGTTGAGATTGTCGATCACATGCTGTTCCAGATAAGGCAGGGCATAAGCCGCCTGTCCATAATGCGCGTAAATCGCATTGAATTCATTGGCATAAAAGAGATAATAATCGCGGCAGCTGCGTACAGACCCGATCCGTTCCAGCTGATCGTAATCTTCAAGAATTCCCATAAGACGGGTAATGTTTCCCTCTACCGGAGCTTCATACACAACTCCGGCATGATTGATCCCACTCTGCGGCGCACCGGAACTGTTGTTGCCCATCATAACGGCAACCGGCCGCCGGCGTCCGATGCTCTCGGGAACATTCTCACCGGTAAGATAGCTCTTTACCTGTGTTTCTGCCTGACTGCCTGTATTCGGCTCAAAGCCTACCAGATCCTGCTGTGCTCCGAATGCAGGGACGCTCTGAGCGACACAGATGCATGCTGTCATAATACCTGCCAGAATACCTGTCTTTTTCGTTCTCATATATTACCTCCTTTTCTTCCGGCGGAAAGATCTTCCGCTTAACTTTTTTCGCGGTTACGCTGTCTTCCGATCTGTCTTATCGATTGATACCCAGCTCTTTAAGTGCATTCGCCTGCTTGGCTTCCATGACTTTCGCCTCATCCTCTGTCATATGATCATACCCAAGAAGATGGAGCATGCTGTGGGCAACCAGAAAGCAGAATTCTCTTGTAACACTATGTCCGTACTCCTCTGCCTGGGCAAAAACTTTCGGCACTGAGATCATGATATCTCCCAGCAGGAGTTCATCACTGTCCAGATCAAAATAAGATTCATCCTCTTCCACTACAGAATAGTCTGCCGGGGTTTCGAAAGGGATCATCGGAAAAGACAATACATCGGTAGGGGCCTGGATATTCCGGAATTCTGTGTTTACTCTCTTGATCTCCTCATTATCGGTAAGAACCAAATTGACCTGTCCATCATAAGGACATTTCTCCATTTCCAGAACCTTATCCGCAACCTGGGATGCAAGGGCAGCATAATCGATCCCGAGCTCCTGGTCTGTTTCATATTCGATATTTATGGTCATCTTCTGTACTCCTTATTCTTCACAGCATACCTGTCATCTTTCCGGGATTTGGCAGGTTTCTGCTTTTTCTCATAATCATCATAGGCCTGCACAATCTGCTGTACAAGAGGATGACGCACAACATCCTTGCTGGTCAGCTGGCAGAACCCGATATCATCAATCTTCTTCAGAACCTTCATGGCCACATCAAGGCCTGACACCGCATCTTTCGGAAGGTCTTTCTGGGAAGCATCGCCTGTGATGATAACCTTGGACCCAAAACCGATTCGTGTCAGGAACATCTTCATCTGTGCGGGGGTGGTATTCTGTGCTTCATCCAGAATGATAAATGCATTATCCAGAGTACGACCTCGCATATAGGCAAGAGGAGCAACCTCGATCAGGCCTTTTTCCATATTTTTTGCAAAGCTGTCTGCCCCCATGATCTGATAAAGTGCATCATACAGGGGACGAAGATACGGATCGACCTTACTCTGGAGATCTCCCGGAAGAAATCCCAGTTTCTCGCCGGCTTCAATGGCAGGTCTGGTAAGAATAATCCTGGAAACTTCTTCATTGCGGAATGCGGTTACTGCCATAGCCATGGCAAGATATGTCTTACCGGTTCCTGCAGGCCCCACTCCAAATACGATCATCTTCTTACGGATCTGTTCCACATAATCCTTCTGTCCAAGTGTCTTGGGTTTAATGGGTCTTCCCTGTATGGTATTACAGATAAAGTCCTTGTCGATCTCTTCCATCACGGAACCGATCTTCTCCATTGCAAGGGAAAGTGCGTAATTCACATTCTGCTGTGTAATGGTATTGCCTCTGCCTGCAAGAGTATTCAGCTCTTCCACGATCGCTTTCGCCTGTGTGGCTCCCTCCTGGCTTCCCAGGATTTTAAGAGAACCATCCCGGAAAATCATCGTTACATTCAGAGTACGTTCGATCAGCTTCAGATGCTCGTCAAACTGTCCGAAAATATTCGCCTGGCGGTCTGCCGGCACATCCACATATAATTCGATAATGCTGCTAGCCATCCTCTGGTGTCCTTTCTTTCGGCTGCGTCTTTCTTTCTGTAGGGCCTTCCTTTCCTGTCTTTTCTATGACAGTAAGAGAACCTCTGCTGACGCAATCCTGATGTTTTATTTCTATTTTAACATTATTTTCAGATATTTGAACCCCTTTTTCTATTAATTTTTCTTCATAAATATAAAGCCTCTGAATGGCCTGTTTTTTTGCGGCCTTTTCTGTCAGTTTTTCTTTTCTGATCTCATATTTTCTGGTGGTGATGATTCCCGCGGAAATGGGGAGTCGAAAATTTTCAGAAGGTACAAACGGATATTCACAGATCAGACGATCCTCATTCTTCTTCGCAGCAGGAGACAGATCCAGGATCCAGTTTTTATTTCGGATAAAAAAACTCCGTTTTTCTTTTTCCCTGTAAACTTTTTTCTCTATAGTAAGTGGAAATGTATCATAATAATCAATGGTATAGCGTACATAAACATCTGCATCTGCCTGAACATACTCATAACGGACTACCTCCTGACTGTCATCTGTAATGTTGACAATACCGGAAATCAGTTCCTGTCCCTTTTTTACTTCTTCACCACTCTTGATCAGGGGAGTGCCCTGTCGTGTGACCACAGACTCTACAATTCCATCCACAGTTGAAAAAAGGCTGCAGGCAGCTTTTGATGTTTCTTCAGATAATTTCGTATCTCCTTCCCGGATTTCAAAACTCAGCCTGGGCCCGGAAAGTTTTGCCGATACCCAGGTAATTTCCGGAAACTCCCGCCGCATCTCTTCTGCCAGTGCATTGCAGTGGATCTTCTTTTTGGATACTCCACAACAGATGCCTTTCTCTTCCAGAAAGTCTACCAGCTGTGGCGTAGGATTTAAAATATTCCCCTCTATATGAATGTTCCAGACCCTTCCGGACAGAAAAAAAAGGACTCCGATCACCGTCAGAACTCCTGCCGGCAGGAGTTTATTCCGTCTGCACGCCAGCAGAAAAAAAACAGGTCCTCTTTTTTTCAGGATATGAATATGTACACCCGTTTTCCTCCGAAGAGGACCGATCAGAAAAAAATCTTTCACCCGCATTGTCAGCAGAAGTTCTTTTTCTCCTGTCTGAACGATTCTCCTGAACATTATCCCACGGCTTTTGCACAGATTCAGGAACCGTTCACGCTGTTCGCCTGTAACGGACAGTCTTACAAAACCAGGAATCATTTTTTCTTTCCCTCCTCAAGCAGAATGCTTTCGATCCGTCCGCAGACACACATTTCAAATGCTGTATAACAGGAAATTTCCAGGCGTTTTCCATGGATCACAAGTCTGCCGGACGGAGTCAGAATTATGATCTCCTCTCTTGTATAGCGCTGAAGATTCCTGTAATTTTCAACGATCGCCCGGCGTTTTCCGGTAAGGATCACCTGTGTTTCACGAAACGCCGGTTCCACCGGCAGATCCAGAAACTCCGACATTTTTTTCATAAAAAAATCCTCCGGCATTTATCATTAATCTATGCCAGAGGATTTCTTCATATGTATTATTTGCGGATCAGAACCATGGAAAACCAGAGAATGGTATTTCCCCCCAGATTATATTCCATCTGTTCCCGTTCCACGATCTCATTTACCACGACACCATAGCTTTCCAGACAGGGATGCATATGTTCCGGAAAACGGCAGGGTTTTCCATCCAGATACGCACATCGTTTACAGTAATCACAGGATTCCGTGGAAAGAGTAAAGGTCTCATATCCTTCTCCCTCCAGAAAATCCCGGACTTTTTCTGTAAGATCTTCGTGTGCCATTCGTGTGGAAAGCATCTCTTCCATATTCATCATGTCCGATACTTCCGCCACACTGGAAAAAAAGATTGCCTGGGGAAAACTGTGAATCTTTTTCTCACATTCCGGAAGTTCTCCTACTGCCGGGGGACAGGCCCAGGTGCTGCCATAGCGCTCACATTCCTGTTTGCAGATTGTCCGTACACGTTCCTGCACTTTGATATCAGCTGTGTCCAGCAGACGATACTCAAAAATCGGATACTGGGCAATAAAATCTTCAAATTTTTCTTTTATATCCATACTTACAAAATCTCCTGTTCTCCAAAAAGGCTCATAACTGCCGCCTCATAGTCACCCAAATGCTGGGATTTTTTGATCTTTTTGAGGTATTTTGCGTAATTGGTAAATCCCGGTGCCATATAGCTCCACAGTTCTTTCATACGAAAAAGCACATTTCGTTCTCCGGAAAGATACTCCTGATACTCCCGATAAAGACAGTCATGGAACTGGCGCATTTTCTGCTTATACTGAGACTGACGGTCTTCTTTTTTCATTCTGGTTCCGCACATAATTTCATCCAGAAGGTAAGGCCTTGCAATGATCCCCCGTCCGTACATGAAGCTGTCCGCATCCGGAAATTTTTCCTGGATTTCCTGATAAGCTTCCACGGAAAAAATATCTCCGTTATAGCCCAGCGGAACTTTGATTTTTCTCTGTGCCTCTTCGTATAATCCATACCGCGGAGTTCCCTTATAATGGTCCTTCAGAAGGCGTGGATGGATGATCAGCTCCTTTATTGGATATTTGCTGTAAATTTCAAGAAGTCTTTCCCAGTCTTCCTCGTAATCGGTGCCCACGCGCGTCTTAATGGAAATCTCCATCCCTGTGTTAGCAAAGATCTCGTCCAGAAAACGGTCAAGCTTTTCCGGTTCTCCCAAAAATCCGGCCCCTTTTCCCTTGGCTGTTACGGTTCCTGAAGGACATCCAAGATTTAAGTTCACTTCTTTATGGCCATATTCATCCCGAAAAATATGTGCGGTTTTGACAAAGTCTTCCGCATTATTGGTCAGGATCTGGGGAACCACCGGAAGCTTTCCGTTTGTGTCAGGGGACACTTCTTTAATTTCCTTGCTGCTGAGTCTCTTGTTTGGCTTGGCGGTAATAAAGGGGGTAAAATATTTATCCATGGGATAAAAGCATTCATGATATGCATTGCGGTAAACCCAGTTGGTAACACCTTCCATGGGTGCCATATAATTCTTCATTACCGTTCCTCCTTCATACGGAAATAAATCTGTTTCCTTCCGCCGCTGCCGGTAGGAATCCTGCCGGTTTCATAACTGCCCAGGGATTTGATAAACGGAGTCAGCTTGGAATACCCGTAATTACGCACATCAAAATCCGGAAGACGTTTTCCCAGCTGATCGCCCAGCTGTCCGGAAGACAGCCAGCCTTCCTCGTCAGAAAATTTCTCGATGATGGCATTAATGGTTTTCCGTACTTTTTTTAAGTCTTTATTTTTCTTTGAACCGGAACTGTTCTGTTTGTTATTACTGCTTTCTGCTTTCTTTGCCTCCGCCGCAGTTTCCAGATCTTCTTTTTTCTCTTCTTCCTGCTGATTGCGGTAAAGGAGATCCAGATATTTGAACTGATTACATGCGGAAATAAAAGGTTTGGGCGTCTTTTCCTCACCCATGCCCAGAACCAGCATTCCGGATTCCCGGAGTCTTGCTGCCAGTCTGGTAAAGTCACTGTCCGAAGAAACAATACAATATCCATCCACATTTCCGGAATAGAGAATATCCATGGCATCAATGATCATGGCCGAATCTGTGGCGTTTTTTCCCGTAGTATAGCTGTACTGCTGAATGGGAATGATAGAATCCTCCAAAAGAACATTTTTCCAGGAAGAAAGCCTGGCACTGGTCCAGTCTCCATAGATTCGTTTATAGGTAGCGATACCAATGTTCGCCACTTCATCCACAATGATCTTGATATATTTGTCTGATACATTATCTGCATCGATCAGTATTGCAATTCTTAATTCATTGTCCATAAATCCAACCTTTTCTTTGTCAAGCGGATAAAAGCATCCGCATTCGGTTAATCTGTGCCGTCTCCGCCCCGGCGTCTTTTAAGAACAGTATAACTGAAATTTCCTCAGTGTTCCAGCATGATCTTAAGGATTTCTCGGTCTGTTTCTTTCATTCCATCTTTTCCGATCTGCCCCACACAGCTGATGGTTTCTGCTGTTTCTTCCTGAAGAATTCCCGTGTAAGGAGCATAGGACTGACCGTTCATGGCAAGATGATGAGCAAGAAACGCCGCATCCAGACTGGCCGCGATCTTGGCAGCACAGGAGATCTTTGCTCCATCGCAGATGATTCCCGGAATGTTCGCCAGAGTATTTTCGATAGTCTTTTTGATCTGGGAAATACTTCCCCCTACCATATAGGTGATGGCTGCTCCTGCCGCACAGGATGCAGACACCGCACCACAGAATGCCGATAGTTTGCCAATATAATATTTCTGATACACAGTAAGAAGATTGGAAAATACAAGCGCCCGGTACAGACTATAGTCCGGCAGCTCCATTTCCCTCGCATAAACGATCAGAGGGACGGAACAGGCGATTCCCTGATTTCCGCTTCCGGAGTTAATGACAACCGGCATGTCACATCCGCCCATACGCGCCTCGGAAGCCGCAGCGGTAAGGCTTCGCATTCTGGTAAGCATATCATGGGAATAATTTTCACGGATCACACGTCCGATCCCAAGTCCGTATTTTCCGGTCATTCCCTCATGGGCAATGGCCATGTTGCTTTTGATCTGGGTATCCAGAAGAGTTTTTACATCAGAAAGTTCTACGGTATCTGCAAACTCCCGGATATCCTCCAGATTTAAAAGACTGCGGTCTGCCGCTTCTTTTTCTTCCAGTGCCTGATCCGCATCCAGCAGGATTTCTCCGTTTTTTTCAATTCTGGTCACATTAATGTGATCGTATTTGATCTCCAGACAGACAGTATCTTCTCCTGCACACATTTCAATTACAATATGAAGTACAACCGGGGTGTCCAGAAGTTCCACTTTACAGATATCCGCATCCAGAAGTTCCCGGCAACGTTTTCTTCCCTCGTCTGTTACTTTTGAGAGAACCTCCATATCAAGCGATGCATCGCCTGCCACCGCACCAAGAACCACTCCTGCGGGAATCCCCTTTAATCCTCCGGAGTTTGGAATGATGACACAGCGCACATTCTTTATAATATTTCCGGAGCATTTTGCCACAATATGCTCCGGTTCTCTTCCAAGAACTTCTCTTGCCCTTGCCGCACCGTAAGCCAGAGCAATCGGCTCCGTGCAGCCCATGGCAGGAACCATTTCTTCCCTCAGAATGGCCAGATAATTATCATATATATTTTTTTCCACCTTTTTCTTTTCCCTTCTCATATTGTCCGAAATTCCTGATATCAGTATTTATGGCAGGCCACCAGATGTCCTGGCTCTGCTTCCCGAAGCAGTGGAACTTCCTGTCTGCATCGCTCTTCACACCACGGGCAGCGGTTATGGAACCGGCATCCACCAATGGAGCGGGACTGTACGCCGGTATCTGTCACGATCTGGTCCAGTGTTTTTACTCTCGGGTCCGGTACCGGAATGGAAGAGATCAGCATTTTTGTATAAGGATGCAGCGGATTGGAATAGAGCTTATCCGCGTCTGCGATTTCCATAAGATTTCCCAGATATAGAACTCCGATCTCATCGCAGATTTTCTGTACCACCTGCAGCTGATGGCTGATAAACAGGTAAGTAAGTCCGTATTTTTCCTGAAGATCCTGAAGCATCTGAACGATCTGCGCCTGGAGAGAAACGTCCAGTGCGGAAATGGGCTCATCGCAGACCACAAACTCCGGCTGTACGGAAAGTGCCCTGGCAATGGAAATTCTCTGTCTCTGTCCACCAGAAAACTCATGAGGATATTTCAGAAGATCCTGCTCTTTAAGGCCAACAACCCGGATCAGTTCTTTTGCACGTTCTTTCCGCTCTTTTGGAGTATACAGCTTATGGATTTCCATAGGCTCACAGATAATATCCTGCACGGTATGGCTTGGATCCAGAGATGAATACGGGTCCTGAAAAACAGACTGCATTTTTTTGCGGTATGGAAGGAGTTCTTTTTCTCCCATGGCTCCAATCTCCGTTCCTCCGTAAAAGATCTCCCCGCCTGTTGGCTTATGATAGCGGAGGATCGCTTTTCCAATGGTAGACTTTCCACTTCCGGACTCTCCTACCAGACCAAAAGTTTTTCCCTTTTCAATGGAAAAGCTTACCTGATCTACGGCTTTCAGGATACCCGGCTTAAAAGACAGAAGTTTCGGAGATTTCTGTTTAAAATATACTTTCAGATCTTTTACTTCAATTAAAGAATTGCTCATTTTTCCTCCTCCCTTCTGTGACAGAGAATCTTATGTTCCTCCGAAGATTCATAATATTTCGGAAGACAGGCCTCGCAGGTTTTATCCGCATATTTGCAGCGATTCAGAAACGGACATAAATTTCCGCTTCCATCAGAAAGATCTCTTTCCAGAAACTGTTCAAAAGTTCCTCCCACACGTGGCATACTTGCGATCAGTGCCTGGGTATACGGATGGCCCGGATTAAGAAAAATCTCCTCTACCGTTCCCTCTTCCACCACGTAACCCCCGCACATAACAGCTACTCTCTTACAGGTCTGTGCCACAACGCCCAGATCATGGGTGATCAGAATGATACTCATATTATTTTTTTTCTGAAGTTCCAGAAGAAGATGAAGGATCTGTGCCTGAATGGTTACATCCAGAGCTGTCGTAGGCTCATCGGCAATAAGAACTTTCGGATTGCTGCTCATGGCCATGGCGATCATTACACGCTGGCGCATACCACCGGAAAGCTCATGGGGATAACTACGCATGGCTTTTTCCGGATCTGTGATCCCTACTGCTGTCAGCAGCTCAAGCACCCGGGCCTTTGCCTCTTTTTTTGTCATGGAAGTATGGCGGCGGATCAGCTCCACCATCTTGTTTCCTACGGTATAGACCGGATTCAGTGCAGAAAGAGAATCCTGAAAAATCATGGCAATCTCACCACCACGGATTTCCCGGAGCTCTGCCTCACTTTTTTTCAGAATATCCTCACCCTGAAAAAGGATTTCTCCTCCCATAATCCTGCAGTTGGACGGGCCAAGACGGAGAATGGATTTCGTTGTTACACTTTTTCCACTTCCGGATTCACCTACAATTCCGAAAAAATCTCCCTCTTCAATGGCAAACCCGGCATCTTTTACTGCCTGTGTTTCTCCAAGATCCGTAAAGAAAGACACTTTCAGATCTTTTACTTCCAGTAATTTTTCCATTTGTGCATGTCCTCCTTACTTGGGCTCAAATACTTTTCTCAACACTTCTCCCAGATAGTTGAAACTGATAACCGTGATCAGGATCAGAATACCCGGAAAGATGGCAAGGTACGGAGCCTGCTGGATATAACGCTGTGCATTGCTGAGCATGCTTCCCCAGGAAGCTGTGGGCGGCTGGATGCCCAGGCCGAAAAAGCTCAGTGCGGACTCCATCAGGATCGCGTTTGCAATATTCATAGTTGCGGCAACAATAATGGTCGGCATGATATTCGGAAGAATATGATGCACAATTGTAGAAAGCTTTTTCTGTCCGGAAATCTTTGCATAGATAACATATTCTCTCTCATTCAGGGAAATCGTCTCACCGCGGACGATCCTGGCAATGTTCATCCAGGTCAGAAATCCAATGATCAGGACAATATTCTGTAAACCCGGTTTCAGAAAAGCGTTCATAACGATCATGATCAGGAATGTAGGAAGGCTCATCAGTGCATCTACCAGACGCATCAGTACCGCATCCACCGTTCCTCCTACAAATCCACTGATGGAGCCCACAATCACTCCAAGGGCTGTAGAAAGGATCATGGACAGAAATCCAACCAGAAGAGAAGCTCTTCCGCCATAAATACAACGTGCCAAATAATCCCTTCCCATATCGTCGGTTCCAAAGAGATGTGACATAGAAGGGGCGTTCAGTCTCTCTGTAGCGCTGATGGCATTGGGGTCCACCGGATACAGAAAGGCAAAAATAGAGATCAGTGCCAGAAGAAGGATAGCCACTGCTCCTGCAACTGCCAATTTATTTGTCTTAAAACCAAGTTTAATGTTTTTCCAGATATTTTCTCTCATGACCCTTCACCTCCTAACATCCGGCCTTGCGGATTCTCGGATCAAAGACAGCGTACAGAACATCTGCCAAAAGATTTCCGAGCACCACAAGAAGTGCTGTAAACATGGTAATGCCCATGATCAGGGGATAGTCATACTGCATAACGGCAGTAACCGCCAGCTGTCCGATTCCCGGCCATGCAAAAACCTGCTCTGTAATAATGGCTCCGGAAACCAGTGACTGCAAACTCATTCCAAGAACTGTGATCATGGGAAGCATGGCATTTTTCAGTACATGGCGGAACAGAATCCCGGACTCTTTCATTCCATAGGCTTTCTGCACCATAACATAATCTGAGGACATCTCCGTAATGGTACTGCTTCTCAGATACCGGATATACTGGGATGCATTGGCAAAAGTCAGCACCGCACAGGGCATCACCATGTGAAGCACCAGATCTCCAAAAGAGCGGTCCCCGTCTGAATGCATACCAATACTTGGAAGGATATGAAGATGCACACTGAACAGGTAGATCAGCATGATACCGAACCAGAAAGTGGGGATGGAAATTCCCACATAGCAGAAAAGGCTGGTGATTTTATCCAGAATTCCGTTTTTATTTTTGCCGGAATACAGTCCCAGCACAATAGCAATAAGAAATCCCAGCAGCATACTGGTTCCCATAAGGATCACTGTCGCCGGAAGACGTTCCAGCATCTGTGTCAGTACCGGACGGTTATTCATCAGGGAATTCCCGAAATTTCCGTGAAAAATCCTTCCCAGCCACAGGAAATACTGTTCATAAAGAGGCTTGGTAAGACCCAGGCTTTCTCTTAAGTTCTGAATGTATTCTTCACTCATATTCGGCTCCACATAAGTCAGGACCGGATCTCCGGGAGCTGCTTTTGTCAGTGCAAAACAGAGAACAGAGACAATAAACAGTGTCAGAATACACTGCACCAGACGGTTTGCGATTTTCTTCAAAATGTACCTCCTTTATTTTCCCTGAAAACAGGAAATCGGCTGGCGCGAAAAACGCGTCAGCCTCTTCCTTTCTGTGATTATCTTTTATAAATTTATGTTTTATTTCTCCAGTGTGTAGATCTTGGAATAATCATAGTAAATCGTCTTTAACAGACATTCATCAAATCCGCCAAAATCCTTATTTACCGCATAGAATCCATTGGAATACGCGATCGGATAAATATACATATTATCGTTGATGGTATTCTGAATTTCTTTATATATGTCACTGCGCTCTGTCTCATCTGCTGTACTGTTTCCTTTTTCCCACAGTGCATCCAGATCCGTATCTTTGATTCTGGAGTAGTTGGAACGGCTGTCGGAAGAGCATTTATCCGCATAAAGACTCGGTTCCTCACCTAAAGTATAAAAGCTTAATACCAGGTCATAATCTGTACATTCCGGATCCTTGGTTTTATTCTTGAATGTTGATTCGTCTGTCGGAACAAGATTTACCGTGATTCCCACATTTGCAAGTGCAGACTGTACATACAGGGCCTCACTCTCCATAGTCTTGTCTGTGGAGATATACATCAGATTCAGAGAAAGAGATGTCTTTCCTGCTTCGGAAAGAAGCTGCTGTGCCTTGGCCGGATCATTGTCATAAGTATTGTCCGGTTTTGCATAATAAAGGGTATCCGGTGTAAACAGGGAATCCGCCGGTTCTGCATAATCTTCGGAAATGAATGCAAACTGACAGAATTCCTCTTTATTCAGTGCGTATGCAATAGCCTGACGTACCTTTACATCCTGAAGATCTTCATTCAGCTCATTCATGAACATGGCATTAACACGTCCGGAATTGTAGGTATTGATATTTACGTTGTCGTATGCACTGACTGTATCGTAATCATCCGCGCTGATCAGACGTGCATCCAGATCACCGCTTGCAAGTGCCGCATTGGCGGAACTGGAATCTTTAACGATCTTGAAAGTGATGGAATCCAGATTTACATCTTCATAATAATCATCGAATTTTGTTACTTTAAGGTACTCACCGGATTTGTACTCCTCGAACTTAAACGGTCCGTTTCCTACCGGCTTATTGTTCAGATCGCTCTCTCCGATATTCTCCACACCTTCATAAATGTGTTTCGGAATACAGTAAACCTGGCTTAAACCGCCAAGAAATCCTGCGGAAGAAGATCCAAGGGAAAGTTTTACAGTAAGATCATCAATTTTTTCTGCCTCTACTGCCTTATCATTCACATATCCGTAAGAAGAATATGGCACATTCTGTTTCTCATCTACCAGAACCTGCATGGTAAATACCACATCATCAGCAGTAAGCGGCTCACCGTCATGCCATTTCAGTCCGTCCTTCAGCTTCAGAGTAAACTCGCTGGCATCCTCATTGGCTGTCACGCTCTCACAAAGTCCGTTTCCGTAATACATCTCTCCGTTCACGATCTCAAAAAACGGGCTGTACAGTGCCTGCATCATATCAAAACTTGTCTGATCCACAACATACAGTGGATTGATATTCTGAGGATCTGTGGTTTCTGCAATTGTAATATTACCGCCGGCAGCCTTGGCTCCTTCGGTGTTCTCTGCCGCAAATACTGCTGTTCCTGCCATAACAGTCGTTCCTGCTACTGCAGCTGCCAGAAGCGCTGCCAGTACTTTTTTTCTCATCTCTTTGTTCCTCCTCTGGCTCAGCGGGTATTCCCGTTTTCCCACTGAGTTACTATGATATATGTACGATGGTACTATATCCTCATATTTTTGTCAAGCCTATCCTGAAATTCTATCCGGAATTTCCCTTTCGCACATAAAACCTTATCTTTTATTCTACCTACAGGCAAGACAGGCGTCAAGAAATATTTGTCATGGTTTTGATCCAGTGCCCGTAATTGCATTTCAGAAATGCAGGTACACACTTAAAGATCTGATCTGCATTGAGGCAGCACACAACGATGGCCGGTGATGCTTTGACCACAAATGCCATGAACATGGATAACGGGATCACAATCGCCCAGGTACTGATCAGATCCACCTTCATGGAATAGGCAATACTGCCACTTCCCCGAATAATGCCTCCATTGGTAGGCATCTGATAAGACATTCCCACCATCACCACGCTTAAGATAATAAGAAATGTATTCGCCATTTCTCTGGTTTCCGGAGAAAGCTGGTAAAGGCTTAAGACCGGAATACGGATAAAGAAAAGCAGCACGCCGCAGATAATTCCCATGAATACAAAAAGTTTCTGAAGTTTCTTGGAATAGAGTTTTGCAAGCTTCAGATCTCCGGAACCTATCGTTTTTCCCATGGTGACCGATGCTGCAGTTAATTATCAGAGTCATGACAGAAAGCCCGAAAGCGATCCCCGCGATTTCCACACAGCGCAGCGTAGCCAACAAAATCTGTGTCACTGCAAAAAAAAAGTAGGTAAAACGGATGATCGCAAGATAGGAAAGACCGGCTTCAATAATTGTCTGGTCTGTTGTAAAAAGCCCCAGCAGCTGACGTGGAAAAAAGCTTGCCAGAAAAAACAGGATGAGAGCAATAAAAATGCCTGTGCGCATGGCCCAGGCACTGATCTTTCTCACCGGTTCTGTCTCTTTCTTTCCCCAGTACTGACTTCCGAATATGACAAGTCCGTCTCCCAGCGCCATGAGCAGCTGCTGAAAGACGAACTGTACCTGATTTACAGTGGTTACTCCGGATAATGCAGTCTCGCTGAATGCACCAAGCATAATGTTGTCAGCAAGGTTGACACTTAAAGTTACTACATTCTGCAAAACCAGCATGGAGCATAATTTCAGAAAATTACGGTAAAAATTCTTCATCAGTCTTTTACAATGGCAATAATATCATCGGCATTGATGACCAGATATTTCTCACCTTCGTATTTGATCTCAGTTCCTGTGTATTTTCCGTAGATTACACGGTCGCCGGGTTTTACCTGTATCGGAACTTCTTTCCCGTCTACGATCTTACCGGAACCAACAGCAATAACTTCTGCCTGCTGTGTCTTCTCTTTGGAGCTGTCCGGAAGAACAATACCGGATGCTGTCTTATCCTCTGTCTCAAAATATTTCACGATTACTCTGTCTGCAACTGGTTTTAATGCCATGTTTATTTCCTTCTTTCTGTATTTATTAGCACTCTTTTAATACGAGTGCTACCCTTTTCTTATCATACTACAAATCCGGAAATTGTCAAGATATTTACCGCAATCCACACAGTTTCATCAAGATCCTATCGTTTTTATTCTTTGTCGCTGATTTCTATAGGTTCTGTCTCATAAATAAATTTCACACTGCCCTCCATATCGTCTGAACGCTGTGTAAAACTGTCATAGGAAACATCTTCCGCCTTCAGAGCTTTAAAACGGTCAATAACATTCTTCAGATCTTTGTTCACACCGTCATCCAGTTTTTTCACACCTTCTTTATAGAACTTTGTCTGTCCGTCACTTAAAGTCTTTGCACCTTCACTCAGCTTGCTGATTCCTTCCTGCACCTGACCGCTTGCATCTTTCAGTTTATCCGCGCCGTCAGACAAAGTTCCCACTCCAGATGACAGTGTCTGCATTCCGCTCTTCAAAGCCTGAGTTCCGAACGCAAGACTTCCGGCACCAGATGCAAGCTGGCTGGCACCATCGTTCAGTTGTTTTCCTGACGAAACAAGCTGATCCGCTCCCGATGTCAGAGTACTGCTGTTTGAAGAAAGTGCCAGAACGCCGCTCTGAAGCTGTGCAAGGGCTTCTTCAATCTGTTTACTTCCTGCTGTCAGTGTTTTTCCTGTCTTTTCCAGAGAGGAAGCTCCATTTATCAGCGAATCTGCGGTTTTATTTTTTTTGCCCTGCAGATCGGTAATTCCTGAATTCACAGCATTTCCCAGTGTATCCAGCGTATCTGCGTTCTTTTCGAACTGCTCTCCTGCTGCCGAAAGATTACTCTGATAGCCAGACTGAATTTTCTTATTTTTCTGAGACAGTGTATCTGCCGTATCTTTTAATGTACTGATCTCTGTCTGAATTCCCGGAAGCTGCTTTCCAAGATCCGAAAGGGCATTATCCATAGTTTTTACCGTATCAGAAAGCTGTTTTCCAAGATCATCCAGTGAACTTCCGGTATTTTTAAGCTTCTGGCCATCTCCTGCCAGATCCTGTACCTCCTGTTCAAGTTTATTGACCGCATCATGAAGCTCTGTGATCGCCCCTCCTGTTGAATCCACGGTATCTACCAGTGCATTCAGACTCTGAACAGCACCCTGCGTTTTCTGTGCGGCAGTACTTGTGGAAGATGCATTACTTTTCAATGTATCTGCTGCATTTTTTAATGGTGAAGTATCTGACGGCTGTCCTTTCAGAGAGGAAGTATCAATTCCGTCCGCACTGCTTCTGGCGGCCTGGACTGCTTCAAGTGCAGCCTGCACCGCCGCCCTGGTTCCCTCATCCATGGTACTGTAATCAATCCCGGAAAGCGAAGACTCCGTCATAGGAAAAAGTCACTGGAAGATCTTTCTCTGTTTTTCCTTCATAATGAATATCTCTTCCATCTGTTTCCCAGGTAAGCGTTTTTCCATCCTGGGTAAAACCTTCATCACCTTTTGTATTTTTGATATCACTTAAATCTGAAATATCCGTGATTGTCGAATCAGATAATGTCTTTGCGTTTTTAAGCCATTCTGACACGGTAATCTCTTTTATTGTCCCGTCTGCCTCTGTATTAACATAAACAGTTTCTTCCTTGCGGATACTGTTATCTGCATCTGTCTGCTCCGTGGCACCTGTGATCGTACCTGCTCCCAGTAATACAGACATACCCGCGGCCAATACTGCAGCTGATCTTCGTTTTCTGTTTTTCATACCGAATAACTCCCTCTGCCATGATATTAGTTAATTATCTATAACTTTGTTATACAATAGCGAGTTAGTTTCGTCAATCTTTTTTGCCAATTTTTACTTTTTCTGTAGAAATTCAGATATAAAACAGCCTTCCACAGATAGCTGTGAAAGGCCGCTCTCTCATTCTTATTTATGATATGGCTCTCCGTTGATGATCCGGTAACTGCGGTAGATCTGTTCCAGAAGGATCACACGCATCAGCTGATGTGGAAAAGTCATCTTCGAAAAACTCAGCGCATAATCTGATCTCGCAAGAACTTCTTTTCCAAGGCCGATGGAACCTCCGATCACAAACTGGATATGGCTGACTCCACGGATGCCGAGGGTATTGATCTTTTTTGCAAACTTCTCCGAAGTAAGCTGTTCCCCGGCAATCTCCAATGTGATCACAAAAGCATCATCACGGATATATTTCAGAAGGCGTTCTCCTTCTTTTTTACGGATAGCCTCCTCCACTGTTTCACTTGCATTATCCGGTGTCTTCTCATCGGATACTTCTATGATCTCCAACTTACAGTAACGGCCAAGGCGCTTGGAATACTCTGCGATCGCATCTCTTAAATATTTCTCTTTTATCTTTCCTACTGTCAGGATACTGATCTTCATCCGCCGTTCTCCTCCAGATAATTTTCAAATTCTTCTGCTGACATAAGAACCTTTCTGGGTTTCGTTCCTTCTTCCGGTCCCACGACACCGGCATCGCAAAGCTGATCCATGATTCTTGCCGCACGATTAAAGCCGATCTTAAACATACGCTGGAGCATACCGATAGAAGCTTTTTCTTTCTCAATAATAAACTTGCCTGCTTCTGTAAAATACACATCCCGGTCGCCGCCGCCTGCTCCTCCGGGAGCACTGGCTGTGTTCACCTGTTTTTCAATTGCAGTATCATAAACTGCACCCTGATTTTTGTCAGAGACATATTCCACAACAGCGCTGACTTCTTCGTCGGAAACAAAAGCGCCCTGCAGTCTGGCCGGCTTCTGATATCCCTGAGGATAAAACAGCATATCGCCCTTTCCAAGAAGTTTTTCTGCACCATTCATATCCAGAATGGTTCTGGAATCCACACCGGAAGATACCGAAAATGCGATCCTTGACGGCATATTAGCCTTGATAAGTCCTGTAATAACATTAACAGACGGTCTCTGAGTCGCAATGATCAGATGGATTCCCGCCGCACGTGCAAGCTGAGCCAGACGGCAGATCGCATCCTCAACCTCTCCGGGTGCAACCATCATAAGATCTGCAAGCTCGTCCACGATGATCACGATCTGTGGCATTTTTTCCGGAGCTTTCTCGCCTTCCGGCACTCGCATATTGGCAACTTTCTTGTTATATTCACCCAGATTACGTACTCCATATTCCGCAAAAGCATTGTAACGGCTGGTCATCTCGGAAACGGCCCAGTTCAATGCGCCTGCAGCTTTCTTCGGATCTGTGACAACCGGAATGAACAGATGTGGGATTCCATTGTATACACTCAGCTCTACCACCTTCGGATCAATCATGATCAAACGCACTTCATCCGGCGTTGCCTTGTAAAGAATGCTGATGATCAGGGTATTGATACATACCGATTTACCGGAACCCGTAGCTCCCGCGATCAGAAGATGCGGCATCTTGGCAATATCCGCTACAACCGGTTTACCGGCAATATCCTTACCTGCTGCAAAGGAAAGTTTGGATTTTGCATTTTTGAATTCGTCGGACTGCAGAAGATCCCGAAGCATAACCGGACTGTTTTCTTTATTTGGGACTTCGATTCCCACAGCCGCTTTTCCCGGAATCGGCGCTTCAATACGGATATCCGGCGTTGCCAGGTTCAGTTTAATATCATCGGAAAGTCCGACGATCTTGCTGACTTTCACACCCATTTCCGGCTGAAGTTCATAGCGGGTTACCGTAGGTCCGCAGCTGACATTGGTAATTGTTACATTTACTCCGAAATTATGAAGTGTCTCCTGAAGTTTCTGGGCTGTTTTTCTTAAATGCGCATCAGAATCCCCCTGGGCTTTTCCATCTCCACGTTTCAGCAGTTTCAGAGGCGGATACTGATATGGTTTTTTCTCCGGTATTTCCGTGCTGCTGATCTCATGCTGGATATTTTTAATTCCATGCTCAATCTCCGCCTGGGAAGATTTCGGATTTCTGGTGGACGGATGAGAAATCCTCTCTGTTTCTTCCGGCTGCGCTGCTGTCTCATCGTCGATATCCGGAACGGATGTCTTTTCTGTTTTTGCTGACGATTTTCCGGTCCTGGATTTCTGCTTCTGGGATGATATCTGACTCATCTGAGGAATATCCGCATCCTCGTATCCATCATAGTCATCCTCTTGCGCTTCCTGCATATCCCGTTCAAAATCCGGCTCTTCTGTTTCTTCCCGTGGTGTCTGCGGCTGCGAACGATGGATCTGAAATTCCAGAGGTTTCTGCTTGGGAGGTTTTATTTCTCCTTCTTCCGCCTCCTCCGTCAGATCTGTATCTTCAGTTGGAAGTGCAGCTTTTTCTTCATCAAGAAAAGAAGGAAGATTGAACTCACCTTTACGGTTGGCTCTTACTGCCTCCTGTCTCTCTTTCTCAGCTTTTTTGGATTTTGTTTTACGCTTTCCGGATTTTTTTGCCGGATTTTCTTCCGAAAGAGCCAGTTCCTCCTCTTCCAGTTCTTCCTCCAGCTGTCGGATCTTCTCTGCCCTTTTCTCCGCCCGGATCTTTCTGCGGAGTTCTTTCTGTTTCTCTCTGTCCGGCTGTGCCTCCAGATATGCCTCACGTCCCTCTCTTGCAGCATCCGCGAACAGATCCAGAATTTTATTCATAAATCCAAAAAAGGATCTCTGCGTAATGATGATCATAGACACCAGCAATACCAGAACAATGATCACTACACCCCCAACTGTGCCAAATGCAGATGCTGTTGAAATGCAGACAGCACCTCCCAGCACTCCGCCACCAGTGTGGTATTCTGAACTGAGCGCATAATAATCCGCAAAGGTCGTACTCGGTGTATATCTTTCTGTAAGCAGCTGTAAAAGTCCGCACAGAAAAATAAAAAATACAATTCCTGCAAAAATCTTTTTATATGCAAGACGATTCTTATTATTAACGATCAGAAAAGTAACGCCTCCAAACAGAACGATGGGGAAAAGGTACGCACACAACCCCATAATCCCAAAGCAGATACTGCTGATCGCATTTCCCACAATACCGCCCATACCAAACGCACTGATCATCAGGATCAGACAGGCCGCAAACATAACAAGAATTAAAATTTCCGTCTGAAACCGATTACCGGTATCCTGCTGTCTGGACGCAGTTTTACTTTTTCTTTTTTTAGTTGTTTTTGAAGCTGCCATTGTCAGACTCCTCCCGGTTGATTAAAATCAAATATAATTGGCTGCCAGAATAAGGATCCCGGCTGCAAAGGAATAAAACGCAAAATAACGCAGTCTGACCTGATTCGAAAGCTTAAGCATAAAACGGATCACCAGATAACCGGTAACCCCAGCCACGATCATTCCAAGAATATATGTAAAACCCTTTCCAACTGTCATGCTGACAGCAGTAAATTCTCCCGCTTCTACAAAAAAAGCTCCGATCACTGCAGGTATGCTCATCAGCAGAGAATACTTCACCGCAAATTTCCGGCTGAGGCCGCAAAAAAGACCTGCACTGATCGTAAGACCAAATCTGGAAAGACCTGGAAGCACAGAAATTCCCTGGCATATTCCCATCCACATGGCATCTCCGAAATTCGATTCCCGCGTGCCCTTATTACCGTTTATATTGCTGTAATCCACAACCAGCAGGATCACGCCGGTAAGAAGGATCCCGATCCCGGAAAACATATGAGAAGATGCACTGCGTACTACCAGACGTTTACACTGATATCCGATCAGAATGGTGGGGATCGTTGATACAAAGATCAGCGCGGTAAGTTTCCGATACGTTCCGCTCACAATCTTTGCATAGGTTAAATTCTTTCCTGTTCTCCTGTTATAAAGAAAAATATTGGCATTTCCGATCAGATCCAGAAACATTCCGATCAGTTCTATTCCGATCTTCTTAATATCTTTCCGGAAAACAAAGATCAGCGCTATCATGGTGCCCAGATGTAACATCACTTCAAAAAGTACGCCGGAACCCCGGCTTCCACCAAGAAGATCCTGTACTGCGCAGAGATGCCCAAAACTGCTTACAGGCAGAAATTCGGTGATTCCCTGGATAATTCCTAATATAATCGCATGTATCACTGACATAATGATATTTCCTTTTCTAAAAATTTTTCCAACATATTATAGCATAACTGAGTAAAACTTACAATCCACACTTGGCAAAACTTTCAAACATGTGTTCTTTTTTGTGTTGAGGCAAAAAAATCCCCCGACCGCAACAAAAAGCAACAGTCGGAGGACCTATTCATCTGCTTATGAACAGAATTTTTACTTATTTATTTTTCAGATATTCATCGATACCTCTTGCACCAGCTTTACCTGCACCCATAGCAAGGATTACAGTAGCTGCACCTGTAACGGCATCTCCGCCGGCATATACACCGTCTTTGGATGTCTTACCGGTCTCTTCTTCGGCAACGATACATCTTCTCTTGTTGATGTCAAGGCCTTTGGTTGTGGAAGAGATCAGAGGGTTCGGTGAAGTACCAAGGGACATGATAACGGTATCTACATCCATGTCATACTCGGAACCAGGAATCTCTACCGGACGTCTTCTTCCGGAAGCATCCGGCTCGCCAAGCTCCATCTTTACAACCTTCATACCATTTACATGGCCGTTCTCATCTACAAGGATCTCCTTCGGATTGGTAAGAAGATCAAAGATGATACCCTCTTCCTTAGCGTGGTGAACTTCCTCTGCTCGTGCAGGAAGCTCTGCCTCACTTCTTCTGTATACGATATGTACCTCAGCGCCAAGTCTCAGAGCTGTTCTTGCAGCATCCATGGCAACGTTACCACCACCGACAACTGCAACTTTCTTGCCTGCCGCGATCGGTGTATCGTAAGAATCATCGAATGCTTTCATGAGGTTGCTTCTTGTCAGGTACTCGTTTGCAGAGAATACGCCGCTTGCATTCTCACCCGGGATACCCATGAACATCGGAAGACCTGCACCGGAACCGATGAATACAGCCTCAAATCCCTCATCTTCGATCAGCTGATCGATCGTTGTGGATTTACCGATAACAACGTTTGTCTCGAATTTAACGCCAAGCTCTTTAACTTTCTCGATCTCTTTCTTAACGACTTTCTGTTTCGGAAGACGGAACTCCGGAATACCGTAAACAAGAACACCGCCCAGTTCATGAAGAGCCTCGAATACAGTCACATCGTAACCAGCTTTTGCAAGGTCACCTGCACAGGTAAGTCCTGAAGGGCCGGAACCGATGACTGCAACTTTATGTCCGTTCTTAACCTCTGCTCCTGCAGGTTTGATATCATGCTCCAGAGCATAGTCAGCAACAAATCTCTCAAGCTTGCCGATGGAAACAGCCTCGCCTTTTTTGCCACGGATACACTGTCCCTCACACTGGGATTCCTGTGGGCAGACACGACCACAGATAGCCGGAAGTGCGGAAGATAATCCGATCACTTTGTAAGCTTCTTCCATGTTGCCCTCTTTGATGTGTTCGATAAATCCAGGAATATTGATGGATACCGGACATCCCTCTACACATTTCGGTTTCTTACATCCGAGACATCTCTGTGCCTCTTCCATTGCCTCTTCCTGATTATATCCAAGACATACTTCCTCGAAGTTTGTCGCACGTACCTTCGGATCCTGCTCTCTTACAGGAACTTTTTTTAACATTTTTGCATCTGCCATTACTTGTCACCTCCGCACTGTCCGCATCCACCGTGGTGGGTATCGCCTTCCTGAAGTTTCAGTAATGCACGTCCCTCCTGGGTCTTATACATCTGACTTCTCTTCATAGCCTGATCAAAGTCAACGAGATGTCCGTCGAACTCCGGTCCGTCTACACAGGCAAATTTAATCTCATCGCCGACCTGAAGACGACAGGCACCGCACATACCGGTTCCGTCAACCATGATCGGGTTCATGCTGACAATTGTGTGGATACCAAGTTTCTTGGTAAGAAGACAGACGAATTTCATCATGATCATCGGTCCGATCGCTACACAGACATCATAATGTTTGCCTTCGTTTGTTACAAGATCCTCAAGAGTCTTGGTTACCATACCGGAACGGCCATAGGAACCATCATCTGTTGTAACGTAGAGATTGGAAACAGATGCAAGCTCTTTCTCAAGGATAACCATATCCTTTGTCTTGGAACCAAGGATAACATCTGCTGTGATACCGTGCTCATGAAGCCATTTAACCTGCGGATAAACAGGTGCAGTACCAACACCACCGGCTACGAATACCATTTTCTTTTTCTTAAGTTCTTCGATATCCTCGTGTACGAACTCAGATGGACATCCAAGAGGTCCTACGAAATCACGGAAAGAGTCTCCCTCTTTCAGAGCAGACATCTTGATCGTAGATGCTCCGATCTCCTGGAATACGATAGTGATCGTACCAGCCTCGCGATCGTAATCACAGATTGTGAGCGGGATTCTCTCGCCCTTCTCATCAAGTTTCGCAATGATAAATTGTCCTGGCAGACAGTGGCTTGCCACACGTGGTGCATGCACAACCATAAGATGGATCTTAGCTGCCAGCGTTTCAGCTTTTAAAACCTTATACATGGTCTTCCTCCTCGCGCAAATTATAAACCTTTATTAATAATACGCTAAAAATCCGCATATGGCAAGGGGAGATTTACAATTTCCGTCGATTTTCTTTACCACGGCACAGCGCAACCACGTTAGTCATGTTTAATCAATATAACCAAAAATCGCATAAAAAAACGATCATTTCTGTAATTTTCGCTCTTCGATCAGGGCATACAGTTTATCCAGCGCCTCCCGGATCCCGCCAACTTCATCAATCACCCCTTCCTTCACTGCCTGTTCTCCTTCCAGCATGGTCCCCACGTCTTTTACCAGCTGAGAAGTATCCAGCATCAGTTCCTCCATCCGTTCTCTGGTAATCCCTGAATGTTTCGATACAAAGGCCGTGATGCGATCCTGGATCTTTTCCATATTGCGGTACGTCTGCGCCACACCGATGAACATTCCGTTCTGGCGCACCGGATGGATGACCATGGTAGCACTTGGCACGATAAAAGAATAGTCCGCGGAAACCGCCATGGGAACGCCTATGGAATGTCCGCCGCCCAGCACAAGGGAAACCGTGGGAATACTTAAAGACGCGATCATTTCCGCAATCGCCAGCCCCGCTTCCACATCGCCACCAACTGTATTTAAAAGAATCAGAAGTCCTTCAATTTCCTCATCATCCTCGATCAGAGCCAGTTTTGGCAGTACATGTTCATATTTGGTGGTTTTACTGTGTGACGGGGCCGATTCATGACCTTCGATCTCCCCGATCACTGTCAGAAGTTCCACCTTATGTTTCCGGGAATTTCCATCCAGCACTACCTGTCCTGTTTCCTGGATCTGCTTGTCCTGGCTTTCTTCCCGATCCAGTTCCTTCTGTTTTCCCTCTTCTTTATTTTTTTCCATAAAAATACCTCCGGAATCTGAAATTCTGGAGGTATTATATGCAAAATATTACTTTCTATTCAGAGATCACTCGTCCCAGTTTGTCCATACATCAGTAACATCATCATCCTCATCAAGAAGATCCAGTGTTCTGTGGAGATCCTTGATCGCCTGGTCATCGGTGAGCTCTACGTAGGTCTGCGGGATCATGGCGATCTGCGCCTCCATAAGCGGAATTCCGGCTTTCTCAAGAGCCTCACGTACAGCGCTGAAATCATCCGGATCTGTGAGAATCTCGAAGCTGTCTTCCTCCTCACTAAAGTCCTCTGCACCTGCGTCCAGAGCTGTCATCATCAGCTCGTCCGCATCCATCTCACCGCACTCATCTTCAAGCTCTTCTTTGTCGATGATGATCTGGCCTTTCTGATCGAACATAAAGGATACGCATCCCTGGGTTCCGATGCTTCCGTTACCCTTGGTAAAAGCGTTACGTACATTACCGGCAGTACGGTTCTTATTATCTGTAAGAGTCTCCACGATAATGGCAACACCGTTCGGGCCATATCCTTCGTATACAGCTTTCTCATAGCTATCTGCAGAATCAGCACCTGCTGCCTTCTTGATTCCACGGTCGATGGTATCGTTCGGCATATTGTTTGCTTTTGCTTTTGCGATGACATCACGAAGTTTGCTGTTGTTTGCAGGATCCGAACCGCCGGCCTTTACGGCCATAACGATCTCACGGCCGATGACTGTGAAGATCTTACCCTTCTTGGCATCATTTTTCTCTTTCTTATGTTTGATGTTGGCAAATTTTGAATGTCCTGACATGTTATCTTCCTCTCCTTGTTACCGTATATTTTCTTTCGTGCCCTTGCTTGTTCCGGGTACCGTTTTACATAATTGCAACTCGGTTTAATATAGCACTTATGGAAGATTTCGTCAAGAATCAGAATCCAAACCTGTCAAAAATCCCATGAAATCGCCCTAAAATGTAAGTTCCAGGCTGATCTCAAGTGCATGATTCACCTTATCAAGCATAACACTGTCCAGATGACACACCTTATCTTTCAGCCGCCGTTTATCAATGGTGCGAAGCTGTTCCAGAAGGATCACGGAATCCTTCTCGATCCCATAAGCAGATGCATCGATCTCAATATGTGTCGGCAGTTTTGCCTTGTTCATTTTGGATGTAATCGCCGCACAGATCACTGTGGGGCTGTGTCGGTTGCCCACATCGTTCTGAATGATCAGCACCGGCCGTATTCCCCCCTGTTCACTGCCTACAACAGGCCTTAAGTCCGCGTAAAAAATATCCCCTCTTTTTATAACCACACAATTCACACTCCGATTCTGGTCCGACTTTTTTATAAGCCGTATTCCTTTTTACAGATAAGTATTTCCACAATTCCTCTGTGTATACCATGCGTGATACTTTTTTACCGGACTTCTGCCTGGTTCGAAGTCTTAATAAATCTGAAATCTATAAATTTACTGGAAAAAGCTCTCTTCTTCTCCGCATTCCTTTCCGTCTTTGATATAAATCCTTGGAACTCGTTTACTGATCTCACAGACAAACTCATAGGAAAATCTTCCGGAAAGATCACCCAGAGTTTCCACACTGATGAATTCATCTCCATCTCTTCCCATCAGTGTCACCTCATCACCGGCTTTTACCTCCGGGATATCTGTAACATCCACCATAAACTGGTCCATACAGACACGACCAAGGATCGGAGCTTTTTTGCCATGGATCAGGACCCAGCCTTTATTGGAAAGCTGTCTGGGATATCCGTCCGCATAACCTACCGGAATCGTTGCCATTCTGGTAAAACGCTCCGTAACAAAAGTTCCGCCATAACTTACCGCAGTCCCACGCTCCACATTTTTTATATAGGATACATGGCTTTTTAATTCCATGGCAGGAGTCAGCTTCACAATATCCCGCTCCACTTCTTCGGATGGATAGATACCGTAGATCGTGATACCGGCGCGGACTACATTAAGATTTGCCTCCGGCACACGGATGATACCCGCACTGTTGGAACAATGGCGTACCGGAATATGAACGCCTCTCTTCTCCAGAAGATCCGCAAAACGGAGATAACGGTCAAGCTGCACCAGTGCCGGAGACCGGTCAAACTCATCCGCTCTGGCAAAATGGGTAAACATTCCCTCGATCACCAGATTCGGGATTTTTGAGATTTCTTCGATCTTTACTGCGTTTTCCGGAATATCCGCATATCCGATCCTTGTCATTCCCGTATCCAGAGCCAGATGAATATGTACATTTTTTCCAATGCGTGCACCAGCTTTTGCATATTCTACTGCTGTGTTAAGATCCGATATTGTGATCCGGACATCATTCGCAGCAAGTTCCTCATAGTATTCCTCAAACACAAGGCCAAGGATCAGGACCGGCTTGGTGATTCCTGCATGTCGAAGTTCCAGCGCTTCTTCTGCGGTAGCCGTGGCAAATCCCCAGATATAGTCATAATCCTGGATCAGACGTGCAATAGCTCTGGCACCATGGCCATAACCGTCCGCTTTGATCACAGCAATGATCTTTGTCCCTTCTTTGACATTTTTATGCATTTCCTCAAAATTGTGAGCAATGGCATCCAGTGATACCAGCGCCTTGACTCTCTCGTATTTTTTCATGATTTTGACTCCTCTTCACATATCGCTAAAGCCCGGGGCAGATATGCGATGATATCTCCCGCCAGCATACTGCGTTTTCCTTTTTCTGCAGCTGCAAGATCACCGCAAAGTCCGTGAAGATAAACACCTAACGCGGCCTTTAAAACCATGGAGGGTTGTTCCTCCGTTTTCAGATACATACATAAGATCCCGGCAAGAAGTCCGGCAAGTACATCCCCGCTTCCTGCAGTTGCCATTCCGGAATTACCGGAAAGATTCAGATAAATATCATCTTTGCCGTCTGTAACAACCGTACATGCATCTTTCTGAACACATACCGTTCCTGTTTCCTTTGCATAATCCACAGCTGTCTGTGCGATTGTTTCCTGAATTTCTCCAATGGATCTGCCGCAGAGCCGGCTCATCTCTCCAATATGAGGAGTCAGGACTACATTCCCGCCCAAAAATTCCTTCCACTGCGGATGCATAGCCAGAAGATTCAGTCCATCCGCATCCAGGATCAGCGGTTTCTTCTCTCTGGCAGCTGCCGTAAGAAACCACTGTGCTCTCTCACGGCTTGCCACCGATGTTCCAAGCCCTGGACCGATGACGATCACGTCACACCAGGAAAGAAGCTGTTCGTTGGATTCTTCGTCAAACCTGCTGCATACCATTGCTTCCGGAAGAAGGATCTGCAAAGGAATCCTGTTCTCTTCCACAGTCTGGATCTTTACCATTCCCGCTCCGGTCCGAAGTGCCGCGCTGGCACTCAAATAAGCAGCACCACACATTCCTGCACTTCCGGTAACAAAAAGTATCTTTCCAAAAGTCCCCTTGTTCCCACCGGGATCACGTTCCGGAAACAGTTTCAGATCTTCTTTCTCCAGACATCTCGCCGATGCTTTTACAGCTTCCTGCTCATAGATCCCAATGTCAGCTATAACGATCTTTCCCGCATACAGCCTTCCCGGATAAAAACAAAGACCTCTTTTCCGGTAACCAAAAGTAACGGTAAGATCGGCACTGAAGGCAATTCCCATTTCCAGGCCAGTATCTCCGTTCACTCCTGATGGGATGTCAACAGCAATTTTTTTCGCCCGGGCACTGTTCATCTCGTGGATGATCTCAGCATAATGTCCCTCGATCGGACGCGCCAGGCCTACGCCAAACACGGCATCTACTATAGTAGTATATTCATCCCAGGCCGGGTTATTCACTTCCGGAACCTGATAACCTGTAGCGATCTTATACTGAAGCAACGTTTCCCTGGTCATTTTTTCTTTGTTTCCGGCCATATAAAATTCAGCCCGAACACCTTTCAGATGAAATAATCTGGCAATGGCAATACCATCTCCTCCGTTATTTCCACTCCCGCATACCACCAGGATCTTCTCGCTCTTCCCAAGATATTTCTCTGTTTCCTCAACTACTTTCAACGCTGCCCGCTCCATCAGAACTTCAGAAGCAACCCCGATCTTGTGGATCGTAGCATTATCCAGCTTCTTCATTTCTTCGCAGGTAACAATTTTTTTCATGCTGCACTTTGCCTCCCCTCTTTAACAGAGAAAGCTGCCGTTTCCGGCAGCCCGCTAAAATTTATTTCTCTACATGTTCCTGCCTGTATTTGCTCAGATTATAAGACAGTGTCATCAGGCTCTCAGAAAGATGCACGTTCTCTACAATCACATCATCCGGTGTCTCAAGATCAAGATGTGCAAAATTCCAGATTGCCTTGATCCCGTTCTCCACCAGAATATCTGCCATTTCCTTGGCCTTATTCTTCGGAAGAGTGAGAATTGCGATCTCTACGTTATTTTCTCTCAGGAAGAATGGAAGTTCGCTGAGCATCTGGATCTCAAGTCCGCGAACCGCAATGCCTTCCAGCACAGGATTTACGTCAAAGATTCCTACCAGCTTAAATCCCCTTTTCTCAAAATCCACATAATTGGCAAGTGCCTGTCCAAGATTACCGGCACCCAGGATGATCATCGGGTGGGCGATATCCAGTCCCAGGATCTTACCGATCTCTGTATAAAGATAATGTACATTATAGCCATACCCCTGCTGCCCGAAACCGCCGAAATTATTAAGATCCTGACGGATCTGAGAAGCTGTGGTATGCATCTTCTTACTTAATTCATTGGAAGAAATACGCTCTACATTGTCTTCCATCAGCTCTCCTAAGTAGCGGTAATAGCGTGGCAGACGCTTAATCACCGCTTTCGAGATTTGTTTTGTCTCCACGATAGTTTCCCTCCTTACTTTACACTAGGTTAATTATACCGAATTGACATTTTCCTGTCAATCAAACTTGTAAGTTATGTACAAATTTCTTCATATTTTTTTAAAAAATTGATTTTTTCTTTGAATTCCTGGCGGTTTCCGTTATAATAAGTGGAGGATTTTCCCTGTTTATTTACTATTCAGGGATAATTCTTTATACAGGAGGACAGTTTTTATGATTTTATCATGTCAGAATATATGCAAAGCTTTTGGCGAAAAAGTAATTTTAAATGATGCATCTTTTCATATTGAAGACCGGGAAAAGGCAGCTCTTATCGGATGTAACGGTGCTGGAAAGACTACTCTTCTTCGCATCATCATGCAGGAGATTTCCGCAGATTCCGGCACAGTAGTACTTGCCCGGGACAAAAATATCGGCTATCTTGCCCAGTACCAGGATATCCACGGACACCATACCATCTACGAAGAGCTTCTTACCACCAAACAGCATATTATCGATATGGAACGCCGTATCCGTAATATGGAGCAGGAAATGAATACCGTAAAAGGCGATGACCTGAACCGCCTGATGGAGACATATACCCGTCTCACCCATCAGTTTGAACTGGAAAACGGCTATGCTTACAAAAGTGAGCTCACCGGTGTCCTGAAGGGTCTTGGTTTCACGGAAGAAGATTACGACAAACAGATCGAGAAACTTTCCGGAGGCCAGAAAACCCGTGTGGCACTTGGAAAGATGCTTCTCTCCAAGCCGGATATCCTTCTTCTGGATGAGCCTACCAACCACCTGGATATGGAAAGCATCTCCTGGCTGGAAACTTATCTTCTGAATTATCCGGGAGCTGTTTTCATCGTTTCCCATGACCGTTATTTTCTGGATAAAGTCGTCACCAAAGTTGTGGAGATCGAAGCCGGACAGACACGTGTCTACAGCGGCAACTACTCCGCCTATGCCCTTAAGAAGGCGCAGCTGCGCGATGCCCAGTACAAGGCGTACTTAAACCAGCAGAGAGATATCAAACATCAGGAAGCAGTCATTGCCAAACTGAAATCTTTTAACCGCGAAAAATCCATCAAGCGTGCAGAAAGCCGCGAGAAGATGCTGGACCGTGTACAGCGTATCGAAAAACCTCTGGAAATCCAGGACCGTATGCGTATTTCCCTGGAACCGCGTGTATTAAGCGGAAATGATGTACTCCATGTGGAGGAACTTTCCAAATCCTTCCCGGGGCAGACCCTGTTTTCTGATATTTCTTTTGATATCAAGAGAGGGGAACGTGTAGCTCTTATCGGCAATAACGGAACCGGAAAAACAACGATGCTGAAGATCATCAACGGACTTATCGAGGCAGATGCCGGCAAGTTTTCCCTGGGTTCCAAAGTTCAGATCGGATATTATGACCAGGAACATCATGTTCTTCATATGGATAAAACTATTTTTCAGGAAATTTCCGACACGTATCCGACTCTTACCGAAACGGAGATCCGAAATATGCTTGCAGCATTCCTCTTTACCGGGGATGATGTATTTAAAGAAATCTCCGCACTTTCCGGTGGAGAAAGAGGTCGTGTTTCTCTTGCCAAGCTGATGCTTTCCGAAGCCAATTTCCTGATCCTGGATGAGCCTACCAACCATCTGGACATTGCTTCCAAGGAAATCCTCGAGGAAGCGCTGGTAAGCTACACCGGTACCGTCCTTTATGTCTCTCACGACCGTTACTTTATCAACCAGACCGCAACCCGGATCATGGAGCTTACCAACCAGGCCGTAGTAAATTACATCGGTGATTATGACTATTATCTGGAGAAAAAAGAAGAGCTGACCAGTGCTTACGCTCCGGGAAGTGACTCTTTGGAAGCGCCATCAGAAGAAAAGGCCGTTTCCGAAAACAAGCTTTCCTGGCAACAGATGAAAGAAGAACAGGCCAAAAAAAGAAAGCGGGAAGCCGAACTGAAAAAAGTAGAAGCCCGCATTGAAGAACTGGAAACAAGAGACAGCGAAATTGATGAAACCATGGTTCTCCCGGATGTCTGTACTAACGTTGCGGAATGTACCAAACTGAGCCGTGAAAAAGCAGCTATCGCCGAAGAACTGGAAGAACTTTATGAAAAATGGGAAGAGCTGGCCTGATGGTCAGCTCTTTTTGCCGGTTGATCCGGCGCTACATCTGTCCGTTTATAACAGTTCCTTCAGAAGATTCTCTTCAAACTGAGGCACACAGGCAAGAATGTCTTCATTTTTAAGATAAGATGGTTCTTCACCTTTCCAATTCTTTACTACACCGCCGGCTTCACGGAGGATAACTGTTCCCGCGGAATAATCCCAGGGTTTCAGGTCACGTTCAATATATCCATGCTCTCTTCCGCAGGCAACATAACACATGTCAAGTTCTGCAGAACCGGTACGTCGGAAATCCCCGCATTTCATAAAAATGCTGTAAAAAATGGGAAACAGATTTCTGGCTTCCTCTTTTTTATAAGGAGTGGAACCATAGGAAATAACCGCATCACCAAAATCCGGAGTATCCGATACCTGGATCTTTCTGCCATTAAGATAAGCACCTTCCCCTTTTGCCGCCTGGAACATTTCATCAGTAAAAGGATTGTAAACAATTCCAAAAACGATCTCGCCTTTTTCATAAAGTCCCAGTGCCACAGCACTCATATGAAAATCACGGATCAGATTGGTGGTTCCGTCAATAGGATCAAGGATCCAGTAGGTTTCCTCCTTTGAAAGCCCCAGATTCTCTTTCTCTTCCGCGATCAGGGAAATTTCCGGAAAAACCTTTCCAAGTTCTTCTTTCAGAAAGTTCTGTACAGCCAGATCTACATTTGTCACATAATTGGCAGCACCTTTTATCATCACTTCTTCCTCATCCATCTCTTTCAGGATAAGATCTTTTGTCTGTTTTACAAGATCTGCCACTTTTTTCTGTTCTTCTGCAGAAATCATTCTATTTCCTCCTTCACCATAAGCCATTTCTGATCTAACGGATCAGTCTGCCAAGCTGCTGTTCGAAACATACACCATCATTACGGTCTGTTCCCTCTTCCACTGCGTCCCGGATAGAAGCAGAGATAAAATCCACTGCCATGTTTACACAGTTTTCCATAGGATATCCCTTCACCAGCCCCGCACTGAGTACAGAGGCAAAAAGATCTCCGGTACCGGAATAACTGCCACCTGTTTTCCCGGCGAATACCCAGGAGCACTTTTCTTTTTCCAGAACAAGATTTCCCATTTTCAGTGGCTCGTCCTCTTCCCGGTGATCCACTCCGGTGATCACGACCGCAGGAAGAGAAAATCTCTTTGCAAGTCTGTATCCGGTTTCCCTGATCTGTGCCAGCCGTTCCTCACCGGAAAAACTCTGAAATTCCTTCCAGATTTCTTCCATTTTATTTTTCCCATAAAGAAGGAGCAATGCTTCTGTCAGATTTGGGGTGATCACATAGGAACGTCTGGCCAGTTCCCGAAATCTGCTGCAAAGTTCTTCTGTATAGATGGGATAAACTGCTCCGTCATCTCCCATTACCGGATCTGTCAGGATCAGCGTATCCTCTCCTGCAAATGTATCAATAAATTTCAGGATCTTATCGGCCTGTTTCTCATCCGAGAGAAATCCCGTGTAAATTCCGTCCGGAACAAATCCTCGTTTTTTCCATTCTTCCATATATGGAGCCATATGTTCTGTAAAATCTTCACAGAAATAGGTTTCATAGCCTGTCTGATTACTTAAAACAGCGGTGGGAAACGGACATGCCTGCACTCCCATCACCGAGATCACGGGAATTGCCGCTGTCAGCGAGCACTTTCCCAGCCCGGAAAGATCATTGATCACTGCTATTTTCTTCATCTCACTTCTCCAGTCTTGAGTTTTTTTCTGTATTATTATAGAATGAATTGTCAGGTTTACGCAATCATTTTTGGAAGGAAATTATCATACCTATGTTAAATATATCCACAGAACACAAAAAAGAACATCTCTACCTGGAGGTTTATCATTATTACCGGAAACTGATCATGGAAGAACGTCTTCTTCCGGGCAGCAAAATGCCATCACTCCGTAAATGCGCCCAGGAACTGAAATTAAGCCGTACCACTATAGAAAATGCATATCTTCAGCTTGCGGCAGACGGTTATATCATTGCCAAGGCACAGAGTGGTTATTACGTCACAGACATTGCCACCAAACAGCATCCTGTCATCCTGGAAAAGCATTCCGAAAACATGGTTCCCTGCCTTTATGATTTTGCTTCTTCCGGTGTTGACCGGGAGAGTTTCCGTTTTGATCTGTGGCAGCGCTATATCAAAAGTGCTCTCCGTCAGGATAACCGTATGCTTTCCTACGGAGAACCCCAGGGGGAAAAAGATCTCCGGGAGGTTCTTTCAGATTATATCCGGGAACGGCGAAATGTGATCTGTTCTCCTGACGATATCGTGGTAGGTGCCGGACTTCAGAGCCTTCTCCAGATCCTCTGCCCTCTGATCCGGGAGAGAAAAACCGTTTCATTCCCTACCCCGTCATTTATCCAGGGCAGTACGATTTTTGAAGATTACGGATTTGATGTCCATTACCGGGACAAAAACTGCGATGTGATCTATGTTTCCCCTGCCCACATGACCAAGTGGGGAGAGATCATGCCGGTGAAACGGCGTCTGGAACTGATCCATCATGCGGAAGCAAACAACCACCTTATCATTGAAGATGATTTTGAAAACGAATTTGTTTACCTGCAGAAACCTACTCCTTCTCTCTTTGGACTTGCAGGCGGGGAAAATGTTGTTTATATTGGTTCCTTTTCCAGACTTCTGCTGCCTTCGATCCGCGTAAGCTTTATGGTACTGCCTTCATCCCTCCGGGAACTGTATGCCCCAAAAGCTTCCTTTTATAATCAAACCGCTTCCAAGGCAGAACAGATTGCTCTGTGTCAGTTTATCCGTGACGGACATCTGGTTTCCCAGACAAGAAAGCTTCGCCGTCTGTACGCCCAGAAGCTGAAATCTCTTTCCTGTGCGGTACGGGAAGTCTTCGAAACAGACTGCCAGATCAAAACAGGGGCCGCCGGAACCAGTCTGGCTCTTACAATTCCCTGCACTGTCAACGGTAAAACACTGAAAGAGGCAGCTCGTGCAGAGGGTATGCGTCTGGAAATCCTGAAAGAAACTTCCAGTGACATTACCCTGGTTCTTTCCTGTTCTTCCATTCCCGTAAAAGATTTTCTGCCTGCATGTCAGCTGTTGAAAAATATTTCAGACAACTGCTGCAGCTTTTCTGCTTCTTCGGACATCCTTTCATAAAAAAAGGGCCTTCGCTGCTGTTTCTGAAAAAACAGACCACGAAGGCTCTTTCTTTATTCTTTAATCTCTTCGATTATCGATCATATAAAGCAGTGCATTTACAATACATGCGGCTATATTACTTCCGCCTTTGCGTCCTTTTGCAACAATATAAGGCACATCTGCGCGCATGATCAGTTCCTTCGACTGCACTACATTCACAAATCCGACCGGAACACCAATGATAAGCTCCGGAGAAATTTTTCCTTCCTCGATCAGCTCATAAAGGCGGACCAGTGCAGTAGGCGCGTTTCCAATGGCAAAGATCAGCTTCTCATCCATTTCTGCTGCTTTATCCATACAGGCAGTGGCTCTTGTAGTCCCGTTTTTTTTCGCAAGAGCAGCCACATCCTCATCTGACATAAAACAGTACGCTTCTCCACCGTAACGTGCAAGCGCCCGCTTATTAATACCCGCTTTTGCCATCTGGGTATCTGTGACAATGCACGCACCATTTCTGATCGCTTCCATTGCTTTTTCCACGGCACCATCCGAAAAGCAGAGATTTTCTGCATAGTCAAAATCCGCACTCGTGTGGATACAGCGTTTTACGATCAGTTCTGTTCCCGGGATCAGCGGTGTATCCCCAAGTTCTTCTGTAATGATCTCAAAACTTCTTTTTTCGATCTCCATGGGTTTTACATTTTCAAGCTCAACTTTCATTTCTGTTCATCCTCCGTAATCCCGTTTTCCAGTATCTCATATATTTTTTTCATATCCAGATGCTTCCGAAGCTCAGCTGCCAGGATATCATACTGCTGCTCTTTAAATGCCGCAAAATCCACCCCTGTCATATTCTCCACATCAATTCCTTTTTTTTCACCGATAACACGGATCATGGCCTCTGCTGATGCTTCCTTATCAAAAATGCCATGGATATACGTTCCACAGACATTTCCGGAAAAAGCACCTTCTTCTTTCTTTTCGCCGCTGACACTGTCTGTGATCCTAGTGACAGTTCCGGCATTTTCTTTCAGGATACTCTCTCCCATATGGATCTCATAACCCTCAACCTCTGCGCCGGAAAGCGGTGCGAACACTCCGGAAATCTCTCCAAAATGTCCCTGTACTCTTGTCCTTGTCTTCTTTTCGGCAAATACCGTCTCCATCGGCAGCAGGCCCATTCCTTTCATGGAACCTCCGTTTTCAACACCATGAGGATCACTTAATGTCTCCCCAAGCATCTGATAGCCGCCACAGACGCCAAAGATCAGCTTGCCTCTGGAAGCTTCCTTTAAGACTGCCGCCTCCATTCCGCTCTCCCGCATCCAGATCAGATCACCCATGGTATTCTTCGTTCCCGGAAGAATGATCATATCCGGCGAATGGAGATCTCTCGGGTGCTTCACATAACGCAGGGAAACTCCCGGAATACTTTCAAAAGGATTAAAATCTGTAAAATTGGAGATCCTTGGTGTACGGATCACCGCAATATCAATAACTCCGGCTTCCTGCTTCCGGTCAAAACGCTCCGTCAGGCTGTCTTCATCTTCTACCTGGATATCCAGATAAGGAGCCACACCGACCACCGGGATCCTGCTTCTCTCTTCCAGCATTTCCACACCCGGGTCCAGAATGGTCTTATCTCCACGGAACTTGTTGATGATCAGTCCCTTAACCATCGCCTTTTCGTCTTCTTCCAGAAGTTCCACTGTACCGATCAGCTGTGCAAAAACGCCTCCCCTATCAATATCACCAACAAGGAGGACCGGTGCCTTGGCCATTTTTGCCATTCCCATATTTACGATATCTTCATCTTTAAGATTGATCTCTGCCGGGCTTCCTGCACCCTCGATCACAATAATGTCATTTTCTTCGGCAAGGGCATTGTAGGCTTTCATAACATCCGGAACCAGTGTTTTCTTATATTTAAAATAATCTCTGGCACTCATGGTCCCCAGAACTTCCCCGTTTACGATCACCTGGGAACCAACATCATTGGTAGGCTTCAAAAGGATGGGGTTCATAAGAACCGAAGGTTTGATCCCGGCTGCTTCCGCCTGCATGACCTGAGCCCTTCCCATCTCCAGACCATCCTCTGTGATAAATGAATTCAGCGCCATATTCTGTGATTTAAAAGGAGCCACGCGATAACCATCCTGTTTAAAGATCCTGCAAAGCCCTGCAGCAAGCAGGCTTTTTCCTGCATTGGACATGGTTCCCTGTACCATTATTGCTTTTGCCATAATATACCTCCCTCAAGTACTTCGATCAGTCTTATATTCTCCTCATGACGCTTCACCGCAACCCGGTAATAACCTTTTTTCAGACCAGGATAATTGCTGCAGTCACGGATCAGTATTCTCTTCCGCAAACAGAAATCAAACAATTCTTCCGGGCCTTTAAAGAAAATATAATTGGCCTCTGACGGAAATACCTGATATCCGATACGGGTCATCTCCTCTTTCAGCCACTGTGCTTCCTGAAAAACAAGCTGCCGTCCCTTTTCCACATACTCCGTCTCTTCAAGTGCCTGGATTCCTGCTGCCTGTGCCATGGTGGAAACGTTCCAGGGCTGAACGCACAGTTCCATTTTTTCCAGAAGTTTTCTGTTGGAACAGAGGCCATATCCAAGACGTACCCCGGCCATAGCATACCGTTTTGTAAATGCCTTCAGGATAAAAAGATTGTTAAATCCGGAAAGTGAACGTTTCAGAGAATACTCCTGCGGCTCTTTTACAAAATCAAGAAAACACTCATCCACAACCAGAAGGATCTCAAGCTTTCTGCATTTTTCCAGGATTTTTTTCAGAAGCCTGTGTGGGATCAGCATGCCGGTAGGATTGTTGGGATTGCATAAAAAAGCTATATCCAGACCTTTATGGAGGATATCCAGATACGAATCACCCAGTACAAATCCGTCATTTTCTGTGAGCATATAATATTCCAGCTCACACCCCATACTTGCCAGTGCCTGTCCGTACTCTGCAAATGTAGGCGCAGGGATCAGTGCCCTTTTGGGATTTACCGCACGGCAGAGCGTAAAGATCACCTCTGCCGCCCCGTTTCCGCAGACAATTTCTTCTTCTTTTACACCTTCATACTCTGCGATTTTTTCCCGGAGAAGGCTGCACCCCACCTGAGGATACTGTGCAATATGATCCAGACTGCGGATAATGGCCTGTTTCACACGTTCCGGTGTCCCAAGCGGATTTAAGTTTGCTGAAAAATCCAGGCAGTCTTTATATTTATATACGTCTCCCCCATGTATGTGTTTTGTCATTGGTCATTCTCCTGTCTGTTCTGTAATTGTCTTCTCTGCTTTTTCACAGTCTGTTAAAGAAACATCAAACGGATTCCTGCACTGATCGCCGCAAAAACGATCACGCCCAGCACAGATGCCGCATACATCAGACGGTTGGCTCTCCTGATATCTTCCGGCTCCACCGGACGGATCGGATCACCAATCGTAGGTTTTTCATATAATTTTCCAAAATAATATGCATTTCCAGCAAGCTGTACATCCAGAGCGCCCGCCATGGCAGCTTCGGTCTGTGCGGAGTTGGGACTTGCATGGTTTCTCCGGTCTCTTTTGTAGATCTTTGCCGCATTCTTCGTATCCATCCCTGTAAAAACAGTTCCTGCTACCATCAGCCAGCCGGAGAGCCTGGCAGGGATATAATTTGCCACATCATCCAGTTTGGCTGCAACACGGCCAAAGTACAGGTATTTATCATTTTTGTATCCCAGCATGGAATCCATGGTATTGATGCCTTTGTACAGAAACATCAGCGGCACACCACCAATGGCCATATAAAGCATGGGCGCGATAACACCATCCGAAGCATTTTCCGCAACTGTTTCCACTGCTGCTTTTGTCACACCGGTTTCCGTAAGCTCTTTGGTATCACGGCCAACGATCATGGAAACCGCATAACGCGCCTCATCCAGTGTCCCGTTTTTCAGGCTGTCATAAACTTTCATGCTTTCATCTTTCAGAGAACGGGTGGCAAGCAGCTGATAGCACCAGAATACCTCCAGCACAAAACCGGCCACCGGCAGAAAACGATAAAGATAATAAAGGACCAGAAATGGCACACCACCACTGAACAGACAGATAAGAACTACGGTCACAAAGCCTCCTGCCAGCTCTCCTCCATGACTTTTCGGAAAAATCTTCCGAATGGCTTTCTCCAGTACCGTGATCAGATTTCCGATAACACAGACAGGATGGTACAGCCATCTGGGATCCCCGATAAGAAGATCCAGCACAAATCCAAGGATCAGTGCCAAAAGACTATATTTCAGCATCTTTTTTCTGCCTCCGTTCTTTTTTATATTCCAGCGCATTTTTAAGGAAATGTACGGGAACTTTCGGATTTCCATAATAATAAAGATGGGGAAATCCTGCCATCAGCCGTCCCTCATAATGCATACAGTCCCAGCCTCTTGTGGATGCCGGTTTGGATGCATGAAAATCGGTTCCGCAATCTGTGGAGTCAAAATAATGGAATTCATGAGCCGGGATCTCACCAAGGCCGGAATCCTTTTTTTCCGTAAGAGTAATATATCCAAATCTGGTCAGTTTCGGTGTACGGAAAGATCTTCCCGGGATCACGCCGCAGACTTTGCGGAAATTTCCCTCCATATCTTCCATTTCCTGATGAAGATACATAAAACCGCCGCATTCCGCCAGACAGGGCATTCCACCTTCCACGGCCTTCCGTATCGAGCTGCACATCTCCTGGTTTTCCTCCAGGGCTTTTCCATTCAGCTCCGGATAACCGCCACAGAGAAGAAGCCCGTCCAGATCCCCGGGAAGCTCTGTATCATGGATTGGGGAAAAATGTACCAGTTCTGCTCCCATCTGTTCCAGCAGGCTTAAATTATCTGCATAAAAGAAACAAAACGCCTCATCGTCCGCCACACCGATCCGCACCTTTTCTGACGAGCGATATCCAAACGCACTGTCTTTCCGGATAAGATCCGAAAATTCCGGTATAGATAGTTCTGGTGCTTTTCCTGCCAGTTTCAGGATTCCGTCAATATCCAGTGTTTTTTCCAGTATTTCCGAAAGTTTCCCCAGCCTGTTTTTAAGTTCCGGGATCTCTTCCGGAAGCACAAGACCCAGATGGCGGCTTTCGATCACACAGTCCTCCACTTTCGGGACATATCCCAGCACTTTTACAGAAAGCTCCTCTTCCAGAAGTTTTTTCATCCGGGGATACAGCATTGGAGACATCTGGTTAAAGATCACGCCCTGGATATGGCTGTCGTTTTTATATTCCAGAAAGCCTTTCACATAGGCAGCCAGAGACACACTCATCCCACGGCTGTTTACGATCAGGATCACCGGCGTATCCGTAACAGAAGCCAGATCATAGGCACTGGCTCTGGATGTGGTGCCTCCCACACCGTCATAATATCCCATAACGCCTTCCATTACCGCAATCTCACAGTCTCCGGCATTCTTTGCCAGAAGATATCTCGTACGATCTCCATCTGTAAAAAAAGTATCCAGGTTCCTGGATTTTGTTCCGATCACACGGCTGTGGAACATCGGATCAATATAGTCCGGTCCGCATTTAAAAGATGCAGTTTTTAACTTCCGGTTCACCAGTGCCTGAAGAAGTCCGCAGGTGATCAGTGTTTTTCCGCTTCCGCTGGCACCTGCCGCGAGAAGTATCCTTGGGATCTTCACCGAATTTCCTCCCCTCTTCCACTGCAGGAAATGATATAAATAGGATTCTCTCCCATCATCATATGATAGCGCCCTATGGATTTGGATCTTGCCGCCGCAAGCTGCACAATATCCACATCTTCCAGTCCAAAATCACGGATGGCATTCATGGCTTCTGTCACAGTTTCCAGGGTAATACAGTTGATCACGATCCTTACTTTCGGATTTTTTTCCAGAAGAAGGTTTATGATATCCTGCATATTTCCGGAAGATCCGCCAATAAACGCATGGGTCGGAGCAGGAAGTTCTGTCATGGCTTCCGGCGCCACTCCCGGTATGATCACAAGGTTATCCACCGCGAATTTCTTTTTATTTTCTTTCAAAAGAGCAAGGGCATCTTCTTTTTTCTCAATGGCATAAACCTGGCCCATCCATGCACGCAGAGCCATCTCTACAGACACGGAACCTGTGCCCGCACCCACATCATAGCACACCGAATCTTCGGACAGGCGAAGCTTGGAGAGAGAGACGGTACGCACTTCCTCCTTGGTCATAGGCGCTTTTCCACGAAGAAATTCTCCATCACTGATCCCATGGACTGCAGACAGTGGCGTAGCCTTTTCATTGCAGGCAGTCACCACACTCAAAGCATCTCCACGATACTCTGTAAGGTTTGCCGCCTTATCATGAAAGATCTTCTCGTTTTCGTAGGAAAGATTTTCTCCCACATAGAGCGTCACATCTCCCATTCCATAATATACAAGCCTGGATGCCAATACAGCCACTCCGTCTTCTGTTCCGAGAATCGAAAATACTTTTGGATTATGGCGTATCAGGGAGATCAGATTACAGTTCCGTCCATGAGCACTGACGATCTTCGCGTCATCCCAGGAAAGACCGATCTTCGACATAAAATATACCACAGAAGAAATTCCGCAGATCACCTCAACATTGCCATCCAGCTGATCGATCAGCTTCTTCGCACCACTGTAAAATCCCACATCGCCGGAAAGGGCGATCGCCACCGTACGGTACTTCGGATGTTCCCTGATGTACTCCACGATCTTTTCGCTCCGATATTCATGAAGAACCATCTGACCGGGTTTCTGCACTGCTTCGGTCATACGTTTCGCCCCGATAAGAAGTTCAGCCTCATTGAGCGCTTTTTTTCCCTCCAGCGTCAGCGTCTTCTCTGCTCCCATGCCGATTCCCACAAGAGAAATCTTCTGAGACAGCGTAAATCCAAACATTTTTGAAAGAAATACTCTTGCATCCTGCAGGGAAAGCCCCTCTTCTTTCAGAGGTCTTCCAATGATCACAGGAGTAACCCCGCAACGCTGGCAGGCCTCCATCTTCTCCGGAAATCCTCCCGCAAGACCGGTATCTTTTGTCACCAGATAACTGCACTGAAACTGGCGCAGCATCGCTTCATTGATCTCAGCGGAAAACGGTCCCTGCATTCCTATGAGGTGTTTTCCTTCGATTCCAAGTTCCGCACAGGAGCGGATCACAGAAGGAATGGACAGGACTCTGGCAAATAAACGCTCTTTATAATCCGGAATTCCTGTAAATTTCGCCAGTTCCTTACTTCCTGTTGTAAGAAAAATATTTCCCTCTGTACCGGAAAGAAACGCTGCCGCTTCTTCTGTGCTTTCCACATAGATGGCTTCACTGTTCTTCTCTCCTTCAGGGCGAAGGATCCGCTGATACAAAACACCTGCGCTCTCACAGGCTGTGCGGATATTTTTCGTTACTTCCGCAGCATAAGGATGGGTGGCATCCAGAACGATCTCCGGGTTCTCCTTCCGGAAAAGTTCCTCCATATCCTCTGTTTTCAGCCTGCCGGCACTGACATGAAGAAATTCATTTTCCTGTAGAAGAGATCCGCCATATTCCGTAGCTGCACATGCATAAACAGAAACCCTGTTCTCCGCAAGAAACTCACAGAGTGCATAACCTTCTGTCGTGCCTGCAAAAACAATGGCTTTATACATTTTTATATCCTCTTGGTGTTACCATTTTACCATTGATATTTCTGGTCTGGGAATTTCCCACAAAAACAGTGGTAAACATATCTACTTCTGTATCCCGGAGTTCTTTCAGGGTCATTACCTGTGCATGTTCTCCGTCACGGGCGATCTGTGCAACCGTACCGCAGACAGTATCCGGAGATTTGTATTTCATCATCAGATCGCATGCTTTCTGAAGATAATCTTTACGCTTTCTGCTGGAAGGATTATAGAGACACACTACAAAATCTGCCTGTGCGGCTGCCAGAAGTCTTGCCTCGATCTTTTCCCATGGTGTGAGAAGATCGCTCAGGCTGATCAGGCAGAAATCATGGATCAGCGGTGCTCCCAGGACTGCCGCTCCTCCCGTGGCTGCTGTCACACCTGGAATGATCGTCAGCTCCACGTCCGGGTAATTTTCTCCGACTTCATACATCAGTCCTGCCATTCCATATACACCAGCATCCCCACTGCAGATCATGGAAACAGTTTTTCCTTTTTTTGCTTCCTCAAAAGCAAGGACACAGCGGTCTACCTCTTTTTTCATGGGTGTGGTCATAAATTCTTTTCCTGCAAAATATTCTTTTACAAGATCCACATATACTGTATAACCGATGATCACATCACTTTCATTTAATGCACGGATCGCTCTTCCAGTCATCTGGTCGTATGCGCCCGGTCCAATTCCAACAACATAAATCTTACTCAAAACGTATCCTCCGATTTCCGGCTGCAAGAGCGGTAGTCACACCGTCCCGGCCTGTTTTTTTTCTGATCAGGGTTCCCTGTCCGGATGCAAGCACCGCGCTTCTCTCACAGACATTGTCAACTCCCGTTATTTTTTTCACAAATTTTGACGGAGTAAACTCTCCTTTTACTGTCTTCAGTTCTTCTTCCGTGAACGTCTCAAAAAGAAGATGCCAGGATTCTGCCAGGGAAAGCAACCCTGGTTCCTCTTTTTTCAGGTCAATGCTGGCTATGGAATGTAGGGCCTCCTTATAAAGATCTGCTTCCTGCAGACATTCAATCGCCGCGCTCTGAATGGATGCAGCATCCTTTCCCTTCCGGCACCCCATGCCAAGAACTGCCACCGGGGGAACTACATGCACAGTATTGGAAAATGGCAGACAGCCTCTGTGCAAAGTGACCGCAATACCGGTTTCCGGCACTTCCCCGGCTGATTCATCCATCTGCCCTGTAACTGATGGGATTCCGTCTTTCCCACAGAGCATCAGCCCGTCCGGCAGATCGCCTTCCCATGGAAATTCACTGTAAAAACCGATCTTCTCTCCTGCAAGCAGTGCGGCAGATGCTTCCTTGGCCGCTTTCATATGGAAAATGGCACACCCGTTCTTTTTTGCAAAAACATCTACTGCAAAACGGCTGTGAAGATCTGTCGCCGTAGTCACCACCGGCGTAGCGTGAAGATATCCGGCACAGCGGACCGCCAGCTCATTGGCTCCCCCAAGATGTCCGGAGAGAAGAGAAATCACAAACTGCCCGCACTCATCAATTACCAGAACTGCAGGATCTGTTTTTTTCCCGGCAATATACGGTGCAATGCTGCGAACGGCAATTCCACAGGCCCCGATAAAGATCACGCCATCTTTTCCCGCCTGAAACTGTTCCCCGGCCCACTGGGAAGTGGAGATGGAAACAGAATCCGGGAGATAACGGCTTTTTTTTGCAAGAGTGACCTGCTCCCCTTCTGTTTTCAGTGCTTTCTGAAGTTTTTCCCCTGTCTCCAGCCCTGTCATACTGAAGCAAATGATGGAAATGTTCATATTTTATTTCGTAGCCTCACGGAATTCTGTGGTAAATCCCGGATCATACAGCTTGGATCTGTCATAATGGGCAGCATTTACCGCATCACCTACCAGCATCAGAGCTGTTTTTGTGATATTGTTTTCTTTTGCTGTCTGAGCCAGTGTTCCCACTGTACAGATAAATTTCTTCTCATCCGGCCAGGTTGCCTTGTAAACAATGGCAGCCGGTGTATCTTCCCGGTATCCGCCCTCTACCAGTCTGCGGCTCAGTTCTTCCAGCATACCTGTACTGAGGAAAATTACCATCGTTGCGTTATGGGCCGCAAAAGACTGAATGCTCTCTTTCGCCGGTACCGGTGTTCTTCCTTCCATTCTTGTAATGATCACACTCTGGGAAATATCCGGAAGTGTATATTCCAGGTTCAGTGCGGATGCTGCTCCGCAAAATGCACTGACACCAGGGCAGGAATCATACGGGATCCCTTTTTCATCCAGGATATCCATCTGCTCACGGATCGCACCGTAGATACAGGGATCACCGGTATGAAGGCGGACTGTCATTTTTCCCTCTTTCTCCGCTCTCTCCATAACGGAGATTACTTCTTCCAGTGTCATTTTCGCACTGTTGTGGATGGTGCACACATCCTTGGAATATTCCAGAAGCTGAGGATTTACAAGAGATCCTGCATAAATAATCACATCCGCTTCCTCAAGATACTGTTTTCCTCTTACTGTGATAAGATCCGGTGCTCCCGGTCCTGCGCCTACAAAATGTACCATAATCTATTCCTCTCTTCTGTCTTTATTTTCTTTGATAATGATCAGAGAATAATATCCTGCATCCTCCGGGATCTCTTCTGCAGTTCTGTAGATCTTTTCATCCGGCATTCCGCAGTTTTCGATCATCATGGCTTCCGCTCCCTGAGCAAGAAGTTCTGCTTTCACATCTTTCATTTTCTTTCCGGCTTTCATGAGAACCTTGGTTCCCGGAAGTTTCAGGGCATCTTCTATCTGATAAGAAGCCGGAATCACATGAAGAGGCTCTGCCTTTTCCACAAGGCCTGTGTTCAGACGTGCGGAAACCGCGCAGAAAGATGTGATACCACAGACAATCTCTGTCTCATATCCCTGTGCCACAAGTCTGTGATGAACATAGAGATATGTGGAATAAACAGTCGGGTCTCCCAAAGTCAGAAACACCACATTTTTTCCCTGGTCAAGAACTTCCTTTACTTTCTGTGCCCCTGCATCATGATAACTTTTCAGAACTTCAGGGTCCTTGGACATTGGAAATGGTACTGCAAGAAGTTCCTTTTTTCCAAGCTCAGGATATGCTCCCTCTACGATCTTAAATGCTACTGTATCCTCCGGAATCTGTCCCGGAAGTGCGATCACCTCTGCCTCTTTTACAAGTCGGAGTGCTTTTAAAGTGAGAAGTTCCGGATCTCCCGGTCCTACACCTACACCGTATAATTTTCCTGCCATTTTTATTTCCTCCTGTTATATTTTTACGACAGGGATATATTCCTGTCTGTTATTCAGATTGTATCTTATGGATCAATTTTTCCGCATCCCGGGTCTGTCCCAGAAAGCCATACACATTGGAAAACACCACTGCTCCCAGAAGGATCTGTTCATAAGACCTGTGATCCAGATAAAACTGTATCTTCTCCATAACGATATCCATCGTTTCTCTCAGAATCCCATATCTGTTAAGAACCTCCAGCGCTTCATCTGTAGTACCGGCTTTCAGGATCTCTCTGGCACATTCCAGTGGTCCTCCCGCACGGATAGCACTTGCACAGAGAACCTCCATCCTTCCATCTGCACAGTGAGAATGCGTGTTCATGATCCCGGCTGCAACTTTCACAAATTTACCGATATGCGCTACAAAAAGGATTCCTTTTACTCCCATATCGATGGCCATGTCGATCGTCTCACCTACATAATTGCTGCATTTGATATTGTTTTCAAAAGGGATGGTCATATGCTCCCGCAGATAATCCGCCCCGTAATTTCCAGGTGTTACCAGAATATATTTCTCTCCCTGGCAAAAATGCTGTTTCATCTCCACATGGATGCTTTCGATCAGGGCTTTTTCACTCATGGGCTCTACAATACCACTGGTTCCAAGAATTGAAATTCCTCCGATGATTCCCAGACGGGGATTAAAAGTTTTCTTTGCGATCTTCTCTCCCTCAGGAACCGATACCGTGAGCTTCAGCCCGCCTTCATAATCGTATTCCTGCGCCGCTTCTTCCGCTTCTTTCAGGATCATTGCCCGCGGGACCGGATTGATCGCCGCCTCACCAATCTTCTGCGACAGACCCGGTTTCGTGACACGGCCTACTCCGATGCCACCATCCAGAATGATCTGAGGACGGCCTGCACCGGTTCCGATATCTTCACAATTATCTGTTTCTGAATCCCGGCAGCAGATTTTTTCTGCTTTTACATACACCAGGATTCCGTTAGTCGTGTCCGGATCATCTCCCGCATCTTTCCGGACAGCACAGGAAACATAATTATCTCCACGAGTAATATCGTGAAGAGCCAGCGTAAGGGTGATACCCTTCGGAGTGGGAAGCGTTACCTCGGAAAGTTCCCTCCCGGATAACAGCATACGGACCGCACCACTGGCAGCCCCAGCCGCACAGGAACCGGTGGTGTAACCGTAGCGGAGGCGTTTGTTGTTTTTTATAATGTATTTGTTTTCCAGACCATTCATATGGGGCACCTCCTTTTTTTAATGAGTTTTTTGTAGGAATTTTTTTTCGTTTGTTCTAAATTACCTTATGCTCCAACCACTTGCGGCTGTGGAATCTCCATGTAAATATGATTCCGCGTACCGTCCAGTCCGCAAACATTCCGATCCAGACACCCATGGGGCCAAATCCCAGGACACGGATGAGAAATACGCACAGACAAAATCTGCAGGCCCACATGGTACAGCAGGATGTGATCATGGAAAACTTCACATCTCCGGCCGCCCGGAGTCCATATCCCGGGACAAATCCCATTGTCCACACGAGGGGTTTCACAATGGTAATCCAGTTGATCATGTGGATGCACATGGCTGCACTCGTTTTTTCCATGCCACCCAGGATGGTGACCGGTCTGGCCAGAACGTAAACGATCAGGCAGCTTACGATAATTACGCATTCTGCGATAACGCAGAGTTTTTTTATGTAATAGACCGCTTCGTCTTTCCGTCCTGCACCCAGGCACTGGCCTACGATGGTCATCAGGCCTACTCCCACACCGATAGCCGCAATACCATTCAGATTCTCCAGGATATTTGTCATTGCCTGCGCGGCGATGGCTGTTGTTCCAAGCGTGGATACAGTAGACTGGATTGCCAGTTTTCCCAGCTGAAACATGCTGTTCTCGATCCCCGAAGGGATTCCAAGTCCCAGAATACGGCCGATCATGCTCCAGTCCGGGCGGATCTTGAGGTAATTACGGACAACAATAGGCTGACGGTCTTTTCGCAGCTGGTAGAGAACTACCACTGCACAGAAAATACGGGAAACCAGTGTGGAGACTGCTGCGCCGGCAACACCAAGATGAAATACCCAGATCAAAATGGCATTTCCACCAATATTCATAACATTGGAGATCATGGAAATCATCATAGGCCCCCTGGTGTTCTCCTGGGCACGGAAAATAGATGCCGCGGAATCATACGCCGCAATAAACGGGAATGACAGTGCCGTAAAAAAGAAATACGTTTCCGAAGCACGCATAACATCCGCTTCTACAGCCCCAAAAATCAGACGCAGCAACGGTTTCTGAAAGATCAGACAGACCGCCGATACTGCCACAGAAATCGCCGTGATGATAAAAAGTACCTGTCTTGCTGACATATTGGCTTTTTCATAATTTTTCTGTCCGATATACTGCGCACAGACAATCGCTCCTCCGGCTGCCAGTGCTGAAAAAGCCTGGATCAGAAGTACGTTGATGGAATCCACCAGCGATACCGCAGAAAGAGCCGCAGATCCCACATTACTGACCATCATGGTATCTGCGGTTCCCATTATCGAATTCAAAATCTGTTCCAGCACCACCGGCACCAGAAGATTACGGATCATCCGGTTGGTAAACATATGCTGCTGTTCCATTAACTACATCCCCCGCATTTTCATTTATAATCTGATAAAATATTTGTTTATATTTTATCAGGTGTGTCATCTTTGACATTATAACCTTTTCTTGCAGTTTTTCCAATATGTTTTGTGTGTTTTTCTGCATCGGCGGAGTATATAATGCGAAAGTCAATCCTCAATAATCAGTACCTGTTCATCTTAGCACATTTCTGAGATAATCGCTCCAACAACATTTCTAAACATGAATTCGTGCAATTCGCTCGATTTGCGCAATTCGTGTTCATTTTATCTAGGAGGATCATCTCATGAATGCAAAACAAAAACTTCACCAAGTCCATCTTCAGAAATGGACCGTCAGATTTGCAGATCAGAAAGCCAGCGGTCTTACTGTCCGGCAATGGTGCGAACAGAACAATCTTTCTTTTCACACCTATAACTACTGGAAACATCTTCTCAAGGAAGAAGTTGTTGACCAGGCCCTGCCAGACATCGTTCCACTCTCACTTCCTGCTCTTTCAGACTCTGATTCTTCGTTAGAAACAACAGTACCTGAAATTCGTTCCATTCGTGCGAATCGCGCGATTCGCTCAAATGGCTCTAACATAAAACGTAAGCGCAAAATATTGCTACGTTACTCGTAAATTACGCTTGCACCAAAATGATAGATGCAAGCATTCTTTCCCAATACATTCCATCTGCGTTCCGCAGGTTGGACAGTTTCGCTCCTCCTCCGGAAGAGAAATGATCTCGTTGCAGGAAGGAACGTTTTTAAAGAGATCTGCATGTGTCCGTCTTGCTTTTCTCTTATGTTCCGGAACAGTGATGTCAGCAGGAAGTTCTTGTTCCCATGTCGGATCTGCTTCCTGCTCGGCTTCATCAAAAAGATTCAACTGGCCATTGATATTTTTCCGTTTTTCACTGGAAGTACCAAAAAGCTTCTTCGTGAGATATTCAATCTGCTGATGAAGGTTTTCTTTTTCCAGCCGGTCTGCTTCCAATGTTTTTTGTAAAAACTGGATCAGTTCTGTCTGTGTGGAAATGGTCTTATTCAGTTGGTTGATCATGTCCTTGTACGCGAGTATTTTTGAATCTTTTGAATTACCAGCCATATGTTTTCTGCTCCTTTTTCACTGCTCTTATTGTACCATAAAAAGCAATGAAAAAGAAGCAGGAAACCCAGCATTTACAAGGGATTTCAGACATGATACAGGATGAAAAGCCCCTCCGTTTCTGTTGGCTGGCATAGATGTTTTACGCGATCATTCCGTAGGCTTGAATGCCTTTGGTTGTTCGATTTCAAGCCCGGACATGAGCCAATCGAATTGCTGCCAGGTCAATTGTTTTACTTCCAACTGATTTCTGGGCCAGCGGA